>Ga0209257_1000034_pt1 | contig 662719 bp, 550 predicted proteins | sample AraplaCvi_mCL_r2_FD_184277 | JGI IMG/M metagenome (GOLD analysis project Ga0209257, IMG submission 184277) | Arabidopsis root microbial communities from North Carolina, USA - plate scrape MF_Cvi_mCL_r2 (SPAdes) (version 2) | ecosystem: Host-associated > Plants > Roots > Endosphere | place... | reverse complement strand
AAGTGACAGTGCCACCTTCAGCCGCTGATTCGGTCGCTGTGAGTTTTACCGTGGTGGTGTCGATAGTGTCGGTGACTTCGGTAACGGCCGGAACGGTGCTTGGCACCAGGTTCTCGAAGTTGCCGCCGGTTGCGTCCTTGATAGTGACTTCGACTTTGCCGGCGTCTTTATAGACGTCATCGGCTGGCGCCGGAACGGTCACGGTGCCGGTGGTTTTGCCAGCTTCGATGGTGATGACGGAGCCGTTGCTCAACGTCACGGTCACCGGGGTCCCGGCAGGATTGGTCAGTGTGGCGGTGTAAGTGATCGAACCGCCCTCGGCAACCGAATTGGTGGCGCTGAGGGTCAGATTGGTGGTGTCGACGGTGTCAGTGACGGTGGTCGACACCGGCGTTTTGTCGGCTACGAGGTTTTCGTAGTTGCCGCCAGTCACGCCGGTGATCGCGTTGGTCAGCGGCGTGTGGCCGTTGAGTGCATCGTTCGGCGCGGTGGTGGTGACAGTGCCAGTGGTTTTGCCCACCTCGATGGTGATCGACTGACCATTGGCCAGGGTCACGGTCACAGGCGAGCCGGTCACTGGCGCGCCAACAGTCGCGGTGTAAGTGACGGTGCCACCTTCAGCGGCCGTTTCGGAAGCGGTCAGCTTCACGGTCGTCGTATCGACGGTGTCGGTGACTTCCGTTACGGCTGGAACGGTGCTCGGAACCAGGTTCTCGAAGTTGCCACCGGTTGCGTCCTTGATCGTGACTTCGACTTTGCCGGCGTCTTTGTAGACGTCATCGGTTGGCGCGGCGACGGTCACGGTGCCGGTGGTTTTACCGGCCTCGATGGTGATGACGGCGCCGTTCGACAGGGTCACGGTCAGCTGTGTGCCGGCCGGGTTGGTCAGGGTGGCGGTGTAAACGATCGAGCCACCTTCGGCCACGCTGTCGGTCGCGGTCAGCGACAGATTGGTGGTGTCGACGGTGTCGGTCACGGTGGTGCTGACCGGCGTCTTGTCGGCGACGAGGTTTTCGTAGTTGCCACCGCTCACGCCAGTGATCGCGTTGGTCAGCGGCGTGTGGCCGTTAAGCGCATCGTTTGGCGCAGTGGTGGTCACGGTGCCGGTGGTCTTGCCCACTTCGATGGTGATCGACTGACCGTTGGCCAGCGTCACGGTGACTGGCGAACCGGTCACAGGTGCGCCGACGGTAGCGGTGTAAGTGACGGTGCCACCTTCAGCTGCCGATTCAGTCGCGGTCAGTTTGACGGTGGTGGTGTCGATGGTGTCGGTGACTTCGGTCACGGCCGGAACGGTGCTCGGCACCAGGTTCTCGAAGTTGCCACCGGTGGCGGTCGAAATGGTTGCCTCGACTTTGCCAGCATCTTTGTAGACGTCGTCTTTCGGTGCATCGACGGTCACGGTGCCGGAGGTTTTACCGGCCTCGATGGTGATGACAGCGCCGTTCGACAGGGTCACGGTCACCGGAGTGCCGGCCGGGTTGGTCAGGGTCGCGGTGTAGACGATCGAACCACCCTCGGCCACCGAGCCAGTTGCGCTCAGGGTCAGGTTGGTGGTGTCGACGGTGTCAGTCACGGTGGTGCTGACCGGGGTTTTGTCAGCCACGAGATTTTCGTAGTTGCCGCCAGTCACGCCAGTGATCGCGTTGGTCAGTGGCGCATGGCCGTTGAGCGCATCGTTCGGTGCGGTGGTGGTGACGGTGCCCGTGGTTTTGCCGACTTCGATAGTGATCGACTGTCCGTTGGACAGGGTCACGGTCACAGGCGAACCGGTGACAGGCGCGCCGACAGTCGCGGTGTAAGTAACGGTGCCGCCTTCAGCCGCCGACTCGGTGGCGGTGAGTTTCACCGTGGTGGTGTCGATGGTGTCGGTGACGTTGGTCACGGCCGGAACGGTGCTCGGCACCAGGTTCTCGAAACCACCGCCAGTAGCGGTCGAAATGGTTGCCTCGACTTTGCCGGCGTCTTTGTAGACGTCGTCTTTCGGCGCATCGACGGTCACGGTACCGGTGGTTTTACCGGCCTCGATGGTGATGACAGCGCCGTTCGACAGGGTCACGGTCACCGGCGTACCTGCCGGGTTGGTCAGGGTCGCGGTGTAAGTGATCGAACCACCCTCGGCAACCGAATCGGTGGCCGTCAGGTTCAGGTTGGTCGTGTCGACAGTGTCCGAAACCGAGGTATTTGCCGGTTTGCCGTCGACCGCCAGGTTTTCGTAATTGCCACCGGTGGCCTTGTCGATGGTCACGCTCAGCGAGCTGCCGCCCGCCAACGGGCTGTTCGGCGCGACGAAGTTCACGGTGCCGGTGGTCTCGCCGACGGCGATGGTGATGGTCTGTCCGTTGGACAGGCTCACGACGAGCGGCGAACCGGTCACTGGCGCCGTCACGGTCGCGGTGTAGACCACGGTTTCGCCTTCGGCGACGTTGGCGGTAGCGGTCAGCGACACGGTGGACGTGTCGATGGTGTCATTGACGGTGGTGACCGCCGGGGCGGTGCTGGTGACCAGGTTTTCGAAGTTGCCACCGGTGGTGGTCGAAATGGTCGTCTCGACTTTGCCGGCGTCCTTGTAGACGTCGTCCTTCGGTGCATCGACGGTCACGGTGCCGGAGGTTTTTCCGGCCTCGATGGTGATCACTGCGCCGTTGCTCAAGGTCACGGTCACCGGGGTGCCGGCGGCGTTGGTCAGGGTCGCGGTGTAGGTAATCTGGCCACCTTCGTTGACTTCCGGCGTGGCGCTCAGGGTCAGGGTGGTGGTGTCGACGGTGTCGGTCACGGTGGTGCTGACCGGGGTTTTGTCGGCCACGAGGTTTTCGTAGTTGCCGCCGCTCACACCGGTGATCGAGTTGGTCAGCGGCGTATGGCCATTGAGCGCATCGTTCGGCGCCGTGGTGGTGACGGTGCCGGTGGTTTTGCCGACTTCGATGGTGATCGACTGACCGTTGGCCAGGGTCACGGTCACAGGCGAGCCGGTCACTGGCGCGCCAACGGTGGCGGTGTAGGTAACAGTGCCGCCTTCAGCAGCCGACTCGGTCGCAGTCAGTTTGACGGTCGAGGTGTCGATGGTGTCGGTGACTTCGGTGACGGCTGGAACGGAGCTTGGCACCAGGTTCTCGAAGTTGCCGCCAGTTGCATCCTTGATGGTCACCTCGACCTTGCCGGCATCCTTGTAGACGTCATCGGCAGGCGCAGGAACGGTCACGGTGCCGGTGGTTTTACCGGCCTCGATGGTGATGACGGCGCCGTTGCTCAACGTCACGGTCACCGGGGTGCCGGCCGGGTTGGTCAGGGTCGCGGTGTAAACGATCGAACCGCCCTCGGCCACCGAGTCAGTGGCGCTGAGGGTCAGGTTGGTGGTGTCGACGGTATCGGTGACGGTGGTCGAAACCGGGGTCTTGTCGGCTACGAGATTCTCGTAATTGCCGCCGGAAACGCCAGTGATCGCGTTGGTCAGCGGGGTGTGACCGTTCAACGCGTCGTTCGGTGCGGTGGTGCTGATGGTGCCGGTGGTCTTGCCGACTTCGATAGTGATCGACTGACCATTGGCCAGGGTTACGGTCACAGGCGAACCCGTCACCGGAGCGCCGACGGTCGCGGTGTAAGTAACGGTACCGCCTTCAGCCGCTGACTCGGTCGCGGTGAGTTTCACCGTGGTGGTGTCGATGGTATCGGTGACTTCGGTAACAGCCGGAACAGTGCTCGGCACCAGGTTCTCGAAGTTGCCGCCGGAGGCATCCTTGATCGTGACTTCGACTTTGCCGGCGTCCTTGTAGACGTCATCTTTCGGCGCATCGACGGTCACGGTGCCGGTGGTTTTACCGGCCTCGATGGTGATGACGGAGCCGTTGCTCAATGTCACGGTCACCGGAGTGCCGGCCGGGTTGGTCAGGGTCGCGGTGTAGGTGATCGAGCCACCTTCGGCCACGGTGCCGGTCGCGGTCAGCGTCAGGTCGGTGGTGTCGACGGTGTCAGTCACGGTAGTGCTTACCGGAGTCTTGTCGGCCACCAGATTTTCGTAGTTACCGCCGCTCACACCGGTGATCGCATTGGTCAGCGGAGTGTGACCGTTCAACGCGTCATTCGGCGCAGTAGTAGTGATGGTGCCGGTGGTCTTGCCGACTTCGATGGTGATCGACTGACCGTTGGCCAGGGTCACGGTCACTGGAGAACCGGTCACCGGAGCGCCAACGGTCGCGGTGTAAGTGACAGTGCCACCTTCCGCCGCCGACTCGGTCGCAGTCAGTTTGACTGTGGTGGTGTCGATGGTGTCAGTGACTTCGGTAACGGCAGGAACAGTGCTCGGTACCAGATTCTCGAAGTTGCCACCGGTTGCATCCTTGATGGTCACTTCGACTTTGCCGGCGTCCTTGTAGACGTCGTCTTTCGGCGCATCGACGGTTACGGTGCCGGTGGTTTTACCGGCCTCGATGGTGATGACGGAGCCGTTGCTCAACGTCACGGTCACCGGCGTGCCGGCCGGGTTGGTCAGGGTCGCTGTGTAGGTGATCTGGCCACCTTCGGCCACGGTGCCGGTCGCGGTCAGCGTCAGATCGGTGGTGTCGACGGTATCGGTCACGGTAGTGCTGACCGGGGTTTTGTCGGCTACGAGGTTTTCGTAGTTGCCGCCGCTCACGCCAGTGATCGAGTTGCTCAGCGGGGTATGACCGTTGAGTGCATCGTTCGGCGCGGTGGTGGTGATGGTGCCGGTGGTCTTGCCGACTTCGATGGTGATGGTCTGACCGTTGGCCAGGGTCACGGTGACCGGCGAACCAGTCACCGGAGCGCCAACAGTGGCGGTGTAGGTGACGGTGCCGCCCTCAGCCACCGACGTATCGGCGCTCAGCTTCACGGTCGACGTATCGATGGTGTCAGTCACTTCAGTGACGGCCGGAACGGTGCTCGGAACCAGATTCTCGAAGTTGCCGCCGGACGCATCCTTGATGGTCACTTCGACTTTGCCGGCGTCTTTGTAAACGTCATCGGCAGGCGCCGGAACGGTCACGGTGCCGGTGGTTTTACCCGCTTCGATGGTGATCACCGAGCCGTTGCTCAGGGTCACGGTCACTGGCGTGCCAGCCGGATTGGTCAGCGTGGCGGTGTAAACGATCGAACCGCCTTCGGCCACGGAACCTGTAGCGCTCAAGGTCAGGTTGGTGGTGTCGACGGTGTCGGTGACTGACGTCACGGCCGGAGTCTTGTCGGCGACCAGGTTTTCGTAATTGCCGCCGCTGGTGCCGTCGATCTTCACGCTCAGCGTGTTGCCGCCGGCCAGTGCATCGTTCGGTGCGGTGTAGTTGACGCTGGCGCTGCTGGCGCCGACCGGGATGGTGATGGTCTGGCCGTTGGACAGCGTCACGACCACTGGCGAGCCGGTCACCGGTGCGGTGACGGAGGCGGTGTAAACCACCACGCCGCCTTCAACTGTGCTGGCCGTAGCGCTCAGGGAAACGGTGCTGTTGTCGATGGTGTCGGTGATGTCGGTCACCGCCGGGGTCTTGTCGACCACCAGGTTTTCAAAGTTGCCGCCCGTGGTCTTGGTGATGCTGGCGTCGACTTTGCCGGCGTCCTTGTACACGTCGTCGCCCGGTGCGGCGACGGTGATGGTGCCGGTGCTCGCGCCTTTGGCGATGTTGATCACCGCGCCGTTGCTCAGGGTCACGGTCATGGCCGTGCCGGCCGGGTTGGTCAGGGTCGCGGTGTAGACGATCGAACCGCCTTCGGCGACCGAGCCGGTGGCGCTCAGGCTGATGTTGGTGGTGTCGACGGTGTCGGTGACCTTGGTCACCACCGCCGAACGGTTGGCATCGACTTGTTCGAAGTTGCCGCCGCTGTGGCTGGCAATCGCGGTCTGCACCTTGCCGCCATCGATGTAAGGCGTGTTGGCCGGCGCAGGGAAGTTCACCGAACCGGTGGTGGCACCGGCGGCGATGTTGATGACCGCGCCGTTGGCCAGGGTCACGGTCATGGCGGTGCCGGCCGGGTTGCTCAGGGTCGCGGTGTAGGTGATCTGGCCACCTTCGCTGACAGTATCGCTGGCGCTCAGGGTCAGCGTGGTCTTGTCGATGGTGTCGTTGACCGTGGTGCTGACCGGCGTCTTGCTGACGTCGAGCTTCTCGAAGTTGCCGCCGCTGGCATCGGTCATGGTCACGGTGAGCTTGCTGACATCCTTGTAGACGTCATCGCTCGGCGCCGGGATGGTCACCGAACCGCTGGTCTTGCCGGCCTCGATAACGATGGTCTGGCCGTTGCTCAGGTTGACGGTCACCGGCGTCTGCGCGGCGTTGGTCAAGGTCGCGGTGTAAGTGATCGACGTGCCTTCGAGCACATAGCTTTCGGCGCTGAGGGTCAGGTGCGTGGTGTTGATGGTGTCGGCGACGTTGGTCACCGCTGGCGTCGGGTTGGCCACCAGGTTTTCGAAATTGCCGCCGGAAGTGTCCTTGATGGTCACTTCGACTTTGCCGGCATCTTTGTAGACGTCATCGGCAGGAGCCGGAACGGTCACGGTGCCAGTGGTTTTGCCGGCTTCGATGGTGATGACGGAGCCGTTGCTCAACGTCACGGTCACCGGGGTGCCGGCCGGGTTGGTCAGGGTGGCGGTGTAGATGATCTGCCCGCCCTCGTTGACGTTGCCGGTGGCGGTCAGCGATACGGTGGTGGTGTCGACGGTGTCGGTGATGGTGGTGCTGACCGGCGTTTTGTCGGCCACGAGGTTTTCGTAGTTGCCGCCGCTGACGTTGGTGATCGAGTTGGTCAGCGGTGCATGGCCGGCCAGTACGTCGTTCGGCGCCGTGGTAGTCACGGTGCCGGTGGTTTTGCCGACTTCGATAGTGATCGACTGACCGTTGGCCAGGGTCACGGTCACCGGCGAGCCGGTTACCGGGGCGCCAACCGTCGCGGTATAAGTGACGGTACCGCCTTCAGCGGCCGATTCGGTCGCGGTCAGTTTGACGGTCGACGTGTCGATGGTATCGGTGACCTGGGTCACGGCCGGCACAGTGCTTGGCACCAGGTTTTCGAAGTTGCCGCCGGTTGCGCCGGTGATGGTCGCTTCGACTTTGCCGGCATCCTTGTAGACGTCATCGGCAGGCGCAGGAACAGTCACGGTGCCGGTGGTTTTGCCGGCTTCGATGGTGATGACGGAGCCGTTGCTCAACGTCACGGTCACCGGGGTGCCGGCCGGGTTGGTCAGGGTGGCGGTGTAGATGATCTGCCCGCCCTCGTTGACGTTGCCGGTGGCGGTCAGCGATACGGTGGTGGTGTCGACGGTGTCGGTGATGGTGGTGCTGACCGGCGTTTTGTCGGCCACGAGGTTTTCGTAGTTGCCGCCGCTGACGTTGGTGATCGAGTTGGTCAGCGGTGCATGGCCGGCCAGTACGTCGTTCGGCGCCGTGGTAGTCACGGTGCCGGTAGTTTTGCCGACTTCGATGGTGATCGACTGACCGTTAGCCAGGGTCACGGTGACAGGCGAGCCAGTCACCGGTGCGCCGACGGTGGCGGTGTAAGTAACGGTGCCGCCTTCAGCCGCCGACTCGGTCGCGGTCAGTTTGACGGTGGTCGTGTCGACGGTGTCGGTCACGTCGGTGACGGCCGGAACGGTGCTCGGCACCAGGTTCTCGAAATTGCCGCCGGTGGCGTCCTTGATGGTCACTTCGACTTTGCCGGCGTCTTTATAGACGTCATCGGCTGGCGCCGGAACGGTCACGGTGCCGGTGGTTTTGCCAGCTTCGATGGTAATGACGGAGCCGTTGCTCAACGTCACGGTCACCGGGGTACCGGCCGGATTGGTCAGGGTCGCGGTGTAAACAATCGAACCACCCTCGGCGACAGTGCCGGTGGCGCTAAGGGTCAGATTGGTGGTGTCGGCCACGTCTGTCACCGTGGTCGAAACCGGGGTTTTGTCGGCCACCAGATTTTCGTAGTTACCGCCGGAAACGCCGGTGATCGAGTTGGTCAGCGGTGCATTGCCGGTCAACGCATCGTTCGGCGCAGTGGTGGTCACGGTACCGGTGGTTTTGCCCACTTCGATGGTGATCGACTGACCATTGGCCAGCGTCACAGTGACCGGCGAACCGGTCACTGGTGCGCCGACAGTAGCGGTATAAGTGACAGTGCCACCTTCAGCCGCTGATTCGGTCGCTGTGAGTTTTACCGTGGTGGTGTCGATAGTGTCGGTGACTTCGGTAACGGCCGGAACGGTGCTTGGCACCAGGTTCTCGAAGTTGCCGCCAGTGGCGTCCTTGATGGTGACTTCGATTTTGCCGGCGTCTTTGTAGACGTCATCGGCTGGCGCCGGAACGGTCACGGTGCCGGTAGTTTTACCCGCCTCGATGGTGATGACGGAGCCGTTGCTCAACGTCACGGTCACCGGGGTGCCGGCAGGATTGGTCAGGGTTGCGGTGTAAACGATCGAACCGCCCTCGGCCACGGAACCGGTCGCGCTCAGCGACAGGTTGGTGGTGTCGATGGAGTCGGTGACGGTGGTGGTCGCTGGCGTCGTGTTCGGCACCAGATTCTCGAAATTGCCGCCGGTGGCACCGGTAATCGTGGTGCTGACAGTGCCGCCGTTGTTGTAGACGTCATTCGGTGCGGTCGGCACGTTGACGCTGCCGGTGGTCTGGCCAGCGCCGATGGTAATCGTCGAGCCGTTCGACAGGGTGACGGTCACCGGGGTCTGCGCCGGGTTGGTCAGGGTCGCGGTGTAGGTGATCTGGCCACCTTCGACCACGGTGCCGGTGGCAGTCAGGGTCAGGCCGGTGGTGTCGATCGAGTCGGTGATGGTGGTCACCGCCGGTGTCGGGTTCGGCACCAGGTTTTCGAAGTTGCCGCCCGTGGCACCGGTGATGGTGGTGGTGACGGTGCTGCCGTTGTTATAGACGTCATTCGGTGCGGTCGGCACGTTGACGGTGCCGGTGGTCTGGCCGGCGCCGATAGTGATGGTCGAGCCGTTGGACAGGGTCACGGTCACCGGCGTCTGCGCCGGGTTGGTCAGGGTCGCGGTGTAGGTGATCTGACCGCCTTCGGTCACGCTCGGGCCCGCCGTCAGGGTGACGGTGGTGGTGTCGATGGTGTCGGTGACCTGGGTCGTGGCCGGGGTGGTCGGCGGGGTCACGGTGATGCCGTTGCCGCCGGTGGTGCCGGTGACGGTCACGTCGATCTGGGTCGGGTCGTTATAAACAGTGTCGTTCGGTGCCAGCGGCACGTTGACGGTGCCGGTGGTGGAACCGGCCGGAATCACGATCACCGCGCCGTTAGACAGGGTGATGGTCAGGTCGGTCAGCGGCGCCTGGGTCAGGGTCGCGGTGTACACCAGAACGCCGCCGGCTTCGGTAATGCTCGGCGTGGCGCTGAGGCTCAGGGTCGATTCGCGCAGGACATTGGCGTTGGTGTCGGTGGTCTGGCCGCCGGTGATGTTCTGGGCGGCCTGGCCGGCAGCGTTGATGCCTGCGGTCGGGAAACCAATGGTCGGGTCGACACGGCCAGCGGTCGCATCGAGCATCACGAAGCTGTGACCGCCACCGGCGGCACCGCCAGTTCCTGCGGCGCTAGGGCCGGCGGCGGTGGATTCAAGGGCGGTAGTCGGGTCGACACCGGCGGCGATGGCTTGTTGCAGCTCTTCTACCGACGGCGCGGCTTGCGCGGTGGCTTCGGCCAGGTCGGTGCTGGAATCCGGGGCATCGGCGCTCCACTGAGTGTCGCGGCCCAGATCGATCGTGCGGCCATCGGCCAGTTCCAGGGACACGGCGCCGGAAACGCCGGTGTCGACCTGATCGCCGGCAAACAGCCGGTCGCCTTCAACGAGTACGCGACGGACGCCCTCCGGGGACACCACGAAAACCTGACCAACAATGCTTTTGACGATGGCAACAACACTGCTCATTGAAGACTCTCCGGGTGTCACGTTCAGTTGACTTCCATAGACCTGATGGCTGTCTGCGCCGATTCAGTCTGGACGTACTTTTAAAAAAAGATGAAACAAAGTTGACGCTGTTGTTCGTCAATATTTTGGCTAGATTCTTTCGCTATTAACTTTATGCCAAACTATTGACCTTCTGGGTGCCATCCTAAACAATCGCCCCAGTAATGTCACATTGATATTTATGCGGCGACCTGCCCTTCAGCGTGTGATCCAGTTCCGGTTTTAAACTTTCCGACATACGGTCATTCCGGTTGCCATCTTCCGACGCAGCTCGTCATTTTGCTGTGATTCAAGACAAGAAGTTCTGGGAAATCTTTACCATGCGTTCGCACCTGTTCAAGGCTCTACCCTTCGCTCTCGCCGCGTCTTTCGTACAAGCACAATCCTTACCAGAAGCCATGCAGCAGGCGCTGGATGTCCATCCGGAAATCCAGGCAGGGGTCAACAGCCGACTGGCCGCGGATTATCAATTAAAGGCTGCAAAAGGTGGATACCTGCCCAAGGTCGATCTGCTGGGCGGTTATGGCCGTGAAGGCACCGACAGCGTGACCACCCGTGCCGCCGGTGGTGGCAATCACTGGGAAACCCTGAACCGCAGCGAGTCAAGTTTGCGTCTGTCGCAAATGGTTTTTGACGGTTTTGCGACGTCCAGCGAAGTCGGGCGTCAACAAGCCACCGTCAACTCCCGCGCGTATTCCTTGCTCGGCACTTCCGAGCGCACTGCGCTGACCGTGGCCCAGGTTTACCTGGACGTGCTGACCCGTCGTGAGTTTGTGCGTCTGGCCGAGGAAAACCTCAAGAGCCACCAGCGCATCTACGACCAGATCCAGCTGCGCACCCAGCGCGGCGTCGGCAGCGGTGCCGACCTCGATCAGGCCGAAGCGCGGATGGCCCAGGCCCGCAACAACCTGATCACCGAGCAGACCAACCTCGCCGACTCGGAAACCAATTTCCTCAGCGCCGTCGGCCAGATGCCCGATCAGCTGGAGCGTCCGGCGCCGTTCATGGCGATGATGCCGGCCAACCTGAATGAAGCGCGCCAGCAGATGCTGGAAAACAGCCCGATCCTGCGTTCGGCCGAGTCCGATATCGCCGCGGCCGAGAAGCAATACGAGACTGCCAAGTCGACCTTCTACCCGCGTTTCGACGCCGAGCTGGGCCGCACTGCTGACAATGACCTCGACGGCCAGAACGGTCACAACAACGAATGGCAGGCCATGCTGCGCATGCGCTTCAACCTGTATTCGGGCGGCAGCAACAAGGCGGATCTGGAATCCAAGTCGTACCTGTCGAACCAGGCGCTGGATATCCGCAACAACGCCTTGCGCCAATTGAATGAAGAACTGGGCCTGGCCTGGAACGCCCTGAACAACGCCAACGCTCAGGTGCCGATCGCTCAGCAGTACGTTGATCACAGCACCTCGGTGCGCACCGCATATCAGCGTCAGTTCAGCCTCGGCGAACGTACCCTGCTGGATTTGCTCGACAGTGAAAACGAGCTGTTCACCGCTTCGCGGCGTCTGGCTGAAATCAAAAACATTCAGTTATTTACTCAGTATCGAATCAAGGCGACCATGGGCGAATTGCTCAAGAGCCAGGGAGTGGTCGCACCCTTGGCATCCGTTGTGCAGAACGACGTTAAGCCCAAGGTTCAGCTGCCTGGGATGAATTGAGTTGTCCCTTTTCAACTGCTAAAGAGTGTCGAGCGTGGAATCAGAAGTCAGTCGAGTTCATCTCAGTCATGATCCACGCGCGTTGCATGACGATCCGTTACTGGACGGTCTGCTCGCTCTTTGCATGCTGCACCAGAAACCCGCCAGCGCGGCGATGCTGACCACCGGCCTGCCGCTGCCCAAACAACGCCTGAGTGTCGAGCTGCTGCCCCGTGCGGCGGCGCGCGCCGGGCTGCAAGGACGGGTGCTGCAGCGCAAGCTGGAAGAGATTCCGGCGATTGCCATGCCGGCGCTGTTGCTGCTCAAGGATGGCCGCAGTGCCGTCCTGCGCGGCTGGCAGGGTGAGAACGACGCGCGGGTGCTGCTCAGCGAAAGCGACGGCGGTGAATCCCTGGTCAGCCGCGAGCTGCTGGCCGACGACTACACCGGCAAAGTGTTTTTCGCCCAGCCCCAGCACAAATTCGACGTCAACCACGGCACGCTGATCCCGCGCGCGCGCTCGTGGTTTCGCGACACCCTCAAGCGTTCGCGCTGGCTGTATGCCGACGCCATCGCCGCCAGTTTTCTGATCAACATCATCGCCATGGCCGCGCCGCTGTTCGTGATGAACGTCTACGACCGCGTGGTGCCGAACCAGGCCGAAGCGACCCTGTGGGTGCTCGCGCTGGGCATCACCGGCGCCTATCTGTTCGACCTGATCCTCAAGAGCCTGCGCAGCCTGTGCCTGGATCTGGCCGGCAAGAAAACCGACCTGATCATCTCCGCCACGCTGTTCGAACGCATCGTCGGCATGGCCATGAAGTACCGCCCGGCGCGGGTCGGCAGCTTTGCCCAGAACATCCATGAGTTCCAGAGCCTGCGTGACTTCCTCGCCTCGCTGACCCTGACCAGCCTGATCGACCTGCCGTTCACCATCCTGATCTTCATTGTCATCGCGATTCTCGGCGGGCATCTGGTGTGGATTCCGGTGCTGGCCTTCCCGATTGCGCTGCTGATCGGCTACGCATTGCAGAAGCCGCTGGTGGCAACCATGGAACGCACCATGGCCCTCGGCGCCGAGCGTCAGTCGAGCCTGATCGAAACCCTAGCCGGCCTCGACGCGGTGAAGGTCAACAACGCCGAAAGCGAACGCCAATATCAGTGGGAGCAAACCATCGGCACCCTCAGCCGCCTCGAGCTGCGGGTGAAAATGCTCTCCGGTCTGGCGATGAACATCACCCTGCTGATCCAGCAATTGGCCGGGGTGATCATGATCGTCTTCGGCGTGTACCAGATCATCGCCGGCAACCTGAGCATGGGCGGCCTGATCGCCTGCTACATGCTCAGTGGCCGCGCCCTCAGCCCGCTGGCGTCGTTGTCCGGTCTGCTGACCCGCTACCAGCAGGCGCGGGTGACCATGACCTCGGTCGACCAGATGATGGAGTTGCCTCAGGAGCGCAATTTCGAAGAACGCCCACTGAGCCGCAAGGTTCTGCAAGGCGCGATCGAATGCCGCCAGCTCAGCTTCACTTACCCGGAGCAACAGAACCCGGCGCTGAAGAACATCAACCTGGTGATCCGTCCCGGCGAGAAGATCGGCATCATCGGCCGCAGCGGTTCCGGCAAAAGCTCACTGGCGAAACTGCTGGTCGGCCTGTATCAGCCGGACGATGGTGCGTTGCTGGTGGACGGCGTCGACATCCGCCAGATCGACGTCAGCGAGCTGCGCTACAACATCGGCTACGTGCCCCAGGACATCCAGCTGCTGGCCGGCACCCTGCGCGACAACCTGATTTCCGGCGCCCGTTACGTCGAAGACGAACTTGTCTTGCAGGCCGCTGAACTGGCCGGCGTCCACGAATTCGCCCGACTGCACCCTCAGGGTTATGAACTGCAAGTCGGCGAGCGCGGGCAGAACCTGTCCGGCGGTCAGCGCCAGAACGTCGCCCTGGCCCGGGCGTTGTTGCTCAACCCACCGATCCTGTTGCTCGACGAACCGACCAGCGCCATGGACAACACCGGCGAAGAACGCCTCAAGCAACGCCTCGCGGCGGTGGTGGAAAACAAGACCGTGGTGCTGGTGACGCACCGGGCATCGCTGCTGTCGCTGGTCGATCGCCTGCTGGTGGTCGACCGTGGACAGATCCTCGCCGACGGCCCGAAAGCGGCCGTCATGGAAGCGTTGAAGAAGGGGCAGATCAGTGTTGCTTAAGTCGGGTTTCAAGGATTCGATCCGCCGCTACTTCAAGGGCTCGGCATCGCTGCAGGGCCAGCCGCTGCCAGAGGTCAACAAGGCCTTGATCGAGGACGCGCCGCGCGTGGTGCGGCTGACGATCTGGGCGATCATCGGTTTCTTCGTGTTCCTGATGCTGTGGGCCAACTTCGCCGTCATCGACGAAGTGACCAAGGGCGACGGCAAGGCGATTCCCTCGTCGAAGATCCAGAAAATCCAGAACCTCGAGGGCGGGATCGTCTCCGAGCTGTTCGTCAAGGAAGGCCAGATCGTCGAGGCCGGCGCACCGCTGGTACGGCTGGATGACACGCGATTCGCCTCCAACGTCGGTGAAACCGAGGCTGATCGCCTGTCGATGCTGCTGCGGGTCGAGCGCCTGAGTGCCGAGGTCGATGACCGGCCGCTGAATTTCCCCGAGGACGTGCTCAAAGCCGTGCCGGGTCAGGCGAAAAGTGAAGAATCGTTGTACATCAGCCGTCGTCAGCAACTGCACGATGAAGTCGGTGGTTTGCAGGAACAGTTGATCCAGCGTCAGCAAGAGCTGCGTGAGTTCACCTCGAAGCAGGCGCAGTACCGCCAGCAACTCGGCCTGCAACGTCAGGAAATCAACATGTCTGAGCCGCTGGTGGCCCAGGGCGCGGTGTCGCCGGTGGAAGTGCTGCGACTCAAGCGTGCCGAAGTGGAAACCCGTGGTCAGCTCGATGCCACCACCCTGGCGATCCCGCGCGCCGAATCGGCGATCAAGGAAGTGCAGCGCAAGATTGACGAGACGCGCGGCAAGTTCCGCAGTGAAGCCCTGACCCAGCTCAACGAGGCGCGCACCGACCTGAACAAGGCCCAGGCCACCGGCAAGGCGCTGGAAGACCGGGTCAGCCGGACGCTCGTCACCTCGCCGGTGCGGGGCATCGTCAACAAGATGCTGGTCAACACCATCGGCGGCGTGATCCAGCCGGGCAGCGACCTGTTGGAAATCGTGCCGTTGGACGACACGCTGCTGGTCGAAGCGAAGATCCGTCCGCAGGACATTGCATTCCTGCATCCGGGTCAGGAGGCCACGGTGAAGTTCACCGCGTATGACTACACCATCTACGGTGGGCTCAAGGCCAAGCTGGAACAGATCGGCGCCGACACCATCACCGACGAAGACAAGAAAACCACCTACTACGTCATCAAGCTGCGCACCGAGCGCAGCCATCTCGGCACTGACGAGAAGCCGTTGCTGATCATCCCGGGGATGGTCGCGTCGGTGGACATCATCACCGGCAAGAAGACCGTGCTGAGCTATCTGCTCAAACCGATCATCCGGGCGCGCGCCGAGGCGTTGCACGAACGCTAGATCTTTATTGGCCTTTCGGGCCTCATCGCTGGCAAGTCGAATCGTCGCACCGCAGCTCCCACAGAGTTCTTTAATGAGCACACAATTGTGTTCTAACCGAGCTCCCTGTGGGAGCTGGCTTGCCAGCGATGGCGTCAGCTCGAACACCACATCCCTGTCAGTAAGTGACACAAATGGTCACTCACCATCCAGTCCATTCCTAAGCATTCGCCATATCGTTATTCGTTAACAGTATTTAAATTCCGCTTCTTATAGCTATAAAGTCAGCCTCCTGCGTACCTGCCGACCAATCGGCGCGCCGCACGACACGAACCAACACGCAATCCAGCGTGAGTTTCTGATCGACGCGCGCGCCATCGAGCGCGCCGTGCGTGGGAGATTGATTGATGTCCGCAGCTACTGCTACCCCAAGCGCCGCGACTGCCGCGCCGCAAACCTTCGAGATCCGCCCGTTCAGCGGTGCCGTCGGCGCCGAAATCATCGGCCTCGACCTGACCCGTCCGGTCAATGATGAAGACTTCGCCCGCATCCACCGCGCGCACCTCGATCACCACGTCGTGGTGTTCCGCGACCAGCGCATCACCCCGCAACAGCAGATCGACTTCAGCCGCCGCTTCGGCGTGTTGCAGATCCACGTGCTCAAGCAGTTCCTGCTGGCCAATCACCCGGAAATCCTCATCGTTTCCAACATCGTCGAGAACGGCCAGAACATCGGCCTCGGTGATGCCGGCAAGTTCTGGCACTCGGACCTTTCCTATAAAGAGCTGCCGAGCCTCGGCTCGATGCTGCACGCCCAAGAGCTGCCGTCCGAAGGCGGCGACACCCTGTTCGCCGACATGCACAAAGCCTGGGACAGCCTGCCCGACGCCCTGCGCAAAGCCGTTGAAGGCCGCTCGGCTGCGCATTCCTACACCGCGCGTTACAGCGAAACCAAATTCGAAGGCAACTGGCGCCCGACCCTGACCCCGGAGCAATTGGCCCAGGTCGCCGAGGTCGTGCACCCGGTGGTCCGCACCCATCCGGAAAACGGCCGCAAGGCCTTGTTCGTCAGCGAAGGCTTCACCACCCGCATCGTCGGCCTGCCGGAGGACGAGAGCAAACAACTGCTCGACGAGCTCTACGCCCACAGCGTGCTGCCGCAGAACATCTATCGCCATCAATGGCAGCCACACGACCTGGTGTTCTGGGACAACCGCTCGCTGATCCACCTTGCCGCCGGTTGCCCTGCGCACCTGCGCCGCAAGCTGTATCGCACCACCATTCAGGGCGACGCGCCTTTCTGATTCGCCGGAGATCCGATCATGTCCAAACGTCTTCCATTCGCGCCGCTGGCAGCGGCCATCGGCCTCGGTTTCAGCCTGATCGCCGGCAGCCTGGTGGCGCCGACCGCGGCCCACGCCGAAGGTGAAATCCGCATCGCCGAACAGTTCGGTATTGTCTATCTGTTGCTCAATGTGGTGCGCGATCAGGGTCTGATCGAGAAGTACGGCAAGCAGGAAGGCCTCGACATCAAGGTCGACTGGACCCAGTTGTCCGGCGGTGCGGCAGTCAACGATGCGCTGCTCTCCGGCTCCATTGACATTGCCGGCGCCGGCGTCGGGCCGCTGCTGACCATCTGGGATCGCACCCACGGCAAGCAGAACGTCAAAGCCGTGGCCTCGCTGGGGAACTTCCCGTACTACCTCGTCAGCAACAATCCCAAGGTCAAAACCATCGCCGACTTCACCGAGAAGGACCGCATTGCGGTGCCGGCAGTGGGCGTTTCCGTGCAGTCGCGCTTCCTGCAATACGCGGCGGCCAAGCAGTGGGGCGACAAGGAATTCAATCGCCTCGACAAGTACACCATCGCCGTTCCGCACCCGGACGCCACCGCTGCGCTGATTGCCGGCGGCACCGAGCTGACCGGGCACTTCTCCAACCCGCCGTTCCAGGATCAGGCGCTGGAAAATCCGAATGTGCACGTGGTGCTCAACTCCTATGACGTGCTCGGCCCGAACTCGCCGACCGTGCTGTTCGCCACCGAGAAATTCCGCAACGAGAACCCGAAAACCTACAAGGCGTTTGTCGAAGCCCTGACCGAAGCCGCGCAATTTGCGCAGAACGATAAGGGCGCGGCGGCGGACACCTACATCCGCGTGACCAAGGCCAAGATCGACCGCGCCGCGTTGCTGAAAATCATCGACAACCCGCAGTTCGAATTCAGCGTCACGCCGAAAAACACCTACCCGCTCGCCGAATTCCTCTACCGCGTCGGCGCGATCAAGAACAAACCCGAATCGTGGAAGGACTACTTCTTCCAGGACGCCAAACCGTTGCAGGGGAGCTGATCGACATGAACGCCCCTTTGCAAGGCCACGCGGCCAGCAACCCGATCGCCACCGCGCAAGCGCTGCTGGCGGTCGACCAGGTCAGCCTCGAATACCGCACGCCGCAGCGCGTCGTGCGGGCCACCCATCAGGTCAGTTTCGAAGTCGATCAACAGGATCGCTTCGTGCTGCTCGGTCCTTCCGGCTGCGGTAAATCCACCTTGCTCAAAGCCGTCGCCGGGTTCATAGCGCCGTGCGAGGGCGAGATCCGTCTGCAAGGCCAGCGCGTCGATGCGCCGGGGCCGGACCGGATCGTGGTGTTTCAGGAGTTCGATCAACTGCCACCGTGGAAAACCGTCAAACAGAACGTGATGTTTCCGCTGCTGGCTTCGCGCACGTTGAAGAAAAAGGAAGCCGAAGAGCGCGCGCTGCATTATCTGGAAAAAGTCGGTCTGGCGGCGTTCGCCGATGCCTATCCGCACACCTTGTCCGGGGGCATGAAAGCGCGGGTGGCGATTGCCCGGGCGCTGGCGATGCAGCCGAAAATCCTGCTGATGGACGAGCCGTTCGCCGCGCTGGATGCCCTGACCCGCCGCAAGATGCAGGAGGAATTGCTGCTGCTCTGGGAGGAGGTGCGGTTCACCTTGCTGTTCGTCACCCACTCGATTGAAGAAGCGCTGGTGGTCGGCAATCGCATCCTGCTGTTATCGCCGCACCCGGGCCGGGTGAGGGCGGAAGTGCACAGTCATCAATACGATTTGCACAGCCTTGGCGGCGTGGCGTTTCAAGAGTCGGCACGGCGCATTCACCGTTTGCTGTTCGATGAAGGGCAGTCGCCGGAAGCCGAGCGCGAACTGGATTTCACCGATATCCGCATCGCTTATTGAGCCGCCTGGAGGATTGCCCGATGAGCCATTCATCATCCGTACGTCAAGAATTCGAAAACGATCTGCAACCGCTGACCAGCGTCCCGGTGGAGCGCGAGCTGCCGCTGGGCCAGCGCCTGTGGCAACAGGGCTGGCTGCGCAAAAGCGTGATCCTGATTTTGCTCGCCGTGCTCTGGGAGGTGGTCGCCCGGGTGCAAAACAACGACCTGTTGCTGCCGAGCTTTTTGCAGACCAGTCATGCGCTGTACGACGGCCTGCTCAGCGGCGAGCTGCTGGGCAAGGTGTGGATCTCGCTGGTGGTGCTGATCAAGGGTTACCTGATCGGCATCGTCCTGGCCTTCGCTCTGACCACGCTGGCGGTTTCGACCCAGGTGGGTCGGGACTTGCTCAGCACCCTGACTTCGATGTTCAACCCGCTGCCGGCGATTGCGCTGTTGCCGCTGGCGTTGCTGTGGTTCGGCCTGGGGCAGAACAGCCTGATTTTCGTGCTGGTGCATTCGGTGCTGTGGGCGCTGGCGTTGAACACTTACGCCGGGTTTCTCGGCGTCTCGGAAACCCTGCGCATGGCCGGGCGCAACTACGGCTTGAAGGGCATGCGCTTCGTGCTGTTCATCCTGATTCCGGCGGCGCTGCCATCGATCCTCGCCGGGCTGAAAATCGGTTGGGCCTTCGCCTGGCGTACCCTGATCGCCGCCGAACTGGTGTTCGGCGCCACCAGCGGCAAGGGCGGCCTGGGCTGGTACATCTTCCAGAACCGCAACGAGCTGTACACCGACAAGGTGTTTGCCGGTCTGGCGGTGGTTATCCTCATCGGTCTGCTGGTGGAGAACCTGGTATTCGACACGCTGGAGCGGGTGACGGTGAAACGCTGGGGGATGCAGCGCTGATTTTCTGATCTGCTAGCATTGCGTGCGAATCAATCCTGATCGGTCACGAGTGCTCAGCATGCAACTCCCGGACATGAACCTGTTGGTCGCCCTCGACGCCTTGCTCGACGAGGGCAGCGTGGTCGGCGCCGCGCGGCGGATGAACCTCAGCCCGGCGGCCATGAGCCGCACGCTGACGCGGATCCGCGAAGCCATTGGCGATCCGATTCTGGTGCGCGCCGGTCGCGGCCTGGTGCCGACGCCCAAGGCCCTGGAGCTGCGCGAGCAGGTGCGCGATGTGGTCGAGCAGGCGGCGCTGCTGTTTCGCTCGGCCGATGCGGTGGAACTGGGGACGTTGCGCCGGCGCTTCAGCATTCGCGCCAACGACTTCTTCGTCGGTGTGTACGGCGGCAAGCTGTTCGACACCCTCGATCAACTGGCGCCGCACTGTGAGTTGCGTTTCGTTCCCGAAGGTGACGGCGACGATGAAGCCCTGCGCGAAGGGCGGATCGACCTGAGTGTCAGCAACACCCGCCCGGTGACGCCGGAAGTCAAAGTGCAGAACCTGTTTTCCACCCACTTCGTCGGCTTGGTGCGCGAGGATCATCCGCTGCTGGATGGCGAGATCACCGCCGAGCGTTACGCCGGGTTTTCCCATATCAGCATGTCCCGCCGAGGCATCGCCCGTGGGCCTATCGACACCGCGCTGAATGCCTTGGGCCTGGAGCGGAGAGTGGCTGTGATCGCGCCGAGTTTCCACGCGGCGATGTTCGCCCTGCCGGACTCCGACCTGATTCTGCCGGTGCCCAAGGAAGCGCTGCTGAGCGTGCGACGGCTGGGCTTGAAGCTGCGCTCGTTCGACCTGCCAATCCCGTTGCCGACCCTGATGCTGACCCAGGCCTGGCACCCGCGTTTCGACAAGGATCCGGCCCACCGCTGGCTGCGTGAAACCCTCAAGACCTGCTGCGACGAAACCTGGCTGGCGGCGCAGCCCTGACGATTGCGTCTGACGCACTTATAAGCTGCCAAGAAGTCAATTTTCGTCAGCACTAAGCCCTACTAACATGCTCCGGTATTTTTCCCTCCGGAGTTTGCTTGCATGACATCCCTGACGGTCACGGCGCCGATTGCCGCTGCCGCTCCGGTGGCAGCCGCGCCACCGGTGTTCGGGGCGCGGATCATCATCGGTCTGGTCGGCGTGTTGCTGGCGGTGCTGGTGTCGGGTCTCAACGAGATGGTGACCAAGGTCGCCCTGGCCGACATTCGCGGCGCCCTGAGCATCGGCTACGACGAAGGCACCTGGCTGGTCGCCAGTTACACCGCGACCTCGGTGGCGGCCATGGCATTCGCGCCGTGGTGCTCGGTGACCTTTTCCCTGCGTCGCTTCACCCTGTGCGCCATTGGCGTGTTCACCCTGCTCGGGGTGCTTTGCCCGTTCGCCCCGAACTACGAAAGCCTGTTGCTGATGCGCATCCTGCAAGGCCTGGCCGGCGGCGCGTTGCCGCCGATGCTGATGACCGTTGCCCTGCGTTTCCTACCGGCCAATATCAAACTGTATGGCCTCGCCGGTTATGCCCTGACCGCTACCTTCGGCCCTGGTCTCGGTACGCCGCTGGCCGGGCTGTGGACTGAGTACGTCGGCTGGCAGTGGACGTTCTGGCAAATCATCGTGCCGTGCCTGATTGCCATGGCGATGGTTGCCTGGGGCATTCCACAGGATCCGCTGCGTCTGGAGCGCCTCAAGTCGTTCAACTGGAAAGGCCTGCTGCTGGGCTTTCCGGCGATCTGCATGCTGGTGATCGGCCTGTTGCAAGGCAATCGCCTTGACTGGTTCGAGTCGAACCTGATCTGCGCTTTGCTCGGCGCCGGTTCGCTGTTGCTGGTGGCATTTCTGATCAATGAATGGTCGCAGCCGATTCCGTTTTTCAAGTTGCAGATGCTCGGCATCCGCAACCTGTCGTTCGCGTTGATGACGCTGGCCGGGGTGCTGGTGGTCCTGTTGGCGGTGGTGCTGATTCCATCGAGTTATCTGGCTCAGGTGCAGGGTTACCGGCCGGTACAGACCGCGCCGATCATGCTGATCGCGGCGTTACCTCAGTTGATCGCGTTGCCGCTGGTGGCGGCGTTGTGCAACCTGCGTTGGGTCGATTGCCGCTGGGTGCTCGGCATCGGTTTGAGCATGCTGACGCTGTCGTGCCTGGGCGGCTCGCAGCTGACCTCGGAATGGATTCGCGACGATTTCTATGTCCTGCAATGGCTGCAGATTTTCGGCCAGCCGATGGCGGTGCTGCCGTTGCTGATGCTGTCGACCGGCAGCATCCAGCCGCAGGACGGGCCGTTCGCTTCGGCGTGGTTCAACACCGTGAAAGGCCTGGCGGCGGTGGTCGCCACCGGCGTGATCGAGGCGCTGACCACTTCGCGCCTGCATTTTCACTCGACGATGCTGGTCGATCGCCTCGGCAATTCGCCGCTGGCCGCAAGCAACGACCCCGGCCTCGCCCATCGCCTGCATGAACAGGCGGTGGTGCTGACTTCTTCGGATCTTTATCTGTGCATGGCCGGCGTCGCGGTGGCGCTGATCCTGCTGATTTTCTGGCTGCCGACGCGGATCTTCCCGCCGCGCGCGCCGACCTGACTGAAATAGAAGGTTCTTATGACGACTCAAGCAAAGCAAAAACTCGCGGTGGCTGTGGCCGCTGCGCTGGCGGTCGGTGTGCTGGTGTATCTGGCGATGCCCGGCCTGTTCGGCAAGCGTACTCAGCAGAACACCAACGATGCGTTCGTTTCTGCCGACTTCACTCTGGTGGTGCCGCGTGTGGCGGGGTTCATCAAAGAGGTGCTGGTGGAAGACAACCAGCAGGTCAAGGCCGGGCAGTTGCTGGCGCTGATCGATGACCGCGACCTGCGCGCCGCCGCCGAGGCCGCCGATGCGCAAACCCTGGTCGCCCGCGCTCAATTGCAGAACGCCAGGGCCACGCTGGAGCGCCAGACCTCGGTGATCGCTCAGGCGCAGGCGTCGGTGGTTTCGGCCAAGGCTGAAATGGCCTTCGCCCAGCAGGAATTGAACCGCTACAACCACTTGGCCGGCGTCGGTGCCGGCACCGTGCAGAACGCGCAACAGGCGCGCACCCGGATCGATCAGGCCTCTGCGCGGCTGGACACGGCCACCGCGAAACTGGCGGCGGAACGTAAACAGGTCGAGATTCTGACGGCGCAGCGCGATGCCGCCGAAGGCAGTTTGAAACACGCTCAGGCTGCGCTGGAAATCGCCAGTTTCGAGCTGTCCTACACGCGCATCACCGCGCCCCAGGACGGCATGATCGGCGAGCGCGCGGTGCGGGTCGGCGCCTATGTGACGCCGGGCAGCAAACTGCTGGCGGTGGTGCCGTTGAAGCAGGCGTATGTGGTCGCCAACTTCCAGGAAACCCAGCTCACCGACGTGCAGCCGGGGCAGGACGTTATCGTGCGGGTCGACAGCCTAGGCGGCGAAGCCCTCACCGGCCGCGTCGAGAGTATTGCCCCGGCCACCGGCGTGACCTTCGCGGCGGTCAAACCGGACAACGCCACCGGCAACTTCACCAAAGTCGTGCAGCGGATTCCGGTGAAGGTCCTGCTGGACCCGGGCCAGCCAATGGCCGAACGGCTGCGGGTCGGGATGTCGGTAGAAGCGAGCATCGACACCGAAAGCTCGGCGACGTCGGTGCGTGAGGTGACGCAGCGATGAAGCGCTTTCAGTCCCTGACAGTGGTCCTGAGTCTGTCGGCGTTGGCGGCCTGCACCGTCGGCCCGGACTTCCAGAAACCCCAAGCCACGCAGATTGCCGAGTGGGCAAAACCGTCGAAAACCGCCGTCAGCCAGGCCGTCAGCGAACCCCTGAACGAGCGCTGGTGGGAAGTCTTTCACGACGCGCAACTCTCGGCCCTGACCCAGCGCGCCTTGCGCAGCAACCTTGACCTGCAACTGGCCAGCAGCCGCCTGCAACAAAGCCGCGCCGCCCGTCAGGTGGCCACCGCCGACCGTTATCCTACGACTGCCGCCACCGGTAGCTATGCACGCAAACGCAACAGCGGCGAGGGCCTGAACGACCCGTCCGGGCACAACGGCGATTCTGCCTTCAACCTGTGGGATGCCGGTTTCTCCGCCTCTTGGGAACTGGACTTCTGGGGTCGCGTGCGCCGGGAAACCGAAGCCGCCGACGCGAATCTCGAAGTCGCGGAAAACGACCGTCGCGGTGTGCTGCTGGCGGTGCTCGCGGACACCGCGCAGAACTACATCCAGCTGCGCGGCGTGCAGAACACCCGCGCGGTCACCGAGCAGAACCTCGATGTGGCGAGGCACAGTCTGAAACTCTCGCAACTGCGCCTGAACGACGGCGTGGCCACCGATCTCGACGTCGCCGAAGCGGCCGCGCAAGTGGCGGCCATTGAATCGCGGCTGCCAGCGCTGGAGCAACGTCAGGCGCAACTGATCAACGCCATCAGCCTGTTGATGGGCGAACCGCCGCAAGCCTTGGCCAAAGAGTTATCCACAGATGCGCCGGTGCCGCAGTCGCCGCTGACCGTCGCCATCGGCCTGCCGTCGCAACTGGCCGAACGCCGCCCGGACATCCGCCAGGCCGAAGCCCGATTGCATGCCGCCACCGCCAACATTGGCGTGGCCAAGGGCGATTTCTATCCGCGCATCACCCTGTCCGGCAATCTCGGCTCGCAAGCCATGCAGCTCAGTGATTTCGGCTCCTGGGGCTCACGAGCCTTCGGCATCGGCCCGCAATTCAGCCTGCCGCTGTTCGACGGCGGCCGCCTGCGCGGCGTGCTGCAACTGCGCGAAGCCCAACAGCAGGAAGCGGCGATCGGTTATCAACAGACCGTCCTGCGCGCCTGGCACGAAATCGACGACCAGTTGACCGCCTACAACGCCAGCCAGCGCCGCCGCGACAGCCTCGCCGAAGCCGTGCGCCAGAACCAGATCGCCCTGCGCACCGCACAACAGCAATACGTCGAAGGCGTGGTCGACTTCGTCAACGTCCTCACCGTGCAAGGCGCACTGCTCGCCACCCAGGAACAATGGGTGGAAAGCTCCACCGGCGTTTCATTGGCGATGGTCGGGCTGTACCGGGCGTTGGGCGGGGGATGGGAGTCGGTGTATCCGGTGGGGGAGATGGCGCAGCGTTGATTCTCCCACCCGAATGATGGCCTTTCGCTTGACGCTAATCCCCGCTGTCGTAGACTCCGAGCATCCGTCAGGGAGTAACGGTTATGCGGCGTTTTCGTGGTTGGGTTGTCGGATTGACCTTTGTAACGTGTGCAGTTCAGGCTCAAACGCCCGCGCCAGACGATCCGCTGCTGGATAACGGCGTGGCGGCGAATGCGTCGGCCAGCAGTGAAGCGCGCGGCGTGTTGCGGGCGCGGGATCAGGCGACGTTGGCCAGCGAGTTGTCCGGGCGGATCGTCGAGTTGCCGTTCAGCGAGGGCGAGTCGTTCAAGAAGGGCGATACCCTGGCGCGGTTCGACTGTTCGGCCTATCAGGCCCAGTTGAACGCCGCGCAAGCCGCCAGCCGTGGCGCCGGTGAAGAGCTGGCGCACAACCGGCAACTGGCGGCGCTCAATTCCGTCGGGCGTTTCGAAGTGGCCCGGGCCGAAGCCAAGGTCAGCGAGACCCAGGCGCAATCTCAGGTTTATCAAGTCCAGGTCAAACGCTGCAGCGTGGTTGCGCCATTCGACGGGCAAGTGGTCGAGCGCAAGGTGCAACGCTACGAAAGCGTGCCGGCCGGTGCACCGCTGCTCGATGTGGTCGACAACCGCACCCTGGAAATCCATCTGCTGGTGCCGTCGCGCTGGATGGCCAGGCTCAAGCCCGGTCAGTCGTTCAGCTTTGTGCCCGATGAAACCGGTCAGGCTATCGACGCCACGGTCAAACGCCTCGGTGCGCGGATCGATGAGGGCAGTCAGACCCTGTTGCTGGTCGCAACACTCCCCGAAGCCAAAGGCTTGCTCGCCGGTATGAGCGGCACCGCGCGTTTTCCGGAGCTTAAGTGAACGCCCCGGTGAGCGGCGCCGCCGAGCAAGTGTTCGCGCGGTTTCTCGATCTCGAACGGCAGACCCGCGCGGCCCAAGACATTTCGCAACTGGCCTACAGCCTGGTCAATGACGGCCAGTCGCTGTTCGGTTTTCGCCATGCGGCGCTGTTGATCGCCGGCAAGGTGCAGGCGGTGACCGGGGTCAGCGCGGTGGAGCCGAATGCGCCGTTCGTGGCGTTCGTCGAGCAGGCTGTGGCGCAGTTGTTCAAGCAGGATGTGCTGAAACAGGCGCGGGTGATCACGCTGGAAATGGTCGGCGAATCGATTCAGGCCGATTGGCGCAGCCTGTCGGCCATGCAAGTGTTTTGGTTGCCGCTGATCGACCGTCAGGGTCAGGTGTTCGGCGGTTTGTGGCTGGCCCGTGATCTGCCGTGGAACCCTTCCGAGCAAGTGCTGCTGTCGCAACTGGGCGACACCTACAGCCATGCCTGGCTGGCGTTGCAACCGCGAAAACCTTGGCGGCTGCGCTGGACCCGTAAACGCCAGGTGGCGCTGGTCGCCGTGTTGTTGCTCGGGCTGTTGATCCCGGTGCGCCAGTCGGTGCTGGCGCCCGCCGAAGTGGTGCCTCAGGGCGGGCGGGTTGTCGCCGCACCGCTGGACGGGGTGATCGCCGAGTTTCTGGTCAAACCCAACCAGAGCGTGAAAGCCGGTGACCTGTTGCTGCGTTTTGAAAGCACGACGCTGAAGGCTCAGGCCGATGTCGCCGAGCGTGCGCTCGGGGTTGCCGAAGCGGAACTCAAAGCCAATTCCCAGCGCTCGTTCGTTGATGCCGAATCCAGCTCCCGGGTCGACCTGCTGGCCGCCCGCGCCGAACAGAAACGCGCCGAACGCGACTACGCCCGCGAACTGCTCAACCGCAGCGAAGTGCGTGCCGAGCGCGACGGCATTGCGGTGTTCGCCGATGCCGAGCGCTGGACCGGCAAACCGGTGCAGACCGGCGAACGGCTGATGGAAATCGCCGACCCGAGCCAGGCCGAACTGCGTATCGAACTGGCCGTGGGCGACGCGATCTCGCTGGAGCCGGGCGCCGAAGTCGCGCTGTTTCTCGACAGCGACCCGTTGCAACGTCACCTCGCCACCCTCGAACGTTCGGCCTACGAGGCGCAGCCCACCGCCGGCGGCCAGTTGGCCTATCGGCTGGACGCCAATTTCGCCGACGCACCGCCGCGCATCGGCCTGCGCGGCACCGCCAAAATTTTCGGCGACCGCGCGCCGCTGGCCCTGTACCTGCTGCGGCGTCCGCTCGCCGGGCTGCGCCAGAGCGTAGGCCTTTAAATGACCCTGCCGAGCCTGCGTGCCGACCTGCAATTGTCGCCCGCGGCGCCGGCATTGGACGGTTCGCCGCGCTGGACCCTGGCCGACCCGGTGCGCGGGCGCTACTTCAAACTCGGCACGGCGGCCATGCGCCTGTTGCGCCACTGGTCGCTGGGCGATCCCGAACAAGTGCTGCGCGCCGCCAACCGTGAACCGGGGTTGCCTCTGGACGGCAACGAGCTGGCGCAACTGCTGGAGTTCCTGCGCGGTCACGATCTGATCAGTGCCCTCGACGAGCAACAGCGCGCCAGTTATCGGCTCAAGGCCCTCGTACAACGCCAGAGCCTGTGGAAAATCCTGCTGCATCAATACCTGTTCTTCCGCATTCCACTGTGGCGCCCGGACGCTTTTCTCAACCGTGCCTGGCCGTGGCTGGAGCGCTTCGGTCCGAAGGTTTTGCGCTACGGTCTGCCGGCGACGCTGGCGCTCGGGGTGTTTCTGGTGTCGCGGGACTGGCAGCGGTTCGTCGGCACCTTTCCGCACCTGTTCAGCCTCGGCGGCGCGATCGCGTTCGGCATCTCGCTGTTCTTCGCCAAGCTCTGTCACGAGTTCGGTCATGCGTTCATGGCCAAGCGCGCCGGGTGTCGGGTGCAAAGCATGGGCGTGGCGTTCATGGTCTTGCTGCCGATGTTCTACACCGATGTCAGCGATGCCTGGCGGGTCAATGATCGAAGCGCGCGACTGCTGATCGGTGCCGGTGGGGTGCTGGCGGAATTACTGCTGGCGAGCATCGCGCTGCTGGTCTGGTCGTTCCTGCCGGACGGGCCCGGTCGCACGGCGGCGTTCATGCTCGCCAGCGCGACCTGGATCACCACGCTGGTGGTCAATCTCAACCCGTTCATGCGATTTGATGGCTACTTTCTGCTCAGCGATTTGTGGGAGGTCGACAACCTTCAGGGCCGGGCCTTTGCCTTTTGCCGCTGGCGCCTGCGTGAGTTCTTGTTCGGCTATGGCGCGCCGGCGCCGGAGCCTTGGTCGCCGACGATGCAGCGGCGTTTGCTGATCTGGGGGTATGGCTCGTGGTTATGGCGTGCGGCGTTGTTTTTCGGGATCGCGCTGGCGGTCTATCACCTGTTCTTCAAGGTATTGGGGATCTTCCTGATGCTGGTGGAACTGGTGTGGTTTATCTTCCTGCCGATCATGAGTGAGTGGCGCCAGTGGTGGAGCCGCCGCGAACAGGCTCACGGCCCTCGGGTGTTGCTCAGCAGCCTGGCGGTACTCGGCTTGTTGCTGGTGCTGATCGTGCCGTGGCGCAGTTCGGTGGAATTGCCGACGATGCTCGAGGGCGGTCGCGCCAGTGCCTTGCACGCACCGACGGCGGCGCGGGTCAAAGCCGTGAAGGTCGAGGATGGTCAGACCGTGGCTCAGGGCGACGTGCTGATCGAATTGGAATCGCCGGACCTCGATTCGCGGCAGGCCATCGTTCGCCGGGAAATCCGCATCCAGCAATTGCTGATGCGCCGTCAGGCCGGCCGCAGTGAAACCGCTGCCGACGCGGGTATCGTCGAGCAGCGTCTCGCCGAAGCGGTGGCGGAATACCGTGGCCTGACCGCCCAACGCGAACGCCTGCAGTTACGCGCACCCCATGCCGGCACCGTGCGTGACCTGCTGCCGAACCTGACGCCGGGCCGCTGGCTGTCGAGCAAGGATGCGCTGGCGCGGGTGGTCGAGGACGGCACGCGACTGCGTGGTTACCTGGCCGAAGCCGAACTGTGGCGGGTCAAGCCCGGTGCCACCGGGCGGTTTATCGCCGACGACCCGATGCATGCCGCCATCGCGGTGCAACTCAATGAAATCGACACCAACGGTGTGGCCTATGTCGATCAGGAAGCGCTGACTTCCGATCACCACGGGCCGATTGCCGTGCGCCGCGATCAGCAGCAACGGGCGGAACCGGTGCAGGCGCAATACGGCGTGCGTTTGACTACGCTGGATCAGGCACCGACCCCGGTGCAGCCGCTGCGCGGCGTGGTGGTGTTGCAGGGCAGCGGCGAATCGGTGCTCGGCGTGGCCTGGCGCCGGATGGCGGCGCTGGGGGTCAGGGAAAGCGGTTTCTAGGGAGCATGAAGATGACGGACAACCTGGCGGCGGACGGATTGGTGGTGCGGCCTTCGCGGGCGTCGGACGGGCCATTTCTGCACAGCCTCTATCAATCGGCGCGGCCGGATCTGCAATGGATCGACGGCGAGCAGGAGCAAGTGCAGCAAATCGTCGCCCAGCAGTTTCAGGTGCAGGAGCAGGGCATGGGGGAAAACCATCCCAACGCCATGCACTACATCGTAGAAAAACTCGGCACGGCCATCGGCGCACTCAGCACCGATTTCGGCGTCAATGAAATCCGCGTGTTGTACCTCGCGTTCATTCCACAGGCCCGGGGCAAAGGTTACGGACGAACCGTGCTGCAAGGCGTGCAAAAAGCCGCGCAGCAAGTGCGCTGCCCGGTGGCGACGGTGGTCTGGGCCAACAACCCCCATGCGCGCCAGCACTACCTGGCGCTGGGTTTTGCGGTGGAGGAGCGCAACCCGGCGGCGGAGCGGCTGGTGTGGTATCCACAGGCTTGAGTCAGATGATCGAGTCAATGTCGAAAGTGTGGGGCGCGCCGATTCTGTGACCGTAGAGCGTTACCAGCAGCGGGTCATCCTCGGCGGCGTCAGGTGCCATGGCGAGCTGTTCTTCTGCCTGGTTTTCCCGGTGCAGCTGCCAGCGCGGCAGGCTTTCGGCCAGACGTTCCGGTTGTTCTGCCAGCGATCCATAAACATCCGTGGTCGTCAGGCGCCGGTGCCGCAGACTGGCCAGCCGTTCGCGGGTCGTGCGGATGTTCTCGATTTCATGATTGAGCGCTTCGACGATGTTTTTCCGGCTGCGCACATAGCTGTCCGGCCGTCCCGGCAAATTGCTGCGCTGGCGGCGCAACTGATCGGTGATGCGCTGCAGCGCTGTCTCAACCAGCGCGAATTCTCGCTCGGTAACCAGCGTGCGGTTTGACTCCTGTGCCTCCTGCCAACGCCGCAACACCGCCCAGCACGCCGGGATGTAGGCCCCGGTCATCGAATGGTGCCCGGCGTCGAAGATCTGCTTGAGCAACGTCGGCCGATCCGGCAGGCCGTGCCGCTGCCGGATCGCCACGTCGCAGGCTGCGTGCTGGGTGATGGTGTCGCAGCCCGGCTCCCAGAGGATTGACGACACCTGCTGGCGGCCGAACTCCACCGGCATGGCGTGTCGCAAACGGCCGTGGTGGTCGTAGGCTTCCCCGGTCCAGTTGGTGATGCCCGCGACGAACACCGACAGACCGAGCGGGACATTCACGAAGGTCAGCGCTGCCCCGGTGCCGTAGATATCGGCCTTGGTGTTCATCCAGCTGCCGGGCACGCTGGGCACCGGGTCGTTGTGGTTGACCATGCGGTGATGCACGAGATCGGCTGCACCCTTAACGAAATCCGCGTCGCCGGCGCGGGGGGCGCCGTAGGTGTAGAGCTGGATTTTGTAGCCCTCAGGCCTACGGCGGAGCATTTCGGCCAGCAGCAGCGTGATTGCGCCACCGAGGCTGTGGCCGCAGATCAGGAGGTGTTGGCCGGTGTAGAACTTTTCGAGGTAATTGACGGCGAATGCGGCAGCTTTTTTGGCCGCTTCATAGAAACCTCGATGTACCTGGCCTTCGCCTTCCGCAAACGGCACCTGCAAGGCATCGGCATCGCGTAACCCATCGGCGACGATCTCGGCGGTGCCGCGAACGGCGATCAGGATCAGTTCGTCGTTGTGGGTGATGAAGGCTTGGGTGTCGGTAGCCTCATTTCCTTCGCTTCTGTCATCAAGGAAGTGAACCTTGGCTGGATGTTCTTGCGACTCGATCCTCTTCGGGTCATTCACTTCGTACAGATCCGAGTCGAATGGAACGATTTCCAGGCGTTTGGAATACGGCACGTCTTCGTACAGAGGGTAATAGGCTTTGATTTGATTCGAGTCGACTTTCCATAGTTCGTCGGACTTGGCCAAGGCGTCGCCAAACCAATTGCCTACGCTGGGTTGCAAAGGAAAGGTCACTCGATTTTCTTTGATGGGAGCACTTTCTGGCTTCTGACCGAAGGGGCAGTAGCTCAAGGTTGCCATCAATGAGAGCTGGTACAGATTGAGTGCACAGAATTGCGGAGCTGTGGATAACATCGGTCGCAACGCGCGTAACGGGCGCACTTCAAGAACAGTGTGACGTTGTGGCATCAGAGCGACACCCAGTTTGCCGTGTTCGCGCATGATGGCTGCACAGCCGGAGTCGAGAGGGTAATCGCGATACACCTCGGGTGGCAGATGCGAGGCATATCTGACCAGGTGACGGACTTCGACTTGAAAGTAGTCTGCACCGTCAGCAATCTCGGGTCGTTCCCGTGTGCGGGTGGCATTCCGGTTCAGATAACGAGTTTTTTCGGCGCGTACCTGAAGTTCGGTTATTTTTAGGGGGTAATGTCGCCTGCTTTGCAAACTTGAGTAGAGCTGTTCCTTTCCTTCATACGATTGATCAAATAGCAACGATATAGGCCCCGCAAAGTGATAGTCCACTCTGCCCTTGCCCGCTGCATCCAGACGTCCTATGTATTTATGGCCTTCCGAATCAGTGGCGACATAGGCCAATCCAGCATAGGGCTCACCCGAGTAAAACTCATCGATGAGTTGAAAACTTGTCCATTTGCCACCGGCAGGACATGTCAGCATGCGGCCGCCTAACGGCGACGGCAGATCCTTTTCAATTGATTCCATCGTGAAACCTCCTTACTCAGTGCAACTTGGATAAATGGTGCAGACTCGGCCATCCGGCATTGTGAAAGTGCTGAAGTCGGTGTAGTTTCCATAACAAAAGGCGTACTGATCCTCAAAGTTGTCGCCTAAGCATCGCTTCCAGCCATTTGGAAAATTTACCCAGGTGTCCCTGAAGTAAGGTTGTTCTTCCCTTGCTACTTTGATTTTCATCCTCACGGTTGTGCCTGGAAGTTGATCGTGGGTGTATGCCGCAAACGGGCGCCCCGGCTGTGGAGTGCCCTGAGCATCGGTTTCCTTGCAGTCGAGTATTTTTCGCAGGATCCTCGGCTTACCTGAGGTGCGAAAAAGCCACTGACATTGGCCGTAGAAAATGCTTAGACCTTTATGGTTAAAAGTGCCTTTGTAGCGATCGTCCAATTCCGACCGTATAACAACAGCTGCACTATCAGCGCTAATGTCGCTCCAGTCCTTCCCGTAGGCGGCTCTGATGTCCAGATCAATTCGACGTATTACCATCGGGCAACCATTGATGGTCTTGCGGATGGCGATTTCGGAAACCGGCTCGTACGTTTCTCGCCAATTCCTGTTGTATCTGTTGGCTGTTTTGCGGAGGTCTATGGCTCTGCAGTTTTCACTACTATTGATCGGCTCATACTCTGCGAGGGCTTCATAGGCGAACCCTGGCGGTAGCTCTGCCGTGAAAGTGAATGTATTTGCCGGTTGGGTTTTGCACCCAGCGATGAGGGCAAGGCAAACAACCAAAGTCGCACTGCGCAGCGCGAGTCCAATCGTCGGGGAGGTCAGTGTTGGAGATTGCAGCTCCTTTTGAATTGATGTCATGGCGAAACCTCCTTATTCCGTACAGCCCGGATAAATGGTGCAGACTCGGCCATCAGGCATTTTGAATGTGCTGAAGTCGGTGTAATTGCCGTTGCAATAGGCATGCGGATCGTCATATCCATCACCCAGGCATCGCTTCCAGCCATTCGGAACTTTCACCCACGTATCCCCCCATCCGGGTTTCTCTTCCTCTGCCAAAGTAATCTTCATCCTCACCGTTTTGCCCGGCAGTTGATCAGGGTTAAAAGCCCCGAAGGTCTTCCCGTAGGCGCGTGCTCCTTGGGCATCGACCGTTCTGCAATCCAGGATTTTTCTTAGAATTCGCGGTTTGCCCGAGGTGCGAAACCACCACTCGCACTGACCTTGGAAGGTGCTTTCACCGGCCTCGTTGAATACGCCTTTGAACTGCTCCTCCAGATCATCGCGGATGAAAACCATGGCTTCGTCACCACTGAAGTCGCCCCGTGTTTTGCCATAGCTCGAATTGATCTCCAGCTCGATTCGCCTCACGACCAACGGACACCCCTTAACAATCTTGCGAATCGTGATCTCGGCATCAGGCTTGTAGTCCGTGCGCCACTTGCTGTTGAACACCGGCGCAAGGTTGTCGCGCCTGTCGAGGGTGCAGGTCTGGCCTTTCTCGGGTACGTAATGAACCACTGCGACGTAGGCAAACCCCGGTGGTAGATCGGCTGTGAATTTGAAGGTATTCGGCTGTTTGCCTTGGCAGCCCCCCAGTGCCGCGAAAACGCCGATAAGGGCGATGGTCCTGAGCTGAATCTTCATGAAGGCATCTCCCCGCTCCAGCTCTTCGAAAGCAGGTAAACCCGATCAAAGTGCTCATCCGGCGTTTCGTCCGGTCGGGGTTGCCAATGAGGCGCGAGGGTCGGGGTTTGCAGGCTCTGGATCAGCAGAAATTCCAGCCGCTCCGGCGCCAGCCAGCCCCAGGCTTCGGCCTGTGCCAGTCGCTCGCGTAGCCAGATGTGCGGGTCCTGCGAGCCCGCCAGCCCGGCGTAGGCCTCCACATGCTCGGCCAGCAGAAAACGGTGGGCATTGGCCAGACGAATCTCCATGGCGGCGAGTCCGGCAGCGGATTGGTGCCGGGCGCTGGGTTGTCGGTGCTTTGCCAATGCGAGCCCTGCCAGTAACACACGCTGATCGCCGGCCCGAGATACGCCGGTAGCGCCTCGACCGGCAGATGTTCCAGCGCCCGGGCCAGCACCCGGTTGTCGTGGAAGCGGTACAGCGCCTGATGCGGACGGGTGCCGACGAGCAGCCGCTCCTGCCAGTGCCTGACCCATGCCTTCAGTTCGCCCTGACCCAGGCTGGCGAGCCAGCCCCAATGGCTGTCGGGCCTGTCGAGCAGGGCGTCGAGGCGACGGTCGTCGGGCTGGTCGAAGGTGAACAGGAACGGGCCGGTGTCCGCCAGTTCGGCGACCACGGTTTCACCGTAGACGCTGGCGTACTGCTCGTAACGGCTGCTCTTCAGCCAGCGCTGGCGCATGTCGCGTTCGTTCTGCGAGTCGAGTACCAGGCACAGGAGGCGATCCGCCCGGTGTTGCTCGATCAGCCAGTGCGGCACAAAGGATTGGCTCATGCGGCGGCTCCCTCGATCAGGCACGCTCCTCCTCGACAGGCCTCGCAGATCGGGCAGAAATCTGCACCCAGCGTTTTGCTGTCAGCCATCAAGGCGGTTTGCGAGGGAGCTACTAGTGGCGGCAGAGGCGTCGATGGCGCCAGGTCTTCAACGCTGTCGGGCAGCAGAATCGGCGCGCGTAGAAAGGCCGCCGGTGCGCCGCCGATCAGCAGGTCGCTGCTACCGAAAAGACCACCGTGATCAAGCACAAAATGCTCGCCACCGACCTTCAGGCTGATGCTTTTTCCGGCCTCCAGTACCAGATGCTCGCCAGCGCTCAAACACACCTGCCCGGCAGCTTCGACCGTCAGCGACTGACCGATCCGGGTGTGGCTGTTCTGGCTGACGTGCAGGTAGTCGCTGGCCTTGAGATGGGTCTTGCGATCACCGGTAATGGTGCGTTGCTCTTCTGCGTGGAGCACGCTGACGCTGTTGCCCTTGATGGTTTCCCGACGCTGGTTGCCGATATCCAGGTGACTGTCGTGCTCGATCTTCTGCTGCAGATCGCGCTGGGCGCGCAGATAGATCAGCTCCTGACCGGCGCGGTCTTCGATCATCAGTTCATTGAAGCCGCCGCTGTCTGGCGAACTGCGGGAGCGGAACACGCTGCGGGTCTTGTGCGCCGGCAATTCATAGGGCACCGGGTTGGCGCTGTTGGCCAGGCAACCGCTGATCACCGGATGGTCGGGATCACCGTTGAGAAACGTCACCAGCACCTCCATGCCCACGCGCGGAATGATCACGCTGCCATGGGCGTTGCCGGCCCAGTTCGTGGTGGTCCGCAACCAGCAACTGCTCTTGTCGTTGTGCCGGCCTTCGCGGTCCCAGAAAAACTGCACCTTGACCCGGCCGTAACTGTCGCAATGGATGTCTTCGCCTTCCGGCCCGGTGACCACGGCGGTCTGGGTACAGCCGATGGAAGGTTTGTCGTAGCGCAACGGCGGGCGATAGATCGCATCCCACGGTGTGGCTTCGAAATGGTTGCGGTAGCCCTGGACGAAGTCGCTTTTATCGCTCACGGCGATGTCGCTGCCGCTTTCTTCGAGCACCTGAGGCTGTTGGCCTTCGTGTTCGATTTCGGTGAGCAGCCAAAGGTCGTTCAATGCGGGGTCGGGGTGTTCTGACAACGACAGGAAATGCCCCGACACCAGCGCCGGTTCGTCGCTGTCACCCTGAGCTACGCGCTCATCGCTGCGATGACGTTCCAGGATTCGTCGGGCGAGCAGTTTGCCGTGCTCCCGGTCGAGGACTCGCCCCGGATAGACGTAATCCTCCAGATCAGGCTGACAGTTCTCGTTCGGTATCCGCGCGTCGGACTCCAGCACGATGCGCGCCCTTTCGAAATCGTAGGCGCGCCGACTGGCGCGACTGGTGCGGGTATTGAGCCCGCAGTCTAAACGGTGGATCACCGGCCGGTCGGCCACCATCGTGTTGCGCGGTTTGAACGGGGTCGGTCGGGCCAGCCTGGGAAACACGGTCTGGTCGTCGCCGAACACCAGCAGGTGCCTGTCGAGGCTGTGGCGAAAGTGATAGTGCAGGCCGTCTTCCTGGCACAGGCGCTGGATGAAGTGCAGGTCGGATTCGTTGTACTGCACGCAATATTCACGATCCGGCAGGGCCTGGCCGATCTGGAACAGGTAGCCATCCGCGTGAATGCCATGTTCCTGAAGAATCTGCCCGATGATTTGCGCAACGCTCAGGTGCTGAAAAACCCGCTGATTGAAATGATGGCCCAGATTCGTCAGACATGGCGCGAGGGTCAGGTGGTATTGCGTCAGCCGGTACCCGATATCGTCCTTTCCGATGTGCTGGATCTGTCCATGAACGCCATGGCCGTGGTCATCGAAGGCCAGAAAAGCCTGCCGGTGCATGAGGCCGGGAAGATCGATGTCCGGTCTCGGGCTGACCAGTTTGACGTCGAAGGAGTAAGGCTGGCTGATGGATTCGGTGCCGGTGAAGGACAGCACCTGCAGGTCGTGTTTAAAGGCGTCGGTGATGAGGCGCAAACGAGCATTGGCATTGAACATCCGTTGTTCCTTGTCCTGTGACAGATTCGGAACAACGCTACCAAGATGAACCGCGAATTTATGTCGGACGTTTCCCAATTCATTCGGTTTAAAAGCCCGGATTACAAGGGCTTTAGCCGCATCCTGCGGAATCGCCCTACAAGATTTTCAGAGTGGCGAATCAGTTGAACGAAATGCAGAAATACCCCAACTGCGGATCCCGCCCCAGCGCCGGCACCCGCGACACGAAGATGTCCTCTACCCGACCGAGTTCCGGCAGCTCCAGCGCGCATAAACCGTCGACGAATCCGGTCGGCACCAGGCTGTTGAATTCGAGGCAGAAGGGCATGCGTTCGCTGTAGCGGGTTTTCGCCGCGGGGACCTCATCAAGGTGCTCGATCCGGATCGGCAATGCCGTGCCATCGGGCAGGTGCAGCGTGCGTTGCTGTCCGAGCAACGGCTGGACGTGTTGAATCTGAACCGCTTGCAGCATGGTCTGACTCCAGTGAAAAAAGAACGGCCGGGAGCGGTGAAGCCCCCGGCGTTTGCTCAGTTGCGCGACGGGAACAGGCCGTTCAGGGCAACGCTGAAGTTGAGGACGAGGGCCGGGTTCAGGATCGGCAGTGGCTGGCTGCCGCCGGTGGAGGAAATGTCCCCGGTGACGGTGGTGGTCACACCCTTGAGCGGCACCGGTGTGGCGCCTTGGGCGTCGGAGTAAATGTTCGCCGAACCCGGGCCGCCGCCGGAGGCGCCGATGTACGAGTTGGTGGCGGTCGGCACGGTCGCCGGATTGCTGGCGGGTACGGCCAGGGACAAGGCCGTGTTGGCGGTGAGGCCGGTCATCGCGTGGGTGTGGTTGGGCATGTTGGCGATGGTGGCGGTGACGTTTTCGGTGCCGTACACCTGACCGATGACGCGCGGCGTCAGGCCCAGTCCGGTGCCTTGTGCGACGGGCACGCGACCTTGCAGGTTGGGCAGTTGAAAGTTGGTCGTGCCATTGCCGCCGTAGTAAGTGCCCAGCAAGGCGAACAGCGCCTGGTATTGCGAGATGCCCAGGATTTGCCCGTTGCACAAGGCCCAGCCACTCGGGGCGAAGTTGAAGGCGAACGGTTGAATCGTACCCATAAAGACTTCCATGGTTCCTCATCCTTCTGTTGTGTGGTCGGCGCGCCGCGCGGTCGCCCTTGTTGTCGGGCCGGTCGAAACGTTGTGCTGACTCCTTCCTTTTGCGCGGGCAGGTCACGCCACGCCGTAGCGTAGACCCGGATCGACGGACTTGCCGGACGTCGTCGTGGCCGCGCGTCGACTTCGGTGCTGGCCTACAGTGTTGGCAGTTGATGACGCAATTGTGTTCGCAAAAACGCTGAGGGGAGGTTGATGGAGGTCCTTCGCGAGACACCGCTGGGAGATACTCAGGATCCGTTCGCCGCACCGAATGCCGGTGTCCGGCGCCTGTTGCGCTGGGCGCGCGAGCACTGGTTGATACCGATCCTGCTGCTGGCCACCGTGGTGCGTTTTTATGACCTGACGGCTGCCGCGATCTGGGGCGATGAAGGTTCGAGCCTGCTGCTGGCGCGCTATTCGCCGGGCGGGATCTGGACGCATGCCGCGTTCGATGTGCATCCGCCGCTGTACTTCATGCTGCTGCACGGCTGGATCGGCGTGTTCGGCGACGGCCTCCTGGCCATTCGCAGCTTCAGCGCACTGGCCGGCATCGCCACGGTCGGACTCGGCGTGAGCCTGGTCGACCGGCTGGCCACTCGCCGCGCGGCGATCATCGCGGGGGTGTTGCTGGCGCTGCTGCCGACGGCGGTGCGCTACAGCCAGGAAGTGCGCATGTATGCGTTGCTGGGTTTGCTGCTGATCGGTGCGACGCTGGTGCTGGTCAAGTGGATCAGGCGACCGCAGCGTCACCGCTATCTGCTGATCTATGCGCTGCTGATGACGGCGGCGTTGTACACCCACTATTTCGCCGTGCTGGCGGCGCTGAGCCATTGGCTGTATCTGGGGTTGATCCGCCTGTTGCCGGGTTATCGCCTGAAGCATCTCCAGCGCAAGGATTGGTGGCTGGCCAATCTCGCCATCGTCGTGCTCTACCTGCCGTGGCTACCGAACCTGATCGACCTGCTGCAACACATGGACGCGCTCAAGGCCGGCGGCGATGTGGGCTGGGAAGATCCGGTGACCCTGTCTTCGCTGCCGTCGATGATCTGGCTCTGGTTGATTCAGGACGAGGGCGAACATCTCCCGTTGCTGCTGTTCGGCGGAGTGCCCCTGGCTTTGCTGGTGCTGGCGGCTGTCGCCGTTGCCCGTGATCGCAGCGTGAACCATGGTAGCGTGCTGCTGGCGGTCTACACCGGCGTGCCGTTGTTGCTGGTGTTCGCGGTGTCTTTCATTACGCCGATGTTCATCGAGCGTTACCTGACTGCCTACGCGCTGGGGCTGCCGATGCTGGCGGCGCTGGCCATCGACCGGCTCTACAGCAGCGTGCGCGTGCTGGCGATGGCGGTGCTGCTGTCGCTGGTCGGGGTCGAGATGATCGGGGTGAACAACAACGCCACGGTCGACCGCAACGACCAGTTCAACGTCATGGTCGATTACGTCAACCGCCACTTCGCCAGCGGCGACCGGATCGTCACCAGCGACATGCTCTGGTACCTCAGTTACGTCTATTACAACCGCACTGAGGCTCAAGTCCGGCTGTTTACGCCGCCCACTGCCGAAGGGCGCTCGACTCGCCCGAACCATTACGGTTTCGGCACGCTGGTGTCCGATGAGGTCTACCTTGATCGGTTGGGAGACCTGCCGAAGGACAGTGCCCGGGTCTGGTTGATCGGTGATCTGGACATGGAAGTACCCGATCCATTTCTGCCCTTGCCTGCGACCTGGCAACTGCGGGATCAGGTGCACGCGGGCGGGGCGAAAGCGCGACTTTTCTCGGTGCAGACGCCCGATGGATCGGGAGAGAACTGACTTAAACGCTTCACCATTTTATTCGCGATAAATACGAAGTTTTTAAGTCCGTTTTGCTCTTTTCTGATATCAAAACACTACTAGTCGAATGGGTATTGTTGGATTACGCTCATCAGACAAAAGGACTTACAAATACGGTGAAGGGATTGCAGCAGTTCCACTTTATCTCCGGCTTGCCGCGCTCAGGTTCTACCCTCCTTTCTGCAATCCTCCTGCAGAACCCGCGTTTTCATGCCGGCATGACCAGTCCGGTCGGCGCGCTGTTCTCCGGTGTCCTTGAACAATGCAGTGCCGGCAGCGAATTCGGCGCGGTGATCGACACCGACATGCGCCGCCGCCTTTTGCGCGGTCTGTTCGATTCCTACTACGCCGACAAGGCCGACAAACCGGTGGTATTCGACACCAACCGCCAGTGGTCTGCGCGACTGCCGGCCATCAACGACCTGTTCCCTCAAGCCAAGGTCATCGCCTGTGTGCGCAACGTCGCCTGGGTGATGGACAGCCTGGAGCGGCTGTACCGCGCCAATCCTTTCGAAAACACCAAGCTGTTCGGCGATGCGGTCGAGCGCAACACGGTCTACAGCCGCTGCGAAACTCTGGCCCAGCGCAATCGCCTGGTGGGTTTTGCCTGGGCGGCGCTCAAGGAAGCCTATTACGGCGAGCACGCCGATTCGCTGCTGATCGTCGATTACGACCTGCTGACCCAAGCCCCGGAGCGGGTGCTGCGGCTGGTCTACGACTTCATCGGCGAACCCTGGTTCGAGCACGATTTCGAGCACCTGGCCTATGACGCGCCAGAGTTCGACCAGGCCCTCGGTGTGGCTGGCCTGCACAAGGTCAAACCCAAGGTCGCCCTGCAGTCGCGGCGTACGATCCTGCCGCCGGACCTGTTCAAGCAATACGCCGATCTGTCCTTCTGGCTCGATGGCTCAGCCAGCGCTGCCAATGTCATTCGTATGAAGTCCGACGCCGCGATCAGCTGATCGCGGCGTTTTTCATTGATGCGTCAACAACTGTGTTCGAGTCCGGGTGAGCAACATGTGGTGGAGCAAGCAAAAGTCGCGGGTTACCGAAGGCCAACGGACGCTGGCGGCGCCCATGATCATGTCGCTGGAACCGCGCATGCTGTTCGACGGCGCCGTCGCGGCCACTGTGGCCGACACTGCCGCCCAGGCTGACAGCCATGCCACCGCCGATGCCGCGAAAGCGCCGGTCGCCGACCACCCGAGCGCCAGCAAGGACACCCATGGTCAGGCTGATGCCACGCCCGCCGCCAGCCCGGTAGCCGTGCCGGGGAAGAGCGTGGTGTTCGTCGATTCTCGGGTCAAGGATGCCGACAGCCTGCTCAAGGGCGTGGCCCCCGGCACGCAAGTGGTCAAGCTCGATGCCGGCAAGGACGGTTTGCAGCAGATCGCCGATTATCTCGACCAGCATCAGGGCGTGAGCTCGGTGCAGATCATTGCCCACGGCAATGCCGGTGACCTGTGGCTGGGCAACAGTTATCTGTCGGCCGACAACGTTGCCCAGCGCAGCGCGATCCTGGCGGAAATCGGCAAGGACATGAACGCTGGCGGCGACATCCTGATCTACGGCTGCTACACCGCCGAAGGGGATCGTGGCCTGAGCTTCGTCGACTCGCTGGCGCAGCTGACCGGCCGCGACGTGGCCGCCTCCAGCAACCGCACGGGCTTGGGCGGCGACTGGGATCTGGAGATCGCCACCGGCACCATCGAAAGTGCCAACGTGCTGTCGACCCAGGCGATGAGCGAATACCAGTGGGGCCTGGCCACCTGGACCGCCACCAACAATGCCAACACCGGGGTCGGCTCGCTGCGCGCAGCGCTGGCGTCGGCGCAGAACGGCGACATCGTGACCTTCAGCTCCGGGATGACGGTGCAGCTCACCTCGGAATTGCTGATCAACAAGAACATCACCGTCGATGGTGACCTGAACAATGACGGGGTTGCCGACGTCACGCTCGATGGCCAATACCGGACCCGAGTGGTGGAAATCACCTCCGGCAGCACGGTGACCCTGGATGGTCTGGTCATTACCCGGGGCCTGGTTTCGGGCAACGGCGGTAATGGCGGCTACGGCGCAACCGGTGCCATGGGCGGGGGGATTTTCAACGCCGGTATCCTCACTTTGAACAACGTTACGGTGACCAGCAACGCGGCAGCCGGTGGTGGTGGCGGCGGAGGGGTCACCAGTGCGTACTACGGCGGCGGTGGCGGCGGTGGCGGCGGGATTAGCGGTCAGGGTGGCGGTCATGGTGGCACGGCCGGACCGGGCACCGGCACCCTTGGCGGGCAGGCCGGCAGCGGCGGCGTCGGCGGTTACGGCGGTGGCTACGACGCGACGCACATGGGGGGGCGCGGGGGCAGCAGCACGGGCGGTGCCGGCGGGCTGGGGGTGTCCTACTACAGCAACGGCGGCAATGGCGGCACGGCCACCAACGGCACGATTTCCATTGGCGGCGGCGGTGGCGGCGCAGGCTGGGACAAGGTCGGCGGCGCCGGCGGCAATGCCGCCGGTGGCATTTACAATGCTTCCACCGGCACGCTGAAAATCGTCGGCACCTCGGTCATCAGCAACAACCTCGGTGCGGGGGGCGGCGGTGGTGGTGGCGGCGGACTGGGCAGCAATGCTTCCAACGGCGGCATCGCCGGGCGCGGCGTCGGCGCCATCTGGAACCAGGGCGGCACGGTGCTTATCACGGCGGCCAACTTCGCCGCCATCAGCGGCAACGCCGCAGGCAGCGGTGCCGGTGGTACGGCATCGGGTGGTGGCACAAACGGTACTTCACCGGCCGCTGTCTCGGCGATCTACAACAACGGCGGCACACTCAACACCGCTTATGTGGAACCACCGACCGCCACCATCGTGATGGCCGACACCGCCCTGAAAATCGGCGAAACCTCGCTGGTGACCATCACCTTCAGCCGGGCGGTGACCGGGTTCACCAACGCCGACCTGACGATTGCCAACGGCACGCTGACATCAGTGAGCAGCAGCGACGGCGGCCTGACCTGGACGGCGACCTTCACGCCGACCAACAACATTACCGACAGCACCAACCTGATCACCCTCGACAACACCGGGGTGACCGCGATCAACGACGGCGTGGCGGGTGTCGGTACGACCAACTCCGTCAACTACGCCATCGACACCGCGCGGCCGACCGTGACCATCGTGATGTCCGATACGGCGTTGAAGATCGGCGATACGTCGCTGGTGACTTTCACCTTCAGTGAAGCGGTGACCGGTTTCACCAACGCCGATCTGTCTATCGCCAACGGCACGTTGAGCGCAGTGAGCAGCAGCGACGGCGGCATCACCTGGACCGGAACGTTCACCCCGAGCGCCAGCATCAGCGATACCACCAACCTGATTACCCTGGACAACACCGGTATCGCCGACCTTGCCGGTAACGCCGGCACCGGCACCACCGATTCGGTCAATTATGCGATCGATACCGTGCGGCCGACGGCAACCATTGTGGTGGCCGACACCAATCTGGCGGCCGGTGAAACCTCGCTGGTGACCATCACCTTCAGCGAAGCGGTCAGCGGCTTCACCACCGCCGACCTGACCGTGGCCAACGGGACCCTGAGCGGTTTGAGCAGCAGTGACGGCGGCATCACCTGGACCGCCATGCTGACGCCGACCACCAACATTACCGACACCACCAACCTGGTCACCCTGGATAACACCGGGGTTGTCGATCTCGCCGGCAACGCCGGCAGTGGCACCACCAATTCCAACAATTACGCGATCGACACCGCGCGTCCGACCGCGACCATTGTGGTCGCAGACACCGCGCTGAAAATCGGCGAAACCTCGCTGGTAACCATCACCTTCAGCGAAGCGATCACCGGTTTCACCAACGCCGACCTGACCATTGCCAACGGCACGCTGACTGCCGTGAGCAGCAGCGACGGCGGCATTACCTGGACGGCGACATTCACGCCGACCGCCAGCATCACCGACGCGACCAACCTGATCACGCTGAACAACACCGGCATCGCTGATCTGAACGGCAACGCCGGCAGCGGCACCACCGACTCCAACAACTACGCCATCGATACCGTGCGCCCGACCGCGACCATCGTGGTGGCCGACAACAACCTGCGGATCGGTGAAACCTCGCTGGTGACCATCACTTTCAGCGAAGCGGTCAGCGGTTTCACCAATGCCGATCTGACGATTGCCAACGGCACCTTGAGCGCAGTCAGCAGCAGCGACGGCGGCATCACCTGGACGGCGACGTTCACCCCGAGCGCCAGCATCACCGATACCACCAACCTGATCACCCTGGACAACACCGGCATCGTCGACTTGGCGGGCAACGCCGGTAGCGGCACCACCGATTCGAACAATTATGCGATCGATACGGTGCGGCCAACCGCGACCATCGTGGTGGCCGACAGCAACCTCACTGCCGGCGAAACCTCGCTGGTGACCATCACCTTCAGCGAAGCGGTCAGCGGTTTCACCAACGCCGACCTGACGATTGCCAACGGTACGCTGACCGCCGTGAGCAGCAGTGACGGGGGCATCACCTGGACGGCGACGTTCACGCCGAACGTGGGCGTCAATGACGCGACCAACCTGATCACCCTGGCCAATACCGGCATCGCCGACCTTTCGGGCAACACCGGCAGCGGCACGACCAACTCCAATAACTACACCATCGACACCGTGGTGCCGACCGCGACCATTGTCGTGGCGGACTCCAGCCTGAAAATCGGCGAAACCTCGCTGGTGACCATCACCTTCAGTGAGGCCGTGACCGGTTTCACCAACGCCGACCTGACCATCGCCAACGGCACGCTCAGCGCGGTCAGCAGCAGCGACGGCGGCATTACCTGGACGGCGACCTTTACGCCGACCACCAACATCACCGACGCCACCAACCTGATCACGCTGGACAACACTGGCGTGCAGAACCTGTCGGGCAATGCCGGCAGCGGCACCACCGATTCGAACAACTATTCAATCGACACGGTGCGTCCGACCGCCACCATCGTGGTCGCCGACACGGCGCTCGGCGTCGGCCAGACCAGCCTGGTGACCATCACCTTCAGCGAAGCCGTGACCGGTTTCACCAACGCCGACCTGATCATCGCCAACGGTACGCTGAGCGCGGTCAGCAGCAGCGACGGCGGCATCACCTGGACGGCGACGTTCACGCCGGCGGCGGGCATCACCGATACCACCAACCTGATCACCCTGGATAACACCGGCATCACCGACCTGGCAGGCAACGCCGGCAGCGGCACCACCGATTCCAACAACTATGCGGTCGACAGTCAGCGTCCGACGGCGACCATCGTCATGAGCGACATTGACCTGCGTCCCGGCGAAACCGCGCTGGTGACCATCACCTTCAGCGAGGCGGTGACCGGTTTCGACAACTCTGACCTGAGCGTCGCCAACGGCACGCTGAGCAATGTCTCGTCGAGCGACGGCGGCCTCACCTGGACGGCCACCTTCACGCCGAACATCGGTGTCAGCGACCTGACCAACCTGATTGTCCTGAACAACACCGGTATCACCGACCTGGCCGGCAACACTGGCACTGGCACCACCAACTCGGCCAATTACCAAGTGCAGACCCAGGTGCCGACTGCCACCATCGTGGTAGCCGACCCTGCGCTCAAGGCCGGGGAAACCTCGCTGGTGACCATCACTTTCAGCGAAGCGGTCAGCGGGTTCGACAACAGTGACCTGACCATCGCCAACGGCACGCTGAGCAACGTCAGCAGCAGTGACGGCGGCATCACCTGGACCGCGACGTTCACCCCGACTGCCAATGTCACTGACGCCACAAACCTGATCAGCCTGAACAATGCCGGAGTGACCAACGTCTCAGGCAACAGCGGTATCGGCACCACCGATTCCAACAACTTCGCCATCGACACCGCGCTGCCAACCGCCACCATTGTGGTTGCCGATAACCGCCTCGGTATCGGTGAAACCACCACCGTGACCTTCACCTTCAACGAAGCGGTGATCGGGTTCGATCTGGGGGACATCAGCGTCGCCAACGGTTCGTTGTCAAACCTGACCAGCAGCGACGGCGGCGTGACCTGGACCGCAACCTTCACGCCGACAGCCAACGTCAACGATCCGACCAACCTGATCCTGATCGACACCGGCGGCGTCCAGGACCTGGCCGGCAACCTCGGGGCGAGCATCGCCATCTCCAACAACTACATCCTCGACGCGACCCGGCCGACGGTGAACATCGTAGTCGCCAATCCGAATCTGGGCATCGGCCAGAGCACCACGGTGACCTTCACCTTCAGCGAGGCGGTGAGCAATTTCGACCTGTCCGACCTGAGCGTGACCAACGGTGACCTCAGCAACCTGACCAGCAGTGACGGCGGCAAGACCTGGACCGCGACTTTCACGCCGACCGCGAATGTCACCGACCCGAGCAACTTCATCGCGCTGGACACCAGCAACGTCACCGACCTTGCGGGCAACGCCGGCAGCACGGTGGCGGTGTCGAACAACTACGCCCTCGACAGCGAACGGCCGACCGCGACGGTGGTGATCGCCAATCCGAACCTGGGCGTCGGTCAGACTTCGCAGGTGACCATCACCTTCAACGAAGCGGTGAGCGGTTTCGACCTGTCGGACCTCAGCGTGGCCAACGGCACTCTGTCCAAACTGAGCAGCAGCGACGGTGGCAAGACCTGGACCGCAACCCTGACGCCGAACGCCAACGTCAACAGCGCCAGCAATGCGATCAGCATCAACACCGCCGGGGTCAGCGACCTGTCGGGCAACAGCGGCAGCAGCGTCAGCAGTTCCGGCAATTACGTGATCAACACGGTGCCTGTGCCTCCTGTGGCACCGACTACTCCGTTGATCGTGGTGACACCGGATCCGGAGTTCCGCAGCAGCGATCCGGTCGCGCCGCCGCCACCGCCGAACGTTCCGCTGCAGCCGATCGTCTTCACCGCGCCCACTGGCGACCTCGGTTCACCGCTGACTTTCGCGCCGTTGTTCGAGCAACGGGTGATCGGCAACGGCATCCGTCCACTGGGGGATATTTTCATCAATCGCGGTGCGCTGAGCCCCAGCTTCATTGCCCAGGTGTTCAGCAGCAGCGACAACCAGGGTGACGGCTCTGGTCATGGCTTCCTCGGGTTTGGCGGTGGCGATGGCGGGGTGTTCGGCAGCAGCACGCTGTCGAGTCTGTTCAATCAGGACAGCAGCGCCGAGCGCGATTCGCTGAACGCCTTCGGCAGTCAGTCGATCAAGGGCGGCGATATTTCCCAGGGCCTGCGCGGTGTGTTCGGCGCGCCGACCCTTGGCCAGCAACTGCAACAGATCAAGGACAGCGAGCAGCACCGGGTCGACAACCTGGCGGCAGCACTGCAACAGGTCGGCATCAGCGAAATGCCGGCCTGACAACACACAACAACTCACATATGTGCGGGACCTAGGGGCGATCCAGGGATGAAGAAAAGTCAGAAGTTGTTCGGCGCCAGCCTGCTGGCGCTGGCGATCAGCGGATGTGCAGTGACCAGTGAACCGATCGAACGCAGTGTCAGTGAACAAAGGGCCCGGGCCGACCTGCAAAGCATGTACAAGGGCCAGGAGCCGCTGAGCGGTCCGCTGACCCTGCACCAGGCCATGGCCCGCGCGGTGAAATACAACCTCGAAGGCCGCTTGAAAATCATGGAGGAAGCGCTGGCCAAGCGGCAGCTCGACCTCGCCAGTTTCGACATGCTGCCGCGCATGGCGCTGGACGCCGGTTACGTCGGACGCAACAACGTCAGCGCCTCCAGCAGCCAGAGTGTGCGTACCGGCACTCAGTCTCTGGAACCGTCGACCTCACAGGACCGCGACCGTGACGTCGCCGACCTGACCATGGTCTGGAACGTCCTCGATTTCGGTGTCAGCTACATCAGCGCCAAGCAGCAGGGCGACCAGCGCCTGATCGTTCAGGAGCGCCGGCGCAAGGTGATCAACACCATCGTTCAGGACGTGCGCTCGGCCTATTGGCGGGCGATGGCTGCCGAACGTTTGCTCAAGCAGATCGACAGCCTGATGGCGCGAGTCGACACCGCCCGCCGTAACAGCGAAAGCATGAGTGAACAGCGCATCGGCGATCCGGTGCAGTCCCTCGGTTACCAGCGTTCGCTGATTGAGGCGACCCGGCAACTGGAAGAACAACGCCGCGCGCTGTCGCTGGCGAAAACCGAACTGGCGACCCTGATCAACCTGCCGCTGGGCACCAACCTGACCCTGGCCACCGATGACGGTTACCGGATCCCGGAACTCAAGGTCGATCTGAGCAAGCTCGAGCAGGAAGCCCTGACCAGCCGCCCGGAACTGCGCGAGCAGGATTACCAGACCCGGATCAGCGCCGCCGAAACCCGCAAGGCCATGCTGCGTCTGCTGCCGGGTCTTGAGTTCTCCGCTGGCGGGCATTACGACAGCAACTCGTTCCTGGTCGAGCAGGGCTGGGCCGACTACGGCGTCAAAGTCACCTGGAACCTGTTCAACGTGATCTCTGCCCCGGCGGCTATCGATGTGGCGAAGGCCGGTGAAGAAGTGGCTGCTGCACGCCGTCAGGCGATGTCGATTGCGGTGTTGGCGCAGCTCTACGTGGCCAACGCCAACTATCAGGAGGCGCTGCGCCAGTTCAAGACCAACCAGCAACTGTCGGACATCGACGGGCAAATCGTCGGTCAGTTGCGTAACCGTCGTCAGGCCGACGGCATTGGTGAGCTGGACCTGATTCAGGGCGAGCTCAACACCTTGCAGGCCGACTTGCGGCGTGACCTGTCTTACGCCGATCTGCGCAATGCCTATGGCCAGATCTTCGCCAGCGCCGGCCTCGATCCGCTGCCGGATCAGGTGCAGTCGACCGAAGTGCAGTCGATCGCCACCGCCCTGGCCAACCGCGAAGCCGCGTGGGCCTCGGGGGATATTTCGCTGCCGGTGGCCCATGCCGCCGCGCAGTGACGTATTGGCGCCGACTGCCAGCATCAGCCGTGCCCAACGCGAGGCCCGCAACGGCCATCGCGGCACGGCGATGCTGCTGACCGGTTTGCCGGCGGCGGGCAAATCGACCCTTGCCCAGGCGTTGCATGCCGAGTTGTTCAGTCGTGGTCTGCAAAGTGTGGTGCTCGATGGCGATGGCCTGCGCGTCGGGCTCAACCGTGACCTGGGTTTTACCGATGCCGACCGCCTGGAAAACATCCGCCGCGCCAGTGAGCTGGCGGCGTTGCTGGTGGAGAACGGGCAGATCGTGATTCTGGCGATGATCGCGCCGCTGGCGGATCTGCGCGAGGTGTTTGCCCGTCGTTTGGGCGAGGACTATCGCGAGGTCTGGTGCAGCGCCGCGCTGGCGGTGTGCGAGCAGCGCGATCCGAAAGGGCATTACGCCCGGGCCCGGCGTGGCGAGCTCGCCGGGTTCACCGGCGTGTCGGCGCCTTACGAGGCGCCGGCCCAGGCTTCGCTGGTGCTCGACACCGGCACGCTGACGGTCGAAGCCTGTCTCGACCGGTTGCTGACTTGGCTCGGCGAATCCGCGGTGTTGCCCAAGGCATGAGCCGGCCGGCGTTCTCGCGATTGCCGCTGACCGCGGATCTGCCATTGCTGTTGCAGGCGCTGGCGGCGATTGACGACGCTGCCTGGCGCGGTCATTTCAACACCGCTTATTTCGCCGGCGACTGGAGCGGCGTGGCGCTGATTTCTGCCGCCGATGCGCTGACCGAACTGTCCCCCGGCAGCGCCGAACCCGTTCAACGCGCCCCTTGGCTGAATGATGGTCGCTGGCAGCAGGCCCTGCGGGATCTGCCGCTGGAAATTGTCAGTGCGCGGCTGTTGCGACTGGGCCCGGGCGGGCAGATTCATGAGCATCGCGACTACGATCTAGAGGGCGCGGACGCCGATTTGCGCCTGCATATTCCACTGCTCAGTCCGCCTGCCGTGGACTTCTGGCTCGACGGCCAGCGGATGCCGATGGCGAAGGGAGAATGTTGGTTTCTCGATCTCGCCCGACCGCATCGGGTCGACAATCGCGACAGCACGGTTCGGGTTCATCTGGTGCTCGATTGCCGCCCCGCGCCCTGGCTGGAGCAGATGATTGTTGACGGTTTGCCGAGCACTCCGCTGCCTGATGGCGCGGAGACGGCGCTGCAGCGATTTCAACGGTTGCTGGTCACGGATCCGTTGCTGTCCGCAACGTTGCAGGCATTGCACGACCCCGAATCATTCACCGTCCAGACGCTGGTGTTGGCCGCTGAACGAGGCCTGCATTTTTCCCGTGAAGAACTGCTGGCGGCGATGCGCAATGGTCGTCGGTCATGGAACGAACAATGGCGTCTGTGAATTTCGACGGCTGGTTACCGATCCGCATCTGGAAAACCGTCGGGCAATGGCAGGTCGACTGGTGCTGGTTTGGCGACACATCGCTGCATCAGCCGTTCTTTCGTGAAGCCGTCGAAGACGCGTTGCGCCTGCCGTTCAATCAGGCGTTCCGCCGGCAAACGCCCTTGTCGGCGCTCATGGATTGGCAGGCGCTCAGTCCGGGTCTGCTACCGAGCGCCTTTATCCTTCACGCCTCGCGGTGTGGCTCGACGCTGATCAGCCAGATGCTCGCCCGGCTCGACGATCACATCGTGGTCTCGGAGCCGCCGCCCCTTGACGCCTTGCTGCGTAGCGATCTGCCGGGCGAAGAACGCCGCGCGGCCATCGCCGGATTGCTCTCGGCGTATGGTCAGCGGCGGCGCGGTACGGAGCAGCGGCTGGTGATCAAGCTCGACGCCTGGAACATCGGTGAATGGCCGCTGCTGCAGCAATGCTTCCCCGATACGCCGTGGCTGTTTTTGTATCGCGATCCGCTGGAAATCGCCGTCTCTCACCTGCGCCGCCCCGGCCTGCACATGGTGCCGGGTGCACTCGGCGATTGTGTGCTGGACGACGATTTGCCCTTCGAGGGGCGTGAGGACTTCATCGCGCGGCGCCTGGGGCGTCTGCTGGAGGCCGGGTGCGTGCATTGTCGTGAGTCTGCCGGGCTGGTGGTCAATTACAGCGAATTGCCCGACGCGATGAGCGGGCGGCTGGCGCGGTTTTTCGGGCTCAGCGCCACGCAGTGTGAACAGGCGCTGACAGCGACGGCGCAGCACGCGAAGCAGCCGTCACAACCCTTTGTCGTCGATGGCGAACACAAGCGGCGCGAAGCATCGGCGCTGTTGCAGGCACGGGTCGAACATTGCGCCCGTGCGCCCTATGCCGCGCTGGAGCGCTTGCGCGCGCTCACGATTTCGCCGACAGATCCGCCATCCCCTTGAGCAATTCGATAGGCAACGGAAACACGATGGTCGAGCTCTTGTCGCCGGCAATCGAACTCAAGGTCTGCATATAGCGCAGCTGCATGGCGCCGGGCTGGCGGCCGAGCATTTCGGCGGCCTGCATGAGTTTTTCCGAGGCCTGCAATTCGCCTTCGGCGTGGATCACCTTGGCTCGCCGTTCCCGCTCGGCTTCGGCTTGTTTCGCGATGGCGCGCACCATCGATTCGTTGAGATCGACGTGCTTGATTTCGACGTTGGCGACCTTGATCCCCCAGGCGTCGGTCTGGGCGTCGAGCACTTGCTGGATGTCGATGTTCAGGCGTTCGCGTTCGGCCAGCAGTTCGTCCAGCTCATGTTTGCCGAGCACCGCACGCAGGGTGGTCTGGGCCAGTTGGCTGGTGGCCATGAGGAAATCCTCGACCTGGATGATCGCTTTCTGTGGGTCGAGCACGCGGAAGTACAGCACCGCGTTGACCTTGACCGAAACGTTGTCGCGGGTGATCACGTCTTGTGGCGGCACGTCGAGGACGATGGTGCGCAGGTCGACCCGGACCATTTGCTGCACCACCGGGATCAGCAGGATCAGCCCCGGCCCTTTGACCTGCCAGAAGCGTCCGAGCTGGAACACCACCCCGCGTTCGTATTCGCGCAGGATGCGGAACGTCGAGCCGGCCAGGGCGATCAGCAACAGCAGCAGCGCGACAAAACCGATTTGCAGACCCATGATCACTCTCCGAGCGGTGCCGCGTCAGTCGCGGCCACTTGCAGCAACAGACCCTTGCGCCCGACCACGCGCACCGGTTGCCCGGTGTGCAGCGGCGTGGCGCTCAGCACCTGCCAGCGTTCTCCTTGTAATTGCACCCAGCCGTTGCGGCTGTCTTCCGGTTGCACCACCGTCACCGCCGTGACACTGCCGAGCAGGCCGGCATCGCCGCTGACCGGTTGGCGCGGTCGGGTTTTCAGGGCGCGGATCAGCAATGCGATCAGCAACAGGGCGCTCACCAACCCGAGGCCGATCATCATCGGCACCGGCAGTTCGGCGTTGCTCAGGATCAGCGCGCCGATCACGAACATGACGATACCGCCGAGGCCGATCAGCCCGTAGTTGGGCAGCGCGGCTTCGGCGATCAGAAATGTGATGCCCAAGGTAATCAGCCACAGGCCGACCGGACTGACGGCGGTAAACGGACCGTCCGCCGCAACCACCGATCCACTCAGCAGCAACAGGGCAAGCGCACAGCAACGGATGTTCACGTGACCCTCCGCGAGAGTCAGGACTTGTTCTTACAGTCTAGTTGAGGCTGCGGCTGGATGATTTTTAACCAGTTTGCCCGCCTCGCCAGTGGGCGGATTTCCCGGTGTTCGCGGCCCGCCGGACTAGACTTTCAAGGACAGCCACAGCGTTTCATTACCGTCCGCCGCGCAGCGTCGGCGGGCACCGAGGTGCATCATGCGTATGGCCAAGAAAGTGCAGAGCAGCCTCAACCGGGCGCAATGCGAATATGACATCGTCACCCACCCGCACTCGTCCAGCAGCCTGGAAACGGCGCGGGTCTCCGGGATTGCCGCAGAACGGGTGGCCAAATCGGTGATCCTGGACGACCGTCACGGGCACTACCTGATGGCGGTGCTGCCCGCCAGCCGCCACTTGGACTTGAGCAAAGTGCGCAGCAGCGGCGAATGGCAAATCACCCGCGAAAGCAATCTGGCGCACATTTTCGACGACTGCGAACGCGGCGCTGTACCGCCACTGGGCGATTCCTACGGCCTGGACATGGTCATCGACCCGCTGCTGACCCGGCAGAAAGACATCTACCTGGAAGCCGGCAACCACAACAACCTGCTGCACATGAGCATGCCCGAGTTCCTGAAAATGGTGCCGCATGCGCAGGTGCGGGAGTTGAGTCAGTAGGTTTGCGGCGTTTTTGACGACGCTAATCGCGAGCAGGCTCGCTCCCACAGGTCCTGCGCTGAGCCTGTGGGAGCGAGCCTGCTCGCGAAATTCTTGCATCCACTGAATCTTCAAAGGACCAGAACAATGGAAAACCCGACGCACAGCCTCCCATCCCTGTTCAAGCAACTCGGCCTGGACAACGACCCGGTCAGCATCGACCAGTTCATCGCCACCCATTCTCCGCTCAAACCGGAACTGCACCTGTGCGACGCGTTTTTCTGGACCAAGAGCCAGGCGGATTTCCTGCGCGACGAGATTCTCGATGATGCGGATTGGGCGGAGGTGGTGGATCAGTTGGATGTGATGTTGAGGAAGGGGCGGGGGTAATTATCAGCTTGCCGTTCGTAAGCTGAATCGACTCATCCGGTTGCCAGTAATGCTTCCTTAGACCAGAATTACGACCTCAATTGAGGTCTTTTATTATGCAAAGTGTTCTGGCCGATATGGCTGTCAGTGTTTCTGAACTGAAAAAAAACCCCTCCGCAGTGCTAAACGGCGCGCACGGAGGAGCAGTCGCTGTCCTGAATCACAACCGGGTCATGGGCTACATGGTGCCGGCTGACGTTTACGAAGCCATGATGGAGCGGCTCGATGATCTCGAGTTGGCAGAAATCGTTCGTTCTCGCAGTCACGAGACTCCCATACCGGTAAGCCTGGATGACCTATAAGCTCGAATTTCTGCCTTCCGCTCACAAAGAGTGGAACAAACTGGGTCATACGCTGCGTGATCAATTTAAAAAGAAGCTGGCTGAGCGTCTTGAGCGTCCGCGTATTCCGGCTGACTCGCTCCACGGCATGCCTGATTGCTACAAGATCAAACTCAAAGCGTCCGGTTATCGACTGGTTTACCAAGTGATCGAAGAGCGGGTGGTTGTCTCGGTAGTCGCCGTGGGTAAGCGCGAGCGAAGCGACGTCTACGAAAACGCGAAAAGACGTTGAGTTGAAGCACGCAACCCAATTTGTTTCAAAACTTGACTGAATTTCCCCACCAATGCGATATTGATAGTTAGCAAACTAACAGTGTGTGCATTCCCTCGTGCCGAATAACCTCGACGCTCTCCAGATGAACATCAGCAGTGCCATGGTGGTGGCCGCCAGGCATTGGCGGAAGATCTGCCAGACCACGCTGGTCAATTATGGAATTTCCGAAGCCTGCGCCGTCCCGTTGTTGATGATCGGGCGGTTGGGCGAGGGTGTGCGCCAGGTGCAGGTGGCGCAGGCGGCGGGGATGGAGTCGCCGTCGCTGGTGCGCCTGCTTGATCAGTTGTGTCACGCCGGGTTCGTCTGCCGCACCGAAGATGCCCAGGACCGTCGCGCCAAATGCCTGAGCCTGACCGACACCGGCCGTGAGCTGGTGCAAGCGGTGGAGGCGCAACTGGTGCGTCTGCGTCATGAAGTGCTCGAAGGCATCGACCAGCGCGATCTGGAGGCTACGCTTCGGGTACTGAGAGCTTTTGAGGCGGCCACTCCGCCAACGGTGATCAATCCGTGAACGGGTTCTTTTCCGGCATGCCCCCGGCGCGGGACTGGTTCTATGGGGTCCGCACGTTCGCGGCCTCGATGACTGCGCTGTACATCGCCCTGCTCATGCAGATGCCGCGCCCTTACTGGGCGATGGCCACGGTGTACATCGTTTCCAGCCCGTTCCTCGGCCCGACCAGTTCCAAGGCGCTGTATCGCGCAATCGGCACGTTTCTCGGTGCGGCGGCGGCAGTGCTGTTCGTGCCGATGTTCGTCCAGAGCCCGTACGTGCTGGTGGTGGTCATCGCCCTGTGGACGGGGATTTTGCTGTTCTTGTCCCTGCACCTGCGCACCGCCAACAACTACGCGCTGATGCTGGCCGGCTACACCTTGCCGTTGATCGCCCTGCCGGTGGTGGATAACCCGTTGGCGGTGTGGGACGTGGCCGAGTCGCGGACTGAAGAGATCTTTCTCGGCATCGCCGTGGCGGCGGTGGTCGGCGCGATGTTCTGGCCACGACGCCTGGCGCCGGTGTTCAACGACGCCGTGGGCAAATGGTTCGCCGACGCCACGACCTACAGCCTTAAATTCCTCAGCCGCGACGTGCAGCCCGAAGAGGTCGCAGCCCTGCGCATGGCGATGGTCGGCAGTTTCAACAGCCTGGAGTTGATGATCGGCCAGTTGCCGCACGAGGGTGCGCGGCCGCAGACGGTGCGCAACACCAAGGAACTGCGCGGGCGGATGATCCATCTGCTGCCGGTGATCGATGCCCTTGAAGATTCGCTGTACGCCCTCGAACGGCGCACGCCCGAGCTGGTGGAAAAATTCGCCCCGCTGCTCACCGCGACCCGCGAATGGCTCGGCCACAAAGACGCCGATCTGGAACGCTGGCAAGCGCTGCGGGATCAGCTCGAAGCGCTGCAACCGAGCGCCGAAGCCCTGGAAGATCGCAAACAGTTGCTGTTTTCCAACGCACTGTATCGCCTCGGCGAATTCATCGATCTGTGGCAGGACTGCCGCAGTCTGCAGGACGCAATCCTGTGCGAGCGCCAGGACAGCTGGCGCGCGGTGTATCGTCACTGGCGCCTCGGTCGCCTGACGCCATTCATCGACCGCGGGCTGATGCTGTATTCGGTGGCCTCGACCATTCTGGCGATCATCGTTGCCTCGGTGTTGTGGATCCTGCTGGGCTGGACCGACGGCGGCAGCGCGGTGATTCTGGCGGCGGTGTCATGCAGCTTCTTCGCCTCGATGGACGACCCGGCGCCGCAGATCTACCGGTTCTTTTTCTGGACCGGGATGTCGGTGCTGTTTGCCAGTCTGTACCTGTTTCTGGTGCTGCCAAACCTGCATGACTTTCCGATGCTGGTGCTGGCGTTCGCGGTGCCGTTTATCTGTGTCGGCACCCTGACGGTGCAGCCACGCTTCTACCTCGGCATGCTGCTGACGCTGGTCAACACCTCATCGTTCATCAGCATTTCCGGTGCTTACGACGCCGACTTCTTTGCCTTCGTCAATTCCAACCTGGCGGGCCCGATCGGGTTGTTGTTCGCGTTTATCTGGACCCTGATCGCCCGGCCGTTCGGCGCCGAACTGGCGGCCAAGCGCCTGACCCGTTTCAGCTGGAAAGACATCGTCAGCATGACCGAACCGGCCAACCTCGCCGAACACCGGCAACTCGGCGTGCAATTGCTCGATCGCCTGATGCAGCACCTGCCGCGTCTGGCGCTGACTGGCCAGGACACCGGCATCGCCATGCGCGAAGTGCGCGTGGGGCTGAACCTGCTCGACCTGCTCGCGTACACACCGCGAGTGACGGGCGCACCGAACGCGCTGCTCAAGCAAGTGGTGGCAGAGGTCGGCGAGTATTTCCGGGCCTGCCTCAAGGCCGGCGAACGCCTGCCGGCGCCGAGCGCCCTGCTGATGACCATGGATCGCACCCGCCGCGCGCTCAACGGCCACGGCGATGAAGAAACCCGGCTCAACCTGTTGCACGCCTTGAGCGGTTTGCGCCTGGCGCTGTTGCCCGGCGTGGAATTCGTTTCCAACGCAGAGCCCGAAGAACCGCTGCCCGAAGGAGCGCCCCTATGATCGGTGATCTGGATATCAGCGGCATTTTCCTGCCGACCCTGCTGGTGTTGATGGGCATCACTTATGTGCTGTTTGTGTTGGTACACGGCGTGCTCACACGCCTGCATTTCTACCGTCTGGTCTGGCACCGGGCATTGTTCAACGTGGCTCTCTACGCCGTGATGCTGTACGGCGTGGATTCACTCAGTCGATACCTGATGACATGAAAAAACCGTTTCTGACCCTCGGTCGCGTCGTCCTGACGCTGCTGATCGTGACTTTCGCCGTCGTCGTGGTCTGGCGCATGGTGATGTATTACATGTTTGCGCCCTGGACCCGCGACGGCCACATTCGCGCCGACATCGTGCAGATCGCCCCGGACGTGTCCGGGCTGATCCAGCAGGTCGAAGTGAAGGACAACCAGTTGGTGAAGCGCGGCCAGGTGCTGTTCAGCATCGACCAGGACCGTTTCAAACTGGCGCTGCGCCAGGCTAAGGCCGCGGTAGCCGATCGCGAAGAAACCCTGGCTCAGGCGCAGCGTGAAGCCAAGCGTAACCGTGGTCTGGGCAATCTGGTGCCGGCCGAACAGCTGGAAGAAAGCCAGTCGAAAGTGGCGCGCGCGCAATCGGCCCTGGCCGAAGCGCTGGTGGCGGTGGACAGCGCTCAGCTCAACCTCGACCGCTCGGTGATCCGCAGCCCGGTGGATGGCTACGTCAACGACCGTGCGCCGCGTTCGCAGGAGTTCGTCACCGCCGGGCGTCCGGTGTTGTCGGTGGTCGACAGCAATTCGTTCCACATCGACGGTTATTTCGAAGAGACCAAACTCGACGGCATCCACATCGGGCAGTCGGTGGATATCCGCGTGATCGGCGACCGCGCTCGCCTGCGCGGGCACGTCGAAAGCATCGTCGCCGGTATCGAAGACCGTGACCGTTCGAGCGGCAGCAACCTGCTGCCCAACGTCAACCCGGCGTTCAGCTGGGTGCGTCTGGCGCAACGGATTCCGGTGCGCATTGCCTTCGACGACGTACCGGATGACTTCCGCATGATCGCCGGGCGTACCGCAACCGTGTCGATCATCGACGATCAACCGCAGGAGCCCGCAAAATGAGCAGGGCTCTGATGATCGCCGGACTGGGCATGATGCTGTCGGCCTGCTCGATGGTCGGGCCGGATTATCACGTGCCCGAAGACGCGGCGATCCAGCGCAAGGATTTCCAGGGCGACCTGGCGGTGGCCGGCAAACCGGTGGTGTCGGCCCCGGTGCCGGCGGACTGGTGGCGGCTGTATCAGGATCCGCGTCTTGATCAACTGGTGCAGCAGGCCATGGCGTCCAACACCGATCTGCGGGTGGCGGCGGCGAACCTGTCGCGGGCTCGCGCGCAGGTCGATGAAGCCGAGGCGGCCGGTGGCTGGAGCGGCGGCGTGAAAATGGGCGCCCAGCGCTTGCAGGAATCCGGCGAGGCATTCCTGCTGCCGGAGAAAGTGCCGGTGGCCAACATCGGTGATATCGGTATCAGCGCGTCCTACCAGTTCGATCTGTGGGGCACCCTGCAACGCGGGATCGAAGCGGCGAAGGCCAACGCCGACGCGACCCAGGCCGCTGCCGATACCGCGCGCATCACTCTGGTCGCCGACGTGGTGCGGGCCTACACCCAGGTCTGCGCGGCGAACGAGGAGCGGGAAATCGCCCAGCATTCCCTCGACCTGCAATCCCAGAGCACCACCCTGATCCAGCGTCTGCGCGATGCCGGGCGCGGCGACGAAACCCAGGTCACCCGTTCGCAGACCCAGTTCAAATCCTTGCGCGCCGACATGCCGCGTTATGAGGCGGCGCGGCAGGCCGGGTTGTTCCGGCTGTCGATGCTGCTGGCCAAGCCTGTCGATCAATTGCCGGCCGGCACCGCGACCTGCGCCGAACTGCCGAAAATCGCCCAGTTGGTGCCGGTGGGCGATGGCGCTGCGCTGCTCAAGCGTCGGCCGGACATCCGTCAGGCCGAGCGGCGTCTGGCGGCTGCGACGGCTGGTATCGGTATCGCCACCGGCGAGCTGTACCCGGACATCAGCTTCGGCGCGACGATCGGCACTGTCGGCATTCTGGACAACCTTGGCAAACCGTCCACCAACCGCTGGGGCTTCGGCCCGTCGCTGAGCTGGAGCGTACCGACCAACGGCGCCCGGGCCCGAATCCGCGAAGCCGAAGCCACGACCCAGGGCGCGCTGGCGCATTTCGACGGCGTGGTGCTCAACGCCATCCGCGAAACCCAGACCGGCCTGTCCCAGTACTCCGCGCTGCTGCAACGCCGCGATGCGCTGGCCGATGCCGAGCAGTCGGCGAAGCTGGCGGCCGACCAGACGCACCGCTTCTTCCAGGCCGGCCGCGAGTCATTCCTCGCCGACCTGCAGGCCACCCGCACCTACACCGACGTCACTGCGCAACTGGCCGCCGCCAACACCCAGGTTGCCATGAGCCAGATCGATTTATTCCTTGCCCTGGGTGGCGGTTGGGAAAGCGGACGAACGCAAGCCTCGAGCGCCAGCAAACCCTGAGGCCGTTGCTATGCTTTGAAGTATTGAAAGGGCGCCCCGAACCAGGCGCCTTTTCAGTGCACATCGCTAGCGCAGGTCTAGGGGAAACCAATAATGAAAAACCCTTACGCTCTCGGCTTCTGGTGCGCCCTGGTAGCCCTGGTGCTGCTGTCGGCCACCTATTTCTACGGCATCATGCTGGCCCACCAGATCGACAAGGCCATGGTCTTTCTCGACAGCACCGTGGCGCTGATCGCGGTCATGGCGATCGTGGTCGTGGCGTCGGCGCTGGTGCAGACCCAGCGACTCAAGAAACGCCAGCTCGAGCAAAGCAAGACATTGCTGCTGATCTGGGACACCAAGGTCGCGCTGCGCAAAGTCGAAACCGTGTTCGACCGCTACTTCTGGGGCGGCTACTGGCAACCGGGGCGGACCTTCGCCGAAGTCATGGGCGAGCTCACCGGCACGCCGCTGGAAAAAAGCCTCGAAGCCCTGAAAAAACAATGTCTGGCCCTCGACCGACAAGTCGCCGGCGACGGCTGGCACTGGCTCAACAACGCCCGCGAACTGTCGGACGTCGCAACCGCCATGGCCCGCGAGCGTTATCAACTGGACTTCTGCGACCCGCGCAGCGACGGGCCGGGCGGGACGGTGATCGACCGGGATTTCGAAGTGCTGGTGTACACCTGGACCGCACGGCTGAAAAGCTTCGACCATCAGCTCGATGAGATCGAGGTGCAATATTCCTGATCATTAAAAGATCGCCGAACCCGGCGATCTTTTTGTTTGTCCATGTCTCGTGGACATTCTTTAACCTTTAAACATTGGGCCGCGTCGCACTGCCAGTGCTAATCTCCACCGCTAAATTCAGCGGAGTCGCGCCACGGCCCGGTCACGGGTTCAGGGAAGACGACCACACTTTCAGCCACGGAAATCGATCAGGTCATTCATGAATAAATCAGCAGGCGTGCTTCTCGGAATTGTTGTGGCCATTGGCGCCATCAGCGTAGGCGGGGCCTGGTACACGGGCACCAAAATCGAAGGCGTGCTGAACAATGCCGTCGCCAACGCCAACAGCGAGTTGCAGACCGCCATGGCCGGCTCCAACGGCAGTGCATCGCTGGAGCTGGTATCGCTTGAGCGCAACACCTTCAGCAGCACCGCGCACTATCGCCTCAAGGGCGAGGGTGAAATGTTCGGCGAGGCGCCGGTCGAGTTGCTGTTCGTCGATCACATCGAACACGGCCCGTTGCCGTTCTCGCGTCTGGTGTCGCTGAAATGGCTGCCGGTCATGGCCACCAGTCACTACGAGCTGGAAAAGACCCCGATCACCGAAAAATGGTTTGCCTCCACCAAGGGCGCGGCGCCGCTCAAAGGTGTGGTCAACATCGGTTACGACCAGTCCACCACCGGTAACCTCGAACTGCTGCCACTGGAAACTGCGCTGGATGACAAGTCGAACCTGAAGTTTTCCGGCCTGAACATGGACATTTCCGCCAGCGCCCAGGCCCAGAAGGTCAAGGCCGACGGCTACATGGACAGCCTGCACCTGACCACGGTCGCCGAAGACCAGACGCCGGTGCAGATCGAACTCAATGGCCTGACCCTGGCCAGCAATCTCGCCAAGAGCACCTACGGCTACTACACCGGCGAAAACACCCTGGAACTGACCAGCAGCAAGACCACCTTCGGCGCCAAGCAGTCGGTGCTGGGCGTGAAGAACTTCGAAATGAAGAACCGTACTGAAGAGAACGGCAGCAACGCCTCCGGCCGTGCCGACTACAAGTTCGCTGAAGTGACGCTCAACGACAAGAAGATCGGATCGGCCAATCTGGCCATGAGCCTGAAAAACCTCGACATTCCGTCGGCCATGTCGCTGATGCAGATCTACCAGACCAAACTGCAGCCTTACGAGAAAGCCGCCGCCGAAGCTGCCGCCGCCGGCCTGCCGGCACCGGAGCTGAACCTGACCGAGGCCGAGTCGACCCAGGTCAAGGCCGACCTGCAGAAACTGCTGGCAGCCGGGCCGCAGTTGGCACTGGAAGACCTGTCGCTGAAAACCTCCAACGGCGAAAGCCGGGCGAATCTGGTGCTTGATCTGACCAAGCCTGCGTCGATGGACCTGCCACCGGATCAACTGGGCAAACAGTTGATCGCGCTGCTGGACATCAATGTGTTGGTGTCCAAGCCGATGCTGGTCGATCTGCTCAGCGTCCAGGCGCAAATCGATGGCCAGACCGATGCCAAGACCATCGTCGACCAGGCCAGCGCTGGCGCTGACATGTTCGCCGGCATGGCCGTTGGTTCGCAGTTGGCGACACTGGATGGCACCAACGTTGTCACCAAGCTGCATTACGCCGCCAATCAGGTTGAATTCAACGGCCAGAAGATGACCGTCGAGCAGTTCGTGGGCTTCCTGATGAGCAAGTTCGGCAGTATCGAACAGCCTCAGTAAACGCCTCGCGCGTCACCGAAACGCCCGGCCTCTGCACCCGCAGACGCCGGGCGTTTTGCTGTCTGGCGTCCGGGTTTGCGGCCGGTCGGGAAATCCTTCGTCACGAATCTGAACAATTATTGTGTTCTGAATATTGATCTACGCTTGCGTGCAAGACTGCTTGGATAAGCTTGGCTGAGTGTTTTTTGCTTGGCCTCCGTTACGAATTGGGCAAGGGGGGGCGTTGCTACCCGGCTGGCCATGTAAGGATGCTGACGAATGCCGCGTATTGATGGTCCTGTATTACATCGTGGTTTACGCCCTTTGTTTCGAGTCGCGCTGTGCAGCCAGTTGCTCTGGCCGGCGTTCGCGTTCGCCGACACGGCCTACGATCAAATGGTGCTCGACGCCCGGGCCGGGCATTACACGCCCGCGCTGACCGTTTTGCGTCAGGTACCGCCGGCCCAGGCCACCACCGGCCAGGTCAGCGATCACCTGCAAATTGCCGGTTGGGCCGGGCTCGACGCCGAAGTGGTGCAGGTCTACGAGACTCAGGGTCGTGGCCGGGCATTGCCGGTTCAGGCGCTGACCGCCACCGCCCGGGCCTATCGCAACCTCAAGCGCTGGGATCAGGCGATCGAGGTCTACAACAAGGCCCTGACGCTGGAGCCGGACAACGCCGACCTGCAACTCGGTCTGGCGCTGACCCAGGCCGATTCCGGCAAGCCTGACGAAGGGGTGATCCGCGCCCGCTCCCTGGTCGCCGCCAAACCCGATGACCCTTCCCGCCGACTGGCGCTGGGCTACGCCCTGAATCGCGCCGGCAAGCCGTACGACGCGCTGTTCGAATACGACCAGGCTTTCGTTCGCGCCGGCAACAAACCCGAGGTCGCTCGCGAATACGTGGTCGCCCTGCAAAAGGCGCGTCTGCCGGAGCCGGCACTGCGGCTGGCCAAACAGCGTCCAGGGCTGATCGATCCCGTCACCTTGCGCCGTCTTGAAGGCGATCTGGCTGCGGAACGCGTGCGACTCGCCGAACTGGCCACCCGCAGCGAAAAAGAACGCTACGTGATCGCTGATCGCGCCCTGGCCGACTACGACCAATTGCTCGCCACCTGGACCCCGGACTCTACGGCCCACGACGACGTGACCCGCTGGCGCATCGACCGCATGGGCGCGCTCAAGGCCCGGGCGCGCACCGCCGAAGTCATCAGCGAATACCAGAAGCTGCAAGCCGAAGGCGTGAAGATCCCGACCTACGCCCTGCGCTGGGTGGCGGCGTCCTATCTGGATCAGCGCCAGCCGGAAATCGCCACCGATCTTTACCGTCAGGTGCTGGCAGCGCCGGACGCCGATGTCGGCGACCGACTCGAAGACACCACGGCGCTGTATTACGCGCTGCTGGAAAGCGACCGCGCCGAAGAGGCGCGCAAAGTCGCTGAAGATCAGGCCAGGGCGCAGAAGCCGCGCGTCGAACTCAAGGGCCTGCCGATCGGCAACCCCAACGACGAATGGATGGACGCCCAGCAACTGGCGGCGCAGGCCGGAACTTACGGTTCCGACCTGCCCCACGGCGAAGAACGTTTGCAGACCCTGGTGGATCAGGCGCCGGGCAACATCGGCCTGCGCCTGGCCCAGGCCGATCTATACCTGGCCCGTAACTGGCCGCGCCGCGCGGAAAACCAGCTCAAGGAAACCGAGAGCATCGCGCCGCGCGACATGGGCCTCGAAGTCGCGCAGGCCCGCACCGCCATGGACTTGCAGGAATGGCGGCAGATGGATGCGCTGACCGATGACGTGGTGGCGCGCTTTCCTGACAACCGTCAGGTCCAGCGTCTGGCCCGTGAACGCGAAGTGCACGACATGTCCGAGCTGCGCGTCGAAGCCTATGGCGGCAAGGCCAACGGAGGCAGCGGTGGCGATGCAGGCGCGGTCACCGGCAGCCGGGATTTCGGCATCCAGACTACCCTTTACAGCCCGCCGATCGATGAAGACTGGCGGGTGTTCGCCGGGGCCGGATACGCCACCGGCGATTTTGCCGAAGGCACCGGCCACCACCGCTTCCAGCGTGTCGGTCTGGAGCGTCGCACCCGCGACATGACCCTTGAAGCCGAGGTGTCGAATCATTCCTATGGTTTCGGTGACAAGCAGGGCGCGCGTCTGGCGATTGCCCGCGACATCGACGATCACTGGCAATACGGCGGCAGCCTCGAATACCTGTCGGCCGAGACCCCGCTGCGGGCTCTCAACAGCGACATCAAGGCCAACGGCGGCAGCGGTTTCATCCGCTGGCGCGCCAACGAGAGCCGCGAGTGGCGGCTGGCGGTCAGCCCGTCGCACTTCAGCGACGGCAACAACCGTGTCGAAGCCTTGCTGACCGGAAAAGAGGGCGTCTACAGCGCGCCGAACCTGCAAGTCGATGCGGGCCTGGAAGTGGGCACCAGCCACAACTCCAAGTCCGATGACGTGCCGTACTTCAACCCGAAGTCGGACTTCAGCGTCATGCCGTTGCTGAACGTCAATCACGTGCTGTACCACCGCTACGAAACGGTCTGGAGCCAGCAGTTCCAGGCCGGTGCGGGTACTTACAGCCAGCGTGATCACGGCACCGGCGGCATGGCATTGCTCGGTTACGGCCAGCGCTACGCCTGGAACGACGTGTTCGAGGTGGGCGGTTTGTTCAGCGTGATCAACCGGCCCTACGACGGTGACCGGGAAACCGATCTGCGTCTGCTCGTCGACCTCACTTTCCGCTTCTAGAAGAGTTTGAAGATGCCTTTGATTTCGCGTTTCATCCTTCTGCTGGGAGTGCTGCTGGTCAGCGCCTGCGCCCAGCAAGCCCCGGCCTTTGTGCCGCCGTCCGAGCGACCGGTGGCAGCCAATGAAAAGCCCTGGCCGAAAAACCACGTGCTGGGCATTGCCTACCACGACGTCGAAGACCGTGATCCCGATCAGGCAGTGGTGGCGGTGCGCACCGAGCGGCTGCTCGAACAGCTCGCCTGGCTGCGGGAAAACAACTACCAACCGGTGACGGTCGACCAGATCATGGCCGCGCGCAAGGGCGGGCCGGAACTGCCGCCCAAGGCGATCCTGCTCAGCTTCGACGACGGTTACTCAAGCTTCTACACCCGCGTACTGCCGGTGTTGCGCGCCTACAACTGGCATGCGCTGCTGGCGCCGGTCGGCACCTGGATCGATACGCCGCTGAACCAACCGGTGGACTTCGCTGGCACGCCGCGTCCGCGCTCGGACTTCCTGACCTGGGCTCAGGTGCGGGAAATCTCGCAATCGGGCCTGGTGGAAATCGCCGCTCACACCGACGCCAGCCACAAAGGCATCCTCGCCAACCCGCAAGGCAACCTGCAGCCGGCGGCCGCGACCCGACGCTACGATCCAGTGAGCAAACGCTACGAATCCGAAGCCGATTTCCAGGCGCGGATCCGCGCCGACGTGCAGGCGATCTCGGAGAAGATCCGCAAGAACACCGGGAAGAAACCGCGCGTCTGGGTCTGGCCTTACGGGACGGCGGACGGCACGTCGCTGACCGTGGTCAGCGAAGAGGGCTATGAAATGGCCCTGACCCTCGATGACGGTCTCGATGCCCTCGACAACCTGATGAGCGGGCCGCGTTTCCTGGTGGCTTCCGACCCTGATGGCGAGCACTTCGCCAACAGCGTGGTCGGCGTGCAATCGGATTTCACCATGCGCGTCGTGCATGTGGATCTGGACAACGTCTACGACCCGGACCCGGCGCAGCAGGAAATCAACCTCGGCAAACTGATCCAGCGCATGGCCGACATGGGCGCCAACACCGTGTTCCTGCAAGCCTTCGCCGATCCGAAGGGCGATGGCCTGGTGCATTCGCTGTACTTCCCCAACCGTCATCTGCCGATGCGCGCCGACCTGTTCGACCGCGTCGCCTGGCAATTGCGCACCCGGGCTCACGTGAAGGTTTTTGCGTGGATGCCGGTGCTGAGTTTCGAACTGGATTCGAAGCTGCCACGGGTGACGCGCTGGGATCCGAAGACCGGCACGACCGCTGTCGACCCGGATCAATACAAACGCCTGTCGCCGTTCGACCCCGAGGTGCGGCGGATCATCGGCGAGATATACGAAGACGTGGCACGCCTGACCTCGGTCGACGGCATCCTCTACCACGACGACGCAGTGCTTTCGGATTTCGAAGACGCCGGCCCTCAGGCGCTGAAGGCCTATGCCGCCAACGGCCTGCCGGGCTCGATCGCCGCTCTGCGTGACGATCCGGTGGCGATGCAGCGCTGGACGCGCTTCAAGAGCCGCTACCTGGTCGACTTCACCAACGAACTGACCGCCAAGGTGCGCGCGATTCGTGGCCCGCAATTGCTAACCGCACGCAACATCTTCGCCGAGCCGGTGCTCAATCCGCACAGCGAAGCGTGGTTCGCGCAGAACCTCGACGACTTCCTCGGGACTTACGACTGGACGGCGCCGATGGCCATGCCGCTCATGGAAAAACAGACCCAGGCGCAATCCGGCCCGTGGCTCGAAGCGCTGGTGGCGAAGATCAAACAGCGCCCCGGTGCGCTGGATCGCACGGTGTTCGAACTGCAGGCCCGGGACTGGACGAAAAAAGACCAGGCCGACATCGACGGCGCACAACTGGCCGACTGGATGAGCCGCCTCAAGCGTCAGGGCGCCACCAGTTTCGGCTACTACCCGGACAACTTTCTCGAGAACCTGCCGGACCTGAAAACCGTGCGGCCTGCACTCTCCAACAAATGGAACCCATGACATGCTGGATAGACTGCTGGCCCTGCTTGTTCTGGCGATCGTCCTCGGCGTCCCGCTGGGGCTGATCTTCCTGGTCACCGGGCAATTCCTGATGGACTTCGTGTTCTTCTACCCGCTGTTCATGTCCGGGTTGTGGATTTCCGGTGGCCTGTATTTCTGGCTGCACTGGGAGCGGCACTGGCCGTGGAAGGACGACACCCTGCCGCCACCGCTGGAAGGCGAACCGCTGATTTCGATCCTGATCCCTTGCTACAACGAGGGCGACAACGCCGCCGACACCATCCACGCGGCGCTGGCGCAGCACTACCCGAACATCGAAGTCATCGCGATCAACGACGGCTCCAAGGACAACACCGCCGAAGTGCTGGATGCGCTGGCCAAGGAAGATCCACGGCTGCGTGTGCTGCACCTGGCGGAAAACCAGGGCAAGGCCGTGGCCCTGCGCATGGGCGCCATCGCTGCGCGCAGCGAATATCTGGTGTGCATCGACGGTGACGCGCTGCTGGCGCCGAACACCGCCGCTTACCTTGTGGCGCCGATGCTGGACAACGCACGACTGGGCGCGGTGACCGGTAACCCACGGATCCGCACGCGTTCGACTCTGGTCGGGCGGGTTCAGGTCGGCGAGTTCTCGTCGATCATCGGGCTGATCAAGCGTACCCAGCGGGTGTTCGGGCGAATCTTCACCGTGTCGGGTGTGATCGTCGCGTTCCGCCGCACCGCGCTGAACCGGGTCGGCTACTGGAGCCCGGACATGATCACCGAAGACATCGACATCAGCTGGAAGCTGCAATTGGATCACTGGAGCATCTTCTACGAGCCCCGTGCCCTGTGCTGGATCCTGATGCCGGAAACCCTGCGCGGTCTGTGGAAGCAGCGCCTGCGCTGGGCCCAGGGCGGTGCCGAAGTGCTGTTCAAGAACATCCGCGGGATCTGGCAGTACCGTCACCGTTACCTGTGGCCGCTGCTGTTCGAATACTGCCTGTCGACCGGTTGGGCGTTCACCTTCCTATTGTCGGTGATCTTCTGGGCCGTCGGCAAGTTCGTGGTCATGCCTGAAGCCATTGCCGTCGATCACCTGATGCCCCCGGCGTTTACCGGTCTGCTGCTTGCGTTTGTCTGCCTGGTGCAGTTCGCGGTCAGCATCATCATTGACCGTCGTTACGAACCGGGCCTGGGCAAGACCATGTTCTGGGTGGTCTGGTATCCGATTGCGTTTTGGTTCGTCAGCCTGCTGACCACGCTGGTCAGTTTCCCCAAAGTATTGTTCGGCCAACACCAGAAGCGTGCGCGCTGGGTCAGTCCCGACCGGGGTATCAAGCCGCTCGGGGACGATGAAGAGGAGGTTATCAAATGAAAATCATCCGGACCCGCCAACGGCCGTTTCTGGTGGTGGTCGATGCGTTCTTCACGGTGCTGGCCTGGATCGGTCTGCTGTATCTGCTGGCGCGCGGTTTATGGCCGCTGATCGAGACTCACGAAGGCGGGCCGCGCATCGACAATTCGGCGTTCGAAGCCCTCGGCACTTTGCAGATTTATCTGTGGGTGGCGCTGGTCAACGCAGTTATCCTGATCGGCTGGGCGCGCTATCAGCAACGCAAGAGCCGAAGCTTCGCTCAACGCCGCCTGCCGTCCCCGGTGGTCGACGATGAGGGGCTGAGCCGCAGCTTCAAACTGTGCGACGAGCGCTTTCAGAAGCTGCGCGGGCCGGGCGTGATGACCATCCACAACGATCAGGACGGCGATGTCAGTCATGTGGTGCCGCATCTGTGGCCGGTTCAGCCGCAGGAGCTCCCGCCACCGCTGGCCCCGCTGGAGCATCCTCGGGTGATCTTTCTGCACGCCGAGGACGACGACAACCGCGAGCCGCTGAACCGGATCACCTGACGGCGCGAATCAGCCGCCAGGCTTCCTCCATCGGCAGCGGTTGCTTCATGCGTTCGGCCAGCAGCGCCATCGCCCGTTCCTGCTCACAGGCCACCGCCGCCACCACCACGCCCTTGCTCCCGAATAGCCCGATAAATGGCGGCTGTTCGGGTTCGCCGATGAATTCGACTGCATCCCACGCCTCGGCGTGGCCGAGATAGTCGTAGTTGCGGCCGAAATGCCAGGTCCAGAAATACGGCACGTCGAGGTAATGCTCATCGCCACCGAGCAGGTTCGCGGCGGCGATTCGCGCGTGCTGCTGGGCCAGGCGCCAGTGTTCGATGCGTTGCGGTTTGCCGTTCAGCGGGAAGGTGGCGATATCGCCAATGGCCCACAGACTGTCCGCGGCACGCAGGCCGGCATCGACTCGCAAGGATTGATCGTCCTCGCGCAGCAGATCGCCGAAGGCTTCGGTGGCCGGATGCACGCCGATTCCCGCCAACACCAGATCCGCCGACAGGCGCAGGCCGTTGTCGAGCAACACCGCCTCGACCTTGCCGTCGCCGGTGATCTCCCTGGCTTCGTGATCAGTGATGAATTTCACGCCGTTTTCTTCGTGCAGCGCACGGATCGCCTTGCCGACGGCTTCACCGAATTGCGCCGCGAAGGGAATCGCATGGCGCGCCAGCACCGTCACCTCGAGCCCGTGCTGGCGCAGGGCCGAAGCGCATTCGAGCGCAATGAAACTGTCACCGATGATCACCGCGCGCTGACCGGGTTGGGCGGCGTCCATGATGGATTGCGCCTGGGCTTTGGAGCGCAGGACAAACACCTGGGGCAGGTCGGCACCGGGCAGTTTCAGCGCGTTGGGCGCTGCGCCGGTGGCCAGCACCGCCGCGCTGTAATGCAGTGTGCGGCCATCGCTCAGGTGAAGGGTTTTGGTATCGGCATCGAGCCCGGTGACCTCGCCTGAAACCCGGTTGATGTGCTGTTCGCGGTAAAAATCGTCATCGCGCAGGGGCGGGGTTTCCGGCGGCGGCATTTCCCCGGACAGCACGAATTTGCTCAGCACCGTGCGGTCGTAGCCGGCGTCCGGCTCGCGGTCGATCAGCACGATCCGCCCGCCGAAGCCTTTTTCCCGCAGGGCGGCGGCGCAGGCCGTTCCCCCGGCACCGGCGCCGACGATGACAAAGGTGCGCGGATCGTCCTGCGGCGGAGTGTGCGGATCCGGCAGCGGCTGGTCATCGACCCATACTTCGTCGCCGCGCAGTTCCAGCGGATAGCGCTTGAGACTGTCCAGCGCCGGAGGCTCGCACAACGCGCCATCTTCGGCGCGAAAAGCTGCCTTGTGCCACGGGCAGATCAGCCGGCCGTGGCACAACGCACTTTCCGCCAGCGGCGCGCCGGCATGCGGGCATTGCCCCTGAAAGGCGCGCAACTGGCCGGCGGCGCGCAGCAGGACGATCTTGCAGTCGCCGATCTGTACCTCCAGCCCACGGTCTTCAGGCACATCGGCGAAACGGGCGACACGGTGCAGGGTCATGGTCGTGCTCCTCACAGGCATTTCTCTTACGAGTTTGGGCCGCATTGCGAGGTTCAGCCATTTCCCACTGCCACGGCACGAACGGTACGGCTATAGTTTGCAGGCCGACGAAGGCCCAACTGCACAAGGTGCTCCCGGAATGACCCGATTGACCTCTCTCAACCCTTGGCTGGCGGCCGTTGCCGTCGCCCTTTGCGTGCAGTTTCCGGCGCAGGCCCAGGAGCGTTTCACCCTCAGCATTCCCGGTGTGTCGGATAACCGCCTGTTCACCTCGGCGGCGGCCAGCGATGCGGCCGGTTGCGGCGGCAAGAACCAGTCGCCGGCCCTGAGCTGGAATGCCGGCCCCAGCGGAACCCTGAGCTACGCCATCGTCATGCACGATCCGGACGGCCAGAAAGGTTCGGGTGTCGATCACTGGATTCACTACGGGATCAAGGCCACGACCCGGCAGATTCCGGCGGGTGTCGGCGCCAAATCGGCCCTTGAAGGCGTCGGTGGCACCAACAGCAAAGGCACCACCAGCTACATCGGCCCGTGCCCGCCGGTTGGCGACAGCGCGCACCACTACATCATCCAGATCTACGCCCTGGATCTGGCCCCGGACGCCTTGCCGGCCGGCCTGACCCGCGCCCAGCTGATGGAAAAGATCAAAGGCCACGTGCTGCGCAACAGCAGTGCGGTGCGGCGTTATCACCGCTGAAAAAATTTCGGCGAGGTTTAACCCGAACTGACAGGGCTGCCCGTCTCAGGGGATGAATGGATCAATTCTTCCCCGAGGTCAGCCCCCATGTCCCTTCCTTCCACGCTTCTGCGCCCCCTTGCTGCCAGTGTGTTGCTGGTGGTTGCCGGTTGCGGTGTTTCCTCCAGCCCGGAGACCACCGTCGCGCCGCCTCCGGCGCAGACCGAACTGAAATCTTCCGTGCAGCCTGAAGCGGTCATGGCCGATAGCGCGATGGCCAAACGCAGTGCACTGGCGGCGCCGATCGCCCGTTTTGCACCGATGCCGGCCAGTGAAAGTTATCCACAAGGCTATCGCGACGAACAGCGCGAGCAGTACGCCAAGCTGGCCGACAACCCGATCCACAGCGTCGCCGAAACCCCGGTCTCGACCTTTAGCGCCGATGTCGACACTGGCGCCTACGCCAATGTGCGGCGGCTACTCAATCAGGGGCGACTGCCGCCGGAAGGCGCGGTGCGGCTGGAAGAGATGGTCAATTACTTTCCTTACGACTACGCGCTGCCGAGCGATGGCTCGCCCTTCGGCGTGACCACCGAACTGGCCGCTTCGCCGTGGAACCCACACACACGCTTGCTGCGCATCGGCATCAAGGCCTCCGACCGCGCGGTGGCGGAACTGGCCCCGGCCAATCTGGTATTTCTGGTGGACGTGTCCGGCTCGATGGACCGTCGAGAAGGCTTGCCGCGGGTCAAAAGCACCTTGAAGTTGCTGGTCGATCAATTGCGCGAGCAGGATCGGGTATCGCTGGTGGTGTATGCCGGCGAATCCAGAGTGGTACTGGAGCCGACTTCCGGACGTGAAAAGGCGAAAATTCGCACAGCCATCGAGCAATTGCACGCCGGTGGCTCGACCGCTGGCGCTTCAGGCATCGAGTTGGCTTATCAGATGGCGCAGCAGGCGTTCATCCCCAAAGGGATCAACCGCATCCTGTTGGCCACCGACGGTGACTTCAACGTCGGCATCAGCGACTTCGATAGCCTGAAACAAATGGCTGTGGATAAACGCAAGACCGGGATTTCCCTGACCACCCTGGGTTTCGGTGTGGATAACTACAATGAACACCTGATGGAACAACTGGCCGATGCCGGTGACGGCAATTACGCCTACATCGACAACCTGCGCGAAGCGCGCAAGGTGCTGGTGGATCAACTCGGTTCGACCCTCGCCGTGGTAGCGAAAAACGTCAAGTTGCAGGTCGAGTTCAACCCGGCGCAGGTCAGCGAATACCGCCTGCTCGGTTACGAGAACCGCGCGTTGAAGCGTGAGGATTTCAGCAACGACAAGGTCGATGCCGGTGAAATCGGTGCAGGCCATACGGTGACGGCGTTGTATGAAATCGTCCCGACAGGCGAGAAGGGCTGGCTGGAACCGCTGCGTTACGGAAAAACCGATGCAGTGGTTTCCGAAAAGAAAGGAGAATTGGCAATGCTGCGTGTGCGATATCAAAAGCCTGAGGGTGGGAAAAGTCTGCTGATCGAGCGGCCGATTGCCAGTCAGGTTGCTCCGGCCAGTGAAGACCTGCGCTTTGCTGCCGCCGTCGCCGCGTTTTCCCAGCAACTCAAGGACGGCCGCTACACTGGCGAATTCAGCTTGAAGGACACCGAAGCCCTGGCGCGAGGTGCCCGTGGTGATGACCGCTTCGGCCTGCGCAACGAATTCGTGCAGCTGGTTGAACTGGCGCAGAGCCTGCGTACTTCTACTGCCTCCAGCGCGATGTCCACTGAGCGACGGATTGAATAGTGAGCCGCCTCAAAGGCTTCATCACCCAGCTGTTTGCCTCCGCCGACAGCCTTGAGGCCAGCAGCGACGAATCGCTGCTGGCCCGTTATCGCGAGGGTGACGGCAAGGCGTTCGAGATCCTGTACGCCCGTCATCGGCAAAGTCTTTATCGGTTTCTGCTCGGTTTGAGCGGCAAACCTGAACTGGCCGACGAGGTTTTCCAGGAGACCTGGCTGAGCCTGATCCGCAGTGCCAGTCAGCCACAAGGCCGGGCGACCTTTCGTACGTGGTTGTTCCAGATTGCCCGCAATCGCCTGATCGACCACTGGCGCAAACACGGCGCCCGGCAACCGTTGCATGACAGCTACGACGAACAGACCCACGCCGTCAGCGACGACGCCTCCGATCCCGAACAACTGCTCAACCTCAGCCGCGACAGCCAGCGCTTGGAGAGCGCTCTGCAATCCTTGCCCGCCGACCAGCGCGAAGTGTTCATGCTGCGCGCCCACGGCGACCTCGATCTGGCGCAAATCGCCAGCCTCACCGAAACACCGCTGGAAACCGTCAAGAGCCGCTTGCGCTACGCCCAGCAAAAACTGCGTCGGCTGCTGGCCGAGGAGGTACTGACATGACGGACGCCCGCCCGACACCCGAAGAGCAAGTGCTCAAGCACGTGCGCGAACAGCACAACGCCGAGCCGCCGGCGCATCTCGATGCGCTGATCCTCAACGCCGCCCACCGTGAAACCCCGGCACCACGGCAAAACCTGTGGCAACGCTGGCTCAAGGCCTGCCAGCAACCGCGCTATCAGGTGGTTTTTGCCAGTCTGGTCGGCATCGCGCTGATGCTGTCGCTGGTGCAACGCGCGCCGGAACCCGTGGCTCAATACGATTTCGCCCCCGCCGCGAAACCGGCTGCGCCAGTGGCCCGCCAGGAGGCCCGATCATTGTCGGCGCCCGCCGGCGCGCTTTCTGCGCCTGCACCCGCAATGGCTCCCGCGCCAATGGCGGAAATGGCCGCACCGATGCAGAGCGAATCGATCAGCGCCGACACGGCGGACGAAGCCAAGGTCAGCAAGCGCGCCGCCGCCCCGGTCAACGGTCTTGACGCGCAACTGCGTGAAGTCCTGCGCCTGCGCGAGTCCGGCCAGTCGCAAGCGGCCGACAGCCTGTTCAACAACCTGCACAAGCGCTACCCGAACGTGAATCTCGACCTGCGACTGGAAAAAATCCGCAAGAACTGACCGTATCAGCCATCCGCCATTTGGCATTGACCCGCAAAAACGCGCACTATCGGGTCATTGCCGATGCGCTGGAGGATGCCGTGGCCCAAAAAATCGACCGCATCGCCCAAATGCTCAACTGCCCGGTGAAGGGTGAGGAACTGCGGCGGGCAGTGACGGAGAGTCGCAAGGAGTTTCTTCTGGCCAAGCAGGCCGAAGAGGATCTGGAGGAAGACGTTCTCGATGATGACTTGATCGAGGACGAAGAAGACGATGATGAATACGACGAGTTTGACTGGACGACGGAGTGAGTCGCCAGCCAGCAGGCACAAAAAAGCCCCGGACCTTGCAGTCCGGGGCTTTTTCGTTTTGTTCATGGCGCACCAGGCGGGATTCGAACCCACGACCCCTGCCTTCGGAGGGCAGTACTCTATCCAGCTGAGCTACTGGTGCAGCGGGCGACATCATACCTAGGTCGGCTCGGGGCGTCCATGCCGGGTTTTGGTGCGTATTGTCAGTGCGCATGTCGGTTGAAAAGCACTGCATTCCATAAAGCTGTAACGTCCTGCAAAAGGCTCGCTTGGCGCTTTTGAGAGGCTGTTCTATGGTTTCCCTGCGACCCGAGCTGTTGGTACGTTGATCTGAAATGTTCAGCAATTGCGGCGTTTTTGTTCTTTTTTTCGAACGCCCTATTGTCCTTCAACCCCTTTGAACCTAGGATTCGTTTGAGATTTCAAACGCTCCTTATCCAGGTGCTGAGCCGCACGCGTTTTGAGTCGTGCGCTATTGATGTGCCAGCCCGGTGAATGATTTCCCTGACGGCAGCCTTGCGAGGCGCCTTTCTACAATCATAATTTTGCTCCGCGCCTTGCGCGGTGCTGTTAAGGAAAGCCGACATGCAGCTTAAAGACACCCAGTTGTTCCGCCAGCAAGCCTTCATCGATGGCGCATGGGTCGACGCGGACAACGGTCAGACGATCAAGGTCAACAACCCGGCCACCGGCGAGATTCTGGGCACCGTGCCGAAGATGGGCGCTGCCGAAACCCGTCGCGCCATCGAAGCCGCCGACAAGGCGCTGCCGGCCTGGCGTGCACTGACCGCCAAGGAGCGTGCAGGCAAACTGCGTCGCTGGTTCGAACTGATGATCGAGAACCAGGACGACCTCGCTCGCCTGATGACCCTCGAGCAGGGCAAACCACTGGCCGAAGCCAAGGGCGAAATCGTTTACGCCGCTTCGTTCATCGAGTGGTTCGCCGAAGAAGCCAAGCGCATCTACGGTGACGTGATTCCGGGCCACCAGCCGGACAAGCGCCTGATCGTGATCAAACAACCGATCGGCGTTACCGCTGCCATCACCCCGTGGAACTTCCCGGCGGCGATGATCACCCGTAAAGCGGGCCCGGCCCTGGCTGCCGGTTGCACCATGGTGCTCAAGCCTGCTTCGCAAACCCCGTTCTCCGCATTCGCTCTGGCCGAACTGGCCCAGCGCGCCGGCATTCCTAAAGGTGTGTTCAGCGTGGTCTCCGGCAGCGCCGGCGACATCGGCAGCGAGCTGACCAGCAACCCGATCGTGCGCAAACTGTCCTTCACCGGCTCGACCGAAATCGGTCGTCAGTTGATGTCGGAATGCGCCAAGGACATCAAGAAAGTTTCCCTGGAACTGGGCGGCAACGCGCCATTCATCGTGTTCGACGACGCGGACCTGGATAAGGCCGTCGAAGGCGCGATCATTTCCAAGTACCGCAACAACGGCCAGACCTGCGTCTGCGCCAACCGTCTGTACATTCAGGATTCGGTCTACGATGCGTTCGCCGAGAAGCTGAAAGTGGCAGTCGCCAAGCTGAAAATCGGCAACGGTCTGGAAGAGGGCACCACCACTGGCCCGCTGATCGACGAGAAAGCCGTGGCCAAGGTACAAGAGCACATCGCTGACGCGGTGAGCAAAGGCGCAACCGTTCTGGCCGGTGGCAAGCCGATGGAAGGCAACTTCTTCGAACCGACCATCCTGACCAACGTGCCGAAAGACGCGGCGGTGGCCAAGGAAGAAACCTTCGGTCCGTTGGCGCCGCTGTTCCGCTTCAAAGACGAAGCCGACGTGATCGCGATGTCGAACGACACCGAGTTCGGTCTGGCCTCGTACTTCTACGCTCGCGACCTGGGCCGTGTGTTCCGTGTGGCTGAAGCCCTGGAATATGGCATGGTCGGCGTCAACACCGGGCTGATCTCCAACGAAGTCGCGCCGTTCGGCGGCATCAAGGCTTCGGGCCTGGGCCGTGAAGGCTCCAAGTACGGCATCGAAGATTACCTGGAAATCAAATACCTCTGCCTGGGCATCTAAGCCTCGGTAGAAGATCGCTGTAAACGCAAAGGGCACGAGAGCGCTGTCCCTTTGCGTCGTTTCAAACCGGAATTTTCTCTGCGGCCGGGAACGCCGTGGCAGTCGATCATCGCATGCTGCCACCGCCGATTCCTCCCGCTTTATCCTTGAACCACGCCGCCCGATGAGCGGCGAATGAGGACTGTAATGAGCAAGACTAACGCTGACTTGATGGCCCGCCGTACCGCTGCTGTTCCACGTGGTGTCGGCCAGATTCACCCGATCTTCGCCGAGTCCGCGAAAAACGCGACCGTGACCGACGTTGAAGGTCGTGAATTCATCGACTTCGCTGGCGGTATCGCTGTACTGAACACCGGCCACGTGCACCCGAAAATCATCGCTGCCGTGACCGAGCAGCTGAACAAGCTGACTCACACCTGCTTCCAGGTTCTGGCTTATGAGCCGTACGTTGAGCTGTGCGAGAAAATCAACGCTCGCGTACCGGGCGACTTCGCCAAGAAAACCCTGCTGGTGACCACCGGTTCCGAAGCCGTTGAAAACGCCGTGAAGATCGCTCGTGCCGCCACTGGCCGCGCTGGCGTGATCGCCTTCACCGGCGCTTACCACGGTCGCACCATGATGACCCTGGGCCTGACCGGTAAAGTCGTGCCTTACTCGGCCGGCATGGGCCTGATGCCAGGCGGCATCTTCCGCGCGCTGTACCCGAACGAACTGCACGGCGTGAGCATCGACGACTCGATCGCTTCCATCGAACGCATCTTCAAGAACGACGCCGAGCCGAAAGACATCGCCGCGATCATCATCGAGCCTGTACAGGGTGAAGGTGGTTTCTACGTCGCACCGAAAGAATTCATGAAGCGTCTGCGTGCCCTGTGCGACCAGCACGGCATCCTGCTGATCGCTGACGAAGTGCAGACCGGCGCTGGCCGTACCGGCACTTTCTTCGCCATGGAACAGATGGGTGTTGCTGCCGACCTGACCACCTTCGCCAAATCCATCGCTGGCGGCTTCCCGCTGGCCGGTGTGTGCGGCAAGGCCGAGTACATGGACGCCATCGCTCCAGGCGGCCTGGGCGGCACCTACGCCGGTAGCCCGATCGCTTGCGCCGCGGCCCTGGCCGTGATGGAAGTGTTCGAAGAAGAAAAACTGCTGGACCGCTGCAAGGCTGTCGGCGAGCGTCTGGTCACCGGCCTGAAAGCCATCCAGGCCAAGTACCCGGTGATCGGCGAAGTCCGTGCCCTGGGCGCGATGATTGCCGTCGAGCTGTTCGAAAACGGCGACAGCCACAAGCCAAACCCGACCGCCGTCGCGGCTGTCGTGGCCAAGGCGCGTGACAAGGGCCTGATCCTGCTGTCCTGCGGCACCTACGGCAACGTGCTGCGCGTCCTGGTACCGCTGACCTCGCCGGACGAGCAACTGGACAAAGGTCTGGCGATCATCGAAGAGTGCTTCTCGGAGCTGTAATCCGTAGCACCGTGTGATCGGATCGACAAAAAACCCGCTTCGGCGGGTTTTTTCATGCCTGGAGAAACACGGGCGCGGTTTTCAGGTTGTACCGAATCGCCAGCATTGGCTAAGGTTCAAGCATTGCAAGGGAGGGCGAGCATGACGGCCGTCGATTTACCCGCTGTACCAAGAGTCCTGATTGCCGAGGCCGACCCGTGGTCTCGTGACCTGCTCAAACAAGTGTTGCTGAATGTGCGCTGCGATGCGCGGCTGGACCTGTGCGCCGATGGCCAGGAGGCGATGTCGCTGCTCAGCGAAGTCCCCTATGACCTGGCGATCGTCGACTGGGAGTTGCCCGGCGTCGATGGCTTGAGCGTGTTACGCAGTGTCCGCCAGCGCAAACGCAATCCGCCGCTGCCGTTCATTCTGATGAGCAGTCGCAACGACAGCGCCAGCGTGCGCGAAGCCCTGCCGCTGGCGCCGACCGCCTACCTGGCCAAACCCCTGAACATGGAAAGCCTGACCGAGCGTTTGCAGGGATTGCTGCTGAATGCCGGCGAAGAAGTGTTCTGTGAAGTACCGGCGCTGGCGCCGGGCATGACCCTCTCGGTTTTCCTCGAACGTCGCCGCGAGCAGGCCGACGGCGCACCGCTGATGACTGACGTGCAGGTGGCGGTCAAACGCAGCCTCAACCCCAACGGCCTGGACCTGAAGCTGCTGGAAGAGGAAATTCGCACCGATCCGCAGATCACCGCCGTGTTGATTGCCGCCGCCAACAGCGCCGCTCAGCATCATGGCGCGCCAGTGCAGACTCTGGCGCAGGCGCTGCATCGACTGGGCACCGGGCAGAGCATGAACCTGATTCTTGGCCTGGCACTCAAGCGCAGTGCCCGACTGAGCGACCCGTGTCTGGCCGACTACGCCGAGCGCTATTGGGGCCTGTCACTGCACACTGCCGAGTACGCCCGCACCTTGGCGCGGCTGCTCGATCTGGATCAGGAGCGCTGCTACTGCGCCGGCATGCTCCATCGCCTCGGCGATCTGGCGTTGCTGCGATGTCTGCAGGAATGGAAGCAGGCCGGCGGCGAGTTGGACGAGCTGGAGGAAGTCGGCGATGCGCTGGCCGAATTCGGTGCGGCGTACGGTTCGGCGTTGCGCACTCGCTGGCGCCTGCCGCTGGAACTGCGCGAGCTGATTGCCTCGGTCTATCAGCTCGGGGGCGGGGTGTACTCCCGAGAGGCGCTGGTGATGAACATGGCGGCGCAGATGGCGCGGCTGACCGAGCATGAGGGCGTTGAGGAGCTGGCGAAGAGCCGCACGGCGCGCTTGCTCAAAATCGGCTTGCCGGAGCTGATGCGGATGCGCAAATAGCGGCTTGATTGCGCATCCGCTCTTGAATCAGGCGGAAATGATCCGGTTCTTGCCCTGCCGTTTGGCCTCGTACATCGCCGCGTCTGCGCGGGCGAACAGGGTGTCGAGGCTTTCATCTTCCGGGGTAAGGCTGGTCAGGCCCTGGCTGACGGTGATGCCGAACGTCTGATCACCGTGGTTGAAGTTCAAGCGCTGAATTTCCCGTTGCAGCCGCTCGGCCACCTGCATCGCCATGTCCGGCGCACAGCCAGGGAAAACCGCAGCAAACTCTTCACCTCCAATCCGCCCGAACAGGTCGCCCCGGCGTAACGAGGCACGACCGCATTCGGCGATTCGTTGCAGCACGTTGTCGCCTTCCGGGTGGCCGTAGGTGTCGTTGATCACTTTGAAGTCATCGATGTCCAGCAGCAGGAACGCCATTTGCGCACCTTGCAGGCGGGCTTGTTCAAATTCCCGGTGGGCGCATTCGAAGAAGTGCCGGCGATTGCTGCTCTGGGTCAGCACGTCGGTGGTGGCCAGTCGCTGGAGCTCGGTTTCCATCTGCTTCTTGTCGGTGATGTCTTCGGCGATGCCGACGATGATCACCGGTTGCCCTGGTTCCTCCTGACGGTTTATGAAGCACTTGTCGCTGATCCAGCGCACCTGGCCGTCGGCGGCGATGATCCGGTATTCGCGGTCTTCCACGGCGCCTTTGTGCAGCACTTCGGCGAGGCTGCGTTCGGCGTATTCCAGATCGTCCGGGTAGATGCTGTCGCGCCACTGGTTGTAATCGGCCAGCAGCAGGGCGGCGGAGCGGCCGAAAATCCGTTCGTAGGCGGGGCTGACGTACAGCACCTGACGGGTTTCCCAGTTGAAGGCCCAAAGCACGGCATTGACGCTCACCAGCAGCGAGCTGAACAGTTGCTCGCGTTCGCTCAGCCGGGCGACTTCGCCCTGGGCGTGCATCAATGCCATCAGGGTTTGCGCGGCCTCGGGCCACTGGGGAGGGGATGAGTCTTTTTGATTGTTGTTGACCATCGACACGAATCTCAAAGGGCGTGCCGGGAAGTCGACAACGGCCACGGGAAAGCCCGCCGGGGGTGGCGAAGTGTCTTTGAGATAGGGGAACGGGGGTGAAGTTCCGAAGGGTGCGCCCTGGAACGGGGCGCACCGATCAACGGCATCAGGCGGCGACAGGGCGCAGCGAGTAGGTTTTCAACTGGTCGGCGAATTCACGCAAGGACTGGATGCCACTGGCCTCGGCCTCGTGTACCCATTCCTTGATGGCGGCGAGCATGTCGTGGCCATTTGCGCTGGTCTTGACCCAGATCTGCTGCAGGGCCAGACGTTTCTCGTAGATTACCTTCAGCGCCTGGCTGTGCTCGAGCATGTTCTGGATGCGCGCGTGGTGGCGATCTTCCAGCAGGCTGGTTTCTCGCGACAGCAGGCGTTTGGCCCGGTGGAACTGGTGGCGTACGGAATGATCGACCTTGGCCAGTTCCTGTTTGACCAGCGGGCCGATCACCAGCTTGCGGTACTGGGCCATGATCTGGAAGCGGTTGTTGAGGATCGCCATGGCGGTGTCCATGTCCAGGCTGCCCTTGCCTTCGACGCGGTGGGCGATCGGGGCGACCCGTTGCACCTTGGCCAGACGCAGGAAGCTGAAGACCTGGATCCACGCCCAGCCGAGGTCGAACTCCCACTTCTTGACCGACAGCTTGGCCGAGTTGGGGTAGGTGTGATGGTTGTTGTGCAGTTCTTCGCCGCCGATCAGGATGCCCCATGGCACCAGATTGGTCGCCGCGTCGCGGCATTCGAAGTTGCGGTAGCCGACGGCATGGCCCAGACCGTTGACCACACCGGCCGCCCAGACCGGGATCCACATCATCTGGATTGCCCAGATGGTGATGCCGATGGTACCGAACAGCAGCAGGTCGACGACGGCCATGATCGCCACGCCCAGCAGCCGGTAGCGGCTGTAGAGGTTGCGCTCGATCCAGTCTTCGGGGCAGTTCTTGCCGTAGATGCGCAGGGTTTCCGGGTTCTGCGCTTCTTCGCGGTACAGCTCGGCACCTTTGCGCAGGACGGTGGAAAGACCTTTGACGACCGGGCTGTGCGGGTCGTCTTCGGTTTCGCATTTGGCGTGGTGTTTGCGGTGGATGGCAGTCCACTCGCGGGTGTTCTGCGCCGTGGTCAGCCACAGCCAGAAACGGAAGAAATGCTTCAGCCCGGCATTCAGCTCCAGGGAGCGATGGGCCGAGTAGCGGTGCAAGTAGACCGTGACGGCAACGATCGTCACGTGGGTCATCACCAGGGTGACGGCGACCAGCGACCAGGCCGACAAGCCAAGAAAACCTTCGTACCACATAGGCTATAGGGCCCTCGATAAAGAAAAAACAGCCGTTGCATTATCACCAAGCACACAGATAAAACCAGTCGCCCTTTCAGATAAGAGATGGCTGGATGTTTCTTGACCTATAATCCCGACATTTTTGTAGGGACATGGACGGCCGAATGTCTGCCACTTACCGCGATGCCTTGCGTGCAGCGCTGCTTTACCTGGTCCTTGCCGTGGTCTGGCTGCAAGGTACTGGTTATTTATTGAACAGTTTCTTCGATAGCTCTGACGAGTTGCTGCGCTGGCAACTGATCAACGGCTACCTGTTCGTGGCGCTCAGCGCCGGGTTGATCTTCCTGGCCCGGGCGCGGCTGTTCGAATGCCTGGGCATCGGCGCCCGATTGCGTGAACGCCAGGCGGATCGCGAACGCCTGCGTCAGGCCGCTGCGGTATTCGATTGCACCCGCGAAGGCGTGCTGGTCACGGACCGGCAGGGGCTGATCGTGCACGTCAATCGCGCCTTCATGGAAATCACCGGTTATCAGCGCGAGGAAGTCATTGGCCAGCAGCCCAGCCTGTTCAAGTCCGGGCACCATCCGCCGGGGTTCTATCAGGCGATGTTCGCCACCTTGCAGGCGAAGGACGAGTGGAGCGGCGAGATCTGGAACCGCCGTAAAAGCGGCGAGATCTACCCGCAGTGGCAGACGATCCGGGTGATCCGCGATGAAGACGGTCGGCTCAGCCACTACGTCGCGGTGTTCTCAGACATCAGCGCGATCAAAGATTCCGAGCATGAACTCAAGCACCTGGCCCACCACGATCCGCTGACCGACCTGCCCAACCGCCTGCTGTTCAGCGATCGCGCCGAACAGGCGCTGGCATCGGCGCAGACCCACAAGCGCGGTTGCGCGCTGCTGATGATCGATCTGGACCATTTCAAACTGATCAACGACAGCCTCGGCCACAATATCGGTGACCGTCTGCTCAAAGCGGTCGCCGCACGTTTGCAGGCATTGTTCGGGCCGGGCATCACCCTGGCGCGGCTGGGCGGCGACGAGTTCGCGGTCCTGCTGGAAAGTTGTCCACAGCCGGCGCAGGCGGCGGCGCTGGCTCAGCGCATTCTCGATGCGCTCAAGGAGCCGTTCTGCCTCGACGGACATGAGCTGTTCATCAACGCCAGTCTCGGTATCAGCCTGTTTCCCAGCGATGCACTAAGCGCCGAACAGCTGTTGCGCAACGCCGATGCGGCGCTGTTCAAGGCCAAGAGCAGTGGCCGTAACGGTTACGCGCTGTACACCGAAGAACTCACGGCCCACGCCCAGCAGCGGGTCGAAATCGCCTTCGAATTACGCCGCGCGCTGGAACAGCGGGAGCTGCGGGTCTACTACCAACCGGTACACGACCTGAAAACCAGTCGCCTGATCGGCGTCGAGGCGCTGGTGCGCTGGGAGCATCCGCAGCGAGGCCTGGTTTCGCCGGCAGAGTTCATCCCGATTGCCGAGCGCACCGGGCTGATCTCGGAAATCGACGCCTGGGTCATGCAGCAGGCCTGTCGGCAGATGTGCAAATGGCAGCAGGCCGGGGTGGTGCTGTCGTTTGTCGCGGTTAACGTGTCCTCGCGGTTATTCGCTCGCCGCGAGTTGTATCAGCAGGTGGCGCAGGTGCTGCACGAAACCGGTCTGGATCCGGCCTATCTGGAACTGGAGGTCACCGAAAGCGCGGTGATGGACGATCCGGAGGTCGCGCTGGAGCAGATGCATCGTCTGCGCGAGCTGGGCATTCGTCTGGCCATCGACGACTTCGGCACCGGTTATTCGTCGTTGCTGCGGCTCAAGCGCCTGCCGGTGCAGAAGCTCAAGATCGATCAGGGATTCGTCGCCGGCCTGCCGTGGGACGAGGACGACGCGGCGATCGTCCGGGTGATTATCGCCCTGGCCCGCAGCATGGGCATGCAGGTGCACGCCGAGGGCATCGAGCAGGCGGAACAGGCGACGTTCCTGCTGGGCCAGGCCTGTGATCTGGGGCAGGGCTACTGGTTCGGGCGGCCGGTTCCGGAAGCGCAAATCGACTGGAATCGGGCGCCCTTGATCGGTTAAGGGCGGCCTGCGGCGGGTTTGTCGGCGGGCAAATCCGCCGCAAACCCTTGCTGCATCACATAATGTTTTCCAGTTATATAAACATTCTTAAATAGTCTTTTTAAGAATATCCGCGCCTCTCTTATATTGCTCCCACGCCGAATGCAGTGCCGCCCACTGCCAGGCATATCCCATACAAAGGAGCAGCACCATGAGCGCATCCCTGCGTAGCGTTGACGGTCAGGACGAAAGCACCATTTTGCGCGAAATCCAGAGCGCCTTGCGCGACCTGCGTTTCGGCGCGGTGGAAATCACTGTGCATAACGCCCAGGTGGTCCAGATCGAACGCAAAGAGAAATTCCGTCTGCAGCAACCGGGTAACAAACCGGCCTGATTCGTAGTCTGCGGCAGCTCCTGCGGGGAGCTGTTGGCAGAAGCTGCCACAGGCTGCGGTCGTTGAATGAGCAACCCGATTCCAGCAATCCATAAGAAAAAGCCACCACCAAGAATTCCAGGAGCTTTCACCATGTCGTCGATTCGCCGTTACGCTTTGGCCGCCCTGGCCAGTGCTGTGTTTGCCGGTTCCGCGGTTGCCAAGGATTACGAACTGCTCAACGTGTCGTATGACCCGACGCGCGAGCTGTATCAGGACTACAACGCCGAGTTCGTGAAGTACTGGCAGTCGGAGCACGCCGGCGACACCGTGAAAATCCAGCAATCCCACGGCGGTTCGGGCAAGCAGGGCCGTGCGGTGATCGATGGTCTGCGCGCCGATGTCGTGACCCTGGCCCTGGCCGGCGACATCGACGAAATCGCCAAACTCGGCAAGACCCTGCCGGCCGACTGGCAGAAGCGTCTGCCGGAAGCCAGCACTCCGTACACCTCGACCATTGTGTTCCTGGTGCGCAAGGGCAACCCGAAAGGCATCAAGGACTGGGGCGACCTGGTCAAGAACGACGTCTCGGTGATTACCCCGAACCCGAAAACTTCCGGCGGTGCGCGCTGGAACTTCCTCGCCGCGTGGGCCTACGGCCTGAAAGCCAACGGCGGCAACGAAGCCAAAGCCAAGGAATACGTACAGACCCTGTTCAAGCACGTTCCGGTTCTGGACACCGGCGCCCGTGGCTCGACCATCACCTTCGTCAACAACGGTCAGGGTGACGTGTTGCTGGCCTGGGAAAACGAAGCCTTCCTGGCGCTGAAAGAAGACGGCGGCAAGGACAAGTTCGACATCGTCGTGCCTTCGCTGTCGATCCTCGCCGAACCACCGGTGGCCGTGGTCGACAAGAACGCCGAGAAGAAGGGCAACGAGCAGATCGCCGAAGCCTACCTCAAGCACCTGTACAGCCCGGCCGGCCAGGAAATCGCGGCGAAGAACTTCTACCGCCCGCGTGACAAGGACGTGGCAGCCAAGTACGCCCAGCAGTTCCCGAAACTGGAGCTGGTGACCATCGACAAGGACTTCGGCGGCTGGAAAACCGCACAGCCGAAATTCTTCAACGACGGAGGCGTGTTCGACCAGATCTATCAGGCGCAGTAAGTTTCAATAGCCTAAAACGAGCCCCGGATTTATGTTCGGGGCTTTGCGCGTTCTCAAACCAAGGACTTTTATGTCGCGTCGTATCTCCCCCGTCATACCCGGCTTCGGGCTGACGCTGGGCTACACCTTGGTGTACCTCAGCCTGATTGTGCTTATCCCGCTGGCGGCGATGTTCGTCCACGCCGCCCAACTCACCTGGGATCAGTTCTGGACGATCATCTCCGCGCCCCGCGTTCTCGCCGCATTGAAGCTGAGCTTCGGCACCGCGCTGTGCGCCGCGATCATCAACGGCATCATCGGCACGTTGCTGGCCTGGGTGCTGGTGCGCTACACGTTCCCGGGACGCAAGGTGATCGACGCGATGATCGATCTGCCGTTCGCCCTGCCGACCGCCGTGGCCGGTATTGCGCTGACGGCGCTGTACACGCCGACCGGGCTGGTCGGGCAGTTCGCCGCTGACCTCGGTTTCAAGATCGCCTACACCCCGCTCGGGATCACGTTGGCGCTAACCTTCGTGACCCTGCCGTTCGTGGTGCGCACGGTGCAGCCGGTGCTGGCCGACATCCCGCGTGAAGTCGAAGAGGCGGCCGCCTGCCTCGGTGCCAAACCGTTGCAGGTGTTCCGTCACATCCTGCTGCCGGCGCTGTTGCCGGCCTGGCTGACCGGTTTTGCACTGGCGTTTGCCCGTGGCGTCGGCGAGTACGGTTCGGTGATTTTCATCGCCGGCAACATGCCGATGAAAACCGAGATCCTGCCGCTGCTGATCATGGTCAAGCTCGACCAGTACGATTACACCGGCGCTACCTCCATCGGCGTGTTGATGCTGGTGGTTTCCTTCGTCCTGTTGCTGCTGATCAACTTGCTGCAGCGGCGCATCGAAACCCCATAAGGAGGCGCGAACCATGTCCCAATCGTCTATTGCGGCCGCTTCCTCGGCCAACGCCGCCCGCCGTGGCAGCGCCACTTCGCGGCGGATCCTGATCGGCCTCGGCTGGCTGATTTTCTTCCTGTTTCTGGTGCTGCCGCTGTTCATCGTGGTGTCGCAGGGATTGAAGAACGGCCTTGGCGCGTTCTTCACCGCGATCTTTGAGCCGGATGCCTTGTCGGCCCTGAAACTCACCGTGATTGCGGTGCTGATTTCGGTGCCGCTGAACCTGGTGTTCGGCGTCAGCGCCGCATGGTGCGTGAGCAAATACTCGTTCCGTGGCAAAAGTATGCTGGTGACGCTGATCGACCTTCCGTTCTCGGTGTCGCCGGTGATCGCAGGTCTGGTCTACGTGTTGATGTTCGGCGCCCAGGGCCTGTTCGGGCCGTGGCTGCAGGATCACGACATCCAGATCGTCTTCGCCCTGCCGGGCATCGTGCTGGCGACGATCTTCGTCACCGTGCCGTTCGTGGCCCGTGAGCTGATCCCGCTGATGCAGGAACAAGGCACTCAGGAGGAGGAAGCCGCGCGTCTGCTCGGCGCCAATGGCTGGCAGATGTTCTGGCACGTGACCGTCCCCAACATCAAATGGGGCCTGATCTATGGCGTGGTGCTGTGTACCGCGCGGGCCATGGGTGAGTTCGGTGCGGTGTCGGTGGTCTCCGGGCACATTCGCGGGGTGACCAACACCTTGCCGCTGCACGTCGAGATCCTCTACAACGAATACAACCACGTGGCCGCGTTCGCCGTGGCGAGCCTGTTGCTGATCCTGGCGCTCTTCATCCTGCTGCTCAAGCAGTGGAGCGAAAACCGTATCAACCGCCTGCGCGCCAGCGCCGCGGAGGAATAATTCATGTCGATCGAAGTGCGTAACGTCAGCAAGAATTTCAATGCGTTCAAGGCGCTGGACAACATCAGCCTGGACATCCACAGCGGTGAACTGGTGGCACTGCTCGGCCCGTCCGGCTGCGGCAAGACCACCCTGCTGCGCATTATTGCCGGTCTGGAAACCCCGGATAACGGCAACATCGTGTTCCACGGCGAAGACGTATCCGGCCACGACGTGCGGGATCGCAATGTCGGTTTCGTGTTCCAGCACTACGCTTTGTTCCGCCACATGACGGTGTTCGACAACGTCGCGTTCGGCCTGCGCATGAAGCCGAAGAACCAGCGCCCGACTGAAAGCCAGATCGCGACCAAGGTCCACGAGCTGCTGAACATGGTGCAACTGGACTGGCTGTCGGATCGTTATCCGGAGCAACTGTCCGGCGGCCAGCGTCAGCGTATCGCGCTGGCCCGCGCCCTGGCGGTAGAGCCGAAAGTGCTGCTGCTCGACGAGCCGTTCGGCGCCCTCGACGCCAAGGTGCGCAAAGAGCTGCGCCGCTGGCTGGCGCGCCTGCACGAAGACATCAACCTGACCTCGGTGTTCGTGACCCACGACCAGGAAGAGGCGATGGAAGTGGCCGACCGCATCGTGGTGATGAACAAAGGTGTGATCGAGCAGATCGGCTCACCGGGCGACGTCTACGAAAACCCGGCCAGCGATTTCGTCTATCACTTCCTCGGCGATTCGAACCGCCTGCATCTGGGCGATGACAATCACGTGCTGTTCCGTCCGCACGAAGTGTCGCTGTCGCGGCATGAGCTGGAGGATCACCACGCCGCTGAAGTCCGCGATATCCGGCCGCTGGGCGCGACCACGCGGGTGACGTTGAAGGTTGAGGGGCAGAGCGATCTGATCGAGGCGGAAGTGGTGAAGGACCACGACAGCCTGACCGGTTTGGCGAAAGGTGAGACGTTGTTCTTCAAGCCGAAGGTCTGGCAGAAAGTCGCCAACGTTTGATCTCGCTCGTTCCCACGCTCTGCGTGGGAACGCCGCTATGGACGCTCCGCATCCACTGTGACGCGGAGCGTCACGGGATTCATTCCCACGCAGAGCGTGGGAACGAGCGAGCCGGGCAGTGGTTCAGACAGCCGCACGATTCGGATTGACCCGCACCACACCCGCCCGCGCCTCGATCTGCTCTTTCAGCTCATGCCGCATCCCGAGCATGAACGCCAGCTCGGCCACTACAAACAGCGGCCCGACAATCAGTCCGCTCAAGTCATCGACAAACGCCGGTTTGCGCCCTTCATAGTGGTGCCCGACAAACTGGATCGCCCAGCCGATCACGAACATCGCCAGACCGCTGCTGAGCCAGACCATGGTGCTCTGCTGCGCCAATACGTGTCCGGCCCAGAACGATAGCCCCATCAACACGGTCATCAAAACCCCGAGCTTCAGTTCCAGACGCAGGTAAAACCACGCCGAAGCAAGGGCAGCGATCACCGCCGGGGAAATCCACAATCCGCCCACCGACCATTCCGGCCGCGACAACAGCACGGCCACCGCCACCACAATCAGCGGAATCCCGATAAAGTGGCTGGCGATGTTGCGCGGGTCACGGTGGTAAGCGGCGTATTGACTCAAATGATCGACGAGGCTTTTCATTGTTGTTCCTCCTGTAGGGTGATCGAATGATGCCCCGAGTTCACGGCTCGCTCTGTCAGGCAGGCGACAGTCTTTAGGAGAACGCATGGATAAGGTCTGGCGCGAGCGCCTGCTGACCGGGCAATGGTTCAGTCATCTGCCTTCGTCCTTTCAGGATAGTCTGCTGGCAGCGGCCCGGGAGCGGCGGCTGTCGGCGGGGCAGCGGCTGTTCCAGCGCGGTGATGCGCCGTGCGGGTTGTACGCGGTGCTCGATGGTGCGGTGCGTATCGGCGCGGTCAGCGAGCAGGGCAAGGAGGCGTTGCTGAGCCTGGTGGAAGCGCCGCACTGGTTCGGCGAAATCTGCCTGTTCGACGGCCAGCCCCGCACCCACGATGCCTACGCGGTCGGGTCTTGCACCTTGCTGAACATTCCCCAGGCCACGCTGCTGAAAATGCTCGACGAGCAACCCGTCTACTGGCGGCATCTCGCTCTGTTGATGAGCCACAAGCTGCGCCTGACCTTCATCAATCTCGAACAGCTGAGCCTGCTGCCGGCCCCGGCGCGTCTGGCTCATCGCCTGCTGATGATCGCCGAAGGCTACGGCGAACTGGATCCGCCACGCCGGGTGCTGCAACTGCCCCAGGAGCAGCTGGCGTCGATGCTGTCGCTGTCGCGGCAGACCACCAACCAGATCCTCAAGGACCTGAAAGATCAGGGAATTATTGGTCTCGGCTATGGGGAAATCGAGATTCTGGACATGGAAAAACTGCGTGCCACCTGTCAGATCTGACAGTGGTGGGCTCCTATTGGGCGGTGTACAACAAGTGTGTCAAATACGACCGCCCAAGGAGTTGGAACCGATGAACAGTAAAGCTACCGGCACCGCTGATTACTCTAACCTCCCTATCAATAAAGGCGTCCCCGCACCAGTCGTTGTCAAACCCCAAGGTGACGTCAACAACCCGGTTGAATTTTCGGGTACCGGTCTGGCTGGGTGGTGGGTATGGATCATGAAAGTTCCGATTGATGGTGACTCGTTTGCTTCAACTCAAGTCGGCCCGGATGGTATTTGGTCTGTGAAAGAGAAACTGCTTGCAGCTGAATATGAGGCTTTCGCTGTGCAGACGGATAATCGTGAAAGGTCTGATTGGAGCCCGTTTTTCAAGTTCAAGGTCGAATAAGGACGCACCAGCCGCAAGCTGATTTCCAACCCTGCCGCACTGGGACGGTTAGTGAAGTAGAAAGCCCCTGAACATTCAACATTGCTGTCGATGGGCAGGGGCTTTTTTGAGGAGTCTGTTTGAGTTACGAACCGCGATAAGTGGAGAAGCCATACGGGCTCAGCAGCAACGGAATGTGATAGTGCTGATCCGTCTGCTTCACTTTAAAGATCACCGGAATCTCCGGAAAAAACGTCTCGTGCTTCGTCTTCTCGAAGTACTCGCCTGTCTTGAATACCACCCGATATTCACCCGCCTCGAACGTTTTGTTCGCCGGGAACAGTTCGGCGATCCGCCCCTGTTCATTGGTGGTGCCCTGCGCCAGCGGCTGCCAGTCCTGGCCGACATGGCGCTCCAGCGTCACGTTGATGCCCGGCGATGGCAGGCCGTTTTCCAGATTGAGTACATGCACGCTCAGCGGATTGCCGGCGGCCAGCGCCAGGCTCGAAAAAGCGCTCAGGCCGAGCGCGGCAAAAGTCATGCGCAGTGGGGTCATGGTGATGCTCCTGGGTTCAAATACGGTTGATGGAAAGGCCGACGATGTCGGCAGCCTTGATCGCGCAGTTCTCGTCTTGCTCGCCGCCGCCGGAACCGGCCACGCCCATGGCGCCGACCAGTTCCTTGCCAGCGAACAGAGGGATGCCGCCGCCGAGCAAAAGCAGCTCGTCGAGGGTGTTGAGGTTGGCGGTTTCCGGGTTGCTGCGGGCGCGCTCGGCGAACAACCGGGTCGGAGTTTTCGTCGACAGCGCGGTGTAGGCCTTGCGTTGGCTGGCGACGGTGTTGTGCGGGCCGATACCGTCGCCGCGCAAGGTCACCAACAGGTTGCCGCCACGGTCGAGCACCGATACCGTGCCGGTGCAGTTTTCCAGCGCTGTGTCGGCCAGCAGCCGTGCGGTTTTCAGATCGAGATCGGCGTGACGGGGTAGCTCAGGCGCGGCGATTGCGGCAGTGCCGAGGCCGATTGCCAGGCTGGCGATCAAGTATTTAGCAAACATGGGCAGGCTCCATAAGCGAAGGCCATCACCTTATCCGCCGGTCCCCGTCGAAACCTCGTCAGTCGGATTACAAGTTTGTAATGGGCAACGGCGGCGAAGGGGCCTAGCCTGTGCCTCTGATCAATCGAGGTGTGCCATGCGTTTGCTGGTCGTAGAAGATGAAGCCAAAACCGCGAATTTCATCGCCAAAGGGCTGGGTGAGTCGGGTTTTGCCGTGGACGTGGCGCTGAATGGCCTCGACGGTCGCTACTTTATTGAGCAGCAGGAATATGACCTGATCATCCTCGACGTGATGCTGCCGGGCCTTAACGGCTGGCAATTGCTCCAGCTGATCCGCCAGCGCGGCGCCACGCCGGTGCTGTTCCTGACAGCGAAGGACGCCATCGAAGACCGCGTGCGCGGTCTCGAACTGGGTGCTGATGACTATTTGCTCAAGCCGTTCGCCTTCGCCGAATTGCTCGCGCGGGTGCGCACGTTGTTGCGGCGCGGGCCGATGCGCGAGGCCGAGTCGTACAACATCGCCGACCTGGAAATCGACGTGCTGCGCCGCCGGGTCAGCCGTGGCGGCCAGCGCATCGCCCTGACCAACAAGGAATTCGCCCTCCTGCATTTGCTCGCCAGCCGCCAAGGTGAAGTGCTGTCGCGTACGCTGATTGCTTCGCAAGTGTGGAACCTGAATTTCGACAGCGACACCAACATGGTCGAAGTCGCGGTGCGCCGGCTGCGTTCGAAAGTCGATGATCCGTACATGCCTAAGCTGATCCACACCGTGCGCGGGGTCGGCTATCAACTCGAAGCGCCCGACGATGCGCGCTAGATCCATCGCTTGGCGCCTGGCCCTGGCGTTCGCCGCCGTCTGTGCGTTGGTACTCAGTGCGATTGGCGTGTTCCTGTATCGCTCGCTGGCCTCGGAAATCGCCTGGCGCGACGACATGGCGTTGCTCGGTCGTCTGGAACAGGTGCGCGCGCTGCTCGCCGACAGCGACAGCCTCGACGCCTTGCAGGCGCGGCCACGGCTGTACCAGAACATGCTCGGCAACCTCGACAGTCTGCTGCTGGTGCAGCGCGCGGACGGCTCGAATGTGATCACGATCAACCCTCGCCAACGCGCACTGCCGTCCGTGCAGGCCATCCCCCGGGATCAACCGCCGCAACGCCGCGATGTGCTGACCTGGCAGGCGGCGGACGGTGTCGAACTGGCCCTGTTGTCAGGACAGGCCCAAGGGCCGAACGGCGAAGCGCTGACCGTGATCGCCGGCAAGGTCTTGAGCGAGCGCGAGCAGATGCTCGGCAGCTATCGCCTGCGCTTGTATCTGGCCGTCGGCCTGGGTGCCGTGCTCGCCTTCACGCTGGGCCTGGTGCTGTTGCGCCGTGGTTTGCGGCCTCTGCGCAAGCTGAGTGAAGCGCTGCGCGGCATCGACCTGCGCAGCCTCGACCAACGCGTCCCCACCGCCGGCACGCCAGCGGAATTACTGGAGCCGGTGCACGCGCTGAACGGCATGCTGGTGCGGCTGGACGACGGCTTCCAGCGCCTCTCACAGTTTTCCGCCGACCTCGCCCATGAAATCCGCACGCCGCTGCACACCTTGCTCGCAAGCAACGGCCAGGCACTGAATTATCCGCGCAGCAGCACCGAGTATCAGGAAGTGCTGGCGTCGAACATGGAAGAGTTCGAACGGCTCAAGCGCATGGCCGAAAACCTGATGTTTCTCGCCCGCGCCGAGCAGGCTGAGCGAGCGCTCGATCTGCGCCCGCTGGAGCTGCACCAAATCGGCGAAGAGTTGTGCGACTACTTCGAAGCTCTGGCCGATGACCGGGAAATCCGCCTCGAAAACACGTTCAGCGGAGAGTTGCTGGCGGATCAGCAACTGCTGCAACGCGCCTTGGGCAATCTGTTGGCCAACGCCGTACGCCATGCCGATGCCGGCTCGGTCATCAGCCTGCGCCGACGCGATGAGCCAGGCCTGTGCTGGCTGCAAGTGCACAACCTCGGCCCGGTCATCGCGGATGAGCATCTGGGCAAACTGTTCGACCGCTTCTACCGCGTCGACCCGTCCCGCGCGGAGCCAGGAGACTCCGGCGGATTGGGACTGGCAATCGTGCAGTCGATCATGCAGTTGCATGGGGGGCGGGTGCGGGTCAGCAGTGATGCAACGGGTACGGTTTTTGAGCTTGGATTTGCAGCGATCTGAATGGCTTCTTCGCGGGCAAGCCCGCTCCCACAGTAGTCGAGGTGTGACGCGGATTTTTGTACGCCCCAATCCTTGTGGGAGCGGGCTTGCCCGCGAAGAGGCTGGTCGATTCAGAACAAATTCCAACCCCTTCAGCGCAACTGATCCCGAAACTGCCCCGGCGTCATCCCCGTCCAGCGCTTGAACGCGCGGCTGAAGCTGCTGGTATCGGCAAATCCCAACAGATAACTGACCTCGCTCAGCGAGCATTGCGGATCGCGCAGGTGCAGCAGCGCGAGGTTTTCGCGGCTTTCATTCAGCAGGGTGTCGAAGCGACAACCCTCGTCCGCCAGGTGCCGTTGCAGGCTGCGCAGGCTCAGGTGCAGGGTCTGGGCGATGCGTTCGGCGCTGGGTTCGCCTTCGGGCAGTTGTTCTTCGATGGCGTCGCGTACCTTGCGCTCCCAGGTCAGCGGCTTGAGTTGGGCGAGGGTGCGTTTGAGCACTGCTTCGTTGTGCTCGGCCAGTTCCGGGTTGGCGTCGTCGAGGTGGCTGTCGAAGTCGGCGAGGGCGAATTCGATGCGGTCTTCTTCGGCGGAAAAATGCACCGGCGAGCGGAACACCTTGTGCCATTGATGCGCATCGATCGGTTCCGGGCGGCGCAGGTACACCGCCAGTGGTGCGTAGTCGCGACCCAGGCGATTGCGGCAGGTGCGCACGTAGATGGCGGCAAAGGCGTCGATGGCTTCGAAGGCGGGGGCCGGGTTGCCGGCCGGGATTTTCAGGCGAAAGCGGTAGCGGTCCTCGGTGCGGGTCAGCTCCAGTTCCAGCGCGTCGCTGACCACCTGGTGATAACGCACGATCCGCTCGAACACTTCCCGCAGGCTGCCGCTGGCCACTAACGCATAGCCCAGTGCGTGAAAGGTGGTGGGGCTGACGAACCGCGACACCCGCAAGCCGATTGCCGGATCGCCGCTGACCTGCACCGCGATTTCCCACAGACGCGTGGTGGCGGACAACGGATAGCGGGCGTTCGGGTCGTCCATCAGTTGCGGATCGAGCCCGGCCTGCTGACACAGGGCAGTGCTGTCCAGCCCCAGCGCGTCGAGTTGCTTGCGCAGGGCACGGGTCCAGCTAGCGAGAGAAGTCGGTTCCTTCATGCTGATTGGCGCTTCCGGTCAACAGGTTGGCGTTCTCGGCTACCGCGTTTGGAGTCCGCGCGGGGCAGGATGCGAACATCAATAACCAGAGGATGGAAGCATGGACCGTACTTCTGCAAGTCCCCAGCGACACAATGCTGCCCAGCGATCAGCGCATATTCGCGAAGTGGTGCTGGCCAAGGGCGTCGAGCTGCGCGAGCGCTACCCGATTCTCAAGCATCAGGACGCACTTGGGGCGGGGATTCTGGCGTTTGCCCTGGCCGGGATGATCGGTTCGGCGGCGCTCTACATCACCGGGCACATGGCATGGTGGGCGTGCCTGCTGCTCAACGCGTTTTTCGCCTCGCTGACCCACGAACTCGAACACGACCTGATCCACAGCATGTATTTCCGCAAACAGCGGGTGCCACACAATCTGATGATGGGCCTGGTGTGGCTGGCGCGGCCGAGCACGATCAACCCCTGGATTCGCCGCCATCTGCACCTCAATCATCACAAGGTGTCCGGCACTGAAACCGACATGGAAGAGCGGGCGATCACTAACGGCGAGCCTTGGGGTTTCGCGCGGTTGCTGATGGTCGGCGACAACGTGATGTCGGCGTTCATCCGCATGCTGCGGGCCAAGACCTGGGCGCATAAGTTCAGCATCATCAAACGCACTTTGAAGGTCTACGCGCCGCTGGCGCTGGTGCATTGGGGCGCGTGGTACGTGTTTCTCGGGTTCCATGGGGCCAATGGCATCGCCTACCTGATGGGCTCGCCGATCGAATGGTCGGCGACCACGTTGTCGGTGATGCAGGTGATCGACATCGCCGCCGTGGTGATCATTGGCCCGAACGTATTGCGCACTTTCTGCCTGCACTTCATCAGTTCGAACATGCATTACTACGGGGATGTGGAGCCGGGCAATGTGCTTCAGCAATGTCAGGTGCTGAATCCTTGGTGGCTGTGGCCTTTGCAGGCGTTCTGCTTCAACTTCGGCAGCAGTCACGGGATTCATCATTTTGTGGTGAAGGAGCCGTTTTACATTCGCCAGCTGACGGTGCCGGTGGCGCACAAGGTGATGCGGGAGATGGGGGTTCGGTTCAACGATTTCGGGACGTTTGGGCGGGCGAACAGGTTTGTTCGCAAGGAGAATGAAGGGTTGGCGGGTAAGGCGATCGAGGTGAACTGACTTTGTGTTTTCGGCTGGAGATCCAGCCCTCACCCTAACCCTCTCCCGGGGGGAGATGGGACTGATTGGGGGATATTGGGGAGGTACGCCGACGTGGACGAGCTTTACTGAATCCATAGTCGACTCGGTATTTCAGGTCGATGTATAGCGAAAGACACCTGGGTCAGCTCCCTCTCCCTCCGGGAGAGGGCTGGGGTGAGGGCAGCTCTTGATCTTGCCACCTCAATCCGGCTGAAACGGCGACTCACTCAAAATCACCCCGGTCTCCTCCACATACCGCTGCCAATGCTCGATCAGCGCTTCAAGCTTCTGCGGTTGACTTAAAGCCAGGTCATGAATCTCCCCCGGATCACTCCCCAGGTCGTAAAGCTGCCAGGTTGCCGGCCCCACCGGGCCGGGGATCCACACCGCCTTCCACTGACCCTGCCGAATCGCCCGGCGCCCGAACAACTCCCAGCCGGTCACCGTGTGCTCGTCATGCACCTGCGCCGTCTCGCCGGACAAGAACCCCAGCCACGATTTACCGCGCAACGGCGCCACCGGTTTGCCGTGCCATTGCTTGCCCGGATGGCGCACGCCAGCCAGATCGAGAATGGTCGGCGTGATGTCCATCACCGTGCCGAAACCATGGCTGATCTGCCCCTTCAGCGGCAGCTGCGGATAATGCAGCAGCGCCGGAACGCGAATCCCGCCCTCGGTGGTGAACGCCTTGAACAGGCGCGACGGCGCGGTGGCCACCTGCGCCCAGTTCGGCCCGTACCAGACGTAGGAATTGGCGCGGCCGATGTTGTCGAGGCTGTTGTCGTAGTGCTGGCTCAGGTAGGTCACCAGCTCCGGACCGAATTTCGGGAAGGCTTCCAGCAGCGCGCCTTCGGCACCGTTGTCGGACATGAACAGGATGAAGGTGTTGTCGAGCTGGCCCTGCTGGCGCAGGTAATCGACGACGCGCCCGATGTTCCAGTCCATACGCTCGACCATCGCCGCGTAGACCTCCATCGCCCGGGCGGAAATCTGTTTTTGTTCATCGCTCAGCGCGTCCCATTGCGTGGTCAGCTGGATCAGCGGATGCGGCTCGACATCCGGCTCGATCAGCCCCAGCGACTTGAGCTTTTCCAGACGCTCGAGGCGCAGCACTTCCGGCCCCGCGTCGTAGCGGCCGCGATATTTTTCGACGATGTCGGCGGGCGCCTGCAACGGCCAGTGCGGTGCGGAAAACGGCAGGTACGCGAAGAACGGCCGGCTCTGGTCGCGCTCCTTGAGGTACTGCAACAGCTTGTCGCCGAACGCGTCGGAGGAATAGAAATCCTTGGGCAGTTCGTCGATGAACCTGTCGTCCTCGATGTACAGCGCCGGGGTGGATTTCAGCAGGCCGGGTGTGTGTTCATCGTAGGTCGGTTCGAATCCGTAGTGATTCGCCGCGCCGGGCAGCAGCGAGAACGAGCGCTCAAAGCCTCGGGCGTGAGGCGCCAGTTCGGCGGTCAGGCCCAGGTGCCATTTGCCGCTCATCAACGTCTGATAACCGGCCTCGCGCAGCAACTCCGGCAACGCCACGACACGGTCGTTGAGATAGCCTTCGTAACCCGGTTTGCCGATCAGCTCCGGGGTCAGGGTTTCGGCCATGGTGCCGATGCCGGCGATGTGGTGATCGGTGCCGGTGAGCAGCATCGAGCGGGTCGGCGAGCAGGTTGGTGCGGTATGAAAATCGGTCAGGCGCAGGCCATTGTTGGCCAGGGCATCGAGGTTCGGCGTGGCGATTTCGCCGCCGAAGGCTCCGATGTCGGAGAAACCGAGGTCATCGGCCAGAATCACCAGAAAGTTGGGACGTTGCGGCATCGACAGGCTCCTGTTCAGCAGGCAATGAACGACAGCGGCAGATCGCGGATCTGCACCGGTGCGCTCGGTTGGTAATGGTCGTCACTGGTCAGTTCGTGCAGCAGTTCTTCGCGCAGCTGATGGAAGTCGAAACTGCTGCGCTGGCGCGGATGGGGCAGGGCGATGTCCACCACCCGCTTGATCCGGCCGGGGCGCGGTTCCATCACCACCACGCGGTCGGCGAGGAAAATCGCTTCCTCGACATCGTGGGTGACCAGAATCGTGGTGATCTTTGCCCGCTCGCGGATCGCCAGCAGTTCGTCCTGCATCTGCTGGCGGGTCAGCGCGTCGAGGGCGCCGAAGGGTTCGTCGAGCAGCAGGATTCGTGGGCTTGCCACCAGCCCGCGAGCAATCGCCACGCGCTGGGCCATGCCGCCGGAGAGTTGATGCGGGTAGGCGCGGGTGAAGTCGCGCAGGCCCACCAGTTCGATGAAATCGTTGACGCGTTGCTGCTTTTCGGAGGCAGCCAGCGGCTCGTTGACCAGGCCCAGGCCGATGTTGTCGGCCACCGTCAGCCACGGGAACAAACGGTGCTCCTGAAACACGATGCCGCGCTCGCCGCCAATGCCATTGACGGCTTTGCCATCGACGCTGATCTGCCCGCGAAACTGCGTGTCGAGACCCACCAGCAAACGCAGCAAGGTGGATTTGCCACAGCCGCTGGAACCGACGATGGCGACGAATTCGCCCTCGGCGATGTCGAGGTTGAATTCGCGAATCGCCTCCAGTTCGAAACCGTCGACGTCAAAAGATTTGCCTACATGGTTGAAGCTGACAATCGGTGCGTTCATGCGTGTCTCCAGCGGGTGGCGCGGATTTCCAGGCGTTCGCCAATGAGGTTGAGCAGGGCGCCGGTGAGGCCGACCAGCAGCATCCCGGCCATGATCAGGTCCATGCGCAGCAGTTGTTGGGCGCCGATCATCTGGCTGCCGATGCCGCCGTTGGACGGCATGAAGTATTCGGCGCCGATGGTGCCGAGCCAGGCGTAGATCAGGCTCAGGCGCAAGCCGGCGAAAATCCCCGGCGCGGCGCCCGGCAATACCAGTCGACGCAGGCGCTGGCCGAGGCTCAGGCGCAGGACCTGCGCGGCTTCGTTGAGTTGTGGCGAGAGGTTGGCGACGCTGCGTTGAGTCGCGACAAACAATGGAAAGAAAGCGGCGAGGGCGACGAACACCCACTTCGCCAGTTCGCCTAGACCGAACCAGGCGGTGAGCAGCGGCACCCAGGCGAAAATCGCGATCTGGCGCAGGGCGGCGAGGGTCTGGCCGAGCACGCGTTCGCTGGTGCGCGACAGACCCAGCAGCAAACCCAGCACGAGGCCGAGGCCGCCGCCAATCAACAGACCACCTAGTGTGCGGCCCAGGCTCAGGGCCATGCCCGAGATCAACGTGCCGTCGAGCAATCCGTTTTTCGTCGCCTCAAGCACCACCCACGGACTGACCAGAATGTTGGCATCGATCCATTGCTGATCGACCGCCAGTTGCCACAGCGCAAACAGCGCCAGCGGCAGCAGCCACGGCTGTACGCGTTGCCAGCCTTCGTAGCGTGGGCCGCGACGGATTTCTGCCGTGGCCGGGTGCGGCCAGTGCACCAGTTTTTTGTCCAGCAGACCGATGCCGCGATCCATCGCCACGCCGATCAGGCCGATTACGACGATGCACACGAAGACGATGTCGAGCATGAACAGCTGTCGCGCCCAGACCATCAGGTAACCGATGCCTTCGCTGGAGGCCAGCAGCTCGACGGCAAGCAATGAAGTCCAGCCAGCGGCGAGCGCCAAGCGTACGCCGGCCATGAATGCGGGGAGGGCGGCGGGCAGCACCAGACGACGGATCAACAGTCGTGGCGGCAAACGTAAAACAGCGGCGGCTTCACGCAATTTGGGTTGCGCATCACGCACGCCGACCAGCGTGTGCAGGGTTACCGGCACCACGATGGCCTTGACCAGCACCACCAGTGTCAGCGTTTCGCCGATGCCGAAAAACACCATGAACAACGGAATCCACGCCAGCGTCGGCACCTGGGCCAGGCCGGCGAATGTCGGGAAGATCAGGCGCTCGAGGCGGCGGCTGAAGCCCAGCGCCGCACCGAGCACTGCGCCGGCGCTAACACCCGCCAGCAGTCCCCAGAACAACCGTTGCAGGCTGATCCACAAATGACTCCACAACTCGCCCTGGGACAGTTCGATCGCGCTGCTCCACACCAGTGACGGCGCGGGCAGGATCTGTTCGCTCATCCATTGATTGCGCGCCGCCAGCCACCACAGGGCGAACAGTCCGAGCGGTAATATCCAGGGTAAAACGCGGTGGCTCAGGCTTGGCCAGGTGCGCCGGCTTTTCAACGGCGGTGCGGCCAGTGGCAGGCTGAGCAGGGATTCACGGGCCATGGGTGACCTCCGTTGTCGGGTTGGATCGAGTCAGCGGAATTAGCTAAAAACCAATTGTTATAAGTGAGTTAGAAAATAATCATTTTGGAGATAAGCAGCGCCATTTAAGGCCTCCAGCCCTGCGCGCATCCAATGCATTCGAAGAATATTTTCGATGCTCTCCATGCATACGGCTCTGCATGTCCCGACTTTGCTGGCTTAGCTTGAAAAGCTATAAAAATGTGCTTTTTAAGTATTTAAGCGCTGATACGGATTGCGCCTACTTTCGGCTCCTCAATGCCCGCCGTGATCAGGAGCCGCACCCATGAACCTTCCCTTCAAACGTGTCATCAGTCTGTTTGCCGCGCCGGCGCTGGCGGGTCTGCTGGCGTTCTCTGCCCAGGCCGACGAGCTCAAGGAAATCAGGATTGCCGTGCCTGATCTGAGCGCGGGTACTCAACACAGCGGCGGGGGCATCGTGGACGTGCTGCGTGATCAGCAGATTTTCGAAAAGGCTTTCGCCGATCAGGGCATCAAGATTCAGTGGAGCTTCTTCAAGGGCGCCGGACCTGTGATCAACGAGGCGTTCGCCAACGGTCAGGTGGATCTGGCCTATCTCGGAGATCTGGCGGCCATCATCGGCAAGTCCAACGGTCTCGATACGCGCCTGCTCAGCGCCAGCGCCCGGGGTGTGAAGCAATACCTCGGCGTGGTGCCGGGTTCGGGGATCAAGACGCTGCAGGATCTCAAAGGCAAGCGCGTGGCGATCTTTCGCGGCACCGCGACCCAGTTGTCGTTCGATGCGGCGCTGGCCAGCGTGGGCCTGAGCGAGAAGGACGTGAAGGTGATCAACCTCGATTTCAACGCAGCGGTTGCGGCGCTGGCGGCGAAGCAGATCGATGCGTCGTGGGGCAGTTCCGGGTTGACTGCATTGCAGGCCAAAGGCTTGGCCGAGTTGCCGCTTAACACCAAGGATCTCGGTGGCGCCGGCAGTGTGCAGTCGGTGCTGGTGGGCACCGGCAAGTTTGTCGACGGGCATCCGGAAGCCGTGGCGAAGCTGCTCAAGGCGCAGCAGCAGGCGGTGGAGTGGTTGACTCAGGACAGCAACAAGGACGCTTACGTGCAGCTTGTGTCGGGACTGGCTAGTTATCCGCCAGTGATCCTCACCCAGGATCTGAAGGATCAGAATCTGAGCGAAGTGTTCCCGTCGACACTGGATCCGCTGTTCCTCGAAAACCTGCAGGGCAAGGTGGATCTGGCGGCGCAGCAGAAGCTGATCCGCAAGCCGTTCAAGGTGAACGAGTGGGTGGCGCCTGAGCTGGCGGCTGCGAAGCTCTGAATCTTGCGGTCATTCCCGCGCAGAGCGTGGGAATGACCCTCAAACCGCGACGCTGATCGCCTGTTTATCCACTGCCACCAGCGTCTCGATCATCGCCCGCGCCGCCGGTGACAGCCGGAATCCCGTGCGGCTGACGATCCCGCACCGTGCATTCATGCTCTCCAGGTTCTGCGGCAGATTGCGCCAGTGCAGCAGCGCCAGCGAGCCTTGGGCGATGTCCTCGACAAACGCCTCTTCAGTGCCGACACCAATCGCGTTGGATTGCAGCACCACTTTCACCAGCGCCGGAAAGTGCTCGGTCTCGATGGTCGGCGAAAAGTCGATCCGGCCGCTGAGATTCGCCAGCAGTTTGCGAATGCCCGGCGGGATCAGCGTGGTCGCCAGCGGGTAGTCGAACATGTCGTTGGTCGACAGGCTTTCCTTGGCCAGCAGCGGATGCCCCGGCCGGCAGAAAAACACCCCGCGCTTGGGCGTCAGCGGCTGGGTCTGGAAGTTCGGGTCGGACTCGAAATGGCGGATGTCGGCAATGAAGAATTCGATCTCCTCGCGGCTCAGGGCGCGGCTGAGTTTTTCCCAGTTATCCACCTGAAAACAGGTGCGCACTTTCGGGTGCGCATTGATGAATTGCGCCACCGCGTCCGGCACCAGTTTCACCGCCGGCGCCGGGCCGCAACCGAAATGCAGTTCGCCGGCGTCGAGCTTGGTCATCTGCGTCACTTCGGCGCTGAGCAACGCCGCGCCCTGCACCAGGGTCAGGGCGTGTTGCAGCACCACTTGGCCTTCGGGTGTCGGGCGCAGATCCTTGTTGCCGCGATCCACCAGCACGCAGCCGAACTCCTGCTCCAGCCCTTGGATGCTGCGGCTGAATGCCGGTTGAGTGATGCCCATGGCGTCGGCTGCGCGGACAAAACTGCGGTGTTCGTTGAGGGCGATGAAGTAGCGCAACTGGCGAAGATCCATATGCTTTTCCGGCATCCTAAAAATAGCTCGAAGGCATTTGCGACGAGGTTGCTTGAGGTTTTAAATGCAAGCTCTTATTCCGTCAACGAAGCATGTGAATATCTATTAGATGTAAATGGAATATAGATAGAGCGTTGTTTCGCTGCCGTCCAACCGCAAGCAGTCGATGAGGGTCTACCTATGAGCAATGCCGCACTCGCTGTAAAACCCGCTGTCCACACGCTGGACATTCATCCGGTGGCCGGCCGTATCGGCGCCGAAATCCGTGGCGTGCAGCTGTCCGGTGAGCTGGATGCCGCGACGGTTGAAGCCATTCAACAGGCGCTGATCCAGTACAAGGTGGTGTTCTTTCGCGAGCAGACCCAGCTCGACGATCAACGTCAGGAAGCCTTCGCGCATCTGCTCGGCGAGCCCGTAGCGCACCCGACCGTGCCATCCCGCGAGGGCACCCGCTATCTGCTGGAACTGGACGGCGCCGAAGGGCAGCGCGCCAACTCGTGGCACACCGACGTGACCTTCGTCGATGCCTACCCGAAAGCCTCGATCCTGCGCTCGGTGGTGGCCCCGGCGTTCGGTGGCGACACGCTGTGGGCGAACACCGCGACCGCGTACAACGAACTGCCGACTGAATTGCGTGAGCTGGCAGACAAACTGGTGGCCGTGCACAGCAACGAGTACGACTACGCCTCCGTGAAGCCGGACGTGTCGGCGGAGAAGCTCGAGCGCTATCGCAAGATCTTCACCTCGACCGTCTACGAGACCGAGCACCCGGTGGTGCGTGTGCATCCGATCAGCGGCGAAAAGAGCTTGCTGCTGGGGCATTTCGTCAAACGCATCAAGGGCTATTCCCAGGCCGATTCGGCGCACCTGTTCGGCTTGCTGCAAAGTCATGTGATCCGCCAGGAGAACGTCGTGCGCTGGCGCTGGAAGGCCGGTGATGTGGCGATCTGGGATAACCGTTCGACGCAGCATTATGCGATTGATGATTACGGCACTCAGGATCGGGTGGTGCGGCGGGTGACGCTGAAAGGAGAAGTGCCGGTCGGGGCGAATGGGCAGCGTAGCCAGACCATCAAAGGGCGCGAGTAAGAGCAGAAGATGATCGTTCCCACGCGGAGCGTGGGAACGATCAGCACCTCGGCGGGGGGAGCGATCACTGTCACCAAACGCCGATCTGCACCATCTTCTCGGTCTCCGGCTCCCCATAACGAAACCGCTGCCCGCGCAAATCAATCTCCTGATGACTGATCGTCGTGCGCCGCTTCAGCCCGCGCACCCACTCGAACAGATACCCCGCATGCTCCTCGCGCACCGCCGCATACGCCGGGTCCGCGCCCAGATCCTGCAGCTCCTGCGGATCATTCAACAGATCGAAAAGCTGCGGCCGGAAGCCGTCATACGCCAGGTATTTCCAGCGCTCGCTGCGCACCATGGTCATGCGGCAACGGTCGATCGGCTGGCCCAGTCGCTCCCGCGCCGGGGCCTGGAAGGCGTAGTCGTATTCGCTGATCGCATAGCGGCGCCAGTCCGGGTTTTCACCGTGCAGCAGCGGAATCAGCGAGCGACCTTCCAGGCGATGCTCGGCGCCCGTCACGCCCAGCGCTTCGAGAAAGGTCGGCACGCCGTCGATGGTTTCCGCCAGGCGTTCATCCACCGTGCCCCGGGTGATATCCGCCGCTGCGCGCGGGTCGCGCACGATCAATGGCACACCCACCGCCTGCTCCAGCAAAAACTCCTTCTCGCCCAGCCAGTGATCGCCCAGAAAGTCGCCGTGATCGCTGGTGAACACGATCAGCGTGTCCTCCCAGCGGCCGTTGCTTTGCAGGAAATCGAACAGCCGCCCCAACTGATCATCGACCTGTTTGACCAGACCCATGTACGTCGGGATCACGTTCAGTCGTACCGGATCTTTGGAGAAATTCAGGCTTTCCTCATGCTGGCGAAAGGCCTGATAGACCGGGTGGTCGCTGGGAGAGGCATTACGTACCGGTTCGAGAATCGATTTCGTACTGTACAAAGTGTGGTACGGAGCCGGTACGATGTAGGGCCAGTGGGGTTTGATATAGGACAGGTGTAAAAACCACGGTTTTTCACCTTGCTCACCGATGAAGTCGATGGCCCGATTTGTAGTGTAGACAGTCTCTGAATGTTGCTCGGGAATTCGCGCCGGCAAATGGGCATTGCGCATTTTCCAGCCGCTGAGGATTTCTCCGTTGTCCCCTTCGGCCGCGTTGGCCCAGTCGTGCCAGGGGTTACGCCCTTCGAAACCCTGCTCGCGCAGGTAGTGGGTGTATGGCGCGGATTCGCGTTTGTCATCGAACAGCGGGTTGTCGGGGAAGATGCCGTCGTGACGAAAGTACGGCTCGAAGCCGACTTCATTGAGCACTTCGGCCTGGGCGCTTTCAGGGTTGATCGCCAACCGCTGCAAGGCGTCCACATTGGCCGTGGCGTGGGTCTTGCCGACCAGCGCAGTACGAATGCCGTGGGGCCGCAGGTAATCGCCGATGGTCAGTTCTTCCAGCGGCAGCGGCACTGCGTTCCACGCCACTTGATGGCTGCTGACGTAACGCCCGGTGTAAGCCGACATCCGCGACGGTCCGCAAATCGTGCCTTGGGTGTAGGCACGGCTGAAGCGCACGCCGGCCGCAGCCAGGCGATCGATGTTCGGGGTGTGCAGGTGCGGGTGGCCGTAGCAGGACAGGTAATCGCGGCGCAGTTGATCGCACATGATGTACAGCACGTTGCGCACGGGGTTTTGCGGGTTGGACATGGGGTTCACCAGTCAGAAAGACAGGCGAGGTTTTTCGCTTTCGGCGAGGGTGTTCGGCAAGTGCATTCGGGGAATGCTTGCCATGCATGAAACGCATGGGCTCAGACGGCGAGGTTCGCCAGTGAGCACACCTCCTCATCCACCGCATCGATCGCCTTGATCTGCTCGATCATCGCTTCGGCCAACGGTGACAACCGATACCCGGCGCGGCTGACGATTCCATAACGGGTGTAAAGCTCCTCCAGATCATCCGCCAACCCTTCGACCTTCAAGCACACCAGCTCACCCCGGGCCTGATGCAGTGCATCCGAATAGGCGCCGACGATGCCGATCGCATCCGAACGCAACACCACGCCGAGCAGGCTGGCGCTGTTCTCGCACTCCACGTTCGGAACGAAATCCGGGCGACCACTGAGGTCAACGATGACCTTGCGCAGGTTTGGCGGGCGAATGCTGACGGCCAGTGGATAACTCATCAATTGCTCGGCCGTGACCCGATCCGATGCGGCCAGCGGATGCCCGGCGCGGCAGCAGAAATGCCATTTGCGTGGCCGCAAGCGGTGGGTCAGATAATCCGGATCTGCCTCGAAGTGCCGAGTGTCGGCAACGAAGAATTCGAACTCTTCGCTCAGCAGCCGTTTGCTCAGGCTCTGCCAGTCATCGACCTGGTAATGCACCCGCGCTTTCGGGTAGCGGCCGATGAAGCTGCCGATCGCTCGGGGGATCAATCCTGCCGCTGGCGCCGGGCCGCAACCGAAGCGCAATTCCCCCGCCTCCAGCCCGTTGAACTGGCTGATCTCGTTGGCCATCTGCTGCGCACCGCTGACCAGTCGCCGCGCGTGTTCAAGCAGCACCTGGCCCTGTTTGGTCGGCGGCAATTCCTTGCGCCCGCGATCCACCAATTGGCAACCGACGCTGTGCTCCAGCGCCTGAATGCTGCGGCTGAACGCTGACTGCGACAGGTTCACCGCCTGCGCGCCGGCGACGAAGCTGCGTTGTTCGGCGAGGGCGATGAAGTGTCTAAGTTGGCGCAAGTCGATATGCATTTTTCACATAAAAAATATCCGGGAAATGCATTGGATATGCATTAGGTCGACTCCTTATAAAGGCAATCTCTTATGCAGTAAATCTTTGTAAAAACATAAATAAATAACTTAAAAGAATATGCGACATGGAAGATGTCTGCGTGTTTTTTGACCAGGAGCAGCCCCATGAGTCCGTTGAACCTCGCTTCACCGCCGCCGCCACGACGGCTCAAACGTCTGCCTCTGGCCCTGTTGCTGGCGGGGAGTGCCAGCTGGACCCACGGCTACGCCGCTGAAACGCAAACCCCTGTGCCAGCACCGGCCGGCAAGACCGCGACCGCCACTTCGCAACTGGAAACCGTGACCGTCACCACCCGCCGTCGAGAAGAAAGTTCTCAGGACGTGCCGACGCCCATGAGCGTGGTCAGCGGCCAGACTCTGGAGACGCAAAGGGTCTACCGGATTCAGGATCTGCAGCAACTGGTGCCCAGCGTCAACGTCGCCTACATGCATGCGCGCCAGTCCAGCGTGTCGATCCGGGGCCTGGGCAACAACCCGGCCAGCGATGGTCTGGAAGGCAGCGTCGGGCTGTACATCGACAACGTTTATCTGGGCCGTCCGGGGATGGCGGTGTTCGATCTGATGGACATCGAGCAGCTCGAAGTCCTGCGCGGGCCGCAGGGGACGTTGTTCGGCAAGAACACCACCGCCGGCGTGATCAACATCAGCACCCGCGCGCCGAGTTTCACCCCGGAGCGCAGCATCGAAACCTCGGTCGGCGAGGACGGTTACTTCCAGACCAAGGGCACGCTTTCCGGGCCGCTCAACGATCAGTTGGCCGGACGCATCTCTGCCTATCGCACTCGCAGCGATGGCGACATCAAAAACGAATTCAACGGCCATGACCTGAACGGTGGTTCCCGCGACGGCTTCCGAGCGCAACTGCTGTTCAAGCCCAACGAGAATTTCAATCTGCGCTGGATCGGTGATTACAACGAAGAGGATTCCAGCGCCGGCACCCGCGTGTTGTACAACACCGGGCCGACCATCAATGGCGTCAATCTCTACTCGGCCCGCGCCGCCGCTGCCGGCGCGACGCTGGTCAACGGCTCGCACCGCAAGGTCAATCTGGACAATGACCAGCACGTCACCGTGCATCAGGGCGGCACGTCGGTGGAGGCCAACTGGACCCTGCCGAGCGACTTCACCCTGACCTCGGTCAGCTCCTACCGCTTCTGGAATTTCACCCCGCGCAACGATGATGGCCTCAACGTGCCGGCCACCTACAACGCCGGGGTGTCGGTGGAGGACAAACAGTATTCCCAGGAATTTCGTCTCGCCTCGCCCAAGGGCGAGTTCTTCGATTACGTCCTCGGTGCCTACTATTTCGGCTCGGACCTGGACAACAAATCCTTCGCCTATTACGGCCCGCAGGCAGACATCTGGAACGGCACGCCACGGGGCGCGCTGGCCAACGTCAACAGCGTCGGCCGTGGCCATATCAAGACCGACAGCTTCGCTCTGTTCGCCCAAGGCACCTGGCATCTGACCCCGCGTCTGGATTTCACCGCCGGGGTGCGTGGCACCTATGAAGAGAAGAACGCTTGGGTCAATCGCGACGCGCCGGTTGGTGGTGCTGCTGTCACGGGTGCCGCCGCCACCGCGCGACGCGGCCGGACTGGCGCCTACGATTCCGGCGACCTGAACCAGTACAGCTCCAGCCCATCCGGATTGCTCAACCTCAGCTATCGCTTCACCGATGATCTGCTCGGCTACGCCACCTTGTCTCATGGTGAAAAATCCGGTGGGGTCAACCTTGTGGTCGGCTCGGCCCCGACCGCTGGTGCCGACTCGCTGCTTATCGGTACCGAGCGCGCCAACAACGCCGAACTCGGTTTCAAGAGCACGCTCTGGGATCGCCGTTTGCAGTTCAACGCCAACGTGTTCTGGACTCAGGTCAACGCTTACCAGACCAACGCCTACGACGACGTCAACCGTGTGCAATACCTGACCAACGCCGGTTCGGTGCGCTCGCGCGGCGTGGAGTTCGAGAGCACCGTGATCCCGTTGCGCGGCCTGACGCTGAACTTCAACGGCTCGTACAACGACGTCAGTTACCTCTCGTACAAGGACGCGCCGTGCCCGCCGGAAGTCAGCCAGGCACCGGGTGCTCCGGCCTCTTGCGACCTCAGCGGCCATCAGGTGGTCGGCGCCTCGAAATGGATCGGCAACGCCAACGGCAAGTACGAATGGAATCTGGATAACGGCCTGCAACCTTACGTCACCGGCAGCTACGCGTTCCGCTCCAAAGCGGTGGGCACGGTCGAAGATTCCGATTACGGCCAGATCCCGAGTTACGCGGTGGTCAATCTTTCCACCGGCCTGCGCGGCGACTTCAATCAGGGCCAGTGGGACGTCTCGCTGTGGCTGAAAAACGCCTTCGACAAAACCTACTACACGACCCTGTGGACCGGCGGCAACGGCGGCTATGAAGGCCTGCTCGGCACGCCGCGCACCCTCGGCGTCACCGGTCGCTACGACTTCTGATCGATCCTTCAAGGAGCTGCATCATGTTGCGCATCAAAACCGCTTTACCGGTGTTGTTGTCCGGCGCAGTGCTCAGTGCCGGGGCGCTCGCCGCGCCCAGCGTCTACCCCACCGGCGTCACCCGTTACGACCCGGCCAAGGCCTTCAACCAATATGTGATCTTCAGCGGTGCCGACAAGCAGACGCACCTGATCGACATGAACGGCAACGAGGTCAAGAACTGGCCTCAGGCCGGTTTCCCGTCGGCGATCATCGACCCGCAACTGGTGGGTGGCGAGCGTGGCCATGTGTTGCTGCAACTGAGCGAAAAGGATCCGGGCAAGCTCGGTTCCGCCGGCAACGGCCTCGGCAATCAGAGCGTCGGCGAGCTGGACTGGAATGGCAAAGTCGTCTGGCAATGGGGCGACAAGGCGCCCGGTGGTGCGGCGCAACAGCATCACGATCAGCGTCGCCTGAGCAACGGCAACACCGTGGTGCTGGCGAACAAGGTGCATAAGGTCAAAGGCTTCAGAGTGCCCGAGGTGATCGACGATGCGATCTATGAAGTCAGCCCCACCGGCGAGGTGAAATGGCAGTGGCTGGCGTCGGATCACTTGAACGAATTCGGCTTCACCGCCGAGCAGTTGAAGCTGGTTCGCGCCAGTGAAAATCCGGATTACCTGCACATCAACAACCTCAGCCTGGTCGGGCCGAACAAGTGGTTCGATGCCGGCGACAAGCGCTTCAACCCGGACAACCTGCTGATCGATTCGCGCAACGCCAACTTCATCGCGATCATCGACAAACACAGCGGCAAGGTGGTCTGGCGCCTGGGGCCGAATCTGCCGCTGGCCAATCCGAAAACCGCGCAGAAAATCCCGCGCCCGGTAGACCAGTTCGTCGGCCAGCATGACGCGCACATCATCCCGGCCGGGCTGCCCGGCGCGGGCAATCTGCTGGTGTTCGACAACCAGGGTTCGGCGGGTTACCCGAACGTCACGCTGGGGCTGATTTCCGGTTCGCGGGTGCTGGAGATCGACCCGGTGAAAAATGAAATCGTCTGGCAGTACAGCGCGGCGAATTCGAAGCAGCCGGGGTGGGCGTTCTACAGCTCGTTCATCAGCAGCGCGAGGCGCTTGCCCAACGGCAACACGCTGATCGACGAAGGCATGAACGGGCGGTTTTTCCAGGTGACCGCCAGTGGTGAAAACGTCTGGGAATACGTCAGCCCTTATCTGGGCAAGGCGCCGGGCAGCGATGCGATCAGCAACTGGGTCTATCGGGCCCTTCCTGTGAGTTATGACTGGGTGCCGGCAGGAACGCCGCGTTCGGAGACGGCAGTGATTGCGCCGGCCATTGGTGTGCAACAAACCAACGCCATTCGTTAGTTATTAAGAGTCTTCCGAATCGAAATAAGTTATGAGCGACATGAATAGTGCATATAGCAATTTCGTTGAAAAGTCGCGTGGACAATAAATGAATGTCCAACCATCCTGAGTGTCGTGAGTTTCCAGGAGGAAACTTGCTCTCATCGGAAGACACTTATCCAACGATAAAGGAAATCTCGTTATGTCGAGCATTAATGGCACTTATGTAAATGCCAACTCTGGCGCCAAGCTGGTTATCACCGACGGTAATGATTCCAATGGCAGCTTCAGCGGCACCCTCAGTCAGGGTGGCGTGAATTACGACATCCGTTACGGGAACTACCACTTCCAGAACAGCACCGGCAACCCGACCACAATCGCGGTGCTGGCTCAGAACGGAAATAGTGGTTATCAGACCTGGACGCTGTTTTCGCCTGATCACAACTACGCGAAACTCCGGGCTACCGGCTCCCGCGTGAACTTCGATGGTGAAGTTGTGAACTTGGGTGGTGAGTTTCTGAAGCAATAAGAAATTCCGTAAATCGAAGGTCGATGCATTAAACATGCATCGGCCTTTTTATTTGTCTCTTAAAAAGTTCGTCAACTATCACCTTGGCATTAGTTGTCACTGAATCCCGGGTCACCGATAACCCGATGCCTTGGATGAATACTTTTTATGCCGGGAAAGCATGTCGATTCCGGCGAATCGCTGGAAGCCTTGCAGGCCGTGGCTTTGGCGGAAATGACTGTTTCATATATTCCATAAACATCTATTCATAACATGAAAGATTACTTTCGGAGATAAGCGTCTAGCCCAATGATTGACCCATCGATCACGCCGTGGGGGATTCAACAAGCGGCGAATCGGCTACGCGAAAAAACGCAAAGAGACCGCAGGGAGTAAATCAATGGGCAATGTCCAGACCGCCGCCAGTGCACAGGAGGTGCTGTGGCGCCAGGCGCCGAGCGGCGAGTTGGTCGATCTCGGCCGGCCCCATCGCGTGCCGTTGGGGCAGCTGCGTTTGCAGCGCGCGCCCAAGGGCATTCTGAGCCGCCGCGAAACGATTCTGCTCGGCGTTCTGGCGCTGGTGGTGCATGGCGCGGTGATCTACTGGATCAACCAGCATCCGACACCGGCGCTGCCGATCGTGCCGCCGGAAATTCCACCGATGACCATCGAGTTTTCGCGCCCGGCACCCCCGGCACCACCTGTGGTTGTACCGCCGCCACCGGCACCTGTGGTCGAGCCACCGCCGCCAGTGGAAGACGAACTGGCAACCAAGCCGCCACCAAAACCGAAGCCGATTCCCCAACCGAAACCGGTCGCCAAACCCGTACCGAAACCGGCGCCAAAAGCCGTCGAGCAACCACCGGCTCCGCCACAACCGGCAGACCCGGTCGCCGCGCCCGCGCCACCTGCACCACCGGCACCTGCTCCGGTGACGCCGGCCTCGGCCAACGCGGCGTACCTGAAGAACCCGGCGCCGGAGTATCCGTCGCTGGCCCAGCGTCGCGGTTGGGAAGGCACGGTGTTGCTCCGGGTGCACGTACTGGCCAGCGGCAAACCGGGCGAGATCCAGATTCAGAAAAGCAGTGGCCGGCAACAACTCGACGACGCGGCGCTGGACGCCGTGAAGCGCTGGAGCTTCGTGCCGGCCAAGCAGGGTGATGTCGCCCAGGACGGCTGGGTCAGCGTACCCATCGATTTCAAGATTCATTAAACCGAAACCAATTTCGCGCTAAACGTTTACACGAGGGAACACATCATGACGTTACTGGCATCTCCACTGGAATCCATCGAAAGCGCGGTGATCTGGCTGCTGGTGGTCTTCTCTGTCGCCACTTGGGGCCTGGCATTGCTCAAGGCTTTGCAGTTCGGCCGGTTGAAGGCGCAGGACCGAAAATTTCACAAACGCTTCTGGGCGGCGTCGAGTCTGGACTCCGCCGCCGAGTTGAGCGAAACCCAGCCCGGCGCGGCAGCGCGGGTGGCACAGGCCGGTTATGCGGCGATACAAGTGGGCGAGGCGCCGCAGGCCAATGACCTGAGCCAGGCGATCAATCATCAGGATCGCCTCGAACGTGCCTTGCGCCAGCAGATCGTCCGCGAGCGCCGTTCGCTGGAAACCGGTCTGGCGGTGGTCGCGAGTATTGGCAGCACCTCGCCGTTCATTGGTCTGTTCGGCACGGTGTGGGGAATCATGGAAGCGTTGAAAGGCATCAGCGCGGCAGGTTCGGCGAGCCTCGAAACGGTCGCAGGGCCCATCGGTGCAGCGCTGGTCGCCACCGGGGTGGGGATCGCGGTCGCGGTGCCGGCGGTGCTGGTTTACAACTACTTTTTGCGTCGTCTGAAACTGACGGCGGCGGACCTGGACGACTTTGCCCACGACTTCTACAGCCTGGCGCAAAAGAGCTCGTTCCGCGTACTGATCCACCCGACCGCGCACAAGGCTGCGGCCCAGGGCAACGCAACAAAAGTGAAGGAGGCGTCCTGATATGGCCTTCTCCACGCAAGACAGCGACGAGGTGCTGAGCGAGATCAACGTGACGCCGCTGGTGGACGTGATGCTGGTGCTGTTGGTGGTGTTCATCGTCACCGCGCCGCTTTTGACCAACGCGATACCGATCAACCTGCCGAAAACCGAAGCGGTGGCGCCGGTCGAGCAGAAAGACCCGTTGGTGGTGAGCATCGACGGTGCTGGAAAACTGTTTATCAACAAGGACGAAATCCAGCCGGACCTGCTGGAGTTCAACCTCAAGTCGGCCAAGGCCAAGGACCCGGAAGTGCGCGTGCAATTGCAGGCCGACGACGGGGTGAATTACGGCGAAGTGGCGCGAGCCATGGCTTCGATTGAGCGGGCGGGCATCACCAAGCTGTCGGTGATCACTGCACGATAAGGGTTTCACGTTTTTCCGGGGCCGTCTCCTTGGCAGGGTGCGGCCCCTTTTTTTGCCGAATGCTTAATATGCTTTTCAGGTCTTAATAAATAGCTTCTTATTCCTTAACGAATATATATCCCGTCCCTATACTCGTTCAGGAACAGACACGACGCAGGAGAGCTCCCCCATGCGCAACGAATCAATCCGTTATCTGATTGTGCCGGGCTGGCAAGGATCGCCAGAAGATCATTGGCAAACCCACTGGCAGAACAGCCTGCCCAACAGCGCGCGGGTGGAGCAGGCCGACTGGCTGACGCCGCGTCGTGAAGACTGGGTCGCGGCGCTGGCCGAGGCGATTGCCGCCGACAGCTCGCCGGTGATTCTCATTGCTCACAGCCTGGGCTGCATCACCGTGGCGCACTGGGCGGCCACCGCGCCACTGCATCATTTGCGTCAGGTGCGGGGGGCGCTGCTGGTTGCGCCGGCAGATGTCGAGCGTCCGGCGTGCGTGCCGGCACTGCGCAATTTCGCACCGATCCCGACCGATCTGCTGCCGTTCCCGAGCCAGGTCGTCAGCTCCGACAACGACGCCGCCGTCAGTGCGCCGCGTGCGCTGGAACTGGCGCGCAACTGGGGCGCCGAGGCGGGGATTCTCGCAGGTGCCGGCCATATCAACGTGAAGTCCGGGCATCAACGCTGGGAGCAGGGATTCGCTTATCTGTATCGCCTGCAAAACCGCATGGAACACCACGCCCGGCGCCGTGCCTGACCACTTTTATTTTTTCAACGCCCCCGTCTCCCGGCGATTTGGGGCGGGAGTCTGCCATGAGTTTTGAAACCTTCGGCCAGCCGTTGCTGACCTTTCCCGATGCGGAAAAAAGTCCCCTGAGCATTCGCGCCAAGGCGCTGGTGTTTGTCGATCCACGCTCGCGCCAGTTGCGCGAGGAAATGGCCCAGCTCGCACCACGCTCGATCTCGGTGTTGATTCGCGGCGAGACCGGCACCGGCAAGGAATTGCTCGCCCGCCACATCCACCGCGCCAGTGATCGCAGCGGGCTGTTTGTCTCGGTCAATTGCGGCGCCATCAGCCCGACCTACGCCGATGCCGAATTGTTCGGCTACGCCGCCGGCAGCTACAGCGGCTCGGCCAGCAGTCGCGCCGGCTGGTTCGGTTCGGCCAACGGCGGCACCTTGTACCTGGACGAGATCGGCGACCTGCCGCTGCCGATCCAGATCAAGTTGCTTTCCGCACTGGAAAACCACGAAGTCACCCGCGTCGGTGCGCATCAACCGAGCCCGGTGGACGTGCGCCTGGTCGCTGCGACCAGCATCGATCTGGCCCAAGCGGTGGCGGCAGGGAAATTCCACGAGCGGCTTTATCACTATCTCAGCGAAGGCCATCTGGAACTGCCAGCGTTGCGCGCGCGGGTTGGCGACATTCTGTCGTTGGCCGAGTACTTCCTCGGCATCTACAGCCAGCGTCTGGATCTGCCGGTGCCGCTGATCAGCGAAGCGGCGCAACAGGTGCTGGAGCAACACAGCTGGCCGGGCAACACCCGGGAGCTGGAAAACGTCATTCATTTTGCGCTGCTGGTGAGCACCGGCGACGAAATCCTGCCGGAGCACCTGAACCTGCCCGAGGTGTCTGGGCCGCTGGTTCAGATCGAACGTCAGGTGGCGAGCGTCAGCCTCAACGGCACCGTCGACGAACGTAAGGCATTGAAAGAATTGCTGTTGAGCCTGAGCGAGGCGTTGTAACCATTTTGTTCAACATGAACAAAATGGAATATGAAGCTGAATAAACGTTATTGTCCGGGAATAAAAAATCCCGGTATTGTCCGCTTCACGCCAGCAGTAGCACATCGCTGGCACACGTATTAATGCCGTCGTCGATGACGACCGTGATTTTCGATAAGGACACTGCATGAAAAAGGTTCTGTTGTTTACCGCATTGGCGGCTGCTCTGACTGCTTCCCTGGCCCAGGCCGGCGAGAAACTGGTGGTTGCTGCGACGCCGGTACCGCACGCCGAGATCCTCGAACTGATCAAACCGACCCTCGCCAAAGAAGGCGTGGATCTGGAAATCAAGGTCTTCACCGACTACGTACAGCCGAACGTACAGGTGGGCGAGAAGCGTCTGGACGCCAACTACTTCCAGACCAAGCCTTACCTGGACAGCTTCAACGCCGGCAAATACAAGGACGACAAGGCCAAGTACCTGGTGACCGTGCAAGGCGTTCACGTTGAACCGTTCGGTGGCTACTCGAGCAAGTACAAGACCCTGGCTGAACTGCCGGACGGCGCCACCATCGCCATTCCGAACGAAGGCAGCAACAGCGGTCGCGCTCTGATCCTGCTGCAGAAGGCTGGCCTGATCGAGCTGAAAGATCCGAAGAATGCCCTGGCCACGCCAAAAGACATCGCCAAGAACCCGCACAACTTCAAGTTCAAGGAACTGGAGTCGGCCCTGCTGCCGCGCGTTCTGAAAGAAGTCGATCTGGACATGATCAACACCAACTACGCGCTGGAAGCCAAGCTGAACCCGACCAAGGACGCCCTGGTGATCGAAGGTGCAGATTCGCCTTACGTGAACTTCCTGGTTGCCCGTGAAGACAACAAGAACAGCGATGCCATCAAAAAACTGGCCGCTGCCCTGACCAGCCCTGAAGTCAAAGCGTTCATCGAGAAGAAGTACAACGGCGCGGTACTGCCGGCGTTCTGATCCGACGCAACAGCAACCCCCTTCAAGGTTGAAAAAAACGCCGATGATTAGCGATGGTCATCGGCGTTTTTTTTGCGTGTGGATAACTCAGGCAGCGCTGGTTTTCAGCGCCCTGCGCAAAGCCACCAGCCATTTCACGAAATCCTGCGGGTCCGGTCGCTGCGGCACTTTTACGTCCATGTTCTCTTCCTTGTTATGGGGTTGGCCGGGGGAGTCTGGCCAAAAGCTGTTCGTCCTTGGAGGGCTTTTACGAAAAAAAGATCCGTCCTACAGCGAAAGGAAAAATAGCCTTCTTATTCTGTCGGGGCAAACCCGCAGGATAGTTTTTTGCGTGATATCAATATGCTTTAACGGTATTTAAATTCTTTTTCTTATACCTTTAAAGTCGGTGCCTGCCGGACAGTTACCCGCTGTCCATGGACTGCACCACCGTCGCTTACCGAGCGGCGTCAGGATGTTTCATGACCTTCGATTACGCATTTATCCTCAGCACCCTGCCGGCGTTTCTCAAGGCCGTGGGCGTGACGCTGCAGGTCGGTTTGATCGCCATTGGCACCTCCCTGCTGGTGGCGTTGCTCAATGCAACGATTCTGGTGTTCCGCACGCCTTACCTGCAAAAACTGGTCGGGCTGTATGTGGAACTGGCGCGCAACACGCCGCTGCTGATTCAGTTGTTCTTCGTCTACTTCGCGCTGCCGGCCCTTGGGATCAAGGTTTCCGGATTCAGCGCCGCGATCATCACCATGACGTTTCTCGGCGGGGCCTACCTCACCGAAGTGCTGCGCGCCGGCGTCGATGCGGTGCCCCAGACGCAGCTTGAGTCCGGTCGCTCCATCGGTTTGTCCCACGGTCAGTTGCTGCGCTACGTGATCCTGCCGCAAGCGGGGATCCTCAGCCTGCCGTCGCTGTTCGCCAATTTCATTTTCCTGCTCAAGGAGACCACCGTGGTCTCGGCAGTGGCGGTGCCGGAAATTCTCTACACCACCAAAAGCTACATCGCGCTCTACTACAAAACCTACGAAATGCTCGCCGTGCTGACGCTGATCTGCGTGCTGCTGTTCCTGCCGCTGTCGCTGCTGTTGAGCCGTCTGGAAAGGAGGCTCCAGCATGGCCAGTTCGGGTCTTGAACTGCTCTGGGTGTCGTTGCCGCAACTGGCCAAAGGCGCCGGGCAAACCCTGTCGATCTCGTTCCTCAGTATCGCCATCAGCACCGTCGGCGGCGTGCTCTACGGCGTGCTGCGCACGCTCAACGTGACGTGGCTGAACGCGCTGCTGCGGATCTATCTGGAGCTGTTCCGGGCGATCCCGGTGCTGGTCTGGTTGTACCTGCTGTTTTTCGGCCTGCCAATTTTCTTCGGCCTGAGCCTGCCGAGCTTCTGGTGTGCGGTGTTGGTGCTGTCGCTGTGGGGCGCCAGCGAGGTTGGCGAAGTGGCGCGCGGTGCGTTGCATTCGTTGCCGCGCGGGCAGCGTGAAGCGGGGCTGTCGATCGGGCTGAACGCGGCGCAGCTCTACGGCTATGTGCTGCTCCCCCAGGCGCTGAAACGCATGACACCTCCGACCATCAACGTCTACACGCGGATCATCAAGACCAGTTCGCTGGCGGTGCTGATTGGCGTGGTGGATGTGATCAAGGTCGGTCAGCAGATCATCGAGCGCACCTACGAATCGGTGCTGATCTACGGCGCGCTGTTTCTGTTTTTCTTTTTTATCTGCTACCCGCTGTCGGCCGCCTCGCGCGTGCTGGAGCGGCGCTGGACGCAAGCATGAGCGCATTGATCGAGTTTCAGGGTTTCAACAAATTCTTCGGCGAACAGCAGGTGCTCAAGGGCATCGACCTGCAAGTGAAATCCGGCGAAGTCATCGTCATCCTCGGCCCCAGCGGCTGCGGCAAAAGCACCCTGCTGCGTTGCCTCAATGGTCTGGAAACCGCCCACAGTGGCTCTCTGAAATTCGCCGGTCGCGAATTGCTGGACAAGGCCACCGACTGGCGCGAAGTGCGTCAGCAGATCGGCATGGTGTTCCAGAGTTATCACCTGTTTCCGCACATGAGCGTGCTCGACAACCTGCTGCTCGGCCCGCTGAAAGTGCAGAAACGCGAACGCCGCGAAGCACAGCAACAAGCCGAAGCGTTGCTCGCGCGCGTCGGCCTGTCGGACAAGCGCGACGCCTTCCCGCGCCAGCTCTCCGGTGGCCAGCAGCAACGCATCGCCATCGTCCGCTCGTTGTGCATGAACCCGCGGGTCATGCTCTTCGACGAAGTCACCGCCGCCCTTGATCCGGAGATGGTCAAGGAAGTGCTGGAAGTGATTCAGGGCCTGGCCCGCGAAGGCATGACCCTGTTGATCGTCACCCACGAAATGGCCTTCGCCCGCGCGGTGGCCGATCGCATCGTGTTCATGGATGGCGGGCGCATCCTTGAGCAGAACCCGCCCGAGCTTTTCTTTACGAACCCGCAAACCGCACGCGCGCAGCAGTTCCTGGAGAAGTTCTCCTACGTCGAAGCGCTGACTTCAACGACTTCGCCCACAACGACTCAACCCAAGGAACTGGAACTGCCATGAAAACTGCCAAAGCCCTATTTGCTTTACCGCTGATCAGCCTCGCGCTGCTGGCCGGCTGCAACAAGACCGAAGAACCGGCCAAGCCGAAAGTCGCCAGCGAAAGCACCGCGCCGGCCGGTTACCTGGACAAGATCAAGGCCCGCGACAAACTGATCGTCGGCGTGTTCACCGACAAACCGCCGTTCGGTTTCGTTAACGAAGCGGGGCGTTACGTCGGCTTCGATACCGACATCGGCCGTCAATTCGCCAAGGATCTGCTGGGCGATGAAAACAAGGTCGAGTTCGTGGCCGTGGAACCGGCGAGTCGCATTCCGTTCCTGCAAAGCGACAAGGTCGACCTGATCCTCGCCAACATGACCGTGACTCCGGAGCGCAAGGAAGCGGTGGAATTCACCAATCCGAACCTCAAGGTCGCGGTGCAGGCGCTGGTGCCGCAGGGCAGTGAAGTGAGGAAGCTGGATGATCTGGCGACCCGCACCACCATCGTCACCACCGGCACCACCGCCGATATCTGGCTGACCAAGAACCACCCGGACTGGAAACTGCTGAAGTTCGAGAAAAACTCCGAGTCCCTGCAAGCCCTGGCCAACGGCCGTGGCGATGCCTACGCGCAGGACAATCTGGTGCTGTTCAGCTGGGCCAAGCAGAACCCGGGCTACCGCGTGCTGGACGAAAAACTTGGCGCCGAAGCGCCGATTGCCCCGGCGGTGAAGAAGGGCAATATCGAATTGCGCGACTGGGTGAATACTGAACTGGCCAAGCTTGGTGAGGAGAAATATCTGCTCAAGCTGTATGACCAATATGTGCGTAAAGAGCTGAGTGATGACACCAAGCCCGAGAGCGTGATTGTTGAGGGTGGGAAGTGGCAGGGCTGATTGCCTGACAGGTCGGCGGTGAGGATGCAGAGCAACCCCTCACCCCAGCCCTCTCCCGGAGGGAGAGGGAGCCGACCGAGGTGTTTTGAGAGTTACATCGACCTGAGACACCGAGTCGATTATGGATTCACAGAAGCACTTTCAGGTCGGCGTAACTCTTGAGCTTCCCCCAATCGGTTCCCTCTCCCTCCGGGAGAGGGTTAGGGTGAGGGGCTCTCCAACTGACACACCTAATCAGGCCAATTCCACGCCGGCTCATCCAGAACCCTCTGCCCGACGATTCCCGTCTGGCCGAGGGTTTTTTCCAGCACGATGCAATTGCATTCCGGGTCTTCCTGCAACGCCGAAATCAATCGCCGGGCATGGGACACCACCCACACCTGACACTGCTCCGACACCCGGATGATCAACCGCGCCAGCGCTGGCAACAGATCCGGATGCAGGCTGGTTTCCGGTTCGTTCAGCACCATCAGCGATGGCGGGCGTGGCGTCAGCAGCGCGGCGACCAGCAGCAGATAGCGCAACGTGCCGTCCGACAATTCGGCCGCCGACAACGGCCGCAGCAATCCTTCCTGAAAAAACTCGATAGCGAAGCGTCCGCCCGCCAACGGCGCGATGTTCAGGCGTGCGCCGGGAAACGCATCACTGATCGCCGCCTGCAGCGCCTCGGGATCGCCGATCTCGCGGATGGTCTGCAACGCCGCCGCCAGATCGCGCCCGTCGTGATGTAGCACCGGCGTGCGCGTGCCCAGTTGCGGCTGGCGCACCGGGGCGTCGGCGTCGCTGCGAAAGTGGTCGTAGAAGCGCCAGCGGCGGATGAACTCACGCATCTGGAAAACTTCCGGCGAGGTACGCAGGCTGCCGACCTGATCGAACAGGCTGTCGAAGTTCGGCGTGTATTGCGCCAGAACATCCCAGCCACGACCTTCACGGGCTCGGATCATCGGCCCGTCGCGATCCACCAGCAGACTGGCCGGACGATAAAGCGGCCCGGCCCAGATACATTCTTTTTTGATTTCCGGGTCGAGGGAAAAAAACGAGAGGCTTGGCTCCGGCAAACCCAGGGCGATCGAATAGCTGAAATCTTCCCCGGCAAAGCCCAGACGCAGGCGTTTCACACCCTGGCGCACGGTGGACTGGATCGGCACTTCACCGTTGCGCATGCGCCGGCTGATGGTTTCCGGCCCGGCCCAGAACGTCGAGTCGAGCCCGCCCTCACGGGCCAGCGCATTGACCACGCCGCCCTGAGCGGTTTCCGCCAGCAGCCGCAGCGCCCGATAAAGGTTGGACTTGCCGCTGCCGTTGGGGCCGGTGATCAGGTTCAGACGGCCCAGCGGAATCACCAATTTATTGATCGAGCGGTAATTGGCCACCGCGAGGGTCTTGAGCATGAAAATCCTTCTTGGGTGCCCCGAAATCCGGGTCAGGATACTCGCTGCACAGAAATGCATATATCGCCCGGACGAAGGTTGAACCCTGTTCTAAGCTCACAGTCGTATCGTCACTTGCACGTTCGTACACAGGAAGGAGTCTGCATGGCGAGTCCCGGATTGAAAACAGCGGTCATGCTGAGTCTGCTCGCTTTATTGAGCGCATGCGGCGAGAAAAAGGCCCCCGCCGAATACCTGCCCCGGGTCTTCGTGCAGGAGGTGAACCCCGCCAATTACGCCGCCGCCGTGACCCTCACCGGCGATGTGCAGGCCCGCGTGCAGACCGAACTGTCGTTCCGGGTCGGTGGCAAGATCATCCAGCGCATGGTCGATGTCGGTGACCGCGTCTCGGCCAAGCAAGTGCTGGCCAAGCTCGATCCGAAGGATTTGCAGACCAACGTCGATTCCGCCCAGGCTCAGGTAGTGGCCGAGCAGGCGCGGGTCAAACAGAGCGCCGCCGCGTTCGTCCGCCAGCAGAAACTGTTGCCCAAGGGCTACACCAGCCAGAGCGAATACGATTCGGCGCAGGCCGCCTTGCGCAGCAGCCAGAGTGCCTTGAGTGCAGCGCAGGCGCAGTTGGCCAACGCCAAGGATCAATTGAGCTATACCGCGCTGATCGCCGATGCGCCGGGCGTCATCACTGAGCGTCAGGCCGAAGTCGGTCAGGTGGTTCAGGCCACGGCGCCGATATTCAGCCTGGCCCGTGACGGCGACCGCGACGCCGTGTTCAACGTTTATGAATCCCTGCTGGCCGAACGGCCGGCGGAGCGTTCGATTGTCGTCAGCCTGCTCGACAACCCCGCCATCAAGACCACCGGCACCGTGCGCGAAATCACCCCGGCGGTGTCCGCGCAGTCCGGCACGGTGCAGGTCAAAGTCAGCCTCGACAGCCTGCCGCAAGGGATGCAACTGGGCTCGGTGGTGAGCGCCACGGCCAAGGGCACCGGCAAGTCGGCCGTTGAATTGCCATGGTCGGCGCTGACCAAGAACGTCAGCGATCCGGCCGTGTGGATGGTCGACGACAAAGGCGAAGCGCAGTTGCACAACGTCACCGTCAGCCGCTATCTGATCGGCAAGGTCATCATCAGCGAGGGCCTCAAGGGCGGGGAAAAAGTCATTGTCGCGGGTGGGCAGTTGCTGCATCCGGGCATGAAGGTCGAAATTGCCGAAAACACCTACAAGGATCTGCAACCGGGAGCACAGCCATGAAGCGTCTGGGGCTGTTATCCATTGGCGTGTTGCTCGCCGCCTGCTCGAAAAGCGAGCCACCGCCGGAGCCGGTACGGCCGGTGTTGTCGGTCAAGGTCGAAGCGATGAGCGAGGAAAACCTCGGGCGTTTCGCCGGCAGCATTCAGGCACGCTATGAAAGCAACACCGGTTTTCGTGTCGGCGGGCGCATTGCCAGCCGTAACGTCGACGTCGGTACCGAGGTGCAGAAGGGCACGCTGCTCGCTACCCTCGATCCGACCGACCAGCAGAACCAGTTGCGCTCGGCCCAGGGCGACCTGGCCAGGGTTCAGGCACAGCTGATCAACGCCCAGGCCAATGCCCGCCGTCAGCAAGCGCTGTTCGACCGTGGTGTCGGCGCGCAGGCGCAACTGGACATTGCCATGACGGACCTGAAAACCACCCAGGCTTCGCTGGATCAGGCGCGCGCGGCGGTCAACCAGAGCAAGGATCAACTCGATTACACCCAGCTACGCTCCGACCACAAGGCAGTGGTCACCGCGTGGAACGCCGAGGCCGGGCAGGTGGTGACGGCGGGCCAGCAAGTGGTGACCCTGGCGCAACCGGACATCAAGGAAGCGGTGATCGATCTGCCGGACACCCTGGTCGATGAGATACCTCCTGACGTGGTGTTTCTGGTGGCCGGGCAGCTCGACCCGAGCATCAACTCCACGGCCACCCTGCGCGAGATCGAACCCCAGGCACAAAGTGCGACGCGCACCCGCCGCGCACGGTTGACCCTGGCCAATACGCCCGACGGCTTTCGCCTCGGCACCGCGATCAGCGTCACCCTCAGCTCGGCGATCAAGCCGCGTATCGAATTGCCCGTCACCGCGTTGCAGGAGGTCGACGGAAAAACGCGGATCTGGGTCATCGACACCCAGAGCAAAACCGTCAACCCGCGCGACGTCAGCGTGATCAGCCGCACCGATAGCAGCGTTGTACTTGCGGGGGGCGTGAAGAACGGCGAGCGTGTGGTCAGCGCCGGCGTCAACAGTCTCAACCCCGGACAATCCGTGAAACTTGACGAGGACAGTCAATGAAAGGCTCTTTCAATCTCTCCGAATGGGCCCTCAAGCATCAGTCTTTCGTCTGGTATCTGATGTTCGTCGCATTGCTCATGGGGGTGTTCTCCTACTTCAATCTGGGGCGCGAGGAAGACCCGTCGTTCACCATCAAGACCATGGTGATCCAGACCAAATGGCCGGGCGCGACCCAGGAAGAAACCCTCAAGCAGGTCACCGACCGCATCGAGAAAAAACTCGAAGAACTCGATTCCCTCGACTACGTGAAAAGCTACACGCGCCCCGGCGAATCGACGGTGTACGTGTACCTGCGCGACACCACCAGCGCCAAGGACATTCCGGAAATCTGGTACCAGGTGCGCAAGAAGATCGACGACATTCGCGGGCAGTTTCCTCAAGGGATTCAGGGGCCGGGATTCAACGACGAATTCGGTGATGTGTTCGGCTCGGTGTACGCCTTCACCGCCGACGGCCTGACCATGCGCCAGTTGCGCGATTATGTGGAACAGGCGCGGGCCGAGATCCGCAATGTGCCGGGGCTGGGCAAGATCGAAATGATCGGCCAGCAGGACGAAGTGATTTACCTGAACTTCTCCACCCGCAAACTCGCGGCGCTGGGCATTGATCAGCGCCAGGTGGTGCAGAGCCTGCAATCGCAGAACGCCGTGACTCCGGCCGGTGTCATCGAGGCCGGCCCCGAGCGGATTTCCGTGCGGACTTCGGGGCAGTTCGCTTCGGAGAAAGACCTGGCCGAGGTCAATCTCAAGCTCAACGACCGCTTCTATCGTCTGGCGGATATCGCCGACATCACTCGTGGTTACACTGATCCGGCCACGCCGGAATTCCGTTTCGACGGCAAACCGGCGATCGGGCTGGCGATTGCCATGCAGAAGGGCGGCAACGTTCAGGAGTTCGGCAAGGCCCTGCATAAACGCATTGATGAGCTGACGGCGGATCTGCCGGTTGGCGTGGGCGTGCACACGGTGTCCGATCAGGCGGTGGTGGTGGAGGAAGCTGTTGGCGGCTTCACCAGCGCGTTGTTCGAAGCGGTGGTGATCGTGCTGGTGGTCAGCTTCATCAGTCTCGGCGTGCGCGCCGGGCTGGTGGTGGCGTGCTCGATCCCGCTGGTGCTGGCGATGGTGTTCGTGTTCATGGAGTACAGCGGCATCACCATGCAGCGGATTTCCCTCGGTGCTCTGATCATTGCCCTCGGCCTGTTGGTGGACGATGCGATGATCACCGTGGAAATGATGGTCACGCGCCTGGAAATGGGCGAGAGCAAGGAGGAGGCCGCGACGTTCGCCTACACCTCGACCGCGTTCCCGATGCTCACCGGTACGCTGGTGACGGTCGCCGGTTTCGTCCCCATCGGGCTCAACGCCAGTTCTGCCGGCGAGTACACCTACACGCTGTTCGCGGTGATTGCCGTGGCGATGATCGTGTCCTGGATTGTGGCGGTGTTCTTCGCCCCGGTGATCGGCGTGCACATTCTCAGTACCAACGTGAAAGCCCATGAAGCCGAACCGGGGCGCGTTGGCCGCGCATTCAACGGCGGTTTGCTGTGGTGCATGCGCAATCGCTGGTGGGCCATCGGCATCACCGTGCTGTTGTTTGTGCTGGCGGTGTTCTGCATGCGTTTTGTGCAGAATCAGTTCTTCCCGTCCTCGGATCGACCGGAAATCCTGGTCGACCTCAACCTGCCGCAAAACGCGTCAATCGACGAGACCCGCAAGGCCGTCGACAAGCTCGAGGCCACGCTCAAGGGCGACGCGGACATCGTGCGCTGGAGCACCTACATCGGTCAGGGTGCGATCCGTTTCTACCTGCCACTCGACCAACAATTGCAGAACCCGTACTACGCGCAACTGGTGATCGTCAGCAAAGACTTCGAAGCCCGCGAGGCCCTGAGCCAGCGCCTGCGCGAACGGCTGCACAAGGACTTCGTCGGCATCGGCAGTTACGTGCAGGCGCTGGAAATGGGTCCGCCGGTGGGGCGTCCGATCCAGTACCGGATCAGCGGCAAGGACATCGACCAGGTGCGCAAGCACGCCATCGACCTGGCGACTGAACTGGACAAGAACGAGCACATCGGCGAGATCATTTACGACTGGAACGAGCCGGGCAAGGTCCTGCGAATCGACATCGCCCAGGACAAGGCGCGCCAGCTCGGGCTGTCGTCCGAAGACGTGGCGAACCTGATGAACAGCATCGTCAGTGGCGCGCCGCTGACCCAGGTCAACGACGACATCTACCTGATCAATGTGGTCGGTCGCGCGGTGAGTTCGGAACGCGGTACGCCGGAAACCCTGCAGAACCTGCAGATCGTCACGCCCAACGGCACATCGATTCCCTTGCTGGCCTTCGCCACGGTTCGTTATGAGCTGGAGCAGCCGCTGGTGTGGCGCCGTGACCGCCTGCCGACCATCACCATCAAGGCGTCGGTGCGTGACGAGATTCAGCCGACCGATCTGGTGAAACTGTTGAAGCCGTCCATCGACGCGTTCGCCGAAAAACTGCCCGTTGGCTACAAGGTCGCCACCGGCGGTACGGTCGAGGAGAGTGGCAAGGCCCAAGGGCCGATTGCGAAAGTGCTGCCGTTGATGCTGTTTTTGATGGCGACTTTCCTGATGATCCAGCTGCACAGCGTGCAGAAGCTGTTCCTGGTGGCCAGTGTCGCGCCGCTGGGGCTGATCGGCGTAGTGCTGGCGCTGGTGCCGACCGGCACGCCGATGGGCTTCGTGGCGATCCTCGGGATTCTGGCGCTGATCGGCATCATCATCCGCAACTCGGTGATCCTCGTGACCCAGATCGACGAGTTCGAGCGCAAAGGCTACGCGCCGTGGGATGCGGTGGTGGAAGCCACCGAACACCGCCGTCGCCCGATCCTGCTCACCGCCGCCGCGGCGAGCATGGGCATGATCCCGATTGCCCGGGAAGTGTTCTGGGGGCCGATGGCCTACGCGATGATCGGCGGGATCGTGATTGCGACCCTGCTGACGCTGCTGTTCCTGCCGGCGCTGTACGTGGCCTGGTACAAGATTCGCGAGCCGAAGAAGGACGCTTCGCCATCGGCAAAGTGAGTACGCCTGTTACATATTTGCGAAGGGCCTGACTTACAGCGTCGGCGTATTCGGTTAACGTCCCTCCTCCTTGTATGAGAAGGTACGTCTGATGCTTACCGTTACCTGCTGGCTGCGCGCGCTATTGCTGATTGCCGGTTTATGCCTGTCGCCCCTGTCCTGGGCCGACACATTATTGGAAAACTCGTTGTGGCACGTGCAACTCGATCCGGCAACGCTGGCTGTCTGTGTCACGCCTGCAAACGATGCGACGGTGCAGGTCTCGGCGGGCGTTGCCGCACATAAGGTCAGCCACTTGATCAGGCGTGGTGATCGCATCGATTGGCAATGGGATGACGGGGCCTGGACCCTCAGCGCGAGCCTGGATCAACATGAACTGTCCTTCTCGATCACCGCGCGTGAACCCGCGGAACTGGAATTTCTTCGTCAGCCCGCCAGCGTGATGGGCAAGGGACTGATCTGGCCCCTGGCCGAGGGGCACTATGTGCCGCGTGGCGATCCGGTGTGGCAGGAATTCCTTTTGAGTCAGGGCGAATTCAATACCACTCAGGATCTGAGCCTGCCGCTCTGGGGTGTTGAGCATGACGGATTCAGCCTGCATTGGCTGATGACCAATCCCTTCAACAATCGGCTGTTGTTCAGTGCCCAAGGCGAGGCTTTGGCACTTTCCGCCCGGCATCGATTCACCTCACTCGATCCGTCCGCACCATTGACGTTCACGCTGTTCCTCGGGGCGGACGACCCGTTGGCTGGTGCCAAACGCTACCGGCAATGGCTGATCGATAACGGTCGCTATGAAACTCTGAGCAGCAAATTCGAGAAAACGCCTCAGGCGAAGCGGCTGCTGGGTGCCAATCATCTGTACCTTTGGGGCAACGATCTGCTGGGGGCCAAAGATGTGCGCAGTTGGCCCGTGCTGCTTGACACCTTGCGCGGTGGTGGCTCGCTGGCCAGTGGGCTGAAAGCGGGAATCGATCGTGAGGCGTTGCAGATCCTTGCCATTGGCGGGGAGTTGAACGGTTATCAGAAAAAAGTGCTGTTGCGCGGTCTCAACCACGCCCTGAATACCCTGGCGCGCAAGACTTGGCAGGCCCGGGCCGTGCCGGACATGCAGGCTCTGGTCAGAGGTTACGCTGATGTACGCGCACAAGTGGCAGCCGACCTCGGTGAGGCGCTGACGCCCGAACCCGAACGCTGGGGCGGCACCTTGTCGCTGGCTACAATCAAGCAATTACAGAACGCCGGGCTGTCCCGTTTGTGGTTGGGACTGGGTGAAGGCTGGGAGGGTGGCCTCTGGCACCCCGAGACGATCAAGGCCGGCGTGGCGGCGGGTTATCTGATCGCGCCGTACGATTCCTATGAGACGGCGCTGAGCCGCAGCGAGAACCCTGATTGGACCACTGCACATCTGGGGGACAAGGCGAATCTCGAGTGCGCAATCGTGAAGGGCGACGGAACGTTGAAAAGCGGTTTCCAGCAATCAGGGCATTACACCGACCCCCGTTGCGTGCGACCACTGCTTGAGCAGCGCGTCGAAGCGATTCGCGACGCCGCCGGTTTCAACAGCTGGTTTCTCGATGCCTATGCCACCGGCATGCTGTTCGACAGCTACCGTCCCGGAGCAACGATGACCCAGGCACAAAATGCCGAAGGCAACATCGGCGCATCACGCTGGATCAATGAAGTATTGAAACTGCCCACCGGTTCAGAAGATGGCAACGCAACGACCGCGCAAGGCGTGCTGTTCGCCCATGGCATGCAGACGCCAGTGATCGGTTGGGGTGACGTCGAAATGAGCAAGAACACCAAGTCCAGGTATTTTGCAGGCAAGTGGTATCCGCCGGAGCAGCCAGAGGTTTTCTTCAAACCTGTGCCGATCAAAGAGTCGTTGCGGCGTATTCACTTTGATCCGGCCAGCCGTTTGCCGCTGTACCAAGCGGTTTTTCATGGCTCGGTGATCACGTCCCACCATTGGCTGTTCGATAGCCTGAAATTGACCAACGTTCGGGCGGACAACGAGCTCGCTCAGCTTCTCTACAACGTTGCGCCGCTGTATCACCTCAGTGTCGATACGTTTGCGCAGCGATTGCCGCAGATTGCCCGTCAGGATGCGTTCTTCCGGCCTTTGCATGAACGTCTGGCAACTCAGGCGCTCACCGGTTTCGAATGGTTGAGTGCGGACCGGCTGGTTCAGCAGACATCCTTTGAAGACGGCACGCGATTGCTGGCCAATTTTGATGTGCAGGCGCGTGAGGTGCAGGGGCTGACATTGCCCGCACGGAGCATCACTGTGCGCTCGCCCGAGCAAGCGCCAGCTTACTTTCAGGTTGAGACGGGGCCCTGAGTCTCAGGTCTTGCGCCAGACACTCGCCAGCCAGGGCTGCTGCTCACGCGGCAGCCCCGCCGGCCGGTAGTAGTGCTCCAGCTCGACGAACCCGGCAGCGGTCAACAATCCGCGCCACGCTTGCAGGTCGTGATACGAGCCATAACGCGGCCCGTTCCAGCCCTCACGGTTATCCCCGCGCGGATTGGAACTGAACAACACGCCGCCCGGTTTCAATGTCTCGTGCAGCTGTTTCAAGACCCGGGGCAATTCCTGCAACGGCACATGAAACAGCACCGCATTGGCGAAGATCCCGTCGAAGCGTTCTGCCGGCAGATCCAGCTTCAAAAAGTCCTGGCACCACACTTCACAGCCACTGTCTTCCCGAGCCATCTGCGCGAATTTCTCCGCGCCGTCGAGGCCGACGGCGACGTGTCCCATCCGGGTGAATGTCTGCAAATCCCGCCCCGGCCCACAGCCGAAATCGAGGATGGAAAACGGCGCCTCACCAAGGATGTGCCGCAACAGGGCGTCGATGTTCTGGCTGACATCGTGATCGCGGGTGCCTTCACGAAAATCTTCGGCCACCGCGTTGTAGTGGCCGAGGGTGGTGGAGGTGATCTGCTCCAGATCGGTGGGGGTCTGCTTCATGGTCGGGCTGCGCTGGCAAAGGAATCTGCCGACTATACGCCATGCCATTCAGCGCTTGTTCAACCCTCGCGCCAGGCGATCACCGCCCAGCTGAATCACTGCCACCAGCGCCACCAGCAACACGATCACCGTCAGCATGATCTGGCTGTCGAAGCGCTGATAGCCGTAGCGATAGGCAATGTCGCCCAGACCGCCGGCGCCGATCGCTCCGGCCATGGCCGAGGAGTTGATCATCGTCACCAGGGTGATGGTGAAACCGCCGACGATCCCCGGCAGCGCCTCGGGCAACAGCACATGCCAGACGATGTGCCAGCGCCGGCAGCCCATGGCCTGCGCGGCTTCGATCAGGCCGTAGTCGACTTCACGCAGGCTCACTTCGGCGATCCGCGCAAAGAACGGCGTGGCCGCGATGGTCAAGGGCACGACGGCTGCCCACACGCCGTAGGTGGTGCCGACGATCAAACGGGTGAACGGAATCAGGGCGACCATCAGAATCAGGAACGGGATCGAACGAAACAGGTTCACGAATGCACCCAACGCGCGATTGAGCACCGGTGCTTCGTAGATGCCGCCCTTGTCGCTGGTGACCAGAATCACCGCCATCGGAATCCCGGCGAGCAATGCGATCAGCGACGACACGCCGACCATCAGAAACGTGTCGATAAAACCCTGCAGCAACCGATCAAACCACATAACCCAGCACCTCCGTGCGTTGTGCCCACTGGCTGGCACGCTGGCGCAATTCCTCGGCGTTCAGCTTTGAGCCCGCTACCGCCAGCAGCAGTTGCCCGAGCGCGTGGCCCTGAATCCGTTCCACGCCACCCTGGAGCAATTTCACCCGCCCACCGAGCGCGGCGAACAGCGCGGCCAGATCCGGCTCATCCTGCTGGCTGCCGGTGAACTGCAAACGCAGCACAACTGACGCATCGGACGACGACGGTTGCGCCTGCAAACGGCTTTGCAGCTCCTCGGGCAAAGCGTGTTGCAACGGTGCGAGAAGGGTCTGGCTGACCTCGTGCTGTGGATTGCCGAACACTTCCCACACCGGGCCTTGCTCGACGATGCGGCCATGTTCGAGCACGACGACGCGGTCGCAGATTTCCCGGATCACCGCCATCTCGTGGGTGATCAGCACGATGGTCAGGCCCAGGCGTTTGTTGATCTCGCGCAGCAGGCCGAGGATCGACTGAGTGGTTTCCGGATCGAGGGCCGAAGTGGCTTCGTCACACAGCAGAATGTCCGGGTCGTGTACCAGCGCGCGGGCGATGCCGACACGCTGTTTCTGCCCGCCGGACAGCTGCGATGGATACGCCTTGTGCTTGGCTTGCAGGCCCACCAGTTCCAGCAGTTCGCGAACCTTTTTCTCCCGTGGTTCTTTCGGGACACCGGCGACTTTCAGTGGCAGTTCGACGTTCTGCCACACCGTTTTCGCCGACATCAGATTGAAGTGCTGAAAAATCATGCCGATCCGCCGGCGCAGGGCGACAAGACGATCCTCGTCGTACTCGCCGATGTCCACCTGATCGATCAGCACCCGGCCCGAGGTCGGTTGTTCGAGGCGGTTGATGGTGCGGATCAGCGATGACTTGCCGGCGCCGCTGCGGCCGATGATGCCGAACACTTCACCGCGCTGGATCGCCAGGTCGATGCCTTGCAGGGCAGCGACCGGGCCTTGTTTGCCGTCGTAGGTTTTGCCGAGCCCGACGAAACGCACATGAGCGCGGTTCAGTTCGGGATGCAGTTCGGTGCGCTGTGCCAGCGCGGGTGGCTCTGGAAGATCCAGTCGCCGTTGAATGGCCGCGGTCATTCTCAGCTTTCCCAGCCGGCCTGGTACAGCTTGCCGTGGGCCTTATCCAGTGCGGCGCGAACGGCCGGCGAATGCTGGTAGATGTCGACGAACTTGATCAGGCGCGGGTCGGTTTTGCTCTTCGGCTGGATCACGAACTGAATCACGTATTCCTTGTGGTCTAGGCCGTCGAACAGCAACGCGGAGCCCGCATCGAAGGTCTTCGCCAGACGGATGTAGGCCGGATAGCCCTGGACCAGATCGGCGTCATCGTAGGCGCGCACCAGTTGCACGGCTTCGACTTGCAGGATCTTGATCTTCTTCGGATTGGCGACGATGTCGTCTTCGGTGGCCTTGTAGCCGACGCCCGGTTTCAGGGTGATCAGACCGGCCTTGGCCAGCAGTTGCAGACCGCGTCCGCTGTTGATCGGGTCGTTGGCAATGGCGACGCTGGCGCCTTCCGGCAGCTCGTCGAAGCTTTTGTATTTCTTCGAGTACAGGCCGACGTTGTTGATGATCCCCGGGGCGAATGGCACCAGGTCGAAACCGGAGGCGGCCTTGGCATTTTCCAGGAACGGGATGTGCTGGAAGTAGTTCACGTCGATGTCACCGGCGGCGAGGCTGACGTTCGGCGCGATCCAGTCGGTGAATTCCACCAGCTCGACTTTCAGGCCTTGTTTGGAGGCTTCCTCGACGGCCGCTTCCAGCGGAATCGCGAACGCGGCGGTGGTACCGATTTTCAACGGGGCATCGGCGGCGAACACCGCCGAGCTGAACAGGCCGAAGGCCAGGGCCAGTGCTTTGACTGGGTGGGACAGGAGCTTCTTGGTCATGGTGGTTTTCCAGTCAGTGCGAGGAGGAGTGTCGGTAGTGGGCGCCGGTGTGTTGCTGCGGCAGATGCGCTTCGCCGTGAAACAGTTTTTCCCGCAGGCTGCCGGTGTCGTACGCGGTCTTGTACGAGCCGCGCCGTTGCAGCTCCGGAATCACCAGATCGATGAAATCCACATAGCTTTCCGGGGTGACGATGCGAGTCAGGTTGAAGCCGTCGAGGCCGGTTTCGGCGATCCACGATTCCAGTTCATCCGCCACTTGCTGCGGCGAACCGACCACGGTGATGTAGCGCCCGCCGAGGGCGTGCTGGTCGAGCAATTTGCGCCGGGTCCAGTCGTTGTTCTGCAAGTTCTTGGTGGCGGACTGGATCGCGTTGCTCTTCACGTACTGGATCGGTTCGTCGATTTCGTACTGGGAAAAATCGATCCCGGTGGACGCCGAAAAATGCGCCACGCCCGCTTCGGCGCTGGCGTAGCTCAGGTATTCGGCGTGCTTGGCCCAGGCCGCTTCTTCGGTCTCGCCGACGATCACGTTCAGGCCCATGAACACCTTGATGTCCTCGGGATTGCGCCCCGCTTCGACGGCGCTGGCGCGGACCTTGTCCACCTGCACCTTGGTCGACGGCTTGTTCTGGCCGCTGATGAATACGCACTCGGCATGACGCCCGGCGAACAGCAGACCGCGATCCGAACTGCCGGCCTGGAACAGCACCGGCGTACGCTGCGGTGACGGTTCGCACAGGTGATAACCCTCGACCTGATAGAACTCGCCCTTGTGTTCGACCTTGTGCACCTTGTCCGGCTGCGCGTAGATCCGCTGCTGTGGATCGTTGAGCACCGCACCGTTTTCCCAGCTGCCTTCCCAGAGTTTGTAGAGCACTTCGAGGTACTCGTCGGCCTGGTCGTAACGCCGGTCGTGCTCGACCTGTTCGCTCAGGCCCATGGCCTTGGCGGCGCTGTCCAGGTAACCGGTGACGATGTTCCAGCCCACCCGTCCACGGCTCAGATGATCGAGCGTCGACATGCGTCGGGCGAACAGATACGGCGGCTCGTAGGTGAGGTTGGCGGTCAGGCCGAAACCGAGGTTTTTGGTCACCGCGGACATCGCCGATACCAGCAACAGCGGATCGTTGACCGGCAGCTGGATCGACTCTTTCAGGGTGACGTCCACCGAGTTCTGATAGACGTCGTACACGCCGACGATGTCAGCGATGAACAGCCCGTCGAACAGCCCGCGCTCCAGCAACTTCGCCAGCTCGGTCCAGTATTCAATAGTCTTGTATTGGGTCGAGGTGTCCCGTGGATGGGTCCACAACCCGTGGTTGATGTGGCCGATGCAGTTCATGTTGAACGCATTGAGCAGGATCTTTTTCTTGCTCATCAGATGGTCCCTCGCAGCGGAGGGTTTTCATCGTTGAGGTAGTAATTGCCGATCGCGTGATACTTCCAGCGCACCGGGTCATGCAGGGTGTGCACCCGGGCGTTGCGCCAGTGGCGGTCAAGGCCGTGCTCGATCAGGGTGGCCTGGCTGCCGGCCAGTTCGAACAGGGTGCTGCCGGCGGCCAGAGAGATTTCGGTGCTGATCGCCCGTGCTTCGGCCACGGCAATCGAGGCCGCTGCAACCGTCTCGGCGTTGGTCTCGGCCTGGGCAGCGTCGAGGAATTCGCCGGCACGTTCGAGCAGCGCTTCGGTGGCGTGCAGGCGGATGCTCAAGTGGCCGAAGCTCTTGAGAGTCAGTGGGTCTTCGGTGGCCTTGTCATTGCCCGAATCGATCCATGGCCTGGTCTTGCTGCGCACGAAGTGCAGCGCATCTTCGTAGGCGGCGCGGGCGATGCCGGTGTCGATGGCGGCGTGAAGGATCTGCGCCAACGGGCCTACCGGGGTCGGACGTTCGAAAGCGCTCTGGAACGGAATGACATCTTCGGCGGCGACATACACGTCTTCGAACACCACCGAACCGCTGCCGGTGGTGCGCTGGCCGAAGCCGCTCCAGTCGTCGATCACGGTCAGGCCTTTGCTGTCGCGCGGGACGAAGGCCAGTTGCTGCACGCCGTTTTCATCGACTACCGACGTTGGAATGCGTTGGGCGTAAATGGCACCGGTCGCATAAAACTTGCGGCCGTTGATGCGATAACCGCTGCCGTCGCGCTTGAGGCTGGTGACACGGTCATGGGCGGTCCTGGTGCCCAGTTCTGCCAGGGCATTGCCGAAGCGCTGGCCGGCGAGGACTTCGGCGTACAGGCGTTGTTTCTGCTCGTGGCTGCCGTTCACCCGAAGCACTTCAAGGGCATAGAAATGGTTCTGTGGAATCTGCCCCAGCGAGCCGTCGGCCCGAGCAATCAGGGCGATGACTTTGGCCAGGGTCACGTTGGACACGCCGGCGCCGCCGTATTCCTTGGGCACGCTGATGCCCCACAGGCCGGAGCGGGAAAACACGTCGAGTTCCGGCAGCGGCAGGCGGCGTTCGCGGTCGCGCAGGTTGCTGTCGCGCTGGAAGTCTTCGGCCAGGTCGCTGGCGACAATCAGGGCTTGCTCGTCGCTGGTGATGAGCGCGACGGGATGGGAAAGAGTCATGTGTTTCTCCAGAGATCTGGTCAAAAGTGTTCGGGTCGTCAGATCCAGGAATGGCGAGCCGGCAACTTGCCGTTGAGGCGATAGGCGCCGACCGCGTGGTACTTCCAGCGCACCGGGTCGTGCAAGGTGTGCACCCGGGCGTTGCGCCAGTGACGGTCGAGGTTGAATTCGGCGAGGGTGGCGCGGCTGCCGGCCAGTTCGAAGAGCTTTTCGCTGGCCAGCAGCGAGATCTCGGTGGTCAGCACCTTGGCTTCGGCCACGGCAATCGACGCGCGGGCGGCGGATTCGGCGGTCAGTGGCGCGGCGTGCACCTGATCCAGCACCTGGCCGGCCTTGCGCAACAGCGCTTCGGCAGCGTGCAGTTCGATTTTCAGTTTGCCGATGTCGGCGATCACGTAGAGGTCATCGCTGGCCCGTTCGACGTTGGCGTCGATCCACGGCCGGGCGCGAGTCTTGACGAATTCGATGGCGTCATCGATGGCGCCACGGGCGATCCCGGCGTCGATCGCCGCTTGAATCAGCTGCGACACCGCGCCCTGGGTGTTGGGCTTTTCGTTGATTTTCCAGTTGTCCACCACCAGGCCGGCATCGACCCGCACGTTGTTCAACAGGATCGTGCCGCTGGCGGTGGTGCGCTGGCCGAAACCGGACCAGTCATCGACGATGCGCAATCCCGGCGTGCCGCGCCGGACGAAGGCCAGGACTTGCTTGCCGTCATCGTTGAGCGCCTTGACCGCCACCCAGTGGGCGAACAGGGCGCCGGTGGAGTAGAACTTCTGGCCATTGATCACGTAGTCATCGCCGTCGGCGGTGATGCGCGCCTTCAGTTCCAGGGTGTCCTTGGTGCCGCGTTCAGGTCCGGCGTTACCGATGCGCCAGCCTTCGAGCACGCTCTGCAGCAGATGCTTTTTCTGCTGCTCGGTGGCGCTGCCGAGGATCAGGTTGATGATGCCGAACTGGTTCTGCGGGATTTGTCCCAGCGCCGGGTCGGCCGCGGAAATGATCGCGAACACCTCGGCCAGGGTGACGAAGGAAACCTGCGGGCCGCCGTACTCGCGCGGGATGGCAATGCTGCCGAGGCCACTGCGGGTGAACTGTTCGATTTCCGACCATGGCAGCTTGCGATGGCGATCACGTCTGGCGGCCTGCACGCGGGCGACCTGCGCCAGCTCATGGGCGGCCTTGATGGCTTGAGCATCGTTGCGCAGCACTTGTGCGGGCAACAACAGCGGGGCGATGTCCAGGTCACTCTGGACGTTTGCGTCTGCCAGACTGGACATCAGTGCCGCTCCTTGGCTGCACGCAATGCCCTGGCGATCTGCACTGGGGTGATTGTGTTCCGGACCATGCTACCTACCTCACATCTCATGAAAAACGCCGCAAAGGTGCGGCGAACGAAAGAATGTCCGGTGGTCCGGTTCATATACCCTAAGCGCGTATAAAATTTAAATAAACTAACTTTTAGGAATATGTATAGAAGGGGGCGTGGTCCGTCTGGTTAAGTTCGCGGCGGCGAGGGAGGACGCCTCTCGCCGAGCGAGGTGTGTCATTTTTTTCGCGACTCTGCTGCCTTCAGCGTTTCCTTGAGCGGCACCTTGAGGTAGGGATTCACGCAACCGATCTTCAGCGTTCGCGGCGGTGCCCAGCGCGAGTTGTTGCCGACCCGGTCGAGGATGCAATAGGTCACGTCCAGCCGCAGGTCCTCGCCGGCCTCGGTGATGATTGCCGGCGGCACCCAGACCTGAACCGGCTTGCCGATATCGGCCGGGGTGATGCGTGCCAGATCCATCCGTACATCGCCCCAGCGCAAGGTGATGGCATCGCCTTCGGCCATGTTCAGATACGGCTCAATGGTCAAAGGCACGCCGCGTCTGATCTGGTTCGCGTTGACCCCCTGGCGGCGAATGGTGTCGGGCAGCGCCACGGGGGCGAGTTGCTGGTTTTCATCACCGCATAGCGCTGGAGGCTGCCCGCCGGGGCAGTCGAGTTTCACCGTGACCCGCGCCGCTGCCGACAGTGATGGTCCGTGACCCACCCGCATGACCCGGTAGTGGATGCGTGACGAGCCGCTGGCGATAAAGCTTTCCGGCACTCGCAGGCTGACCGGGGCCGCGACGTCCTGCGCTGTCAGCAGGTGAGAGGCGACGTAGCAGTTGTTCCAGAACAGCTCGATCAGATCGCCGGTGTCCATGTCCGGGTAGGGCGGCACATCGACCAGCAGATGGGCCGCTGCCGCGAGGTTGATGCCGTTGGTTTGCGAGGGCGCCAGGCTCGGCGCGGCCAGTTCGGGGATGTGCGAAGTGCGGGTCATGAAGTCCTCTCCTTGAAGCCTTGCAGCGAAATCCGTTTCTGAAAGTTCAAATGGCGTGAATTGCCCGGTAATAAAAACAGGGTCGTTCGGCCATTCGTTATCGGGTCTAGGTAATGTTGTGGGGCGCGATGAGTGACTAGATAAAAGTTCGCCGAATGGCATGTCAACGGAGAGGATTAGTTAATTGAAGAATTACGGATTTATCAGAAGCTTCCTACGCGCATAAGGCACTCTACCTATTCTGCATAGCGAATCAGGCCACAGCTTTTGCCGGATTTTATTGTTCTGTCGCCGGTCGGCTTGTACAGCTGGAAATTTGCAGGGGGCGAATTTTAATCGCGGCGAGACTGTTGCAGGACATATATATGTAATGCAGTCACTTGATTAATTTTTTAATGGGGAGGGTGTAAGCGAAACTTCCATCCATGGAAGTTTGTATTCGGGAAAGTTAACGGATCAGCCGTTGTTTCTGAACTTGCTGAGGAACTGTCGAGTGCGTTCTTCTTTCGGATTGGCAAACAACGCTTTCGCTTCACCTTGTTCGACGATCACGCCTTTATCGAAAAACACCACGCGGTTGGCCACGTCACGGGCGAACGCCATTTCGTGGGTGACGATCACCATGGTGCGTTTCTCCTCGGCGAGGCCGCGGATGGTCGCCAGCACTTCACCCACCAGTTCCGGATCGAGGGCCGAGGTCGGCTCGTCGAACAGGATCACTTCCGGCTCCATCGCCAGCGCCCGGGCAATCGCCACGCGCTGTTGCTGGCCACCGGACAGGCGCCGTGGGTAGGCGTCTTCCTTGCCCGCCAGGCCGACCTTGGCCAGCAGCTTCTTGCCCAGGGCAATGGCTGCATCGCGGGGCGTCTTCTTGACCACGATCGGGCCTTCGATGACGTTTTCCAGAGCGGTGCGGTGCGGGAACAGGTTGAAGTTCTGGAACACGAAGCCCACATGCTGGCGCAGGTTGCGCACCAGGCTCTGCTGCTGGTTCAGCGGGCGGCTGGTATCGATCTCGATCTCGCCGACCTTGATCCGGCCGCTGGTGGGTTGTTCGAGGAAGTTCAGGCACCGCAGGAACGTGGTCTTGCCCGAGCCGCTGGGGCCGATGATTGCCACGACCTCGCCTTCCTTCACCTCCAGATCAATGCCGTTGAGCACGACTTGACCCTTGAACTGCTTTGTCAGTTTTTCCACGACAATCATGGGGTCAGGACTCCTGGTCGTGCCGATTAACCCGCTCTTCCAACTTGTTCTGGAAGTGCGACAGCACCGTGGCCAGAATCCAGTAGATCAACGCGGCGGCAAGATACATGGTGAAGACTTCGAAAGTCCGGGCGGTAATCAGTTGTGCCTGACGGAACAACTCCGGCACCTGGATGGTGGCGGCCAGTGCGGTGTCCTTGACCAGCGAAATGAAGCTGTTGCCCAGCGGCGGCAAGGCCGTGCGCATCGCCTGCGGCAGGATGGCCCGGCGCAGGGTCTGCGCGCGGGTCATGCCGATGCTCGCAGCGGCTTCCCACTGGCCGCGTTCGATCGAACCGATCGCGGACCGCAGGATTTCACAGGCGTAGGCGGCCATGTTCAGCGAGAAGCCGATCAGTGCCGCCGGCAGCGGGTCGAGTTCCATGCCCAATTGCGGCAAGCCGTAATAGATCACGAACAGTTGCACCAGCAACGGCGTGCCGCGAAAGAACGACACGTAGATGCGGGCCAGCCAGCTGACCGACTTGAAACGCGACAGGCGCATCAACGCCAGGCCAAAGCCCAGCAGCAGGCCGAAGAACATGCCGCCGAGGCTAAGGATTACCGTGTAGTACGCGCCCTTCAACAGGAAGGGCGCGGAGTCCAGTGCGAGTTGGAAAGCTTCTTCCATTATTGGGTGACGTCAGCGTTGAAGTATTTCGTGGACAGCTTCTCAAGAGTGCCGTCGGCACGCAGTTCGTCGAGGGCCTTGTTCACGGCGGCCAGCAGTTCAGGCTCGCCTTTGCGCAGGGCAACACCGGCTTCCTGACGCGAGAAGGCTTCACCGGCAGCGACGGTTTTCGGCGCTTTCTTGGCGTATTCCAGTGCTGCCAGACGGTCGATCAGAATCGCGTCGGTACGGCCGTTGTTCAGGTCGGCGAACTTGGTCGGATCATCGTCGTAGGTGCGCACGTCGGCACCCGGCACGTTGGCGCGGACCCATTGTTCGTAGTTGGTGCCCAGACCCACGCCGACTTTCTTGCCGGACAGGTCGGCGGCGGATTTGATGTTCAGCGCGGCGGCCTTGTCTTTCAGCACCAGCGCCTGAATCCCGGAAACGGTGTACGGCTCGGAGAAGTCATACTTCTTCTTGCGCTCTTCGGAGATGGTCACTTGGTTGACCACCACGTCCAGACGCTTGGATTCGAGGGCCGCGAGGATGCCGTCCCATTTGGTCGGCTGAATCTTGGCCTTCACGCCCAGCTTCTTGGCCAGGGCTTCGGACAGCTCGACTTCGAAACCCGACAGTTTGCCGTCGGCATCGACGAAGCTGAACGGTGGGTAAGTGCCTTCCAGGCCGACGTTGATAACGCCCTTGTCCTTGATCTGTTGCAGTTGCTCACCGGCAACCGCCTGCCCCAGCAGACCGGCGCTCAGTGCCAGGCCCAGCGAACCTACCAGCAGATTTCGACGTAGTGCGGAAAGAATCATGACAAGCCCCTGTGTTTTCTTATGGAAGACGCTTAAGGAAAGTTGGCGAATCCGGGAATTGGACGACAGCGCTATCCTGCCTTAAAGCAGCTTATGCGTCTCTCGCGAAATTCGCCTGCGGCGAGACTATATGACGGTTTTTTTAGAATGGAAAATAATGAATTTTCCATTTGTTATTCTTGTGTGGAATATGTGTTTTTCGTATTTCGGTTGATCCCACACGCTGCGTGGGATCGCTTCAACGGCGGCAAGGGACGCGGAGCGTCCCGGGCTGCATTCCCACGCAGAGCGTGGGAACGAGTGCATCAGAGAAAGTCCTTGTACGCGAACAACGCCGGGGCGCCGCCGGTGTGCAGGAAGATGATCGGGCCGTCGTCGAAACGCCCGCGGCCGATGCCGTCGAGCAACCCGGCCATGGCCTTGCCGGTGTAGACCGGATCGAGCAGCACGGCGTCCTGGCTGGCCAGCAGTTTCACCGCCGCCAGTGTCCCGGCGTTCGGCTCGCCGTAGCGCGGGCCGAAGTATTCGTCCCACAACTCGACCTTGAAACTGTCCGGCAGCGCCACGCCCAGCAGGTCGGCGGTGCGTTCGGCCAGGCTCTGGACTTTCGGGCGCTGGTCTTCTTCGCTGCGCGAGACGGTCACGCCGATCACCGGCAGTTGTGGCAGGGCTTCACTCAACGCCAACGCCAGACCGCTGTGAGTACCGGCGCTGCCCGAGGCCAGGACCACGGCGGAAAATTGCAGACCGGTGTCCTTGATCTGCTCTGCCAGCTCCAAACCGGCGCGCACGTAACCCAGCGCGCCGAGGGCGTTGGAGCCACCGATCGGCACCAGGTACGGCTTCTTGCCGTTGCTGCGCAGGCGCACGGCGAGGGCGGCCAGTTGTTCGTCGGCGTTGTCGAGGTTGTCGACCAGCTCGACCTTGGTGTCGAACAGGTCCAGCAGCAGGCGATTGCCGTTGCCGGTGTAGTTGCTGTCGTCGGTGCCCAGCGGGTTTTCCAGCAGGGCCACGCAGCCCAGACCCAGTTTCGCGGCCAGCGCTGCGGTCTGGCGAACGTGGTTCGATTGCAGTGCGCCGGCGGTGATCAAGGTGTCCGCGCCTTGGGCGAGGGCATCGGCGGCGAGGTATTCGAGCTTGCGCAACTTGTTACCGCCCATGGCCAGAGGCGTCAGGTCATCGCGCTTGATGTAGACATCGCGGCCGAGCCAGGTGGACAGGCGCTCGAGTTTTTCCAGTGGGGTCGGTTGGCCGAGCAGGTCAAGGCGGTTAAAGCGGTCCAGCTGTTGTTTGATCGGTTGTGTGGACATGGTTCCGTACTGATGCAAGGAGATGTCAGGACTATAGGCACGCCGATTTACCGGGGCAACCGCCAATCGCTTATAGCCAAATGTGCTTAAGCCAGCACTATCGGTTCTTAATTCGCGCCCGTGGGCTTGCCGTAAAGTAGTCGCCGTTGACGCGGCCAGACAGTCCGGCCGCCCGTGAGGAGTCTTTACCGTGAGCGAGCGTTCCAGCCATTGGCAATTGCAGACCATCGTCAGCCAGCTGCGTACTGCGCGGGATCAGTGGCGGGCACAAAATGGCCGTGCTTCCGGAGAGCAGGGCGGACGCGAGTTGCCGTCCCGTGATGCGATGGCGCAGATTCTGGAAGCCCTGTGCGGCGCACTGTTTCCGATGCGGCTGGGGCCGGTGGATCTGCGTGAGGAGAGCGAGGATTTCTACGTCGGCCATACCCTCGACGTCGCGCTGAATGCATTGCTGGCCCAGGCACGACTCGAACTGCGTTACGTCGCCCGTCACAGTGCTCAGGCCGACACTGAAGTCGAGGCGCAGGCGATCAGGATCATCCAGGATTTCGCCCTCGCGTTGCCGGGCTTGCGCAGCCTGCTCGACACTGATGTGCTGGCCGCCTACCACGGCGATCCGGCGGCGCGCAGCGTCGATGAAGTGCTGCTGTGCTATCCGGGGATTCTGGCGGTGATTCACCATCGTCTGGCTCACCATTTGTATCGCGCGGGCCTGCCGTTGCTGGCGCGGATCAGTTCGGAAATCGCCCACTCGGCGACCGGCATCGATATTCACCCGGGCGCGCAGATCGGCCGCAGTTTCTTCATCGACCACGGGACCGGCGTGGTGATCGGCGAGACCGCGATCATCGGCGAGCGCGTCAGGATTTATCAGGCGGTAACCCTCGGCGCCAAACGCTTCCCGGCGGACGAGGACGGCCAGTTGCAGAAAGGCCATCCACGCCATCCGATCGTCGAGGACGACGTGGTGATTTACGCCGGGGCGACGATCCTCGGACGGATCACCATCGGCAAAGGCTCCACCATCGGCGGCAACGTGTGGCTGACTCGCAGCGTGCCGGCCGGGTGCAACCTGACTCAGGCCAACCTGCAGCATGATGACGGGACGCAGAAGTGAGGCACTAAAGGGCTACCCCTCACCCCAGCCCTCTCCCCGGGGGAGAGGGAGCCGACCGAGGTGTCTGGCGCTGTACATCGACCTGAAACACCGAGTCGATTATGGATTCAGCGAAGCACTTTCACGTCGGCGTATTTCTTGAATATCCCCTAATCAGTCCCTCTCCCTGAGGTGAGGGGGCCTATACATCGATCTGAAAAAACCAGTCGATTATGGATTCGGTACAGCAAGATCAGGTCGGCGAAACTCTCAAGCATCCCCCAATCAGTCCCCTCTCCCCCCGGGAGAGGGTTAGGGTGAGGGCGCTTTTGACTTTGATTTTTCCACTGAACGAATCCGCCCAAACCCCCGTCATACCCAACCTTGAGCTAGCGTACGAAAGGTACCGCTGAGCCCTGCGATTAGTCCTGAGCGTACTATCCATGTTTAACTTGAACGTTCATTCAAGTTAAACCGGCGGTTCGCTGCCCGCTCACAACAGGAGGCTTGCCTTTGCTGAGTCCGATCATTTCAGCCATTTTCCAACCCCTTGAGGTGCACCGTTCATGAGTGCATCGTCCACCCCCGCCAGCGGTCTGGTGCGCATGAATCCGCCGGTGTTCTGGTTCGCCGCGACGGTGATCCTGCTGTTTGGCCTGACGGTCATCGCCATGCCGGAACAGGCCGGCGCCTGGCTTCTCGAAGCGCAAAACTGGGCGGCCAATACGGTCGGCTGGTACTACATGCTCGCGATGACCCTGTATCTGGTCTTCGTGGTGGTCACCGCGTTATCGGGCTACGGCAAGATCAAACTCGGTGCCGACCACGACGAACCCGAATTCAGTTACCTGTCCTGGGCCGGCATGCTGTTCGCCGCCGGGATCAGCATCACGCTGTTTTTCTTCTGCGTGTCCGAACCGCTGACCCACATGCTTCAGCCGCCGCAAGGCGAGGCCGGCACCGCGGAGGCGGCGCGTCAGGCGATGCAGATTCTGTTTCTGCACTGGGGCCTGCACGGCTGGGGCGTGTTCGCCTTTGTCGGCATGGCGCTGGCGTATTTCGCATACCGGCATAACCTGCCGCTGGCGCTGCGCTCGGCGCTGTACCCGCTGATCGGCAAGCGCATCAACGGCCCCATCGGCTACGCCGTGGACGGCTTCGGCATCATCGCCACGGTGTTCGGCCTCGGTGCGGACATGGGCTTCGGCGTGCTCCATCTCAACTCCGGTCTGGACTATCTGTTCGGCATCGCCCACACCCAGTGGATTCAGGTCGGCCTGATCACGCTGATGATGGGCGCGGCGATCATCGTCGCCGTCTCGGGTGTGGATAAAGGCGTGCGGGTCATGTCCGACATCAACATGCTGCTGGCCTGTGCGCTGCTGCTGTTCGTGTTGTTCGCCGGCCCTACCCAGCATTTGCTCAACACCCTGATCCAGAACCTGGGCGACTACCTCGGCGCGTTGCCGATGAAGAGTTTCGACCTCTACGCCTACGACAAGCCGAGCGACTGGCTCGGCGGCTGGACGGTGTTCTACTGGGCCTGGTGGATCGCGTGGTCGCCGTTCGTGGGCCTGTTCATCGCACGGATTTCCCGTGGTCGGACCATCCGCGAATTCGTCTTCGGCGTGTTGCTGATTCCGCTCGGTTTCACCCTGGCGTGGATGTCGATCTTCGGCAACAGCGCCATCGACCAGGTGCTCAATCACGGTATGTCGGCGTTGGGCATGTCGGCCCTCGACAACCCGTCGATGACTCTTTACCTGCTGCTGGAAACCTACCCGTGGAGCAAGACCGTCATCGCGGTGACGGTGTTCATCAGCTTCGTGTTCTTCGTCACCTCCGCCGACTCCGGCACCGTGGTGCTCTCGACCCTGTCGGCCAAGGGCGGCAACCCGGATGAAGACGGGCCGAAATGGCTGCGGGTGTTCTGGGGCGCGATGACCGCGCTGGTGACCAGTGCGCTGCTGTTCTCCGGCAGCATCGATGCGTTGAAGTCGGCGGTGGTGCTGACCTCGCTGCCGTTCTCGCTGATTCTGCTGCTGATGATGTGGGGCCTGCACAAGGCGTTCTATCTGGAGTCGCAGAAGCAGATCGCGCAACTGCATTCGCTGGCGCCGGTGTCCGGTTCACGGCGTGGCAAGGGCGGCTGGCGTCAGCGTTTGAGCCAGGCTGTGCACTTCCCGTCGCGCGACGAGGTGTACCGTTTCATGGACACCACCGTGAAACCGGCCATCGAAGAAGTGACGGCCGTGTTCGCCGAGAAAGGCCTGAACGTGGTCACCCAACCGGATCCGGCTCACGACAGCGTCAGCCTGGAAATCGGTCACGGTGAACAGCACCCGTTCATCTACCAGGTGCAGATGCGCGGCTACTTCACGCCGTCGTTCGCCCGTGGCGGCATGGGCTCCAAGCAGCTCAACAATCGCCGCTACTACCGCGCCGAAGTGCACTTGAGCGAGGGCAGTCAGGACTACGATCTGGTTGGTTACACGAAAGAGCAGATCATCAACGACATCCTCGACCAGTACGAACGGCACATGCAGTTCCTGCATCTGGTGCGTTGATCGGAGCAGGGCGCCGGGACGCTTTCAGGTCTCGGCGCTCAGCACCATGAACAACACCATCGCCGCCAGCGGCACGCCATAAACGGCGCTGCCGATCGCAATCTCCGTCCCCAGCGGCTGCCCGGCGTGCACCACGCCGACCGCACCATTGATCACCGTCAACGCCAGCCACAACGCCGCGAACACATAGGCCAGCGTCTGCCGACTGAAGCCGATGCGCTCGCCGATGTAAAACATCAGCGCCAGCAGGATCAGGCCGAAGAAGATGATGATTGCGGTGTGCATGGATGTGCCTGCGGGATGTGCGGTGTTTGATCGGACGCTTTCGCGGGCAAGCCCGCGAAGGCGCCACCTCGGTTTCATTTAGAGCATAGCCAAACCCGCCCACGCCATATTCGTCAGGTACTTTCCCGCTCAATGACCGTGCATTGCAGCAGATTCAACCGCTGCACCTCATCACTCGGCAGCACGCCCAGACTTTCCAGCACCCGCGTCGCCGCCAGTACGCCGATCTCCAGCGCGGGCGGTTTGATCGTGCTCAGGCTCGGCAGCAGCATCTCGGCGAACGGGTAGTCGCCAAAGCCGAGGACGGCGCAGTCTTCGGGGATGTTGAGGCCGGCGCGTTGTCCGGCGAGCAGGCCGCCAGCGGCGAGGTTGTCGTTGGCGAAGATGATCGCGTCCGGGCGTGGGGAGGCTTTCATCAGTGCTTCCATCGCTTGCTTGCCGGCCTCGAACGGGGCGCGATCGGCGTCGGGTGCGAATACCCAGGGCTCAAGTCCTAGCTTGCGCACTGTCGCGGCGTAACCGTCGCGGCGTTCCAGTGCGCTGAAGTCGCCGGGTGCGCTGTTCTGCACGAAGGCGATGCGTCGATAGCCTTTGTCGTGCAGATAACGAGCGGCGCTGACACCTACTTCGAAGTGAGAAAAGCCGATCTGCATCGGCTCACGCTCCGGTTGGTAATCCCAGGTTTCGATCACCGGGATATCTGCCTCGGCGAGCATCTTTTCCGTGCCCGCGCTATGGAAGTGACTGGTGACCACCAACGCTGCCGGCGACCAGCCGAGGAATGCCCGCACCGCGTTTTCTTCCTGCTCGGCGCTGAAGTAACTCGAGGCCAGAAGTAGCTGATAGCCGTGACGGCTGAGGGTGTCGCTGAAGCCCTGAATGGTGTTGGCGAAGATCGGCCCGGAGATGTTCGGGATCACCATGCCGACGATTTTCCCCCGCGCCGAGGCGAGCCCGCCGGCCACCAGATTCGGCACGTATCCCAGCTCGGCGACCACCGCCGCGATCCGTTCGCGGCGTTCGGGCGAGACCTGTTCCGGCTGGTTGAAGTAGCGCGACACGGTGATCGCCGAAACACCGGCCTGGCGCGCCACCGCGTTGAGGGTCACGCGACCGGCGCCACGGCGTTTGCGGGGCTTTTCTTCGCTCAAGGCTCGATCCTTCTTAAAAACCAAAACGCATATAAAAGTAATTTTTCAGTATTGGACGGTCTATGTCCGGCTTGCCAATACTGGCGATGTTAGCGCTAACAAAGCGCGTTGTCTGCTACTCGCTCGAGCGAATGCCCAAGACACCGAGACAGGCGCTGTCGTCGCAGAACGGCAGCGGTTCAGGGCAACTTTTCGAGCGGGCAAACATGCACAACATTCCTGGGGCGACACATAAACTGGCGCAATCGATCCGCGCTGCGGGCTGGCTACTCACCGGGCTGGCTGCGCTGCCGCTGCCCGCCGCGTTCGCCGCGGACAGCACCGATCAGGAGCCGACACTCAAGTCCGTCACGGTCACCGCCACCCGCCGCGAAGAGTCGCTGCAAAAGGTGCCGGTGGCGGTGTCGGTGATCGACGGCGAGCAGCTGGAACGCGACAACCGCAACAGCGTGGCGAGCATCGTCCAGCAGGTGCCGTCGCTGAATTTCCGCACTGGCGCATCGAACAAGGACACCTCGTTGTTCGTGCGCGGCGTGGGGACGATTTCCACCTCGCCGGGCGTCGAACCGACGGTGGCCACGGTGATTGATGGCGTGGTTTATGCGCGCCCCGGCCAATCCACTCTCGATCTGCTGGACCTGGAACGCGTCGAAGTCCTGCGCGGCCCGCAAGGCACGCTGTTCGGCAAGAACGCCTCGGCCGGTGTGCTGAACATCACCAGCAAGGCGCCGACCGCCGAGACCCACGGCTACATCGATCAGTCGTACTACAGCGGCAACGAAAGCCGCACCCGTTTCGGCATCGGCGGCAGCCTGATTCCGGACACGCTCAAGGGCTCGATCAGCACCTTGTTCGGCAGCTACGACGGCAACGTCGACAACCAGCACAACGGTCAGGAGGTCAACGGCTACAACCATCGCGGCGTGCGCGGCAAACTGGAATTCACTCCGAACGACGACATCACCTTCACCCTGATTGCCGACTACATGCAGTCCCACGATGACGGACCCAACGGCGTCGTGACCAAGGCACTGACCCCGGCCTTCGCCAATGCGCTGAGTCCGGTGAGTGCCACCAGCCACAATCGCGACATCAACACCGACACCCGCTCCCACGTCGAGGACACCAACAAGGGCCTGTCCGGCCAGCTCGACTGGCAACTGGGGAATTACACCCTGACCTCGATCACCGCGTGGCGTGGCTGGGACAACACTCAGTATCAGGACGGCGACCGCCTCGGTACGGTAACGGCCGCGTTCCCCGGCACAGCGGACAAGGGCGATCTGGCGTTCGACCAGTACTCGCAGGAGCTGCGTCTGGCGTCGCCGAAAGGCGAGTTCCTCGAATACGTCGGGGGCCTGTTCTACATGCACGGCAAGGACGAGGAAACCTATCAGCGCACGCTGACCACCACCACGCGCACTGATCGCGGCGTCGCCGATTACAGCACCACCAGCGACAGCTACGCAGTGTTCGGCGAGAGCACGCTGAACTTCACCTCGGATTTGCGTGGCATCGCCGGCTTGCGCTATACCCACGACGATCTGGAATACGATCACCGTCGTGTTTCCACTTCCGCCACAACTGTCAGCGGCATTCAACCGGCGACCCGCAGTTCCGGCTCGGTGGATGAGGACGGCTGGTCCGGTCGGCTCGGTTTGCAGTACGACCTGAGCGATTCCGTCACCACCTACCTGACCTACTCGCGCGGCTACAAAGGCCCGGCCTACAACGTGTTCTTCAACATGCAGCCGCGCGACACCGAAGCGCTGAAACCGGAAACCTCCAACACCTGGGAGGCGGGGATCAAGGCTTCGTCCTGGAACAATCGCCTGACCACCAACCTCGCGGTTTTCCACAGCGACTACGACAACTACCAGGCGAACTTTTTCGACACCGTCGCCGGGCAAGTCGTAACGCGCCTGATCAACGCCGGCAGCGTCAGCACCGAGGGCGTGGAACTTGATTTCGCCCTGCAGGCGACCCAGCAACTGAAGTTCTCCGGCGCGCTGGCCTACACCCGCGCTCGTATCGACGAGTTCGCCTGCCCGGCGGGCGCGGCGGCGTCGTGCAACGTCAACGGCAAACCGCTGCCGTTCAGCCCGGACTGGAAAAGCTACGTGCGCGCCGACTACACGATCCCGCTGGATAACGGCCTGGATATCGAACTCGGCACCGATTACAGCTGGCAGAGCGAAGTGCAGTACGACATCAGCCAGAACGCCGACACCAAGCAGGGCGCCTACGGCCTCTGGAACGCCAGCGTGGCCCTGGCCGATTACACCAACGGCTGGCGCGTGGCGTTGCTCGGCAAGAACCTGACCGACAAGTCGTATTCGCCATTGCTCGCCAGCGGTGGCAACTACATCTACCGCGCCGTGCCTCGCGACGACGAGCGCTACTTCGGCGTGCAACTGCGCAAGGACTTCTGAGATGAGCAGACAGCTGAAACTCGGCGCGTTCCTCATGGCCACCGGGCACCACGTTGCCGCGTGGCGTCACCCGGAAGTGCCGGCCAACGCCGGGCTGGATTTCGCCCATTACAAACGCCTGGCGCAGATTGCCGAGGCGGCGAAATTCGACACCTTGTTCGTCGCCGACAGCGTCGCCGCCCCGACCCAGGACATCGCCAGCCGCATGGCCCGTTCGGATCACTTCGAACCGCTGACGTTGCTCTCGGCGTTGAGCGCAGTGACCGAGCACATCGGCCTGATCGCCACCGCCACCACCAGCTACAACGAGCCGTACCACGTGGCGCGCAAGTTCGCTTCGCTCGATCACCTGTCCGGCGGGCGAGCGGGGTGGAACTTGGTGACCTCCGACAACGCCGCCGAAGCGCAGAATTTTGGCCGCGACGAACACATCGGTCACGCCGAACGCTACAGCCGCGCCCGGGAATTTCATCAGGTGGTCACCGGGCTCTGGGACAGTTGGCAGGACGACGCCTTCATCCGCGACAAAGCCAGCGGCGCGTATTACGACCCGGAAAAACTGCACGTGCTGGATCACGTCGGCGAGCACTTCCGGGTCAAGGGCCCGCTGAATGTCGCGCGTTCGCCACAGGGTCAGCCGGTGATCTTGCAGGCCGGCTCGTCGGAAACCGGACGTGAACTGGCGGCGCAGACGGCCGAAGTGGTGTTCACCGCGCAGACTTCACTGGCCAGTGCTCAGGCGTTTTACGCCGACCTCAAGGGACGCTTGCCGAAGTACGGACGCAGTGCCGATTCGCTGAAAATCATGCCCGGCGTATTCGTCGTGGTCGGGCAGACGGAAGCCCAAGCGCAGGAAAAATGTGAAACGTTTCAGCAATTGGTCGAACCCGAGGTTGGCGTCGCCCTTCTTGGGCGTATGCTGGGCAACTTCGATCTGTCGAAGTACCCGCTGGACGGGCCGCTGCCGGAATTGCCGCTGACTGACAGCGGCCAGCAAAGCCGACAGAAACTGCTGACCGAACTGGCCGGCCGGGAGCATCTGACCCTGGCCGAACTGGGCCGCAGAATCGCCGGCGGTCGCGGGCATTACAGCATCGTCGGCACTCCGGCGCAGATTGCCGACCGTTTGCAGGAATGGTTCGAGCAGGGCGCGGCGGACGGTTTCAACGTGCTGGTGCCGCACCTGCCTGGCGGGCTCGAAGACTTCGCCAATGGCGTGGTTCCGGAACTGCAACGGCGTGGGCTGTTCAGAACCGAATACGAGGGCCGGACCTTGCGCCAGAACCTTGGCCTTGCCCGGCCCGGCAACAGATTTGCGTAGCAATCGACACCCGATTCAAGACCGACAAGAGAGGATTCGATGACTTACACCGCTGCCGAGAATCGCTACAACTCCATCCCTTACCGCCGCGTCGGACGCAGCGGTCTGGTGCTGCCGGCGCTGTCCCTGGGCCTGTGGCACAACTTCGGCGACAGCACGCCGATCGACACCCAGCGCTCGTTGCTGCGCACGGCGTTCGATCTGGGGATCAACCACTTCGACCTGGCCAACAACTACGGCCCGCCCTACGGCAGCGCCGAGACCAATTTCGGCCGTCTGCTGCGCGAAGACTTCAAGCAGTATCGCGACGAACTGATCATCTCCAGCAAGGCCGGCTGGGACATGTGGCCCGGCCCTTACGGTCAGGGCGGCGGCTCGCGCAAATACGTGCTGGCGAGCCTCGACCAGAGCCTGCAACGCCTGGGCCTGGACTATGTGGATATCTTCTATTCGCACCGCTTCGATCCGGACACCCCGCTGGAAGAAACCGCCAGCGCCCTCGCCACTGCGGTGCAGCAGGGCAAGGCGTTGTACATCGGTATCTCGTCGTACTCCGGGGTGAAAACCCGCGAAATCGCCGCGTTGCTCAAAGAGTGGAAAGTGCCGCTGTTGATTCACCAACCGGCGTACAACCTGCTCAACCGCTGGGTGGAAAAGGACCTGCTCGACACCACCGACGAACTCGGCACCGGCGTGATTGCATTCACCCCGCTGGCGCAAGGCCTGCTGACCGACAAGTACCTCAACGGCGTGCCGGCGGATGCGCGGGTCAATCGTCCGGGCGGTGGCTCGTTGCTGTCTTCGCACTTGTCCGAGGCCAACATTGCTCATGTGCGGGCGTTGAATGAAATCGCCAAACGTCGTGGGCAGAGCCTGGCGCAACTGGCGCTGGCGTGGACACTTCGGGATCCTCGGGTGACTTCGGCGCTGATCGGCGCGAGCCGGCCGGAGCAGATTGTCGAGAACGTCGGGGCGTTGAAGAATCTGAGCTTCAGTGCGGAAGAGTTGGCGGAGATTGACCGGTTTGCTCAGGAGGGCGGGATCAATCTTTGGGAGAAGCCTTCGACGGCGGAGTGATCGAAACTGGGGTGGGTCAGATAGATCCCCCCTCACCCCAGCCCTCCCGAAACGTCGGACCGCCCCCAGGGGGGCGAGGGGGAAAGGGAGCAAATCTCCGTGCTTTTCAAACCTGAGTTCGATTCGATATTTCAGGTCGGTGTATAGCGACAAAACACCTCGGTCAGTCCCCTCTCCCTCCGGGAGAGGGTTAGGGTGAGGGGGCTCTTGATTTTGCTCTGGCGTTAAAGGCTCAACGAAAAAACGGCACATCCCCCAACACCGTAGCCCGCTGCATCACCCGCCGCGCCGGCCGGTAGTCATCCACCGCGTAATGCTGGGTCACGCGGTTATCCCAGAATGCAATGTCATCCTTCTGCCAGCGCCAGCGAATGGTGAATTCCGGCCGCGTCGCGTGCGCAAACAAGAACTTCAACACCGCTTCGCTCTCGGTTTCCGACAGCTCATTGATCTTCGACGTGAACCCTTCGTTGACGAACAGCGAACGCCGTCCGCTCACCGGATGCGTGCGAATCACCGGGTGCGACAGCGGTGGATTTTTGCGCCTCGCGGCTTCCCACTGCGCCAGTGCTTCCGGCGTGTTGCCGTAGCGCTCCAGCGGGAAGGATCGGGTGAAATCGTGAGTCGCAGTCAGCCCTTCAAGCAGCGCTTTCATCGGCGCCGACAGCGCCTCATACGCGGCAATCCCGCTGGCCCACAATGTGTCGCCACCGAATTCCGGCAGCAGCTTGGCGCTGAGCACCGCGCCCATGGCCGGGGTCGGCAGGAAGGTCACGTCGGTGTGCCAGATCGCGTTGTCGCGCACGTCGGTGACGGCGGTGTCGAGGATCAGCACTTCCGGCTGTTCCGGCACGTTCGGGTAGATCGGGTGAATGTGCAGGTCGCCGAAGTAAGCGGCGAAACGCGCCTGCTGCGACGGCTCGATCGGTTGATTACGGAAGAACAGCACCTGGTATTTGAGCAGTGCCTGCTCGATGGCATCGCGCTGTTCCAGGTTCAGCGGCTGGCTGATGTCGACGCCGCTGATCTGTGCGCCGAGGGCCGAGCTTAAAGGGGTGATGTTCAGGCTGCTCATGGTGGTTCTCTTCAATTCCGGGGCCCCGAAACTGTCGGGGTAGTCAGTGCTGAAAAATCAGTGGGCCTGGCCGTGCCACGGCACCAGTTTGCGTTGCAGGGCGCGCAGGCCCATCTCCATCGCGAAGGCGATCAGGGCGATGACCAGAATCCCCAGCACCACCACATCGGTGACCAGGAACTGCGCGGCCGACTGCACCATGAAGCCCAGGCCGCTGGTGGCCGCGATCAGTTCGGCGGCGACCAGCGTCGACCAGCCGACACCCAAGCCAATGCGCACACCGGTCAGAATGTCTGGCAGGGCGCTTGGCAAAATCACATGGCGGATCAGTTGTGCGCGAGTGGCGCCCAGCGACTGTGCGGCGCGCAATTTGGCCGGGTCGACGGTGCGCACGCCGGTGGCGGTGGCAATCGCGATCGGGGCAAAAATCGCCAGGTAGATCAGCAGCACTTTCGACAACTCGCCGATACCGCACCAGATCACGATCAGCGGCAGATAGGCGAGTGGCGGAATCGGCCGGTAGAACTCGATCAGCGGATCGAGCACGCCACGGGCGATGCGGTTGGCACCGATGGCAATGCCCACCGGCACCGCGGTCAGAATCGCAAAACCGAGGCCCAGACCGATGCGGCTCAGGCTCGCACCCAAGTGCTGCCACAGCGTCGAATCCATGTAGCCCGTGGTCGCCAGCAACCAGCCTTTTTGCAGCACGGCGGACGGTGGCGGCAGGAACAGCGGTTCGATCAGACCGGTGGCCGTGACGGCCCACCAGATCACCAGCAACGCGAACAGGGTCAGCAGGCTGATCCAGCGGGTGCTGAGGCTACGACGCACGGGAATCACCACCGATGTGGCGGCGGGTTTCACGGCGGTGGCGGAAACGTCGTAACTGCTCATGCGCGCTCCTGCCGCTGAACGGCGCTGCGTTGCGAGAACACTTTGGCCAGCACGTGTTCGCGGGTTTCGATGAAGCGCGGATCGGACTTGATCGCCCGCGCCGATTCGCCGGCGGCGTAGCGCTGGCCGAAGTCGAGGTGCAGGCGCTCGACGATCTGCCCCGGATTCGGCGCGAGCAGAATCAGGTCAGTGGCGAGGAACACCGCTTCTTCAATGTCGTGGGTAATCAGGAACACCGGTTTGGCGGTGCGTTGCCAGACTTGCAGCAACAGCTCCTGCATCTGTTCGCGGGTGAAGGCGTCGAGGGCGCCGAAGGGTTCGTCCATCAGCAACACACGCGGATCGGCGGCGAGGGCGCGGGCCAGGCCAACGCGTTGCTTCTGGCCGCCGGAAAGCTGCCAGATGCGACGGTGTTCAAAACCGGAAAGGTCGACCAGTGCGAGCATTTCCCGAGCGCGCTGTTCGCGTTTGTCCTTGGCCACACCGGCCAGTTCCAGACCGAAAGCGACGTTGGCCAGCACGTCCTGCCAGGGCAGCAGGGCGTCGTCCTGGAACACCACGCCGCGCTCGGCGCTCGGGCCTTTGACCGGCACGTTGTCGAGGGTGATGCGGCCGGCGCTCGGTTCGACGAAGCCGGCAATCAGGTTCAACAGCGAAGTCTTGCCACTGCCGGACGGGCCGAGGGCCACCAGCAATTGCTGAGGGCCGAGGGTCAGGGAAATGTCGGACAGTACCGGTTCCGGGCTGCCGGGATACTGTGCGCTGATGCGCTCCAGCTGTAGCAAGGCCATCGCAGTTAACTCCCGATCAGTTGGTGATGTACTTGGCGCTGACGTACGGCGCGTAGTCCGGCAGTACCGCTTCGACCTTGCCTTGCTCCTTGAGGAACGCAGCGGTGTCGGTGATGGCTTTGGTGGTCGGAGCGCCGAGGTCGCTGACTTGATCCGCTGCCAGCGGGTAGACGTTGCCTTGCAGCAGCAATGGGATGTCGCTGGCTTTGGCGCCGGAGAGTTTCACCAGCTTGTCGACGTTGCTCTGATTGGCCAGCCAGGCTTTCGGATCCTTGCGGTAGTCGGCGTAGGCGTCGAGGGTGACCTTGGCGAATGCGGTGACGATTTCCGGGTGCTTCTCGGCGAAGTCCTTGCGCACGATCCAGGCGTCGAAGGTCGGTGCGCCGAACTTGGCCAGTTCACCGGAAGTGATCAGCACTTTGCCGTTTTCCTTGGCCACGCCCAGCGCCGGATCCCAAACGTAGGTGGCGTCGATGTCACCGCGTTTCCAAGCGGCAATGATCGCCGGCGGGGCGAGGTTGAGCACGGTGACTTTCGAAGGATCGATGTTCCAGTGCTTCAGCGCGGCCAGCAGGCTGTAGTGACCGGTGGACACGAACGGCACGGCGATTTTTTTGCCGATCAGATCCTGCGGGGTCTTGATGCCGGAGCCGTCGCGGGCGACCAGTGCTTCGGCGGCGCCGATCTGGGTGGCGATGAGGAAGGTTTCCACCGGGACTTTGCGGGTGATTGCAGCGGTCAGCGGGCTGGAACCGAGGTAGCCGATCTGCACGTCGCCGGAGGCGATGGCGGCGATGATGTCGGCACCGTTATCGAATTTGCGCCAGTTGATGTCGGCCTTGGTGGCTTTCTCATAGGCGCCGTCGGCCTGGGCGACTTTCGCCGGGTCAACGGTGGTCTGGTAGGCGACGGTGAGGTCGGCGGCCTGAGCCAGGAAACTCGCAGCAGCCAGAGAGGCCACGGCCAGCAGGCGAAGCGGGAAATTCAGTTTCATTGAAGAGCTCCATATCAGGCGACCGAGCGTCGGCGTGAAAGGAGACTAAATGATCTAAGAATCTAAAAATAAATAACTTTTTAGAATGAGCTTATGAGCGGAAAAATCTAAGCGTGGGAGAGTGGGGGCTTTTCGGATTATCGGTTCGGACTTGAAATCCTTACCCCCTCACCCCAGCCCTCTCCCCCAAGGGGGCGAGGGGGAAAGGGAGCCGATCGAGGGCTTTTCACAATCGGAGTTCGGCTCGGTATTTCAAGTCGGCGTAGCTCTGATAAACACTGCGGTCAGTCCCCTCTCCCACCGGGAGAGGGCTAGGGTGAGGGGGCTGCGATCCAACGCCGATCAATCAGTTGCTGATCGCCAAAATACTCGCCTGATACGACCCGACAAACACGTCGAAATCGCCGACTTCGTTCTGCTCCAGCTCAGCCTGTTGCGCCAGCGAAGACCGCGCCAGTTCTTCAAACTTCGCCTGTTCCTCAGCCGCCAACGGTTCGCTGCGGAAGAACTCGGCGTGGGCCTGGCTCTGGCGCAGGGAGAATTGCGCGAAGCTTTCCTTGTGCGTGGCCATCGCCGCCAGCACCTGAGCCGAAGGCGTCAGGGACGAATCCTTGACCTTGGCCAGTTGCGCATCGAGCGCCTTGCTGTGGGCATCGCCGCCGTGGCTTTGATCCAGCAGCGCCGCCAGCGGAGCGATTTTTTCCAGCAGTTCGGCGGCCCATTCCTTCAGCTCCACCGGTTGGCCGTCGCGCTGCAATTGCAGGCCCGGACGGCGACCTTCCTTGACCACGCTGAGGAAGTTGGAGGTGGCGTTGCCGCAGGAATTGTTGGTCAGCAGCGGGCTTTCGTTCAGCGCGCAGTACAGCAGGAACGCGTCGAGGAAGCGCGACTCGGTGAGGTCGATGCCCATCGGCAGGAACGGGTTGATGTCCAGGCAGCGCACTTCGACGTACTGAATGCCGCGGGCCATCAAGGCCTGGATCGGTCGCTCGCCGGTGTAGGTCACGCGTTTCGGGCGGATGTTCGAGTAGTACTCGTTTTCGATCTGCAGGATGTTGGTGTTCAGTTGCACCCACTCGCCATCCTGGTGCGTGCCGACTTCGACGTACGGCGCGTACGGCGTGGCCACCGCTTTGCGCAGGCTGTCGGTGTAGCTCGCCAGGTCGTTGTAGCAAGGGGTCAGACCGGCCTGGGCGTTGCTCTGGTAACCGAGGTCGCTCATGCGCAGGCTGGTGGCGTAGGGCAGGTACAGGGTGTCGGGATCCAGCTGTTCCAACTGGTGCGCACGACCGCGCAGGAAACCCGCGTCCAGCGCCGGCGAGGCACCGAACAGGTACATCAGCAGCCAGCTGTAGCGGCGGAAGTTACGGATCAGCGCGATATAGGACGACGACTGGAAATCCCGGTCGGTGCCGATGAAGCCTTCGGCTTCCTTGAGCAACGGCCAGAGTTTTTCCGGCAGGGAGAAGTTGTAGTGAATCCCGGCGATGCACTGCATGGTCTTGCCGTAACGCAGGGCCAGGCCCTTGCGGTAGACGTACTTGAGCTGACCGATGTTGGAGGTGCCGTAATAGGCGATCGGGATATCTTCCTCGGCCGGCAACGGGCACGGCATCGATGGACTCCACAGGTACTCGTTGCCGAGCTTGCTGTAGGCGAAGCGATGAATCTTGTCCAGGCTCGCCAGGGTATCGGCCGGGTCTGGCAGGGCAGGCGTGATGAACTCCAGCAGCGACTCGGAATAGTCGGTCGTGATCTGTTCGTTGGTCAGCGCGGAACCCAGGGCTTCAGGGTGCGGCGTTTGGGCCAGGCGGCCTTCGCCGTTCACGCGCAGGCATTCACGTTCGATACCGTGAAGGCACTGCTCAAGCAGAGAGAGGTTAGCGCGCTCGCCGAGCAGAGCCAGGCGGCGGTTGAGAAGTTCGCTCAATTTGGATTCCTTCACGCGTCAGTCGCCCCAATATGGGGGTGGGCAGGACGGTCTACAAGGGTGAAGTTGAAACTGGCGTTTTCGCCTGGTTTTCGGGCCATGAAAGCCCCATTGGAAACGCCAACTTCAGTCCCTGAATCTGGCAGACGCGGGCGAGGAAAACTCCGACGCTGCGATCACAGCGCCGAAATTAACTCAAAATGATGAACAACATCTACAGGACAGCGAACGTGCCTTGCGCTTTTGCGACCAGTTTGTCGCCCTGCATCACGTCGGCTTCGACCACCAGCGTGCGCCGGCCCGGGTGGATCACCCGCGCCGTGCACATCACCTCGCCTTCGGAGACGGCGCGGATGTAGTTGATCTTGCACTCGATGGTCGCGCTCTGCTGGTCAAAGCCGTGGGTGCTGGAGCAGGCCAGCCCCATGGCGATATCGACCAGACTGAACAGCGCGCCGCCGTGCAGCTTGCCGCCGCGATTGCGCAGTTCGGGTTCCAGCGCCAGGGCGACTTGCGCCACCCCGGTTTCCAGGCTGTGCAGGCGGCAGCCCAACAGCTTGAAAAACGCGCTCTCGACGAGCCCGGCTGGCATATCCATCAGCGTTTCTTCAACTGCTTGGCGTTGGCAAACAGCGACGCCATCGCGTTATTCACCGGAGCCGCCGGGGTGCTTTCCTTGCGTGGCGCCGAACCCTGCGACTGGCGTGGCGCCGAGCCCGGACGCGAGCCACGGGCACCATCGATCTTCTCGCCCGGGGTGTCGCTCATGCGCATCGACAGGCCGACGCGCTTGCGCGGGATGTCGACTTCCATGACCTTCACTTTCACCACGTCACCGGCCTTCACCGCTTCGCGCGGATCCTTGATGAACTTCTCCGACAGCGCCGAAATGTGCACCAGACCGTCCTGATGCACGCCGATGTCGACGAACGCACCGAACGCGGTCACGTTGGTCACCACGCCTTCGAGGATCATCCCCAGTTGCAGGTCCTTCAGGTCCTCGACGCCTTCCTGGAACTCGGCAGTCTTGAACTCCGGACGCGGGTCGCGGCCCGGTTTTTCCAGTTCCTGCAGAATGTCGGTGACGGTTGGCAGACCGAAAGTCTCGTCGGTGAATTTCTTCGGATCCAGACGCTTGAGGAACGCCGCGTCACCGATCAGCGAGCGAATGTCGCGGTCGGTTTCAGCGGCGATGCGTTGTACCAGCGGATAGGCTTCCGGGTGAACGGCCGAGGAATCCAGCGGGTTGTCGCCGTTCATCACACGCAGGAAGCCGGCGGCCTGTTCGAAGGTTTTCTCGCCCAGACGCGCGACTTTCTTCAGCGCGGCGCGAGTCTTGAACGCGCCGTGCTCGTCACGGTGGGCCACGATGTTCTGCGCCAGGGTCGCGTTGAGGCCGGAGATCCGCGCCAGCAGCGCCACGGAGGCAGTGTTTACGTCCACGCCCACGGCGTTCACGCAGTCCTCGACCACGGCGTCCAGACCGCGCGCCAGTTTCAGCTGCGACACGTCGTGCTGGTACTGGCCGACACCGATGGATTTCGGATCGATTTTCACCAGTTCGGCCAGCGGATCCTGCAGACGACGGGCGATCGATACCGCGCCACGGATCGACACGTCCAGATCCGGGAATTCCTTGGCTGCCAGTTCCGATGCCGAATACACCGATGCGCCGGCTTCGGAGACCATGACCTTGGTCATTTTCATCGCCGGGTATTTTTTGATCAGTTCGATCGCCAGCTTGTCGGTTTCACGGCTGGCAGTGCCGTTGCCGATAGCAATCAGGTCGACCGAATGCTTGGCGCACAGGGCGGCCAGAATCGCGATGGTCTGATCCCATTTGTTGTGCGGCACGTGCGGGTAAACCGTGGCGTGATCCAGCAGCTTGCCGGTGGAGTCGACCACCGCAACCTTGCAACCGGTACGCAGACCCGGGTCGAGGCCCAAGGTGGCGCGCGGGCCGGCCGGGGCGGCCAGCAGCAGGTCGTGCAGGTTGTGGGCGAACACATTGATCGCTTCGGTTTCGGCACCGTCGCGCAGCTCGCCGAGCAGGTCGGTTTCCAGGTGGGTGTAGAGCTTGACCTTCCAGGTCCAGCGCACCACTTCACCGAGCCATTTGTCGGCCGGACGGTTCTGGTTCTGGATGCCGACGTGCTGACCGATCATGCCTTCGCACGGGTGCAAAGTGCCCGGCAGCTCTTCGCCGACTTTCAGCGCGGAGCTGAGGATGCCTTCGTTGCGGCCACGGAAAATCGCCAGCGCGCGGTGCGACGGCATGCTTTTCAGCGGTTCGTCGTGTTCGAAGTAATCGCGGAATTTCGCGCCTTCCTCTTCCTTGCCGGCGATCACGCGGGCACTGAGGGTGGCTTCCTGCTTCAGGTAGGTGCGCAGTTTTTCCAGCAGGTTGGCATCTTCGGCGAAGCGCTCCATGAGGATGTACTTGGCGCCTTCCAGCGCAGCCTTGACGTCGGCCACACCTTTTTCGGCGTCGACGAAGCGCGCGGCTTCGGTTTCCGGGGTCAGCGACGGGTCGTTGAACAGGCCGTCGGCCAGTTCGCCGAGGCCGGCTTCCAGGGCGATCTGGCCCTTGGTGCGGCGCTTCTGCTTGTACGGCAGGTACAAGTCTTCGAGGCGGGTCTTGGTGTCGGCGAGTTTGATTTCGCGCTCCAGCTCAGGGGTGAGTTTGCCCTGCTCCTGAATGCTGGAAAGAATGCTGATGCGCCGTTCGTCGAGTTCTCGCAGGTAGCGCAGACGCTCTTCCAGATGACGCAGTTGGGTGTCATCGAGGCTGCCGGTCACTTCTTTCCGGTAACGGGCGATGAAGGGAACGGTAGAGCCTTCATCGAGTAGCGCGACGGCCGCTTCGACCTGTTGTGGGCGTACGCCGAGTTCCTCGGCGATGCGGCTGTTGATGCTGTCCATAAAACCACCTGACAAATTGTGAAAGCAGGCTCGCAGGCGCGTAAATAAAGGCCCGGAGTCTGGTGGGGCGGCTTGATGCTGGCCGCTGCCTGGGTCAAAAGGCATCCCATTGACCCGTGAAATCGAACAATTACTGCGGCGCCCATGAAAATAAGGGACGGCCACCTGCGGTAACGATTCAGACGTTGCCTGACACAAAAGGCCGCGCATTATAACCAGCGTTCTGTCATTCGGGGGCGACGCGGTCTGTAGGCACAAGCCCCGGTTTTCTGGCAGTGAAGGAAAAATCTGCTAACAATGCACACGGTGCGTATAACGGCAGCTACGCCATAATGCGCGCCGAGCTAAAAGGAGCATCCAATGAGCAGCACTGCACAAACTGCTGAAGGCGAAAAAATTCTCATCGTTGACGACGATCCGGGGCTGAGCAGCCTGCTGGAACGCTTTTTCGTCAGCAAGGGCTACCGTGCCCGCGCCGTACCGAATACCGAGCAGATGGATCGTCTGCTGTCGCGTGAAGTGTTCAACCTGGTCGTCCTCGACCTGATGCTGCCGGGCGAAGACGGCCTGACCGCTTGCCGCCGCCTGCGGGGCGCGAACAATCAGATTCCGATCATCATGCTCACCGCCAAGGGCGACGAGCTGAGCCGTATCAAGGGCCTGGAGCTGGGCGCCGACGATTACCTGGCCAAGCCGTTCAACCCGGACGAGCTGATGGCTCGCGTCAAAGCCGTGCTGCGCCGTCAGGCCGCGCCGGTGCCGGGCGCGCCGGGCAGTGAAGAAGAAAACGTCACGTTCGGCGATTACGTGCTGTCCCTGGCTACCCGCGAACTCAAGCGCGGCGACGAAGTGCACATGCTCACCACCGGTGAGTTTGCGGTACTCAAGGCCCTGGTGATGAACGCTCGTCAGCCGCTGACCCGCGACAAGCTGATGAACCTGGCCCGTGGCCGTGAGTGGGATGCCCTTGAGCGTTCCATCGACGTGCAGATTTCCCGTCTGCGCCGGATGATCGAACCCGATCCGTCCAAGCCGCGCTACATCCAGACCGTCTGGGGTGTCGGCTACGTGTTCGTGCCGGATGGCAACTCCACCAAGTGATGGGTGATTTGTAGGAGCGGGTCTGCGGGAAACGGTCGGAAACGCCGTCAGCGCAGACTCGCAATCCGCAATATGCGAGCATTGCTCGCTCCTGCAAGTGTGTAGCGGTTATCCATGAAAACCCCCGTCTGGTTCCCCCAAAGTTTTTTCTCCCGCACCCTGTGGCTGGTGCTCATCGTCGTATTGTTTTCCAAGGCATTGACCCTGGTTTATCTGTTGATGAACGAGGACGTGCTGGTGGATCGCCAATACAGTCACGGCGTCGCCCTGACGTTGCGTGCCTACTGGGCCGCCGACGAAGAGAACCGCGCGAAAATCGCCGATGCCGCGACCCTGATCCGCGTGGTCGGTGCCGGTGTGCCGGAAGGCGAACAGCACTGGCCGTACAGCGAAATCTACCAGCGGCAGATGCAGGCGGAACTGGGTGCCGACACCGAAGTGCGCTTGCGCATGCACTCGCCGCCGGCCTTGTGGGTTCGCGCGCCGAGCCTGGGGGATGGCTGGCTGAAAGTCCCGCTGTATCCACACCCGTTGCGTGGCCAGAAAATCTGGAACGTGCTCGGCTGGTTCCTGGCGATCGGTTTGCTGTCCACGGCGTCTGCGTGGATTTTTGTCAGCCAGCTCAACCAGCCACTGAAGCGTCTGGTCTACGCTGCCCGGCAACTCGGCCAGGGCCGCAGCGTGCGCCTGCCTATCAGCGACACCCCCAGCGAAATGGCCGAGGTTTATCGCGCCTTCAACCAGATGGCCGAAGACGTCGAGCAGGCCGGTCGCGAGCGTGAGCTGATGCTGGCGGGGGTATCCCATGACCTGCGGACGCCGCTGACCCGTTTGCGGCTGTCACTGGAGTTGATGGGCGATCGCACCGACCTGACCGACGACATGGTGCGCGACATCGAAGACATGGACGCGATTCTCGATCAGTTCCTCGCGTTCATTCGCGATGGTCGGGACGAGTCGGTGGAGGAGGTGGATCTCAGCGATCTGGTGCGTGAAGTGGCGGCGCCCTATAACCAGACCGAAGAGAAAGTGCGCCTGCGCCTGGAACCGATCCAGCCGTTCCCGTTGCGTCGGGTGTCGATGAAGCGCTTGCTGAACAACCTGATCGGCAACGCGTTGAATCATGCCGGCGGCAGCGTGGACGTCGCGGCCTACGTGTCCGGTGACACTAGCGCGCCGTACGTGGTGCTGAGCGTGATGGACCGTGGGGCGGGGATCGATCCTTCCGAACTTGAGGCGATCTTCAACCCGTTCACCCGTGGCGATCGGGCGCGGGGCGGGAAGGGAACCGGGCTGGGACTGGCGATTGTGAAGCGGATTGCTTCGATGCACGGCGGCAATGTCGAACTGCGCAACCGCTCCGGTGGCGGACTGGAAGCACGGGTTCGGTTACCGCTGGGATTGATGCTGCCAAGAGATGCCGTTTAACGGCAGCCTCAAGCGGCAAGTTTCAAGCTACAAGCTACAGCGGCTTTTACTCGCCACTTGCAGCTTGTAGCTCGCCGCTGTTTTTTATCCCTTGCCTTTTGTGCGGGTCATGTTCGGCCCGCCATTCTTCTCGAGATGCTCGATGATGATCCCCGCCACGTTCTTGCCCGTGGTGGTTTCGATCCCTTCCAGCCCCGGTGACGAGTTCACTTCCATCACCAGCGGCCCGTGGTTGGAGCGCAGGATATCCACACCCGCCACCGCCAGGCCCATGACCTTGGCCGCACGCAGCGCGGTCATGCGTTCTTCCGGGGTGATCTTGATCAGGCTGGCGCTGCCGCCCCGGTGCAGGTTGGAGCGGAACTCGCCGGGCTTGGCCTGACGCTTCATCGCCGCGATCACCTTGTCGCCGACCACGAAGCAGCGGATATCGGCGCCGCCGGCCTCCTTGATGTATTCCTGCACCATGATGTTCTGCTTCAGGCCCATGAACGCCTCGATCACCGACTCTGCCGCCGTCGCGGTTTCACACAACACCACGCCGATGCCCTGGGTGCCTTCCAGCACCTTGATCACCAGCGGCGCACCGTTGACCATGTCGATCAGGTCGGGAATGTCGTCCGGCGAGTGGGCGAACCCGGTCACCGGCAGGCCGATGCCCCGTCGTGACAGCAGCTGCAACGAACGCAGCTTGTCCCGCGAGCGGGCGATGGCCACCGATTCGTTGAGCGGAAACACGCCCATCATTTCAAACTGGCGCAACACGGCGCAGCCATAAAACGTCACCGACGCGCCGATCCGCGGGATCACTGCGTCGAAACCCTCCAGCGGTTTGCCACGGTAGTGGATCTGCGGTTTGTGGCTGGCAATGTTCATATAGGCGCGCAAGGTGTCGATCACCACCATTTCATGCCCGCGTTCGGTTCCGGCTTCGACCAGACGGCGGGTGGAATACAGACGCGGGTTCCGCGACAGCACAGCGATCTTCATGCAACACCTGTGGAGGAGGTAGATACCGGGAACACCGGCTTGTCTTGTACATATTTGATGCCCGGATTGACCACCAGCTGGCCGTCGATCAGGGCTTTGGAACCGAGCAACAGGCGATAGCGCATGGACTTGCGGCAGGCGAGGGTGAACTCGATTGGCCAGACCCGGTCACCCAAGGCCAGGGTGGTGCTGATCACGTAGCGCACCTGGGCCTGACCGTTCGAACTCTTGATAGTCTTGCGTGCCACCAGCGGCGCTTCGCATCGCCGATGGCGTAACTGCACGACGGTGCCCAGGTGCGCGGTGAAGCGCACCCACTTCTCGCCGTCACGTTCGAACGGCTCGATGTCGGTGGCATGCAGGCTGGAGGTGCTGGCGCCGGTGTCGATTTTTGCCCGAAGGCCGGCGACTCCCAGATCCGGAAGCGCCACCCACTCGCGCAGACCGATAACGGTCAAATGGTCAAATGTCTTCAATGGAAAAAAACCAACGATTAACGCGTCCACGCTTCAGGGGACACCTGGGCTAACGCTTTGAATGCGGGTCTGGCGAACCAGTAACCCTGCATCAGAAATATTCCGCAGTCCGCCAGGAAATCCCGTTCACCCGCACTCTCTATGCCTTCGGCGATGACTGTAACGTCCAACTCCGCACAGATTGTGACAATCCCCCGAACGATAGCCTGACGAGCACGATCACGGTCGATATCGCGGATCAGCGCCATGTCGAGTTTGATCAGGTCCGGTTGGAAATCGGCCAGCAGATTGAGCCCCGAATAGCCGGCACCGAAATCGTCGATGGCTGTCTTGAAGCCGAATTCGCGGTATTCACGCAGAATATTGGTCAAATGGCGATAGTTATCTACGTGCTCGCTTTCCAGTGTTTCGAAAATCAGCCGGTCGATCGGGAAATTGTGTTTCCTCGCGGCCTCCAGGGTGCTGCGAATGCATAACTCTGGACGATAGACGGCGTTGGGCATGAAGTTGATCGACAAGTGTGTCTGCATATTAAGCTCGGCTGCGCCTTCAATGGCGCGAGTCCGGCAGAGCTGGTCGAAACGGTAGCGGTTATCTTCTGTAACCTGATCCAGCACCGTTAAAGCGCCTTCACCTGCCACACCACGGACCAGTGCCTCGTAGGCGTACACCGACTCGTCACGCAGATCCACGATGGGCTGATAAGCGAAGGAAAAATCGAAGCCCAGCGGCTCGCTCTGCTGGCAGCCCAGGCACCCGGATTTGGGCGCGGTCAATGAAGACGGAAATTTGGTCACTCGATCACTCCATGCCGTTGAACCGGCGAAGATCACAGTTTATCTGGAGGGCCGAGTTCTTGCGCCCGACAGAATCGGTAGTACAGTTCCGACTACTGGCTGAACGAGGAATTCATATGGCACAAAAAAGCGAAGAGGACGACAAGGTCCGTCTCGACAAGTGGTTGTGGGCCGCGCGTTTTTTCAAGACTCGCGCCTTGGCCAAAGCCGCCATCGAGAGTGGCAAGGTGCATTGTCGGGGAGAGCGCTGCAAGCCTGGCAAAGAACCACGCATTGGCGATGAGTTCGAGATTCGCGCCGGCTTCGACGAGAAGACCGTCGTGGTTCAGGCCCTGTCGATCGTGCGTCGCGGCGCACCTGAGGCGCAGACGCTGTATGCCGAGACCGAGGCGAGTATTGCCAAACGTGAAGCGGCTGCGGCGATGCGCAAGGCAGGCGCCCTGGGTGTGACCACCGATGGCAAACCGAGCAAGAAGCAGCGTCGGGATCTGTTTAAATTTCGTGGGAACAGTAGCGGCGAATAAAAAAACGCAGTCTGCCGGCCTGGGTGCAAGACCCGCCGGCGGCTGCGTTTTTTGTTCAGCAATGTTCGATTATTGCGCGGACACCACACTCATCCGCGAAACCATCGGCAGCTTGCCCAGCAGCCGGAAGACCGGTGCCGTGACCTTCAACCAGAAGTTCGCCGCGTGATAAGCAAACGGCGTGTAGTAACCCCAGCCCAGTGCCCACACCGCCAGCAGCATGCCGCCGATGTAATCGTCCTGGCCCCAATGAGCACCGGCGACCAGACGCGGCAACATGAACAGCAATGCCAGGCCCCAAATCACCAGGAACTGACTAACCGTACGGCTGAACACGCCCATGAATAGCGCCCAGATCAGCAGCACCGAGGCGTGGTCACCGGGGAAACTCTGGCTCGAGCGGTCCTTCAGTTCCCAGGTCTTCTCCAGATGCGGGAAGTAATCGCTGATATGCACCGCGCCTTCGAGCACCATCGACGGGCTGCTGTGCTGCCAGCCCATGTGATCGGCGAACTTGGAAAACAGCGCGCGGATCACCACCATCAGCAGCAGGATCGAAAAAAATCCGAAAAAGGCGCGACGCACGTCAATCGCCCTGAACACCCAGTCACCCTTGATCAGCAGCATCAGCAGAATCAGGCCGACGACGATGTCGAACGGTCGCAGACTTGCAATTGCCCAGATGTGGAGCCATATGGGGTTGCTGGCCAGCGGTGCATTGAGTGAGCGGAACAGCCACTCGTCGAAAATCACACACAGCATCTGACCCGTAGGCCATAACCAGAAAGCCAGCAGTGCCAATGGCACAACGTTGCACAGAACCAGCCGGCCGAGGTTCCACCTTGATTGGAACAAACCCGGATTGTTCATAAAATGCCTCCCGTGGCTGAACATCGGCATCAAAAAGGATGCCAGAAGCGCGGGATTTTCATTCTTTGTAACCATTTTGTCATCACATTCAGATACCCAGACCTATGACCGATTTCCTCGATACCGATTACACCCAACGCTTCATCTTCGATGACAGCGACACGCGCGGCGAACTGGTGTCGCTGGAGCGCAGCTACGCCGAAGTGCTCGCCAAGCACCCGTACCCGGAACCGGTTGCGCAATTGCTGGGCGAACTGATGGCCGCCGCCTCGTTGCTGGTGGGCACCCTGAAATTCGATGGCTTGCTGATTCTTCAGGCCCGTTCCGAAGGCCCGATCCCGCTATTGATGATCGAATGCTCCAGCGAGCGCGAGATTCGTGGCCTGGCGCGCTACCACGCCGAGCAAATCCCGGCCGACGCAACCCTTGGCGACCTGATGCCGAACGGCGTCCTGGCCTTGACCGTCGACCCGATCGCCGGCCAGCGTTATCAGGGCATTGTCGACCTCGACGGCGAAACCCTGTCCGACTGCTTCACCAACTATTTCGTCATGTCCCAGCAGGTCGGCACTCGCTTCAAACTGTGCGCCGATGGCCGTCGTGCCCGTGGTCTGCTGCTGCAGCAACTGCCGGCCGATCGCCTGAAAGACGAAGAAGAACGCGCCGCCAGCTGGCAGCACATCACCGCGCTGGGCAACACCCTGACCGCTGATGAACTGTTGAGCCTGGACAACGAAACGGTTCTGCATCGCCTCTACCATGAAGAGCAGGTTCGTCTGTTCGATGTGCAGACACTGCGCTTCCACTGCAGCTGCTCCCGCGAGCGTTCGGGCAATGCACTGGTCAGCCTGGGTCTGGAAGATGCGCAGGCGCTGGTGGCCGAGCAAGGTGGCCAAGTCGAGATCGATTGTCAGTTCTGTAACCAGCGCTACCTGTTCGATGCGGCAGATATCGCTCAATTGTTCGCTGGAGCGGGCGTCGAGACGCCGTCAGATACCCGGCACTAAAACGGTTCAGCGCAGGTAAATTCACTGCTCAACGACGGAATTACGCCGTTACGACGGGAGGGCCCTACTCTTTTTGGGCTTTTCTGGCATAATCCGGCCCACTTTTTTCGCGGTAGTAGTGCACGACTTTCTACTACAAAACGTTTGGAGCACACTCGGCCACTGGCCGACGGGGAACCTCATGACGCAAGCCAATAACGCCGTGTACACCGATCTGAGTGTTGATGATCTGGTAAAAGAAGCCCTGAACCGCGGTGAAGGCGAGCTTGCCGATACCGGCGCTCTGGTTGTTCGCACCGGTCACCGCACCGGCCGTTCGCCAGTCGACCGTTTCATCGTTGAAGAGCCTTCCACCCAGGCCGCCATTGCCTGGGGCCCGATCAACCGCAAGTTCCCGGCCGACAAGTTCGACGCGCTGTGGGCTCGTGTTGAAGCATTCAACAACGCGCAAGAGCATTTCGTTTCCCACGTGCATGTAGGCGCGGCCGAAGATCACTACCTGGCCGTGAAGATGACCACCCAGACTGCCTGGCAGAACCTGTTCGGTCGTTGCCTGTTCATCAACCCGGCCCAGTACAACCCGGCCGGTCGCGAAGAGTGGCAAGTGCTGAACGTCGCCAACTTCGAGTGCGTGCCAGAGCGTGACGGCACCAACTCCGACGGTTGCGTGATCATCAACTTCGCCCAGAAGAAAGTGCTGATCGCCGGCATGCGTTACGCCGGTGAAATGAAGAAAGCCATGTTCTCCGTGCAGAACTTCCTGCTGCCGGCCGCTGACGTGCTGCCAATGCACTGCGCTGCCAACATCGGCGAAGAAGGCGACGTGACCCTGTTCTTCGGTCTGTCGGGCACCGGCAAGACCACCCTGTCCGCCGACGAAAGCCGTTACCTGATCGGTGACGACGAACACGGCTGGGGCGAAGGCGTTGTCTTCAACATCGAAGGCGGCTGCTACGCCAAGTGCATCGACTTGTCCGAGAAGAACGAGCCGGTCATCTGGAAAGCCATCAAGCACGGCGCGGTGCTGGAAAACGTCGTGATCGACGATGCCAAGCACGCCGACTACGCCGATGTCAGCCTGACCCAGAACAGCCGCGCGGCCTACCCGCTGGAGCACGTTGCCAAGCGTTCCGAGAAGAACCTGGGCGGCGAGCCAAACGCTGTGATCTTCCTGACCTGCGACCTGACCGGCGTCCTGCCGCCAGTGTCGATCCTCAACGAAGAACAAGCGGCCTACCACTTCCTGTCCGGCTACACCGCACTGGTGGGCTCGACTGAAATGGGTTCGGGCAGCGGCATCAAGTCGACCTTCTCCACCTGCTTCGGCGCACCGTTCTTCCCGCGTCCGGCCGGCGAATACGCTGAACTGCTGATCAAACGCATCCGCGGCTTCGGCTCCAAGGTCTACCTGGTCAACACCGGCTGGACCGGCGGTGGCTACGGCGTCGGCAAACGCTTCAACATCCCGACCACCCGTGCGGTGATCGCAGCGATCCAGAGCGGCGCGCTGATCGGTGCAGCCACCGAACACCTGGACACCATCAACCTGGACGTGCCACTGGCCGTACCGGGCGTCGAAACCAACCTGCTCAACCCACGCAACACCTGGGCTGACAAGGCTGCGTACGACGAAGCTGCCAAAGCACTGGCCGGTCTGTTCATCGAGAACTTCAAGAAGTTCGAAGTGAGCGACGCGATCAAGGCTGCCGGGCCTAAGTTGTAAGACTGGGTTTGTAGCGAATGAAAAAGCCGCCTCTTGAGGGCGGCTTTTTTGTGGGTGATGGGTTGGACTTCATTGTCAGATCAACTGCCATTATTCCCGCAGAATCCGCGTTAAACAGCCAGAATAATGCTACTTATGGAGCCGCGAACTCCTAGCTTTTTCTCTCCAGCCATCATGGCCATTGCCGTCTGGTATGCAGCACTCGTAGCACTTCCACAACATCAACTTTGACTGTGTAGATGATGCCGTAGTTTGGAGTGACGACGATTTCGCGGGTACCTCCCGCGATACCTTTTCGGTACAGGGCTGGGTGGTGCCGAGCGCTTTCTCCTTTCAGTTCGAAGGCCTCATCAAGTTCAATCGCTGCAGCGGGATTTTCCTGGCCGATACGCTCCATGATGTTGTCTCGGTCATCCAGCGCCTCTTGGCGCCAGACCAACCTCATCAACGTACTCGCTGACGCAGGGCATCCCGCTTGGCGGCAAATATCCTCCGAGCGTCTTCATCGCTGACGCTGGGTCTTGGGTCATCAATACTGATTTGTACCTGTTGCTTGACCCATTCCTCATACGCAGCTGCTTCATGAGCTTGTTTCATCGCTTCGGCGCGATCAGGGCGGGCATAGGTTTTTATCTGAAGAGGGTCATAACTGGAGGCGTCCACATCGAAGTGATTGATGCCCACCCCTTGCAGGTAGGTCACCAGTGTTTCGAACCGTTTGAACAGCCGCACCTGACCACTGCGCTGTGCGGTCAGTGAATATTCTTTGCTTCCTTGCTGAATCTGAATCGACCAGCCACCCGGTTTGGCGACGATATGTGCGCTACTGATCGAGCCGTTCTCAAACAGCCGCGTGAGAGTGCTGTGATCAATGGTTTCAGTGGTCATGAAGGCAAGCCCTTGGTTGAACAATGGCTCCCATCGTACGCAATCAATAATAGTTTGCAAAATTCTGATCCTTAAGTTTCGCGCCGGAGATGTCGGCGTCAGTGTTCGAGATAGGGGCAGGCAGTTCTAGCTGTGAACACGCCTGCCGAGGAGTTCGTCAGGCCGGGGCTTTCCAGCTGAGCATTTTCTGCTGGGCGACCTGGAGCAGGTCATAGCCGTCTTTGGTGAGAAGGTAGAGTGCGTGTGTGATGTGCGGGATGTCTTCGACGTCGGCGTGTTTGAAGCAGAGGCAGTAGAGGGTTTGCAGCAAGTCGCTTGAGGCGCGCAGGCGCTGGACGGCGCATTCGAGGATGTCTTGCGGGTTGGCCTCGGTGTCGATGACCAGGGGCTTGGTGTCGGTGAGGTTGGAGTCGAGTGGGCGGTAGCGATCGGAGTGGAGCTCGTTCCATGATTTCATTTTTTAGATCCTCAATTGCTTCGAATGAAGCCACCACATCGTGACCAAGCGACTGGAGGCGACTGTGTTCGGGTTGGTCAACCGGTGAGGATCATGCACATACCCGGCACGCTCGAGAGCGTCCCAAACACAGCCACCATAACGCTGCTGGCAATTGAGTGCCGGCAGCATACAGCGGACGCGAATGCATGATCCATTCGGGTGACCAAGCCCGAGCCGCTGAATTGGCAGCGACAGTCACAACTATAGGTTTCTGCCCACTGGGGCTGATAGAAGACAAGGCGCCGCTGCGTGTAGGAACGGGATGCAGATTCGGGCAGTCCGTTCCTACAGATCAATCACGGTTTTCAACGAATCGCCCGATACCCCTCAACATCCAGCACACTCGTCGTCAACCCGGTCGCCGGGGTGTAGATCCCGCCTTTCACCGTCGAGAACGGCACGCCTTTGCTGCCCAGCGATACGTAGCGTTCGCCTTGATCCAGCTCGGTGAACCAGGTGTAGGAGCACTTCTCCATGGCTTTGTATTTCGCTGCCGCGTTGACGATGGCGGCGGTGTGGTTGCGCAGGTCGGCGTCGGTGAGGTTGAGGTTTTTGTCGAGTACGGTGCCCCAGCGTTTCAGGCAGACCTCGGCAAAGTGGCGGACGATGAGGCCGGGTTCGGCCAGCACTTTGGGACCACTGTTGCCATCGGCGGAGGCGTTACCGACCAGGGTGGCGTGACGGCCAGGCATCGGGAAGATGCTGGTCTTGGTGCCGGTCGCGGTTTGCGGGATGACGCAACTGAAGCCCTTGGAGCGCTCATCCCGCGCATAGAAACCCACATATTCTTTTACGTTGCTGTTGAGCTTTACCCGTTGGTCCTGAAAGTTGCCAATACCTGGTACCGGGTCGATGGCAAAGATATTCACTGGAATGTTTTTCAGTGCACTGTCGTTGAACATGGCATTGGCCAGCATATGGCAACTGATACCGCCGCGGCTCCAGCCCACCAGATTGACTTTTGTTGGAATAACACCGTCCTTGCGAAAGGTTTTAATAATCTGTTCCTGTAACTTCTGTTGCGTGACGCTGCGATCGCCATAGTTATATTTGCGCCACAGCCAGGAACCTTCGACTTTTACATCTTCAATCGGAATGCCGGCGGCTTTTAGGCGGTTGTATTCCGCCTCTGTCAGTTTTTCGCGCTGCCAGTCGCACTTGCCTTTGATGATGTTCATCGCGTGCAGGACGTTTTCTTCCCAACCTTTGCCGAACAAGGTCCCGCTGAGGCCGTAGTCCTTGGATTTTGTGAACAGTTCATCAGCTTGCAGGTTGCTGGTGCCGGGGCCATCGACCACGATCCATTCGGCGAACTCGCGGCCAACGTGATGAGAGGCAAGTGTGGAAACCAATTCACCGTCCCAATAGTTTTCGTGGGTGTCATCAAACTTCGTCGAACCTGTACCGCAAAAAAAAATAGTCAGCGTAGTCATGTTGTTGCTCTTGGTTGATGTAAGAGCAAACAGGCTAGTTCCGATCTTTGTTGTAATGGAAGTGATGGGTTGTTGCGAGCTTTGTAAGTTGGTCAGCTGGCTTTAACTATTTATTCGTTGTCTGGCAACTTCCAACAAGTCACAGCCGTCCTGCGTCAACAAATAAAGCGCATTGACGATGTTGGGGATATCTTTCACGTCGGCCTGTTTGAAACACAAACAGTAAAGAGTTTCCAGCAGATCGCTGGCGGCACGCAGGCGTTGATCGGCGGCATTGAGCAAATCACCCGGTGCTGCTGCGGTGTCGATGACCATGACCGGGTTGTCGCCGCCGCAGGTCTTGAGAGGGCGAAAACGAGTATTCAGCGGTGTGAACATGTTCATGATTGAGGTGTGTCCTTTACGAAGTCGCTTCGGCGGGCCGACACAGTGTTTTCAGTCGCGCCGGCCACTATAGAAGGGAGCCGTCGAGTGGGACAAGACAGCCACAATGGACAGAATTCGTAGGGGTTTTTCCGGGGTTCGGGCATTTGCCCTACGCGTTTTTGCGGCTTTTTCACAGCCAAACCCTGATGGGCGAAATTTCCTACGTGTTTGTCGGGCGATTCCCGTTAAACATCTGTATGGTGCGCGCCAGAATCCGTGGGGCGTTTCCAGACGTCCGACACAGACTTAAAGGGAATTGGGTATGCAGTGGCTAAGAATGGCCTCGATCGTTTTGCTATGGGCCAGTGGTTGTCGTTTGGCGTTGGCCTCCGAGGCGGGCAATGGACTGTTGCTCACGCAAGTGGAGCGCACCGAATGGCCGGACGCACTCACGACCCAGGCCAGCATCGACACGGCGTCCCGCGCCGAAGTGCTGATGTTCGGCAAGGCACTGCTGGCCAGCGAAGGCCTGGATGAGTCCGGGCTGAAACAACGTCTGGGCGTGCCGCATGTGCAGCTCAAGTCGATCCGCCAGGTGCGTGACGGCCTATGGGATCGTTTGCTCACCACCTATCGCAACGCCAGCCAGAACTGCGACGAGCAAGCGTTCTGTCCTCGGGTGCGCAGTGTCGCCGACCTGCGTCAGTTGGCGGCGGCATTCACCGGTGATATCAGCCCGGCCCATGCACTGTGGGCCAGCAAAAGCCAGGGCGTGCACGAGCAACTATTGAACGAGCAATTGCGAGTGGCGGTGTTGCAGCCGTAGTCCCGCCGTCACAGTCCCGCCGTCACGACGTTGGCCAAAGGCTGGAGGTCGTCGGGTATCATCCCGTATCGATTTGACCCCGACCTTTTCTCGACGCGCTGCGATCGCCCGCTAGGCTGTTGGCATCACAGCGGTCAACGGAGTGACAGCGAATGCACAACACCCTGGAACAGGTTTTCGGTTATCCACAGTTTCGACTCGGCCAGGAGACCGCAATCAGCGCCGTACTCGCCGGGCGCTCGGCGGCGGCGATCTTCCCCACCGGCTCCGGCAAGTCCCTTTGTTACCAGGTGCCGGCGCTCTTGTTGCCACACCTGACGCTGGTGGTCTCGCCGCTGCTGGCGCTGATGCAGGATCAGCTGGAGTTTTTGCGACGACACGGGATTTCGGCAGGCAGCATCGATTCGGCGCAGAGCCGCGAAGATGCCAATGATGTGATGGCACGTGCCCGTTCCGGCGAACTGAAGATCCTGATGATTTCCGTGGAGCGCTTGAAGAACGAGCGCTTTCGCAATTTTTTGCAGCAGGTGCCGATCTCGCTGCTGGTGGTGGATGAGGCGCACTGCATTTCCGAATGGGGCCACAACTTCCGTCCCGACTACCTCAAGCTGCCGGACTACCAGCGCCAGTTCAACATCCCGCAGACCCTGTTGCTGACCGCCACGGCGACACCGAAAGTCATCGCCGATATGCAGGCGAAATTCGCCATCGCGGCAGAAGATGTGGTGACCACCGGTTTCTATCGGCCCAACCTCAATCTGCTGGTCGAGCCGGTACGTGGGCAGGACAAGCGTCGACGGCTGGTGGAGTGGATGAGCGAGCGCGCGGGCCAGCCGAGCATCGTCTACGTCACCCTGCAGAAAACCGCCGAGCAGATTGCCGAACATCTTGAGCGCAATGGCATTCAGGCCGAGGCTTATCACGCCGGTTTGCCCCATGAACAACGGGACGGGATCCAGAAGCGCTTCATGGGCGGGCAGTCCAATTGCATCGTCGCCACCATTGCGTTCGGCATGGGCATCGACAAGAGCGACATCCGCAACGTGGTGCATTTCGACCTGCCCAAATCCATCGAAAACTACAGCCAGGAAATCGGCCGCGCCGGACGTGACGGGCAGCCCTCCGACTGCCTGGTACTGGCCAACCGCGACAGCCTCAACGTGCTGGAAAACTTCGTGTATGGCGACACGCCGGAACAGGACGGCATTCGTCATGTGCTCGACGAGTTGCAGGCCGCCGCGCCCGAAGGCCAATGGGAATTTCTGCTCGGGCCGCTGGCGGACCAGAGCAACATTCGTTCGTTGCCTCTGAAGACGTTGCTGGTGCAGCTTGAGCTGCGAGGACTGATTGCCCCGCGTTACGCGTACTACGCCGAGTATCGCTTCAAATACCTGCTGGAACCCGAGGCGTTGCTTGAGCGTTTCGAAGGTGAACGGAGGGATTTCGTCGCCGCGATCATCCAGACCTCAAGCCGCGCACGCACCTGGGCCACGGTGAATTTCGAGGCGATGTACGAGCAGTATTCCGCCGAGCGCAATCGGGTGGTGAAGGCCCTGGATTACTTTCAGGAGAAGGGCTGGGTCGAGCTTGAGAGCAAGCAAATGACCGAGGTCTACAACGTCCTGCGCGGCGATTTCGACAGCCAGGCGCTGAGCGCTGAACTGCATGACTATTTCACCCGCCATGAGCAAACCGAAGTGGCGCGGATTCACGCCATGCTCGAGCTGTTCGCCACCGAGCGATGCCTCGGATATCGGCTGGCCGAGTATTTTGGCGATCACAATGCACCGCAGCAGTGCGGACATTGCTCGGTGTGTCACGGGCAAGTCGCGCGGCTGCCAGCACCTCCGGAATTGCCGACGCTTGTGGATAAAAATTTTGCGACGTTGTGTGGCGATTTTATCCACAGGCATCAGCAGCACGCTGGCAGTGCTCCGTCGGCGGAGCGATTGACCCGGTTCCTGTGCGGAATCAGCGTACCGTTGTTTACCAAGCTAAAGGCCCGGGCCATTTCCGGGTTTGCGGCGCTGGAAGAATATCCCTACGCGGAGGTTCGGGCCTGGGCTCAGGCGCATCTGTGAGGTCTCGAATCCATCTGCTGAATGTCGATCATCACGGCAATGAACTTCAAAAATGCCCGGTGGCTGACTATGGTGATGGCTGTCTTCGGATCGCCAACAAGAGAACAACATGAGCCAGACATCCTTCGCTATTCAGCAGGCCGCCGTGATCGGCGCCGGCACCATGGGCCGCGGCATCGTCATGTGCCTGGCCAACGCCGGCGTGTCGGTGCAGTGGGTCGATAACAATCCACAGATGCTCGAGCAGGCGCTGGCCACCGTGGCCGATACCTATGCGCACAACGTGCGACAAGGCCGGATCGACCAGACCGAGGCCGATGCGCGGATTGCCCGTGTCAGTGCCGCGACAGACTATGTGGCGATCCGCAACGTCGACCTGGTGATCGAAGCGGTGTACGAAAACCTCGAACTCAAGCAGAAGATCTTCCGCGAGCTCGATGGCGTGCTGAAACCCGAGGCGCTGCTGGCGAGCAATACTTCGGCGCTGGACATCGATGCCATTGCCGCCGCGACACGGCGTCCGACTCAAGTGCTGGGCCTGCATTTCTTCAGCCCGGCGCACATCATGAAGTTGCTGGAAATAGTCCGTGGCGCGCAGACCTCACCGGCAGTGCTTGAAGCGGCGCTTGAGCTGGGCAAGCGCATGGGCAAGGTCAGTGTGGTGTCGGGCAACTGCCACGGTTTTATCGGCAACCGCATGCTGCATCCGTATGTGCTCGAAGCGCGCAAGATGTTGCTCGAAGGGGCGTATCCGCACCAGGTCGATGCGGCATTGCAGAGCTTCGGTTTCGCCATGGGGCCGTTTCGCATGTACGACGTGGTCGGCATCGATCTCGAGTGGCGTGCCCGCGAGCTCGCCGGCAAGGGGCAGGACGCGCCCGAGGTTCAGGTGGATAACCGCTTGTGCGAACAGGGTCGCTTCGGTCAGAAGTCCGGCAACGGTTATTACCACTACGAGCCGGGCAGTCGTCAGGCCGAGCATGATCCCGAGGTCGATGCGCTGGTGATGAGCGTCAGCGAAGGGTTGGGATTTCATCGGCGGGATATCGGCTCGGAGGAGATCCTTGAGCGATGCCTGCTGGCGTTGGTCAACGAGGGCGCGAAGATCCTGCAGGAAGGGATTGCCGAGTCGGCGCATGACATCGATCAGGTCTATCTGAATGGCTATGGCTTCCCGGCGGAGCGGGGCGGACCGATGGCCTGGGCGGATGATCAGGGACTGGCCGACATTCACAAGCGATTGCTGGCGCTGGAGACCCGGCAGGGCGATCACTGGCGTCCGGCGCCATTGATCGGCGAGCTGGCGGCGCGAGGCAAGGGTTTTTACCTTTAGACTGGGCAGATCACTCCAGGAATCGACACTGATGTCCAACCCGATGCCGCAACGCAGCAATTACCCACACTTCCAGCCGATCACCACGCGCTGGCATGACAACGACGCCTACGGTCACGTCAACAACGTTACCTATTACAGCTTCTTCGACACGGCGGTGAACACCTACCTGATCCAGGTCGGAGGGCTGGATATCCATGACGGCGAGGTGGTGGGATTTGTGGTGAGTTCGTCCTGCGACTACTTCGCGTCGATCGCTTTTCCGGATCGAATCGAGATTGGCCTGCGGGTCGGCAAGCTGGGCAACAGTTCGGTGCAATACGAACTGGCGGTGTTCAAGGAAGGAGAACAGGAAGCCTGTGCCGCCGGGCGCTTCGTGCATGTATTCGTCGACCGGGCATCCAATCAGCCGGTGTCGATTCCGGCCCGATTGCGCGAAGCGCTGGAACGCCTGACGGTGTGACGGACAAAAAAAATCGCAGCCCGGGGGAGCTGCGATCTGGGGGTATCAGCTAACGAGGCCAGGCCTCAGTCGCGATAGTAGCGGTGGTGCTTGCGATGGCCATAGGCATGGCCACGACCTGGGTGACGGTCACGGTAGTAGCGACGATCATCATGGCGACGATCGTAATGACGATCATCGTCATCGCTCTTGTTGCCCATGTAGTTGCCCAGCGCGCCACCCGCGCCGCCGCCGGCTGCTGCGCCGATCAGGCTGCCGGTGGTGCCGCCCATGCTGCGGCCGACCACGTTGCCGCCGGCTGCGCCCAGCGCACCGCCGATGGCTGCTTCGCCACGGCTGCGCTTGTCGGCGCCCACCGCACTACCACCCGCGCCGCCCAGGGCTGCGCCAATGGTTGAACCTGTACTGCCGCCTAGCGATTGACCGACGACCGAGCCAAGAACCCCGCCCAATGCGCCGCCCACACCTGCTTCGGTGGTGCCTCCGGCAGAAGCGAAGCCACTGACCAGGCCAAGGGACAACAAGAGAATCGAGGAGAACTTCATAGAGGAGCCTCAAAGGGATGACGGCGCGATCCTGAGGCTCTGGAATGGGCGTGACAATCAAAATCCGACGAATAGCACGACCTGTATACAATTCTGCAAGTTGCTGATTTTTGGGCGGAACTTAACCGATTTTCGCCGGTCTTTAGCTACTTCGGACAGGCCGCTTTGATCACAAAGCGGCCTTTTTTGTGGGCGTTTGAAAAGTGTCTGCGAGATCTATCGAGTCTGACTTTCGGACGCGGAGCGTCCACGGCTTCGCTCCCACGCAGAGCGTGGGAGCGATCAGAATCAGGCCGACTTGGCCATGATCAGCCCCGTCTCACTCGCCGCTTCCAACCGGATAGCGATGAATTTCGACGTCGGCGTATGGCTGCCATCGCCGGTACTCTCCAGCGGCACCAACGGGTTCACTTCAGGGTAATAAGCCGCCGCCTGCCCCGCCGGGATATCGAACGCCAGCAGCGTGAAGCCCTTCACCCGACGCTCGCGACCATCGTCCCACAGCGACACGATGTCAGCCTTCTGCCCCGGTTTGAAGCCCAGGCGAATGATGTCCGCCTCGTTGGCGAACAGCACATCACGTTGCCCCTTCACCCCGCGATAACGATCGTCGAGACCATAAATCGTGGTGTTGTACTGATCGTGGGAACGCATCGATTGCAGGATCAGATCCGGCAGTTTGCCGGTAGCGCGAGTGCGCTCGTGGATCAGGTCCTTGGGCAGCATGTTCGGCTTGAAGTTGGCCCGGCCCGACGTGGTGTTCCACTTGCGCGCGCCGGCGCTGTTGCCGAGGTAGAAACCACCCGGGTTCTTGACCTTCTCGTTGAAGTCCTTGAAGCCCGGAATGGTGTCGGCGATCAGTTCGCGGATGCGCCGGTAGTCGGCCACCAGCCAGTTCCAGTCCACCGGTTTGCTGCCCAGGGTCGCGGCGGCGATGCCGGCGATGATCGACGGCTCCGAGCGCATCTGGTTCGACAGCGGCTGCAACTGACCGTTGGAGGCGTGCACCATGCTGAACGAGTCTTCCACGGTGACGGCCTGCGGGCCTTCGGTCTGGATATCGATGTCGGTACGGCCCAGGCACGGCAGGATCAACGCGTCCTTGCCGTGAGCCAGGTGGCTGCGGTTGAGCTTGGTGCTGATCTGCACAGTCAGGTCGCAGTTGCTCAGGGCCTGGAAGGTGCGCGGGCTGTCCGGCGTGGCCTGGGCGAAGTTGCCGCCCAGACCGATGAACACCTTGGCGCGACCTTCGGCCATCGCATGAATCGCTTCGACCACGTTGTGCCCGTTGTGACGTGGAACCTTGAACTGGAAGCGACGCTCGAGGGAATCGAGGAACGCCACCGGCGGACGCTCGTTGATGCCCATGGTGCGGTCGCCCTGCACGTTACTGTGGCCACGCACCGGGCACAGTCCGGCGCCGGGTTTGCCGATGTTGCCGCGCAGCAGCATCAGGTTGGCGATTTCCTGGATGGTCGGCACCGAGTGACGATGCTGGGTGATGCCCATCGCCCAGCACATGATCACGTTCTTGCCTTTGGCGTACATGCGCGCCGCTTGCTCGATTTCCACCAGGGTCAGGCCGGACTGCGCGACGATCTGCTCCCACGGCGTGTCATCGACGACGCCGAGGTATTCCAGCACGTTGACGCTGTGTTCATTGAGGAAGTCGTGATCGAACACCGCCGGTGCGCCGGCCTTCTGCGCCTCGCGTTCCCATTGCAGCAGGAACTTGGCCATGCCGCGCAGCACCGCCATGTCGCCGCCCAGCGCCGGGCGGAAATACGCGGTGTTGGTCGGCTTGTCGCCGTTGGTGAGCATTTCGATCGGGTGCTGTGGATGCTGGAAGCGTTCCAGACCCCGCTCTTTCAGCGGGTTGATGCACACCACCTGAGCGCCGCGTTTCACCGCTTCACGCAGGGGTTCGAGCATGCGCGGGTGGTTGGTGCCTGGGTTCTGGCCCCAGACGAAAATCGCGTCGGCGTGTTCGAAATCGTCGAAGGTCACGGTGCCTTTGCCGACGCCGACACTCTGCGCCAGCGCCACGCCGCTGGCCTCGTGGCACATGTTCGAGCAGTCGGGGAAGTTGTTGGTGCCGAAGGCGCGCACGAACAGTTGATACAGGTACGCCGCTTCGTTGCTGGCGCGGCCCGAGGTGTAGAACTCGGCCTGATCCGGGCTCGACAGCGCTTGCAGGTGTTTGCCGATCAGCGCGTAGGCATCGTCCCAGCTGATGGGTTTGTAGCGATCGGTTTCGGCGTCATACACGACCGGCTCGGTCAGGCGACCCTGATATTCAAGCCAGTAGTCGCTCTGCTCCAGCAACGAGGTGACGCTGTGCTTGGCGAAGAACTTGCCGTCGACCCGACGCTTGGTCGCTTCCCAGTTCACGGCTTTGGCGCCGTTCTCGCAGAATTTGACCATGCCGCTTTCCGGCGAGTCGCCCCAGGCGCAGCCCGGGCAGTCGAAGCCGCCGTTCTGGTTGGTCTTGAGCATCATGCGCAGGTTTTTCAGCGCGTTGTCGCTGGTCAACCAGGCCTGGGCCACGCTGATCAGGGCGCCCCAGCCACCGGCCGGGCCCTTGTAAGGCTTGTAGCGCGGAACGGGTTTCTGGTCGGCTTGATGATGTTGGCTCACGGGTGTTTCTCCATTTCTGGGCTATACACCCGCGGCGCGTTCTTCTGCGGCAGGTGGATGAGATTGAGGTTGTGGCGTCGCGCCCATTGCACGGCGAGACCGGTAGGCGCGGACAGGCTGACCAGGGTCTGAATCCCGGCCCGCAGGACTTTCTGGATCAATTCGAGGCTGCAACGGCTGGTGACAATTGCCAGGCCGCCGGCTGTGGATATCTTTTGCCGGATCAGGCCGCCGATCAGTTTGTCGAGGGCGTTGTGCCGGCCGATGTCTTCGCGGCCCAGCAGCAATTCACCGCTGGCGTTCATGAACACCGCCGCGTGCACCGCACCGCAATGCTGGCCGAGCGGTTGAAACGCGCCGATGCGCTGGCGCAGACCGTCGAGCCATTCGATGGGCGGCAAGGGGGCGCCGGGCAAAACCTTGAGGTCAGGCAGCGCCTGCTCGACCGCTTCCACGCCGCACAGTCCGCAACCGCTGGTGCCGGCCAGTTGCCGCCGCTGCTGCTTGAGGTTCCAGAAGGCGCGGTTGGCGATGGTCACTTGCGCGTATTGCGCCGAGCCCGAGCCGGTCAATTGCAGGTCGTAGATGTCCGAGGCGTCTTCGATGATGCCGCTGCCGAGGCTGAAACCGACGATGAAGTCTTCAAGGTCGGTCGGCGTCACCAGCATCACGGCCTGACTGATGCCGTTGTAGGCAATCGCCAACGCGACTTCTTCGGCCAGCGCGGTGCTGGCCGATTCCGCGAAGGGGAGATCGCTGTAGCTGTAGGTCTGACTGGCGGCTGGCGCGGGCGTTTCGAGAGCAGGCGCCGCGCAGGCCGGGCGCTTGGCGTTCATGGCATCACCGACGGATTGATCAACGTTAAGACTAGGCGCGGCAAGTTGTCGCGTCTAATCGCTAGTGTCGATCCTTCGATAGATGCCGTCGATCAAGTCTCAGCTGGTGATTTCTGATAAAGCGCGAAACAGGCCTCGGCCAACGCCGATCGTGGGGCGCCGCGACGCATGATCAGCCCTAGTCGGGCAAGGGTCTGGGCGTTTTCGATGGGTTGCAGGCGCAGGTTATCCGTGAGGTTTTCCAGACCGCCGTCCAATGGCATCACCGCGCAGCACAGCCCGCCGTGCACAGCTTGCAACAATTGGTGAACGGCGTCGGTTTGCAGCAACGGTTGTGGCGTCAGGCCACGGCTGTGGAAGTTATGGTCGATGGATTGGCGAAAATGCATGCCGCTGGTGAGCATGCCCAGGGGCAGCTCGATCAGCGATTCCCAACTCAACGGCGCCTCACCAAAGTTGAAGAACCGCTGGTCGTAGAGCAGGCCCATCTGCGTTTCGCTGAAGGCCAGGGATTCAAACCGCTCGCCGTCGAGGCGGTCCAGGTAGGACACGCCAATGTCGATGCGGTTGTTCGCCAGTTGCTCCAGAACCTGTTCGGAGCTGAGCGAGGACAGTTCGAAGCGCAGGTTTGGGTGTTGCGCGTGCAGGCGCTGCATCAAAGGCAGTGCATCGAAACTCGACAGCGGCACCACGCCCAGCCGCAGGGTGCCGATCAGATTGCCGCGACAGGCTGCCGCTTCCGCCTGCAAGCCGTCATAAGCCGCCAGCACCGTGCGTGCCCAGGCCAGCACCCGTTCGCCCGGCGCGGTAAAGCCTTCGAAGCGCTGGCCACGGTTGACCAGTGGCAGGTCGAGTTCTTCCTCAAGGCTGCGCAGGCGCATCGACAGGGTCGGCTGGGTGATGTGGCAGCGGGCGGCGGCCTGGCCGAAATGGCGGGTTTCGTCGAGGGCGATGAGGAATTTCAGCTGCTTGATGTCCATCTTCGCTCCGGGGCGCTGGCAAGGGTGGGCGATTCTACCGCTTGCGCGGGGGCAGGGTCATTGGTCGGCCCGCAACCGGGTTTGTCCGGGGTGGTCTAGGCTTGGGCGTCTGGAACTTAAATCAAGGAGTGTGCGCTATGAGTCTTTTGAGCTTTGTGAAAGAGGCCGGTGAGAAGTTGCTAGACCTGTTGACCCCTGGCAACGCCAATGCCAGCGAGCAATTGAAGGAGCACATCAGCAAGGTCGGGTTGGGTAACCCGAATGTTCAGGCGACCGTGGACGGTGACAAGGTGACGGTCACCGGTGAAGTGGCGAGCCAGGAAGAGAAAGAGAAGATTCTTCTGGCAGTGGGCAACATTGCCGGTGTCGGCAGCGTCGATGACCAGATCACCGTGACCGGGCCGGTTGTGGCGGCGGCGCGTTTTGTGGTCGTGAAGAAGGGCGACACCCTCAGCGCGATTTCCCTGGCGGTGTATGGCAACGCCAACCAGTACAACAAAATCTTCGAGGCCAACAAGCCGCTGCTGTCACATCCGGACAAAATTTATCCGGGGCAGACGCTGCGTATTCCTGAATAACCGCAGATACCGCAATCGCGAGCAGGCTCGCTCCCACATTGGAATGTATTTCTATTGTGGGAGCGAGCCTGCTCGCGATGGGGACGATGCGGTCTACAGGCCCGCAATCAAATCCCGATAATCCTCGACCGCCGCAAATTCCCCGGTGTCCTTCGGTCCTTTGCGGCTGTCCGGCTCCTTCACGGCCAACAAATGCGCCACGCCGAAATTCCGCGCACTGCGCAGGATTGGCAAGGTGTCGTCGATGAACAGGCTGCGTGCCGGGTCAAAACCGATGTCGGCCTGCAAGGCGTCCCAGAATTGCGGGTTTTCCTTGGGGAACCCGTAATCGTGGGAGCTGATCAGCCGTTCAAAGTACGGCGCCAGTTCGATTCGCTCCAGTTTCAGCGACAGTGAATCGCGGTGCGCGTTGGTGATCATCACCACGCGTTTGCCGGCTCGTTTGATCGCTTCCAGAAAGGTGTCGGCGTCCGGACGCAGGGCGATCAGGTGAGCGGTTTCCAGTTTCAGTTCACGCACCGACAGCTTCAGCTCCGCGCTCCAGAAGTCCAGGCAGTACCACTGCAACTGACCGGCATGGCGCTCGAACAGCGGCTGCAATTCCATTTCCGCCATCGCCCGGCTCACGCCATGCAGTTCGGCGTAGCGCTGCGGCAGGTGTTCCAGCCAGAAGTGGTTGTCGAAGTGCAGGTCCAGCAATGTGCCGTCCATGTCGAGCAGAACGGTATCGATGTCGGACCACGGTAATGAAGGCATGGCAACGTCTCGAACGGTAGAAAGATATCCGACGCAAACAATCGGAAAAGCCGCGTTATAGTAGCGCGTTCACGCCAAGGAGCTTTGCATGCGCCAGAAACCCACCGTACTCGCCCGCGAGATCGTCGCCACCAGCCGGCTGTTCTGCGTCGAAGAGCTGAAGCTGCGTTTCTCCAACGGCGTGGAACGCACCTACGAGCGGCTGGTCGGCAAGGGCGCCGGCTATGGCGCGGTCATGATCGTGGCGATGCTCGATGCCGAGCACGCCGTGCTGGTCGAGGAATACTGCGGCGGCACCGACGAATATGAACTGTCGCTGCCCAAAGGCCTGATCGAACCCGGCGAAGACGTGCTGGCTGCCGCCGAACGCGAACTCAAGGAAGAAGCCGGTTATGGCGCGCGACAACTGGAGCATCTGACCGAGCTGTCGTTGTCCCCCGGTTACATGAGCCAGAAAATTCAGGTGGTGCTGGCCACCGATTTGTACGAAGAGCGCCTCGAAGGCGATGAGCCCGAGCCGATGCGTGTGGACAAGGTCAACCTGCGAGAGCTGTCGACGCTGGCGCAGAATCCGAATTTCAGTGAGGGGCGCGCCCTGGCGGCGTTGTACCTGACCCGCGACCTGCTGACCCAGCGCGGATATTTCCAGTCATGAGTGAGATGCCGATGAGTTTTCCCCATCCGTTGATGGCGCCGGTGGTCGAGCTGGCACTGCGGGCCGGCGAGGCGATCCTGCCGTTCTGGCGTGCCGGTGTGGCCGTCACCGCCAAGTCCGATGATTCGCCGGTGACGGCGGCGGACATGGCCGCGCATCACGTGATCGTGGCCGGCCTGACAGCGCTGGATCCGAGCATTCCGGTGCTGTCCGAAGAGGACGCCAACATCCCGCAAAGCGTGCGCGCGAGCTGGCAGCGCTGGTGGCTGGTGGATCCGCTGGATGGCACCAAGGAGTTCATCAGCGGCAGCGAAGAGTTCACCGTCAACATCGCGCTGATCGAGAACGGCCGGGTGGTGTTCGGTGTGGTGACGATGCCGACCAACGGTCGCTTCTACGTCGGCGGAGCCGGGCTTGGTGCCTGGCGCGGCGACACGGGCGGCACGCCGGTGGCAATTCAGGTTCGTGACGTGCCGGGACCTGGCGAAGCGTTTACCGTGGTTGCCAGCCGCCGTCATTCGAGCCCGGAGCAGGAACGCTTGCTCGCCGGATTGAGTGCCAGCCTTGGAGAGTTGCAACTGGCCAACATCGGCAGTTCGCTGAAGTTCTGTCTGCTGGCCGAAGGTGCGGCGGATTGTTACCCGCGACTGGCGCCGACTTCGCAGTGGGACACGGCAGCGGCGCAGGGCGTTCTGGAAGGGGCGGGTGGCGAGGTGCTGGACCTGAGTGGCGAAGCGTTCTGTTACCCACCACGGGAGTCGTTGTTGAACGGTTTCTTCCTGGCGTTGCCGGCGAAAGCCGCGTGGCGGGCGAAGCTGCTCGAACTCGCCCGCTCGTAAGCGCGCTCAGTCTTCAGCGGTGCAGGACGTACTGCCCGCTGAAGGTCACTGCATCCTCATCGCTACCGGCATTGATGACCCGCGTATGCAGAGTCAATCGCGCCCGTCCGTAACGCTGATACATCGCCAGAAATTTCTTCCACTGCGTTGCACTCGGTGACGGGCAGATCGCAATGGCATCGCCGGTCACAGGCAGTGGATAACTGATCTGCCCTTCCTGAATCACGATGTGCCCGTCTTCGATGCCTTCTTCTTTCAAACGCAAGTGCAGCCAGCCCCAGCCGGCCAGCACCGCGCCGCAATACAGGCTGCCACCGAACATGGTGCTCTTGTGATTGACGTTGGCGTCCAGCGGCAGATGCAGGCGCAGTTGCTGTTCCTGCCAGTCGAGCACCTTGAGGCCCATGTCCCGGGTCAGCGGGATATCGTGGTGAAGGACCGATTCCAGATAACGACTGTCGTGCTTCATGCCCGGACCTCTTGCGGCAGAAAAGTGAATTGAGCGTGCTTCATTCGGATTCGTCGGAATGGCCGCCGCTGCCAGCGAAATTCAGACCGTGCTTGCGCAGTTTGTCGTGCAGGGTCTTGCGCGGAATGCCCAGGGCTTCGGCGAGACTGCGCACGGAACTGTGAGAGCGGGCCAGTTCGGCGGCGATCAGGGATTTCTCGAAGTTTTCCACTTGCTCGCTGAGCCCGCCCGCCGTGATTTCGACGGTGGTGCCGGGGCTGCCATCGGGCTGCGTGTTGTCCAGTGCCAGTTCCAGGCCGAGGGCAAAACGCTCCGCCGCGTTCTGCAATTCCCGCACGTTGCCCGGCCATGAGTGCCGCAGCAGCAACGCCCGTTGCGCCGGTTGCAGTTCATGCGGTGGCAGACCATGGCGGGCGCTGGCTTCGTCGGCGTAATGCTGGAACAGCATCAACGCGTCTTCGCCCCGTTCACGCAGTGGTGGAATGCGCAGCGGCGCCACATTGAGGCGGTAATACAAGTCCGCCCGGAATCGCCCCTGATCCGCGGCCTGGCGCAGGTCTTCCTTGGTGGCGGCGATGACGCGGATGTCCAGCGGGATCAACTGATTGCCGCCCAGACGCTCGACCACGCGCTCCTGCAGCATGCGCAGCAGTTTGACCTGCACATCCATGCTCATGCTCTCGATTTCGTCGAGGAACAGCGTGCCGCCATTGGCGAATTCGAACTTGCCGATCCGGCGCTTTTGCGCACCGGTGAAGGCGCCGGGTTCATGGCCGAACAATTCGCTTTCGACCACCGACTCGGCCAACGCCCCGGCGTTGATCGCCACAAACGGGCCGTTACGCCGACTCGACAGATCATGCAGGGCGCGGGCGACGACTTCCTTGCCGGCGCCGGTTTCGCCGAGGATCAGCACGTCGGCTTTGGTCGCCGCCAGCGCGCCGATCTGCTCGCGCAGGCGTGACATCGGCGCGGACTGGCCGACCAGCCGCGCGCTCAGTTCGTTGCGATCACTCAGGGCCATGCGCAGGCTGCGGTTGTCCAGCACCAGACGCCGCAGGGCCAGGGCGCGGCGCACGCTGTCGAGCAGGGCGTCGCTGGCGAAAGGTTTTTCCAGAAAGTCATAGGCACCGGCGCGCATGGCCTGCACGGCCAGTGGCACGTCGCCGTGGCCGGTGATCAGCAGCACCGGCAATTCCGGATCCTGAGCGTGCAGTTCGCTCAGCAGCTCCAGGCCATCCATGCCGGGCATGCGGATGTCGCTGACCACCACGCCCGGCCAGTCGCGCTCCAGTTGCGCGGCCAGGCCCTTGGCTTCGGACAGCGGGAGAATTTTCAGGCCGGCCAGATCCAGAGTCTGGCCCAAGGCCTGACGCAGGTGCGGATCGTCGTCGATCAGCACCACCTGAATGCGGTTGTCGATGGTCATGCGCTTCGATCCTCGGACGGTTGCAGGCTGACCCCGGGCGCGCCGGCGCGCAGCCGCAGGGTGATCAAGGCGCCACCTTGCTTGTGGTTGGCGAACGACAGTTCACCGCCGAAGGCGCGCATCAGGGTTTCGCAAATGGCCAACCCCAGACCCAGGCCTTGAGTGCGGGTCTTGGTCGTGTAAAACGGTTCGCTGGCACGGCCCAGGGCTTCCATGCAGAAACCCGGGCCATTGTCGCGAATGTACAGGTTGACGCCGTCATCGGTGGATTCGGCACTCAGCCACAATTTACGCGGCGGGCCTTTCTCGGTCAGGGCATCGAGAGCGTTGGCCAGCAGGTTGCCCAGCACCTGGCGCAGTCGGGTTTCCCCGGCTTCGACCCACAATGTTGCGGCGGGCAAGTCGCGGATCAGCTCGACATCCATGCTCCGGCGACGTTTGGCCAGCAAGGCGAGTGCGTCGTCCAGCGCCGGTTGCAGGGCGACACTTTCCGGGGCGTGGCGGTCGCGACGAGCGAAGGCGCGCAGGTGAGCGATGATCGAGGCCATGCGCCCGGTCAGCTCGCTGATCAGTTTGAGGTTGCCTCGGGCGTCTTCGGTGCGTTCGTGGTCGAGCAGCACTTCGGCGTTTTCGGCGTAGCTGCGGATCGCCGCCAGTGGCTGGTTGAGTTCGTGGCTGATGCTCGCCGACATCGTCCCCAGCGCCGACAGTTTGCCGGCCTGCACCAGATCGTCCTGGGCGCGCACCAGTTCCTGCTGGGCCTGTTCGCGTTCCAGCACCTCTTGCTTGAGGCGCCGGTTGAGGCCTTCGAGATCGCTGGTGCGTTCGGCAACCCGGCCCTCAAGTTCCCGCCGGGCCTTGGCTTCGAAGGCGATCCGTTCCAGGTAATGACGACGACGCTGCATCATCAGGCCCAGCAACAACATGACTACCAGCAAGGTGGCGCCGCCGATCGCCACCACCGTGCGCACCGGTCGGTCGATCAATGTGCGCGGGGCAAGAATGCTGACGCTCCAGCCGGTTTCCGCGATCTCTTGGGTCTGCGGCAGCCACGCGGTCGGGCTCAGGTTCAGCGGGCGTGGCTCGCGGGTCGGGTAGGGCTGGATCGCGGTGATCGCCGCGCGCTCTGCATCACTCAGGGTACGGGTCGCGCGAAAGCGCCATTCCGGGCGCGAGGTGAGGATGACCACGCCGTTGTGGTCGGTCACCAGCAGTTGTTCCGGGGTTTTGCCCCACAGGCTTTCGGTGTGGTCGAGGTCAACCTTGATCACCAGTACGCCGATGATTTTTTCGCCGTTGCGCACGGCGGCGGCGAAGAAATAGCCGCGTTTGGCGGAAGTGGTGCCCAACCCGAAGAAGCGCCCGAGACGGCCGGCCATCGCTTCGCTGAAATAGGGTCGGAACGAGAAATTGCGCCCGACGAAGCTGTCGTGCTTGTCCCAGTTCGATGCAGCGAGCGTCTGACCGTTGGTGTCCATCAGGTACATGACTTCGGCGCCGGTCTGCGCAGCGATGTTCTTCAACAGGCGGTTGGCGTTGCCCTGGGTCACACCGTCGTCCGGCGCCCCGAGCACCGCGCGCAGGGCCGGCAGGTCGCCGAGGATTTGCGGCAGCACTTCGTAGCGATGCAGGGTGCCCAGCAGGTTGGCGACGTAGAGGTCGAGGGTCTGGCGGTTCTGGCCGGCCAGTTCGCTGCGGTAATAGCGCTCGGCGAGATGCTCCAGCGGCCACAGCAGCGGAGCCAGACACAGGGCCAGCAGGGCGAGGCTGCGCCAGCGGGGGCGACGGGGAAGAGTCGGAGTCATGAGCATCGGGCGCCTGTGGGTACAGGCGCATTATGCCTAGGCTTGCCGGCGCAGTCTGCGCACCCGTGGCCGGGTGTGCAGCGGCGCTGAAAATTCACACAGGGCTTCAGGAAAAGACGTCGGCGTCCTTGAGGAAAGCGGCTGCCTGATCCTTGGCCGACAGTTTTGGCGCTTCGTCCAGCTGCCAGTCGATAGCCAGATCCGGGTCATCCCAGCGAATGCTGCGCTCGGCCGACGGGGTGTAGTAGTCAGTAGTCTTGTAGAGGAATTCGGCGAACTCGCTCAGCACCACGAAACCGTGAGCGAAACCTTCCGGTACCCACAGTTGGCGATGGTTGTCGGCGGACAGGCGCACGGCCACCCACTTGCCGAAATGCGGCGAGCTGCGACGGATATCCACGGCGACATCGAGGACTTCGCCGACGGTGACGCGGACCAGTTTGCCCTGGGTGTTTTCCAACTGGTAATGCAGCCCGCGCAGAACGCCTTTCTGCGAGCGCGAATGGTTGTCCTGCACAAACTGCGTGTCAAGGCCGGTCGCGTCCTGAAAAGACTTGGCATTGAAGCTTTCGTAAAAGAACCCGCGCTCATCACCAAACACCTTGGGTTCGATGATCAGGACACCAGGCAGGTCAGTGGGGATTACATTCATGGGGAAATTCCAGTGGCAGGTTTGAATGGCCGACATTCTTGCGCAAAGTGCCGGAGGGTGCGAGGGGGGCAGGCAAATCCACCTGCCTCGCAGGGCGTCGGGGGACGGATGGTCGGGGGTTGCTTATCGCCCGCAGCAATGGCGATATAGGCGCCTAATAAAATTTCAGGGGTCGTTCCATGTCGTTCGCCACGTTGATTCATCGCGCCAGTTTGCCCAGCCCACAGGTTTCGCTGGAGCAGGCCCGGCATCTGCTGGCGCAGCATTACGGCTTGAACGGCAAGTTGCAGGCGCTGGGCAGCCAGCAGGACCTCAATTATCGCGTGGACAGCGAACGCGGGCGATTCGTGCTGAAGATCTGCCGGGGCGACTATTCGCTGGTGGAACTGCAGGCCCAGCACGCGGGGCTGAGGTACCTGGCCGATCATGGCGCTGTGCAGGTTCCTCGGGTGATCCCGGCCAACGACGGCCAGGACCTGTTGTCGCTGGAGATCGGCGGCGAAGCGGTGCATGTACGTCTGCTCGATTACATCGAGGGCCAGCCGCTGACAGCTCTCGATCACCTTGGCCACGACGTCGTCGCCGGTTTCGGCCGGCTCTGCGGCGAAATGGATCTGGCCCTGGCCGGGTTCGACCATCCGGGGCTCGAGCGTACATTGCAGTGGGATGCACGCCACGCCAGCGCCCTGATCGAGCATTTGCTGCCGGTGATCGAGGACCAGCGCCAACGCGCGCTGATCGCCGAGGCTGCCGCACAGGCCAGGCTTCGTTTGCAGCCGCTGCTGGAAAAGCTGCCGGTGCAGGCGATCCACATGGACATCACCGACGACAACGTGGTCTGGCAGCGTGACGCCCGACGGCACTGGCAGTTGCAGGGCGTCATCGATTTTGGCGATCTGGTGCGCACCTGGCGTATCACCGATCTGTCGGTCACTTGCGCCGCGTTGCTGCATCATGCCGCAGGCGACCCGTTTGTGATCCTGCCGGCCGTGCAGGCCTATCACGCGGTCAATCCGCTGCAACACGAAGAACTGCTGGCGCTGTGGCCGCTGATCGTGGCGCGGGCGGCGGTGCTGGTGCTCAGTGGCGAGCAACAGGTCAGCATCGATCCGGGCAATACCTACAGCCGCGATAATCTGAACCACGAGTGGGAGATCTTCCGGGTCGCCACCTCTGTGCCTCTGGCCTTGATGGAGGCGGCGATTCTCACGGCGGTCGGCCAGACATTGCCGACCATCGACAGTGAAGGCTTTGCGCCGTTGTTGCCCGGTCTGGTCGGGCGCGAATTCGCGTTGATCGATCTGGGTGTGTTGAGCGCGCACTTCGAGGCGGGCAATTGGGAGCAGCCTGGCATCGATCAGCGCCTGTTGAGTGAAGCAGCGGCCATCCACGGTCTGGCGGCCAGTCGATACGGGCAATACCGGTTGTCGCGCACCCGGCCCGACAGCGCCGATGAGCCAGAGACATTCCCGCTGCACGTTGAATTGCATGTGCCCCAGGGTTCGACGGTGGAAGCGCCGTTTGCTGGCGTACTTCACCTGTCGGCCGACGGCGCGCTGCGACTCGATGGTTCGCAACTGAGCCTGCGCTTGTTGGGCGTGAAACCTTCATTGCACATTGGCGCAGCGCTGGTCAAAGGTCAGGTACTGGGTTCGGTGGACGGTCCGTTGACCGTGCAATTGATTCGCGGCGCACAGCTGGAAGCGCCGCTGTTCTGTACACCATCACGCGCGTTGGCGTGGCAGGCGTTGTCCCCCTCGCCGGCCGCACTGCTGGGCCTGGCCTGTGACGCCGAACCCGAGCTGGACGCAGCTACCTTGCTGGCGCGCCGCGACGCCAGTTTTGCCCGCACCCAAAAGCACTATTACGTCGACCCGCCGCGCATCGAGCGCGGCTGGCGCAATCACCTGATCGACATGCAGGGCCGTTCCTACCTCGACATGCTCAACAACGTCGCGGTGCTCGGCCACGGTCACCCGCGCATGGCGGCGGTCGCGAGCCGGCAGTGGTCGCTGCTCAATACCAACTCGCGATTCAACTATGCGGCGGTCGCCGAGTTTTCCGAGCGTTTGCTGAAGCTGGCGCCGGAGGGCATGGATCGGGTGTTCCTGGTCAACAGCGGCAGCGAGGCCAACGACCTGGCGATTCGTCTGGCGTGGGCCGCCAGCGGTGGGCGCGACATGATCAGCGTGCTGGAGGCCTATCACGGCTGGACGGTCGGCGCGGACGCGGTCTCGACCTCGATTGCCGATAACCCGAAAGCCCTGAGCAGTCGCCCGGACTGGGTGCACGCGGTGACGGCTCCCAACACCTATCGCGGCGAATTTCGCGGCCCGGATTCGGCGCCGGATTATGTGCGCAGCGTCGAACATCATCTGGCGAAGATCGACGAGCAGAAACGCCAACTCGCCGGGTTCATCTGCGAGCCGGTCTACGGCAATGCGGGCGGGATCTCGCTGCCGCCGGGCTACCTCAAGAAAGTCTATGAACTGGTGCGCGCCCGGGGCGGCGTGTGCATCGCCGATGAGGTGCAGGTCGGTTACGGGCGCATGGGCCACTTCTTCTGGGGCTTCGAAGAGCAAGGCGTGGTGCCGGACATCATCACCATGGCCAAAGGCATGGGCAACGGCCAGCCGCTGGGCGCGGTGATCACCCGTCGGGAAATCGCCGAGGCGCTGGAAGCCGAGGGCTATTTCTTCTCGTCCGCCGGCGGCAGCCCGGTGAGCTGCCAGGTCGGCATGGCGGTGCTCGACGTTATGGAAGAAGAAAAACTCTGGGAAAACGCCCAGGTGGTCGGCGCTCATTTCAAGGCCCGGCTGGAGGCGTTGATCGATCAATATCCGTTGGTCGGCGCGGTGCACGGTTCCGGGTTCTATCTGGGGGTCGAGCTGATCCGCAATCGGGAAACCCTGGAACCGGCGACCGAGGAAACCACGCGGTTGTGTGATCGCCTGCGGGAGCTGGGGATTTTCATGCAGCCAACCGGCGATTATCTGAACGTCCTGAAGATCAAACCGCCGATGGTCACCTCGCGTCAGAGCGTGGATTTCTTTGTCGACATGCTGGCGAAGGTGCTGGAAGAAGGGCTCTGAGGCGATCCGGAACCGGCAAATACCGATTTGTATCGGTATTTGCCGGGTTAAAACGAGATTGTTTTTTATTTATGGCTTCTAAAGTCGATATTTATCGTTTATAAAGTCGCCATAGTCCGTCGTCCATCCCTGTACGGCGTGTTGAGAAACCCTCGACGGTTCCCTGGAGTCTGATCGACATGACCACATTGAAAAGCACACCACGCGCCGATGGATTTTACATGCCGGCCGAATGGGCACCGCAAACCCAGACCTGGATGATCTGGCCCGAGCGTCCGGACAACTGGCGTCTCGGCGGCAAACCGGCGCAGGCCGCCCACGCGGCAGTGGCCAAAGCCATCGCGCGTTTCGAACCGGTCACCGTGGCGGTCTCTGCCGGCCAGTACGAAAACGCTCGTGCTCGCCTCGACGTGCCGAATATCCGCGTGGTCGAGATGTCCAGCGATGACGCCTGGGTTCGCGATAGCGGCCCGACTTTCGTGATCAACAACAGCGGCGAAGTGCGCGGTGTGAACTGGGACTTCAATGCCTGGGGCGGCTTCGACGGCGGCCTGTATTCGCCGTGGAACCGCGACTCTCAGGTCGGCGGCAAGATCCTCGAAATCGAGCGAAGCCCGCGTTATCGCACCGAAGGCTTCGTGCTCGAAGGCGGCTCGATTCACGTCGACGGCGAAGGCACCCTGATCACCACCGAAGAATGTCTGCTCAACCGCAATCGCAACCCGCACCTGGGTCGCGAAGAGATCGAAGCGGTGCTCAGCGAAAACCTGTCGGTGGACAAGATCATCTGGCTGCCGGATGGCCTGTTCAACGACGAAACCGACGGCCATGTGGATAACTTCTGCTGCTACGTGCGTCCGGGCGAAGTGCTGCTGGCGTGGACCGACGATCCGCAGGATCCGAACTACCCGCGCTGCCAGGCCGCGATGAAAGTGCTGGAAAGCAGCACCGACGCCAAGGGCCGCCCGTTCACGGTGCACAAGATGCCGATTCCGGGGCCGCTGTTTGCCACCGAAGAAGAATGCGCGGGCGTGGATCCGGTGGACGGCACTCAGGAGCGCAACCCGAGCGTGCGCCTGGCCGGTTCCTACGTGAACTTCCTGATCGTCAACGGCGGCATCATCGCGCCGAGCTTCGACGATCCGATGGACGCCCCGGCCCGGGAGATCCTGCAGAACCTGTTCCCGCAACATGAAGTGGTGATGGTGCCGGGCCGCGAACTGTTACTGGGCGGCGGCAACATTCACTGCCTTACCCAACAGCAACCCGCGCCGCACAAAGAGTGAGTGCGGATGTAACAGCTTGAGTTGATTGAAAAATCGACCGGTCAGTCATTCGTTGCCCACGCTTGAAGAGAAACCCGCAGCCCGTCAGGACCGCGGGTTTCTTTATGTCCGCTGGTCGACAATTTCGTTACGTTGGCATAGGTCTTGTATCGCTCATGGCGCACTAGGGAGGGGGGAGAACTTCAACAGTTCTGTCATAAACCTTGGATAACGTAGCCGCTCATGAACGGGGAGAGAGCGCTGAAATGAACGCCGAAGTGAACGTAATCAGCGAGCGGACGTTGCATCCCATGACGGTAAATAGTGAGTCGCTCCAGATTGTCGCGCACTGGTTGAAGTCCAATGGAACGCGTCAGATCAGGGAACCTGATCCGCGCCGGATGATGATCGAGCGTTACCCCGCTGGCCTGTTCAGCGAGGCCGAACTGGAAGCACTGTGGGATGTGATGGAAGGATAAGAAGAACAAACAAGGATTGTAAAAAGCGCTGCCGGGATGGCAGCGCTTTTTTTATGGGCGCGAATCAGAAGCTGTAGGTGCCGGTGACTACCAGGCTGCGCGGTGCGCCCGGCTGGATCTGGAACGCGCTGGTGGCCGACGAGTAATACTCGCGGTCGGTGATGTTGTTCAGGGCGCCACGCAGGTCCCAGTCCTTGTGGCGGTAGCCGACCAGCGCGTCCCAACGACCGTAGCCCGGCAACACGGTGGTGTTGGCGTTGTCGGCATAACGCTGGCCGACCAGGGTCAGGCCGGTTTCGGCGTACCAGCCCATTTCCGGTTTCCAGGTCAGGAACAGGCTGCCGTTGCGCTTGGCCACGTTGTTCACGCGTTTGCCTTCCAGGCCGTTGTTGTCCTTCTCGATGGTCGCGTCCTGCACGCCTACACCACCGCGCACATACCAGTTGCCGACGATCTTGCCGGTACCGGTCAGCTCGATCCCGCGCGAGCGTTGCAGACCGCTGAGCACGGTCAGGGTCGGGTCGTTCGGATCGGTGGTGCGGCGGTTGTAGAGTTCCAGCTCATAGACGGCTAGGGTGGTGCTCAGGCGATCGTCGAGCCAGTCGCTTTTCACGCCGATCTCTTTCTGCTTGGTCAGCTCCGGGCTCAGGTCATTGGTGTTACCGGCCGCGCCTGGGGTGATACCGATCAGACCACCGCCTACCGGCGAGAAAGTCTTGGTCCACGAGGCGTAGAACGAATGATTCTGCAGCGGCGTCCAGACCACGCCGAAACGCGGACTGGTGCTGTGGCTGTCACGGTCTTCGGAGATGTTGCGCAGCTTGTTGGTCGACTCGATATCGAAGGTGTCGTAGCGCAGGCCGGCCAGCAATTGCCATTGATCGTTCAGGCGCAGTTGATCCTGAACATAGACCGCGCGGCTTTCGACTTCGGTGTGGCTGCTGCTCGACACCTGAATGCGCCCGGTGTGGCGCAGGTCGCGGTTGGGGTTGTACAGATCCAGCGACGGCACGGCGGAACTGCCGCGCCCGGACGTGGCGGCGTTGTACAGCGTCGGGTCGCGGCGCTGGCTGCCGGTTTCGAGGCCGGTCAGCAGGCGATGCTCGAGGCCGAAGGTTTCGAAGCCACCTTCCAGCTCAACGTTGTTGAACACGTTACGGGTGGTCAGGTCCTGCTGCCAGTGCTGGCGGGTGACCTTCTGCGTCGCCGGGGTGTAACCGGTGAGGTAGGTGTTGTCGAAATCGCTGTCGAGCTTGAACACACCGAGTGTGTGGCGCAGTTGCCAGTTGTCGTTGATTTCATAGGCCAGTTTCGAGCGCAGGGACTGCGTCTTGTCGTCGATGAAATCGTGATCGTTGCCGTAGGTCGTGTCCCGGCCGACATCTGCCGGACGTCCACCGACCCCGGGAATGCCGCGATCCGGCGTGCGGTTGTAGCGGCTGTATTCGTATTGCACCAGCCAGTTCAGGTCAGGCGTGAGCTGCCAACTCATCGACGGTGCAAACAGCTGGCGATTGCCGCTGACGCCGTCGCGGAAGCTGTTTTCGTCCATGTTGCCCATGTTCAGGCGCAGGCTGATGTTGTCGCTCGGGTCGGTGCTGAGATCGGCGTACAGGCTGCGCAGGTCTTCGCTGCCACCCTGGGCCTCGATGGTCGAGCGGCGACCGAATTCGGGTGCCTTGCTGACGCGGTTGACGATCCCGCCCTGGCTGCCACGGCCATACAGCACGGCGGCCGGGCCCTTGAGCACTTCGACGCGTTCGATGTTGTGCAGGTCGCGCTTGTACTGGCTGTCGTCGCGGATGCCGTCCAGATAGAAGTCGTTGCTGGCGTCGAAACCACGGATGCGCAGACTGTCGAAGCGCGTATCGCCGCCGCCGCTGACGTTGGGAATACCGCTCAGGGCATCTTCGATGTCATTGATGCCGTAATCCGCGACATTGGCGGTCTTGATCGAATCGATCGCCTGCGGCACGTAACGCACCGGGGTGGAGGTGCGGGTCGCGGTGTTGCTGACCTTTACGCGCGGATCATCAACCTGCGCTTCGGCGCTGATCGACGTGGCGGGAAGCTCGGTCGCGGAGTAAGCGAAACCGGAGGACAAAAAGGCAGAAAGCCCAAGCGTGACGGGCGTGAGACGGAACGGGGCAGGCATTGAAAAGCGCATCCGAAAGGTTGGAAGAATTCGAGCGCGCGAATGGTAATGCTTTGCATTTACTCCCGTTAATTATTCCTGAAAGGTTCCGTGGTTTGATTGTGTCAATTTATTTCATGTTTGTGTCGGCGCGGACAACAAGCGCATTTGACCGATTGCCGAAACAGACTGAAAGCCATTCCGGCGTTTTTCCGCAACGACCGAGGGACTAATGTGCCGACATCGTTTTTCCCACCTTCTGAGCGGAGCTTTCCGATGACTCTTCTTTACATCTACGACCCGCTGTGCGGCTGGTGCTATGGCGCCAAACCACTGGTGCAGGCCGCCCAGCAAGTGCTGCCCGTGATCGCCCACGCCGGCGGCATGATGACCGGCGCCAACCGCCAGAACGTTTCACCGCAACTGCGCAATTACGTGATGCCTCACGACCGACGCATTGCCGAATACACCGGTCAGCCCTTCGGCGAAGCTTATTTCGAAGGCCTGTTGCGCGATCACTCGGCGGTGTTTGATTCGGCACCACCGATTGCCGCTGTGATGGCAGCGGAAAAAATCGACGGTCGTGGCCTGGAGCTGCTTGGCCGTTTGCAGACTGCGCACTATGTCGAAGGGCGGCGAATTGCCGACGAAAGTGTGCTTGTGGAATACGCGGTAGAGCAGGGCTACAACGCCGATATGTTCTTGAACGCCGTGAAGTCCGTCGACACCGAACAACATATAAAGAACAGCCGTGCCCTGTTGGCAAAACTGGGTGGGCAGGGTTTTCCAACTTTTGCACTGGAACAGGACGGTCAGTTCACACTGGTAGATATCGGGCCGTGGCTGGGCAAGCCAGAAGCCTTCGCCCAATGGTTGAGTGAGTCGTTTACGCCTGCGCCAGGGACTGAAACCTTGCAGGTCTGTGGCCTAGATGGTTGCGCGTAATCCCGCATCAAAATCCCTGACTGCGAGCAATTCCGTGCACGAAGCCATCGCAAAATTTACTTTTTTTAGACGTTTTTCGCCTATTTAAAGACGATTCTTGAAATTGACACATTGTTGAGGGCGCGGCTACGATTCGGCCCAACGCCTGTGGCTAACCGCCATGACTCAAAATTAGGAGCAGGCCCGCCATGACATTGTCTTGAGCGGGTCTTTTTGTTTCGGGGTGAATAAAAGAGTGCAATAAGCGCCGTTTCAGCCGTTCGACACAGCGCGTTTCAACCCGTAATAAGGAAAACAAAATGTTGAACAAGCGAATCAGTCTGATCGCACTGGGGATGTTGAGTGCCACTTCGGCCATGGCTAACGACCAGGCCGAGTCCAAGGGTTTTGTGGAAGACAGCAGCCTCAAAGTGCTGCTGCGCAATGCCTACATCAATCGTGATTACAAAAACGGTAACGACGATAAAGCCGAGTGGGGCCAAGCGGCCATCGGTACGTTCTCGTCCGGTTTCACCCAGGGCACCGTCGGTGTGGGTGTGGACGCGTTCGGTCTGTACGCGCTGCGTCTGGACGGCGGCAAGGGCCGCAGCGGCGCCGGCGGTATCGACTTTTTCAAGCAAGACAACAACGGCAACCCGGCTGACGATCTGGCCAAGGGCGGCGCGGCAGTCAAATTCCGTTTCTCCAACACCGTGCTGACCTACGGTGACCAGATGCCGGCCCTGCCGGTGCTGAACTACGACAACTCCCGTCTGCTCCCAGAGAGCTACACCGGTACCTTGATCACTTCCAAAGAGATCAAAGGTCTGCAGCTGGATGCTGGCCGTTTCACCGCGGAATCGCGCAAGAGCGATGAAGGCCGTGACAGCGGTGGTCTGAAGTCGATCAACGTGTTGGGCGGTAGCTACCAGTTCACCGAAAACTTCAAGGGCGCGCTGTACGCTTCCGACGTCGAAGACGTGCTGAAGAAGCAATACGTGAACGCCAACTACGTGTTGCCGTTCAACAAGGATCAGTCCCTGACCCTGGACTTCAACGGCTACCGCACCAAGCTGGAAGACTCCTACATCCGCGAGAACACTGTACCGGGTAAAAGTATCGTCACTGGTGACGACAACAAAATCTGGAGCCTGGCAGCAACCTTCGCCACTGGTCCGCACTCGTTCACCGTGGCGCACCAGCGTTCCACCGGCGACAGTAACCTGGGCTACGCCTACGGCGGCTACCAGAAAGATCAACATCGTGTCGGGGACGGTGGCAACACCATCTACCTGGCCAACTCCTACTGGTCCGACTTCAACGCTGAAGACGAGCGCAGCTGGCAGTTGGGCTACGGCCTGGACTTCAGCGCATTCGGCGTACCGGGTCTGAGCTACAACTTCGCGTACGTGCGTGGCGACAACATCACCACGTCAACCAGCGAAGGCGGCACCGAGCGCGAGATCTTCAACCAGTTCAAGTACGTCGTGCAAAGTGGCCCGGCCAAAGACCTGAGCATCAAGCTGCGCAGCTCGATCCTGCGTGTTTCGCAGAAATCCAGCGAATACAACGTCAGCGGCAACGAACTGCGTGTGTTCGTGGATTACCCGATCAACATCTTCTGATGATCGATTGAACCCGCGAAACGCGACAGAAAAACCCCGACTGGTTCGGGGTTTTTTTTTGACGCTTTTTGAAAAAACAGCATAAAAACCCGTGTTTTTGTCATTTGAAATGCACTTTCAAGCCGTTTCAAATCGCGTTTCAAGCAGGGCTTTAAATGCCTGAAATTCTTTCTCATGGACGCAAATTCTCCACCTAATAGATTAGGCCGCTCAATGCAGCGGAGAATTTGGTAATGATCGTTTTAACCAGAGAAGTGGGCGAATCGCTACGGCGCGACAAGTACGCCAATGTGCAGGGTGCTGACTTCAATCTCTACGGTCATTTCGCCGACTTCGTCAGACTGACCAAAAGTTGGGAAAACATGGAGCCTGACAGTTACTACGGTCAGGCCGAAGCCGGCATGCGTTACCGTCGTTACAGCGACTTTGAGTACAACCCCAAGACTCGCGAACTGAAGCAGCTGGAACATCGCGCGTACGTGCAGTCCAAGGCCAACAACAGCTATGTGGGCGGCGTGGTGCGGCACTTCCAGGACTTCTCGGACGAAGTCATCAGCTCGCCGGTAATGCGCAGCCTGATCGACACCGATTTTGAAGTGTACAAAAGCGTGTTGCCGGAAGAGCTGCACGATGAAATCTGGCAATGCCAGATCCATCAGATCCGCATCGAGATCAAACCCGGCAAACAACTGGAAATCACCCCGGAAGGGATTCACTGCGACGGTTATCCGTTCAGCGGCGTGCACTTCTGGGGCCGCAACAATGTCGAGGGTGCGGAGAGTCGTCTGTACGACATCCACGAGCAGCAACTGGCGTCGACCACCTACCAGGAAATCCTCGACACAACTTACTTCCTCGACCGCGACATGCGCCACTACGTGACCCCGGCGCGCAACACCCATACCCATGCCATGGCGTACCGGCAGATCCTGGCAATTTCTTTCTCGCGGCCCGGGACCGCTTTCGACATTGTTCGCTAATCAGATCACCCAAATAGACGGCGTCGAATGCTCGACGCCGGTGGTGCTGCGGCGCGCGACGGCCAAGGACGCGCAGCGCATGGAGCGCTTCTTCCGCCAGTTCGACGAAGTGTCGTTCTGTGAATGGCAGGACGCCAAATGCCTGCGCGGCGTGTTGATCCAGAAAACCACCACGGCCTATCTCGCCTTCGACGTCGAAGGCGAGATCGTCGGCGCGGTGCTGGGCGGCATGCTCGGCAGCCGTGGCACGATCAACCATCTGGCGGTCAGCCTGCGCTATCGCAGCCAGGGCGTGGGCCAGCGGCTGGTGGAAGCGGCGTCGGCCGACATGAAACGGGTCGGTGTGCTGCGGATGTTTCTGTTCGTCGACGATGCTAACCTCGCGGGCAAGCGTTTCTGGACGGCCCAGGGTTTTTGCGAACCTCACGGCGAGCGGACATTTGAGAGGGATCTATGAATGAAACATCCGGCAGTGCGCCGCTGATGGTCGACCGTCAGCCATCGCGCACCTTTGCCGAAGCCAGCCCGGTGGTGGCCGGTTACTTCACCGTGTCGTTCGTGTTCGGGCTGATGGCCGTCAACGCCGGGCTACCGCTGTGGCTGCCGGTGGCCATGTGTCTGTTCGTGTATGCCGGGGCTTCGCAATTCGCGGCGCTGGCGCTGATCAGCAGCGGGGCATCGCTGACCACCATCGTGCTGACCACGTTTCTGATCAACGCGCGGCACATGCTGATGTCGGTCTACATGGCTCAGGCCCTGCGCGCGCTGGGCCTGAGCCGCATGGAGCGCTGGTGTTACGCCGGCGGCCTGACCGATGAATCGTTCGCCTTCCACAGCGTCAAACTGGGCACTGGTGCACCGGTGAACATCCGATATCTGATCGGCTTCAACCTGTTTTGCCACACCTCCTGGGTGATCGGCGGATTGCTCGGAGCCTTGTGTGCGCAGTACGCGTCGCACCTGATCAAATACCAGCTCGATTACGCGCTGACCGCGATGATGCTCTACGTGCTGGTCTCGCTGTGCAACACCCGCAACAAACTCATCGCCGCTATGGCCGCAGTCGTCTGCATGGGCGCACTGAGTCTGGTGGGCAGCTCGCCATTCAACGTTTTCATCGCCACGTTTGTGGGCTGCGGAGTGGGTGTATGCCTGACCAAACGTTCCTGATTCTGGTGGTCGCTCTGATGATGGCCGTGACCTTCCTGCCACGGGCCTTGCCGCTGCAGGTCAACACCGAGCACTGGCCGCCCTTCGTCGCGCGGGCGCTGGAATACCTGCCGGTGGCGATCGTCGCTGCGATCAGCCTGACACCCTTGTTGATCAAGGATCAGCACATACAGCTCGATCGCCCGGAATTCTATGCAGCGATTCCGACGCTGTTATGTGCGTATTTCAGCAAAAACCTCTTTCTCAGTGTGGCGGTTGGGACGGCTGCGTACATTGCGCTCGGCTCGTTCATGTAGCGGCAGATCGACCACGTCGTTCAACGCCTGGCCGGACAGATCCGGGTTGTTCACCGCCAGGCGCACTTCGAGGAAATCCTCGAACCCGGGGAAAATCGTCAGGCCGTTTTTCTGCGCGGCCTCGCGGGAGACCATGCCGACCGCGTCCATCTGGGTGATGAGCGACAAAGTCAGCGTTTCGCTGCAGGAGTAGATCGTCCGCTGACTGTTCTCGTGATTGCCCAGCCCTGCGTCGAGAAAACGCAAAAAGCTGTGGGAATACGGACAATCTTCTGCGGGACGCACCTGAAACTTGTTGCCGAGCAACGTCAGCGGATCGTTCTCCTGACCACAGTGCGCGCCGACCACCTGCACCTGCACTTCAGGCAGGACAATGCTCGGCAGACCCGGACGCTGCGGGCCGATCAACACCGCAAGGTCGAAGTCCTCGTTCTTCAGCTTGCTGAGGTTTTCCATCGACTCGGCGTAGCTGAATTCCATCTGGTAATCGGGAAACACCTCGATCAGGCGCCCGATCAATCGTCGGTTGAAATCCGGGTCCAGCGTGGTGTTCAACGCCACTTTCAATGTGCGTTGTCCCGGCACCTTCAATGCTTCGACTTTCTCTTCCATCTGCCGCGTGGCAATCAGCACTCTGTCCATATAAGGCGTCAGCTCGGTGCCTTGCGGCGTCAGCGTCAGCCCCTTGTTGGATCGTCTAAACAAGCGGAAACCGAACTGCTCTTCGACCTTGTTCAACTGTGCGGCCAGGGCCTGCACGGTCAGGCACGAATGCTCGGCTGCGGCCGACAACGAGCCGGTCTGCACGATGCGCATGAGGTTGCGTAAGGTTCTGCTATCCATGGGTAATGCCCTCTGAAGTGGGCTGGGTATTGTTGTGTACGTGACGACCTGAACGGCGCCATTTGCTGGCTATATTCCTGCACCTGAGCATAGTTGTCGCGCAATTAGTAGCGAATTGATGTCCCTGCCGATGGCTGGAGGCTGACACAGGATCGGGGTTTTTGGTGACGTGGGGGTGATTGGGGTCAAAAAAAGTGCACGGTTTGGGTGCGTCTTCGGGTTTTTCCAAAGGAATTGGCGCGATTTTTACAGGCTATTCATTACACCACTTCACAAATGAAGTACCCCACCCCTACTTTTTCCCCTCCCGGCACACGCCTAAATTGAGCTCCAACACCTGACCATCATCCCGAGGGCAGGTCACTGGAGTAGTCGTCATGCCATTTGTCAGCGTACGTATCACCCGCGACGGCGTTACCCGTGAGCAGAAAGCTCAGGTGATCGCCGAAATCACTGAAACCCTGGAACGCGTCCTCAACAAACGCCCGGACCTGACCCACATCGTGATCGAAGAAGTCGACACCGATAACTGGGGCTACGCCGGCATCACCACCACCGAGTACCGCCGACAACTGGCGGAACGGGGCCAGTCATGACCCCGACCGTGACCATCGATTTCGTCTCCGACGTGGTGTGCCCCTGGTGCGCACTCGGGGCGACGGCGCTGGAGCAGGCGATCGGCAATCTGGCCGGCGAGGTTTCGGTGGAGCTTACCTACAAGCCCTTCGAACTCAACCCGGACATGCCCGCCGAAGGCGAGCCGGCCGTGCAGCACCTGATGCGCAAATACGGCCGCACCGCCGAAGACGTCGCCGCCGGCAAGAAGATGCAGATCGAACGCGGCAAAGCCATCGGTTTCGAGTTCGACCTGGAGAAACGCACGCACTTTCACAACACCTTCGATGCTCATCGATTGCTGATGTGGGCGGCGCAGGAAGGGCGGCAGATCGCGCTGAAAAAGATCCTGCTGCGCACTTACTTCCGCGACGGCGACAACCCCAACGATCACCCGACGCTGATCCGTCTGGCGACCGAAGCGGGACTGGATGCAGCGAGGGCCCGCAAGGTGCTGGTCAACGACGAATTCGCCAGCGAAGTACGGCAACTGCAGGCGTTTTACCGGCAGCACGGAATCAACTCGGTGCCCGCGCTGATCCTGAACGGCAAGCACCTCGTCTCCGGTTCGCAATCGGTCGAGTACTACGAACAAATGCTGAAACAACTGGCTAGCGCCTGATTCAACGCCTACTTATTGATTGAGGATTTCATCATGAGCAATTCGAAAAAAACTGTCGTTATCACTGGTGCTTCCCAAGGTCTGGGCGAAGGCATGGTCAAAGCCTTCCGTGAGCTGGGCTACAACATCGTCGCCACCTCGCGCTCGATCAAACCGTCGAACGACCCGCAAATCCTGACCATCGCCGGCGACATCGGCGACCCGGCCACTGCTCAACGCGTGATCAGCGAAGGCGTGGCACGCTTCGGCCGCATCGACACCCTGGTCAACAACGCCGGCATCTTCGTCGCCAAACCGTTCACCGCCTACACCCCGGAAGACTACGCAGCGGTGCTGTCGGTCAACCTCAACGGCTTCTTCTACATCACCCAACTGGCCATCGCCGAGATGGAAAAACAGGGCAAGGGCCACGTGGTCAACATCACCACCAGCCTGACCGACCACGCGGTAGACGGTGTGCCCTCGGTCCTCGCTTCCCTGACCAAGGGCGGCCTCAACGCCGCCACCAAATCTCTGGCCATCGAATACGCCAAACGCGGGATCCGGGTGAACGCGGTGTCGCCTGGCATCATCAAAACGCCGATGCACGGCGAAGAAACCCACGCGGCGCTGGGTGCGCTGCATCCGGTCGGGCACATGGGCGAGATCGACGACATTGCGCAGGCGGTGGTGTATCTCGATAACGCGAAGTTTGTGACCGGCGAGATTCTGCATGTGGACGGCGGGCAAAGCGCTGGGCACTGATTGATGCGGTAACACAAAGCCCTCGCCGCGATGCGAGGGCTTTTTTATGGGCGACGATTTATGGATCTGGACTCAACACTTTGACCGCGTCATCGACCAGCGCCTTGCTCAACTCCTGCAAATATTGCGAGGCGCAGGCGTGGAGTTCTGGATCGTTGGCGGCAGAAGTATCTGATGTGAGCAGTTTGGAAATGTGCAGCAGGTGGGATGCGTGGGAGAGGGCGGTAACGACCGGGACGCCGGAGTTGGTGCGGAAGAGTGCGTGGTTGTACTGGAAGGAGAAATGGGTGAGGCCGAGGGTTTTCAGATCGTGGGGATGGGTCATGGCTTCACCTACCGTTTGTTGGGAGGTGGAAAGGGCAGACTTTGGATGGATCGATGCTAATCATTTGTGAAACTCCCTGTATCAAATGGGGCTGCCAATTCGTTATCAGGCGAATGGGGTGGCAGCTATGCGCAGGCTGATAAACCGGAGATACAGGAACCCGGCAGACCCGAAGGTCTCCCACGCACAGCCGCCATTACACGGAATTGCAGGCATGAAAAAGCGCCGACAAACGTGGGTTGGGGCGCTGGTGCGCCTGCATCTTACGCGGGTTATCAGGCCCGGTCGCTGAATTGGCAGCGACGGGTTTGACGGTAGCGTGGGGGAGAGGGCAGCGCAATCGTGGCTAGGTGGTGGCGGGCAGGCCGACATACTCGCATGCAACACTTGTGTTGCATGGGTAACAAATATGTTGCACGTTCGGTCTGCCGAAATAGTGCGTGATGCGCATAAGCGATATCGAGTTTCAGCGATGCAGCTACGCCACAAGGGTGAGACTGAGTTTGTACCCCATGAGAGGAAACGTGATGTTCGAATATGCGTTGGAAGTCCACGAGGAGCCGAGTAGTGTCTGGTTGTCCTGCGCAGAAATTCCAGAGATGCACGCCGCTGGCGACACCCTCGAGGAAGCACTCGACGGCGCCATTGATGCGATGGAAACGGCATTGTCGATTTACGTTGATGATCGCCGGTTGATTCCGACAGGTGATGCGGGGGAGCAGGAAGGTGACGCGGTATTGCGTCTGCCTATACTGACTGCGGCAAAGGTTGGGCTCTGGAATACGCTTTTGGAGTCTGGGATAAGCAAAGCTGAACTGGCACGACGCTTGGGTGTGCAACGACCCCAGGTAGATCGGTTAGTTGATTTCCTGCACCACTCCAAGATAGAGAATGTCGAGCGTGCATTGCAGCAGCTTGGGCGCCGGATTTTGCTTTCGGTTGAGGCTGCGTAAGGTTGAAGAAAAGCCCCCGATAGTGATGGCTGTCGGGGGCTTTTCATTTGGAGTGGAAAACACACCCTCCAGAAACAACAAAGCCCCTGCATTTCTGCAAGGGCTTCGTTTTGTATGGTGCCGGCACCAGGAATCGAACCCGGGACCTACTGATTACAAGTCAGTTGCTCTACCATCTGAGCTATACCGGCGTGTGGGCGACGATTATAGCGACTCGGGTGCTTCTGTAAACCCCTGAATTCAGACTATTTTTGCGCCCTCTGCGATTCACGCCCGGCGCAGGACGTTGCGCAGTTTTTGTACAGCGCGCCAGGCGCGGCTGTTTTGCATGGCGCGCAGTTGGGCTTCGGCCTGTTCGGCGCGTTGCAGGGCGATTTCCAGGGCCGGGTTTACCGGGTGGGCGAGGTTGTGGCCTTTGCACAGCTGGAAGTTGTCGAGGTTGCACGGTGGCAGGTCGAACGCGGGTTTGAGGTTGATGTGTTCGTTGGCCAGGAAGAAGCTGTTGAGGCCGTCGAACAGGACGTTGGTGTAGCCGGCGTCGGTCACCAGGTGTTCCCAGGTGTGGTCGCGCTCCCATGGGGTTTCGATGAGGATGATCCAGGGGCGGAAGCGACTGAAGTCCATGCCGCGCAGGACGGTTTCTTCGTGGCCTTCGACGTCGATTTTCAGAAAGTGGATCGGCCGCTCGGCAGCGTGTTCTTCGCAGATCGAGGTCAGTGTGCGTGCGCTGACGGTAAGGCTTTGCACGTCCATGCCGAGGTTTTTGCGTTCTTGCGCGACGACCGGGTCAGCGGTGGACAGGCCGGTGTCGGCAATGCCGTAGAAAGTCAGTTCGCCCGGCTGGTCGCTGGCCACGCATTGCAGCGTGGTGTCGCGGGGGCGATGCTGGCGAAGTGCGTCGTGGTAGTTCTGCATCGGTTCGACGTTGATGCCCTGCCAGCCGCGATCATAAAAAGCTTTGGTGACCGAATCGTGGATAGGGTCATTGGCGCCGACATCGATATAAAAACCGTTTTCAAAATACTGAAGGGCGCGCCAAAGGCGAACGTCCTCGAAATTCTGTGCGTAAGAAATGAACGTCACGGTCGCTTCCTGTCGGTCAGATTTTTCTTGTTCGGGTGCGCGCTACCTGCACGGCACAGGTCTGTATAGCAAGGGCGGATGGCGGGCGCAATTTTCCATTGCCCGCGTCCGCGATTCGGCGGTTATGTCCTTTTGGTCGAGGGCTTATGCACAACAGGCTCTGAAGAGGGCGCGCTTAGGCAGGTTTTTGTGGACGGGTTCTCATTTGAGTCGCAAATCCCTGTTTTGCCGGTTTTTTATTTATGTGAACAAAAAATGACCAGCGCTGTTAGTGGCCTGAAACAGCCGTGGATATTGGATCCACGATAATTCCATCAACAGAGTTATCCACAGGCTGTGGAAGATTAAACGCGTTCGGCCAGCAACAGGAAATTGCGCGGTGTGAGCGGCGCTTCGCAGAAGGTGCCGAGACGTACGACGTATCCCTGTTCATTGAGGAAAAGTGCCCGATCCAGATTCAGCCAAAGCTCCAGCGGCCGTCGGAACAGTCCACGCAGCAGTTCCAGGTTGCGAACTTCGGCTAACCGCTGCCAACCGGCAGCTTCCAGTGCTACCCAATCTGGCGCGCCAACTGTGGATAACTCTTTCAACGCTGCCAGATCGCGGCAGTAATCAGCGAACGGTTTGTCCAGCCAGGCGCTGGGCAGAGAAGGCGTTGGCAGGTATTCATCGACGCCGCGCATTTGCCGTTGCAGGAGGTCGAAGGCAAGTCGCCTCGCCATGGAGGTGTCACGCTGACGTCGGACGCGGACACCGGCGGTGACGGTTTCGCTCATTGGCAGTGAAAGATCTTCCAGCGAGAGCTGTAGGTCTGATCGCGAACCTGCGGAGGACAACGCCTGATATTCAGTGCGACTGATCCGGTTGTAGCAGCACGGGGCGATCGCCAATTGTCGGCAGCCAGCGGCGGAGGCCAGTTGCATCAATCGAACATGCAGATCGCCGCAAGCATGCAGGGCAACAGGCGTGTGTTCGGCGTTCAGCAATAAAGCGGTGTTCGCCGCGAGCACATCCTGCTCGACATGCAGCGCATGCAGGTGATGACGCTGACTCAGCGCCTGACCGCTGGCAACCAGCGCCGGGTCGTATTCCAGGCAGGTGAGTTGTTGGTCGGCACCGAGCAGGCGCCGGCCCAAGTGGCCTTTGCCCGAACACCAATCCAGCCAGTGCTTCGGTTGCGTAGGAAACGACAAGCGGCTGGCGAAGGCTTCGATCTGCTGCCATTTGCGCCCCGGCACATCGACATTCAGACGATGCCCGGCGGCTTCCAGCGAATGCGCAGGCAACTCACCGACCGAACTCAACTCAAGCGACAACGCCGCCAATGAAGCAAAGGGCTCCGGCGCTTCCGAAAGATCGGCAGGGTGGTTATGGGCGTTTTCCGCATCTTCCAGCGAACGTCCGCGTAGCCACGAGGCCAGTTCCGGGTAGGACGCTTCCCAAGGCAGTTGCAGATGAGTGAAAGGGCGGGGTTTCCACAATCCCTGATGGGCCGTGAGAAATGCATCCAGTGCCGTGAAACGGGCGAGCAGGGCCTCGCCCGTCAGCACGCCGGAAGAATCAGCGCCCTTGGCACGCATCGACGCGCAACCACCGCTCCAGCTGCTTGAACGCCTGAACGAGCACAAACGACATCAGCAGGTAAATGACGCCTGCGGTGAAGAACATATCCACTGTCAGGTAGTTGCGGGCAATGATGGTGCGGGTGATGCCAGTAAGTTCGAGCAAGGTCACCGTGCTCGCCAGAGAACTGGCCTTCAGCATCAGAATAACTTCGTTGCTGTAGGCCGGCAGAGCGATGCGCGCGGCGCGGGGCAGGACGATATAGAACAATGCCTTGGCCTTGGACATGCCCAGTGCGCGTGCGGCTTCGATCTCACCCGGCGGGATGGCTTGGATGGCGCCACGCAGGATCTCGGCGATGTAGGCGGCTGTGTGCAACGTCATCGTGGCGGTGGCACACCAGAATGGGTCGCGCAGGTACTGCCACATGAAGCTGCCGCGTACGGCGTCGAACTGAGCCAGGCCGTAGTAGACCAGGAACAGTTGCACGAGCAACGGAGTGCCACGGAAGAAAAAGATGTAAGCGTAAGGAAATGCGCGGACAAACCAGAGTTTGGAGGAACGAGCGATGCCCAGAGGAATCGCCAGCAACAACCCGAGAGTAACGGCAATACCCACGAGTTCGAGTGTCAGCAGGGCGCCCTGAAAGAACTTCGGCAGCCACTTATAGATGACTTCCCATTCCATTACGTCGTCCTCACGAAGCCACGAGCGGCGCGTTTTTCCAGGAAGTGCATAGTGATCATCGCCAGTATGGTCAGGACCAGATACATGAAGGCTGCAACCAGATAGAAAGTGAATGGATGCTTGGCGAAGGTTACGGCGTTCTGCGCATTGCGCATGATTTCTTCCAGTCCTATGACCGACACCAGCGCGGTGTCTTTCATCAGAATCATGAACAGGTTGCCAAGGCCAGGCAGGGCGATACGCCACATCTGCGGCATGATCAGCCGGGTGAAGATCCGCCATTTTGACAGGCCCAGGGCCTGGCCGGCCTCACGGTGACCTTTGGGAATGGCCAGGAGCGCGCCACGAAAAACTTCCGTGGCATAGGCGCCGAAGCACAGTCCGAGGGCGGTTACGCCTGCCACGAAAGGGCTCAGTGCCAGGTCGGGATTACCAAAGTATTCGCCAATCGCATTCATCGTCTTGACGGTGCCGAGGTAGATCAGCAGAACCCATAGCAGTTCCGGCACACCCCGTACGAGGGTCGAGTAGGTTTCGCCAAGCCACTGCAGCGGCTTGTACGGGGAAGTCTTGGCCAAGGCGCCGAGCAGACCGAGCACCAGCCCGACGCACAGGGCCGAGAGTGCCAGTTTGACGGTCATCAGCGCGCCGGCGAGTAGCACCGGGCCGAATCCGTGGAGATCGATAATCATGGATTTCTTTTCAAATCGCGGCAGGCAAGGTCGGGAGCCTGCACCGTCGGATCACGGCGCAGGTCCCGCAGGTCAGGATCAATAGATGCTGAACGGGAAGTACTTGTCGTTGATCTTTTTGTAGGTACCGTCGGCGACGATTTCCTTCAATGCGGCGTTCAGCTTCTCGCGCAATGGGTCACCTTTGCGCACGGCGATGCCGATCTTGTCGCTTTCCACGACCGGGTCACCCTTGAACTCGTAGTTCTTGCCGGCGTCGGTTTTCAGCCAGTCATAGTTGGCGTACTTGTCGGCGAGGATGGCATCGACACGACCGGAGGTCAGGTCCAGGTAGGCGTTTTCCTGGGTGTCATAAAGTTTGACCTGAATATCGCTACCGTAAGTGTCTTCGAGCCAGGTGCCTGCCAGGGTTGCGCGTTGCGTACCGATGATCTTGCCCTTGAGCGCGTCCTTGTCGGTTTTGAAATCGACGTTTTTCGGCGCGATGAACTGCAGTTTGTTCGAGTAGTACGGGTCGGTGAAGTCCACCGCGCCCTTGCGCTCGTCGGTGATCGACAGCGAGGAAATCAGGAAGTCGAACTTCTTGGCGTTCAGGGCCGGGATGATGCCGTCCCAGTCGGAGGTGACGACGGAGCATTCAACTTTCATCTTGGCGCACAGGGCGTCGCCGACATCTTTGTCGAAACCGACGACCTGGCCGCTGGCGTCTTTGTTGTTGAACGGCGGGTAAGCCGCTTCGATGCCCATCTTCAGGGTCTCGGCCATGGCACCGGCGCTGAATGCGAGGGTGACGGCGGCGGCCAGGAAGACCTTTTTGTAGTTCTGCATGCGGGTAGCTCCGTTAGCGGTTGCTGGACATGAATTGTTTGCAGCGCGCCGAAAGCGGGTTTTCGAACACCTGCTGTGGCGATCCTTGCTCTTCTACCAGGCCCTGGTGGAGGAACACCACTTCGCTGGAGACCTGACGGGCGAAGCCCATTTCATGGGTCACGAGCAGCATGGTGCGGCCTTCTTCGGCCAATGCGCGGATGACATTAAGTACTTCCTGGACCATTTCCGGGTCAAGGGCGGAGGTGGGTTCGTCGAACAGGATCACCTTGGGCTGCATCGCCAGCGTGCGCGCAATCGCAGCGCGCTGTTGCTGGCCGCCGGACAGTTGCGCCGGGTAGGCGTGGCGCTTGTCGGCGATGCCGACCTTGGCCAGCAGCGCTTCGGCCACTTCGATGGCTTCGGCCTTGCTCTGGCCGAGCACGCGGCGCGGGGCTTCGATGATGTTGTCGAGCACGCTCATGTGCGGCCACAGATTAAAGTTTTGAAACACAAAACCAATCTCGGAGCGCAGGCGATTGATCTGCTTGCCATCGGCGGCAACCAGTTCGCCATTCTTGGCGGCCTTGAGCTTGAGTTCTTCCCCGGCCACCAGGATCTGGCCTTGATGCGGGTTTTCCAACAGGTTGATGCATCGCAGGAACGTGGACTTGCCGGAACCGGAGGAACCCAGGATCGAGATCACATCGCCGTCGCGGGCGGTCAGCGAGATGCCTTTGAGCACCTCAAGCTGTCCGTAGCGTTTGTGCAAGTTGCGGATTTCAAGCGCGGGCGTGGCCTCAGCCATGTGCGTTCCTCATATATGTTGCGCTCCTGCTGTTGGCCGGCCTTCCTGGCGAGGCGGCCAAGCTAGCATAGCGTTTCAATGGCAGCCAACAGCGCTACGAGCGGTAAACGGATGGCGTGTGGCAGGTTGTCGCATCGGCGCAGCAGACTGTCGCCCCATCTACAACCGAACGGGTGTTTGAACGTGGATTCCCGTGGGTGTCGCGTAAAAAAAGGCGCGATGTTGCCACCTTTGGCGGGGTGTTGGAAGCGCTAACCGGCCGAACGTTCCTCATTCGCCCTTTTATTGTGCATCCCGTACTTTTTCAGTGTGTTTCTGGTGCGCTGATTCGTTTGAAAAGTGAGTCGCAGGGTAACGCTTTGGCGAAAGGCCAGTATTCTCAAGGACTTGCGATGACTGTCCGGTCGCGCGCAAAACCGCACGGCAGAAGAGTTTGAAACATTTTGGCGCATTTATTGCGTGCAGAATCCGGAACGCCCCGTTGGTTTCTTTTTACGAGAAGGAAAACCAGACGGGCCGGACTGAATCGCTTTCCTCGCAAAGGTAGTTTCAATGAGCAGTACCCAAAGCTCCAATGGCCTCGAACAGGGGCTCAAACCGCGTCATGTGACCATGCTGTCGATCGCCGGGGTGATCGGTGCAGGTCTGTTCGTCGGCTCCGGTCACGCCATCGCCGCTGCCGGTCCCGCTGTTCTGCTGGCTTACGCCGCTGCCGGTGCGCTGGTTGTGCTGGTGATGCGCATGCTCGGCGAAATGGCTGTTGCCTCGCCTGACACTGGCTCGTTCTCGACTTACGCCGACCGCGCCATCGGTCACTGGGCCGGTTTCACCATCGGCTGGCTGTACTGGTGGTTCTGGGTTTTGGTGATTCCGCTGGAAGCCAACGCCGCCGCAACCATCCTGCACGCGTGGTTCCCGGGTGTGGATATCTGGGCCTTCGCGCTGATCATCACCATGCTGCTGACGGTGACCAACCTGTTCAGCGTGAAAAACTACGGTGAGTTCGAATTCTGGTTCGCCCTGCTCAAAGTCGTGGCGATCATCGGTTTCATCATTCTCGGCGTCGCGGCCATTTTCGGCTTCCTGCCGAACAGCCAGGTCAGCGGCGTGTCGCACATCTTCGACACCCAGGGCTTCCTGCCGAACGGCATGGGCGCAGTGCTGGGCGCGATCCTGACCACCATGTTCTCCTTCATGGGTACCGAGATCGTGACCATCGCGGCCGCCGAATCGAAGAACCCGGGCAAGCAGATCTCCAAGGCCACCAACTCGGTGATCTGGCGGATCGGCCTGTTCTACCTCGTGTCGATCTTCATCGTTGTGGCTCTGGTGCCATGGAACGACCCGGTTCTGGCCAGCGTCGGTTCCTACCAGACCGTGCTTGAGCGCATGGGCATCCCGAACGCCAAGATGATCGTCGATATCGTGGTTCTGGTTGCGGTGACCAGCTGCCTGAACTCGGCGCTGTACACCTCTTCGCGCATGCTGTTCTCCCTCGGCAAGCGTGGCGATGCTCCTGCCATGGCAACCCGCACCAACAAAAGCGGCACCCCTTACTGGGCAGTGATGTTGTCCACCGGTGCGGCGTTCCTGTGCACCTTCGCCAACTACGTGGCCCCGGCTGCGGTGTTCGAGTTCCTGCTGGCCAGCTCCGGCGCCATCGCGCTGCTGGTGTACCTGGTGATCGCGATTTCGCAACTGCGCATGCGTAAACAACGCATGGCTCGCGGCGAAAAAATCGTCTTCAGCATGTGGCTGTTCCCGGGCCTGACCTACGCGGTGATCGTATTCATCGTGGCGGCCCTGACCATCATGCTGTTCCAGGACGCCCACCGCGTGGAAATCCTCGCGACCGGCCTGCTCAGCCTGCTGGTGGTTGCTGCCGGTCTGCTGGTGGCCCGCCGCCGCAATCTGGAAAAGCGTGGCGCAGCGGTCCTGAACTGATCCGCAACGCCTAACGCAAACGGCCGCTGTCAGTGATGACAAGCGGCCGTTTTTGTTACTGCGAGCGGTTTATTCGCTCTTTTCTTCCTGCGCGTCCACCGACTGACCGTAGGTGTCCAGCGCAATCCCGAAATCGCTGATGAACTCCGGTTCGCTCAGCCACGCCTGGGCGGTCTCGCGATCCATGCCATCGGCCCACATGCGGTAGTCGATCAGCATGTCGGCGGCCAGGTGAGTGGCGGCCATGCCCTCGTTCTCTGCGTTTTCCATGTCCAGCAGTTCAGGATGATCAACGATGATGAACGCCAGCTCGCGGAGCAGCGTCAGGAGCATTTCGTTGCGGCTGACGGCTTCGGCGTCGCGCATCTTGCTGAACATCGCCAGGGTGTATTCCGGGATTGGCTCGGCCAGGTGACCGAGGTCATCGTCCTGCGCCAGAGGTTTGCGGCCGACCATGCGGATTTGCTTGGCTTTGGCCTTGGCGCGTTTGGCGCGTTTCTGCTGCTTGTTCAGGGATGCCATGGGAACTCAGTTTTTCTGTTGGGCTTGTGCGGCGATTGCGTCGGACGCGGCCACATAGTCTTTCTGGAAATCCGGCGATTCGATCCACGCCAGAGCGCCAGCCTCGTCAGTCTCGGTGGACCACTGGCGGTACTCGATCAGCGCGGCGAGGATGAAATCCATCGCGCCTTCTTCGCCTTCCTGCTCGTACACCAGCTCCAGCAGCGGGTCTTCGAGGAACGCGGTGCACAGGGCCTGCTGGCTGATCTTTTCGGCGTCGATCATTTTCTTGAACAGTTCAGTCAGGTCCACCGACTCGAAATCGATGCGGTCGTCGTTCGGGTCCAGCTCGACCGGCGTTTCCGCGCGTTTGGTGCGGTTCTGCTTGGCCTTGGTCTTGGCCCGGGCGGCGCGTTTTTGCTGCTTGTTGGCGGAAGCCATGGTGTGTGTTCCGTGGTGCGTTAAAGGGCTTGGCTGCGTGGGATTGTGCGCCCCGGTGTGTCGGAGGCCAGTTCGCCAGTCTGCAGCCAGGTCAGAGCGATGGGCCATAGTGTGGCTTGGTATGCGCTGCGAAAAAAGGCGAAATGTCCGACTTGCTGTTCACCGATGTCCTGCGGCTCGATTCGCAGGTGGGTCTTTTGCGCGTTGTGGAAGTAGGCGAGCAGGCGTTCGATGGCGGGAATCGTGCCGTAGGGATCATCGCTGATGCTGATTGCCAGGGCTTTGGCCCGGACGTTGGCGAAGGGCAAGTCCGCCATGGTTCTCCCGCTCGGGCGCCGCTCGTAACGCGCGGCAGGCGTGCTCCAGTCGCGCACCACACCGGCAGGCGTGTCTTCCAGCCAGCCAATTCGTTTGCCCGGGAAGTAGCCACAGAACAGCGTGACCAGCGGCATCAGCAGGTGCCATTTGCCGAACATTCGCCAGCGGTGCTCGGGCGCGTAATCGCGCCAGTAAGCGAATTGCGCGCCGACCGTCACCAGTCGTCGGATTACCTGTCCGGACGCCCCCAGGCCTGCTGCGCAGCCGCCGAAGCTGTGCCCGACCACATCGATCGGCTGCCCGGGAAACTCCCGCTGCGCACGTTTGAGCATCGCCTCGAAATCCCGCGCGCCCCAATCCGTCCACGAAGCCTGCAAACGCTTCATCGACTTCGGCCGCGATTCGCCAATGCCCCGGTAGTCGTAAATGATCACGTCGAAGCCGTTGGCGAACAGATACGCCGCGAAGCGCGAGTAGTGGCGGCAGCGCACGGACGTGGCGGCGTTGATGATCACCACCGGGCGTTGTGGGTCGGGCGAAGCTTGGCGCCAGGTGAAGCCGCCGAGCAGATAGCCGTCGGCGGCGGGCTCTTGGAAGGGCTCGCTTTCAATGTCGGAAGTTTGGCCAAGTGGAGGTGGCGCACTTTGTAGGTTCATGGGTTTCGAGCCTGGCTAGAACGGGTCGAGAATGAACTTCACGCGGGATGTAATGCAATGACTTGGTACGCAGTGCGTAGCGGATTGACGGTTCGAGGCGGTCGCCAATCCGTGACGCAGTGCGTCATGAATTGGCTGGAAGATACTTCTGTAGTCCTTTTCGCATTCAAGGCAACTCCCAATCGTTCTAAAACCCACCCCGCAAGACAAAATCTAAAAAGAGGTAACGATTGGGTTCCGCGAGAGCCCGGGAGTCGTCCTCATGAAACGCATTCTTTCCTTCGTGCTGCCCGTTGCCGCTGCGGCGGTGCTGTTGTTTCCGATCATGGCGCAGGCTGCGAGTCTGGAGCCGATCGACAGTTCCGCTGTGCAGGTTCAGCAGCAAGAGCAAAACGGCGTTCGCTATCTGGCCGGCGGGATTGGTGAAGATGAGTCGCAAGCCATTCAGCAATCCGCGGGCTACAACCTGCACATGACCTTCGCTGTCGGTACGCAAAACGAATACACCGCCGATGTCGACGTGGCGATCCAGAAAGCCCCCGGTCAAACCGTGCTGACGCTGAATCAGACCGGGCCATTGGTGTACGTTCAGTTACCGCCAGGCAAGTACACGGTCGTCGCCACCCGCAAGGGTGAAACGCGTCGGGATGTGGCGCAAGTAGGCGGCGGTGCTGCGCGCAATCTGGTGTTCCACTGGAGCGACAACACCTAACGTCGCCGACGGTCACGCCCGGGTGGCGTGACCGTCGCGGTGCGTCCCATCCAGATCAGAAGCCAGGCAGCGCCCGACAGGAAGAGTGCGAAGAGGCAGTGCGTGGCAACAGTGAACCAGAAGTCGAAGGACTGTTCGGCCTGTGAATACACGGCGAAGTGTTTCCCCCGAGCCATGTTGCTGATGCGTCCCTGAATCAGGCCGTTCACCGTTTCATAAGTGATCAGGCCTACGCAGAGGGTCAGTACGGTGCCGAGAGCGATCATCAACCAGTCGGTGCGTTTTACGGGTGGCGCAGGATGGGGCAGGGGGACGCGGGTTCTTTTCTGGTTCATCGCGGTGATGACCCTCTTCCGTAAGGGTTGAGCAACGTATCGCCAATTCCGGCCTGCAAGAAGGGCGGGATCGGGCCGTCATCAAATCGCAGGCATAAAAAAACCCTGAATCTTGCGATTCAGGGTTTTCGGTATTTGGTGCCCAGAGACGGAATCGAACCGCCGACACGGGGATTTTCAATCCCCTGCTCTACCGACTGAGCTATCTGGGCAACGGGGCGCATTAAAAGGGTTTTTCGGATTTACGTCAACGACTTTTTTAAAATTTCTTAAATTAATTCCGTCGCTTACGATCCGACCCCCGATTTCGCGGGGTTTACTCTGCAGGCGGAACGTAGCCTTCCGCTTGAGCGTATTCCTCGCCGGAGAAGTACTTGTCCATTTCGCCCTGAAGAAATTTGCGGTCTTCGGCGTTCATCATGTTCAGGCGTTTTTCGTTGATCAGCAGTGTCTGGTGTTTCTGCCAGTCGGCCCAGGCCTTGGCCGAGACGTGTTCGAAGATGTCCTGGCCCTTGGCGCCCGGGTACGGTGGGCGCTCCAGACCTTCGAGTTGTTCTTTGTACTTGCGGCACATTACGGTGCGGGTCATGTCGACTCTCCTGCATTCAAGACGGCGGCCGCGCGTTCGAGCAAGGTCTTGACCGGGGCGGCGAGGCCCAGGCGCGGCGGGGTGGCGAGGTTATACCAGAGCCAGTCGGCCTCGGCCACGTGACCGCCGGCCTCCTGCACCTGAACCAGCCAGGGTTCGATGGACAGCTGGAAGTGGCTGAAGGTGTGGACCAGGCTCGGCAGCGCCTGCTGCTCGCTCAGTTCCAGCGAGTGCTGCGCAGCGAGGTGTTGCAGGTCGTCGAGGCCATCGAGTTCCGGCAGGCTCCACAAACCGCCCCACAATCCGCTGGACGGGCGGCGATAAAGCAGAATCGCGCCCTCCTCGTTGGCCAGCAGCGGCATCAGCGTGCGTTTCTGCGGGATAGCCTTGCGCGGTTTGGGGATCGGGTAACGCGTCTCCAGGCCGAGCATGTGCGCTTCGCAGCCCTTTTCCAGCGGACACAGGAGGCAGCTCGGCTTGCTGCGGGTGCAGAGCGTGGCGCCCAGATCCATCATCGCCTGGGTGTAGGCGTTGACCCGATCCTGCGGCGTAAAGCGCTCGGCGTTGGCCCACAGCTGTTTGGCGACCTTTGGCTCGCCGGGGTAGCCCTCCTGCGCGGTAAAGCGCGCCAGCACCCGTTTGACGTTGCCGTCGAGGATTGGCGCGCGCAGGCCCATGCTGATGCTGGCGATCGCGCCAGCGGTGGACAGGCCGATGCCCGGCAGCTCGGTAAGCTTCTCGACATCGCGCGGAAACTCGCCGCCATACTGGCTGACGACGATCTTCGCGGTCTTCTGCAAGTTGCGCGCGCGGGTGTAGTAACCCAGGCCCGTCCACAGGTGCAGCACCTCGTCCTCCGGCGCTTCGGCCAGGGCTTCGACCGTCGGCAGTGCCGCCATGAACCGGTCGAAGTAATTGAGCACGGTGCTGACCTGAGTCTGCTGCAACATGATCTCGGACACCCACACCCGATACGGGTTGATGTTCTGTTGCCAGGGCAAATCATGGCGTCCGTGGCGGTCGAACCATTCCAGCACCGCCGTGGAAAACTGCTCCGCTCTCATCGCTTGAACAGCCCCTTCAATGCGTTTTTCAGTTCCGGGCTGACTTTGTCACCCAGTTTCTCGTCGATTTTTTCGCTGATCTTGTCGCCGGCCAGTTTGCTCGCGACCTGGCCCATGCGTTCGTTGTCCACGCGGCAGGCCTTGGCGCCCAGTTCCAGCGGGCCACGGCAACGCAGCGGCCATTCGATGCCGACGAATTTGTCGCCGACCTGGCAGGCCGGGTCCGGCATGGCGCTGGTGTCACCTTCGACGATGATGCCGACGCGATAGTCCATGCCCAGCACTTTGAGGTCGATATCGCCGTCACCGTTGACGCTCATGCCGGGGATGCGCACTTTCAGGTCCGGGTTGCTGGCCACGCCATTGCGGAAGGTCAGGTTGCCCTTGAGCTCCTGGAACGGCGTGTCCTTGCCGCGCGGCTCACCGCTCAAGGATTTGCGGTTGAGGGTGGCGATGCCTTTGCACAGTTGCTGTTCAAGGTTGGCGTTGAGCAGCACGCCGTTGTTGATCACGAAACTGGCGTTGCCGTTGAGGGTTTCGATCAGTGTCTGCTGGCTGTTGCCGCTGCCGGTGACGGTGCTGGTGAGATTGACCAGACCCTTGACCGGCGGATTCTTGCCCTGGCTTTCGAGGATTTTCTCCACTGGCACCCGGTTGATCCGGGTTTGCAGGTTCAGCACTGGCGCGGTCTGGCGCACGTCCAGCGTGCCCTTGGCTTCGAAGTCGCCGTTGTACAACTCGCCGCGCAGGTTCTCCAGGGTCAGCAGGCCACCCTGGCCGGTGGCTTTCAACGCGGCGTTCTGGATCGGCAGCTTGTCGAGGGTCAACTGGCCGAAGATCAGGTCGGCATTCACGTCGAGCTTGCTCAGGCGCTCGACAGGGAACAGGCGCTCGGTGCTCCAGGCGCTTTTGCTCGGTTTTTCCGGCAGCGGTGTGCTGCCGGCACCCGCCATCGCATCGGCCTCGGTACTGGCGACTTCGGCCTGACGGACCTGGGTAGCGTTATTGGCTTTTTCCGATTTCGGCGGCAGATAACGGTCGACGTTGAAGGTGTCGGCCTTGAGGACCGCTCGCAGCGATTGCCTGGCGAAATCTTCGACGGCGATGCGGCCGCTGAAGCTGCTGTCGTCGAGTTTCAGGTTGATGTTGTCCAGTGACACGCTGGTCGGCGTCGCGGCGACACGGCTGACCAGTTCAACCTTGCTCAGGCTGCCTTCGGCCATGGCCGGCAGGGTCTGGCCGATGCTGTCGACGAATTTCGCCAGGTCGAACTGGGCGATGGAAATCCCGCCGGTGATCTGTGGCGTCTTGTCCAGGTCGTTGGCCTTCAGTTCGCCCAGGGCGCGCAGCTGATTGACCGAGAGCTTGATGCCAGTCCATTCGGCGACGTTGGCGGCCTTGTCCAGCAACAGTTGGCCTTGAGCGGCGAAGGTCACGGTCTTGCCTTGCAACGGATCGCCGGCGACCTCGCCGGACAGCTTCAGGTCTTCGAACTTGTAGCGTTGCAGGGCGCGCTCGAAGCGCAGCTCGCCGTTGAGCTCGGTGCGCACCCGCAGCACTGGCTGGTTGGTGCCGAGGAACGCGGTGGCTTTGACCGGAATATTGGTCGAGTCGTGAACAGCTCCGGTGCTCAGCTGGATGCTTTCGGCGCTGAATTGCTTGCCGGTCAGCTCGTCGTTGTATTCCACGCGGGCGTTGTTGACGGTCAGGCTGTCGATGTCGAGCCGGATCGGCTGGGCCGGTTTTTCCGGTTGCGCAGAGGCCTCGGGGGCGGTTTCGGCCGTGGTGGTTGGCGCCGGGGCGCTGCCGGCCTTGGGCGGCACCTTGCCGATGTCTTCCCAGTTGCCATGACCATTCTTGTCACGGTTCAGGCGCAGGTTCAGGCCTTCGACGCGCACGTCGCTCATCTGCACTTCTCGGCGCAGCAGCGGCAGCACGCGCACGGACAGGCCGAGCATCTGCAGGTCGGCGAACGGTTCGGCAGGCTTGGCCAGGGTCGCGACGCTGGCCTCGTGCAGTTCCAGGCCGAGCCACGGGAACAGGCTCCAGCCGATGTCGCCATTGAGCGTCAGCTCGATGTGGGCCTTGTCGCGGGCAATCTGGCGGATCTCGTCTTTGTAGTCGTTGGGATCAAACAGGTGGGTCAGGGCGAAGCCCGCCGCCACAATGATCAGCAACAGCCCGAGAAGTACCAGACCCAGGATTTTGCCGAACGCTTTCATGGGCGAGTCCTTGTAAGTAGTCGAATTCGTAATTTAGCCGGGGAGTATAGCGCTGCATCAACCCGCGCTGTTGCGGTGTCCCGTGCAGCCTGCTGAACCGTGATGTACAGCGCTTCGACAACGATCGGCATCGGGGTTCCCCGGCATCAGGAGATCAGATGACTCAAAAAAGGTGATATCAGTTTGGTTTTTCTGTCACGTGCAAATGGTAACCTTCGCCCGTTCGTACGCCCATCTGCGACTTAACGTCGCGCTTTCAAGGAGCTTCACCCGCAAAAAAACGGTCATGCCTGCGTGCATAAAGGCCGGGGTGGGCAGTGGCTGGCGAACCATACTAATAATTGGGGGATACACAATGAGCACGACCATTACGGCGGACGGCTTCAAAGCCGATCAGCCCGGGTTCCTGTCCAAGGAACGCATCATCGCCAAGCCCGGTTTCAACCGTTGGCTGGTCCCGCCGGCCGCTCTGGCCATTCACCTGTGCATCGGCATGGCCTACGGCTTCTCGGTGTTCTGGTTGCCGCTGTCCAAGGCGCTGGGCGTCACCGCTCCGGTGGCTTGCGCACCGGACATGAGCTTCATCGCACAAGTGTTCTCGTCGCAATGCGACTGGCCGATCTCCATGCTCGGCTGGATCTACACCCTGTTCTTCATCTTCCTCGGCTGCTCGGCAGCGATCTGGGGTGGCTGGCTTGAACACGCAGGTCCACGCAAGGCCGGTGTTGTATCGGCACTGTGCTGGTGCGGCGGTCTGCTGATTTCTGCGCTGGGTATCTATACCCACCAGATCTGGCTGATGTGGATCGGCTCCGGCGTGATCGGCGGTATCGGTCTGGGCCTGGGCTACATCTCGCCGGTCTCGACCCTGATCAAGTGGTTCCCGGACAAGCGCGGCATGGCGACCGGCATGGCGATCATGGGTTTCGGCGGTGGCGCGATGGTTGGTGCACCACTGGCGACCGCTCTGATGAGCCATTTCGCTTCGCCGACTGGGGTGGGCGTGTGGCAGAGCTTCGTGGCCATGGCCGCGATCTACTTCGTGTTCATGATCGGTGGCGCCTTGGCCTACCGCGTGCCGCCAACCGGCTGGAAGCCTGAAGGCTGGACCGCTCCGGCTAAGAAAGCCTCGAACGCGATGATCACCCACCGTCACGTTCACGTGAATGTGGCGTGGAAAACCCCGCAATTCCGTCTGGTGTGGCTGGTGCTGTGCCTGAACGTGTCTGCCGGTATCGGCATCCTCGGCATGGCTTCGCCACTGTTGCAGGAAGTGTTCGGCGGCAAGCTGCTGGGTAACGATCTGCCGTTCGGTCAGCTGGACGCCGGTCAACTGGCTTCCATCGCTGCGATTGCGGCCGGTTTCACCGGTCTGCTGAGCCTGTTCAACATCGGCGGTCGTTTCTTCTGGGCGTCGTTCTCGGACTACCTGGGCCGCAAGAACACTTACTTCGTGTTCTTCGCGCTGGGTTTTGCGCTGTACGCACTGATCCCGAACCTCGGTCACCTGGGCAACGTTGCGCTGTTCGTGGCGGCGTTCTGCATCATCCTGTCGATGTACGGCGGTGGTTTTGCGACCGTTCCGGCCTATCTGGCCGACCTGTTTGGTACACAGATGGTTGGCGCGATCCACGGTCGTCTGCTGACGGCCTGGGCCGCCGCTGGCGTGCTGGGTCCGGTGCTGGTGAACTACCTGCGTGAGTATCAGTTGAGCATCGGTGTTGAACGCGCTGCCGCTTACGACATCACCCTGTACATCCTCGCTGGCCTGCTGGTGCTGGGCTTCCTGTGCAACCTGCTGGTGCGCCCGGTGGCCGACAAGTACTTCATGACCGACGCCGAACTGGCCGCCGAACAGGCGCTGGGCCACGACAAGGGTGCTGATGCCAGCACCGTGCTGGAGTGGAAAGCCGCGCCGGGCAGCAAGCCATTGGCGATCGCTGCGTGGCTGGTGGTGGGGATTCCGTTGGCGTGGGGTGTTTGGGTGACCCTGCAGAAGACGGCGGTTCTGTTTCACTAAGTTCGTTTACACCTGATCGTTCCCACGCTCTGCGTGGGAATGTCTCCCTGTGACGCTCTGCGTGACATTCGAAGTGGACGCAGAGCGTCCGGGGCTGCACTCCCACGCAGAGCGTGGGAGCGATCAGCGCCTTTCGATGCTTGTATGGACATGTCTATCCCCGACAGCACGGGGTTCTATCCGTCAGTCATTCCACCTCTCGTGTTTCTGTTTCGGCCCCGCGCCCCTATAATGGCTGCCTTTTTCGCCCAATGATTTTGCGGAGCTGGTGATGGCCGAACGTAAGGCGTCTGTCGAGCGCGACACTCTGGAAACCCAGATCAAAGCCTCGATCAACCTTGATGGCACCGGAAAGGCCCGATTCGATATCGGTGTTCCTTTTCTTGAGCACATGCTGGATCAGATCGCCCGTCACGGGTTGATCGACCTGGATATCCAATGCAAGGGCGATCTGCATATCGACGACCACCATACGGTGGAAGACGTCGGTATCACCCTCGGCCAGGCTTTCGCGCAAGCCATTGGCGACAAGAAAGGCATCCGTCGCTACGGCCACGCCTACGTGCCGCTCGATGAAGCGCTGTCGCGCGTGGTGATCGACTTCTCCGGCCGTCCGGGCCTGCAGATGCACGTGCCGTACACCCGCGCCACCGTTGGCGGCTTCGACGTCGACCTGTTCCAGGAATTTTTCCAGGGCTTCGTCAACCACGCGCTGGTCAGCCTGCACATCGACAACCTGCGCGGCACCAACACCCACCACCAGATCGAAACCGTGTTCAAGGCATTCGGCCGCGCGCTGCGCATGGCCGTCGAGCTGGATGACCGCATGGCCGGCCAGATGCCTTCGACCAAGGGCGTCCTGTAATGCAGACGGTTGCAGTTATCGATTACGGCATGGGCAACCTGCACTCGGTGGCCAAGGCCCTCGAGCACGTTGGTGCCGGCAAGGTGCTGATCACCAGCGATGCGGCAGTGATCCGCGAAGCCGACCGGGTGGTTTTCCCCGGCGTCGGCGCGATTCGCGATTGCATGGCGGAGATCCGTCGCCTCGGTTTCGATTCGCTGGTGCGTGAAGTCAGTCAGGATCGTCCGTTCCTCGGCATCTGCGTCGGCATGCAAGCCTTGCTCGACAGCAGCGAAGAGAACGACGGCGTCGACTGCATCGGCCTGTTCCCGGGCGCGGTGAAGTTCTTCGGCAAAGACCTGCATGAAGACGGCGAGCACCTTAAAGTCCCGCACATGGGCTGGAACGAAGTGAAGCAGGCGGTGGATCACCCGCTGTGGCACAACATTCCGGACCTGGCGCGTTTCTACTTCGTGCACAGCTATTACATCGCCGCCGGTAACCCGCGGCAGGTGGTTGGCAGCGGTCATTACGGCGTCGATTTCGCCGCGGCGCTGGCCGAAGGTTCGCGTTTCGCCGTGCAGTTCCACCCGGAGAAGAGCCATACCCATGGCCTGCAATTGCTGCAGAACTTCGCGGCGTGGGACGGTCGCTGGTAAATGGCCGCCAAGAAATCCAAGCCGCCGATCCTGACCCTCACTCCCGAGCAGGAGAGCGAGGCCAACCGCAAGATTCAGCGGTTCATGGAGGATCGTTTCGAACTGGACCTGGGTTCGTTCGAGGCGGCGGAAATTCTTGAGCTGTTTACCCGCGAAATTGCTCCGCACTATTACAACAGGGCGATTTTCGATGTGCAGACCCACCTCAAGGAGCGGTTTGAAAGCATCGAAAGCGACCTGTGGGCGCTCGAGAAGAATTAGGGCAGCGGCAAGCTTCAAGCTGCAAGCTGCAAGAAGTACACACGCGTGCGCGCTTGCAGCTTATGGCTTGCAGCTTGCAGCTCTTTTGACGAAGGAAAAAGCATGCTGATTATTCCCGCTATCGATCTTAAAGACGGTGCCTGCGTACGTCTGCGCCAGGGCCGCATGGAAGATTCCACAGTGTTCTCCGATGACCCGGTGAGCATGGCTGCCAAGTGGGTGGAGGGCGGCTGCCGCCGTCTGCATCTGGTCGACCTGAACGGCGCTTTCGAAGGCCAGCCGGTCAACGGCGAAGTGGTGACCGCGATCGCCAAGCGCTACCCGACTCTGCCGATCCAGATTGGCGGCGGCATCCGTTCGCTGGAAACCATCGAGCACTACGTCAAGGCGGGCGTCAGCTACGTGATCATCGGCACCAAAGCGGTGAAGGATCCGGCGTTCGTCGCTGAAGCCTGCCGCGCGTTCCCGGGCAAGATCATCGTCGGTCTGGATGCCAAGGACGGTTTTGTCGCCACCGATGGCTGGGCTGAAATCAGCACCGTGCAGGTTATCGATCTGGCCAAGCAGTTTGAAGCCGACGGCGTGTCCTCGATCGTTTACACCGACATCGCCAAAGACGGCATGATGCAGGGCTGCAACGTTCCGTTCACCGCTGCGCTGGCTGCTGCCACCAAGATCCCGGTGATCGCTTCCGGCGGCATTCACAACCTGGGTGACATCAAGTCGCTGCTCGACGCCAAGGCACCGGGCATCATCGGCGCCATCACCGGCCGGGCGATCTACGAAGGCACTCTCGACGTCGCCGAAGCGCAAGCTTTCTGCGATTCGTACCAAGGCTGAGGACTGACCATGGCGCTGGCCAAACGCATCATCCCTTGCCTGGACGTGGACAACGGCCGGGTCGTCAAAGGTGTGAAGTTCGAGAACATCCGTGACGCCGGCGACCCGGTGGAAATCGCCCGTCGCTATGACGAGCAGGGTGCTGACGAGATTACCTTTCTCGACATCACCGCCAGCGTCGATGGCCGTGACACCACGCTGCACACCGTCGAACGCATGGCCAGTCAGGTGTTCATCCCGCTGACCGTCGGCGGTGGCGTGCGTACCGTGCAGGACATCCGCAACCTGCTCAACGCCGGTGCGGACAAGGTGTCGATCAACACTGCTGCCGTGTTCAACCCGGAATTTGTCGGCGAAGCGGCGCAGCATTTCGGCTCGCAATGCATTGTCGTCGCCATCGACGCGAAGAAGGTTTCCGGCGCGGGCGAAACCCCGCGCTGGGAGATCTTTACCCACGGCGGTCGCAAACCGACCGGCCTCGACGCCGTCGAGTGGGCGAAGAAAATGGAAGGCCTGGGTGCCGGTGAAATCCTCCTGACCAGCATGGATCAGGACGGCATGAAAAACGGCTTCGACCTCGGTGTGACCCGCGCCATCAGCGATGCGCTGGGCATTCCGGTGATCGCTTCCGGCGGCGTCGGCAACCTGCAGCATCTGGCTGACGGCATCCTTGAAGGCCACGCCAGCGCAGTATTGGCGGCGAGTATTTTCCACTTCGGCGAATACACCGTTCAAGAAGCCAAGGCCTACATGGCCAAACGCGGCATCGTAATGCGTTAAACATCCATACAGGCCAGTGGACAGCATGGCGTACCCAAGGCACTCTTGGGCACGCCATGGATTTCGGTAGCCCGACATGATCAAACGCCTGCTCCTCGCCCTCGCCAGTGCCTCCGTGTTGTTGATCAACACCGGCCACGCCGAGGAAAGTCCCGACACCGATCTGGTGCTCCTCACCGAAAACTTCCCGCCGTACAACATGGCGAAGAACGGAAAGAATTTCGCCCAGGACGAAAACATCAACGGCATCGCCACGGACATCGTGCGCGAGATGTTCAAGCGTGCCGGCATCACTTACAGCCTGACCCTGCGTTTCCCATGGGAGCGGGTCTACAAGCTGGCGCTGGAGAATCCCGGCTACGGTGCGTTCGTCATGGCGCGCCTGCCGGATCGCGAAAAGCTCTTCAAGTGGGTCGGCCCGATCGGCCCGGACGACTGGGTCATGCTGGCCAGGGCCGACAGCAAGATCACCCTCGAAACACTCAATGACGCGCGCAAGTACAAGATCGGCGCCTACAAGGGCGATGCGATTGCCGAGACTCTGACCAAGCAGGGTTTGAAGCCGGTGGTGGTGCTGCGTGATCAGGACAACGCGAAAAAACTCGTCAGCGGCCAGATCGACCTCTGGGCCACCGGCGATCCTGCCGGGCGTTATCTGGCGCGGCAGGATGGCGTGACCGGCCTGAAAACCGTACTGCGTTTCAACAGCGCCGAACTGTATCTGGCGCTGAACAAGGACGTGCCGGACGAAGCCGTTGCCAAGCTTCAGGCGGCGCTCGAACAGATGCGCAAGGACGGCGTGGTCGACGAGATCATGGGGCGGTATCTGTAGTTTCTGGCGACTGTGGTAACTCGGGAGATTCCGGCTGTTCCGGCACTGACGGGAGTGGCACCATGGCGTCACTCGCGACTTCTGGCGGGTATTCGAGCCAGTGCAGGCTGTTTCTGTCGGAGTACCTGAAGTTGATGGCGGTTTCCGTTCGGTTGTCCCGCCAGAGATCGTAGTTACTCTGCAGTTGATACAGCGCCATCATCTTGTGTTTCGTCACGTTGGCGGCGACCGCCACGATGTCCGGCGTGGTCCATCCGATGCTCGAGGTTTCGGTATGGGTGAAGGTTTCGCCCAGCCTTGCCGAGAACCTTATCGGCCGTTCAACCGTTGAGTCGCTCGCTGGCCAAACCCCCGGGACCTGTATTGCACTGATGCGGTTGAAAAGCCGCAGATCGCGGCGGCTCAGAACACGAGGCAACGTCCAGTGAAACAGGCTGCTCTTGTCAGTCGTGTTATGGCTGGAGCCGATGAGCACATACCGGTCAGTCCTTTGCAGGTAATAGTAGGGCGATTGGCGGAATCTCTTCAGTGATGGCTGACCGTGGTCTTCCACCGCAAACCAGGGCAGCCTGGCAGTGTGGGTCGGTTGCGAGGGTTCGAGCGGTTCCGGCGCTTCGAATCCTGACAGTTCCGGAAGTTCAGGCGCTGGATTGCTCTGTACCGCAATCTGCATTCGCAATGAATAGGCTTCGGCTTCATTCTCGGGGCTGTCAGAGTTGCCGGAAGCGATGAACGTGCCTGCCGTGAAGTTGATCGCACCTGCATCGGCAACCGGAGGAGCGATGCTCCAGGCGCTGAAATACTGGCGGGAACGATCTCCCCGATCATTCCAGATCAACTCGGCGACACTCGCCTCAATCACCAGATCTTCGCGCACGCAACGTACCGAGCCCAGTAAAGGCTTTTCGTGGTTGATGGAGCACACCGTTCCCAGTGCCACATAACCCTCAGGCGCAATCGGCCGCCATAGCGTCCCCCCCGCCGGCGTCGAGGTTGCATCGCTCCAGATTTCTTCGAAATCATCCGGTGGACTGAGTGCATTTGTTTGCGCGGTTTCGCCATTTGCGGCAGGGCCTTCGCGGACAACGGCCACGATCTTGCTGCCATTGATATTGCCATCGCCGGAGATGGCGACGTCCCCGAGGGGGTAAAAGCCAGGCAGCGAGTCGGGGGATGGCACCGGACGCCAGAGCGCGCAGGGTGTCGAGCCCGAGCCATTGCAGTTCCAGATCCGCTGGAATTCGGTGGTGAAGTTGATCAGCAGGTTATCGACCTGGATCGAATCCATTGGCCTGTCGGCCGTGGTTTCACTGTTTTCGCTGTTCATGGTCATTCCTGATAGTGAAAGGCGACTCGTGGTCGCGACCTGTTGCAGGTCTCAATATCCGGAATTGGCCAAGGGGACGGGCGGTAACTATTTATCGGGTGTGGCGGGGTACTACCGGTAAATGCCGTTGTGGCCGTGAGCGGCTGTAGCGCGATTGCTGCGCACACTGATCATCTGCTTGATGTCGATCCACTCGATGCCCTGAGCCTTCAATTTGGGTAGTTCGCGCTCCAGCACCGCCAGTGTCTGCGGATAAGGGTGGCCGATCATCACGGCCGAACCCTGTTTGTGCGCCAGACTGATCGCTGTCTGCAATTGAGTCAGGATCGCCGCTTCTGTGCGCTCGTCATCGAGAAACACATCCCGCGAAACACTCGCCAGATCAATCTTCTGTGCCTGTTGCGCAGCGACGGTCTGGGCGCTGGTGCGGCTGTCGACGAAGAACTTGTGGCGCCGCTGCAACTCGCCCATCAACCACGCCATCGCCACCGGCTGCGCAGTCATGCGGCTGCCCATGTGGTTGTTGATGCCGGCGGTGTAGGGGACCATTTTGAACGCGGCGTTCAGGCGTTTCTCGAGTTCTTCGATGGGCAGCTCGGGATGCCAGGCGAACGGGCCGGTGGCCGGGTCCATCGGCATGTGCAGGATCACGACTTTGCCGGCGCGATGGGCTTCGCGGGCGAATTCGGTGGCGTGCGGGGTGTCGGGCATGATCGCTGTAGTCACCGGCCCGGGGAGGGCCAGCACGCGGCGATCCCGGGGCAGGTTCTGCCCCAGGTCGTCGATGATCAGCGTCAGGTAGGCTTTTTGAGGTGTTGGTCTGGCAGGTTCTGCGTGAGCAGCACCCGCCAGGCAGCACAGCAGGACAAAGACGAAACGCAAAGACATCCTCAACGGCCGGACGTGATGCTCAGGCCTTTGAGCAGGCTCAGGGCCTGGGCCAGCTGGTAATCGTCATCCTGCGGCATCGCCTTGGCCTTGCCGCCGGAACCGGTCGGTTTGTCCGCGCCGCCGTTGCCGTTGCCCAGGTGACCTTGCAGGTCGGCTTCCTTGAAGTAGTCGCCGTCCGCTTCGTTGGTGATCTTGGCCTTGCGTACTTCGATGTCCGGAACAATGCCCTGGGCCTGGATCGAGCGGCCGTTCGGCGTGAAGTACAGCGCCGTGGTGATCTTCAGCGCACGGTCGTTGTTCAGCGGCAGCACGGTCTGCACCGAGCCCTTGCCGAAACTGGTGGTGCCCATGACCACGGCGCGTTTCTGATCCTGCAGGGCGCCGGCGACGATTTCCGAGGCCGAGGCACTGCCACCGTTGATCAGCACGACCATCGGCACCGCTTCGCTTTCGTCCTTGCCGGTGGCGGAGAAGCGCAGTTCGGAATTGGCGATCCGGCCCTTGGTGTAGACGATCAGGCCTTTGGTGATGAAGTGGTCGACCACTTCGACCGCTGCCTGCAACACGCCGCCCGGGTTGTTGCGCAGGTCAAGGATGATGCCGTTGAGCTTCTTGCCGTTGTCCTTGCGCAGCTTGGCCAGGGCCTTGGAAACCTCTTCGCCGGTCTTGACCTGGAACTGGGTAATGCGGATCAGGCCGTAGCCCGATTCCAGCAGTTGCGCCTTGACGCTCTTCACCTGAATCACGGCGCGAGCCAGGGTTACATCGAACGGCGTACCGCCGTCGCGGACCAGGGTCAGGGTGATCTTCTGGCCGATCTTGCCGCGCATCTTGTCCACGGCTTCGGTCATGGTCTGGCCGCGGGTCGGCGCGCCGTTGATCTTGACGATGAAGTCGCCGGCCTGGATGCCGGCCTTCGATGCTGGCGTATCGTCGATCGGCGACACGACCTTGATGAAGCCGTCTTCGGCGCCGACTTCGATGCCCAGGCCGCCGAACTCGCCGCTGGTGCTTTCCTGCAACTCGGCAAAGTCTTCAGGGCCGAGGTAGGCGGAGTGCGGATCGAGGTTGCTGAGCATGCCCTTGATCGCGTTTTCCAGCAGGGTCTTGTCGTCCACCGGCTCGACATAGGCGGCCTTGATCCGGTCCATGACCTCGGCAAAGGTGCGCAGCTCTTCCAGCGGCAACGGCGCCTTGCTGGTGGCGGCAGTGCCTGCCGGAGCGACAGCCGGGGCCGGTTGAGCGGCAAACGCCAGAGGCGCGCCGATCACCAGGGCGATCGTCAGAGCCAGCGAGGTAAGACGGGACAAATGCAGCATGTCGAACGAACTCCTAATATCGGTAACTCACGCCTATCCTTGCGCGCGGCACCATTGCGCCGGATCACTCGGGTGACCCTGCTGACGAATTGCGAAATACAGCGCTGGTGTGTCCTGACCGCCACTATTACCCACAGTGGAAATGGACTCACCGGCTTTTACCACGTCACCCGCCGACTTGAGCAGCGTCTGGTTGTGACCGTAAAGACTCAGAAAACCGTTGCCGTGATCAAGGATCACCAGCAGCCCGGCACCGCGCAGCCAGTCGGCAAACACCACGCGCCCGCCGTGTACGGCATGCACCTGGCTGCCGGCGGAGGCGCTGATCATCACGCCGTCCCACTTGGTGCGGGCATCGTCGCCACGGGTTTCACCGAAGCGTGCCAGCAGTCGACCATCAACCGGCCATGGAAGTTTTCCCCGACTTGACGCAAAAGGGCCACCGAAGGTCTCGCCGCTGCTGGAAACCAGCGCGCCAGGTGTGGGTCTGGCTTGTTTTCGCGGGGCGTCGCTGGTGTCCGAGTCCGCATCGGCGCGGGCCTGGGCCTCACGCAAGCGCTTTTTTTCGGCTTCCTGCTGGGCGATGAGCGCTTTCTGCCGCGCTTCTTCTGCCTCACGAGCCTGGCGGGCCAGGGTTTCTTCAATGGTTTTAAGGACTTTAGACAGGTCTGCCTGATCCTGCTCGCGGGCGGCCAGTTTCTGGTCCCGGGCTTTCACGTCGTCATTGAGTTTGGCAAGGGCCTGCTGGCGCTCCTTGCGGACCTTGTCGAGCGCTTCGCGCTGAGTGTCGAGATCGCTTTGCTGCGCCAGCAACTGCGCCTGCTGCACGCCGATGTCTTTTTCGACGTTGGCCAGTTGGCGCAGGGTTTCGTTGAAGCTTTTAAGCTGCTCCAGGCGAGCCTGGCTCAGGTAGTCGTAATAGGTGAGGGTGCGGGCGAATTTCTCGGGATTCTGCTGGTTGAGCAGCAGCTTGAGGTATTCCTGGCGACCGTTCTGGTAGGCGGCGCGGGCCTGGATGGCGATCAGTCGCTGCTGTTCAGTGCGCGCGCTCTGGAGTTTTTTTTTCTCCGCATCGAGCCGCTGCAGCTCGGATTCGCTCTTCTTCAGCTCTTTCTGCAGGGCTTCGACCTGTTTCTCGAGCTTGCCCATCTCGGTTTCGGTGCCCTTGAGCTCCTTTTGCACGCCGGATTTTTCTTCCTGGAGCTTGCCCAGCAGTTTTTTCAGCTCGGCGATGTCCTGGCGCGTGGCGTCCAGTTGCTGTTGGGTTTGCGCGCGCTCATCCGCGAAGGCCGGTTGGAGCAGGCATGTCAGAGCGAGGGCGATCAGGACGCGAAGCATAGAGGCGGGCGGCACCAGGGTAAGGGACGGCCTAGTATGCCCGCCCGACGCGGCAAAAAAAACGCCTCAAAGCCAACTGCTTTGAGGCGTTCGTCATAAAAAGCCGTTTCAGGCTGATTACAGGGCGTTTTTGATATCAGACCAGAATCGAAGTGCCAGTCATTTCCGCCGGTTTTTCCAGACCCAGCAGTTTCAGCATGGTCGGCGCCACGTCCGCCAGCACGCCGCCTTCGCGGACTTTCAGGTTGCGCTTGCCGACATAGATGAACGGCACCGGCTCGGTGGTGTGCGCAGTGTGTGCCTGACCGGTGGATTCGTCGGCCATCTGCTCGACGTTGCCGTGGTCGGCAGTGATCAGCGCTTCGCCGCCGACTTTTTCCAGTGCTTCGACGATGCGACCCACGCAGGTGTCCAGGCACTCCACGGCTTTCACCGCGGCTTCGAACACGCCGCTATGGCCGACCATGTCGCCGTTGGCGTAGTTGACCACGATCACGTCGTAGCGCTGGTTCTCGATGGCCTCGACGATGCGGTCGGTGACTTCCGGCGCGCTCATTTCCGGCTGCAAGTCATAGGTGGCGACTTTCGGCGACGGGATCAGGATGCGCTCTTCGCCCGGGAACGGCTCTTCACGACCGCCGGAGAAGAAGAAGGTCACGTGGGCGTATTTCTCGGTTTCGGCGATGCGCAGCTGGGTCTTGCCGTTTTTCGCCAGGTAGTCGCCGAGCACGTTTTCCAGGCTGCCCGGGGCAAAGGCGGCGGGGGCCGGGATGCTGGCGGCATATTGGGTCAGGCCCACGTATTGCACTTGCGGCTGGCGCGCGCGCTCGAATTCCTTGAAACCGTCTTCGACAAACACGCGGCTCAGCTCGCGGGCGCGGTCGGCGCGGAAGTTCATGAACACCACGGCGTCGCCGTCTTCGACCTTCACCGGCTCACCGATGCTGGTGGCTTTGACGAATTCGTCGCTCTCGCCACGGGCGTAAGCGGCTTCCAGACCTTCCTGGGCAGTGGCGGCGTTAAATTCGCCGTGGCCATCAACGATCAGGTTGTAGGCCTGGGACACGCGATCCCAACGGTTGTCGCGATCCATGGCGTAGTAGCGGCCGATCAGGCTGGCGATGCGGCCCTTGCCGAGCGCCTGGAAGGTCGCGTCGAGCAGTTCGATCGACGAAGCGGCGCTTTTCGGCGGGGTGTCACGGCCATCGAGGAAGGCGTGCAGGTAGATTTTTTCGGCGCCGCGCTTGAAGGCCAGTTCGGCCATCGCGATCAGGTGATCCTGATGGCTGTGAACGCCGCCATCCGAGAGCAGGCCCATGAAATGCACGGCCTTGCCGGCGGCCACGGCCTTGTCCACGGCGGCGCAGATGGTCGGGTTCTCGAAGAACTCACCGTCGCGGATCGCTTTGGTCACACGCGTGAAGTCCTGATACACCACGCGCCCGGCGCCCAGGTTCATGTGGCCGACTTCGGAGTTGCCCATCTGGCCGTCCGGCAGACCGACGTCCATGCCGCTGCCCGAGATCAAGCCGTTCGGCACGGTGGCCCACAGGCGATCCAGCACAGGCTTTTTGGCCGCATAGACGGCGTTGGATTCGGGGCTGTCGCTGTGACCGAAGCCGTCGAGAATCATCAGGACCAAAGGTTTAGGCGTGGTAGTCATGGAATCCACTCGTGGCTAATAAGAAGAGGGCGATGGAAAAGGGAGTTGGAGTTTAAAGCGAAGTTCCGGCGGCGTCACCGCCGGACGGGGTTTGGCCGACCATAGTGGCTGTGTATACTGGCCGACATTTTAACGCCCTGGAACCTCCTTCGATGGTTGCTCACCTGATTGAATTTGCCACTAACCACTACATTCTTGTCGGTATCTTCGTCGTACTGCTGGCTTTGCTGCTGGCGCATACGGTGCAAGGCGGCGGTAAAAGCCTGAGCACTGGCGAGCTGACCGCACTGGTCAACAAGGAAGCCGGCGTGGTGGTGGACATCCGTCCGAGCAAGGACTACGCCGCCGGTCACATCGTTGGCGCGGTGAACATTCCCCAGGACAAACTGGCTGCCCGCATCGGCGAGCTGGAAAAACACAAGGCCAAGACCATCATTCTGGTCGACGCCCTGGGCCAGACCGCCGGCACCCACGCCCGCGAACTGATGAAGGCCGGCTTCACCGCCGCCAAGCTGTCCGGCGGTATTTCCAGCTGGAAAGGCGACAACCTGCCGTTGGTGAAGTGACATGAGCGACGTCATCGTCTACTCCAGCGATTACTGCCCTTACTGCTCGCGCGCCAAGTACCTGCTCGCGAACAAAGGCGTGGCCTTCGAAGAGATCAAGGTCGATGGCAAGCCGCAGGTGCGCGCCGCCATGGCCCAGAAGGCCGGACGCACGTCCGTGCCGCAGATCTGGATCGGCGACACCCACGTCGGCGGATGTGATGATTTGTATGCCCTGGAGCGTGCCGGCAAGCTCGACGCGCTGCTAAAGGCCTGACCTGCTGCAAACGTAAAGAACCCTAAAAGACCCAAGATCAGAAAGGATCTGAGATGACTGACCAACAGAACACTGCAGCCAGCGAAGAAGAAACCGCACCGCAATTCTCCTTGCAGCGCATCTACGTACGCGACCTGTCCTTCGAAGCCCCGAAAAGCCCGGCGATCTTCCGCCAGCAGTGGGATCCGGCGGTCGCTCTGGATCTGAACACCCGCCAGAAAGCCCTGGAAGGTGATTTCTACGAAGTCGTGCTGACCCTGTCCGTCACCGTGAAAAACGGTGAAGAAGTGGCCTTCATCGCTGAAGTGCAGCAGGCTGGCATCTTCCTGATCAAGAACCTGGACGCGGGTTCGATGAGCCACACCCTGGGTGCGTTCTGCCCGAACATCCTGTTCCCGTACGCTCGCGAAACCCTGGACAGCCTGGTGACCCGCGGTTCGTTCCCGGCCCTGATGCTGGCCCCGGTGAACTTCGACGCCCTGTACGCGCAAGAGCTGCAGCGCATGCAGGAATCCGGCGAGACCCCGACCGTTCAGTAAGCGGTCGATGCAACAACGAAAAAAGCGCCGTTACAGGCGCTTTTTTCTTGGCTGATCGTTCCCACGCAGAGCGTGGGAACGATCAGCGGTGTCTTCTTGGGCGGTGTTATTTGAAGTCGTTCTGCCGCCACGCTTCGTACACGGCCACTGCCACGGTGTTGGACAGGTTCAGGCTGCGGCAGCCTTCACGCATCGGCAGGCGCAGGCGCTGTTCGCCGGGCAGGGCGTCGAGCACTTCCGGCGGCAGGCCACGGCTTTCCGGGCCGAAGATGAACGCATCGCCCGGGACGAACGCGGCATCGTGAAACGGCCGCGAACCCTTGGTGGTGAAGGCGAACAGCCGTGGATGACCGAGGCTTTCCAGGCAGCTGGCGAGGTCGGCATGGCGCTGCAAAGTGGCATACTCGTGGTAGTCGAGACCGGCGCGGCGCAGGCGCTTGTCGTCCATCTCGAAGCCCAGCGGTTCGATCAAATGCAGGTGGCAGCCGCTGTTGGCGCACAGCCTGATAACGTTGCCGGTGTTCGGCGGAATTTCCGGTTGAAAAAGGATGACGTGAAACATGCACGGCTCCGAAGGTAAAGATGACGCGCATTCTACGCCGCAAGCGGATCCGCGTTCGAAACTATTCCCGCGGGTGATGGCATCGCTGGCGATCGTCGGTGTGATGGTCGGGATGATGATCGGCCGTTTGACCACTCCAGATCCAACCGTCTTGCAGCAGGTCGAGGTGATCGATGGCGGTCTGGCGGTCTGGTTCAACAACGAGCCGAAGCTGCACGGCGAGATCGTCGATGGCAGCCTCGCGTTGCTGTTCGAGGCCGAAGGCAAGGCGCAGAAAGGTCAGCTCAAGTTCAACGGCAAGGACGTGAACTGGCGGACGCGGTTGAGTGACGGGGGGTTGTTGCTGACGCTGGTGGCGGCGCGGCCGCTGCAGGGCGACTGGGCCGGCCAGGCGGTCGATGACCGCTGGCGGCTGGAGATCCATCTCCGGGAGCAATAAAAGAGGGAATCCCCGGCCTGCCTGTACCAAGGTTCCCGAAACGGGCGGGCTCATCGCATCGCGTTCTGAGCGGGTGTAAAGAAGGAACCCCTGACCTGCCTGTATCAAGGGCCCCAAAAGGGTGGACTCATCGAGTCCTGTGTAAAGAGGGGAATCCCCGGCCTGCCTGTACCAAGGCCCCCGAAAGGGTGGGTGAATCGAATCACCTGATGGAGTTATTGCAGGGGGCGTGCCAGGTTTTCTCGTTTTGAAACAAAAAAGCCCGGCACAATGACGAAGGCCCCGTAATACGGGGCCTTCGTCTTTTCACAGGATGGGATTTTCAGCGGTTTACAGTGCAAGCCTGAGCCAGTGGCTGTGCCCGATTAAGGGTCACGGTGCCTTCCGGCGGTGCAGGCTGGCGCTGAATCTCAGCCTTCATCGCCCTCATCGTCATCCCCGCCATCGACTTTCATGCCGAGTTCCTTGATCTTGCGGGTCAAGGTGTTGCGGCCCCAGCCCAGCAGCACCGCAGCGTCACGACGACGCCCGGCAGTGTGCTTCAGTGCTGTCTCGATCATGATCCGCTCGAACGCCGGTACCGCGCTGTCGAGCAGGCTCGACTGACCGCGCGCCAGGGCCTGATCGGCCCACTGACGCAGCGCCTGTTCCCAGTTGGTGACTGGCGCCGAGTCCTGCGGCAGGCTCAGCAGTTCCGGCGGCAGATCGCTGATGTGCACCTCGCGCCCGGACGCCATCACGGTGATCCAGCGGCAGGTGTTTTCCAGCTGGCGCACGTTGCCTGGCCACGGCAGGTTCTTCAGGTATTCCTCGGTCTCGCTTTTCAGCAGCTTCGGCTCCACCGCCAGTTCTTGCGCAGCGCGGCTGAGGAAGTGCTTGGCCAGGGTCGGGATGTCTTCGCGACGGTCCGACAGGCGCGGAATATGGATGCGGATCACGTTGAGGCGGTGGAACAAGTCCTCACGGAATTTCCCGGCGTGAACCAGGGTTTCCAGATTCTGGTGCGTTGCGGCGATGATCCGCACATCGACCTTGACCGGCACATGCCCGCCAACACGATAGAACTCGCCATCGGCCAGTACCCGCAGCAGTCGGGTCTGGGTGTCCGCCGGCATGTCCCCGATCTCATCGAGGAACAGCGTGCCGCCGTCGGCCTGTTCGAAACGGCCGCGACGCAGGTTGGCCGCGCCGGTGAAGGCGCCTTTCTCGTGGCCGAACAGCTCGGATTCCATCAAGTCTTTCGGAATCGCCGCCATGTTCAGCGCGATGAACGGCGAGGCCGCGCGCGGGCTGTGGCGGTGCAGGGCGTGGGCCACCAGTTCTTTACCGGTGCCGGATTCGCCGTTGATCAGCACGGTGATGTTGGAGTGGCTCAAGCGCCCGATGGCGCGAAACACTTCCTGCATCGCCGGCGCTTCGCCGATGATTTCCGGGGTGCGAGTCAGGGTCGGGGCGACTTCCAGGCCCTGTTGTTCCTGAGCATGCTGATTGGCGCGTTTGACCAGCGACACCGCTTCGTCGACATCGAACGGCTTGGGCAGGTACTCGAACGCGCCGCCCTGATAGGAGGCGACAGCGCTATCCAGATCGGAGTGAGCGGTCATGATGATCACCGGCAGCCGCGGGTGCTGCTCGCGGATCCGCGCCAGCAGGTCCAGGCCGCTGGCGCCGGGCATGCGGATGTCGGAGATGATCACGTCCGGCTGCTGGCGCGCGAGGCGGCTCATCACACCATCGGCGCTGTCGAAGCTCTGGGTGGTCATGCCTTCCTGTTGCAGGGCTTTTTCCAGAACCCAACGGATAGAACGGTCGTCATCGACGATCCACACGGTTTCACTACGGCTCATGTCGATGTGGCTCCTTGTTCCAGTGGCAGAAAGATCGAGAACGTGGTGTGGCCTGGATGGCTGTCACACTCGATCAGGCCCTGGTGCTGGCTGATGATGTTCTGGGTGATGGCCAGGCCCAGCCCGGTACCGTCCGGACGGCCGCTGACCATGGGAAAGAAGATGGTTTCTTGGAGTTCCGCCGGAATGCCCGGGCCGTTGTCGATGATCTCGATCTTGGTCACCAGACGATGGCGGACGTGGCCGATGGTGAACTGGCGCATGGCGCGGGTGCGCAAGCTGATGCGGCCCAGGCGCAGCTCGTTCTGGCTGCTGATGGCCTGCATCGCGTTGCGCACGATATTCAGCACCGCCTGAATCATTTGTTCGCGGTCGATCAGGACGTCGGGGATGCTCGGGTCGTAATCGCGCACCAGCGTGATGCAGCCCTGGCTTTCGGCTTCGACCAATTGGCAGACGCGCTCCAGCACTTCGTGGACATTGCACAGGGCCAGCGACGGCAGTTTGTTCGAGCCGAGCATGCGGTCGACCAGATTGCGCAGGCGGTCGGCCTCTTCGATGATCACGTTGGTGTAGTCGCGCAGGCTGTCTTCCGGCAGTTCCCGGGCCAGCAGTTGCGCGGCACCGCGGATGCCGCCGAGCGGGTTCTTGATCTCGTGGGCCAGGCCTCGTACCAGCATCTTGCTGGTTTCCTGCTTCGACAACTGGGCCTCTTCCTTGGTGATCCGCAAAAGGCGGTCACGGGGATGGACTTCCAGCAGCAGCAGGGTCGCGCCGTTGCTGAGGATTGGCGTCACCGCGTAATCCACGGTCAGGGTCTGGCCGGTGAGGGAAGTGAGCATCGCTTCGCGCTTGGTGAACGGGTGCGCCTGCTCCACCGCCTGGCGCAACGAATTGAGCGCCTCGGTGGACTCGGTGAACAGCTCGCTGATGAACTGCCCATGGCTGCGCTGGCCGCTGATGGCCAGCAACATCTCCGCCGCCGGGTTCATGTACTCGAGGCGCAATTCGCTGTCGAGCAGGATGGTGGCGGTGGTCAGGTTGTCGAGTAGCAAGCGATGCAGTGCGTCACTGATGGTCATGAGGACCTCTTTTGGAGCATGGCGCGCGCAGGGATACAGCGCTGATGCGAGGAAAATGCAAAAACCAAACCAAGGCTCCGAAAAGAAGCGTTCAACCCCTGAAACGGGCGTTTGACGCTCGTTTGCGTGGCAGTCGAACCGCTCTGGCGGGTACTTTCGAACCAAAATGGGTTGGAATGTGAGTACGGTGCAGCGTATTGCACCAATATAGTGCGCAAAGCTGAACGACGTCAGAAGAAACGCAGGAAAGGATTTTTCGGTTCGGCGGGTTTGTCTTTCAATGGGCATTCCGGGCGCACGCCGTAGTCGGAGCTGACGCAGGGTTTGACCTGACGTTTCTGTGCCAGGGAAATGCGCTGCATGTGGAATGGCTGGTTGGCGGTTTTCTCCACGGTTCGGCCCTGGGCATCGAGGATCTCCACCGACAGGTTGTGGCTGCCGCGATCGATATTGCTCAGCGGGAACACCGGACTCAGGCCGGGTTCGCCGACGGCCTGGCCATCCAGCAGCAGGCGATACAGGTGACCTCTTTGCAGGCCCGGTTCGCTGGTGACGCTGACGATCAGCTCACCGGCGCTGCTGCGAATGGTTGCGTCCGGCTCGGGGATCAGCACGCGCAGCATGTCGTAGTGGAACAGTGACGGCTCTGCTGATTGCTTCGACGGTGTGACCGGTGCAGCGGCGGTCGGATTCGAGGCCATGCGATTGCTGGTGGCCAGCGGCACACGCTTGGCGTTGCCGTGCGGTTGGTCCGTATAGACACGATTGCCCTGGGCGTCGATGTAAGTGAACACCTCGGCCGATGCGCCAAACGCCATCAGAAACAGGCACGGGGCAATCAATCCCCGCGTCATGGCTTGTGCACCCGCTGCACGGTGAACACCACCGCAGGACTCTGCTGAATGATCGCCTCGCCATTGATCACCTGCACCGCCAGCCGATGCTCGCCCCGGTCAACGTTTACCAGTTGCAGGATCGGCACGTTGCTCGGCTGGCCATAAGGCGCGTCGTCCAGCAGCAGACGCAATTGATGCGGCGGTTGCAGGCGCGGCTTGATCAGTACGCTGACCGTGAACGTGCCGTTGTTGGCGCGCAGGGCCTCCTCGGTGGGCAGGCCGGTCAGCTCCAGCACTTCATAGGCATTGCGCGCAGGCTCGCGACTGGGCGTGTCTGAAGAGGGCGCACTCGGTGCCTGAGGCTGGACGCTGTTGAGCGGCGGCAACTCCACCGGCTGCGCCTGCACGCCGTCCGGCGCGTGATCGCTGTACACCGTGTTGCCGCTGGCGTCGGTGTACTTGTAGATCTGCGCGGCGGCGGGCAGGGCGATCAGCAGCAGGAAGAAAAAACCACGACCCATGGATTCGACCGATCAACAATGAGATTGGCTTGCAGCATAGGCCAGGGGCGGCGGTAAGCCCAATCGGGACAATATCCGCTCACACAAACCGTTCAGGATTTATTGTGCGGCGCCAGGCGTAACGGCATTCTCGCGGGCGCCGGACAGAACGCCTGCCTTGTAGTGCTCGATCAGGACCGGCGCACCCTTGGTGTCGACTTCGCGCAACTCGCCTTCCTTTACGTCGTCAACAAAGTTGACGTTGAGGATGTGGCCATTGTCGAGCCTGGTCACCCAGAGGCCTTGGCGTTTGTCATCGCGATATTCACCGCGCTCGGTAGTGCCACGGACAGTCAATTCGCTGAGGCCGTTGAGTTGGCCGTGGGCATGGGTCTGGAATCCGGTGGCGACCCATTCCATGTCGTCGTGGTTGAGAAGCTGCCAACGACCCTCGCGCAAATCATTGTGGAATTCGCCCTCCAACGTTTGCCCATCCTGGTACAGCGTCCACTGGCCCTCTCGTTTGCCCTCTACGAAATTGCCGGACTCCGAATATTTCTCGTCTTTGGAAGAAGACCACGGGCCGATCCGCACACCCTGCTTGTAGGCACCTTGGGCCGAGAGCGAGCCGGAATCATAAGACACCGATTGGCCGTCTTCGCTGCCGGTGAATTTAGCCGGTTCGGTTTCCCAGGCAATACGCCTCACCCGATAGTTGTAGAGCGTGCGCTTGCCCTCGGCGAGCGTCTCGTCGAGCCATCGCCAGAAAGTAACGGTAAGGAACCGGCCGTTTTTTTCCTGATAGGTCTTCTTGAAGAAGTAAGGTTCGTCATCTGGCGTCGGGTCGCTCAGTGGGTCGTAGTACTGGCCGTAAAAGCTCACCAGTTTTCCTTGGCTGAAATCGAGCTGGTCGAATTCCGGTATGCCGGACTCTTCAAGGAAGAGGCTGTAGTTGAGCGGGGTAATTTGGCTCAGAGCCTTCTTGATGGTCAGGGCGTCGAGGTGTTTGCGACCTTCGGCGATGCGGTCCAGCGCCGGCTGCAATCGCGTGACGCGGCTGTAGAGGTGGTCGTTGGCGTTGTATTTGTAGGCGTAGATTTTGTAGCGGTCGTTTTGCCGAAAAAGCACGAAGCGGGTCGGATCTTCACTGTCGAGCGACATGAGAAAAACCGACTCGATGCTCGCCTGGCCGAAGTCATCAAGCAATTGCGGACGTTCGCCCGGCGTGTCGCAACGGCAGTAATAGCCTTTGACGCCGTTCGTTTCCTTGATGAACGCCAGAGTCATCGAGCTCTCCTGCAAGCCCTGGATCAGCGGGTGAGCCAGCGGCTTGTTTTCATAGAACTCGGCTGCGCCGACTGTCGAGCAGGTGAGGCCGGCCATCAGGGCGATAGCCCGTAACCACTTCATGCGAATCCCTTCGTCAAGGCGCCGGTCATGGCGCGAAAGCGGCGGATTATCCACGGATGAGCGGGCACAAAAAAGGCCTCCCGAAGGAGGCCTCTTTTTGTCACGCCGCGTAGCGCGGCGCTACCGGATCAGCAGCTGTAGTACAGCTCATATTCCAGTGGGTGTACGAAGGTGCGGACCTTGATTTCTTCTTCGGATTTCAGCGCGATGTAAGCGTCGATGAAGTCGTCGGAGAACACGCCGCCCTTGGTCAGGAACGCGCGGCCCTTGTCCAGCTCTTCCAGGGCTTCTTTCAGGCTGCCGCAAACTTGCGGGATCTCTTTCGCCTCTTCAGGCGGCAGGTCGTACAGGTTTTTGTCAGCTGCGTCGCCTGGGTGGATCTTGTTCTGGATACCGTCCAGACCGGCCATCAGCAGTGCTGCGAAAGCCAGGTACGGGTTGGCAGCCGGATCCGGGAAACGGGCTTCGATACGACGGCCTTTAGGGCTGTTGACGTAAGGAATACGGATCGAGGCGGAACGGTTGCGAGCCGAGTAGGCCAGCATCACTGGAGCTTCGAAGCCTGGCACCAGACGCTTGTAGGAGTTGGTGGCCGGGTTGGTGAAGCCGTTCAGGGCCTTACCGTGCTTGATGATGCCGCCGATGAAGTACAGGGCGGTGTCGGACAGGCCGGCATAACCTTCACCCGCGAAGGTGTTCTTGCCATCTTTGGAGATGGACATGTGAACGTGCATGCCCGAACCGTTGTCGCCGTACAGCGGCTTCGGCATGAAGGTCGCAGTGCGGCCGTAGGCGTCGGCAACGTTGTGTACAACGTATTTCAGGGTCTGGGTTTCGTCGGCTTTCTTCACCAGGGTGTTGAACTTGACGCCGATTTCGTTCTGGCCGGCAGTTGCCACTTCGTGGTGGTGAACTTCAACGGTCAGGCCCATTTCTTCCAGTGCGTTGCACATGGAGGTACGGATTTCGTGGTCGTGGTCGAACGGCGGAACCGGGAAGTAGCCACCTTTTACGCCTGGACGGTGGCCTTTGTTGCCGCCTTCCACGTCCTGGTCGGACATCCACGAGCCTTGCTCGGAGTAGATCTTGAACATGGAACCGGAGATGTCGGACTTGAACTTCACTTCGTCGAAGATGAAGAACTCTGGCTCTGGGCCGGCGAATACGGTGTCACCGATACCGGTGGTCTTCAGGTATTCCTCGGCGCGGCGGGCGATGGCGCGCGGGTCGCGATCGTAACCTTGCATGGTCGAAGGTTCGATGATGTCGCAGACCAGGATCAGGGTCGGCTCTTCGGTGAACGGGTCCAGAACGGCGGTTTCGTCGTCCGGCAGCAGGATCATGTCGGAGGCTTCGATGCCTTTCCAGCCAGCGATGGAGGAACCGTCGAACATCTTGCCAACTTCGAAGAAGTCGTCTTCCAGCGCATCGCGAGCCGGCATGGTCACGTGGTGCTGAGTGCCTTTGGTGTCCGTGAAGCGCAGATCAATCCACTTGACGTCATGATCTTTGATGAGTTGAACCGACTTCGACATAGTGTCCTCCGGGTGAATTAGGGCGGGTAGTGGATGCCCTTAATAGTGGTGATGCCGGCGCGAATACTCTGCCAAGGCAACCTGCCTCACAAGGGAGCAAATTGCATGCCAGTGCCCCAGCATGGGTTTTTTGCCCCAAATTCACGCTTCTAAAGGTCGAAAGCGCCTTAAAGGCGAAAATCTCGCCCTTTAATGTAGCGCTCAAATCGAAAAATGACCCGTTTTGGTGCGCGCAAAACCTTCTGCACATTAACTGGTTAAACCTTGAGCAATTTCCGCTATAATCCGCGCCCCCCTTTTTCGGCTGGCCCTGCGCGCGCTGTTTTCATGAAACTAATCGTAAAAGTCTTCCCCGAGATCACCATCAAAAGCCGACCTGTCCGGACGAAATTCATCCGCCAGCTGGCCAAGAACATCCGCACCGTGCTCCGCGACCTGGACCCGGCCGTGGTGGTGAACGGTGTGTGGGACAATCTCGAGCTGGAAACCCGCGTCACCGACCCCAAGGCCCTGAAAGAGATGGGCGAACGCCTGACCTGCATGCCGGGCATCGCGCACTTTCTGCAGATCGACGAGTACCCGCTGGGTGACTTCGACGACATCACCGAGAAGTGCAAGCAGCACTACGGCGATGCGCTGGCCGGGAAAATTTTTTCGGTGCGCTGCAAGCGTGCGGGCAAGCATGCGTTCAGCTCGATGGACGTCGAAAAATACGTCGGCAGCAAGCTGCGCCGTGAGTGCGGCGCTGCCGGAATCGACCTGAAACAGCCGGAAATCGAAGTCCGCATCGAAGTTCGCGACAAACGGTTGTTCGTGATCCACAGCCAGCACAATGGTATCGGCGGCTACCCGCTCGGTGCGCTGGAGCAGACGCTGGTATTGATGTCCGGCGGTTTTGACTCGACGGTTGCCGCGTACCAGATCCTTCGTCGGGGTCTGATGACGCACTTCTGCTTCTTCAACCTGGGCGGTCGTGCCCACGAATTGGGCGTAATGGAAGTCGCGCATTTCATCTGGAAGAAGTACGGCAGCTCGCAACGCGTGCTATTTGTCAGTGTTCCGTTCGAAGAAGTCCTGGGCGAAATTCTCGGCAAGGTCGACGACAGTCATATGGGCGTCGTATTGAAGCGTATGATGTTGCGCGCGGCGTCGAACATTGCCGAACGCCTGCACATCGATGCGCTGGTCACCGGTGAAGCGATTTCCCAGGTGTCGAGCCAGACGCTGCCGAACCTGTCGGTCATCGATTGCGTCACCGACAAGCTGGTGCTGCGACCGCTGATCGTCGCCCACAAGCAGGACATCATCGACACGGCCGACCAGATCGGTACCGGTGATTTCGCCCGGCACATGCCGGAATACTGCGGCGTCATCTCGGTCAACCCGAAGACCGCCGCCAAGCGTGGCCGGGTCGAGCACGAAGAGCAGGAATTCGACATGGCGGTGCTCGAGCGTGCGCTCGCAAACGCCAGACTGGTGCCGATCGATCGGGTGATCGACGAATTGGGCCAGGATTTGCAGATCGAAGAAGTCAGCGAAGCGCTGGCCGGTCAGATCGTCATCGACATCCGTCACCCGGATGCCGCCGAGGATGACCCGCTGGAACTCGCCGGCATAGAGGTACAGACGATGCCGTTCTACGCAGTGAACGCTCGTTTCAAGGAACTGGACCCTACTCGCCAGTACCTGCTGTATTGCGACAAAGGCGTGATGAGTCGCCTGCATGCCCACCATTTGCTCAGTGAGGGGCATGCCAATGTGCGCGTTTATCGACCGAGCTAAGTGCCCGGGGCTGTTTGCCTGTGGCCTGCGTCACCGGCCCCCCGACACCGCCGTCAAGCTGTAACGGCCATGCCGGACACTACTGTCAATCGCTGCCAAGACTTGTCAGCAAACCGAATCCTCTGATCGAGATACACAAGTGATCGAAAATCTACGCAACATCGCCATCATTGCCCACGTTGACCATGGTAAGACCACCCTGGTAGACAAACTCCTGCGTCAATCCGGCACTCTGGAGCGCAACGAGCTCAACGACGAGCGCGTGATGGACTCCAACGACCAGGAAAAAGAGCGCGGCATTACCATTCTGGCGAAAAACACCGCCATCAACTGGAACGGCTACCACATCAACATCGTGGACACCCCGGGCCACGCCGACTTCGGCGGCGAAGTCGAGCGCGTAATGTCCATGGTTGACTCCGTGCTGCTGCTGGTCGACGCCCAGGACGGCCCTATGCCGCAAACCCGTTTCGTGACCAAGAAGGCTTTCGAAGCCGGCCTGCGTCCAATCGTGGTCATCAACAAGGTTGACCGTCCGGGCGCGCGTCCTGACTGGGTTCTGGACCAGATCTTCGATCTGTTCGACAACCTGGGCGCTACCGAAGAACAACTGGACTTCCAGGTTGTTTACGCTTCGGCCCTGAACGGCATCGCCGGTCTGGACCACACCGCCATGGGCGAAGACATGACCGCGCTGTACCAGGCGGTAGTCGACCACGTTCCGCCTCCGGCTGTTGACCGTGACGGTCCGTTCCAGATGCAGATCTCCGCTCTGGACTACAACAGCTTCCTGGGTGTTATCGGTGTTGGCCGTATCGCTCGTGGTCGCGTCAAGCCGAACACTCCGGTTGTTGCTATCAGCGCCGACGGCAAGCGCCGCAACGGTCGTATCCTGAAGCTGATGGGGCACCACGGTCTGCACCGCGTTGACGTTGAAGAAGCAGCAGCCGGCGACATCGTCTGCATCAGCGGTTTCGACGAGCTGTTCATCTCCGACACCCTGTGCGACATCAACAACGTCGAGGCGATGAAGCCTCTGACCGTTGACGAGCCAACCGTTTCCATGACCTTCCAGGTAAACGACTCGCCATTCTGCGGTAAAGAAGGCAAGTTCGTGACCTCCCGTAACATCAAGGATCGTCTGGACAAAGAGCTGCTGTACAACGTTGCGCTGCGCGTTGAAGAAGGCGACTCGGCTGACAAGTTCAAGGTATCCGGCCGTGGTGAGCTGCACCTCTCGGTACTGATCGAAACCATGCGTCGCGAAGGCTTCGAGCTGGCGCTGGGCCGTCCTGAAGTGATCATCCGTGAAGTTGACGGCGTGAAGCAGGAACCGTTCGAAAACGTAACCATCGACATCCCTGAAGAATCCCAGGGCAAGGTCATGGAAGAAATGGGTCTGCGTAAAGGCGACCTGAGCAACATGGTGCCGGATGGCAAAGGCCGTGTTCGTCTGGAATACAACATCCCTGCTCGCGGTCTGATCGGTTTCCGTAACCAGTTCCTGACCCTGACCAACGGTGCTGGCATCCTGACCTCGATCTTCGACCGTTACGCTCCAGTGAAGTCGGGCCACATGTCCGGCCGTCAGAACGGCGTTCTGGTTTCGGTTGAAACCGGCAAGGCGCTGACCTACTCCCTGGAAACCCTGCAGGCTCGTGGCAAGCTGTTCGTAGAACACGGCCAGGAGATCTACAACGGTCAGATCGTTGGTCAGAACTCCCGCGACAACGACCTGGGTGTGAACCCGACCAAAGGCAAGAAGCTCGACAACATGCGTGCTTCGGGTAAAGACGAAACCATCGCTCTGGTCCCACCTGTTCGCTTCACCCTGGAACAGGCTCTGGAATACATCCAGGAAGACGAGCTGTGCGAAGTTACGCCTAAGTCCATCCGTCTTCGCAAGAAGATCCTGGACGAAAGCGAGCGTACCCGCGCTGCCAAGAAAGCCAAGGCGTAATTTAGCCCAGGCTTGAACAAACGCCCCCGGTCGAGAGACCGGGGGCGTTTTTGTTTGTCCGGGATTTATTCGGTGTTTGTGCGGGCCCCATCGCTGGCAAGCCAGCTCCCACAGGGTTTTGGGGGGAACACAAGTTACTTGATCACCAGTAACCTTTGTGGGAGCTGGCTTGCCAGCGAAGGCGGCCGATCAGCCGCCGAACATCTCAGGGCAGATCAGAACTTCTCGATCGACCGCGAATTCTGCACCCGCTCCACTTCCTTCGGCTTGTACGCGCAGTAACCCGGGCGCGGGCCGATCTTCGGGTGGTTGCGGCAGGTGTCCGGGCGCTTGTCATAAATGGTGCACAGGCGGCTCTTACGATCCAGGTAGTAGCAATCGTTGTTGCTCATGCGCTGGAGCGTGAAGATCCCCGACTTCTGATTGAAGCGCTCCACCAGACCTTCCTTCTGCAAACGCTTGGCGATGTTCTTCGGCGGGTCGCCCAGTTCGAACTCGTCGACCACACCGATGCGCACCAGATCCTTGATCTTGACCTCGACCGGCAGCGTGCAGCAGCTGGAAACGCACGAGCCGCACATCGGGGCCGAATATTTGGCCCAGGTATCGAGACGGTCGATCTCGGCTGCGGCGATCAGGTTGGGCTTCATCATCGGTGGTTACCAGGCGTGTGCATCAGGGCGCGCGATCATACCGGGACTGGTGGATTTTTGAACAACCTTTCGCCAGATTTTTTCTTCATGCACCCGCATCGTCCGACAATTCGGCACGGCCCCTGCATTCATTGAGGCATTCGCCAGAGTATTGCCGGTCGATCTCACACTCTCGGTAAAAACTGCCGAACCAGAGCCCTTACCGTCGGTCAGACCGTCTAGGCTCTGACAACTCCCCGCTCGCTCGAGGTCCTATCGATGACTCAAGAACCACTAGTTCGCGAAGCAGAGGTGGCCGCATTCCGCGACGCCGTCCTGACCAAACTCACCTACGCGGTGGGCAAAGACCCGGATCACGCCTTCGACCATGACTGGTTCGAAGCCATCGCCCTGGCGGCGCGCGATCACATGGTCGAGCACTGGATGGACCATACCCGGCAGATCTACCGCAAAGGCCAGAAGCGGGTGTATTACCTCTCGCTGGAATTCCTCATCGGCCGTTTGCTCTACGACAGCCTGAGCAACCTCGGTTTGCTGGACGTCGCCCGTGAAGCCTTGACCGAGCTGGGCGTCGATCTGGAGCGCATCCGCATCCTGGAGCCGGATGCGGCGCTGGGCAACGGTGGCCTCGGACGATTGGCGGCGTGCTTCATGGAAAGCATGTCGACCCTCGGTATCGCTGGCCACGGCTACGGCATTCGTTATGAGCACGGGTTGTTCCGTCAGGCGATTGTCGACGGTTGGCAACAGGAACAGACCGAGCACTGGCTGGATTTCGGCAACCCCTGGGAGTTCGAGCGGCCAGAGGTGGTCTATCCGATCGGCTTTGGCGGCAGCGTCGAGACCGTCACCGACGCCAGCGGCAAGTCCCGGCAAGTCTGGCACCCGGCGGAAACCGTCCGGGCGATTGCCTACGACACCCCGGTGGTCGGCTGGCGCGGGGCGAGCGTCAACACCTTGCGCCTGTGGCGGGCGCGGGCGATGGAGGACCTGCATCTGGAGCGCTTCAACGCCGGTGACCACCTGGGCGCCGTCGCCGAAGTGGCCCGGGCCGAGAGTATCTCCCGCGTGCTCTACCCGGCGGACAGCACCGAAGCCGGGCAGGAACTGCGCCTGCGTCAGGAATACTTCTTCGTCGCCGCGTCGCTTCAGGATTTGCTGCGCCGTCATCGCAACATGCACACCTCGGTGCTGACCCTCGGCGATCACGCGGCAATCCAGCTCAACGACACCCACCCCTCGATCGCTGTCGCCGAACTGATGCGCCAACTGGTCGATGTCTACGACGTGGCCTGGGACGCGGCGTGGCAAGTCACCGTCGATACGCTGTCGTACACCAACCACACGCTGCTGCCCGAAGCGCTGGAAACCTGGCCGGTGGGGCTGATGGAACGCATGCTGCCGCGGCACATGCAGATCATTTATCTGATCAACGCCCAGCACATCGATTCGCTGCGGGCCAAGGGCATCCACGATTTCGACGTGCTGCGCGCGGTGTCGCTGATCGAGGAAGACAACGGCCGCCGGGTGCGCATGGGCAATCTCGCGTTTCTCGGTTCCCACAGCGTCAACGGCGTGTCCGGGCTGCACACGCAGCTGATGCGCAAAACCGTGTTCGCCGAACTGCACAAGCTGTATCCGGAGCGAATCAACAACAAGACTAACGGCATCACCTTCCGCCGCTGGCTGTACCAAGCCAACCCGGAATTGACGTCGATGCTGGTCGATTCCCTCGGCGCGGATGTTCTGGATAACCCCGAACAGCGTCTGCTCGATCTTGAGCCGTTCGCCGAAAAACCAACCTTCCGCAAAGCCTTCGCCGAGCAGCGGCTGCACAGCAAAAAAGCCCTCGCTTACCTGATCCATGAACGGCTGGGGATCGCGGTCAACCCGGCGGCGATGTTCGACGTGCAGGTCAAACGGATCCACGAATACAAACGCCAACTGCTCAACCTGATGCACACCGTCGCGCTGTATCAGGCGATCCGCGCCGAGCCGGAAATCGACTGGGTGCCGAGGGTGAAAATCTTCGCCGGCAAAGCCGCGGCGAGTTATCACCAAGCCAAGCTGATCATCAAGCTGACCAACGACATCGCCCGGGTGGTGAACAACGACCCGACCGTGCGCGGCCTGCTCAAAGTGGTGTTCCTGCCCAACTACAACGTCAGCCTGGCGGAAAGCATCATTCCGGCGGCGGACCTGTCGGAGCAGATCTCCACCGCCGGTTTCGAGGCCTCGGGCACCAGCAACATGAAGTTTGGCCTGAACGGCGCGCTGACCATCGGCACCCTCGACGGCGCCAACGTGGAAATGTGCGAAAACATCGGCGCCGAGCACATGTTCATCTTCGGTCTCAGCGCCCAGCAGGTCGAAGCGCGCAAGCAGAACCACGAGTTCAGCGCGGTGCCGGACATTGCCGCGTCCCATCGCCTCAACGATGTGTTGCAGGCGATCCGCAGCGGGGTGTTCTCGCCGGACGACACGTCGCGCTACACCGGGCTGATCGATTCGCTGGTGGATTACGACCGGTTCTTCGTCTGCGCCGATTTCGACTCCTACTGGGAGGCGCAGATGCGTGTCGATGCGCATTGGCACGACGCCAACAACTGGTGGCGTTCGGCGGTGCTGAACACCTCGCGTATGGGCTGGTTCTCGTCCGACCGGACAATCCGCGAGTACGCCACGGATATCTGGAAGGCACTCGAGTAACTTTTAGCGACAAATGTGCGCCTGGCCCCACGATTGTTGGGCCGGGCCGATATACTGAGCCTTGGTTCCGCCCCGCCACGGGGCTGCTCAGGGATATCGACCATGCAATGGATGTTCATGTTGATCGGGCTGCTGCTCGGCTGGCTGCTCGACGAGTCGTTCAGCGATGCACTGTTGGGCGCGTTGCTGGGGCTCGCCATCGGGCAGGCGATGCGGATTGCCCGGCTCGGTTCGCAGGCTGCCGAGCAACAGCGTCAGCTGGATCACGCGAAGATTGCGTTGCAGGGCGTCGAACAGCGTCTGTTTCTGCTGGAGGGCGCTCCGGCGCATTCGCCAGCGCCGCCGAGCGTCGCGCCGGCCAGCGAAACAGTCGTTGAACCCGTCACGGTATTTGAACAACCCGCTGCCGCAGAACCCGAGCTGGTCTGGGAACTGCCACCCGAACTCGAACCTGTCGCCGTCGCCGCCAGCGAACCCGGTCAGCCGCTGCCGGTCGATGTCTGGCGTCTGGACGCCGTTACGCCTGAACCTGAACCCCGACAACCCGCCGAACCTTGTGGCCCGAACCTTATCGAACGCGGCATCAGCGCTGCGCGCAACTGGCTGTTCGGTGGCAATACCGTGCTGCGGGTCGGTGTGGTGCTGTTGTTCTTCGGTCTGGCGTTCCTGCTGCGCTACGCCACCGAAGGCATGGTGGTGCCGATCGAATTGCGTTACGCCGGGGTCGCAGCGGCAGCGCTGGGCTTGCTGGCATTGGGCTGGTGGTTGCGCCATCGCAACAACAGCTACGCCTTGATGCTGCAAGGCACCGGGATCGCGGTGTTGTATCTGACGGTGTTTGCGGCGATGCGCCTGCACCCGCTGCTCGATCCGTCTGCCGCGCTGGGATTGCTGGTGGCAGTGACGGTGTTTTCGGCCATTCTGGCCATCACCCAGGATTCCCTGGCCCTGGCCTGCGTCGCCGCACTGGGCGGTTTCGCCGCGCCGATCCTGACCTCCACCGGCGCCGGCAACCACGTCGCGCTATTCAGTTATTTCGCGCTGCTCAACGCCGGCATCCTGGCCATCGCCTGGTTCAAGGCCTGGCGCCTGCTCAACCTGATCGGCTTCGTTGGCACCTTCGGCATCGGTTTCGCCTGGGGCCTGCGTTCGTACACGCCGGAACTGCTGTGGAGCACCGAACCGTTCCTGATGCTGTTCTTCCTGATCTATCTGGCCATCGGCCTGCTGTTCGCCCGGCGCAAGTTGCTGGACATGCCGGACGCCCCGGCGGATGACGATCGCCAGGCGCTGCTGCATTGGTCGGCGCGCAAGGGCGATTACGTCGACGGCACGATGCTGTTCGGTCCGCCGCTGGTGGGTTTCGGCCTGCAATTCGCGCTGGTCCAGCATCTTGAATTCGCTGCCGCGTTCAGTGCGCTGGCGCTGGGCATGATCTACATGGCCCTGGCCAAAGTGCTGATGGGCGGTCGGGCGATGTTGCTGGGCGAGACTTGCCTGGCGCTCGGGGTGATTTTCGCCAGCCTGGCGATTCCGCTGGGGCTGGATGCGCGCTGGACGTCCGCGGCCTGGGCGGTGGAGGGTGCGGGGATTTTCTGGCTGGGCTTGCGTCAGCAACGGCCCTTGGCCCGGGCCTTCGCATTACTGCTGCAACTCGGTTCGGCGCTGGCGTTTCTCAGCCAGTTACGTGTCGGCGAAAGCAGCCTGCTCGACGGAGCGCCGCTGGGCGCATTGATGCTCGGCGCGGCGTTGCTGTTCAGCTTCTACCAATTGCGCAAGGCGTTGCCGGAGCAAACCTCGCCGTGGGAGCGCCAAGGGCTGCCAGTGCTGGCGAGTCTGGGGCTGACCTTCCTGTATCTGCTGGCGCCGCTGTTCTTCTTCATTCAGGGCACGGCGATCAGTTGGGCATTGGCCGGGCTGGCGACCTTGTTCGTCGGCTTGCGCCTGCAATCGCGCACGTTCCTGTTCACCGCGTTTGCCGTGCAACTGCTCGGCGGAGCGTTGTTCCTGTTGCGCCTGCAAGGGGCGGGCGAGGATTCGGCGGCCGTGTTCAGCGCTGGCTGGAGCGGTTTGCTCAGCGCCTCGTTGATCGGTCTGGCGCTGATCGCCGGCATGCTGCTGGCGGCGCGCGACGAGATGGTGCGCAGCGATGTTCGCCTGCTGCGCGGTTTGTCGGTGGTGCTGCTGGCGGGTCTGGTGCTGATCAATCTGGCGGTGTTATTCGTGCTGCCGTGGCAGACCGCGAGCGCGGTGTGGGCGGCCAGTGGCTTGCTGATCATCTGGCTCAGTCTGTACCTCAAGCAGCGCGTGAGTTTTGTCTTCGGTCTGCTGTTGCAACTGATCGGTGGCGCAGCGTTTTTGCTGGCCGGCCCCGAGTTGCTCGGGCCGCTGTCCAGCGAGGGGCTGCGACCGCTGGCCCATGGCGGATTCTGGACGCCACTGGTGCTGGGCCTGGCGGCGATGATCGGAGCGTGGCGCCTGCAACTGGGCAATCACGCCTCGGCGTTCGATGTGCTGAGCCTGCATCGCCTGTCTGAAGTGTTGCTGGTGTGGGGCGCCGGTTGGTGGGCGCTGGCGTGGTTCAGCGAAGTGATGCGGTTTGCGCCGCTGAATCTGCAAGCGACGCTGTTGCTGGTGGTCGCCGCGCTGAGCGTCGCGTTGTGGACGTTGTTGGTCTTGCGTCTGAAATGGCCGTCGCTCGGGTTGCTCTGCACCGTGCTGATTCCGGCAGCCGGGCTGGTGTTGCTCGGCGCGTGGCACTCGCGTTATCACCCGGCGGCGGATTTCGGCTGGCTGGCCTGGGCGGCGGTGTTCGTCGTGCATTTCATCAGCCTGCGACGCCTGGCGCCGATGCTGCCAGCGCGGGCATTGAGCACGGCGCATGTGCTCGGTTGCTGGCTGCTGATCGGCGTGCTGGCGCTGGAGTTGCGCTACGGCCTGCTGCTGTTGTCCGAGCAGTACAACGCCTGGCGCTGGCTGGGCTGGGCGATTCTGCCGAGTGTGTATCTGTTGCTGATGGCTGCGCCGCGTCAGTGGCCGTGGCCGGTGGCAGCGTTCCCTCGCGAATATCGCCTGTACGCGGCGGCGCCGTTGGCGGTGCTGATGCTGGTCTGGTTCTGGCTGGCCAATGGCGTCAGCGATGGCAATGCCGAGCCGCTGCCTTATGTGCCGCTGCTTAACCCGCTGGAGTTGGGTCTGCTGTTTGCACTGTTCGGTGTCTACGTCTGGTCGCGCAGCGCCGTTGCCGAGCTGTCGATCCGCCAGGATTACGCGGCATACGCGACGCAACTGATTGCCGGCGTTTCGCTGTTCGCGTTCTGCACTGCGCTGGTCACCCGCGCCGCGCACCATTGGGCGGGGATTCCGTTCGAGCTCGATCTGCTGCTCGAATCGATGCTGGTGCAGGCCGGTCTGTCCATCGTCTGGACGCTGATGGCGCTCGGGCTGATGATCGGCGGGCACCTGCGTCATCGCCGCGAAGTGTGGCTGATCGGCGCGGCGCTGATTGCGCTGGTGGTGGCCAAACTGATTTTTGTCGAATTGAGCAACCGTGGCGGACTGGCCCGGATCGTCTCGTTCATCGGCGTCGGCGTGTTGCTGCTGGTGGTGGGCTACTTTGCTCCACTGCCGCCCAAACGCGTCGACGCTGCAACGGCGGCGGACAAACCGGCCCCGGAAACCGAAGGAGTGTCGTCTTGAGTCGCAAGCTTAATCTCGGGTGGCTGTTGCTGGGCGTGGCCATGACGGCCGGCGCCCAGGAAAAACCGGCGGACTTCGCCGCGCAGGTGCCGTTGGCGGTCAGTGGTTCCGGCCCTTGGTATCGCCTCGAACTGCCGCTGAGCGTGCAGTTGCAGGCGCGCCAGACTGATCTCAGCGACCTGCGAGTGTTCAACGCCGCCGGAGAACCGCAGGCCTATGCGCTGGCCCGGGAATCAACCCAGACCCGCGACGACGGTCAGTTGCATGAGGTGAAGTGGTTCCCGCTGTACAACTCGGCGGATGCCACCGAGCGCGCGCCGAGCGTCCGCGTGCAATCCACCACCACCGGTACGCTGGTGGAAGTGCAGCCGTCCAGCCAACTGGAAGCGGGCGAGGAAGTGCTGCGCGGTTGGCTGCTCGACGCCAGTGCGATCAAGGCGCCGTTGCAGCAACTGATCCTCGACTGGACCAGCGAGCGCGACGGCTTCCAGCGTTTCAGCATCGAGGCCAGCGATGATTTGCAGCACTGGCAGGCCTGGGGCGAAGGCCAGGTCGCGCGCCTGACCTTTGCCGACGAACGGGTCGAGCAACATGAAGTGGCGCTGCCGGGGCAATCGGCGCGGTATCTGCGTCTGTTGTGGGATTCGCCGGCCTCGGCGCCGGTCCTGACGTCGGCACAACTGAAAAGCAGCGACCCGCGCAATCTTCCGCTGCCGCTGGTCTGGTCCCCGGCGCTGGCAGGCAGCAGCGGCAAGCCCGGCGAATACACTTGGCAGCTGCCGATGGGGCTGAACATCGAGCGGGTGCAGGTCGAACTGAAACAGGCCAACAGCCTGGCGCCGGTGACGTTGTCGGGGCGTCGCGACAGCAGTCTGCCGTGGCAAGCGCTGAGCAGCGGCTTGCTCTATCGCCTGACCCAGAACGGCCAGGACGTGGTGCAGAACGAATTGCAGCTGTACGGGCAGACCTTGCAGCAGTTGAAACTCACGGTCGACGAACGCGGCGGCGGTCTCGGCGAGCAGGCACCGAGCGTGAAATACGCGGTGCGCGCCACTCAGGTGATCTTCCTCGCCCGTGGTGAAGGGCCGTACAGCCTGGCGCTGGGCAATCCGACCGTGAAAACGGCGAACCTGCCGCTGACTACGCTGATCCCCGATTTCAAACCGGAGAAACTGGCCACATTGGGCAAGGCCACGCTGCAGGGCGAAGCGCTGGCGACCCAGACTTCAACGGCCGCCACTTCGGCCACGGCGGACACCAACTGGAAGAAGTTCGGCCTGTGGGCGGTGTTGCTGCTCAGCGTGCTGTTTCTGGCAGCGATGGCGTTCAGTCTGCTGCGCAAGCCGCCGGCCAAATCGTGAATATGACGGGTGTGGCCTCTACACCCGTCGGGTTTCCAACTACGCTGAATCCGGTGCCTGAACTCTCTCGGTTCGATCACGTCTGATAGCAGGAATTGCACCCGACGCACGTTACCGGGCGTCATTGCTCGCTACGGTTTCAGACTCCCTGTAAACTGCGCGGGTTTTTAGCCCCCCATTCCACCGGAGCCGTCCATGTCCCGCGTTACCCTGAGTCGCTATTTGATTGAGCAGACCCGCAGCAACAACACTCCTGCCGATCTGCGCTTCCTGATCGAAGTGGTGGCGCGTGCCTGTAAAGAGATCAGCCACGCCGTGTCCAAAGGCGCCCTGGGCGGTGTTCTGGGCAGCATGGGCACGGAAAACGTGCAAGGCGAAGTGCAGAAGAAGCTCGACGTGCTGTCGAACGAAATCCTGCTCGAAGCCAACGAGTGGGGCGGTCACCTGGCCGGCATGGCGTCCGAAGAAATGGACAACGCCTACCAGATCCCGGGCAAATACCCGAAAGGCGCCTACCTGCTGGTATTCGACCCGCTGGACGGTTCGTCGAACATCGATATCAACGCCCCGGTCGGCACCATCTTCTCCGTGCTGCGTTGCCCGAACGAATACCTGAGCCAGAACGAAGCGCTGGATGAAAAGGCCTTCCTGCAGCCAGGCACTCAGCAAGTTGCCGCCGGTTATGCGATCTACGGCCCGCAAACCATGCTGGTGCTGACCCTGGGCCACGGTGTCAAAGGCTTCACCCTGGACCGCGAAATGGGCAGCTTCGTCCTGACCCACGAAGACATCACCATTCCTGAATCCACCCAGGAATTCGCCATCAACATGTCCAACCAGCGTCACTGGGAAGCTCCGGTACAGCGCTACGTTTCGGAACTGCTGGCCGGTGAAGAAGGCCCGCTGAAAAAGAACTACAACATGCGTTGGGTCGCGGCGATGGTTGCCGACGTGCACCGCATCCTGACCCGTGGCGGTCTGTTCATGTACCCGCGCGACAGCCGCGAGCCGTCCAAACCGGGCAAGCTGCGCCTGATGTACGAAGCCAACCCGATGTCGTTTCTGGTGGAACAGGCGGGCGGCGCTTCCACCGACGGTCACCAGCGCATTCTCGACATCAAGCCTGAAGGCCTGCACCAGCGCGTAGCGGTGTTCCTCGGCTCGAAAGAAGAAGTCGCCCGCGCGACGGCCTACCACAAGGAATAAACCATGAACGCGCCCTGGCAGCCGTTGCTCGATTGGTGGTTCGGTCACTCCGAATCGGCAAAGGATGTAACGGCTGAAAAGGGCAAGTTGTGGTTTGGCAAGAAAGACAGCCAGGACCTCGAAGCGCGTGAGCGTTTCGGGGTCTTTGTCGATCAGGCCCTCGCTGGCGAATTGACCGAGTGGACGCAACATCCCGAAGGTTGGCTGGCGCTGGTGCTGCTGCTCGACCAACTCCCGCGAATGATCTTTCGCGACACACCCAAGGCTTTTTCCGGTGATCTACGGGCTCAGAAACTGGTGGCTCAAGGGATTGCTGCAGACTTCGATCGGCAGTTGAAACCGATCCAGCGACTCTTCATCTACCTCGTCTTCGAACACTGCGAAAACCTCGCGGTGCAGAATGAAGCGGTCTCCCGATTCATCGAGCTGGTGGCGGAACAGCCGGAAGCGGAGCGCGGAGTGTTTGCCGACAACCTGGATTATGCCGAGCGGCATCAGCGGGTGATTGCGCGGTTTGGGCGGTTTCCGCATCGCAATGCGGTGTTGGGGCGGGAGTCTACGGTTGAGGAGCTGGAGTTTTTGAAAGAGCCGGGTTCGCGGTTTTAGGGCGATTTTCGGCAACCTGAAAAACCAGCCCTCACCCTAACCCTCTCCCGGAGGGAGAGGGGACTGACCGAGTTGGATGTTCGAGTTACGCTGACTTGAAATACCGAGTTGAACTCAGGTCTGGAAAGCGACAGAGATCGGCTCCCTTTCCCCCCGCCCCCTTGGGGGAGAGGGATGGGCGGGCGGCGTTCCGATGAGGGGGTAAGCTCTTGATCTTCAGATTCTGAAGCTACCCACCAACTGCTTCAGCCGAGCAGCCTGCTGCTCAAGATCCGCACAAGCCCGCAAAGTAGCCTGCAAGTTCTCCACACCCTCCTGGTTCAGCGTGTTGATCTCGTTGATATCCACGTTGATCGACTCAACCACCGCCGTCTGCTCTTCCGTCGCCGTCGCTACCGACTGGTTCATGCCGTCGATCTCGCCGATGCGCTGGGTCACGCTGCCCAGACGTTCGCCGGCCTGGTTGGCGATGCCGACGCTGCTTTCGCTCTCGCGCTGACTCTCGGTCATGATGCCGACCGCCTGACGTGCGCCGACTTGCAGCTCTTCAATCATTTTCTGCACTTGCTGCGCCGAATCCTGGGTGCGGTGCGCCAGGTTGCGGACTTCGTCGGCGACCACGGCGAAACCACGACCGGCCTCGCCGGCACGGGCTGCTTCGATGGCGGCGTTGAGCGCCAGCAGGTTGGTCTGTTGGGAGATGCTGGTGATCACTTCCAGAATCTGCCCGATGTTCACGGTGTTGCTGTTCAGGGTTTCGATGTTGCCGCAGGAGTCGCTGATCTTCGCCGACAGTTGCTGCATCGCGTGGATGGTTTTATCCACCACCTGCTGGCCGTCTTCAGCCAGGCTGCGCGCATCGCTGGAATGTTGCGAGGCGAGGGCGGCGTTCTGGGCGATTTCCTGGGCGGCGGCGCCGAGCTGGTTGATCGCGGCGGCCACGCTGTTGGTGCGCGAGGCCTGCTGGTCGGAGTTGAACATCGATGAGTTCGATGCCGCGACCACGCGCAGGGCGACTTCGTTGACTTGCCCGGTGGCCGAAGACACTTCGCGGATCGAAGTGTGAATGCGCTCGACGAAACGGTTGAACGACAGCCCCAGCGCACCGAATTCATCGTGGCCGTGGATGGTCAGGCGTTTGGTCAGGTCACCTTCGCCTTCGGCGATGTCGTGCATGGCGCGGCCCATGGTCAGCAGCGGCTGCATCAGGACGCGGATCAGCATGCCGAGCAGGGCGATGATGATCACCACGGCGATGACCATGGCGATCAGCGCCGAGGTGCGGAATTCGCTGAGCATCGAGAACGCGGTGTCCTTGTCCAGCACCAGCGCCACGTACCAGTCGGCCGACGGCACGCCGTTGACGCGGGTGAAGGAGATCAGTTGGGTCTTGCCGTCGAACTCGACTTCTTTCAGACCCGGGCTGACTTTCGGCGCGCCGTTGGGGTAGGCCTCGGCCAGGGTCTTGAGCACCAGCTTGCTGTCCGGGTGGATCAGGATTTTGCCGTCGGCACCGACGATGAAGGCGTGACCATGGCCGCCGAAGTTCAGCGAGTTGATGATCGCACTGACGCTCGACAGGTCAATGTCGGCGCCGGCCACACCGATCATCTGGCCCTGGCGCTGCACCGGGGTGGCGACGGTGATCACCAGTTTGCCCGACGAGGCGGCGATGTACGGTTCGGTGACGATGGTCTGTTGCGCAGCGTTGGCTGCCTTGTACCAGCCACGGGCGCGCGGATCGTAATCCGGCGCGCGGTTGCCGGCCGGGACCGAGAACATCACGCCGTCGGCGCCGCCGAAGTAGCTGAGCTGGAAATTGCCGGTGTAGGCGGGCAGGTCGATGATGCGTTTCAGGCTGGCCGGGGCGTTGCCGTCGGCGACAACCTGTTGCGCCATCGATTGCAGCAACTGGATGCGGCTTTCCAGCCAGGTCTGGATGTTGCTGGTGGTCAGGCTGCCCAGTTCCTGCATCGACGCTTCGGTGCTGCTTTGCAGGGCTTCGCGCTGGCGATAGTCGTTGAACAAAATGAAACAGGCGAACGCAACGGCCACCACGAGGGCGGCAGCCAACAAGATCTTGTGGCTGAATTTCATGTTTCTGGTCATTAAGTGAGCTACCGCGAAGGGGCTGGTCAAGAAAGGGCGGCAATTTGCCACACTCTGGGGCTTTGCGCTGCTCTTATTTCGACCGCCGCGCGCCAAAGATTAGGCGCTTTTTGCTAAAAGCGACGAAATGCTCGATAGCCTTACAAACTGTCTGATTTACCGGCGAAAGCCGGACGAGCGGGCTAACAAATAGCCAGTCTCCCAGGGAACCAGACAGGGGTTTTCTCTTCTAAGCTTCTGGTTGGCGCCATGCCATCCCCCTTCCGTTCCAGGAGTTACACCATGTCGCTGCGATCTATCGCCCTGCTGTCGTTTTGCGTGCTGTTGGCCGCATGCAGCAAGGTCAATCAGGAAAACTATTCGAAGCTCTCGGCCGGCATGGCCAAGGCCGAAGTGGAGACGCTGCTTGGCAAGCCCACCGATTGCTCGGGCGCGCTCGGCATGTCCAGTTGCACCTGGGGCGACAAGAACAGCTTTATCAGCGTGCAGTACGCCGGTGACAAAGTGCTGATGTTTTCCGGCCAAGGCCTGAAGTAAACCGGGGCTACGCGCCCACGGGAGAAAAACAATGAAGCGGTTATTGCTTGTCCTTTTGGCCGGCCTGGTATTGGCCGGCTGCGCCACGTCCGGTGAAGATCCGCTGGCGCCGAAGACGGTCAACAGTGTCAATCTCAAGCGTTACCAGGGCACCTGGTACGAACTGGCGCGTCTGCCGATGTATTTCCAGCGCAACTGCGCGCAATCCGAAGCCCGTTATTCCCTAAAGCCCGACGGCAATATCGCGGTGTACAACCGCTGCCTGACGGCGGACTGGACGTGGGAAGAAGTCAAAGGCACGGCTTATCCACAGGTGCCGGGCAAGACCGACAAGCTGTGGGTCGAATTTGATACCTGGTTCTCGCGTCTGATTCCGGGTGTGGCGAAGGGTCAATACTGGGTGCTGTACGTCAGCGATGACTACAAGACCGCCCTCGTGGGCGACCCGAGTCGTCGCTACCTGTGGCTGTTGTCCCGCACGCCGACCGTCAACGGTGTGGTGCGTGAGGAACTGCTGAGCAAGGCGCGTCAGCAGGGTTATGACACCACGCGCCTGATCTGGCGTACTTCGGATCAGCAGATGGCCAAGACGTCCAACTGACTTCTCCTGTTCTGATCGTTCCCACGCTCCGCGTGGGAATGCCTCAATGGACGCTCTGCGTCCGCTTTTGGGACGCGGAGCGTCCCGGGCTGCATTCCCACGCAGAGCGTGGGAACGATCAGTAACAGAGGTGAAAAAAACCTGTGGAGGACAATCCCACAGGTTTTTTTGTGTCAGCCCAAAAGGTCTCGCAGGACCTGGGTAAAGGCGCGATTGCTGTCCTCTTCCCCGGCATGTCGCCCCTCGCGCACGACCCACTGACCGTTGACCAGCACGTCGCGCACCTGGCGATCGCCACCGGCAAACAGCCAGCGATTGAGAATCCCGTCACCGCTGGCCGTGGCCAGATAGGGATCGCTGCCATCGAGCACAATCCAGTCGGCACGCTTGCCGACTTCCAGCGCGCCGATCGGCTGGCCCAGCGCCTGAGCGCCACCGTCCAGCGCCGCGTCATACAGCGTACGGCCGACCATCGGCTGATCCGCGCCATACAAGCGATTGCGTCGCTGATCGCGCAGACGCTGGCCGTATTCCAGCCAACGCAATTCCTCTACCACGCTCAACGACACATGGCTGTCGGAACCAATTCCCATGCGCCCGCCCTGAGCGATGAAATCCACCGCCGGGAAAATCCCGTCGCCGAGGTTGGCCTCGGTGGTCAGGCACAGGCCGGCGATGGCGCGACTTTTGGCCATCAGCGTGACTTCTTCCGGATTGGCGTGGGTCGCGTGCACCAGGCACCAGCGCTGATCGACTTCGGTGTTTTCGTACAGCCATTGCAGCGGACGACGACCGCTCCAGCTCAGGCAGTCATCGACTTCCTTCTGCTGCTCGGCGATGTGGATGTGCACCGGGCATTGCTGGTCGCTGGCCGCCAGCACTTCGCTGATCTGCTGCGGCGTGACCGCGCGCAACGAGTGGAAGCACAGGCCCAGCGACTGCGCCTTTTGCTGCGCCAGCAGGGGTTGCAGACGCGATTGCAGCTTCAGGTAATTTTCGGTGCTGTTGATGAAGCGGCGCTGGCCTTCGTTCGGGGTCTGGCCGCCGAAACCGCTGTGGCTGTAGAGCACGGGCAGCAATGTCAGACCGATACCGGCGGAGCTGGCCGCCTGGCTGATGCGTAACGCCAGTTCGGCCGGGTCGGCGTAAGGCTGGCCGTTGTGATCGTGGTGGACATAATGGAATTCGGCGACCGAGGTGTAACCGGCCTTGAGCATTTCGATGTACAGCTGACGGGCAATCACACCGAGCTGGTCGGGGCTGATTTTTCCGACGAGCCGGTACATCAGATCGCGCCAGGTCCAGAAACTGTCGTTGGGATTGCCGGCCACTTCTGCAAGTCCGGCCATCGCTCGCTGAAACGCGTGGGAGTGCAGATTCGGCATCCCCGGCAGCAGCGGACCGCTCAACCGCTCGGCGCCGTCTGCAGTGGAATCGGCCTGGATTCGGGTCAGCACGCCATCGGCGCTGACCTCGAGACGTACATTGTTGGCCCATCCGTTAGGCAGCAGCGCGCGTTCGGCAAAGAAGGCGGACATGGTTCAGCACCCCATCGTGTGTTATTTGTATATACATATACAGACGTTTGCCTGCCCGGTAAACTCCGGCAAGCTAGCAACTTTCATCCAATGAACAGGGATCCACCGTGCCGACTCCGCCTCCAGTCTCCCCGTTGGCCGCGAACATGGGCGACAGTCCGGCGCCCTTGTACGCCCGCGTCAAACAGATGATCACCCAGCAGATCGACAGCGGTAACTGGCCGCCGCATTACCGCGTGCCGTCGGAAAGCGAGCTGGTCAGCCAGTTGGGTTTCAGCCGCATGACCATCAACCGCGCGCTGCGGGAAATGACCGCCGACGGTCTGCTGGTGCGCATGCAAGGCGTCGGCACTTTTGTCGCCGAACCGAAGAGCCAGTCGGCGCTGTTCGAAGTGCACAACATCGCGGACGAAATCGCCTCCCGAGGCCATCGCCACACTTGCCAGGTGATCACCCTGGAAGAAGAGGCCGCCGGTTCCGAACGTGCGCTGGCGCTGGACATGCGCGAAGGGCAGAAGGTCTTTCACTCGCTGATCGTGCATTACGAAAACGACATTCCGGTGCAGATCGAAGACCGTTTCGTCAACGCGTTGGTCGCCCCGGAATACCTCAAGCAGGACTTCACCCTGCAAACGCCTTACGCCTATCTGAACCAGGTCGCGCCGTTGACCGAAGGCGAGCACGTGGTCGAAGCGATCCTCGCCGAAGCGTCCGAATGCAAATTGCTGCAGATCGAAAAAGGCGAGCCGTGCCTGCTGATCCGCCGTCGTACGTGGTCGGGTCGTCAGCCGGTGACGGCGGCGCGCCTGATCCACCCCGGTTCCCGTCATCGTCTGGAAGGTCGGTTCCATAAATGAGTCAACTCAAGGTTTTACGCGCTGAAGGCTACCCGCGCATGCCGTGGAAAAACGGCGGCGGCAGCACCGAGGAAATCACCCGTGACGCCGGCGCCGGCCTCGACGGTTTTGGCTGGCGTCTGTCGATTGCCGACATCGCCGAATCCGGCGGCTTTTCGACCTTCGCCGGTTACCAGCGGGTCATCACGGTGTTGCAGGGCGACGGCATGACCCTGTGTGTCGACGGCGACGATACCCGGCCGTTGTTACCCCTCGACCCGTTTGCCTTCAGCGGCGAGAGCCAGGTGTCCTGCACCTTGCTCGGTGGCGCAATCCGCGACTTCAACCTGATCTACTCACCCCAGCGTTACAGCGCACGCCTGCAATGGCTGGACGGCGAACAGCGGTTTTTCAGTTCGGCGAGCACCGTGCTGGTCTTCAGCGTCAGTGAACTGCTGGAGGTCACGGTCGGTGACAGCGCCTCGCAACTCGGCCGCCATGACTGCCTGCAACTGGACGGTAACACCGGGCTGACCGAGATTGCCGTCAATGCCGGCTGCTGCGTGATCGAACTGTCCTCACGCTGATTCCTTCACACGCTCTGTGTGGGAACGATCAAAAACCGCTGCTTTGAACGCAGCGGTTTTTTTTCGTCCCGACGTTCCCGAAATGCGCACCAACTTGTTACCGAACGCCCCAGTGTGGCGCAAAACCACGCTTTCGTAACAACCTCTCGCTACCCTCAATCCACCCCGCGAAAAATTTCATGAATGCCAGAGCCCTTGATTCAGGCGCTTTCCAGCCCTGTCCGGGATTTTTGTTGAACGACCCTCCAACAAGTTGGCCGCTTGATTGCATATGCTTGTATGTACAAGTAAAGACGTATGCGTATGAGTCGATCGAGACTCTCCGCAGCGTCCACTGATTCGCTTGTCGCGCACTGATGCGCACAGGCTGCTTGCCCACTGCCAGGGTTGGTTTGAATTGATCGCTGAGGAGTCTTTTTCGTGACTGACAACAAAACCACTAAGTTTCGTGACGTCGAAATCCGTGCCGCCCGCGGCAACAAGCTGACCGCCAAGAGCTGGCTGACCGAAGCGCCGCTGCGCATGCTGATGAACAACCTCGACCCGGAAGTCGCCGAGAATCCGAAAGAGCTGGTGGTCTACGGTGGCATCGGTCGCGCTGCGCGTAACTGGGAGTGCTACGACAAGATCGTCGAGAGCCTGACCAACCTCAACGAAGACGAAACCCTGCTGGTGCAATCGGGCAAGCCGGTCGGCGTGTTCAAGACCCACAGCAACGCCCCGCGCGTACTGATCGCCAACTCCAACCTGGTGCCACACTGGGCGACCTGGGAACACTTCAACGAACTCGACGCCAAAGGCCTGGCCATGTACGGCCAGATGACCGCCGGCAGCTGGATCTACATCGGCAGCCAGGGCATCGTCCAGGGCACCTACGAAACCTTCGTTGAAGCCGGTCGCCAGCACTATGACGACAACCTCACCGGCAAGTGGGTACTGACCGCCGGCCTCGGCGGCATGGGCGGCGCCCAGCCACTGGCCGCGACCCTCGCCGGTGCCTGCTCGCTGAACATCGAATGCCAGCAGATCAGCATCGATTTCCGCCTCAAGACCCGCTACGTCGACGAGCAGGCCAAAGACCTCGACGACGCGCTGGCCCGCATCGCCAAATACACCTCCGAAGGCAAGGCGGTTTCCATCGCCCTGTGCGGCAACGCCGCTGAAATCCTTCCGGAACTGGTCAAGCGCGGCGTGCGCCCGGACATGGTCACCGACCAGACCAGCGCCCACGACCCGCTCAACGGTTACCTGCCGGCCGGCTGGACCTGGGACGAATACCGCGCCCGCGCCAAGACCGAGCCAGCCGCTGTGGTCAAGGCTGCCAAACAGTCGATGGCCGTTCACGTCAAAGCCATGCTCGACTTCCAGAAAATGGGCGTGCCGACCTTCGACTACGGCAACAACATCCGTCAGATGGCTCAGGAAGAAGGCGTCGAAAACGCATTCGATTTCCCGGGCTTCGTACCGGCCTACATCCGTCCGCTGTTCTGCCGTGGCATTGGCCCGTTCCGTTGGGCTGCGCTGTCCGGTGATCCGCAGGACATCTACAAGACCGACGCCAAAGTCAAAGAACTGATCCCGGACGACGCCCACCTGCACAACTGGCTGGACATGGCCCGCGAGCGCATCAGCTTCCAGGGTCTGCCGGCGCGTATCTGCTGGGTCGGCCTGGGCCTGCGCGCCAAGCTCGGTCTGGCGTTCAACGAAATGGTCCGCAGCGGCGAGCTGTCGGCACCGATCGTGATCGGTCGCGACCACCTCGACTCCGGCTCGGTCTCCAGCCCGAACCGCGAAACCGAATCGATGCAGGACGGCTCCGATGCAGTCTCCGACTGGCCGCTGCTCAACGCGCTGCTTAACACCGCGAGCGGCGCGACCTGGGTTTCCCTGCACCACGGCGGCGGCGTCGGCATGGGCTTCTCCCAGCACTCGGGCATGGTGATTGTCTGCGACGGTACTGACGAAGCGGCCGAGCGTATCGCTCGCGTGCTGCACAACGACCCGGGCACCGGCGTCATGCGTCACGCCGATGCCGGTTACCAGATCGCCATCGACTGCGCCAAGGAACAAGGGCTGAACCTGCCGATGATCACCGGCAAGTGAACATCTGCGGGAGCGGGCACCCTCGCTCCCGCAGGGCCACAACAACAATAACCAGAACAATCCACAGAGGTTGAATCATGGCGGGCAACACCGATCGTGCAGGCAGTAAACCGTTGATCGAAAGGCGTTCGATCGACTATATCCCGGAAGCGGAAAGACACGGTCGTCTGTTCAGTCAGTTCACCCTGTGGATGGGTGCCAACCTGCAAATCACCGCGATTGTCACCGGGGCACTGGCCGTGGTGCTGGGCGGCGATGTGTTCTGGTCGTTGATCGGTCTGCTGATCGGTCAACTGCTGGGCGGCGGGGTGATGGCGCTGCATGCGGCGCAAGGGCCGAAGCTTGGCCTGCCGCAGATGATTTCCAGCCGGGTGCAGTTCGGCGTTTACGGCGCGGCGATTCCGATCGTGCTGGTGTGCCTGATGTACCTCGGCTTCACCGCCACCGGGACTGTGTTGTCCGGTCAGGCGCTGGGCCAGTTGTTCGGGGTCAGCGACACCGTCGGCATCCTGCTTTTCGCCAGCGTCATCGTCGTGGTCACGGTGCTCGGCTATCGGGTGATTCACTGGATCGGCCGCATCGCCAGTGTCATTGGCGTGATTGCTTTCGTGTACCTGTTCAGCCGTCTGATGAGTCAGGTGGACGTCGGCGCACTTCTGGAAATCCGTCACTTCAGCTGGAGCAGTTTCCTGCTGGCTGTGTCGCTCGCGGCCTCCTGGCAGATCGCTTTCGGCCCGTACGTGGCGGACTACTCGCGCTACCTGCCGAGCAAGGTGTCGTCGGTGAAAACCTTCTTCGCCGCCGGTGCCGGTTCGGTGATCGGTGCGCAGGTGGCGATGATCCTCGGTGTGTTCGCGGCCGCTTCGGCCAACGGGCAATTCGCCGGTCATGAAGTCGCCTACATCGTCGGTCTGGGCGGGACCGGTGCCACCGCCGCGCTGCTGTACTTCAGCATCGCGTTCGGCAAGGTCACCATCTCCACCCTGAACTCCTACGGCAGCTTCATGTGCATCGCGACCATCATCAGCGGCTTCCGTGGCCACCTGACGGTTACCCGTATGCAGCGTCTGGTGTTCGTGCTGGGGATCGTCGGCGCGGCGACCCTGATCGCGCTGCTCGGCCAGCACTCGTTCCTCGGTGCGTTCAAGTCCTTCATCCTGTTCCTGCTGGCGTTCTTCACGCCGTGGAGCGCGATCAACCTGGTGGACTACTACTGCATCACCCGTGAGCGCTACGACGTACCGGCGCTGGCGGATCCGAACGGTCGCTACGGCCGCTGGAACCTCCTCGGTATCAGCGTTTATGTGTTCGGGGTGCTGGTGCAACTGCCGTTCATCTCCACCAAGTTCTATACCGGCCCATTGGTAGCGGCCCTGGGGGATGTGGATATTTCCTGGATCATCGGTCTCGTGCTGCCCGCAGCGCTGTACTACGTCTGCGCGAAAAAATGGCACGGCACCGTACCCGATCGACTGATTCTGCCCGTCGAGCAGGACAGCGTTGTACAACCTAAAACAAGCGGGGCCGGTCGCGCTGCGGCGCAGGCCTGATTTGGACGTGGACAGGGCTGGATGCCTCTTGACTGCCGTAAGCCAATTCATGATTAGGAGCGTCACAACAATGAAATCGAACAAGACCCTGCTGACCACATTGCTTTCCATGGGCCTGCTGGCCAGCGCCGGCGCGACCCAGGCCGCCGGCTGGTGCGAGTCCGGCAAACCGGTGAAATTCGCCGGCCTGAACTGGGAAAGCGGCATGCTGCTGACCGACGTTCTGCAGGTGGTGCTGGAGAAAGGTTACGACTGCAAGACCGACAGCCTGCCGGGCAACTCCATCACCATGGAAAACGCCCTGAGCAGCAACGACATCCAGATCTTCGCCGAAGAGTGGGTCGGCCGCAGCGAGGTCTGGAACAAGGCCGAGAAGGCCGGCAAGGTCGTCGGTGTCGGCGCCCCGGTGGTGGGTGCGATCGAAGGCTGGTACGTGCCGCGCTACGTGATCGAAGGCGACGCCAAACGCAAACTCGAAGCCAAGGCGCCGGACCTGAAAAACATCGCCGACCTGGGCAAATACGCCGCCGTCTTCAAGGACGCCGAAGAGCCTTCCAAGGGCCGCTTCTACAACTGCCCGGCCGGCTGGACCTGCGAGCTGGACAACAGCGAAATGCTGAAAAGCTACGGCCTGGAAAACAGCTACACCAACTTCCGCCCGGGCACCGGTCCGGCGCTGGATGCGGCCGTGCTGTCGAGCTACAAGCGTGGCGAGCCGATCCTGTTCTACTACTGGTCGCCAACCCCGCTGATGGGCCAGATCGACGCGGTGAAACTGGAAGAGAAAGCGGGCGTCGACAAGACCGTGACCATCAAGGTCGGCCTGTCCAAGACCTTCCACGAACAAGCGCCGGAGCTGGTGGCCGTGCTGGAAAAAGTCAACCTGCCGATCGACCTGCTGAACCAGAACCTGGGCCGCATGGCGAAGGAACGTATCGAGTCGCCAAAACTGGCGAAAATCTTCCTCAAGGAACATCCTGAGGTCTGGCATGCGTGGGTGAGTGAAGACGCTGCCAAGAAAATCGACGCGGCGCTGTAGGTCGAATTCCTCCCGGCCAACCGAGAGGCTGGCCGGGGTGTTCGCCGCAATCGCTTGATTGAGTTTCCTGATTGAGAGCCGCTTATGTTTCCCGAAAGCTTTACCTTTTCCATCGCCGACTGGGTCAACGGTTGGGTCGATGCGCTGGTCACCAACTATGGCGATGTGTTCCGCCATATCTCCGACACCCTGCTGTGGGCCATCGTCAATCTTGAAGGCCTGCTGCGCGCCGCACCCTGGTGGTTGATGCTGGCCATCGTCGGCGTCGTGGCCTGGCACGCAACGCGCAAGGTCGTGACCACCGCCGTGATCGTCGGTCTGTTGTTCCTGGTCGGCGCTGTCGGTCTGTGGGACAAGTTGATGCAGACCCTCGCGCTGATGATGGTGGCGACGGTCATTTCGGTGCTGATCGGCGTACCGCTGGGGATTCTCTCGGCGCGCAGCAATCGCCTGCGTTCGGTGCTGATGCCGCTGCTCGACATCATGCAGACCATGCCGAGCTTCGTGTACCTGATTCCGGTGCTGATGCTGTTCGGCCTGGGCAAGGTACCGGCGATTTTCGCCACCGTGATCTACGCTGCGCCGCCGCTGATCCGCCTGACCGATCTGGGCATCCGCCAGGTCGACGGCGAAGTGATGGAAGCGATCAACGCCTTCGGCGCCAACCGCTGGCAGCAACTGTTCGGCGTGCAACTGCCGCTGGCCCTGCCGAGCATCATGGCCGGGATCAACCAGACCACCATGATGGCCCTGTCGATGGTGGTGATCGCCTCGATGATCGGCGCCCGTGGCCTGGGTGAAGATGTGCTGGTGGGCATTCAGACCCTCAACGTCGGACGTGGCCTGGAAGCCGGTCTGGCGATCGTGATTCTCGCAGTGGTCATCGACCGCATTACCCAGGCGTATGGTCGGCCACGGCATGAGGTGAGCAAATGAGCAACGCAACCGTGAGCAAGATCGAAGTCAAAAACGTCTTCAAGATTTTCGGCAACCGCGCCAAGGACGCCCTGGCGATGGTCGGCCAGGGCAAGACCAAGGATCAGGTGCTGAACGAAACCGGTTGCGTGGTCGGGGTCAATGACTTGTCCCTGAGCATCGGCACCGGCGAGATCTTCGTGATCATGGGCCTGTCCGGCTCCGGCAAATCGACCCTGGTGCGCCACTTCAATCGCCTGATCGACCCGACCAGCGGCGCGATCCTGGTGGACGGCGTGGACATCCTGCAATACGACATGGAAGCCCTGCGCGAATTTCGTCGGCACAAGATCAGCATGGTGTTCCAGAGCTTCGGCCTGCTGCCGCACAAGACCGTGCTCGACAACGTCGCCTACGGCCTGAAAGTGCGCGGCGAGTCCAAGCAGCTGTGCGCCGAACGCGCGTTGCACTGGATCAACACCGTGGGCCTCAAGGGCTACGAAAACAAATACCCGCACCAGCTCTCCGGCGGCATGCGCCAGCGTGTGGGTCTGGCCCGGGCATTGGCGGCGGATACCGACATCATCCTGATGGACGAAGCGTTCAGTGCGCTGGATCCGCTGATCCGCGCCGAGATGCAGGACCAGTTGCTGGAGCTGCAAAAGACCCTGCACAAGACCATCGTCTTCATCACCCACGACCTCGACGAGGCCGTGCGCATCGGCAACCGCATCGCGATCCTCAAGGACGGCCGCCTGATCCAGGTCGGCACGCCGAAAGAGATCCTGCACTCGCCGGCGGACGAATATGTCGACCGTTTCGTGCAGCGGCGGGCGGCGGTGGTCTGATCTGAGTTTTGCAGTGCACAGACTGGCCTCATCGCGGGCAAGCCCGCTCCCACAGGGATTGTGTGAGCAGCGGAGATTCTGTGGGAGCTGGCTTGCCAGCGATGAGGCCGGTGAAGCTGCATCAAAATTATGGTTGAGGTAAGTGATGTCCCAGGCTGAAAAAGTCGTTATCGCCGACGCTACGATGCGTTGGCAGGATGTGGTCGCAGTCGCCCGTCACGGAGCGCAGCTCGAGCTGTCGGCGCAGACCTGGGCGCGCATTGAAAACGCGCAGGGCATCGTCCAGCGCATCGTCGCCAGCGGCGAGCGCGCCTATGGCGTGAACACCGGGCTCGGTGCGCTGTGCAACGTCTCGCTGAAAGACGAACAGCTCAGCCAGCTGTCGCGCAACACCTTGCTCAGCCATGCCTGCGGCGTTGGTCCGGTACTGGCCGACGAGCAGACCCGAGCAATCATGTGCGCCGCGATCCGCAACTACAGCCACGGCAAATCCGGCATTCATCGCCGGGTAGTCGAAGCGCTGCTGGCGCTGCTCAATCGCGGCATCACCCCACAAGTGCCGTCCCAGGGTTCAGTGGGTTACCTGACCCACATGGCCCACATCGGTATCGCGCTGCTGGGCGTGGGCAATGTCAGCTATCGCGGGCAGATCGTGTCTGCACAGCAGGCGCTGGCCGAAGAGGGCCTGCAACCGGTGCAGCTCGGGGCGAAGGACGGCCTGTGCCTGGTCAACGGTACGCCGTGCATGACCGGCCTCGGGTGCCTGGCGATTGCCGACGCCACGCGTCTGCTGCAATGGGCCGACGTGATCGGCGCCATGAGCTTTGAAGCACAACGCGGCCAGATCGCCGCTTTCGATGCCGAGATCATCGCGCTCAAGCCGCATCCGGGCATGCAGCAGGTCGGCGTCAACCTGCGCGCCTTGCTCGATGGCAGTGAAGTGATTGCGTCGAGCAAAGGCATTCGCACTCAGGATGCCTTGAGCATCCGCTCGATCCCGCAGGTGCACGGTGCTGCGCGCGATCAACTGGAACACGCGATCAAGCAGATCGAAACCGAACTCAACGGCTGCACCGACAACCCGTTGCTGCTGGGCACGCCGGATGACTTCCGGGTGATGTCCCAGGCCAATCCGCACGGGCAATCGGTGGCGCTGGCGGCGGATCTTCTGGCGATTGCGATGGCTGAAATCGGCTCGATTGCCGAGCGGCGTCTGGATCGCCTGATCAACCCGCACGTCAGCGGTCTGCCGGCGTTTCTGGTGGCCAATCCGGGGGTGAACTCCGGGATGATGATCGTGCAATACGTCGCCGCGTCGCTGTGCGCGGAAAACCGCCAGTTGGCGCAACCGGCGGTGCTCGACAACTACGTCACCTCGGGCTTGCAGGAAGATCATCTGAGCATGGGCACCAACGCCGCGTTGAAGTTGCACCGCGCGCTGGAAAACTGCACGCAGATCCTCGCCATCGAGTACCTGCTGGCGGCCCAGGCGTTTGAATTCCTCAAGGAACAGCGCTTCGGCTCGGGCACCGATACCGCCTGGCGACTGCTGCGCGAAAAAGTCCCGGCCTACGATCAGGACCGCTGGCTGGCGCCGGATATCGCCGCTGCCGCAAGCGTTCTGAAAGATACGGATCTGCACAACGCATTACCGAATTTGCACTGAAAACTACCCACGCCAGCGTGCCAAGGCGCGGCTCCCCAAAAGGGCAGACGCGACGGACAACGGACATCTCCGGAGCGTCTGGCGAGTTAACAATAAACTCTCAAAAGGAGCACAAAATGACTGCGCTGAACCTGATTCCCGGCCAACTGAGCCTGGCCCAACTGCGTGACGTTTATCAGAACCCGGTCAAGCTGACCCTCGACAACAGCGCCAGCGCGCAGATCGAGGCCAGCGTGGCCTGCGTCGAGCAGATCCTCGCGGAAAACCGCACCGCCTACGGTATCAACACCGGTTTCGGCCTGCTGGCCTCGACCCGCATCGCCAGCGAAGACCTGGAAAACCTCCAGCGCTCTCTGGTGCTGTCCCACGCCGCCGGTGTCGGCCAGCCGATCAGCGATGAGCTGGTGCGCCTGATCATGGTGCTCAAGGTCAACAGCCTCAGCCGTGGTTTCTCCGGCATTCGTCGGGTGGTGATCGATGCGCTGATCGCGCTGATCAACGCCGAGGTCTATCCGCACATTCCGTTGAAAGGCTCGGTCGGTGCCTCCGGTGACCTCGCACCGCTGGCGCACATGTCGCTGGTGCTGCTGGGCGAAGGCAAGGCGCGCTACAAGGGCGAGTGGATGGAAGCGACCGAAGCCCTTAAAGTCGCCGGTCTGACGCCGCTGACGCTGGCGGCGAAAGAAGGTCTGGCGCTGCTCAACGGCACTCAGGTGTCCACCGCATTCGCGTTGCGTGGTCTGTTCGAAGGTGAAGACCTGTTCGCTGGCGCACTGGCGCTGGGCGGTCTGACGGTGGAAGCGGTGCTCGGCTCGCGTTCGCCGTTCGATGCTCGCATCCACGCCGCCCGTGGCCAGAAAGGCCAGATCGACGCCGCTGCCGCTTACCGCGATCTGCTGGGCGAACGCAGCGAAGTCTCCGACTCGCACCAGAACTGTGAAAAGGTGCAGGACCCGTACTCGCTGCGTTGCCAGCCGCAAGTCATGGGTGCGTGCCTGACCCAGTTCCGCCAGGCCGCCGAAGTGCTGGCTGTCGAAGCCAACGCCGTATCCGACAACCCGCTGGTGTTCGCGGCCGAAGGCGACGTGATTTCCGGCGGCAACTTCCACGCCGAGCCGGTAGCCATGGCCGCTGACAACATGGCCCTGGCCATTGCCGAAATCGGTTCCCTGAGCGAGCGTCGTATCTCGCTGATGATGGACAAGCACATGTCGCAACTGCCGCCGTTCCTGGTGGCCAATGGCGGCGTGAACTCCGGCTTCATGATCGCCCAGGTGACCGCTGCGGCCCTGGCCAGCGAGAACAAGGCGCTGTCCCATCCGCATTCGGTGGACAGCCTGCCGACTTCTGCCAACCAGGAAGACCACGTGTCGATGGCCCCGGCCGCTGGCAAGCGCCTGTGGGAAATGGCTGAGAATACCCGCGGGATTCTTGCGGTGGAGTGGCTGGCGGCGGTGCAGGGGCTTGATCTGCGCAACGGCCTGAAAACTTCGGCCAAACTGGAACTGGCCCGAGGGATTCTGCGTCGCGAAGTGCCGTTCTACGAGAAGGACCGCTTCTTCGCGCCGGATATCAACGCGGCGACCGAACTGTTGGCTTCGCGGGTCCTGACTGAACTGGTTCCGGCGAAGTTGCTGCCTAGTTTGTAAGCGTTTTTTCAGGGGGATTTTTGTCGTTCGGGAAACCGATCCCCCTCACCCCAGCCCTCTCCCCCAAGGGGGAGAGGGGGAAAGGGAGCAGATCTTCATCGTTTTCAGAACCTGAGTTCGACTCAAGAATTTCAGGTCGATGTACCTCGAAAGAGCAACCCGGTCAGTCCCCTCTCCCTCCGGGAGAGGGTTAGGGTGAGGGGGCTTTTGAAGGCTGCCCACCAAACAGAATCCAACGGAGGCTCACAGTGAAAACCCTCTGGCAACACTGCCACGTCGCAACCATGGCGCAAGGCGTCTACTCGATCATCGAGGATGCGGCCATCGTGACGTCCGGTGCACTCATCGAGTGGATTGGCCCGCGCAGCCAATTGCCGTCAGGCGAATACCCGGCGGTCAATGACCTGCAAGGCGCGTGGGTCACCCCCGGCCTGATCGATTGCCACACTCACACCGTGTTCGGCGGCAACCGCAGCGGCGAGTTCGAGAAGCGCCTGCAAGGCGTCAGCTATGCCGAAATCGCAGCGGCCGGCGGCGGCATCGCCAGCACCGTGCGTGCCACGCGTGAGGCCTCGGAAGACGAGCTGTTCGCCAGCGCCGCCAAACGTCTGAAAAGCCTGATGCGCGACGGCGTGACCACGGTCGAAATGAAGTCCGGCTACGGCCTCGATCTGGCCAGCGAGCGCAAGATCCTGCGGGTCATCCGTCGCCTCGCCGACGAACTGCCGATCAGCGTGCGCAGCACTTGTCTGGCTGCTCACGCATTGCCGCCGGAATATAAAGATCGCGCCGACGATTACATCGATCACATCTGCGCCGAAATGCTGCCCGCGCTGGCCGCCGAAGGCCTGGTGGATGCGGTGGATGCGTTCTGCGAATACCTGGCGTTCTCCCCGGAGCAGGTCGAGCGGGTGTTCATCGCCGCGCAAGAACTCGGTCTGCCGGTGAAGCTGCACGCCGAACAATTGTCGTCGCTGCATGGCTCCAGCCTGGCCGCGCGCTATCACGCATTGTCCGCCGATCACCTGGAGTTCATGGACGAAGCCGACGCCATCGCCATGGCCGAATCCGACACCGTCGCAGTGCTGTTGCCGGGCGCGTTCTACTTCCTGCGCGAAACCCAGTTGCCGCCGATGGACGCCCTGCGCAAACACAAAGTGAAAATCGCCATCGCCAGCGACCTCAACCCCGGCACCTCGCCGGCGCTGTCGTTGCGCCTGATGCTGAACATGGCCTGCACTTGTTTCCGCATGACCCCGGAAGAAGCCCTGGCCGGCGCCACGATTCACGCGGCGCAAGCCCTGGGCATGGCCGATACCCACGGTTCGCTGGAAGTCGGCAAGGTCGCGGATTTTGTCGCCTGGCAGATCGACCGCCCGGCGGATCTGGCGTACTGGCTGGGTGGTGAACTGGATAAACGCGTCGTCCGTCACGGCGTTGAATCAAGTCTGTAGGAGAGCGGTTGTGGATAAGGTTCTGAACTTCAAACAAGGTCGCGTGCCGCTGCTGATCAGCATGCCCCACGCCGGTGTGCGCCTGACTCCGGCGGTCGAGGCCGGGTTGATCCCGGACGCGAAAAGCCTGCCGGACACCGACTGGCACATTCCGCAGCTCTACGACTTCGCCGCCGAACTGGGCGCCAGCACCCTGGCGGCCGAGTACTCGCGGTTCGTCATCGACCTCAACCGGCCGTCCGACGACAAACCGCTGTACGCCGGCGCCACCACCGGTCTGTTCCCGGCGACGCTGTTCGATGGCATTCCGTTGTTCAAGGAAGGCAAAGAGCCGTCGAAAGAAGAGCGTGCGACGTACCTGGAGCAGATCTGGACGCCGTACCACCGCACCTTGCAGGAAGAGCTGGCGCGGCTGAAGGCCGAGTTCGGTTACGCGCTGCTGTTCGATGCGCATTCGATCCGTTCGATCATCCCGCACCTGTTCGACGGCAAGCTACCGGACTTCAACCTCGGCACCTTCAACGGCGCCAGTTGCGATCCACAACTGGCCACACAACTGGAAGCGATCTGCGCCCGCCACGACGCTTACAGCCATGTGCTGAACGGACGCTTCAAGGGCGGCCACATCACCCGTCACTACGGCAACCCGGCCGAGAACATCCACGCCGTGCAACTGGAGCTGGGCCAGTGCACGTATATGGAAGAGTTCGAACCGTTCCGCTACCGCGCCGATCTGGCGGAGCCGACGCGGGTGGTGTTGAAGGAGTTGCTGCAAGGGCTGCTCGCCTGGGGCACAAAGCACTACAGCTGAGTCTGCTCTGATCGTTCCCACGTCGAGGCGTCGAACCGTCCGCGTGGGAATGCAGCCCGTGACGCTCTGCGTCACTGGACGCGGAGCGTCCCTAGAGGCATTCCCACGCGGAGCGTGGGAACGATCTAGCTGGGTGGTGGAAACAAACAGTCGCCACCGTGCAAATCCCGGTCGCCACAGTTCGCTTTTCCCGCTCGTCTGCTGCGTAATGTTTCGGCCACGGTGCAAGAAGACACCGATCCGAACAATAACCCGCTGCCGCACGAGACGATCCCACATGAAAAAACTGTTCACTCGTTGTGCGTTAATCCTGACCGGCAGTGCGCTGCTCAGCGCCGGCGCCATGGCTTCCGACGATGCTTCCTGCAAAACCGTGCGCATGGGCGTGGTCAACTGGACCGACGTGATCGCCACCAGCGGCATGGCCGACGTGCTGCTCAACGGCCTCGGCTACGAAAGCAAGCAGACCAGCGCCGTGCAGCAAATCATCTTCGCCGGCATCCGCGACAAACGTCTGGATATCTTCCTCGGCTACTGGAAACCGGCGATGGACAAGAACATCGCGCCGTTCCTCGCCGCCAATCAGGTCAAAGTGATGGAGAAACCAAGCCTGGCCGACGCTCAGGCCACCTTGGCGGTGCCGGACTACGTCGCGGCGGCAGGGCTGAAGACCTTCGGCGACATTGCAAAATTCAAGGATCAACTCGGCGCCAAGATCTACGGCATCGAGCCCGGCAGCGGCGCCAACACCACGATCAAGACCATGATCGAAACCAACCACTTCGGCCTGAAGGATTTCAAGATCATCGAATCCGGTGAGGCCGGCATGCTCGCCGCCGTGCAACGAGCGGTAAACCGCAAGGAATTCGTGGTATTCGTCGGCTGGACCCCGCACCCGATGAACATCAACATGAAAATCACCTACCTGACCGGCAGCGAAGACGTCTACGGCCCGAACGAAGGCGCCGCCACCGTTTCCACGGTCACCGCGCCGGACTACGCCGAGCGCTGCCCTAACGTCCATCGACTGCTGGAAAACCTGACCTTCACCGCCGCCCAGGAAAGCCAGTTGATGGTGCCGATCATGGAGCGCAAAACGCCTCAGGAAGTGGCGAAGACCTGGCTGCGTGAGCATCCCGAAGACCTGCAACGCTGGCTGGCGGGTGTCAGCAGTTTCGATGGCAAGGACGGCGTGGCCACGGTTCAGGCCAGCCTGAAAAACTGATGGGCACTTATCCACTCTCGCCGTCGATGGCGGCGTTCGTCGCCAGCACCGAAAGCTTCGCCAGCGATGACAGCAGCCTCGGCGGATTGCGCAAATCCTACGACGCCATGTGCCGCGCCTTCACGCCCGAGCGGCCGGCGGGTCTGGAGGTGGTGGATTTCCAGTTGAGCGGGGTGGCGGTGCGTTCGTATCGCCCGCCTGTCCGGCCATCGGCCAGTGGCTGGCCGTGCGTGTTGTATCTGCACGGCGGCGGTTGGGTGGTCGGCGGGCTGGATTCCCATGACTTCATCTGCTGCGAGCTGGCGATGGCGCTCGGGGCAATGGTGGTGGCGGTGGATTACCGGCTGGCGCCGGAGCATCCGTTCCCGGCCGGTTTCGAGGATTGCCTGAGCGTCTGGCGCGCGTTGCGCAGCGGACCGTTCTGGTTCGATCCCGGACGGATGCTGGTGGCGGGCGACAGCGCCGGCGGCAATCTGGCGGCGGCGCTGTGCCTGGCGCTGCGCGATGCCGGCGAGCCGCTGCCGGGCGCGCAGGTCTTGATCTATCCGGGGATGGGAGGCGACGCACAGTTAGCGTCACGCAGCGAATGCGCCGATGCGCCGTTGCTCGCCAGCAGCGATGTCGATTGCTATCACGCCTTGTATCTGCGCGGCACCGCGAAGCCGAACGCCTATGCGATGCCGTTGCTGGCCGGGGACTTCAGCGGTTTGCCCCCGGCCTGGATTGCCGTGGCGCAGTTCGATCCATTGCGTGACGACGGCGTGTGCTACGCCGAACGGCTGAACGCGGCGGGAGTCGACGCGGTGCTGTACTACGGCGAAGGGCTGGTTCACGGCTGCCTGCGGGCGCGGCATCAGGTCGCCGAGGTCGATCGTCTCTTTGAGAACCTGCTGGGGTTCATGGCTGACAAATTGTGACAGCGCACGGGCATGCTCATTGACGTAAATCGGGTTTATGATGCCGGACGGCAGAATAATAGAAGTCCCCCCAGGGATGACCTCGACCCCTTACGGAGCGCGCAATGCAGACTTTGTTTCCGCAGATCAAACCTCACGCACGGCACGATCTGGCCGTCGATGACACCCACACGCTGTACGTCGACGAAAGCGGTTCACCGGAAGGTTTGCCGGTGGTGTTCATCCACGGAGGTCCCGGCGCCGGGTGCGACGCCCAGAGTCGCCGCTATTTTGATCCGAACCTGTATCGCATTGTCACCTTCGACCAGCGCGGTTGCGGTCGCTCCACGCCCCACGCCAGTCTGGAAAACAACACCACCTGGGATCTGGTCGAAGACCTCGAGCGTATTCGTAAACACCTGGGCATCGACAAATGGGTGCTGTTCGGCGGCTCCTGGGGTTCGACCCTGGCGCTGGCCTACGCGCAGACCCACCCGGAACGCGTGCATGGGCTGATCCTGCGCGGGATCTTTCTCTGCCGTCCGCAGGAAATCGAATGGTTCTACCAGGCCGGCGCCAGCCGTCTGTTCCCCGATTACTGGCAGGACTACCTCGCGCCGATTCCGCTGGACGAGCGTGACGACCTGCTCAGCGCTTTCCACAAACGCCTGACTGGCAACGACCAGATCGCCCAGATGCACGCGGCCAAGGCCTGGTCGACCTGGGAAGGGCGCACCGCGACCCTGCGGCCGAACCCGCTGGTGGTCGACCGTTTCTCCGAACCGCAGCGCGCCTTGTCGATCGCGCGGATCGAATGCCACTACTTCACCAACAATGCGTTTCTTGAGCCGAACCAGCTGATCCGCGACATGGGCAAGATCGCCCATCTGCCGGGCGTGATCATCCACGGCCGCTACGACGTGATCTGCCCGCTCGACAACGCCTGGGAACTGCATCAGGCCTGGCCGAACAGCGAGCTGCAGGTGATCCGCGATGCCGGCCACGCCGCGTCCGAACCGGGCATCACCGATGCACTGGTGCGCGCCGCCAGCAAAATGGCCCGTCGTCTGCTCGACCTGCCGCCCGAAGAAGCATGAAGGGACTGTTGCAGCGCGTGAATGGCGCGCGGGTCGAAGTGGCGGGCGAGGTGGTCGGCAGTGTCGATCAGGGTTTATTGGTGCTGGTGGCGGTCGAACCCGACGACACGCCGGCCAGCGCCGACAAACTTCTGCATAAGCTGCTTAACTATCGAGTGTTCAGTGACGCCGAGGGCAAGATGAATCTGTCCCTGGCGGATGTGGGCGGCGGGTTGCTGCTGGTCTCTCAGTTCACCCTCGCTGCCGACACCAAAAGCGGGTTGCGCCCGAGTTTTTCGACCGCCGCCCCTCCGGCGCTGGGCGAAGAATTATTCGACTATCTATTAAGCAGAGCGAAACAGATGCATGGCACAGTGGCATCAGGTAGATTCGGCGCGGATATGCAGGTGCACCTGGTCAATGATGGCCCGGTAACCTTCCTGTTACAGACATGAAAGCGCTTGAAACATCTTTTTAAGGGCTTTTCGACTGAAAACAGGGAATTTTCGCGATAAATACTTTGTTACCCCTGATGCGTTGTCACGCGGGCTACTAGATAATCGCGCGCTACGGGGATCAGCGTTCGTTGGTCCATTTTGACTTAGGTAGAGACTTGTCCGGATCCGATTGGGGAATCATTTTGACCCAGCGGAGTCGGAACAATGCTCGCCAACTTGGCAAGGGTGCCCTGAAAGGTCGGTTTTTTTGTACCGAATCCCTCACAGGCACTTCATCTGGCCGTTGGTTTATTGATCTGTTTTCGGCGAGGGTTGCTCGTGATTGTTAGTCCCTGTAATGCAGCAAAATTGTCTGCCAAACGCTTGCGCAGCGCTCTGGTAGCGGGCTCGGCAGTACTCTGCCTGCTCAGCGCCGGCCAGCTTTGGGCATTCAATCTTGACGATGTGTCGGCCAAGGCCAAAGAGCTGGCCGGGCAGAAGTTCGAAGCCCCGCGCAGCAACCTGCCAAACGAATTCCGTGAAATGAAATTCGCGGACTATCAAAAGATTCGTTTCCGCACCGAAAAAGCCGAATGGGCCGACCAGAAGACCCCGTTCAAGCTGTCCTTCTATCATCAGGGCATGCACTTCGATACGCCGGTGAAAATCAACGAAATCACCGCGAACACCGTCGAAGAGATCAAATACGATCCTAGCCGTTTCGATTTCGGCGACCTGCAGTTCGATCCTAAGGCCACCGAACAACTGGGCTACGCCGGTTTCCGTGTCCTGTACCCGATCAACAAGGCTGACAAGCAAGACGAAATCATGACCATGCTAGGCGCGAGCTACTTCCGCGTTGTCGGCAAGGGTCACACCTACGGTCTGTCGGCCCGTGGTCTGGCGATCGATACCGCTTTGCCGTCCGGCGAAGAATTCCCGCGTTTTCGCGAGTTCTGGATTCAGCAGCCGAAGCCGGGCGACAAGCACCTGGTGATCTTCGCCCTGCTGGATTCGCCACGTGCGACCGGCGCCTACCGTCTGATCCTGCGTCCGGGCAGCGACACCATCGTCGACGTCAAGGGCCAGATGTACCTGCGTGACAAGGTCGGCAAGCTCGGCATCGCGCCGCTGACCAGCATGTTCCTGTTCGGCGCCAACCAGCCGTCGAAAGTGCTCAACTACCGTCGTGAACTGCACGACTCCAGCGGTCTGTCGATCCATGCCGGCAACGGCGAGTGGATCTGGCGCCCACTTAACAACCCGAAACATTTGGCTGTCAGCCAGTTCAGCGTCGAAAACCCGCGTGGTTTCGGTCTGCTGCAACGTGGCCGTGACTTCAGCCACTACGAAGACCTCGACGACCGCTACGACAAGCGCCCAAGCGCCTGGATCGAGCCGAAGGGTGACTGGGGCAAAGGCACCGTCGATCTGGTCGAGATCCCGACCGCCGACGAAACCAACGACAACATCGTTGCGTTCTGGAACCCGGAAAAACTGCCGGAGCCAGGCCAGCCGCTGGACTTCGCCTACCGCATGCACTGGACCATCGACGAAGCCGCGCTGCACGCGCCGGACAGCGCCTGGGTCAACCAGACCCTGCGTTCGACCGGTGACGTCAAGCAATCGAACCTGATCCGTCAGCCGGATGGCAGCGTTGCCTACCTGGTCGACTTCGAGGGCCCGTCCCTGGCCGCCCTGGCCCCGGATGCAGACGTTCGCAGCCAGGTCAGCGTCGGCGACAACGCCGAACTGGTCGAGAACAGCGTGCGCTACAACCCGGAAACCAAGGGCTGGCGCCTGACCCTGCGGATGAAGATCAAGGACCCGAGCAAGTCCACCGAGATGCGCGCAGCTCTGGTGCAGCCAGTGGTCACCGCTGATCTGGCCAAGTCTTCGGTGCCGACGTCCAACTCGTCGGTAGCCAAGGCCGACAAGGTTGCCGCCAAGCAACAAGAGAAAGCCGACAAGGAAGCCAAGGCCGCCGAGGCCAAACAGGCCGACGCCAAGCCGGTTGCAGATGCCAAGGACAAGGCCAACAAAGACGCCAAGCAGCCAGCCGCTGCGGACGCGGCCCCAGCCACACCGGAATCGGCACCGACTGAAGAAGTCCTGACCGAGACCTGGAGCTATCAGTTGCCTGCCGATGAGTAACTCTCAAGTACAGCCAGAGACTCTGTCCGAGTACCTGGCGCATCTGCCGATGACCGACGAGCAGCGCGCGGAACTCGCGGGCTGCCAGTCCTTCAGCGAATTGCATGAACGCCTGTCGTCCAAGACCTTTGACGCGCCGACCGAAGCCGCCCAGGCTTCGGTCGGCCAGCGCCTGATCCTGAGCACCGCCGAAGAGCTTCAAGACGCGGAAATGCTGGTGCTCGACGCCAGCGGCCGGGTCAGCATGAAGGCCACGCCGCCGATCCGTCGGACCAAGGTCGTGCCGGAGCCGTGGCGCACCAACATTCTGGTGCGTGGCTGGCGCCGCCTGACCGGCCGGACCAACCCGCCGCAACCGCCGAAGGACGCCAATGTGCTGCCGGCGGCGCGGTGGCGCACGGTCGGTTCGATCCGTCGCTACATTCTGCTGGTGCTGATGCTGGGTCAGACCATCGTCGCCGGCTGGTACATGAAAGGCATCATGCCGTACCAGGGCTGGTCGTTCGTCGATCTGGAAGAAGTCCTGCATCAACCGCTGCTGCAAACCGCCACGCAAGTGCTGCCATATGCGCTGCAGACCAGCATCCTGATCATGTTCGGGATTCTGTTCTGCTGGGTGTCGGCCGGTTTCTGGACCGCGCTGATGGGCTTCCTCGAATTGCTTACCGGCCACGATAAATACCGGATCTCCGGTAAAAGTGCCGGCAACGAGCCGATTCCGAAGGATGCGCGCACCGCACTGGTGATGCCGATCTGCAACGAAGACGTGCCTCGGGTGTTCGCCGGTCTGCGCGCAACGTTCGAGTCGGTCGCCGCTACCGGTGACCTGGACCGTTTCGACTTCTTCGTCCTCAGCGACAGTAACGACACCGACATCTGCGTTGCCGAGCAGCAGGCCTGGCTGGACGTCTGCCGCGAAGCCAAGGGCTTCGGCAAGATCTTCTATCGCCGCCGTCGTCGCCGCGTCAAACGCAAGAGCGGCAACCTCGACGACTTCTGCCGTCGCTGGGGCGGTGACTACAAGTACATGGTCGTACTCGACGCCGACTCGGTCATGAGCGGCGAGTGCCTGACCAGTCTGGTGCGCCTGATGGAGGCCACGCCGGACGCCGGCATCATCCAGACCGCGCCGCGCGCTTCGGGCATGGACACGCTGTATGCACGCATGCAGCAGTTCGCCACTCGCGTGTACGGTCCGCTGTTCACCGCCGGCCTGCACTTCTGGCAGCTGGGTGAATCCCACTATTGGGGTCACAACGCGATCATCCGCATGAAGCCGTTCATCGACCACTGCGCCCTGGCGCCGTTGCCGGGCAAGGGTGCGTTCTCCGGTGCGATCCTCTCTCACGACTTCGTTGAAGCGGCGCTGATGCGCCGTGCCGGCTGGGGCGTGTGGATTGCCTACGATCTGCCGGGCAGCTATGAAGAACTGCCGCCGAACCTGCTCGACGAACTCAAGCGTGACCGTCGCTGGTGCCACGGCAACCTGATGAACTTCCGTCTGTTCCTGGTAAAAGGCATGCACCCGGTGCATCGCGCGGTGTTTCTCACCGGCGTGATGTCTTACCTGTCGGCGCCTTTGTGGTTCTTCTTCCTGGTGTTGTCGACCGCGCTGCTGGCGGTGAACACGCTGATGGAGCCGCAGTACTTCCTCGAACCGCGTCAGCTCTATCCGCTGTGGCCACAATGGCACCCGGACAAGGCGATCGCGCTGTTCTCGACGACCATCGTGCTGCTGTTCCTGCCGAAGCTGTTGAGCATCATCCTGATCTGGGCCAAGGGCGCGAAAGAGTTCGGCGGCAAGTTCAAGGTGACCCTGTCGATGCTGCTGGAGATGCTGTTCTCCATGCTGCTGGCGCCGGTGCGGATGATTTTCCACACCCGTTTCGTTCTGGCCGCGTTCCTCGGCTGGGCCGCGACCTGGAACTCGCCGCAGCGTGACGACGATTCCACGCCATGGAGCGAAGCGGTCAAGCGTCACGGTCCGCAGACCCTGCTGGGCTTCTTCTGGGCGCTGCTGGTGATCTGGCTGAACCCGAGCTTCCTGTGGTGGCTGGTGCCGATCGTCGGTTCGCTGATGCTGTCGATTCCGGTGTCGGTGATTTCCAGCCGCGTCGGTCTGGGCCTCAAATCCCGTGACGAGAGCCTGTTCCTCATCCCCGAGGAATACAATCCGCCACAGGAGCTGCTGGCCACCGATCAGTACACCCACGAAAACCGCTGGCACGCGCTGAACGACGGCTTCGTCCGCGCCGTGGTCGATCCACAGCAGAACGCCCTGGCGTGCTCGCTGGCGACCTCGCGTCACGGTCAGGCCGAGCCGATCGAATGGCTGCGTCAGGAACGTGTGCGTCACGCGATCAAGGTCGGCCCGGCCGGGCTGAACAACCATGATCGCCTGCAACTGCTGAGCGACCCGGTGGCCCTGGCCCGTCTGCACGAGCAGGTGTGGGCCGAAGGTCATGCCGAGTGGCTGGACGCATGGCGGGCTTCGGTGAAAGCCGATCCCCACGCGCCGCTGCTGCCGCTCAAGCCGGTGAGCTTGCAGGCGCAACCGGCCTGATGAAGAAACCCCGCGAAAGCGGGGTTTTTTATGTCCAGAAAAAGAGCCCCCCTCACCCTAACCCTCTCCCGGAGGGAGAGGGGACTGACCGAGTTGAATGTTCGAGTTACGCCGACGTGAGATACCGAGTTGAACTCCGGTCTGGAAGACAACGAAGATCGGCTCCCTTTCCCCCTCTCCCCTCTGGGGAGAGGGCTGGGGTGAGGGGTGGTTCTTGAATGTTAAACAAATCGTCCATTAAACCTTGTGCAAAAAATCGAGTGCGTTAGCATCCGTCCCCGAATTGGCGCACCCGGACAATCTTGTCCATTTCTGTCGGTTTTCGCGCCGCAAACGCAATGGTTTTGGGGACTTGAAGATGAAGAAGTATCTGTCGATGCTGCTGGTCGGCGTCACGGCACTGGTTGCAGTCAATGCGGCGCAGGCCGGCGCAATCGATGACGCGGTCAAGCGCGGCTCGTTGAAAGTCGGTATGGATCCGACCTACATGCCGTTCGAAATGACCAACAAGCGCGGCGAAATCATCGGTTTCGAAGTCGACATCCTCAAAGCCATGACCAAGGCCATGGGCGTCAAGCTGGAGCTGGTCTCCACCGGTTACGACGGGATCATCCCGGCGTTGATGACCGACAAGTTCGACATGATCGGCAGCGGCATGACCCTGACCCAGGAACGCAACCTGCGCCTGAACTTCAGCGAACCGTTCATCGTGGTCGGCCAGACCCTGCTGATCCGTAAAGAGCTGGAAGGCACCATCAAGTCCTACAAAGACCTGAACACCGCCGACTACCGCATCACCTCCAAGCTCGGCACCACTGGCGAGATGGTCGCCAAGAAGCTGATCTCCAAGGCCAAGTACCACGGTTACGACAACGAGCAGGAAGCCGTGCTCGACGTGGTCAACGGCAAGGCGGACGCCTTCATCTACGACGCCCCGTACAATGTGGTCGCGGTGAACAAGGTCGGCGCCGGCAAGCTGGTGTTCCTCGACAAGCCGTTCACCTACGAGCCACTGGCCTTCGGTCTGAAGAAGGGTGACTACGACAGCATCAACTTCATCAACAACTTCCTGCACCAGATCCACGAAGACGGCACCTACGATCGCATCCATGACAAGTGGTTCAAGAGCACCGAGTGGCTCAAGGACATGGAATAAGGCCCGCCCGCTGATCGTTCCCACGCTTTGCGTGGGAACGCCGCCCGGGACGCTCCGCGTCCCTTCGCAAGCGTGACGCAGAGCGTCACAGGATGCATTCCCACGCAGAGCGTGGGAACGAGCGAATCAGAGAAACATTCAATGAAACAGAAAAAAGCCCAATGGCCCTGGCACGTCCTGACCGTGCTGGTGCTGGTCGGCCTGGCCGGCGCGCTGTATTACGCCACGTCGCTGATGTCCTACGAATGGCGCTGGAATCGCGTGCCGCAGTACTTCGCCTATCAGGCCGAGGAAACCCAGCGCGCGACCGACATTTCCACCGTCAGCGAACTGGTGCGCAAGGGCGGCAGCGCGCAGGTCACCCTGCGCAACGATGCCGGTGACGAGCAGCACCTGACCGTTGACGAAAACAGCCTGCAATTCGCTCAGGGCGACGATGTGGCCGAGGGCGACGTTGTGGGCGTGACGCGGCATTGGGCGGCGGGTCCGCTGTTGTGGGGCCTGTGGACCACGCTTTGGCTGTCGGTGGTGTCCGGCGTGCTGGGCTTGCTGATCGGTCTGGCCACCGGGCTGTGCCGGCTGTCGAGCAACCCGACCCTGCGCGACCTGTCGACGATCTATGTCGAACTGGTGCGCGGCACGCCGCTGCTGGTGCAGATCTTCATTTTCTATTTCTTCATCGGCACGGTGATGAACCTGTCCCGGGAATTCGCCGGGATTGCCGCGCTGTCGCTGTTCACCGGCGCCTACGTCGCGGAAATCATCCGTTCCGGTGTGCAGTCGATTGCCCGTGGCCAGAACGAGGCGGCGCGTTCGCTGGGTCTGAGCGCTGGTCAGTCGATGCGTCATGTGGTGCTGCCGCAAGCGTTCAAGCGCGTGCTGCCACCGTTGGCCGGGCAGTTCATCAGTCTGGTCAAAGACACCTCGCTGGTGTCGGTGATCGCCATCACCGAGCTGCTGAAAAGCGGTCGTGAAGTCATCACCACGTCGTTCTCGCCGTTCGAAATCCTGTTCTGCGTCGCCGGCCTGTACCTGTTGATCAACCTGCCGCTGTCGAAAATCGCCAGCCGGCTTGAGCGGAGGCTCGCGCAAAGTGATTGAAGTCCGCGATCTGGTAAAAGTCTTCGACACCCGTGGGCAAGTGGTGCGCGCGGTGGATAGCGTCAGCACGTCCGTCGCCAAGGGTGAAGTGCTGGTGGTGATCGGCCCGTCTGGTTCCGGCAAGTCGACCTTCCTGCGTTGCCTCAACGGTCTGGAAGAATTCGATTCCGGCTCGGTGAGCATCGACGGCCTGCAACTGGCCGACCCGAAAACCGACGTCAACGCCTACCGCCGCGAAGTCGGCATGGTGTTCCAGCATTTCAATCTGTTCCCGCACATGACCGTGCTGGAGAACCTGTGCCTGGCGCAGAAAGTCGTGCGCAAGCGCGGCCAGAAGGAAAGCGAGGCCAAGGCTCTGGCATTGCTGGAGAAGGTCGGCATCGCCCAGAAGGCCCGCGAATATCCGTCGCGCCTGTCCGGCGGTCAGCAGCAGCGCGTGGCGATTGCCCGGGCGCTGGCGATGGATCCGAAGGTCATGCTGTTCGACGAACCGACCTCGGCCCTCGACCCGGAAATGGTCGGTGAAGTGCTGGACGTGATGAAAAACCTGGCTGTGGAAGGGATGACCATGGTTTGCGTGACCCACGAAATGGGCTTCGCCCGGGAAGTGGCGGATCGGGTGCTGTTCTTCGATCACGGCAAACTGTTGGAAGACGCCTCGCCGGCGGAGTTCTTCGATGCGCCGAAGGATCCGCGAGCCCAGGCGTTCCTGCGGCAAGTCCTCTAAACGCAGGACAAAAAAAACGCAGCCATTGGCTGCGTTTTTTTATCACTGATCGTTCCCACGCTCTGCGTGGGAATGCCGCCCAGGACGCTCTGCGTCCCTTGGCAAGCGTGACGCGGAGCGTCACAGGATGCATTCCCACGCGGAGCGTGGGAACGATCGGGCGTCCACTTACACCTTGAACCGGCCCACCAGTGTTTGCAGGTGAGTGCCCAAACGCGCCAGCTCGACGCTGGAGGCCGCCGTCTCTTCACTGGCCGCCGAGGTCTGGTCCGAGACATCCCGCACGTTCAGCACGCTGCGGTTGATCTCTTCAGCCACGGCGCTCTGCTGCTCGGCCGCTGCGGCGATCTGCTGGTTCATCGCCTGAATCGCCGAGACGGTGCGGGTAATGCTTTCCAGCGAGCCACCGGCACGCCGGGTCAGCTCGACACTGCTGTCGGTCAGGGTGCGGCTGTTGTCCATGATCGTCGCCACTTGTTGGGTGCCGTTCTGCAGACCGACGATCAGCTCTTCGATCTCTTCCGTGGACTTCTGAGTGCGCTGGGCCAGGCTGCGGACTTCGTCGGCAACCACCGCAAAGCCGCGACCGGCTTCACCGGCGCGGGCGGCTTCGATGGCGGCGTTGAGGGCCAGCAGGTTGGTTTGTTGGGCCACGGACTTGATCACGTCGAGCACGCTGCCGATCTTGTCGCTTTCGCGTTTGAGCTCACCCATGGCCTCGGTGGAGTGGCCGACTTCGGCAGCCAGACGTTCGATCTGGGCGATGGCCTCGCCAACCACCTTGTCGCCTTCGCGGGCCTGCTGGTCAGCAGCGACCGCTGCTTCCGAAGCTTCCTCGGCGTTGCGCGCGACTTCCTGCACGGTGGCGGCCATTTCGTTCATGGCGGTGGCGACCTGGTCGGTCTCGATTTTCTGATTGTTCACCCCGGCGCTGGTCTGCTCGGTCACGGCGGACAATTCTTCGGCAGCGCTGGCGATCTGGGTCACGCCGTCGCTGATGCCACCGATCAGTTCGCGCAGGCCTTGAGTCATGCTCTGCATCGAGCGTTGCAGTTGGCCAAGTTCGTCACGGCGCAGGGATACCAGGTTGTGGGTCAGGTCACCGGCGGCTACACGCTCGGCAACTTTCAGGGTCTGCTCCAGCGGGATGATGATCTGGCGAGTGATCGCCCAAGCCGCGAGCAGACCGAAGGCCAGGGCCAGCAGGGTGGCGATCATCAGCATGTTTTTGGCGTGCGCGGCATCGGTGTCGCGGACGATGGTCTGGGATTCGGTGAGTTTCTTACTGACGTCGAGCAGGATGTCACCCTGGGCCGACATGCGAGCCAAGGCCTTGGCGTTGTTCACCTGGGAGTCGCGGAACTGGCTGACGGCGGCGCGGTAAGCCTTGAGCGATTCGGTGGCCTGCTGCAGGTTGGCGATGTGTTGCTCGGGCAGTTTGCTCGGCAGGCTTTCCAGATTGTTCAGGGCGGCGGCGATGGCATCCAGCGCCGGCTGTTCGGCCTCGGCCTTGCCGCTGTAAGTGTAGCCGCGCACCTGATAGCGCGCCTGCTGCAGCAGTTTGCTCAGTTCGATCACGCTGTTGAATTGCGCGACGCTGTCGCCTTGCAGCAGGGATTTCTCGACTTCACTGACCTTGGCCACGGCATTGTCGGCGCTGGCGCCGAGTTTGCTGCGGGCGTCTTCACGCTGCACGGTGGCCTGAGTCATGTCACCAAAGGCGCGTTTGTACTCGGCGACCGCCGCCAGTTGCTGATCGATCATGGCCACGTCGGACGGTTGCTCGATCATGTTGCGGGCGCTTTGCAGGCCGCTGTCGAGTTTGCCGAGCAGGTCGTTGACCGCGCCAGGACCCTGTTCGCCACGGCGGGCTTCATAGTCCAGGCGCGCAAGGCGCAGGTCTTTGGTCAGCTCGTTGAGGCCGGAGATGAACCCGAGCTTGTCGCCCCGGCTGATGATGCCGCTCATGCCGGTCCAGCCGGTGAAGGTGATCAACAGGGTCAGCAGCAGCACCAGGCCGAAACCGATTCCAAGCTTACGTTTAACGCTGACGTTTCCAAGACTCTCGGCTAACCAACGGTACATGCGACGACTCCCTCGGACCACTAATTGGACTTATGGAGAGGGTATCGGCCGGATGATGGCAATCTGTAACGCCTTTTGTCCGGCGAAGTGCTTAGAACAGAAGCGCTCAGAACAACCGGGCCAGCAGCGCGGTGACGGCAGTTTCGACCCGCAAGATTCGCGCGCCCAGTTGCACCGGTTGCAGGCCGGCCTTGGTCAGCAGATCGATTTCGTAGGGAATCCAGCCACCCTCGGGGCCGATGGCCAGGGTTACCGGTTCGTTCAGGGCGCGGGGGCAGGGCGGGAAGTTGCCCGGATGACCGACCAGGCCGAGGGTGCCGTCGGTGACGGCTGGCAGGCGGTCTTCGACGAACGGCTTGAAGCGCTTCTCGATGATGATTTCCGGCAGCACGGTATCGCGGGCCTGTTCGAGGCCGAGGATCAGCTGTTCGCGAATCGCTTCCGGCTCGAGGAACGGCGTTTGCCAGAAGCTTTTCTCGACCCGGTAGCTGTTGACCAGGATCACCTTCGACACGCCCATGGTCGCCACGGTCTGGAACACCCGGCGCAGCATCTTCGGGCGGGGCAGGGCGAGCACCAGGGTCAGCGGCAGTTTGGCCGGCGGCGGTTGATCGAGGGTGACTCGCAGCTCGGCATCGCCCGCGTCCAGACGCAGCAGCTCGGCCGAGCCCATCAGCCCGTTGATACGCCCGACCCGCAGGCTGTCGCCGACTTCCGAGCGGTGGACTTCCTGCATGTGGGTCAGGCGCCGATCACGCAGCACGACGCGGTCGGTCGCGATGAAGTCGGCCTCTTCGAGCAGCAGCAGGTTCATGGCTGAGTCGCTGGCGGCTGGTCGTTGTGATCGTCTACGGTTTCTTCCGGGCGCTCGCGCTTGCTGACCAGGCTGCCGAACAGGATGCCCACTTCAAACAGCATCCACATCGGCACGGCCAGCAGGGTCTGGGAGAAGATGTCCGGCGGGGTCAGGATCATGCCGACCACGAAGCAGCCGATGATCACGTACGGACGGATCTTCTTCAGGTATTTGACGTCGACCACGCCGATCCACACCAGCAGCACCACGGCCACCGGGATTTCGAACGCCACGCCGAAAGCGAAGAACAGCGTCATGACGAAGTCGAGGTAACTGGTGATGTCGGTCATCATTTCCACGCCGGCCGGAGTGGCCGAGGCGAAGAACTTGAAGATCAGCGGGAACACGAAGAAGTAGGCGAACGCCATGCCGGTGTAGAACAGCAGGATGCTGGAGATCAGCAACGGCACTGCGACGCGCTTCTCGTGCTTGTACAGGCCCGGCGCGATGAAGCCCCAGATCTGATGCAGGATCACCGGGATCGCCAGGAACAGCGAGACCATCATCGTCAGTTTCAGCGGCGTCAGGAACGGCGACGACACGTCGGTGGCGATCATCGTCGCGCCGGCCGGCAGGTATTCGCGTAGCGGCGTCGAGACGAAGGTGTAGATCTGCTGGGTGAAGGCAAACAACCCGGCGAAGATGATGAAGATCGCCGCGACGCAACGCAGCAGGCGGGTGCGCAACTCGGTGAGGTGCGAAACCAGCGGCATGTGCTGGTCGTTTTCGGGGAGATCGCTCATGGGGCTCGCGGCGGCAATGTTGGGTCTTGAGGCGCTGGTGTGGTCGGCGCGGCGGTTGGTGTTACGTGTTCAACCGAGGCTGGCGCGACGACAGGCGCTGGTTCGATTGGCGCTACAGCAGGTGCCGCTGGCGTTGGAGCGGCAGGGCTGTGAATCGTCTGCTCACCCACGTGCTCGACCGGCGTCGGCTCCTGCTGAACCGGCGTGAAAATCTTCCGCGCCTCCTGTTCCAGCGACAGGATGTGCTCGTTGTGCAGTTGCCGACGGATTTCGTCGGCACCGATTTCACGCTCAACTTCCTGTTTGATCGCGTTGAAGCTGCGCTTCAGCCGTCCGACCCACAGGCCGGCGGTGCGTGCAGCGCCCGGCAGACGCTCGGGACCCAGCACCAGCAGGGCAACGAGGCCGACGAGCAGCAGTTCAGAGAAGCTGATACCAAACATTAGTCAGTGCTCACACGTCTTTGCGGATCGGCTCTTCGACTTTCTGCGCCTGCACGTCGATGGTGTGCGGCGGGTTGGCCTGAGCGGTGGCTTGCGGCTGGACCGGCGGTACCGGTTGCGCAGGCGTGACGGTCGGATCGGCCGGTTTCTCGTCGTCGTTCATGGCTTTACGGAAGCCCTTGATCGACTCGCCGACGTCGGTGCCGAGGTTTTTCAGTTTCTTGGTACCGAACACCAGTACCACGACCACCAGGATGACGATCCAGTGTTTCCAGTCAAAAATGCCCATGTTGCTGTTCCTCTCTAATAGTTGTTCAGGCGGACGGGCGCGAGGCTTTCTCGACGTGTCCGGACAGGCCGAAACGGCGATCCAGTTCATCCAGCACCGCCTGCGGATGCTGCCCCAGCTGGGCAAGCATGACCATGCTGTGGAACCACAGGTCGGCGGTCTCGTAGATCACGTCGCTGCAGTCGCCGCTGACGGCGGCGTCCTTGGCGGCAATGATCGTTTCAACCGACTCTTCGCCGACCTTCTCCAGAATCTTGTTCAGACCCTTGTGGTACAGACTGGCGACATACGAGCTGTCGGCGGCTGCGCCTTTGCGCTCTTCCAGCACCTGAGCAAGGCGGGTCAGAGTGTCACTCATGTTTGTGTCCTGCGGAATAGATGGCGTGCGGGTCTTTCAGGACCGGGTCGACCGTTTTCCAGTCGCCGTTTTCGAAGACGCGGTAGAAGCAGCTTTGACGGCCGGTATGGCAAGCGATGTCGCCGATCTGTTCGACCATCAGGATGATGACGTCGGCGTCGCAGTCCAGACGCATTTCATGCAGCGTCTGTACGTGGCCGGACTCTTCGCCCTTGCGCCACAGCTTGCCACGGGAACGTGACCAATAGATGGCACGGTTTTCCGCCGCGGTCAGCTCCAGGGCTTCGCGGTTCATCCAGGCCATCATCAATACGCGTCCGGTCTTGTGATCCTGGGCAATCGCCGGCACCAGGCCATCGGCGTCCCACTTGATCTCGTCCAGCCAGTTTTTCATCTTCGACTCCGACAGCGAACCCACACTTCAATAGTCGGGTTCAGGCGTTGAAACAGTGTGCCAGCCGATCACGGAACTGGCTATCGGCGAACGACCAGATACAAGCCGACGGCCACCATGATCCCGGCGGGCCAATGCCCCAGTTCGTGCATCGGGCCACCGGCGGCGAGGATCGTACCGCCCGCCAGATGGGCGCTGCCGAGCAGGCGCAGGAACCAGTCGTCCTTGCGCTTTTTCCACGGCGGTGGCGGGTCGTTGGCGTGAGGTTGGGACATGCGTTCGAGCAGGTCACGGGCCATGTTGGCCAGGTGCGGCAGTTGTTCGAACTGGCTCTGGACGTTGCCGATCAAGGCTTTCGGGCTGACGCGCTCGCGCATCCAGCGTTCGAGGAACGGCTGCGCGGTGTTCCACAGATCCAGATCCGGATACAGCTGACGGCCCAGGCCTTCGATGTTCAGCAGGGTCTTTTGCAGCAATACGAGTTGCGGCTGCACTTCCATGTTGAAGCGGCGCGCGGTCTGGAACAGGCGCATCAGCACCTGGCCAAATGAAATATCTTTTAATGGTTTTTCGAAGATCGGCTCGCACACGGTACGGATCGCCGCTTCGAATTCGTTGAGCTTGGTTTCCGCCGGCACCCAGCCCGAATCGATGTGCAATTGCGCCACGCGGCGGTAGTCGCGTTTGAAGAAGGCGAACAGGTTGCGCGCCAGATAGTCCTGGTCTTCCGGGGTCAGGCTGCCGACGATGCCGCAGTCGATAGCGATGTACTGCGGGCTCCACGGGTTGACGGTGCTGACGAAGATGTTGCCCGGGTGCATGTCGGCGTGGAAGAAACTGTCGCGGAATACCTGGGTGAAGAAGATCTCCACGCCACGTTCGGCAAGCATCTTCATGTCGGTGCGCTGGTCGGCGAGGGTCGCCAGATCCGTCACCTGAATCCCGTAGATGCGCTCCATCACCAGCACTTTCGGCCGGCACCAGTCCCAATAGACTTGCGGCACGTACAGCAGCGGCGAGCCTTCGAAGTTGCGTTTCAACTGGCTGGCGTTGGCTGCCTCGCGCAACAGGTCGAGTTCGTCGTAGATGGTTTTTTCATAGTCGCTGACCACGTCCACCGGGTGCAGCAGACGAGCGTCGGCGGAGACCTTTTCGGCGGCGCGGGCGAGGATGAACAGCCACGCCAGATCCTGGGCAATGATCGGTTTCAGGCCCGGGCGGATCACCTTGACCACTACTTCTTCGCCGGTCTTCAACTGCGCGGCATGCACCTGCGCCACCGAGGCCGAGGCCAGCGGTTCGACGTCGAAGCGGCTGAACACTTCGCTGATCTTCTTGCCCAGTTGCTCTTCGATCAGCTTGACCGACAGCTGCGAATCGAACGGCGGCACGCGGTCCTGCAACCGCATCAGCTCATCGGCGATGTCTTCTGGCAGCAGGTCGCGGCGGGTCGAAAGGATCTGCCCGAACTTGATGAAGATCGGCCCCAGGTCCTGCAAGGCCAGGCGCAGGCGTGCGCCACGGCTCAGGTCCAGCGGCTTGCGCGGGAACCAGCGCCACGGCAAGACGTAGCGCAGCGCCAGCAAAAACCACGGCAAAGGCAGATCGAACAGCAGGTCATCGAGGCGGTAGCGGATCACGACGCGCTGGATGCGCAACAGACGGCGGACGGCGAGCAGCTTCATGCGTTATCGCTTGGGTCGAGGGATCGGGAAAGGCGCTCGAAGCGCGCCTCGAGACGTTCCAGATCGAGTTTGATCCGGTCCAGTTCGCTGAAGCGGGCTTCGGCTTCGCGCTGCCCGACGAGGGTGCGCGATTCTTCGGCCAGGTATTCGGCGAGGTTCTGGTTGAGGCTGGCAAATCCTTGTTGATACCAGCGGGCGCGGCTGCGTAGGTGACCGCCGACCAGTTGCGTGGCGACAGGTCCCAGCCAGCGCGAGAGTTCGTACTCCCAGTCCAGCTCCAGATCCTGCAGCACGCCCGCCAGTTCCAGCAGCACGCCGCTGTCACCGTCGAGTTCGACTTCCGGTGCGTGCAGCACCGCGGTCTTGTCCTTGCTCAGGGCCAGTTTCACCAGACTCGAAGCGGGGGCACGCAGGGTGCAGTCGACGCCGGTTTCCCAGTGGGACGCCAGCATCAGGCCTTCGTCGCTCGGCAGGATGAACAGTTGCAGCGCCGGGCTGCGGCAATCCACGGCAATCACTTTGCCGGTCAGATGCGCCAGTCGCGGCAGCGCCGTGCTGTCGAGACGCAGCACGCGGTTCAGGCCGAGTTCGACGCTGGCGAGCAGCCCGGTCAGCAGCATCAGGGTTTGATGCCGCGGTGCAGGGCGACGATGCCTGCGGTCATGTTGTGATAGGTCACGCGGTCGAAACCGGCGTCGACCATCATCGACTTCAAAGTTTCCTGATTCGGGTGCATGCGGATCGATTCGGCCAGGTAGCGATAGCTTTCCGAGTCGTTGGTGATCAGCTTGCCCATCAGCGGCATGAAGGCGAACGAGTAGGCGTCGTAGGCCTTGGACATCAGCGCGTTGGTCGGCTTGGAGAATTCCAGCACCAGCAGGCGGCCGCCCGGCTTGAGTACGCGCAGCATCGAGCGCAGGGCGTCTTCCTTGTGCGTCACGTTGCGCAGGCCGAAGGCGATGGTCACGCAGTCGAAATGGTTGTCCGGGAACGGCAGCTTTTCAGCGTCGGCCTGAACGAACTCGACGTTGCCCGAAACACCGACATCCAGCAGGCGGTCACGACCGACCTTGAGCATGGATTCGTTGATGTCCGCGAGAACCACCTGACCGGTCGGGCCGACCAGGTGCGAGAATTTCTTGGTCAGGTCCCCGGTGCCACCGGCGATGTCCAGCACGCGGTTACCGGCGCGCACGCCCGACAGTTCGATCGCGAAGCGCTTCCACAGACGGTGCATGCCGCCCGACAGAAGGTCGTTCATCAGGTCGTACTTGGCGGCCACGGAGTGGAACACCTCAGCGACTTTTTCCGCTTTCTGGCTTTCCGGAACGTTTTTGAAGCCGAAGTGAGTGGTGGGTTCGGCATCGCTGCCTTTGTGCTGATCAGTCATATCGCTGTCACCAAAAGAGAATGCGCGACATTCTAATCCCCAAGCCATGCTTTGTCTTGGAATGGCTAAAGGTAAGATGGGCAACCTTCGGGACGATTTGCCGCAGTGGCGGTCAAGATTCGTTGCAGGCATTCATAGCCCCATTCAAAAAGCAGGAGTCATTCAATGGCCCATATCAGTGTTGAGCGTGCCCACAGCCTGGGCAAGGAAGCGGCCCGCGAGAAAGCCGACAAACTGGCGCAAAAACTCTCCGATCAATATGGCCTGGAGCCGCAGTGGTCGGGCGATGTCCTGAACCTCAAGCGTTCGGGCGTGAAGGGCGCGGTGCATGTGGCCGAGGATTCGATCCGGGTCGACGTGGAACTGGGCCTGATGATGTCGGCCATGAGCGGCATGATCAAAGCCGAGATCGAAAAGGCGCTGGATAAAGCGCTGGTCTGATCAGGACAAACGGGGAGCTTCGGGCTCCCCGTTTTTTTTCCTGCGCCTGCCTTTTATGTCAGTTGTTAGGGTGCCGTTTCTAATTTTTCTCCCTACTTTGTGCCTGAGCCCGACACTCGTCAGGGCAGTTCCTCAAACCTTCTGCGCGTGAGGTGCACCATGGCCAAAGTCATTTTGAAGAAAAAAATCGACGCTTCGACTTCCGCTCTGAGCGACGTCAAATCCTATGCCCGCAAGATCTGGCTGGCAGGCCTGGGTGCCTACACCAAGGTCGGTCAGGAGGGCAGCGAGTACTTTCAGGAGTTGATCAAGGCTGGTCAAACTGTTGAAAAGAAAGGCAAAAAAGCCGTCACCGAAAAACTCGAAGCGGCCAACGCCGAGATCGATGAAGCCAAGAGCGAAGTCAGCTCTTTCAAAGGCCGGGTCGAAGTTCAGCTCGACAAGGTCGAGAAGGCGTTCGACACGCGTGTCGCCAGTGCCTTGAATCGTATCGGCATTCCGTCTAAACATGACGTTGAGGCACTCTCTGCTAAGCTCGATGAGCTGACGGCATTGCTCGAACGCGTCGCGCGTAAATCTTAAGGAGAACGGGATGGCTGGTAAAAAGAACACCGATAAAGAAGGCAGCTCGTGGATCGGAAAAGTCGAAGACTATTCCCGCAAGATCTGGCTGGCTGGTTTAGGCGTGTACTCGAAGATCGACACTGACGGCAGCAAGCTCTTCGATACATTGGTCAAAGACGGCGAGAAAGCCGAGAAGCTCACCAAGGCTGCAGTCGGCAAGAAAGTCGATGCTGCCAAGGATTCTGCAAGCTCGGCAAAATCGCGCATCAGCGGCGTGAAAGATCGCGCACTGGGCACCTGGGATCAGCTGGAAGGGGCTTTCGACAAGCGCCTGAACAGTGCGATTTCGCGCCTGGGCGTACCGAGCCGCAACGAGGTGAAGGATCTGCACAAGAAGGTCGATACCCTGACCAAGCAGATCGAAAAACTCACCGGCCTGAAAGCTCAGCCTGTCGCGGCGAAAACCGCAGCAGCCAAGCCTGCGGCCAAAACCGCTGCCAAGCCACTGGCTAAAGCCGCCGCCAAACCGGCCGCAAAACCAGCAGCCAAAACTGCTGCCGCCAAGCCTGCAGCGAAAGCCGCGGCCAAACCGGTTGCCGCCAAGGCCGTCGCCAAGCCGGCTGCAAAATCAGCCGCCAAACCTGCGGCCAAGCCAGCAGCGAAAACCGCTGCCGCCAAGCCTGCCGCCAAACCGGCTGCGGCGAAAAAACCGGCAGTGAAAAAACCGGCCGCGCCGAAAGCCGCTGCGCCGAAAGCTGCAGCACCAAAACCGGTGACCACACCGCAAGCACTGGCAAGCACGTCGAACTCCGCCTCGGCTCCAACCCCGGCGCCTGCTCCGACTGCTGCATCGACTCCGTCGACGCCAACCAGTCAGTCCTGATTTTTCAGGGCTCAAGAAAACGCCCGACCTGTGAAGGTCGGGCGTTTTTGTTTGGGCGATTTAAAACTTACCCCTCTCCCCAAGGGAGAGGGGGCTTTGGCGTTACTCGTGATCTTCGAGATACTGCAAAGCCATCCTCTCCGTCGCCACCTTCACCGGCGGCAACAAATGCGGCGCCACCAGCATCATGATCTGGTACACCACCAGCCGCACTTCCCCTTCGCGATCGAGAATCCGCTGATAGTCCAGCGAGAACAGCAGCGTCATGGTGATCTGCTCCACCAGTTGCCCCAGCGCCTGGGTGTCGCTGACCAACTGCCCCGACGCCTTCAACCGCGCCAGCAATGACGCCAGCGTGCGCTTGAGCACGTTGAGGAACTGGCGAATGCCCTTGGCCAGTTTCGGCAGGCGTCCGGCCAGGTTCGACAGGTCCTGGAACAGGAAGCGGTACTGCGCCAGCCGTTCGACGATCAGGTGCAGGAACAGCCAGTAATCCTCCGGCGCCAGTTCGACATCGGCGGGAGGGTCGAGCAGCGGGGCGAGGTCGTTCTGGAAGCGCTCGAACAGCCCGAGAATCAGCGGTTCCTTGCCGTGGAAGTGGTAGTAGAGGTTGCCGGGGCTGATCCCCATTTCATTGGCAACCTCCATGGTGGAGACGTTCGGCTCGCCCTTTTCATTGAACAACTGCAGGGCACATTCGAGGATCCGTTCGCTTGTTTTCATCCAGTCTTCTTAAAAGGGCTTGAGTCAGTCAGCGCACACGCACATAGGTGCCGGGTGCCGCTTCCATCGGTGGATAATTGGCGTTGCCGAGGGTCATCTGGGTTTCGCGCAGGGTGCCGGAGCGCTGCTGCACCCACTCCAGCCATTGCGGCCACCAGCTGCCGTCGACTTTCTTGGCGTCGTAGTACCAGGCGCGCGGATCACCGCTGAGCTTTCCGTTCTCGACGTAATGGGCTTTCGGGTTGCCCGGCGGGTTGAGGATGCTCTGCACGTGGCCGCTGTTGGACAGCACGAAGCGCCGCTCACCGCCCAGCAACAGCGTCGAGCGATACACCGCGTCCCACGGCGTGATGTGGTCGTTCATGCCGGCCACGCTGAAGCTGTCGACCGTGACCTTTTGCAGATCAATCGGCGTGCCGCACACTTCCAGGCCACCCGGGTGGGTCAACGGGTTGTGCTTGAAGAAGTCCAGTATGTCGCCGTGAAACGCGGCGGGCAGGCGGGTGCTGTCGTTGTTCCAGTAGAGAATGTCGAACGCCGGTGGTTCCTTGCCCAACAGGTAGTTATTGACGAAATAACTCCAGATCAGATCGTTGGGGCGCATCCAGGCGAACACCTTGGCCATGTCGCGACCGTCCAGCACGCCTTTCTGATAGGAGCGCCGCTTGGCCGCTTCGAGCGTCTGCTCATCGGCGAACAGGGTGGCCGGGGTGTTCATCTCACTGTCGAGCAGGCTCACCAGATAGGTGGCGCTGGAGACCCGCCGCAACTGCCGCTTGGCCTGCAGATGCCCTTGCAGCGCGGCGATGGTCAGCCCGCCGGCGCAGGCGCCCATCAGGTTGACCTCACGGGCGCCGGTGATCGCCCGGCAGATGTTCATCGCTTCTTCCACGGCTTCGACGTAGGTCGAGAGGCCCCATTCGCGATGCCGCACATCCGGGTTGCGCCAGCTGATCATGAAGGTCTGCAAGCCGTTCTTCAGGGCGAACTGAACGAAGCTGTTGCTCGGGCTGAGGTCGAAAATGTAGTACTTGTTGATTTGCGGCGGCACCACCAACAGCGGTTTCGAATACTGTTTTTCGCTCATCGGCCGGTACTGGATCAGCTCGAGCATTTCGTTGCGAAACACCACTGACCCTGTGGTGGTGGCGACGGTCTTGCCGACTTCGAAAGCCTGTTTGGTCACCTGGCGTGGCAGGCCGTCGTTGTGCAGCAGGTCGTCGATCAGATGGCTGAGACCGCGCACCAGGCTGTGGCCGCCGGAGTTGAACAGCTCCTTGACCGCCAGCGGATTGAGCAGGGTGTTGGAGGGCGCCACGGCGTCATTGAGCAGGGTGAAGGCGAAGTGCGCGCGGGCGCGGTCGTCGTCGCTCATGCTGCTCTCGTCGATCCAGCTCTTGACCTGTTTCTGCCAGGCCAGATAAGCCTGAAGGCTGCGCCGATAGAACGGATTGAGGCTCCACGCCGGATCGGCGAAGCGGCTGTCCTGCGGATTGGTCGGATGCAGGGTTTCGCCGAGCAGCACGCGTCCGAGCGCGCCTCCCAGCTTCAAGGCGTGTTTTGCACTGTGGATCGGATTGCGCAGGCCGTGGGCCGCAACGTTGCGCAAGGTCGAGATCAGGTCCCGGCCGCGCAGACCGGTCATGGCACTCTGTGCATTGATGAACACGGCGGGGCTGGGCACGACGCCCGTCGCTGGTTTGTCACGCATGACTCAACACTCCTTCGTCTTCAGGCCAAAAACAAACACACCGAACCAGAACACCATAGACGCTGTTGCGGGTTGTTGCCTGCGTGGCGTCCTGCCACGCACCTGTGCGGACACGTTGCAAAACGCTGTCCAGAAATCCGTGCCGGGACGGTTATCCGCCCAGTGGTGTCGGGTGCGGATGCATCACCGCACGCTGACGTTCCTCCTGGAGGAATTTCATGATGATCGGCGCCACCGCCTCGGCCCGGGTAATCAGGAACAGATGCCCGTCGTCGATGATGTGCAGCTGCGCGTTGGGGATTCGCCAGGCGAGCATGCGCATGTTGATCAGCGGGATCAGCGGATCGTCATCGCCGGCCAGCACCAGCGTCGGCTGGTGGATCTTGTGCAGCCAGTGAATGCTGGTCCAGCCCAGGCCCGCGAACAGTTGCCAGTAGTAACCGAGCTTGCCCGCCGAGCGCACCTTGGCCGCATGGCTGGCGGCGAGTGTCGGGTCGCGGCGGAACGAGCCGCCATAGATCATCGGGGCAATGCGGATCACATGGGACGGCTGGATATAGCGCCGCGGGCTGGCCATCATCCACAGCACTTTCGGCTTGCCCGGCACCATCACCGCACCGGCAGCGGTCGCCGCCAGCACCAGCTTCTTGCAGCGCTCGGGATAGTCGTAGGCGAACTGCTGCGCCAGCGCGCCACCCCAGGACACGCCGATCACGTTGACCTGTCCGTAGTCGAGGTAATCGAGCATTCGTGCGGTGAGTTTCGCCAGCCCGGGGAAGCGATACGGTCGGCTCGGCGTCGAGGAACCACCGACACCGGGCACGTCGAAGGCGATCACTTCCAGATCCGGATCCAGCGCCGCGACAAAAGGAAACACCAGCTCCAGGTTGGCGCCGATGCCGTTGAATATCAGCAAGGGCGTCAAGTGAGGCTTGCCGGGGCGGACCGCCGTACGGATGGTCTGGCCATCCAGCTCGACAGTTCGAAAGATGAACGGGTGCGGCATGCTTCAAGGCCCTGTGGGTCGATCTCAATGTCAGCCTCAATCCCCTGTGGGAGCGAGCCTGCTCGCGATAGCGGTGTATCAGTCAGCACATTGTTCCGGCTGTCGACGCCATCGCGAGCAGGCTCGCTCCCACAGTGTGGGGCGAGGTGTGTCGGTTACCGCTCGTGAACGTAAGTGCCCGGTGAAGCTTCGCCTGCCGGATACGCCTTGTTGCCCAGCTTGGTCGGCGCCTTTTTCAGCTCGCCCGAGCGCGCGGCCTGCCACGCCTGCCAGTACAGCCACCAGGAGTCGGCGTGCTTGGTCGAGTTTTCCTGCCAGTCATCGGCATTGGCGGTCATTTCATCGCTGGTCATGTAGCGCGATTTCGGGTTGCCCGGCGGGTTCAGAATGCTCTGGATATGCCCGCTGCTCGACAGCACGAATTCCACCTTGCCACCGAACAGCTGCGCCGACTTGTAGCAGGACTTCCACGGGGTGATGTGGTCGTTGGTGCCGGCCAGCGAGAAGATGTCGGCGGTCACCCGCTTGAGGTCGATCGGCGTGCCGCACACTTCCAGTGCATTGGGGCGGATCAGTGGGTTGTTTTTGAACATCTCGATCAGGTCGCCGTGGAACGCGGCCGGCAGTCGAGTCGTATCGTTGTTCCAGAACAGGATGTCGAACACCGGCGGCTCGTTGCCGAGCAGGTAGTTGTTGACCCAGTAGTTCCAGATCAGATCGTTGGGGCGCATCCAGGCGAAGACCTTGGCCATGTCTTTGCCTTCGAGCACGCCGGCCTGATACGAATGGCGCTTGGCGGTCTCCAGGGTCTGCTCGTCGACGAAGAGCGCGACGTCGCTGTCCAGCGTTGTATCGAGCACGCTGACCAGCAGGGTCAGGGCGTTGACCTTGTTCTCGCCGATCGCCGCGTAGTGGCCGAGCAGGGCGGTGCAGGTGATGCCGCCGGAGCAGGCACCGAGCATGTTGACGTCCTTGCTGCCGGTGATCGCGGTGACCACGTCGACCGCTTCCTTCAGGGCTTCGATGTAGGTCGAGAGGCCCCACTCACGCTGTTCCTTGGTCGGGTTGCGCCAGCTGACGATGAAGGTCTGCACATTGTTGCGCAGGCAGAAACGCGCCAGGCTCTTGTCCGGGCTGAGGTCGAATACATAGAACTTGTTGATCTGCGGCGGCACCACCAGCAGCGGGCGCTCGTGCACTTGCTCGGTGATCGGCTTGTACTGGATCAGCTCCAGCACGTCGTTGCGAAACACCACCGCGCCTTCGGTCACGCCCAGGCTCTTGCCGACCTCGAACGCGCCCATGTTGACCTGGCTCGGCATGCCGCCGTTGTGCACCAGATCCTTGGCCAGATGCGAGAGGCCGTCGAGCAGGCTCTTGCCGCCGGTCTCGAAGAAGCGTTTGACCGCCGCCGGGTTGGCCGCCGTGTTGGTCGGCGCCATGGCCTCGGTCATCAGGTTGATCACGAAGTGGCCGCGCGCGATGTCCTTGGGCGAGAGGCTGCTGTCGTCGATCCAGGCATGGAGTTCCTTGCGCCATGCCAGGTAGGTTTGCAGATAACGTTTGTACAGCGGGTTCTGACTCCACGCCGGATCGACGAAGCGACGGTCATCGCCCGCCGGTTGCAGGTCTGATTTGCCGAACAGCACGTTCTTCAGTTCGAGGCCGAACTGGGTGACGTGTTTGACACTATGGATCGGTTGTTTGATGGCCTGGGTCAGCACCATTCGAGCAGAGGCCAGCAGATCCTTTCCGCGAAGCCCAACGACAGGATTCAGCCCCAGGGTGTTTTCCGAGGCCTGGTACTTCAAATCATCGTTATTCTTGTTACTCATCTACGACGCTCCATTGTCCTGAGACGAGTACCCGGTTTTCTGCTGTGCAGTTCCACAGCCAATGCCAGGTACTACTGCTCGGGTGACCGTTGATTCTGCATAGCTGCTTTACAGTCGTAGAGCACTGCAGGGAACTTGCCAGTTCCATTGGTTACCCGAGATTGATTTTTTTCGCAAGCAGCCGATCCCGGGCCGCTTTAGCGGAGCATTCAAACAGATGAATCTAGAAAATGCCCTCTAAACAGTCCGAGGCGCGGACTAGAGCATCAGCTTGACGACGGACTGTTCCGGGTCGCGGGTTTTGCCGGCAGCTTTGAGTTCGGCCAGATAATCGGCCCAGAGTGCGTCATGACGTCGCCCCAGCTCGTACAGGTAATCCCAGGTGAACAGACCGCTGTCGTGACCGTCGTCGAAGGTCAGTTTCAGTGCGTACTGACCGGCCGGTTCTACCTTGGTCAGACCGACGTTCAGCTTGCCGAATTGCAGGATCGGTTTGCCGTGGCCCTGAACCTCGGCGGAGGGGGAATGCACGCGCAGGAATTCGGCGGGCAGGGTGTATTCCTCGCCGGACGCGTATTTGAGCGACAGGGTTTTCGAGGCTTTGTGCAGTTTGATGTCGGTGGGAAGCATAGAAAAAAGCCTTTAGCTGCAAGCTACAAGCGGCAAGCTTAACTCAGCTTGCCGCTTGTAGCTCGGAGCTGGCAGCTCTACAGAATGTAACGGGACAGGTCTTCGTTCTGCGCCAATTCGCCCAGGTGGCTGTTGACGTATTCGGCATCGATCTGGATCGCCTTGTCGTCGTGGGCGCTGGCCAGATCGCCGGCACTGAACGACACCTCTTCCAGCAGACGCTCGAGCAGCGTGTGCAGGCGACGGGCACCGATGTTCTCGGTCTTCTCGTTGACCTGCCAGGCGATCTCCGCCAGACGCTTGATGCCTTCAGGCTGGAACTGGATGTTCAAGCCTTCGGTCTTCAGCAGCGCGCAGTATTGCTCGGTGAGCGAGGCATGCGGTTCGCTGAGGATGCGTTCGAAGTCCTGCGGGCTCAGGGCCTTGAGTTCGACGCGGATCGGCAGACGACCTTGCAGCTCCGGAACCAGATCGCTCGGCTTGCTCAGGTGGAACGCACCGGAGGCGATGAACAGGATGTGGTCGGTCTTGACCATGCCCAGCTTGGTGTTGACGGTGCAGCCTTCGATCAGCGGCAGCAGGTCACGTTGCACGCCCTCGCGGGACACATCGGCGCCGCCGACATTGCCGCGCTTGGCGACCTTGTCGATTTCGTCGATGAACACGATGCCGTGCTGCTCGACCGCTTCCAGAGCCTTGGCCTTCAACTCTTCTTCATTGACCAGGCGACCGGCTTCTTCGTCGTGTACCAGCTTCAGCGCTTCCTTGACCTTGAGCTTGCGGGCCTTCTTCTTGCCCTTGCCCATGTTGGCGAACAGGTTTTGCAACTGGTTGGTCATTTCTTCCATGCCCGGAGGCGTGGCGATCTCGATGCCGGCCATTTCGGCGACTTCGATCTCGATTTCCTTGTCGTCCAGCTGACCTTCGCGCAGGCGCTTGCGGAACAGTTGGCGAGTGTTGGAATCCTGGGTCGGCGCTTCTTCGTTGCTGAAACCCATGCGTGCCGGTGGCAGCAGGGCGTCGAGAATACGGTCCTCGGCGGCGTCTTCGGCACGGTGGCGAACGCGGGTCATTTCCTGCTCGCGCAGCATCTTGATCGCGGCGTCGGCCAGATCACGGATGATCGATTCGACGTCACGGCCGACATAGCCGACTTCGGTGAACTTGGTCGCTTCGACCTTGATGAACGGTGCGTTGGCCAGCTTGGCCAGGCGACGGGCGATTTCGGTTTTACCGACACCGGTCGGGCCGATCATCAAGATGTTCTTCGGGGTCACTTCAACGCGCAGCTCTTCAGGCAGCTGCATGCGGCGCCAGCGGTTGCGCAGGGCAATCGCGACGGCGCGCTTGGCATCGTCCTGGCCGATGATGTGGCGGTTGAGTTCGTGGACGATTTCGCGGGGAGTCATGGACATAATAATTGACGGTCCTCAAGCAGAAACAAGCCGTGGCACAGGGGCCGCGTCAGGCTTATTCAGCGAGATCCTGCTCCTCAATGGTCTGGGTGTGGTTGGTGAATACACAGATGTCGCCGGCGATGCCGAGAGCGGTCTCGACGATTTCGCGGGCCGACAGGTCGGTCTTCTTCAGCAGGGCGCTGGCGGCGGCTTGCGCATAGGCACCACCGGAACCCATGGCGATCAGGCCATCTTCGGGTTCGACCACGTCACCGTTGCCGGTGATGATCAGGGAGGCGTCCTTGTTGGCGACCGCGAGCATCGCTTCGAGGCGGCTCAGGGAACGGTCGGTGCGCCATTCTTTGGCGAGTTCGACGGCGGCGCGAACCAGGTGACCCTGGTGCTTTTCAAGCTGGCCTTCGAAACGTTCGAACAGGGTAAAGGCGTCGGCGGTGGCACCGGCGAAACCGGCGATGACTTCGCCGTGGTACAGGCGACGAACTTTCTTCGCGTTGCCTTTCATCACGGTGTTGCCGAGAGAAACCTGGCCGTCGCCGCCCATGACGACTTTGCCGTGGCGGCGGACTGAAACGATGGTGGTCAAGGGAAGAGTCTCCACACTGCGGGGCGAAAATGCCTTATGCCCATTCATATGGGGGTGGTGGAGAGGATTTCAACTGCGGGGCGGGAGAGGGGACGAGCGGTGGTTTGCAAGTGATCGCTCCCACGCAGAGCTACATGATCGTTCCCACGCTCCGCGTGGGAATGCCTCAATGGACGCTCCGCGTCCCTGCGGCAAGGGACGCGGAGCGTCCCGGGCTGCATTCCCACGCAGAGCGTGGGAACGATCGGTGGGGGAGGATCAGCGGCTCTGGCGTTGTTGTAACAACAGGTTGCTGAAGCCCGCGCCAGCCAGTTGTTTCTGGGCGGTGGTCAGTTGTTCGCGGTTGCTGAACGGGCCGACCAGTACGCGGTACCAGGTTTCATCCTTGACCGTCCCGGACTCAACCGCGACCGCCTGGCCAAGCAGAATGATCTGCGCGCGGACCTTGTCGGCATCTGTCTCTTTGCGGAACGAGCCGGCCTGCAGGAAGAACTTGGTCACCGGTGCAGCCTTGGTCACCGGTGGCGCTGGTGGCGGGGTGATCCCGGCCAGTGCAGCCTGTGCGCGTGCGGTGTCGATTTTCGCCGCTTCCGCCGGGGTCACCGGCGTGGTCGGGATTGCCGGCACTTGTGGCGTCGGCAGGGTTTTCTCCGGCACCGCGTCCGGAGGCACGATCACTTCCGATTCCGGCAGCAGGGTGTAGAAGTCGTACTTCGGCTTCACCGGTTGCGTCGGGCTCGGCGGGGTCTTGTTGGCCTCGGCGATCTTGCTGGCTTTCTGTTGTTGCTGTTGCTCGACCTTCTCGCGCTTGACCGTGTCGCTGCCCTTGCCCGGCTCCAGTTTCATCAGGAACACGATGAACGCGCCGACCGTCAGGCCGATGGCCATCCACAGCCAGCCCGGAATCGGCTGCTTCGCTGGAGCTTGGTAACGGCTGGCGCCACGCTTGGGTGCAGGTTTTTTCTTGGCAGCCAACTTACATGCGCTCCAGGGTTTCCAGGCCGAGCAGTTCCAGGCCTTGCTTGAGGGTACGGCCGGTCAGCGCGGCAAGGCGCAGACGGCTTTGCATTTGTGCCGGGGTGTCGGCGGCGAGGATCGGGCAGTTCTCGTAGAAGCTGGAGAACAGACCGGCCACGTCGTACAGGTAGGTGCACAAGGTATGTGGCGTGCCCTTTTCCGCAACGTTGTTCAGCACTTCACCGAACTGCGCCAGTTTGGCTGCCAGTTCCTGCTCGTGCGCGGCCTCGAGGACGATCTGGCCGTCGACTTCGCTGAAATCCTTGCCCAGTTTGCGGAATACGCCGGCCACGCGGGTGTAGGCGTACAACAGGTATGGCGCAGTGTTGCCTTCGAAATTGAGCATCAGGTCGAAGTTGAAGCTGTAGTCGCTGGTGCGGTGCTTCGACAGGTCGGCGTACTTCACCGCGCCGATGCCGACCACTTTGGCGATCGCGCGCAGTTCGTCTTCGGCCAGTGTCGGGTTCTTTTCCTTCACCAGGCTGTAGGCACGTTCCTGCGCTTCGGTCAGCAGGTCGATCAGCTTCACGGTGCCGCCGTCACGGGTCTTGAACGGACGGCCGTCGGCGCCGTTCATGGTGCCGAAGCCCATGTGCTCCATTTCCATCGGATGGGTCACGAAACCGGCCTTGCGCGCCACGGCGAACACTTGCTGGAAGTGCAGGGCCTGACGCTGGTCGACGAAGTACAGCGCACGGTCGGCCTTCAGCTTGCCGCTGCGGTAGCGCACGGCCGCCAGGTCGGTGGTGGCGTACAGGTAGCCGCCGTCAGCCTTGACGATGATCACCGGCAGCGGCTCGCCTTCGGCGTTCTTGAATTCGTCGAGGAACACGCACTGGGCGCCGTTGCTTTCGACCAGCATGCCGGCGGCTTTCAGGTCGTTGACCACGTTGATCAGGTCGTCGTTGTAGGCGCTTTCGCCCATCACGTCGGCCATGGTCAGTTTGACGTTGAGCAGTTCGTAGATCTTCTGGCAGTGCGACAGCGAGATGTCCTTGAACTTGGTCCACAGCGCCAGGCACTCGGCATCGCCAGCCTGCAACTTGACCACCAGACCACGGGCGCGGTCGGCGAATTCCGCAGATTCGTCGAAGCGTTGCTTGGCGGCGCGGTAGAAGTTTTCCAGGTCCGACAGTTCGTCGCTGGTGATCGGGTTTTCCTGCAGGTACGCCATCAGCATGCCGAACTGGGTGCCCCAGTCGCCGACGTGGTTCTGACGGATGACGGTGTCGCCGAGGAATTCGAGTACCCGCGCCACGCCGTCGCCGATGATGGTCGAGCGCAGATGGCCGACGTGCATCTCTTTGGCGAGGTTCGGTGCCGACAGGTCGACCACGGTGCGTTGCGCCGGGCCGGCCTTGCGCACGCCAACGTGAGCGTCGGCCAGTGCGGCGTCGAGGCGCGAGGCCAGCGCTTGAGTGTTCTGGAAGAAGTTGATGAAGCCGGGGCCGGCGATTTCGGCCTTGGTGACGTTCTCGTCAGCCGGCAGGGCGGCGATGATTTTCTCCGACAGGTCGCGGGGCTTCATGCCCGCAGGCTTGGCCAGCATCATCGCGATGTTGCTGGCGAAGTCGCCATGGGTCTTGTCCCGGGCGTTTTCCACCTGGATCGCCGGCGTCAGGCCTTCAGGCAACACACCTTCGTTGACGAGTTGGGTGAGGGCTTGTTGGATCAGCTGGCGAATGGTGTCTTTCATGGTCTTCTCTTTCGACCGCAAGCGCGGCGGCGCATCGATGCGCGGGTGGAAAAACTGGGCATTATCCGTTGCGAAGACGGGCTTGCCAACCTTAGCAGGCAGGATGTGGATGTGTGGTGACAATTCGGCCGGTTTTGCCCGGTCAGTACAGATCCACCGGATCGACATCCAGCGACCAGCGCACCGCACGGCCGCTTGGCATCTGCTCCAGTACCAGCAGCCAGCTCGCCAGCAATCGGTGCAGCGGCGCCCGGGCCGTGGCCTGCAACAGCAGCTGCGCGCGGAAGCGTCCGGCCCGGCGTTCCATCGGCGCTGGCACGGGTCCCAACAGTTCAATGCCGGTCAGGTTCTGTTCGACCAGCAAACGCTCGGCCTCGCTGCACGCCTCATCAAGAAAGCCTTCGGCCTGCCCCGGCTTGTGCGCTTCGGCGCGCAGCAGGGCGAGGTGGGCGAACGGCGGCAGGCCGGCGGCGCGGCGTTCGCTCAGGGCCTGCTCGGCGAAGGCGAAGTAACCCTGCTCGGTCAGTTGCACCAGTAAAGGATGGTCTGCGAGGTGGGTCTGGATGATCACCTTGCCCGGTTCTTCCGCCCGCCCGGCCCGGCCGGCAACCTGCACGATCAACTGCGCCATGCGCTCGCTGGCGCGGAAGTCACCGGAAAACAATCCGCCGTCGGCATCGAGGATCGACACCAGCGTCACCCGAGGGAAATGGTGACCCTTGGCCAACATCTGGGTGCCGACCAGAATGCACGGCTGACCTTTCTGGATCGTGGCGAACAGCTGGTTCATCGCGTCCTTGCGCGACGTGCTGTCACGGTCGACGCGCAACACCGGATAGTCCGGGAACAGAATCGCCAGCCGTTCCTCGGCCCGCTCGGTACCGGCGCCCACGGGCCGCAGATCGACCTTGTTGCACTTCGGGCACTGGCGCGGCACGCGCTCGACGTAACCGCAGTGGTGGCAGCGCAGTTCGCCGTAGCGCTGATGCACGGTCATCCGCGCATCGCAGCGCTGGCATTCGGACATCCAGCCGCAATCGTGGCACAGCAGAGTCGGGGCAAACCCCCGGCGGTTGAGGAACACCAATACCTGCTGGCCGGCGGCGAGGGTCTGGCCGATGGCTTGCTGCATCGGCCCGGAAATGCCGCTGTCCAGTGGACGACTTTTCACATCCAGACGCAGGAAGCGCGGCTGCTTGGCACCACCGGCCCGTTCGTTCAGGCGTAGGAGTCCGTAGCGGCCGGTGTAGGCGTTGTGCAGGCTTTCCAGGGATGGCGTCGCGGAGCCGAGCACGATCGGGATGTTTTCCTGCCGCGCCCGCACCAGCGCCAGATCCCGCGCGTGATAGCGCAGGCCTTCCTGCTGTTTATAGGAGCCGTCGTGTTCTTCATCGATGATGATCAGACCCGGATTCTTCATCGGTGTGAACAGCGCCGAACGGGTGCCAATAATAATGTCGGCCTCGCCGTCCCGGGCGGCGAGCCACGCGTCCAGACGATCACGATCGTTGACCGCCGAGTGCAGCAGGGCGATGCGGGCGTTGAAGCGTTGCTCGAAGCGGGCGAGGGTCTGCGGGCCGAGGTTGATCTCCGGGATCAGCACCAGCGCCTGCTTGCCGGCCTCGAGGGTTTCGCGGATCAGCTGCAAATAGACTTCGGTCTTGCCGCTGCCGGTGACCCCGGCGAGCAGGAACGCGTGATAACTGTCGAACCCGGCGCGGATCGCCTCGTACGCGGCGCGCTGCTCGCTGTTGAGCGGCAGTTCGGGCTGGGCCAGCCAGTGTTCATGGCGCGCGCCGGGGGCGTGGCGGCGCACTTCGACTTGCACCAGATCCTTGGCCAGCAGCAAATCGAGGCTGTCCTTGCTCAGCATCAATTTGCTCAGCAACTGATGGGCGACGCCGTGAGGATGCTGGGCCAAAGTCGCCAGGGCTTCGCGTTGGCGCGGGGCGCGAGCGATGCGCGGGTCATCGAGGCTGGCGCCGGGGGCGGCGGACCAGAAGCGCTCCTGCCGCGCTTCGGCCAGTTCGCCCTGGCGCAACAGCACCGGCAGCGCCCAGCTCAGCGTGTCGCCGAGGCTGTGCTGATAGTACTGAGCCGTCCACAGGCATAGCTTGAACAGCGCCGGCGGTAGCGGAGCGGTGGCGTCGAGCAGGGCCAGCGCCGGTTTGAGCTTTTCCACCGGCACTTCGCTGGTGTCAGTGACTTCCACCAGAATCCCGATCATCTCCCGCCGACCGAACGGCACCCGCAGGCGCATGCCCGGTTGCAACTGCGAACGCAGCACACCGGCCGGGGCCCGATAGTCGAACAGGCGGCGCAGGGGCGAAGGCAGGGCGAGGCGCAGAATGGCGTCGGGCACGCGGGGGATTCTCATAGGCGGGGCGGTGGAGAAGGGCGGGAGCCTAGCAGACGGTCGGTCTCAGTGACAGCTTGCGTGATCGGGATTGTCTGGTAGAATCCGCGGCCTAATTACGTGCGGTATTCAACAATCGTGTTGGATGGCGGCACGCCAGCTGAGGAAAACACCATGAAAGCCGATATCCACCCGAATTACCCAGAAGTTGCAGTAACTTGCAGCTGCGGCAACAAGTTCGAAACCCGTTCGACCTTCGGCAAAGCCCTGTCGATCGACGTTTGCAACGAGTGCCACCCGTTCTACACCGGTAAGCAGAAGACTCTGGACACCGGTGGTCGCGTTCAGAAGTTCGCCGACCGTTTCGGTGCTTTCGGCGCGAAAAAGGCCTAAGGCCCTTCATTCTGGAAAACCTCAGCGGCTTTTCCGGTCTGATGAAAAAGGCGTCCCTTGCGGGCGCCTTTTTTGTGTCCGCGATTTGGCTCTCCTCCGTTCAGGCCTTCTGCCCGGCGCCGACCGGTCTGGACAGCGCCACGGTTCAGCGGGTGGTCGACGGCGACACCCTGCGCCTGATCGACGGGCGCAATGTGCGGATGATCGGCCTCAATACGCCCGAACTCGGCAAGCAGGGCCGCAGCGACGAGCCGTTTGCAGTGGCCGCGCGCAAGCGCCTCGAAGCCCTGGTCGCCGAGAGCGACGGGCGGGTAGGCCTGCGACTCGGCGTCGAGTCCAGGGACCGTTACGGGCGAACACTGGCCCATGTTTTCAGCGCCAGGGGTGAGAATCTCGAAGCGCAGATGCTCGCCGATGGCCTCGGTTTCCAGGTTTCGGTAGCGCCAAATGTAGATCTGGTCGATTGTCAGCAAGCCGCTGAACGCCGCGCGCGACAGGCCGGGCTTGGCCTGTGGAAACGCTCACCAGTACTGAAAGCGGAGCAGATCGAGCGCTCGGGTTTCGCGCTGGTCAGCGGTCGTGTGAGCAAGGTTCAACGCAATCGCGGCGGAATCTGGATCGAGTTGCAGGACAAGCTTGTACTGCGCGTTGCACCCAATCTGCTGCATCGCTTCGATGGCGCCTCTCTGCAGGCATTGAAGGGCAAGCAGATCGAGGCTCGTGGCTGGGTGGTCGACCGTTCCCGGCGCGGTGGACTGAAATCAGGTCAGGCGCGCTGGTTGCTGCCGCTGACCGATCCTTCGATGCTCCAGCCGTCCCGCTGAATAAAAAAGTTGTAGACATTTTTTCTATCGATTGTGAACAGTCTAACCCTTGTGCGCCGTGGCTCTTGGCCCAAAGTCGTAGGGCAGGGCGCTTGACAGGGGTGACCGGGCAGTCTTGTGGGGACTTTGCGAGGCGCGTATCCTCGCTGACCAGTCTGTCCAACAGTAAAAAGCGGAATGCCAAAATGTCTGATCTGAAAACTGCCGCTCTCGAATATCATGCCAATCCTCGTCCAGGAAAGCTGAGTGTCGAGCTCACCAAGGCCACTGCTACCGCCCGCGACCTGTCGCTGGCCTACAGCCCCGGCGTAGCTGAACCAGTGCGCGAGATCGCCCGCGATCCTGAACTGGCCTACAAGTACACCGGCAAGGGCAACCTGGTTGCAGTCATTTCCGATGGCACCGCGATTCTGGGCCTGGGTAACCTCGGCCCACTGGCTTCCAAGCCAGTGATGGAAGGTAAAGGCGTGCTGTTCAAGCGCTTCGCCGGCATCGACGTCTTCGACATCGAAGTCGACTCCGAAAGCCCGCAAGCCTTCATCGACACCGTAAAACGCATTTCCATCACCTTCGGTGGCATCAACCTGGAAGACATCAAGGCGCCTGAGTGCTTTGAGATCGAGCGCGCTCTGATCGAGCAGTGCGACATTCCGGTATTCCACGATGACCAGCACGGCACCGCGATCGTGACCGCTGCGGGCATGATCAACGCCCTGGAAATCGCTGGCAAAACCCTGGCCGACGCCAAGATCGTCTGCCTGGGCGCTGGCGCAGCCGCCATCTCCTGCATGAAATTGCTGGTGAGCATGGGCGCCAAGGTCGAGAACATCTTCATGGTTGACCGTACTGGCGTGATCCACGCTGGCCGTGACGACCTGAACCAGTACAAGGCTGTGTTCGCTCACCCTACCGAGAAACGCACCCTGGACGACGCCATCGAAGGCGCTGACGTATTCGTCGGCCTGTCGGGCCCGAACCTGCTGAGCGCCGAGCAACTCAAGCGCATGGCGGCCAACCCGATCGTCTTCGCATGCTCCAACCCGGATCCGGAAATCTCCCCGGAACTGGCTCACGCCACCCGTAACGACGTGATCATGGCCACCGGCCGTTCGGACTACCCGAACCAGGTCAACAACGTACTGGGCTTCCCGTTCATCTTCCGTGGTGCCCTGGACGTTCGCGCCAAGCGCATCAACGAAGAAATGAAGATCGCTGCCGCCAACGCCCTGCGCGAACTGGCCAAGCTGCCGGTGCCTCAGGAAGTCTGCGACGCCTACGGCGGTATCTCCCTGGAATTCGGCCGTGAGTACATCATTCCGAAGCCAATGGACAAGCGCCTGATCACCGTGATCTCCGACGCCGTGGCCAAGGCCGCGATCGAGACCGGTGTGGCGACCCTGCCGTATCCGAAGAACTACCCGCTGAAAAGCGTGGATGACGTGTTCAACGGCTAAGTCGTTGTAGCGCTTCAAGCGAAAGCCCCGGCTCGTGTGAGTCGGGGCTTTTTTGTGCCTGAGGGTTTTTCGTTGCTCTTCAGGGCCTTTTCGCGAGCAGTTAATGCCTCGGTTGGCAGGCATAAAAAAGCCCCGCACTTCTCACGAAGGCGGGGCTTTTTGCGGATCAGGATCAGAACAAATCGATCGGCGCCTGTTCATCCGCCGGCAGCGGACTGCCCGGAACTGTGCCGTTGCCGATCTCATTGACCGACGGTGGCGTGTCCTCAGCCTTGAACAGCTCGAAGTACGCGCCTGGTGTGCTCGGCGATGCCGCACGACCGCTGACCGGATCGACCCGCAGGCTGAGGATGCCTTCCGGCTCCGGCTGGACGTGCGGCGGCTTGTCCTTGAGCGCGGCGGCCATGTAGTTCATCCAGATCGGCAGTGCCACGGTGCCGCCGAACTCCCGGCGACCGAGGCTTTCCGGCTGGTCGAAACCGGTCCACACGGTGGTCACGTAGTCGGCGTTGTAGCCAGAGAACCACGCGTCCTTGGATTCGTTGGTGGTACCGGTCTTGCCGGCGATGTCGCTGCGGCCCAGGGCCAGTGCGCGACGACCGGTGCCGAGCTTGATCACGTCCTGCAACATGCTGTTGAGGATGTAAGTGGTACGGCCATCGACGATACGCTCGGCGACTGCTGGAGCTTGCGGCACAGCCGCGCTGCCCGGCGCTTCACCCGGAACCGGCGCGGCATTGACGGTAAACGATTCGGTAGCGGGTGCCGCGATGCCATCGGTGGCCGCGCCGCCCTGCGGTACGGTCGGCGGGTTGGCGACGAACAGCGTATCGCCGTTGCGGCTTTCGATCTTGTCGATGATGTACGGGGTGATCTTGTAGCCGCCGTTGGCGAAGGTGCTCCAGCCGGTGGCGATTTCCATCGGCGTCAGGGTCGCGGTGCCCAGCGCCAGGGACAGGTTTGGCGGCAGGTCCTGCTTGTTGAAGCCGAAACGGGTGATGTAGTCGATGGTCTTGCCCACGCCCATCGCCTGCAGCAGTCGGATCGAAACCAGGTTGCGCGACTTGTACAGCGCTTCACGCAGACGGATCGGGCCGAGGAAGGTGTTGGTGTCGTTCTTCGGACGCCAGACCTTGTCCAGGTACTCGTCGACGAACACGATCGGCGCGTCGTTGACCAGGCTGGCGGCGGTGTAGCCGTTATCCAGCGCGGCGCTGTAGACGAACGGCTTGAAGCTCGAGCCCGGCTGACGCTTGGCCTGCATCGCGCGGTTGTAGTTGCTCTGCTCGAAGGCGAAACCGCCGACCAGCGAACGGATCGCGCCGTTCTGCGGGTCCAGCGACACCAGCGCGCCTTGCGCCTGCGGAATCTGGCTGAATTTCAGCGAATTGTTCGGCTGGCGCTGCACGCGAATCAGGTCGCCGATCTGTGCCACATCCGACGGCTGACGCGGGTTGGCGCCCATGCTGTTGGTATTGAGGAACGGACGGGCCCATTTCATGGTGTCCCACGCCACGTGCTCTTCGCCGGTGCGGGTCAGCACTTGCAGGCCGTTCTTGTCGACCTGAGTGACGATGGCCGGCTCGAGGCTGCTGATGGTGCGTTGCTTGGTCAGTTCGGTGGCCCAGGCTTCGCGGGTCTTGCCCGGCAGGCGCGATTCAGGACCACGGTAGCCGTGACGCTGGTCGTAGGTCATCAGGCCTTCGTGCAGCGCGGTGTTGGCCATTTCCTGGAGGTTGCTCGGCACCGTGGTGGTGACGCGGAAACCTTCGGTATAGGCGTCGCTGCCGTAGCGACCGACCATCTCCGCACGGGCCATCTCGGCGATGTACGGCGCGTTCACTTCCGGTGTCGGCACGTGATAGCTGGCGTTCAGCGGTTCGTTGATCGCGGCGGTGTAGTCGGCTTCGGTGATCTTGCCGAGCTTGTACATGCGGCCGAGGATCCAGTCGCGACGCTCCTTGCTGCGCGCCGGGTTGGCCAGCGGGTTGAAACGCGACGGGGCTTTAGGCAGGCCGGCGATCATCGCCATCTGCGCCAGGCTGACTTCGCGTATCGACTTGCCGTAATACACCTGTGCCGCCGCCTCGATGCCGTAGGCGCGGTTGCCCAGATAGATCTTGTTCACGTACAGCTCAAGGATCTCGTCCTTGGTCAGCTGGCGTTCGATCTGCAGGGCGAGAAGGATTTCAGTGGTCTTGCGCGAGAAGCTGCGCTCGCTGGTCAGGAAGAAGTTCTTCGCCACCTGCATGGTGATGGTGCTGCCGCCGGACTGGATGTGCCCGCTCTTGACCAGTTGCGTCGCGGCACGCATCAGGCTGCTCGGATCGACGCCATAGTGATTGGCGAAGTTGTCGTCTTCAGCACTTAGTAACGCATTGATGAAATTGGGGGGAATGTCGGCGAAACGGATCGGTGTGCGGCGCATTTCGCCAAATTCTGCGATCAACTTGTTGTCGCTGCTGTAGACCCGGAGCGGAATCTGCAACTGAATGCTTCTCAGCGCCTCCACAGATGGCAAACCCGGACTAAGGTAAAGAAACGCGCCGCTGAGACCTAAAAGCAGTCCGCAGAAAACGGCGACGATGGACCAACCGAAAAATTTCAGCAGACGAATCAAGGCTTTTGGACATCCACGGCAAAGAATGAATTGGGCGACAGGGTCCCGGCTAACACACAGAACGACCCGCGCCGGCAGTAAAAAGCGGAAAAAAACGCTGGGCATTATAAGCACTTTTCCGCTGGGGGCGTCATTTGCGCTTCTGTCAAGACGGGGCGAGGGAACGCAATGCGCATTACAGAGTCCGTAACTCACGGAAAGTCATAGGGAATTGGTAGTGCTAGGACTCTTCAATAAAAAGGCCAATACGTTACTGGGGATCGATATCAGCTCCACGTCGGTGAAGCTACTGGAGCTGAGCCGTCAGGGGGAGCGCTACCGGGTCGAGGCGTACGCGGTGGAGCCGTTGCCGGCCAACGCCGTGGTCGAAAAGAACATCGCCGAGCTCGAGGGCGTCGGCCAGGCCCTGTCCCGGGTGCTGGTCAAGGCGCGTACCGGGTTGAAAACCGTGGCGGTGGCAGTGGCTGGATCTGCGGTGATCACCAAGGTCATCGAGATGGACGCCGGGCTGTCCGACGACGAGCTGGAAAACCAGCTCAAGATCGAAGCCGATCAATACATTCCCTATCCACTGGATGAGGTCGCCATCGACTTCGAAGTCCAGGGCGTTTCGCCGCGCAACCCCGAACGGGTCAACGTGCTGCTGGCCGCCTGTCGCAAGGAAAACGTCGAAGTCCGCGAAGCGGCGCTTGCACTGGCCGGGCTGACGGCGCGGGTGGTGGATGTCGAGGCTTATGCGCTGGAGCGCTCGTTCGGCCTGCTGGCCACGCAACTGGCCGCGTCACAGGATCGGCTGACGGTGGCCGTGGTCGACATCGGCGCCACCATGACCACCCTCAGCGTCCTGCACAACGGCCGGATCATCTATACCCGCGAACAGCTGTTCGGCGGTCGACAGCTGACCGAGGAAATTCAGCGCCGTTATGGCCTGACCCTTGAGCAGGCGGGGCTCGCCAAGAAACAGGGCGGTCTGCCGGACGACTACGTCAGCGAGGTGCTGCAACCGTTTCGCGAGGCGCTGGTGCAGCAGGTGTCGCGCTCCCTGCAGTTCTTTTTCGCCTCCGGCCAGTACAACGCCGTCGACCATATTCTGCTGGCCGGCGGCACGGCGTCGGTGCCCGGGCTCGATCGGCTGATCGAAGAGCGTCTGAACACCCCGACCCAGGTCGCCAACCCGTTTTCCGACATGGCCTTGAGCAGCAAGGTCAACGCCGGGGCCCTGGCGAGCGATGCGCCGGCCCTGATGATTGCCTGCGGGCTCGCGCTCAGGAGTTTCGACTGATGGCGCGGATCAACCTTTTACCCTGGCGCGAGGAGCGCCGCGAAGAACGGCGCAAACGCTTCCTGCTGGCCTTGACCGGCGTGGTGGTCGGTTCGGTGGGGGCGGTGCTCATTGCCGATCAGATCATCAGCGCCGCCATCGCGCGGCAGGTCGCGCGCAATGACTACATCGGCAAGCAGATCGCCGTGGTCGACGAACGGATCAAGCAGATCAGCGAGCTCAAGGCCCATCGTCAGCAACTGGTAGAGCGCATGCGCATCATCCAGGACTTGCAGGGCAACCGGCAGATCAGCGGGCGGATCTTCGATCAGCTGGCGCGCACCTTGCCCGACGGGGTGTATTTCACCGACGTGAAAATGGTCGGCAATACCCTGTCGATCAGCGGCGCGGCGGAGTCGAACAATCGGGTGTCCGACCTGATGCGCAACCTTGATGCCTCCGACTGGTTCGATGCGCCCAACCTCAATGAAGTGAAAGCCACCACCGCTGGCCAGGTGGATCAGGCCAACGTCTTCCAGCTGACCGTTCGCCAGACTCGACCCCGGATCGAGGAGGACGACCAATGAAGCCGTCCGAGTGGCTGGACAGCCTGCGCAATGTCGATTTCAACGACCTGGACACCAGCAACATCGGCTCCTGGCCGCCAGTGGTCAAAACCCTGGCCGGCGGGCTGTTGATGGTGCTGGTCCTGGCGCTTGGCTATAACTTTTTCATCAGTGACCTGGAGAACCAGCTCGAGCTCAAGCGTGAGGAGGAGGTCACCCTCAAGGAGCAATTCGCGAGCAAGGCGCGCATGGCGGCCAATCTGGAGCTGTACACCCAGCAGATGAAGGAGATGGAAAACTCGTTCGGTGTGCTGTTGCGGCAATTGCCCAGTGACACCGAAGTGCCGGGGTTGCTGGAAGACATCACCCGCACCGGGCTGGGCAGTGGTCTTGAATTCGAAGAGATCAAACTGCTGCCGGAGGTCACCCAGCAGTTCTACATCGAGCTGCCCATCCAGATCACTGTGACCGGTGCCTATCACGACCTTGCGACTTTCGTCAGCGGCGTGGCGGGGTTGCCTCGGATCGTCACTCTGCACGATTTCGAGTTGGCGCCAGCCAATCCCGAAGGCGGGCCGAAGCTGCGCATGAGCATCCTCGCCAAGACCTACCGCTATAACGACAAGGGGCTGCAGAAATGAGCCCGATCCGTTTTATCGCCTTGTCGGCATTGTTGTTGGTGCTCGGTGGCTGTGGCGGCGATGACTTCAGCGACCTCGACGCCTACATGAATGAAGTGCGCCTGCGTCCGCCGGGCAAGATCGAGCCGACCCCGACCTTCCGCTCTTTCCCGACGTTCACCTACAGCGCCGCCAACCTGCGCAGTCCGTTTTCGCGTCAGCTACGGGTCGATCTGGCCGGACAGAAACACGGCTCGCGCGACGTGAAACCCGATCCCAACCGGGTCAAGCAATACCTCGAAGGTTTCAACATCGAGCAGTTCGAAATGGTCGGCACGATTGCCAACGCCTCCGGTTCCTTCGCTTTGCTGCGGGGGGCGGGCGGGGTTCATCGGCTCAAGGTCGGCGATTACCTTGGGCGCAACGACGGGCGGATCGTTGCGATCAGCGCTTCACAGGTCGAGGTGGTGGAAATCGTTCCGGATGGCCAGGGCGCCTGGCTTGAGCGGCCGCGCACCATTCCTTTGAAAGAGCACTCATAAGTGGAAGTCGAATAATGAACAGGATTTTTTCCACCCTCGGTTTTTCGCTATGGATGGCGCTGCTTTCACCGATGGTACAGGCAGCCAATCTGAAGGCGCTGGACGTCGCGGCACTGCCGGGCGACCGGGTCGAGCTGAAGCTGTCGTTCGACGGTCCGCCCCCGCAGCCCAAGGGCTACACCACCGATTCGCCGGCGCGGATCGCCCTCGATCTGCCGGGTGTCGCCAGTCAGCTGGCGAGCAAGACTCGCGATCTGGGCAGTGGCAATGCCCGCACGGCCACGGTGGTCGAGGCCAATAACCGGACGCGGCTGATCATCAGCCTGACGCAACTGGCGCCGTACGACACCCGGGTCGAAGGCAATACGGTGTTCGTGGTGGTCGGGCAAGGCAGCAAAGCCGTTGCCCAGCGTACGGCGGCTCGTGCGCCGCGCGCAGCACCTGCGGCAGCGCCGGTCCGCACGTTTGCGCCGACCGCCAGGGCCATTCGCGGCGTCGATTTCCAGCGTGGTACGGCAGGTGAGGGCAATGTGGTCATTGATCTGTCCGACCCGGCCATTGCCCCGGACATTCAGGAACACGACGGCAAGATCATCCTCAATTTCGCGCGTACCCAATTGCCCGAGCCGCTGCGGGTGCGCCTCGACGTCAAGGATTTCGCCACCCCGGTGCAGTTCGTCAATGCCGGTGTCAGCGGTGATCGGGCGACGATCACCGTCGAACCCAGCGGTACTTTCGACTATTCCACTTACCAGACCGACAACAAGCTGACTGTCAGCATCCGGCCGTTGACCGTCGATGACCTGCAAAAGCGCAACGCCGACCGCAACAGCTATAACGGCGAAAAGCTCTCTCTCAACTTTCAGGACATCGATGTGCGTTCGGTGCTGCAACTGATCGCCGACTTCACCAACCTCAATCTGGTGGCCAGCGATACGGTGCAGGGCGGCATTACCTTGCGCCTGCAGAACGTGCCGTGGGATCAGGCGCTGGATCTGGTGCTCAAGACCAAAGGCCTGGACAAGCGCAAGGTCGGCAATGTGCTGCTGGTGGCACCGGCAGATGAAATCGCCGCCCGCGAACGGCAGGAACTGGAATCGCAGAAACAGATCGCCGAACTGGCGCCGTTGCGCCGCGAGCTGCTGCAAGTGAACTACGCCAAGGCTGCGGACATCGCCAAGCTGTTCCAGTCGGTCACCAGTGCCGAGGCCAAGGTCGACGAACGGGGTTCGATCACCGTCGATGAGCGCACCAACAACATCATTGCCTACCAGACCCAGGATCGCCTCGACGAGCTGCGGCGGATTGTGGCGCAGCTGGATATTCCGGTGCGTCAGGTGATGATCGAGGCGCGGATCGTCGAAGCCAACGTCGATTACGACAAGAGCCTGGGTGTGCGTTGGGGCGGCTCGATCCAGAACAAGGGCAACTGGAACACTTCCGGGGTCAGCAACGGTTCGTCGACCACCATTGGCACGCCGGGCAGCACCAGCACCAACTCGCCGTTCGTCGACATGGGCACGGTCAACAACACGTCCGGGATCGGCATCGCGTTCATCACCGACAACGTCTTGCTCGACCTTGAGCTGACCGCGATGGAGAAGACCGGCAACGGCGAAATCGTCTCGCAGCCCAAGGTGGTCACCTCCGACAAGGAAACCGCGAAGATCCTCAAGGGCACCGAGATTCCGTATCAGGAAGCCAGCTCCAGCGGCGCTACGTCGGTGTCCTTCAAGGAGGCGTCGCTGTCGCTGGAAGTGACGCCGCAGATCACCCCGGACAACCGCATCATCATGGAGGTCAAGGTCACCAAGGACGAACCGGACTACCTGAACAAAGTGCAGGATGTACCGCCGATCAAGAAAAACGAGGTCAACGCCAAGGTGCTGGTGAACGACGGCGAGACCATCGTGATCGGGGGCGTTTTCTCAAATACTCAGAGCAAGGTTGTAGATAAGGTGCCATTTCTTGGCGATGTGCCGTATCTTGGCCGCCTTTTCCGGCGTGATGTGGTTTCGGAGAAAAAATCCGAGCTGCTGGTATTTCTCACTCCGCGTATCATGAATAACCAGGCGATTGCTGTGAGTCGTTGATTCTGTGCGAAATTTGATTCTTGTAGGACCGATGGGGGCTGGAAAAAGCACCATCGGCCGATTACTGGCCAAAGAGCTGCGCCTGCCGTTCAAGGATTCCGACAAGGAAATTGAACTGCGTACGGGCGCCAATATCCCGTGGATCTTCGACAAGGAAGGCGAGCCCGGCTTTCGTGACCGTGAGCAGGCGATGATCGCAGAGCTGTGCGCGTTCGACGGCGTGGTGCTGGCGACCGGTGGCGGCGCCGTGATGCGCGATGCCAACCGCAAGGCCCTGCACGAGGGCGGGCGCGTCGTGTATCTGCACGCCTCCGTCGAGCAGCAGGTCGGCCGCACCTCTCGCGACCGCAACCGGCCGTTGCTGCGCACCGCCAATCCGGAGAAAACCCTGCGTGACCTGCTGGCGATCCGTGATCCGCTCTATCGGGAAATCGCCGATCTGGTGGTGGAAACCGACGAGCGGCCACCGCGCATGGTCGTGCTCGATATTCTCGACCGCCTGCAGCAACTTCCGCCCCGTTAAAGCGCCGCACGAAATGCGCTATCCTCGGCGACCTGTAATGGCCGCCAAGGGTTGTGGCGGATGGCGTGCGAGTGGCGTCACACCAGCACATGCCGTGAACATTCGATAATTCCAGGCAGGACGCCTGCTTCATCTTCATCGTGGGGACACATGCAGACACTCAAGGTCGACCTAGGCGAGCGCAGCTACCCGATTCACATTGGCGAAGGATTACTGGACCAGCCTGAACTGCTGGCCCCGCATATCCACGGGCGGCAAGTGGCAATCATCTCCAACGAGACCGTTGCGCCGCTCTATCTCGAACGTCTGACCCGCAGCCTGGCGCAGTTCTCTGTGGTTTCCGTGGTGCTGCCCGACGGCGAAGCCTTCAAGAATTGGGAAACTCTGCAACTGATCTTCGACGGCCTGCTGACCGCCCGTCATGACCGTCGCACCACGGTGATCGCCCTGGGCGGCGGTGTGATCGGCGACATGGCCGGTTTCGCGGCCGCCTGCTACCAGCGCGGCGTCGATTTCATCCAGATTCCTACCACGCTGCTGTCCCAGGTCGATTCGTCGGTGGGCGGCAAGACCGGGATCAACCATCCGCTGGGCAAGAACATGGTCGGCGCGTTCTATCAGCCGAACGTGGTGCTGATCGATACCGCGTCCCTGAAAACCCTGCCAGCGCGCGAGCTGTCGGCCGGTTTGGCGGAAGTCATCAAGTACGGTCTGATCTGCGACGAGCCGTTCCTGACCTGGCTCGAAGACAACGTCGACGCCCTGCGTGCGCTGGATCAAACGGCCCTGACCTATGCCATCGAGCGCTCCTGCGCCGCCAAGGCTGCAGTGGTCGGCGCCGACGAGAAGGAAACCGGCGTACGGGCCACGCTCAATCTCGGCCACACCTTTGGCCACGCCATCGAAACCCACATGGGCTATGGTGTCTGGTTGCATGGCGAAGCGGTCGCCGCTGGCACCGTGATGGCGCTGGAAATGTCCGCGCGCCTGGGCTGGATCAGTGAGCAGGAGCGCGATCGCGGCATTCGCCTGTTCCAGCGTGCCGGTCTGCCGGTGGTTCCGCCGGAAGAGATGACCGAAGCCGATTTTCTTGAACACATGGCAATTGACAAAAAAGTGATCGACGGTCGCTTGCGCCTGGTGCTGCTGCGCCGGATGGGCGAAGCGGTGGTGACCGACGATTATCCGAAAGAGGTTCTACAGGCCACGCTGGGAGCGGATTACCGCGCTCTGGCTCAGCTTAAAGGTTAATAAGATTCCGATGACTAGTTTGCATGCCGACGAGGCGTTCCTCGGCCATTTCCAGTTAAGTCACGACCCTTTCGCACCGCGGGTGCCGGGCTTCAAATTTTTCCCGGCCCAGCGCAAGCCGGTGCTGGGTCAGTTGCATCATCTGGCGCGTTACAGCCAGTTGCTGCTGGTGGTCACCGGCCCGCAGGGCAGCGGCAAGACCCTGCTGCGTCAGGCGCTGGTTGCCAGTACCAACAAGCAATCGGTGCAGAGCGTCGTCGTTTCCGCCCGTGGCGCCGGCGATGCAGCCGGTGTGCTGCGCCAGATCGCCCAGGCGCTGGACGTGGCCCAGGCCGAAGTCGGTGCGATCCTCGATCAGGTCGTGCAGCTGGCGCTGACCGGTCAGGAAGTCTATCTGCTGGTGGACGATGCCGAGCAGCTCGACGAGTCCGCGCTTGAAGCCTTGATGGCGCTGGGCGCCGGCGCGCCGGAAGGCCGCCCGCATGTGTTCCTGTTCGGTGAGTCGTCGCTGATCGCGCAGCTCGAGGCTTTGCACCTCGAGGAAGAGCGCTTCCACGTCATCGAATTGCAGCCGTACACCGAAGAAGAAACCCGCGAGTATCTCGACCAGCGGCTAGAAGGCGCGGGCCGGGGTGTCGAACTTTTCACCGCGGATCAGATCTCTGATATTCACGAAAGCTCCGAGGGTTGGCCGGGCAACATCAACCAGGTTGCTCGCGATGCTCTGATCGAAGTCATGATTGCCAGCCGCTCTGCGGTCAAGCGTCCAAGTATGGGGTTCAACATGCCGAAGAAACACGTATTGGCGATTTCCGCCGTCGTTGTGGTCGCGGTCGCTGCCGCCTGGCTGATGCCGGGTCGCAACAAGGCACCGACCACCGGTGCGCCGGCCAACGAGCAGGCGCAACTGCCCTTGGGCCAGGGTACGCCGCAAGCGGGTGGCGCACCGTCCGTCGAATTCAACGGCAATACCCAGCCGATGCCGCTGCCATTGGTCGGCAACTCGCAGCCGGTAATGCGCGGTCCGCTGGCTGAAGCCGCGGGTGGTATCACTGAAGGCGACGACGGTGTGCCGGTTGAAGGCTCCAGCAACACGCCGCCGACCGTGACCACCACTGCGCCACCGGCGGGCGTTCAGGCCGGCCCTGCACCGACCCCGGTTCCAGTTCCGGCACCGAAGCCGACCCCGGCGCCGACTCAGGTCGCTACCGCCAAACCTGCTCCTGTTCCGGCAGCTCCAGCAGCGAAACCGGCTCCGGCGCCTGCCAAGCCTGTTGCCGCCGCCAAACCGGCCGAGAAGCCGGTCACCGTCGCCAAGGCTGCCGGTGGCAGCTGGTACGCCGGTCAGCCGACCAGCAACTACGTGGTGCAGATCCTTGGTACCAGCTCCGAAGCGACCGCGCAAAACTTCGTCAAGGAACAGGGCGGCGAGTACCGTTATTTCAAGAAAGTCCTCAACGGCAAGCCTCTCTACGTGATCACCTACGGCAACTTCGCCAATCGTGATGCAGCCGTTTCTGCCATCAAGGCCTTGCCAGCGAAGGTTCAGGCTGGTAAACCTTGGCCTCGCACTGTCGCCAGCGTCCAACAGGAACTGGCAACAACTCGCTGAAGATTCGGCGGCCTTACCCAGGCCGCCTCTCCAAGCACCTCAAAATTTCTACAAGTGCGCGCCGCCCTTACGGGTCGCGTGCCTTGTGGTGTCTGCGTCACAGTAGTCTTTGAGTCGTTGCGGTCAAAACTAAAAAAGTTTTGACTAGCACAGCAGATCGCTTTAAACCTTTCACAAATGCGACATGAATTTGCGACATTTCGTCGTCAAATTTGTGAGCCTCTGTGTCGCTGTGTACAATGACCACCCTTTTGCCCCCGCTAAGCCGGCGTACGTTCGGCGCGAGATGCAAGTGGTTGAATTGAAAAGAAATTTGCCTCGAAAAGAGGCAGCCTGGTGAGAAAGTGTCTATGAAAGCAGGTCTGTACCAACCAGATGAATTCAAGGATAACTGCGGTTTCGGCCTGATAGCCCATATGCAGGGCGAACCCAGTCATACCCTTTTGCAAACGGCCATCGAGGCCCTGACCTGCATGACCCACCGCGGTGGGATTAATGCCGACGGCAAGACCGGTGACGGTTGCGGTCTGCTGATTCAAAAGCCCGACGCGTTCCTGCGTGCCATTGCCCAGGAAACCTTCAGCGTCGAGCTGCCCAAGCAATATGCCGTGGGCATGGTCTTCTTCAATCAGGATCCGGCCAAGGCCGAAGCCGCTCGCGAGAACATGAACCGCGAGATCCTGGCCGAAGGCCTGCAATTGATCGGCTGGCGTAAAGTGCCGATCGACACCAGCGTCCTCGGCCGCCTGGCCCTTGAGCGCCTGCCACAGATCGAGCAGGTGTACATCGGCGGCGAAGGCCTGAGCGATCAGGACATGGCGGTCAAGCTGTTCAGCGCCCGTCGTCGTTCGTCGGTGGCCAACGCCGCCGACACCGACCACTACATCTGCAGCTTTTCCCACAAGACCATCATCTATAAAGGCCTGATGATGCCGGCCGACCTGGCCGCGTTTTATCCGGACCTGAGTGACGAGCGCCTGCAAACCGCGATCTGCGTGTTCCACCAGCGCTTCTCCACCAACACCCTGCCGAAATGGCCGCTGGCCCAGCCATTCCGCTTCCTCGCCCATAACGGCGAGATCAACACCATCACCGGCAACCGCAACTGGGCCCAGGCCCGTCGCACCAAGTTCACCAACGATCTGATGGATCTGGAAGAACTCGGCCCGCTGGTCAACCGTGTCGGTTCCGACTCCTCGAGCATGGACAACATGCTTGAGCTGATGGTCACCGGCGGCATCGACCTGTTCCGTGGCGTGCGGATGATCATTCCGCCAGCGTGGCAGAACGTCGAAACCATGGACCCGGATCTGCGTGCGTTCTACGAGTACAACTCGATGCACATGGAGCCGTGGGACGGCCCGGCTGGCGTGGTAATGACCGACGGTCGCTACGCGGTGTGCCTGCTCGACCGTAACGGTCTGCGTCCGGCGCGCTGGGTCACCACCACCAACGGTTTCATCACCCTCGCGTCGGAAATCGGCGTGTGGGACTACAAGCCTGAGGACGTGATTGCCAAAGGCCGTGTCGGCCCGGGCCAGATCTTCGCCGTGGACACCGAAACCGGGCAGATCCTCGACACCGACGCGATCGACAACCGTCTCAAATCCCGTCATCCGTACAAGCAATGGCTGCGCAAGAATGCCCTGCGCATCCAGGCGACCATGGAAGACAACGATCACGGTTCGGCTTTCTACGACGTCGATCAGCTCAAGCAATACATGAAGATGTATCAGGTCACGTTCGAAGAGCGCGATCAGGTACTGCGTCCGCTCGGCGAGCAAGGCTATGAGGCCGTGGGCTCGATGGGCGACGACACGCCGATGGCCGTGCTGTCCCAGCGCGTGCGCACGCCGTACGACTATTTCCGCCAGCAGTTCGCGCAGGTGACCAACCCGCCGATCGACCCGCTGCGTGAAGCGATCGTGATGTCGCTGGAGATCTGCCTCGGTGCCGAGCGCAACATCTTCCAGGAATCGCCGGAACACGCCTCGCGCGTGATCCTCAGCTCGCCGGTCATTTCCCCGGCCAAGTGGCGCTCGCTGATGAACCTCGACCGCCCGGGTTTCGAGCGGCAGATCATCGACCTCAACTACGACGAAAGCGTCGGCCTCGAAGCGGCGATCCGCAACGTCGCCGATCAGGCTGAAGAAGCCGTGCGCGCCGGTCGTACCCAGATCGTACTGAGCGATCGCCATATCGCTCCTGGCAAACTGCCGATCCACGCCTCGCTGGCCACCGGCGCGGTGCACCACCGCCTGACCGAAAAAGGCCTTCGCTGCGACTCCAACATCCTGGTTGAAACCGCCACCGCACGCGATCCGCACCACTTCGCCGTGCTGATCGGTTTCGGCGCCTCGGCGGTCTATCCGTTCCTCGCGTACGAAGTGCTGGGCGACCTGATCCGCACCGGTGAAGTACTGGGCGACCTCTACGAGGTGTTCAAGAACTACCGCAAAGGCATCACCAAAGGTCTGTTGAAGATCCTGTCGAAGATGGGCATCTCGACCATCGCGTCCTATCGCGGTGCTCAGCTGTTCGAAGCCATCGGCCTGTCCGAAGAAGTCTGCGACCTGAGCTTCCGTGGCGTGCCGAGCCGCATCAAAGGTGCGCGTTTCATCGACATCGAAGCCGAGCAGAAAGCACTGGCCACCGAAGCCTGGAGTCCGCGCAAGCCGATCCAGCAGGGCGGTCTGCTGAAGTTCGTCCACGGTGGCGAATATCACGCGTACAACCCGGACGTGGTCAACACCCTGCAAGCCGCCGTGCAGCAGGGCGACTACGCCAAATTCAAGGAATACACCTCGCTGGTGGACAACCGTCCGGTGTCGATGATCCGTGACCTGTTCAAGGTCAAGACCCTCGACACGCCGCTGGACATCAGTGAAGTCGAGCCGCTGGAATCGGTGCTCAAGCGCTTCGACTCCGCCGGTATCTCGCTGGGCGCCCTGTCGCCGGAAGCTCACGAAGCCCTGGCCGAAGCAATGAACCGCCTCGGTGCGCGTTCCAACTCCGGCGAAGGCGGCGAAGACCCGGCCCGCTACGGCACCATCAGGAGCTCGAAAATCAAGCAGGTCGCGACCGGCCGTTTCGGGGTGACCCCGGAGTACCTGGTCAACGCCGAAGTGCTGCAGATCAAGGTCGCCCAGGGCGCCAAGCCGGGCGAGGGCGGGCAACTGCCGGGCGGTAAAGTGAACGGGCTGATCGCCAAACTGCGTTACGCAGTGCCTGGCGTGACCCTGATTTCGCCACCGCCGCACCACGACATCTATTCGATCGAAGACTTGTCGCAGCTGATCTTCGACCTGAAACAGGTCAACCCGAAGGCGCTGGTTTCGGTGAAACTCGTGGCTGAAGCAGGCGTCGGCACCATCGCTGCCGGTGTGGCCAAGGCCTATGCGGACTTGATCACCATTTCCGGCTATGACGGTGGCACCGGTGCTTCGCCGCTGACCTCGATCAAATACGCGGGCGCTCCGTGGGAACTCGGCCTGGCCGAAACCCACCAGACCCTGCGCGGCAACGACCTGCGCGGCAAGGTTCGGGTCCAGACCGACGGCGGCCTGAAAACCGGCCTCGACGTGATCAAGGCAGCCATCCTCGGCGCCGAAAGCTTCGGCTTCGGCACCGCGCCGATGATCGCGCTGGGCTGCAAATACCTGCGCATCTGCCACCTGAACAACTGCGCCACCGGCGTCGCGACCCAGAACGAGAAGTTGCGCAAGGATCACTACATCGGCACCGTCGACATGGTGGTGAACTTCTTCACCTACGTCGCCGAAGAAACCCGTGAGTGGCTGGCCAAGCTGGGCGTGCGTTCCCTCGAAGAGCTGATCGGCCGTACCGATCTGCTGGAAATCCTCGAAGGCCAGACCGCCAAGCAGCATCACCTGGATCTGACCCCGCTGCTGGGCAGCGATCACATCCCGGCGGACAAGCCTCAGTTCTGCGGCGTCGAGCGCAACCCGCCCTTCGACCAGGGCCTGCTGGCCGAGAAAATGGTCGAGATGGCGACGTCGGCGATCAACGATCTCAGCGGCGCCGAGTTCGATCTGGACATCTGCAACTGCGACCGTTCGATCGGCGCACGGATCTCCGGCGAAATCGCGCGCAAGCACGGCAACCAGGGCATGGCGAAAGCGCCGATCACCTTCCGCTTCAAGGGCACTGCCGGTCAGAGCTTCGGCGTGTGGAACGCCGGCGGTCTGAACATGTACCTGGAAGGCGACGCCAACGACTACGTCGGCAAAGGCATGACCGGTGGCAAGCTGACCATCGTGCCGCCGAAGGGCAGCGTTTATAAGACTCAGGAAAGCGCCATCATCGGCAACACCTGCCTGTACGGCGCCACGGGCGGCAAGCTGTTCGCCGCCGGCACCGCAGGCGAGCGTTTCGCCGTGCGCAACTCCGGTGCCCACACGGTCGTGGAAGGCACTGGCGATCACTGCTGTGAGTACATGACCGGTGGTTTTGTCTGCGTTCTGGGCAAGACCGGTTACAACTTCGGCTCTGGCATGACCGGCGGTTTCGCCTACGTGCTCGATCAGGACAACACCTTCGTTGACCGGGTCAACCACGAACTGGTGGAAATCCAGCGGATCAGCGGCGAGGCGATGGAAGCCTATCGCAGCCACCTGCAGAACGTGCTGAACGAGTACGTCGCGGAAACCGACAGCGAGTGGGGTCGTGAACTCGCCGAGAACCTCGATGACTACCTGCGTCGTTTCTGGCTGGTCAAGCCTAAGGCTGCCAACCTGAAGTCGTTGCTTTCCAGCACCCGTGCCAACCCGCAGTGATATGCGCCTGAAGAGTTTGATGAGGTTTTAACAATGGCTGAACGTCTGAATAACGACTTCCAGTTCATCGATGTCGGGCGCAAGGATCCGAAGAAGAAACTGTTGCGTCAACGCAAGAAAGAGTTCGTGGAAATCTACGAACCGTTCAAACCCCAGCAGTCGGCCGACCAGGCCCACCGCTGCCTGGGTTGCGGCAACCCGTATTGCGAATGGAAGTGCCCGGTGCACAACTTCATTCCGAACTGGCTGAAGCTGGTGGCCGAGGGCAACATCCTCCAGGCCGCCGAGCTGTCGCACCAGACCAACACCCTGCCGGAAGTCTGCGGCCGGGTGTGTCCGCAGGACCGTCTGTGCGAGGGTGCCTGCACCCTCAACGACGGATTCGGTGCGGTGACCATCGGTTCGGTCGAGAAGTACATCACCGACACCGCATTCGCCATGGGCTGGCGCCCGGACATGTCCAAGGTCAAGCCGACCGGCAAGCGTGTCGCGATCATCGGCGCGGGCCCGGCGGGCCTCGGTTGTGCCGACGTGCTGGTGCGCGGCGGCGTGACCCCGGTGGTGTTCGACAAGAACCCGGAAATCGGCGGTCTGCTGACCTTCGGCATCCCCGAGTTCAAGCTTGAGAAGACCGTGTTGAGCAATCGCCGCGAAGTCTTCACCGGCATGGGCATCGAGTTCCGCCTCAACACCGAGGTCGGCAAGGATGTGACCATGGAGCAACTGCTCGCCGACTACGATGCCGTGTTCATGGGCATGGGCACCTACACCTACATGAAGGGTGGTTTCGCCGGTGAGGACCTGCCGGGCGTTTATGACGCGCTGGATTTCCTGATCGCCAACGTCAACCGCAACCTGGGCTTTGAAAAGTCGCCGGAAGATTTCGTCGACATGAAGGGCAAGAAGGTCGTGGTTCTTGGGGGCGGCGACACGGCGATGGACTGCAACCGCACGTCGATCCGCCAGGGCGCCAAATCGGTGACCTGCGCCTATCGTCGTGACGAAGCGAACATGCCCGGCTCGCGCAAAGAGGTGAAAAACGCCAAGGAAGAAGGCGTGAAATTCCTCTACAACCGCCAGCCGATCGCCATCGTTGGCGAGGACAAGGTCGAAGGCGTGAAGGTGGTCGAGACCCGTCTCGGCGAACCGGACGCCCGTGGCCGTCGCAGCCCCGAGCCGATTCCGGGTTCCGAAGAGATCATCCCGGCTGACGCCGTGGTCATCGCTTTCGGTTTCCGCCCGAGCCCGGCGCCGTGGTTCGAGCAGTTCGAGATCCAGACCGACAGCCAGGGCCGTGTCGTTGCGCCCGAGCAGGGACAGTACAAGCACCAGACCAGCAACCCGAAAATCTTCGCCGGTGGCGATATGGTGCGCGGTTCCGACCTGGTGGTGACGGCGATCTTCGAAGGCCGCAATGCAGCTGAAGGGATTCTGGATTACCTGGGCGTCTAAACCCGGATCCTGAGCCAAAAGCAATAAGCCTGTGGGAGCGAGCCTGCTCGCGATGGCGGTGAATCAGTCACCAGACGTATTGGCTGACAATCCGCTATCGCGAGCAGGCTCGCTCCCACAGTTGTTTCTCGCTGTTGCTGATGCCCCGTATTTATTGCGACAAATTGACCCGATAGACAAAAGGCTGACCTGCATCCGTGCCTTTTGCGTCGCGCTCTGAGAAAATGCCCGCACTTTTTTTCCGGATGCCGACATGACTGCCCTGAAGAACGACCGTTTCCTCCGCGCCCTGCTCAAGCAACCCGTAGACGTCACCCCTGTGTGGATGATGCGCCAGGCCGGCCGCTACCTGCCGGAATACCGCGCCAGCCGCGCCCAGGCCGGTGATTTCATGAGCCTGTGCATGAATCCGGAATTCGCCTGCGAAGTCACGCTGCAACCCCTCGACCGCTATCCGCAACTGGACGCGGCGATCCTGTTCTCCGACATCCTCACCATTCCCGATGCCATGGGCCAGGGCCTGTACTTCGAGACCGGTGAAGGTCCGCGCTTCAAGAAAGTCGTCAGCACCCTGGCCGACATCGAAGCCCTGCCGATCCCGGATCCGCACAAAGATCTCGGTTATGTGATGGACGCGGTCAGCACCATCCGCCGCGAGCTGAACGGCCGTGTACCGCTGATCGGTTTCTCCGGCAGCCCGTGGACCCTCGCCACGTACATGGTCGAAGGCGGCTCGTCGAAAGACTTCCGCAAGACCAAGGCGATGCTCTACGACAACCCGCAAGCCATGCACCTGCTGCTGGATAAACTGGCGCAATCGGTGACCTCGTACCTCAACGGCCAGATCAAGGCCGGCGCGCAAGCGGTACAGATCTTCGATACCTGGGGCGGCAACCTGTCGGCGGCGGCGTATCAGGAATTCTCCCTGGCCTACATGAAGAAAATCGTCAGCGGCCTGATCCGCGAGCACGACGGTCGCAAGGTGCCGGTGATCCTCTTCACCAAGAACGGCGGCCTGTGGCTGGAAAGCATCGCCGACGCCGGCGCCGACGCACTGGGTCTGGACTGGACCTGCGACATCGGCAACGCCCGCGCCCGCGTCGGCGACAAGGTCGCGCTGCAAGGCAACATGGACCCGACCGTGCTGTACGCCAAGCCGGAAGCGATCCGCACCGAAGTCGGGCGCATCCTCGCCAGCTACGGTAAAGGCAGCGGCCACGTGTTCAACCTCGGCCACGGCATCACCCCGGAAGTCGACCCGGAACACGCCGGCGCGTTCCTGCGTGCGGTGCATGAGTTGTCGGCGCAGTATCACGAGTAATCGGCGCTCAGCGCTAAAGGTAGAAAACAAAAACGCCCGGCTTATGCCGGGCGTTTTTGTTTGCGATGGGTTTAGCGTCCGAGGAGTTGTTCGGCGTAGCGGGCGATGATGTGGTCGAAGGGTTTTTGATTGGGAATCGCGGTATTTCTGATCGCCGTCACCAACCGCTCAAGCTCTTCCTCGCTGATTTGCATGACGAACTCATCATCGAAGAGGCGGCGGATTGTGTCCTGCCGTCGATTTTTGAGGTAGGGGATGTGTAGCGCCAATACCTCGATCATCTTTGTGGCGGGAAGGTCGTCAGAGTCCTTCGGCTGGATTTCGCCGGTTCGCAGATATCGGAAGCGCTGTTCACAGTTCTCGTCAGTGGGAGAAATGTGTTGGTTTTCGTCGAACCAGTTGCCCTTCTTATGGCCGCAGTGCAACGGATTGCCGGGCTTGGTTTCTCGCAGGCAGGAGGCATGAAGGTTGTGAAACTCCAACGCCAGCTCTTCGAAATGCTCTTGAGGTCTGAAGTGCTCGATATGGCTGGTCGAGGCATCTATTTCCCGGCCGCAATAACAGCAGAAAAAGCCTTGCTCCTTAAGCAGGGCATTATGCAAATCGCGTTTTTGCGGGTTTTGTAGCGTTGGGTAAGTTGGGCTCCACTCGTCGTTCGCCGAGCTTTTCCAATCTGTAAATGAAGCGGGTTCAGTTCCTTTGAGCACTCGCTTCATTTGCCGAGAATCTCCTTGCGCCTGATCAGTGCTTCGGCGCCGGCGAATTCCGGTAGGTCGGGGGCTTTCTTTTTCAGCGCCTCAAGTTGTGATTTTGCCTTTTCGAGGTCGTTGTCTTCCAACGTGGAAAAAAGCTCGGACAGCAGATCTTCGATCTCTGGTTCGCGCTGCGTAACGCCCATTACCTCTTCAAGCACGCTGCTGGAATCCAGACCGTAGGTGACCCGCGGATGAGTAGGATCCCCGTTGTGCAACACGATGACTTCCTCAGGCTTCAGGCTGCCGATGATTTGTGGGGAATGGCTTGCGGCGATGAACTGGACTTTGGGGAATGCCTGTCTCAATGCCGGGGCGATGCTGCGTTGCCAGGCTGGATGCAGATGGATATCCAGTTCATCGATGATCACCACGCCGGAGGTGTTTTTCAGAACGTCCTTACCCATGTGGGGGTTGAGGATGCACATGCGGCGAGCGATATCGGCGAACAACGCAACCATCCCGCGCTGACCATCGCTAAGCTCATTGAAAGGAGTGGTCTTTCCATCCAGGTCGATCAACAAGCTTTGCAGCCGGAGGTCATAGCGAAAATTTTGTGCGTGGGGAATAGCGCGCTCGATCGCAGTGTTTACCCAGTAAAGTTCGTCGTCGAACTCAAGTGACTGGGTGTTGGAATCAAGGAGGTTCTGCATCCGTTCGAGCGTTCTACCGATTAACCAACTTTCAAATTCTCTGAGATCCGCAACTGCATCGAACCAGTTAACGTAGGCATCGAAGCGCGAGACGCGTTGTTTCGCGGCGAACTCAGCAGATACTCCTACCCCTTGCCAGCGGCGATTGGAGCGATAGAAAGCAAGCACAGGCAAATCGACTGGAATGGCCAGGTTGATTTTCTGTTTTAGTTTGTCTATCTCGGCGTCGAATACTGAATCTACAAGATGGGGCAAGTCTTCTGCATCTCGTTTCAGGACCCAGTCTGTAGTTCCGAAGAAACTGCCTATGCCATGTACCAGTAATGGGAACTTGCGCTCAAAGCGGCTTCTGTTTTCAAAACGATCTATGACAAAGCGAATGTCTTCATTTTTTATAGAGGTCTGACTTGGCTTCATGGCATTGCCGAGTTCGATGAACGAAACGGCAACCGCCTGCAACAACGAACTCTTCCCGCTCCCATTAACCCCCACCACCAGATTGAATCCCGGCTGAAAGTCGAACGTGACATCTTCGTAGCAACGAAAATTCTGAATGTGGAGACGGTCCAGGCGCATTCTGGCTTCCTTTACCAAAGCAGGCGAATGCCGTCAGTGTACCTTGGCCCGTGATTACCGCTAGGGCGCAGTTGTCGCTAAACCTTTTCGCCACCACCCAGCGGCGGCAGCTTCGCCAGCTTCAACGCCACCAACAGCGCCACCAGCAACAGCGCGCCGATGAACAACCCGATCCCGTTCCATCCCGCCATGTGCCAGAACACCCCGCCGGCCGTCCCGGCGATGCTCGACCCGGCGTAATAGCTGAACAGGTACAACGACGACGCCTGGCCCTTGGCCTTGAGCGCCCGGCGGCCGATCCAGCTGCTGGCGACCGAGTGCGCGGCGAAGAAGCCGAAGGTGAAGATCAGCATGCCGATGATCACCAGCGGCAGCGGTGTGAACATGGTCAGGGCGAGGCCGGCGAACATCAGCGCGATGGTCGCCCACAGCACTTTGCGGCGGCCCAGTTTGTCGGCCAGCGAACCGATTTTCGCCGAGCTGTAGATACCCGACAGGTACACCACCGACAGCAGCCCTACAAACACTTGATCCATGTGGTACGGCTCGGCCAGCAGGCGATAACCGATGTAGTTGAACAACGTGACGAACGCGCCCATCAGCACGAACGCTTCGAGGAACAGCAACGGCAGGCCGGCATCGCGAAAGTGCATGGTGAAGCCGTCGAGCAGGCTGCGCGGATGCAGCGAGCGGGAGCGGAAGTTGCGCGATTCCGGCAGGATTTTCCAGAACACCGCCGCCGCAATCAGCGCCAGGCCGCCGATCACCATCATCGCTGTGTGCCAGCTGACGAAGTCGATCAGCACACCGGTGATCAACCGCCCGCTCATGCCGCCAATCGCGTTGCCGCCGATGTACAAACCCATCGCCAGCCCGATGTGCTGCGGATGGATTTCCTCGCTCAGGTACGTCATCGCCACCGCCGCCAGGCCACTCAATGACAGCCCGATCAGCGCACGCATGATCAGCACGCCGTGCCAGCTCGGCATCATCGAACTGGCGATGGTGCATAGCGCAGCAGCAAACAGCGCGGCGACCATCACCGGTTTGCGCCCGACCCGATCGGAAATCGGGCCGGTGATCAGCAGACCGAACGCCAGCATGCCGGTGGCCACCGACAGGATCAGGCTGCTCTGCGCAGCGTTGATCGAATACTCGTGGGACAGCAGCGGCATCATCGGCTGCACGCAGTACAGCAGGGCGAAGGTGGCGAAGCCGCCACTGAACAGCGCGAGCACCGTGCGCATGAACGCGGGCGTGCCTTTCTCGATGTAGATCTCTTGCAGCTCGGTCAGCACATCGTCCGCCGAAGCGGGCGGGACTTCATGGGCCAGTGGAGCGACGGCGGTTTTCACATCAGACCTCGGAGGGCGCGGGCAGGCAGGCAATGAAAAAATCATATAGCTGGCTAATGTTTCTATCCAATATATTGTTCGACCTGTTTGATAGCTTTCACGACCTAATGGGGTGTTCATGGAATTGCGTCATCTGCGCTACTTCATCGCCGTCGCCGAAGAACTGCACTTCGGCCGCGCCGCGCAGGTACTGGGCATCTCCCAGCCACCGCTGAGCCAGCAGATCCAGGCACTGGAACAGGAAGTCGGCGCGCGACTGTTCGAGCGTACCAATCGTCGGGTCGAGCTCAGCGAGGCCGGGCGGTTGTTTCTGGAGGAAGCGCGGCTGGTGCTCGCGCAAGTCGATAAAGCGGCCGACGTGGCCCGTCGCGCGCAACTCGGCGAACTGGGTGAACTGAAGATCGGCTTCACCTCGTCGGCGCCGTTCAACTCGACCATTCCCCAGGCAATTTTTTCCTTCCGCCAGCGTTTCCCGGCCGTGCACCTGAACCTGCGCGAGATGAGCAGCACCATGGTCGCCGATGCGTTGGTGGACGAATCGATCGAGGTCGGCATCATGCGCCCGCTGGGCCTGCCGGATTCGCTCAGCGTGGTCGAACTGATGCGCGAGCCGCTGGTGGCCGTGCTCAGCTCCAAACATCCGTTGGCGCAGGGCTCTGAAGAGGGGCTGTTCCTCTCGGCGCTGGCTCTGGAGCCGTTCGTGTTCTTCCCGCGCAGCTACGGCAGTGGTCTGTATTCGCAGTTGATCAGTCTGGCCCGCGATGCCGGGTTCAGCCCGCACTTCGCCCAGGAGGCCGGCGAAGCCATGACCATCATCGGTCTGGTGGCAGCGGGTCTGGGCGTGTCGGTGATGCCGGCCTCGTATCAACGGATGCGCATCGACGGCGTGGTCTACCGACCGCTGCTCGATCCCGAAGCCGTGACGGCGGTGTGGCTGGTGCAGCGCAAAGACCAGAAATCACCGATGGCCAAGGCGTTTGTCGAACTGCTCACGCGCAAGCTTGAAGCCGGTTGATCAGGGCAGCCGCACCAGATCACCCTTCAACGCCACTCGCGTCACAAACACCCCGGCCCGACATTCGTAAGTGTTCAGATCCTTGCGCACATGCTGGTCGTAGTAGCTGACGATGTTGGTCACCGCATTCGCCCCGACACGCTTGGCCTCGGCCTGCAGCGCAATCAGATTCGACTGCAACACCCACTCGCAGGAGTCGTGATCGCTCTTGTTGAAGCCGTTGGTCTTCAAATCGCTGACCACCCCGCGCCGCAACAACCGCTGAGTGCCCTGAGGCCCGTTGCCGACCAGATAAAACTTCACACTGCCATCCAGCCGCCCGGCGCGCATTGCATCCGACACGACTGTTTCGAACGGCATGTACATCAGATTGGTGGCGTGGCTGGCACTGGGGAGCAGGCCGAGAAGGGCGGCGGTGATCAGGGCTTTCGCTTGCATGGTCGTCTCCTTGACGGTGAAAGAGAACCGCGAGTACTTGACCGACCGGGCTCGCCGTTCCGGCAGGCACTGTGTATTGGCCTGTTTGAGCGAGTGTAGTTGTGGTGAACAGGTTTGGTTGGCTCGACTCCGTACATTTCGAGTAACGGAACTGTCGTAGGGAATATGGCCGTTGTTGCGCAAAATCAGTTCTTTTTCAAACGAGTGTCACGGATGCCACTTCGATATCAGCCTAAGGAGGGCAGCGTTTTGATTTGCGATTTCAGGGGTTATGAAATCCCCGAGATGGTCAAAGTCAGACCTGTTGTTGTGATACGTAAACATCGAACCAACAGCCTGTTGGTAACAGTGGTGCCGCTAAGTACTACCGCCTCTGATTGCATGCTCGGGCACCATCTCGAACTTGCAAGTCACCTTCAGGGAGCCAGCCCGACCTGTTGGGCAAAGTGCGACATGATTGCCACGGTCAGTCTCTCGCGGCTTGATCGGATCAAAAGCCGGGATCGGCAAGGCAAGCGCATTTACCTGATCTCACATCTTGCAACAGACGAGTTTCACGCCATTAAAACTGCGGTCAGACGGGCGTTGGGACTGTGATGGCAACGGAAGTGGCGCATCGAAGCCAAATGCCAGCCGTTGCTCGGCATGAGGTTTCAGGCAATACTGCCGGCGTTCCCGAAAGGGGCTTGTGAGACTCTGAGGATCCTGGGCAACCAGCCATCGCAGAGCCAGACAGGTGAGAGGCGATGACAAGCCAACCTGTTTGTGAAAGGGCGCCGAAAGGCGCCCTTTGTCGTTTCCGGCCGTTACTGAACCGTCGCCAGATCGCCCTTCAACGCTACGCCCGCCATGATGGCGCCCGCGTGGCATTCGTAGGTTTTCGCATCCTTGCGCTCGTTGCTCTTGTAGAAGCTGACGATGTTGGTCACGGCGTTGGCGCCGGCGTTTTTTGCGGCCTGGTGCAGGCTGATGATCGCCGATTGCACGACCCACTCGCAGGCTTCCTGGTCGGTCTTGTTGAAGGCGTTGGTCTTCTTGTTGGTCACGGCGCCGGGGCTGACGACAGTGACCTTGCCGGCCGGGGCGTTGCCCGCCAGATAGAACTTCACGCTGCCGTCGATCTTGCCGGTGCGGGTCGCTTCGGCGACGGCCTTGTCGAACGGCAGGTACACCGCCGTGTCACGGGCCTGGCTGACGGCCGGCATGGCGCAGATGATCAGGGTGGCAGCGAGTTTCTTGAAGTGCATGGAGGTCTCCTTGACCTGGATTAATTCGGTTGGGGCCAGCGACGGAAAATCAGCGAGGTGTTGACCCCGCCGAAAGCGAAATTGTTGTTCATCACGTATTCGTGGCTCATCTGCCGGAATTCGCCGCGCAGGTAGTCGAGCTTGCCGCAGTGCGGATCGACTTCGTCGAGGTTGAGCGTGTGCACGTACAGGTCGCGGTTGAGCATCTCGATGCTGAACCACGACTCCAGCGCCCCGCAGGCGCCGAGGGTGTGGCCCAGGAAGCTCTTTTGCGAACTGATCGGCATGCGTTCGCCGAACAGCGCACTGGTGGCCAGAGTTTCGGCGACATCGCCCTGTTCGGTGGCGGTGCCGTGGCCGTTGACGTAGCCGATGACGTCCGGCGCCAGGCCTGCATCTTCCAGCGCCAGTTCCATTGCCCGGCGCATGGTGACTTGTTCGGGGCGGGTGGTGTGCTGGCCGTCGGCGTTGCTGCCGAAACCGACGATTTCGGCGTGAATGTGCGCCCCGCGTGCCAGGGCGTGTTCCAGTTCTTCAAGCACCAGCATGCCGCCGCCCTCGCCGATCACCAGACCGTCGCGGCCCTTGTCGTACGGGCGTGGCGAGGTGTGCGGCGCGTCGTTTTTCAGGCTGGTGGCGTACAGCGCGTCGAACACCATGGCTTCGGTCGGGCACAGTTCTTCGGCGCCACCGGCGAGCATCAGCGGCAGGCGTCCGAACTTGATCGCCTCGTAGGCATAACCGATGCCCTGGCTGCCGCTGGTGCAGGCGCTGGAGGTCGGGATCAAGCGGCCAGTGAGGCCGAAGAAGATGCTGATGTTCGCTGCCGTGGTGTGCGGCATCATCCGCACGTAGGAGTTGGCGTTGAGGCCCTCGGCCACCGAGTTGAGCAGCATGTTGCCGAACGCCTTGATCTCGTCGGTGCTGCCGGTGGACGAACCGCAGGCCACGCCCATGCGCCCGTCCTTGATCGACTCGTCGCCGAGCAGGCCGGCATCGGCCAGCGCTTTTTCCGCCGCGCCGACGGCCAGCCGCGAAACACGGCCCATGCTGCGCAGCTGTTTGCGGGTCCAGTGCGCCGGCACCTGGAAATCATCGATGGGCCCGGCCAGGCGTGTGTTGAGTTCGCTGAAGCGATCCCACTCGTCCATCCGGCGAATGCCGCTGCGGTTGGCGGCGAAATTGCCGGCGATGGTGTCCCAGTCGCTGCCCAGCGAGGTAATGCCGGCCATGCCGGTGACGACAACGCGCTTCATCAGCACAAGCCTCCGTTGACCGCCAGCACCTGGCGGGTGATGTACGACGCTTCCGCCGACATCAGGAAATTCACCGCACCGGCCACCTCTTCAGGCGTGCCCATGCGTTGTGCGGGGATCATTTTCATCAGTTCTTCCACCGGCACGTTTTCATCCAGCATCGCCGTGTCGATCAGGCCCGGCGCAACGCAATTCACCGTGATCTTGCGCTTGGCCAGTTCGATCGCCAAGGCTTTCGCGGCGCCGATCACGCCCGCTTTCGACGCGCTGTAATTGACCTGGCCACGGTTGCCGATCAGCCCCGAGACTGAGGTGATGCAAACGATGCGACCCGCGGCGCGGCGGCGGATCATCGGCATCATCACCGGGTGCAGGACGTTGTAGAAACCGTCGAGGTTGGTGCGCAGCACCACGTCCCAGTCGTCGTCGCTCAGTGCCGGAAAGGCGCCGTCGCGGGTCAGGCCGGCATTGAGCACCACGCCGTAGTAGGCGCCGTGGGCTTCAACGTCGGCTTCGAGGATGGCTTTGCAGGTTTCGCGATCCGCCACGTCGAATTGCAGGATGCGCGCGGTGCGGCCGAGCGCTTCGACTTCGGCTTTCACTGCTTGCGCTTCCGCTACGCCGCTGCGGCAATGCAGGACGATATCGTGGCCGGCACTGGCCAGGCGCAGGGCAATGGCGCGGCCGATGCCACGGCTGGAGCCGGTGACCAGTATTGATTCAGTCATCGTTCGACTCCTTGGATTGCTCTAGATAGTCCGCTGCCTGGGGCGGGCGGAACACGTTCAGCCGGGCGCTGGCCTCGATGCCGGGCGCGTTGATATGGCATTCGAATACGCCCATGCCGTTGTCGTCTTCCAGCGAGCGCAGGCCATGGATGGTCAGTTCGCTGCCAACCGGAAAGGCCGCGACATTGCATTCGAACTTGCGTGTGCCGAGCAGAAAGCCCAGCTCCACCGGGTTGCCTTTCTGCCGCGCATGGCAGCCGGCGAACGCGGCGACGCTTTGCGCCATCAGCTCGACGCCGACCCACGCCGGCAGGCTGCCGTCGGGCAGGCTGAACAGGCCGCCGGGCCGGACGGTGAGGGTGGTGTGGATCTGTTCGTCGTCAAAGCTCAGGATCCGGTCGATCAGGATCATGTCGCCAGCGTGGGGCAGCAGTTCGGCGAGCGGCCAGTGGCTCATGGGGCGTCTCCGATAATCAGGCTGACGTTATTGCCACCGAAGGCAAACGAGTTGCTCATCAGGTAGCGGGGTGCAATGGACGCCAGGCGTTCGCTTGCGGTCACCCACTTGAGTGGTGGAAGGTCCGGATCCGGCTGGCCATCCCAGACGTGCGGCGGCAAGGCGTGGTCGGGGTTGTCGGCACTCAGGCTCAACCAGCAGAACGCCGCTTCCAGTGCGCCGGCGGCGCCGAGGGTGTGGCCGGTCATCGGTTTGGTCGAGGAACACGGTACGCCTTCGGGAAACAGCGCGGCGACGGCCAGACTTTCCATCGCGTCGTTGTGCTGGGTCGCGGTGCCGTGCAGGTTCAGGTAGCTGATGTCACCGGCTTGCAGATGGGCTTGGTCGAGCGCCTTCTGCATCGATTGCAGCGCGCCACGGCCGGTCGGCTCCGGTGCGGAAATGTGGTGCGCGTCGGAGCTGGCGCCCGCGCCGAGCAGGGCAATGCCCGGCCCTGCACCGCGCTCTTTGCTCATCACGAACAGCACCGCCGCTTCGCCGATGTTGATGCCGTTGCGGTTGGCGGAAAACGGATTGCAGCGCTCGTCCGAGACCGCTTCCAGCGCACTGAAACCGTTGAGGGTCAGTTTGCACAGGCTGTCGACACCGCCGCACAGCACCGCGTCGCACAGGCCCAGATCGAGCAGGCGTCGGGCGCTCATCAGCGCGCGTGCGCTGGAAGTGCAGGCGGTGGAAATGACATAGGTCGGGCCGCTCAGTTGCAGCCAGTCGGCGAGGAAATTCGCCGGGGCGCCGAGTTCCTGTTGCCGGTAGTCGTAATCGGCCGGGAACTGCTGGTCGCGAATGTAGTGCGCCAGGCCACGGCTGGCCTCGTCGATGCCCGAAGTGCTGGTGCCGAGCACCACGCCGATGCGCTCGCGGCCGTAAGTCTGGATCGCGTGCTCAATGTCATCGCGAATCTGCAACGCGGCTTCCAGCAACAGTTGATTGTTGCGGCTGCGCTGGTCGGCCAGCGCTTCGGGAATCGGCGCCAGATCGCCGTGTACGGCGGCCACCGGCAGTTCGCGCTCCGGCACCCAGCCGGACTCGCGGCGCATGCCCGAGCAGTCGCCGGCAAACAGGTTGCGTGCCACGATTTGCTTGTCGCGCCCCAGGGCGCAGATCACGCCGAGGGCATTGAGGTAGGCGGTCATGACGTCGGTTCACCGAGTGGCGTTACGCGATAGTGCGGGCCTTGTGGCAGGTTCAATTCGAAGCTCAAGGGTTGGGTGTAACGGATGTCCCAGCGCGCCGGCAGGGAACGTTGGCCGCCCTGTTGTTGCGCCTCGGGGTAGTTGCGCGACAGCTCGCTCGCCGGGGTCAGGGCGAACAGCAGCGCGGCGAACAGCTCCCGGGCTTCCGGGTTGGGCGGCAGCAGGCCGTCGGCCTGCCAGTGTCCGTCGATCAATTGCTGACGGGCCTGGGGAATGCCCAGCGGATCCATCATCGACCAGCGGATGCCGGGCCCTTCGCGCTGGATCACCAGCAACCAGTCTTGCTGTTGCCCGGCCAGGTGACGTTCGATATGCAATTGCATCGGCAGCGGCAGGCTCGGGTTGCCGGCCGGCAGCGGCGCCTGACTGGCGCAGGCACCGAGCAGCAAGACGCAGGCGAGCAGCAGAACACGCAACATCAGACAGCCTCGTTCAAGGGTTTGCGGGCCACCACGTTGACCAGGGTTTCTTCCCGCTGGCCGAATGGTTTTGGTTTGTGCAATCCAAAACGCTCGAGCAGACCGAAATCCTTCGACCGGCTCCACCACAGATACGGGTACGAAACGTTCTGTTCGGCGAACTCGAAACCCTGCTGGCGAATCATCTCCAGGTACTGCGCCGCGCTCTTTTGCACGTGCATCGGATGACGGAACAGCCAGCGAATCACCCACGTATCAATGTAAGCCTCGGTGGACTCGGCGAACAGCAGATAACCGCCCGGCTTGAGCACCCGATAGAACTCGGCCAGGGCTTTCTCCTGCTCCACCAGATGATGAAAGGTCTGGTGACAGAACAGCAGGTCGACGCTGGCGTCCGGCACATTGAGCGTCGCGCAGTCACTGCCGATCAGCTCGACGTCGAAGCCCAGACGCGCAGCCTCGGCGGTGCTCAGTTCAAGGCTGTGCGGGTCGGCATCGACGCCGATCAGGCGCTGTGGCGCGAACGTCTGGCGCAGGTGGCCGAACGATTTGCCCTGACCGCAACCGGCATCCAGCAGCACCGGACTGGCCGGCAACGATTCGCTGAACAGCCTGCGCAGATCATTGATCGCCACGCGCAGCACATGGTGCTGCCAGGTGTGGCTGCGCAGGAACCAGAAGCCGAAACGGGTTTCCTCGACGTAGTTGTCGCTCAGGTAATTCATGTGTCGTCCCTTGCACAGAGTTCGGAGATCGTCTTCAGCCGACGGCGCGCTTCACTGACGAACGGGTTGCGTTCGTCCCAGGCGTAACCGGCGAGGATCGAGCAGATCATGCGGCGGATTTCCGGCGAGCCTTGCTCGTGGAAAATCACGTCCTGGAAGGTGCCGGCGTACCAGCCTTCGACGTAGCAGCGGAATGTGTCGACCCCGCGTTTCAGCGGCTCGGCGAACTCCCGTTGCCAGTCCACCGTTTCGCCCTGCAACTGTCGGTGCAGCACAGCGGCGGCCATGCTCGCCGAACGCATGGCAATGGTCACGCCCGAGGAGAACACCGGGTCGAGAAATTCCGCCGCGTTGCCCAGCAGCGCAAAGCCCGGGCCGTGCAGGGTTTTGACGTTGGCCGCATAGCCGCCGAGAGTGCGCGCCGGGGTATCCCACACGGCGTTTTTCAGCACCTTGGCCAGGCTCGGGGTTTCGGCGATGAAACCGCGCAGGCAGGCGTCGAGGTCGGTGTCGCGACCTGCGAAATGTTCAGCGGCAGCCACCACGCCCACCGAGCAGCGACCGTTGCTGAACGGGATCGACCAGAACCAGATATCGCGGTGCTGCGGGTGGGTGGTGATGAGAATCTTCTCGCGGTCGAAGCCGGGATGATCGATGTGGTCTTCAACGTGGGTGAACACGGCTTGGCGAACCGGGAAATTCGACGGCGCTTCGAGGTCCAGCAGGCGTGACAGCACGCGGCCGTAGCCGCTGGCATCGAGGATAAAATCGGCTTCGACGTAATACTCGCTGCCGTCTTCGCGGCGCACGTCCAGCAACGGTCGCGGGCGTTCGAAATCGGCGCTGACAATCGCGTCGCCGTAGCGAATTTCCGCGCCCTGCAACGCCGCCTGATCGGCCAGCAATTTGTCGAAGTCGGCGCGTTGCACCTGCAGCGTCGTGGGCTTGCCGGCGGTGAAGGTGTCACCAAAATCGAAGGCGCTGTAGCGCTCGCCCCAGGCGAATGCCGCGCCGTTCTTGCGCTGGAACCCGGCGGCGTTCACCGCCTCGAGCATGCCGGCTTCTTCGACGAAATCCAGGCAATGGCAGAGCAGGCTTTCACCGATGGAGAACCTCGGGAAATGCTGGCGCTCGATCACCAGCACGTCGTGCCCCTTGCGCTTGAGCAATGCGGCGGCGATGGCGCCGGAGGGGCCGGCGCCGATGATCACGACCTGACGGGATTCCATTTCAACGATTGGCACGCGAGCTCCTGGGTACGGCAATAGGGTTCAGTGACGCCCGGTGCAGGCCGATGAAGGCCGGCAACAGCGTCGCGATCAGACCCATCAGCATCAGCGCAAAGTACAGCGCCGGACTGATGAGCTGTTGTTGCAACAGCAAGTTGAGAAAAACGATTTCGCTCAAGCCGCGAATGTTCAGCAGCACGCTTTCGCGCCAGCGGCTGGCGCCTGCGAACGACGCGCCGGCCCAGCCGAGACCGAGCCAGTTGCCCAGGATTTTGCTGGCGATCGGCAACAGCAGCAGCGCCGCCCATTGCACGGCGCCGAGGCTGGCGAGGGCGCTGTGCACGTCGATCTGGACGATGCCGAAAGTGAGGATCAGCGGAATCGCGACCCAGGTCTGCAAACGGTTCATCCAGTGCGCCGGCAGCGGCAACACCAGTGGCACCTTGAGCGCGGCCATGCATAGCAGATAGCCGATGCCGAAAATCAGCGCGTTGAGTTTGTAGTGTTCGGCCAGCACCAGCAGCGCAAAAAAACCGAGGCTGTAGGTCAATGGCCGGCGGATCCCGAACACCCGCAGCAGCACCGGTACGCAGGCCATTCCCAGCGGCAGCAACAGGGTGCTCAGGTGCAGGCTGCCCTGAGCGAGGCCGAACAGGGTCCAGCAGGTCAGGTCGATCAGGATCGCGGTCTGCACCAGACGTCGGGTGGCGGCGGGCGGGTAGTCGATGTGGCGCAGGTACAGGTACAACACCGGGATCGCGGTGATGGCGAACACCAAACCGATCGCCAACGAGTTGATCCACGGCTGCGTCGGCAACAGCCAGTACGCCGTCGCCAGGCCGCAGGTGAACGGCACGGCGAAACTCGGCAGGGCGATCTTCACGCTCTGACGATCCAGGCGCAGGTCGATCACGTCGCTGAGGATGTGCCCCAGCAGCAGGGCGAAGCTCAGGCTGTAGAGGTTTTTCAGCCAGCCCGGCGCGATCAGTTCGGCGCCGTTGAGTTGCCAGCCCGGTTCGATCCAGAAGTACATCAGCAGCGGCAGGCCGAAGCTGGCCAGCAGCAATTGACTGACGATCGGGATCAGCCCGAAATGCCGGCCGACCCGGGTGGCGACGAAAAACAGCGCCAGGGCCATCAGCCAGAAAGTCACCACCATCATGCTGAACGCTCCGTGACGGCAACTGCGTGGGCCTGACGCCCGGCCCACGGCGCGAGCATGAAGCTGAACGCCAGACCGAGGCTCACCGACAGGCCGAAGTTGCTCACCGCCGGGGTGCTCGACACCGCCAGCAGGCCGAACGACAGCCAGGTGGTGGCGGCCGCCAGCAAGGTGCCGAGCAGGCTGACGGCCGCGCCGCCGACCTGCTCGCGCATGAGGATCGCGTAGTCGACGCTGATCGCCGTCACCAGCAACAGGCCGAACAGGCTGAACAGGGTCAGCGGCTGACCGAGCCAGCCCAGGCTGGCGAGGCTGCACAGCGCAGCGAGCAGCGGCAGGGCGACGATTCGCAGGGCGCCACCAAGACCGAACGGCAGCATCAGCACCAGCACGATCAACACGCAGGACGCGAGTTTCAGCTCAGCGGCGCTGATCTGGGTCTGGGCGAACACCTTGTTCAGATCGCCGAGCCGGTCCACCAGCATCACGCCGGGCAGGTCCAGCGCCTGCACCCGCAGCAGCGACGGATTGTTCAGGCCTTGCAGGCTGACCATTGCCGCCACGCCATCCTCGGTCGGCCCGAGCCACAACGTGCGGTAGGGCTCGCCGAGCGGGCCGGCCAGCGCTGCATCGATGTCTTCGGCGGGCAGCGTTTGCAACTGTTGCAGCTCGGTTTGCAGCGCCGCCAGCGGCACGCCGACCTCCAGCAACGGCTGCCAGAACTGCGGCAACTTGCTCAGCGCTTCACGCACTTGTTGTTGCTGAGCCGGCGGGCTGACCAGTTGATTGAGCGCCAGATAACCCTGCAACTTGTCGAGGTTGACCAATTGATCCAGCCGCTCGCTCAGGGCCGCTTGCCGTTCCAGCAATTGCTGCTGATCGGCGGCGCGCACCAGGAAGAACTGGCTGGTCGGCTGATAGCCGGTAATCCGCGCAATGGTCTGCGCCTCATCGGTCAGGCGTTGTGGCGCGCCGACCCACTGGCGGATGTCGTTCTTGCTCTCCAGTTGCAGCAGGCCACCGACGCAGAAGGCGATCAGCAGGGCCAGCAACACTGGCGTCCTGATGTGTTCGAGCAGGTTTTCCCGCAGTCGCACCAGACGCTCGGCCAGTTGCAGCGGCCATTGCGCCGGGCGCAGTTCGACGTTCTTCAGCAACGCCGGCAGCAGGCACACCGCCGACAGGTAGGCGCCGAGCAAACCGGCGGCGGAGAACACCGCGATCTGGGTCAGCGCCGGGAAAGGCGTCCAGGCCAGCGCCAGGTAACCGATGGCGCTGGTGATCAGGCTCAACGTCAGCCCGGACAGGGTCAGGCGCAACGCCGGCCAGCTGTGCCAAGGTTTGAGACTCCAGCTCTTGGACAGGTAGTGCAGCGGGTAATCCACCGCCACGCCGATCAGACTGGAACCGAGCACCAGCGTCATCACGTGCATGTGCCCGAACAGCGCCACGCAGGCCACCGCACCGAACAGCATGCCGACCAGCACCGGAATGAACGCCAGCAGCACCCGCCAGCGGCGGAAGGCGAGCAGCAACAGCAGCAGAATGCCGATGGTGGCGCCGCCGCCGACCCAGGTCATTTCCCGGGTCGCCTGCTGCTGACCGTTGGCGGCGTACAGCAGGCCGCTGGCGGCCAGCAATTGCACGTTGGCACTCGCCGCTTGTTCACGGCTGTGTTGCAGCAGTGCGGCGACTTGCAGCGGTTGATTCATGTCGAAGGCGCTGCCGGTGGTGCGTGCGCGCAGCAGCACCCAGCTTTTGCCGTCGGCGTCGGCGATCAACGCGCCGCTGCCGATGTCCAGTTGCACCGCGCCATGTTGCGGCTGGCTGTTCTGGATGCGCCCGGTCAGGCCCAGCCAGTCGTCCTGGCTCGGCACCAGGCTGAACCCGGTGAACGGGTCGAACAGCGCCTGCACCCGTTGCTGGATGAAGGCGTCGGGATGTTCGGTCAAAAGTTGCCGGTCATCCGCCGAGAGCATCGCCAGCCGACCTTGCAGCAACTGCGTGCGCAGGGCCGGCAGGTCGGCTTGCAGGTTCCACTGGACCTTTTCGAACAGCCCGCTGGCCTGCCATTGCTCGCCCAGGGTCTGGGCCATGGCGACCGCTTGCTGGCGATCGGCGTGACCGACCAGCACCAGCATGTCGCGGTTGAGCGGCTCCTGCATGCGTTGTTCGGCGCGCAGTTCGAGGGCGTCCGGGTGGGTGCCGGGCACCAGTTCCATCAGGTTGGCCGACAGCGGCGCACCGTCGCGCCACTGCCAGGCGCCCAGTGCGACAACCGCCAGCAGCAGGATCAGGAACAGCCAGGGCAGCCTGCGTTCACTCGGCAAAGTCATGTTGCTCCGCGTCGCTCAGAGGTTGGCCGGCGGTGCTGTCCTGCATGCGCAGCACGGTGCTGTCGCCCTGGGTTTCCAGCAGTTCGATGGTGTTCACCAACGCGCCGCCGCTGATGTTGATCTGATTGAACACCTGCTTGAGCAGCACCGAACGCGGGGTCAGGGTCAGTTGCCATTTCTGCGCATCGCCGCTCAGGGCCAGTTCGAAATCCCTTTGCAGACCGCTGCTGTCGCCTTGCAGCACCGCGAGGAACAAACGGTTCTGTTCGGCCCCGGCGCTCTTGTTCGGCAGCAGTTGCCAGCCGGTGGCATCACGCCGTGCAATGCCCTTGGCGCTGATCCGGTAATCCTGCTGCAGCGGGGTTTTCAGCAGCCACAGCAAACCATGGTTTTTCGCCAGCACGAAGCTGCCCCTGCTGATCAGCGGCTGGGGCAGGGCGCGCAGGTGCTTTTCCTGAGTGAACTGGCCGTGGATCACGTCCGGCTTCGCCAGTTGCTCGCTCAACTGTTGCAGGTCGAAGGCGTTGGCCAGCGACGACAGCGTCAGCAGCGCCAGGGCCCCCAGGGATTTCAACAACACATTCATCGCAGCATCCTTTCCACGGCATCGGTGAAGACTTTCGGCGAGGCCAGTTGCATCTCGCGGCTGCTCATCTCGACCGCCACCTGCACCGAGCTGGCGCGGGTCAGGCGTTCACCGGTCTCGGCATCGGTGATCAGGTAGTGAATCTTCAGGCGGTTTTCCCACTCCACCAGACTGGCGCGCACGTTCAGCCGCTGACCGAACACCGCGCCGCGCACGTAGCGCAGTTGCAGGTCGATCACCGGCCAGGCATAGCCCGAGTCGACCATCTGGTTGTAGTTGTGGCCGATCTTGTCGAGCAGTGCACAGCGCGCCACTTCCAGGTATTTCACGTAATGGCCGTGCCAGACGACGTGCATGGTGTCGACGTCAAAGAACGGCACGAGGATTTCCGTATCGGCGTGAAGCACTCCGGCACTACGCATGCAGCCTCCAGTGTTGCTCGGCGATGCGTTGCAGGCACAGGCGCAATTCACCTTCCAGGGCACGGTCTTCGGTCACCGGCGGGAAGTCCCGGGCCAGTTGCTCGTGCATGGCGGCCAGCGATGGCGGCAGCGGACGCGCGTCTGCATCGCGACCGCGCAGCCATACGCCTTGATTGGCCGCCAGCAACGTGGCGGCGGCGACCTGTTCGGTCAGCTCCAGCACACGAATGGCGTCGCGGGCGGCGATGGTGCCCATGCTCACCTTGTCCTGGTTGTGGCACTCGGTGGAGCGCGAGAACACGCTGGCCGGCATGGTGTTTTTCAACGCTTCGGCGGTCCAGGCACTGGCGCCGATCTGCACAGCTTTAAAGCCGTGGTTGAGCATCGCGCGGTCGGCGCTGGCGCCCGACAGGTTGCTCGGCAAACCGTGGTTGTAACGCTCGTCCACCAGTAGCGCGAGTTGTCGGTCGAGCAGGTCGGCGACGTTGGCCACGAGGTTTTTCAGGCTGTCCATGGCGAACGCGATATGTCCGCCGTAGAAGTGCCCGCCGTGCAACACGCGTTCGGCTTCGGCGTCGATGATCGGGTTGTCGTTGGCGCTGTTGAGTTCGGTCTCGATGAACGAACGCAGCCAGTTCAGGCTGTCGGCCAGCACGCCAAGCACGTGTGGTGCGCAGCGCAGCGAGTAGCGATCCTGCAAGCGGTGCAGCGGCGCGGTCGGTGCGTCGATCGCCAGATCCTTGCGCAGCCACGCGGCGACCTGCATCTGCCCCGGATGCGGCTTGGCGGCGAACAGGCGCTCGTCGAAGTGTTCAGGATTACCTTGCAGCGCCACCACGTTCAGCGCGGTGATGCGGGTGGCCAGTTGCAGCAGGTAATCGGCGCGGGCGTAAGCCAGGCACGCCAGACCGGTCATCACGGCGGTGCCGTTCATCAGTGCCAGCGCTTCTTTCGGACGCAGCACCAATGGTGTCCAGCCCAGTTCGCGATGCACATCGGCAGCCTGGCGGCGTTCGCCACGGAACATCACTTCACGCTCGCCGGACAGGGTTGCGGCGACGTAGGACAGCGGCGTCAGGTCGCCGCTGGCGCCCACCGAACCTTCTTCGGGGATCAGCGGCAAAATGTCGTGTTCAAGGAAGGCATGCAGGCGTTCCAGCAATTCGATGCGCACCCCGGACACGCCGTGGCACAGCGACTGCAAGCGCGCCGCCAGCACCGCGCGGGTGGCCTGGGCATCGAGCAGTTTGCCCAGCCCGCAACCGTGGAACGTGTAGAGATGACGCGGCAGCGCCTCGACGTGATGCAACGGCACTGCGACCACGCAGGAATCGCCGTAACCGGTGGTCACGCCGTAGATCACGCCTTCCTTGTCCAGCAGCGAATCGAGGAACCGCGCGCCCTTGGCGATGCGTTCGCGATAAGGCGCGTCGCTCTGCAACTGCACGGGCGCCTGACGGTTGGCCAGGGCCAGCACGTCTTCGATGCGCAGAGGGCGTTCGCCGAAGGTGACCGGCTCAGGAGTTGGCGTTGTCATCGGTTTTCCAGAATGGGTAAAAGTTGAACCATTGGCACGGTGCTTCGAGGCAATAGTGACTCAGGCGTTGCGCATAGCGGGTGGCCCACTGATGAATGACCTGTTCGCGCTCGCGGCGTGACCACATCACGGCATCGGCGAACGGCTCGAGAGTCAGGCGATAGTGGCCGTCGGGTTGTTTGAGGCACATCAGCAGGTTGACCGGGCATTTCAGCAGGCCGGCCAGCAGCCACGGCCCTTGCGGGAACGGTGCCGGGTGGCCGAGAAAGTCCACGGTCACGCTGCGCCCGCCGTGCAGCGGCACGCGGTCGCCGGCAATCGCCAGCCACTCGCCGCGCTCCAGCCGTTCGTGCAGTTGCAGCATGATCACCGGGTCCAGCTCGCTGACCTGGATCAGCCGCAAGTTGGTCGCCCCAGCCTCGCCCAGCAGGCGATTGAATTGCTCGGCGTGCTTGGTGTGTACCAGCACGTTCATCGTGACTTTCTCGCCCAGTTCCGCCAGCGCCCGGCACACTTCGAGGTTGCCCAGATGCGCGCCCACCAGCAGTTGCCCGCGACTGCCGCGCAACTGATTGCGCAACAGCGCCGGGTCGATGATTTCGATCTGCTCGATCTTCAGCTTGCCGTTCCACACGTCGAGCTTGTCGAGCAGCGAATCGGCGAATGCCATGAACTGGCGGAACACCCGCCATCGGGTCGGGCGCAGTTCGTGGCGACCGCTCCAGTCGGCGAGGCGCTGCTGATACTGCCAGGCACTGCGCCGCGCAGTGCGGCCGAACAGGAAAAAGTACAGGACGATGCCGTACAGCAACGGGCTCAGCAGGCGTCGGCCAAGGACCTTGGCGGCGAACGCGGTGAATTTCATCAGCAGGAAACTGCCGCGCTCTTCGCGGTCGGCCCAGTGCTTCTTGTCGGTCTCGACCGTCATGCGCGCCACCGTCGCCAGAGGATCACAGGCAAGCGCAGCAACATGCCGAAGAACAGGCGCGTGTGCATGCTCGAGATCAGCACGTTGTCGTGGAACAGGCGAAAGTGCGACACGCCGTCCAGCGGGTAATGCACGCTGGTCTGCAACCAGCGCATCGGCTGATTGCGCCATGCCAGGCGCACCAGAATGTCCGAGTCGAAATCCATGCGCTTGCCGATCCGCGCCGAGTCGATCACGCCCAGCGTCGGTTCCAGCGGATATACGCGGAAGCCGCACATCGAGTCGCGAATCTGCAGCGACAGGGTGTTGATCCACACCATCACGTGGGTCAGGTAGCGCGCATACAAACGGCCCTTGGGCACGCTGGCGTCGTACAGCGGATAACCGCAGATCAGCGACTTGGGGTGAGCGCGGGATTCTTCGATGAAACGCGCGACATCCTGCAAGTCATGCTGACCGTCGGCGTCGACCTGCAAGGCATGGCTGAAGCCGAGCCGCGCGGCTTCACGCAGACCGGTCATCACCGCGCCGCCCTTGCCCTGATTGGCAGTGAGGCGCACCAGATGAACCCGCTCGCGCTCGGCCAGCGCGTCCAGCACCGCCGCGCAGGATTTGCTGCTGGCGTCGTCCACCAGAATGCACGGCAGATCCTCGGCGAGCAGGGCGTCGACCACCGTGCCGATGGCGGTTTCGTGGTTGTAGACCGGGATCACTGCGCAAGGATTATGCATCGCCAGTCCCCAGCAGAATCCGCCCGCTGGAGCAGGTGGCGGTGTCGTTGCGATAGGCGAAATACAACTTGCCGCGCTCCGGGTCGAAGCGCAGGTGCAACTGGATTTCATCGCCGGGGCGCACCAGTTGCTGGAATTTCAGCACTTCCATGCCGGCGAACGCGCCGGGCAGGTTCAGCAGTTGCCGACCCAGGTTCAGCGCCCATTCGACCTGCACCACGCCCGGCAGTACCGGGGCCTTGGGGAAGTGGCCGCTGAAGTAGGCCAGATCCGGCGGAACGCTCAATTGCAGGTTCCATTCGCCCTCGGTTTCGGCCTGCTCCAGGATTTCCGGTGCTTTTGGCCGTGGCGCCAACAGCAAGGCTTCGACGTCGGCTTGAGGCAATTTGCCCTGTGAGGTCAGCGGCAGTTGTCGTAGCAGACGCCAGCGGCGGGGCAGGGCCAGGGCTTCGCAATGGTCGCCGAGATGACGGCGCAAGGTTTCGGTCAGGCTGCGTCGACCATGTTCGCGCAAGGCAAACAGGCCGGATTCGCTGAGCACCAGCAGGGCGCCGAGGGACGCGCGGTTTTCCTGCACCACGCCCAGACGCGCTTCGGCGACCCAGTCGTGGGCTACCAGCGCCTGTTCAAGCATCGGCAGGGAAATACGTTTTTCTTCGAGTTTGACGATCCGGTCGAGCCGCCCGAGCAATTCAAAGCGGCCATCGGCCTGAATGCGCGCCGCATCGGCGGTGTGTTCGACATGCCCGGCGGGCAGATAAGGCGAAGCGATCAGCAGGGCGCCGTCGCTGTCCTGGCTCAACTCGACGCCGGCAAACGGCTGCCACAACGATTCGCCCTGACGCCAGGCGATGCCGCCGGTTTCCGAGCTGCCGAGGATTTCCGTCGGCCACTGTCCCAGGCGTTGATGCAGGCTTTGTGCGGCGTCTGCCGGCAGTGCGCCACCGGAGGAAAACACCCGGCGCACAGCACTCAGTGCTGGCCAGTCGAGGTTGTCGCCCATGCGTTTGAGCAGCGCCGGACTGGCGACCCAGGCAAAGGCCGGGTGCTCGCGGCTGGCGCGTTGCAGGTCTTCCGGGAAGGCCAGTTGCTTGCGCAGGAACGGACGCCCGGCGCAGAGCGGCCACAGCACGCGGAACAGCAAACCGTAGATGTGCTGGGTGGCGACGCTGCCGAGGATGCAGGCTTCACCCAGGTCCGCGCCCCATAGTTGCTCAAGGGCTTCGACTTCGTTGGCCAGTTGCCGAAGGGATTTGTCGATGCGCTTGGGCTCGCCGCTGGAGCCGGAAGTGCACAGGCTCAACCGGCACTGGTCGAGATCCAGTTCGGCAGCGGGCAGGGGAGGTTGCAGCAAATCGCTCAGACGAGCGTCACCGGCCTGATCGGTCAGCCACAGATCGACGTCGTTCGACCAGCGCTGGCGGGTCTGCGCTTGCAGATCAGACGGCAGCAACACGCTGACGCCGGCACGCCAGGCGCCGAGCAGGGCGACGGCCAGGTCGGCGGCATCTTCCAGATGTACCGCCAGACGTTGCACGCCGCGCGCTTGCAGACCTGCCGCCAGGCTCAGGGCCTGTTCGCACAGCTGTGCATGATCGAATGCCGGTGCGCTCGTTACCGTGCGCGCCGGCAGGGCCTTGAGCAACAGCTGCTCAAGTTTTATCCAGTTCATGGGCGACCTCTTACCCGTTGTCGTATCAGCCATTCAATGGCAAACATCAGGCCGATCAATCCGTAGGAGATCAGGCCGGTGTACAACATCCACCAGCTCAGCGGCGCCCACAGTGTCAGCAGGGCGGCGCACAAACCGTTGCAAAAGAAAAACACGCTCCAGGCCACGGTGACCTGGCGGGTGTAACGAATCGCCTTGGGCGGCAGTTGCGGTTCACGCAGGCGAGCCAGACGCTCGACCATCGGCGGGCCGTATTTCAGGCTCAGGCTGAACAGCACCAGCATGAAGCCGCTGATCAGCACCGGGTACCAGCGCAACAGCAAAGGGCTGTCGAACACCGCCAGCAGCAGGCAGAACACGATCGCCACGCCGGCCATCCACAAACTGCCGGGCTTGCGTTCGCCGGTCAGCGCCCGGGCCAGCCACAGGCCGCCCAGCAGCAGGCCGAACTGCCATGGCGCGAAATGCTCCATGCCGAAATACACCGCAAAGGGATACAGCAGGCCTGCCAGCAGCAGGCCGAGGCCGATCAGTCGGCTCATGCGGCCGGTTGAACCAGACGGTAGACCGCCTCGACCACGTCGCTGACGGTGCGCACCGACTTGAATTCCTCGGCGGCGATTTTCTTGCCGGTCTGGCGTTTGATGTGATCGATCAGGTCGACGGCGTCGATGCTGTCGATTTCCAGATCCTGATACAGGTTGGATTCCAGGCTCACGCGAGCCGGGTCCAGTTCGAACAGCTCGACCAGGGCATCGCGCAGGGTGTTGAAGATGTCGTCACGAGTTTGCATGGTCCGGTCTCAAGCTGCCTGTTTTGCCGTGACGAACGCCGCAAGGCTCGCCACGTTGGAGAAATGGTTGCGGGTGTCCTTGGCGTCGGCGTCGATCTTGATGCCGTACTTTTTCTGGATCGCCAGGCCGAGCTCCAGAGCATCGACGGAATCCAGGCCCAGGCCTTCGCCGAACAGCGTCTGGTCGTCGCCGATGTCCTCTGCGCTGATGTCTTCGAGGCCCAGGGCGTCGATGATCAGCTCTTTGATGTCACGGTTTAGATCGCTCATCTTCGGCGAGCTCCTTGATAAAGAATTGGTGCAAATAGTCGTTGAGCTTGCGCGAAGCCTGGGGCGCTGGCCCCTGCGCGGCGAAAGTCTGTGGGTCTATATCGGCCCCGACGTGAAAACTGAAGTGCACGCGGCGACTCGGAATGCGATACCAGGGCTCGGCCTTGGTCAGGGTGGTCGGATTGACCTTGATCACTACCGGGGTGACGATTTTCGCACCGCGCAGCGCGATGGCCGCCGCGCCCCGATGAAAGGCCGGTGCCTGACCTGGCTGGGTGCGGGTGCCTTCGGGAAAAATGATCAGCGTCTGCCCGCTCTGCAAGGCACCGGCGGCGGCGTCGAGCATGTCCATGCTGCCGTCGTTGCTGATGTATTCGGTGCTGCGCAGCGGGCCGCGAGTGAAGGGGTTTTCCCACAGGCTTTTCTTCACCACGCAGTTGGCACCGCGCACCAGACCGATGAGAAACACTACGTCGATCAGTGAAGGGTGGTTGGCGATAATCATCTGCCCCGGACGGCCGAGGCGTTCGGCGCCCTGAATGTCATAGGTCAGCACGCCGGTACGGGCCATGAACCGGACAAAAAACCAGAACAGCCGGCTGACGGTCTGGCGTGCCCGTTCGCGATGCGTAATGGCATCGCCCGGCAGACAACCGAGCAATGGAAATACCAGCAGGCGCAGGCACAGACCACCGAGCCCGAACAGGGCGAAGCTGGTGGCAGTGGCCAGCAGACGCCAGTAATAGGCGTCGCGGTTTTTTCCGATCACGGGTTGCGTTGCCAGGTCCATAGACGAGTCTTCCAGGCATGTTGGCAATGGGGTTGCTGACCGAGCAGGGTTCGCAGCAGATTCAGTGCGTGGGGCCACTGCGTTTTTGACCGTGCTTCGGGGGCGCTGTTCAGGGTCAGCCGCCAGTCGGTACCGGGGGTGAGCAACAGCCCGACCGCGTAGGGAAACGGTACGTCGTCGATCCACGTCGAATAGGCTTCGGGCGGTTGTTCCTCGGTGATCACCAGCAGCACCGCCGGGGCGCCTTCGCTCAGCAACGTGGCCGCTTCGAGCATGCCGTGTTCGAGGCCGTCGCCAGCCGCAGCGAGTGCGGTCATTTCGCTGGTTTCGCCGCGCATGATCGACCACAGGCCGATGATCGCGTTGTGCACCGACAGGCTGAACTGGGTTGGCGACAGCGGCTGATCGTTGGCCAGATCGCTGAGGATTTCAAAGGTGCGCGGGGTTTCGCCGTGCCGGGAGACGAACACCAGCGGCAGGTTTTCCCGACCGTCGGCCAGCGGCCAGCCGACACTGAACGCCATCCGCGCCAGACGGCTGAGACGACGGCGCTGCATGGCCGGCAGAAACGAAACATCGGGTGCGGCATCGCTGCTTTCGAGCACGACCGGTTGTCGGCTCCAGGCTTGCCAGGCTTCCACACTGTCGAGCCCGGGAGCCCAGGCGCGCCATTGGGCGATGTTGAAGTTGATCACGGACATTTATCCCGCCCCTGCGGGCTGAGTTGACGCGGTTTCGCCAACGTCGCCGCTGAGCTGATTTAGCCTGAAATGGCATGGCGCGTGGCGCCGGGTGGCGCGCATTATCCCGGTGCGACGAGTGTGTAGCAAATGCTGGTTACATTTTGAACGACGAAATGAACCGAATGGTACGCGGCAAGAGCTATCACTTGGCCATTATCCAGATTGTCGGGTGTCTGTCTGTCAGGCGAATCGGCGATCATCGGGTGTCTTTGCGCCGTATTCATTGGGATATTGGCGCCCGACTCTGTAGTCCGTGCCCATCGAGGTAGCGAACCGGCACCGGGCACCACTACACTCGGTCATTCTTTGATACACGGAGGTTTTGTCATGCGGCGCGTGGTGTTCAATCAGAAAGGTGGCGTGGGCAAATCCAGCATTGCCTGCAATCTGGCGGCGGTAAGCGCCAGCGAGGGTTATCGCACGCTGTTGGTCGACCTCGATGCCCAGGCCAATTCCACTCAGTATCTGACCGGGCTCACGGGTGATGACATTCCGATGGGCATTGCCGATTTCTTCAAGCAGACCCTGTCTTCCGGGCCGTTCTCGAAAAAGAATCAGGCGGATATCTACGAAACGCCGTTCGACAACCTGCACATCATCACCGCCACTGCCGAACTGGCTGACCTGCAGCCCAAGCTTGAGGCCAAGCACAAGATCAACAAGCTGCGAAAGCTGCTCGACGAGTTGTCGGAAGATTACGACCGGATCTATCTGGATACGCCACCGGCGCTGAATTTCTACGCGGTCTCGGCACTGATTGCCGCCGATCGGGTTTTGATTCCCTTTGACTGCGACAGCTTCTCGCGTCAGGCCCTGTACGGTCTGATCGCCGAGATCGACGAGTTGAAGGAAGACCACAACGAAGGCCTGGAAGTCGAAGGCATTGTGGTCAACCAGTTCCAGGCCCGGGCCAGCCTGCCGCAGCAGATCCTCGACGAATTGATCGCCGAGGGCCTGCCGGTGCTGCCGGTCTACCTCGCCAGTTCAGTGCGCATGCGCGAGTCGCATCAGGCCAACACGCCGCTGATCCACCTCGACCCACGGCACAAGCTGACGCAACAGTTCGTCGAACTGCATAACCTGCTCGAAGACGCCTGAAGCCTTGTCAGATGCCCTGGCTGCGCAGCCAGGCCATCAACTGCGGCAACGGGAAGGCCCCACTCTGACGGGCGACTTCCCGGCCGTTGCGGAACAGAATCAGGCTCGGAATCGAACGAATCCCCAACTGCGCCGACAACTGCTGATTGGCCTCGCTGTCCAGCTTGGCCAACCGGCACTTGCCCGCCAACTGCGCAGCCGCCTGCTCGAACACCGGCGCAAACGACTTGCACGGCCCGCACCAGTCCGCCCATACGTCCACAAGTAACGGCAGATCACCCTTGATCTGACTGGCGTAATCGCCTTGTTTGAGCTCGAACGGCTTGTTCAACAGCACCTCGGACTTGCAGCGCCCGCACTTCGGGTGATCGTTGAGGCGCTCGGCGGGAATGCGGTTGAGGCCGTTGCAGGAGGGGCAGGGGATGAGGAGTGGGTCGGTCATGATCGGAATCCGGTGGAGAGCTGATAACTCCTAGTTGGAGACGTTTGCTCATATTTTCAATCGTGCAGTGTTTGGCTGTGAGCCTAGGCTGAGATGAACCGGCTGAGTCCGTTGGTCTGCTCGGCCGTATCGCAACTTGCGATAATGTTGATCTGTGATTAACTCCCCATAGCAGAATGCGATAAGGATGTTGCATGCATGTCATCACCGGAAAACGAATACGAGAAGCGAAGGCCAAATGGCCTAACGCAGCTACAGCACTGGACCACTGGCTGGAAGTGGCGAAAGGGAGCAAATCGCCAGATTTTGCGGCGCTGGAGGCCTTGTTTCCAGCTGTCGACAAAGTGGGTGATTTTCACGTTTTCGATATTGGCGGTAACAAGCTCAGGTTGATCGCCTATGTCAGATTTCGACCTCAAAAGTTGTACATCAGACATGTGTTGGATCATCGCGAATATGACCGCGGTAAATGGAAGGAGGCTAAGGCATGAGTGTTCTGATCAAAAAAGCCGCTGAGCACTGGGAGTTCGTTTCGCCCTTGCTGCGCAAGCCGAAAAGCGAAGACGACTACGACAGGCTCGTTCAAGCCCTTGACGAGTTGCTCGAAATGACGGGCGATGATGAGTCTCATCCTTTGATGAGCCTGGTGGATATCATCGGTGACTGGATTGAAGAATGGGATCGGGTGCATCACCCGGTGCCTAAACCGCCCGGTTTTGAAGTTTTGGGATATTTGATGCGTGAGCATGGTTTGACCCAGAGCGATTTGCCGGGTGTGGGGACTCAGTCTGTTGTTTCGGAAATCCTCAGTGGAAAGCGCCAGTTGAATCTGCGGCAGGTCCGCTGGCTGGCCGAGCACTTCAAGCTACCTGTGGACGTGTTTATCTGAAAGGAAACCAGTGTGTTCAGAGTCGTGGCCTTTGCACTCTGAGCATGTCGCGCGGCTTTTTCAGCCGGCGCTGTCATCTAGCAGGTTGCCTGATGGGAGGGTGCACGGCTCCAAGACAGGAGACCGTGCGCTTCATGAGGAACAACTGATCTCCAAATGCTTGCCCCACTCCGGCGGCCGTTCCGCGTAACTCTCCATTCCAGGTTGTTCCTCGAATGGATTGCTCAACACCGCGTGCAATCGGCGCACTTCGGAATAGTCACCCTGCTCGGCGGCATCAATCGCCTTCTGCGCCAGATAGTTGCGCAGGATGTACAGCGGATTCACCGCATGCATGCGCGCACGGCGCTGTTCCTGATCGGTCGCGCCATCGCGTGCGACGCGGGCGACATAGCGCTCGCCCCAGGCATCGAAACCCTTGATATCGACGAAGTCATCGCGCAGGCGAGCGACGGCCTGTTCGGCTGACTCTTCGCCCAGGCGGCGGAAGAACAGCGTGTAATCGACGCCGCTGTTCTGCATCAGTTGCAGCAGTTGTTCCAGCAGTTGCTGGTCGTCGTCCTCGGCGGTGGTGAAGCCGAAGCGGCGGCGCATCAGGTCAAGGTAATGGGCCTGGAACAGTGGCAGGTACAAACCGAGGGTTTCGCGCAGGGCTTCAACGCTGATGAACGGCGTCAGGGCCTGGGCCAGGGCGCTGAGATTCCACTGGCCGACCGGCACCTGATTGCTGAAGGAGTAGCGGCCCTGGTCGTCGGAGTGGTTGCAGATGAAGTTCGCATCGAAATCGTCGAGGAAGGCGAACGGGCCGAAGTCGAAGGTGATGCCGAGGATCGACATGTTGTCGGTGTTCATCACGCCGTGGCAGAAACCGTAGGCCTGCCATTTGGCGATCAGTTCGGCGTTGCGCTCGACGATCTCGCGGAACATCGCCAGATACGGCTCCGGCTGTTCCAGGCATTCGGGGTAGTGCATCGCCAACAAGTGTTCGCCGAGCAGCTTCTGCTGCTCGGGACGTTTGGTGTAATAGAAATATTCGAAATGGCCGAAACGGATGTGGCTCGGCGCCAGGCGCAGCACCATCGCGGCGCGTTCCTGTTTCTCACGCCAGACCGGGGTGTCGGAGCCGATCACGCAGGCGGCGCGTGAAGACGGGATGTTCAGCGCATGCAGCGCTTCGGAAGCGAGGAACTCGCGGATCGACGAGCGCAGCACCGCGCGGCCGTCGCCCATGCGCGAGAACGGCGTCTGCCCGGCGCCCTTCAGATGCAGGTCCCAGTGCTCGCCTGCCGCGTTGTAGACCTCTCCCAGCAACAACCCGCGACCGTCGCCCAGTTGCGGGGTGTAGCCGCCGAACTGATGTCCGGAATAGACCATCGCCCGTGGCTCGGCATCGGCCCACAACTTGTGGCCGCCGAACAGCTCGGCAAATTCCTGGGTGTCGGCCACTGCCGGGTCCAGATCCAGCAGCGCCACGGCTGCCGGGCTGGCAACCACCAGTCGCGGATTGTCGATCGGTTCGGGCAGCACATGGGCCGAGAACGCATCGCCCAGGCGGGCGAAGCGGTTGTCGAAGGTCAGTTCGTCGAGGGCTTTCAAGGACCGGCTCCAGCAGAATGTCCGAGCATTCTGCTGGGAATGGCCGGGTTAGTCGAGCTTGGCCGGCGGCGGTTCCTGCAACGGTTTCTGGTCGTCGCTGACCGGCACGATGGTTTTGGTTTCCGGCTCGATCGGCACCATCTTGTATTCCTGACCGTGGAGGTTCTTCAGGTAAACCTCCATCTGGCGGAACGAGATGTTGATGTGCTGCTTCTTGAACTCGCGGTTGATGAAGCGGTTGACCTCATCGAGCACCGGGTTGCGGTCGCCGAGATCGCGCACATGCATGCGCAATTCGTGGTCGAGGGTGCTTTCGCCGAAGTTGAGGAAGTACACGTGCGGCTCGGGTTCCTTGAGCACGCGCGGGTTTTCCCGGGCGGCCTTGAGCAGCAGTTCCTTGACCAGATCCAGATCGGAGCCGTAATCGACGCCGAGTTTAAGGGTCACCCGGGTGATAGTGTCGGTCAGCGACCAATTGATCAGTTGCCCGGTGATGAACGTCTTGTTCGGGACAATGATGTCCTTGCGGTCGAAGTCGGTGATGGTCGTGGCGCGGATGCGGATCTTGCTCACCGTGCCCGACAGGTTGCCGATGGTGATGGTGTCGCCGATCCGCACCGGGCGCTCGAACAGGATCATGATGCCGGAGATGAAGTTCGCGAAAATCTCCTGCATACCGAAACCGAGACCCACCGACAGCGCCGCCACCAGCCATTGCAACTTGTCCCAGCTGACGCCGAGGGTCGACAGGGTCGAGACGAAACCGACCCCGGCGATCACGTACGACAGCAGCGTCGTAGTCGCGTAGGCACTGCCCTGGGCCAGATTGAGCTTCGACAACACGAACACTTCAAGCAGGCCCGGCAAGTTGCGGGCGAGCGCAAAGGTGATGCCGATGATGATCAACGCGCCGAGCATGTCGCCGATGCTGATCGGCACCATGCTCATGTTGGCGCCGGTGCCGCTGGTGTATTCGTAGAGGGTGATGTTGTCGAGGTACGAGAACACGGTGATCAGGTCGGCCCAGACCCAGTACAGCGCGGCGATGAAACCGCCGAGCAGCGCCAGACGGATCAGGCGCAGGGACTGTTCGTTGACCTTTTCGATGTCCAGGGTCGGTTCTTCGATCACTGCTTCGCCGTCGCCGGCTTCCTTGGCTGCCTGACGTTTGGCCAAGGCGCGCTGGTAAGCCAGGCGACGTGCCGCGACCGCGAGGCCACGGACGAAAGTGGCTTCGATCACCAGCCAGAACATCAGCAGGTACAGGGTGTTGATCAAGCGGTCGCTGAGCTTCAGCGCGGTGTAGTAGTAGCCGAAGCACACGGCGACGAACAGCGCGATAGGCAGCAGGGTGAACATCACGCCCACGGCCTTGCGGAACAGCGAGGCGTTTTCGTGGGTCGGGCTGCTGATCAGCAGACGGCTGAGCAGCCACGCCATCAGGGCGTAGCAGGTCAGCACCACCGGCATGCCCAGTACATCGTCGGCCAGCGCCGCCGGTTGCAGTTCGGCAACCGCCACCACGGCCACCAATGCCATGACCACCAGTCCGAGGCGACGCACCCAGCCTTGCAGGAATTCGACCTGCGGCTTTTCCCAGCGGAAGTGCAATTCGGCCACGCCACCCGGCGCGAGGATCCGGTAAGCGGTGTAGAACACCAGCCACGCCTGGGCCATTTGCAGCAGCGCCGCGCCCATGTTGGCATTCTGCCCACGGGCGTCGATCTGCAACGCCAGCCCGCACAGGGCCAGGCCCAGCGCCACCGGCATCGCCAGCAGAATATTGATCAGGATCGCCTGCGGCGTGTGCCACTGGCTGTCACGCTTGAAGTGGCCGATATCCTGGTGAACCTTGTTCAGGCGCGAATACAGTTGCTTGCGGCGCCACAGCAGCGCGCCGATCAGCAGTGCCAGCGGCAGGAACAACAGCGGTCGCTGGGTCAGGCCGTCGGTCAGTTCGCTGAAGCTCGAGGCCAGCGGCAACGTGTCGATCTGACGCTTCAGGCGCTCCGGCACGCCGCGCATCCATTCGGTGTCCAGCGGCTTGTTGCTGGGAATCCAGAACATCTGCTCGTCGAGGGTCGCGCGCAGGCTTTGCGCAGTGCTCAGCAATTGTTTCTGGTTCAGTTGCAGGGTGATCGATTCGTTGAGCATCGCGCTCAACTCGCGACTCAGCCGTTCCAGCAGATCGACGCGAGTGTTGGCCAGCTCCAGCAGACTTTTGCGCAGTTGCGGCGTGACTTGCTCCGGCGGCTGGGTGGACAGCAGGTTGTCGACGTAGGTCGCCGGATTGCTCAGCTGTTCGCGCTGCTGGTTGATTTCGAACTGGTACAGGCGAATGTCGGCGATCTGGTCCGCCAGGTCGCGGTCGACCTTGAGGCGCGGCAGCGCCTGTTTCTGTTTATAGAGAATCTTCGACAGCAGAAGGCTGCCCTTGAGCACGTTGATCTGCTCGTCGAGGGCCGAATCGCTCTGGGTAACGCTGTCCAGTTGCTGCTTGGTCTGCAGGTTCTGCTGGGTGAGTTCGTTGAGGCGGTCAGTGCTTTTTAGCAGGTAGTCGGAGAGCTTGAGGTTGGCCGCGCTTTCCGTGGCGAGCAGGGCGCTGCTGCCGGACTTCTGGGCCTCGATCGACTGCTGCGTCACGGTTTCCTGCGACAGGGTCAGACGTTTCTGGTTGATCAGGGTTTGCAGTTCCTGGATCTCGCGGTCCAGACGGTCGGACTTTTCCGAAAGCAGGTCATGCTGGCTGTTGCCCAGATCCTGCAATTGGTTGTTGCCGGCCAGTTCCTGACGGCGCAGCGGGATCAGCGCGTTCAGGGCGGCCAGCTCGGCGTTGAGCAGGTCGCGCTGCTCGGCGCTGACGGTTTTGCCGGCGTCCTTGCCGGTCTTGAGGATGTTATTGATCTGCTGGATGCGCGTCTGGCTGCTGGAAATCTCGGCCTGGGCACGCTCGGGGCGGGTCTGGGCGGTGATGATCAGGCTGTTGGCGTCGGCCAGGGCCTTTTGCAGATCGCTTTGCTGGGTCGAGCGCTCGGTGAGCATCTGCTCCAGCTGCTGAATGTTTTCCTTCGGGAAGCGCTGCGCCACCGGCACTACGGCGCTGGCCTTGAGGCGGGTCAGTTCGCGCGAATTCTCGATAGTCTGCTTCGGCGCCGTGGCCAGTTGCTGCTTGAGGTCGATCAGCTTCTGTTCGTAGTCACGCCGGTTATTGAGCTGGTTCAGCGTGTTTTGCAGGACCGTCTGCAGGGCCTTCTTGTCGGCCTCGGGCAGTTTGCTGTCGGTGAGCTTGTCCAGGCTGGCCTGCACGGCGTCGCTGGACGGCGGTTCTGCGGCCTGCAGCGGGCCGACAGTAAGACTCAGGCCCAGCAGGGCCGCGAGGAAAAAGGAGCGCAGGGTAGGCATAGAGACCGGTCAAGCAAGTGAGAGTGGACGCAGTTTAGAGGAAGAGCCCGGGGCCCGGGCGACTTCCTTCGGGGAATCTGACGCCCACTTTGGCGATCTTGTTCCCGTCCATGACCGCAACCGTCCAGTGGGTGTTGTTCCATTCCACCTGGTCGCCAACGATAGGTGCACCGCCGACTTTCTGGGCAATGAAGTGGCCCAGGGTCATGTCCGGATCGATGCCTTCGGCGGGCAGGCCGTACAGGGCGGCAACCGCTTTGAGCTGGGCATCTCCTTCGAGCACGAAGTCGCCGAAGAAGCGCAGATCGAGGCCGCGTTGCGGCGCCTGGCTGAACAGTTTTCCGAGGGCCGGAAGGTTGTGTTCATGGCCGATAACACACAGCAAATCATCGACTTCCAGCACCGTACTACCCGACGGATGGAGCAGTTGCTGGCCGCGAAACAGGGCGGCGATACGGGTGCCTTCGGGCATTTTCAGTTCGCGCAGGGGCGAACCGATGCACCATTTTTCCGCGCCGAGTTTGTAAACGAACAGTTCCCACTCGCTGGTGACGTGCACTTCGAGGGCGGCGCGGGAAATCGGCGCCGGCTCCGGCGGCACCGTCACCTTGAGCAGCTTGGCCACCCACGGCAGGCTCGTGCCCTGCACCAGCAGCGACACCAACACGATAAAGAAGGCGAGGTTGAAGTACAGCTGCGCATTCGGCAGCCCGGCCATCAGCGGGAATACCGCCAGAATGATCGGTACCGCGCCACGCAGGCCGACCCAGGAAATGAAGGCTTTCTCGCGGCCGTGGAAGGCCTTGAACGGCAGCAACCCGACCACCACCGACAGCGGCCGCGCGAACAGAATCATCCACAGTGCCAGGCCCAGAGCAGGCAGGGCGATCGGCAGCAAGTCGTGAGGAGTGACCAGCAAACCCAGCACCAGGAACATGCCGATCTGCGCCAGCCACGCCATGCCGTCGAGCATGTGCAGAATGCCGTGACGGCTGCGCACCGGCCGGTTGCCGATCACCAGACCGCACAGGTACACAGCGAGGAAGCCGCTGCCGTGCAGGGCGTTGGTCAGGGCGAACACCACCAGACCTCCGGCGATCACCAGAATCGGATACAGGCCGGCCGCTAGATTGATCCGGTTGACCAGTTGCAGCATCAGCCAGCCGCCGCCCAGGCCGATCACCCCACCGATGCCGAACTCGCGGATCAGATGGGTCAGCAGGCTCCAGTGCAGGCCGGTCTGGCCGCTGGCGAGCATGTCGATCAGGGTCACGGTGAGGAACACTGCCATCGGGTCGTTACTGCCGGATTCGATTTCCAGGCTGGCGGTCACCCGCTCGTTCAGGCCCTTGCCGCCAAGCAGCGAGAACACCGCCGCGGCATCCGTGGAACCGACGATGGCGCCGATCAGCAGGCCTTGAATAAGGTTGAGATCGAACAACCACGCGGCGGCCATGCCGGTGAGGCCGGTGGTGATGAGTACCCCGACCGTCGCCAGCGACAAAGCCGGCCATAGGGCCACGCGGAAACTGGACACCCGGGTGCGCAAGCCGCCGTCGAGCAGGATCACCGCCAGCGCGAGGTTGCCGACCAGATAGGCCGTCGGGTAGTTATCGAAAATGATGCCGCCGCCATCGACCCCGGCAGTCATGCCGACCGCGAGGATGATCACCAGAATCGGGATGCCGAGACGGGAAGAAAGGGAGCTGACAAGAATGCTTGCGCCTACCAGCAACGCGCCGATCAAGAACAGGCTGTTGATGGTCGTCGCATTCAAAGGCAGTACTCCAGAAGCGGAAAGACGGGCACAAACTGACCATGCAGTCTGCGTGCCAGCGATTCTAACCTGTTGAAATGTGATGCTGTCAAAAAGGTTTTTCAGCGGGGGATTCGGGATTTGGGTTCGGCTTGCGATTGCTGCCCTCACCCTAGCCCTCTCCCGGAGGGAGAGGGGACTGACCGAGTGGCTCTCTCGAGTTACATCGACCTGAAATAGCGAGTCGAACTCAGGTCTTGAAACGCACGAAGATCTGCTCCCTCCCCCTCGCCCCCTTTAGGGGGAGAGGGGGTAGCTTTTGATCTTGACCTTGATCTAACAAATCAAAGGCTAAACCGCCCAACCATATTGTTCAGATCCAGCGCCAATCGCGACAGCTCATTACTCGCCGCACTGGTCTGATTCGCGCCGGTCGCCGATTGCACCGACAGATCGCGGATGTTCACCAGGTTGCGATCCACTTCCCGCGCCACTTGCGCCTGCTCTTCGGCGGCGCTGGCGATCACCAGGTTGCGCTCGTTGATTTCGACGATGGCCGTGTTGATGGTGTCCAGCGACAGACCGGCGCCACGGGCGATGTTCAGGGTCGACTCGGCGCGCTCGGTGCTGTTGCGCATCGAATCCACGGCGTGTTCGGTGCCGCTCTGGATGCTGCCGATCATGCGCTCGATTTCGCTGGTCGACTGCTGGGTGCGGTGCGCCAGTGCACGGACTTCGTCAGCCACCACGGCAAAACCGCGACCGGCTTCACCGGCACGGGCCGCTTCGATCGCGGCGTTGAGCGCGAGCAGGTTGGTCTGGTCAGCCAGGCCACGGATCACGTCCAGCACCTTGCCGATGTCGCGGGATTCGTTGGCCAGGTCGCCGATCAGGGTCGCGGTGCTCTGCACATCGGCGCTCATGCGTTCGATGGCGCTGACGGTTTCCTGCACCAGATCGCGGCCGTCGCCGGCGGAGGTGGTGGCGTTCTTCGAAGCTTCCGAGGTGCTGACGGCGTTGTGTGCAACTTCTTCCACCGCGCTGGTCATCTCGTTGACCGCCGTGGCGGCCTGCTCGATTTCGTTGTTCTGCTGGGTCAGGCCTCGGGCGCTTTCGTCGGTGACGCTGTTCAGCTCTTCGGCGGCGGAGGCCAGTTGGGTGGCCGAGCCGGAAATCCGCTGCAGGGTGTCGCGCAGCTTCGACTGCATCTTGGCCATGGCCGCCAGCAGGCGTCCGGCTTCGTCGGTGCCGTCCACGTGGATCGGCTGGGTCAGGTTGCCTTCGGCGATGGTTTCCGCTGCATCGAGTGCCTTGGCGATTGGCTTGGTGATGCTGCTGGTCAACAACCAGGCGAACAGGAAGGTCAGGCCGGTGGCGATGATCAACAGGGTCACGACCAGATTGAACGACATCGAATACTGATCCGTGGCGCCCTGATTGGTCTCGGCGATCTGTTGGGTGTTGATCTCCAGCAAACGCGCGAGAGCGGTATTCACCGCTTCGGAATTGGCGAGCAAATCGGTGTTGAGCATCTGCCGCAGTTCGTCGATCTGATTGTTGCGTGACAGAGTCTTCATCCGGTCTTCGAGCTGGCGGTACTGTGCCAGCAACTGCACGTACTGATCGTAAGCCGCGCGTTCTTGCGGGCCATCGATCAGCGGCTCGTAGGCGCGTTGCGCGTCGGTGATCTGCCGGTTGCGCAAATCGAACAGCTCGATGGTTTTTTGCTGGACGTCTGGCTCGCGGTTGATCAGCAACCGATACGACAGCACGCGCAGGCGCAGGGTCAACTGGGTGAATTCGTCGAGGGCCTTGATCGAAGGCACGCTGGCGGTGGCGATGTCTTCGCCTGCTGCGCGGATCTTGCTCATCTGGTTCAGGGCGAACACACCAAGAATCAGCATCAGGCCGCCGATCAGGGCGAAACCGGTGAACGCCCGGGGGGCGATGTTCATATTGCGAAGGGACATGGGGCGTATACCAGGAAGGGCCGCATCCATGCGGGCTGAGACTGCTGTTGGGTGACTTATCGGTCATACGACTAAAGTCTTGAGTCGGTGCGCGTATTTGTCGCATCCGCACGCAAGCGACGAAGTGCAGGAACCAGATCGGCAGATGACAGTCTCTAAGACTCGCAAGAACGGTCGAGCCGCCAGGAAAATCAAGGCCTTGCGCCGGTTTAACCCTGGCGTCAACGACGACTTTTCTTTATCGTACGCGCCCTTTGAAAAAGCCCCGGAAGATCAAAATGTTGGAAGCATCCCTCAGCCAATTGGAACAGCTCGTCAGCGACCTGGTGCAACAAAACCAGACCCTGTCGCAAACCAACCAGACCCTGTCCACGGAACTGGCCCAGGCCAAGGATGAAAACGAAAGCCTGCAACTGAGCCTGATGGAACAGGAAGAAAAGCACGGCGCCACCGCCGCGCGCATCCAGGCCCTGGTTGATCGCGTCAACGCAGGTCCTGTCAGCGCATGAACCACGGCACAGCAGGGGTAAAAGTCATCTCCATCATGGGGGAGGACTATTCGATCAAGGCACCGGCCGGGGAAGAACAGACTCTGCTGGACGCCGCATTGATGCTCAAGGCCGCGCTGGCCGATACCAAGCGCAAATACCCGACCCTGATCGGCGATCGCCTGCTGGTATTGGCGGCGATGAATCTGTGCTCGCAGCAGATTGAAATGAAGAAGCAGCATCAGGAAGAACTCGAGCGTTACCAAGAGCAAGTCAGCGCCACGGTCGAGACCATCGCCAAGACCATCAATCAGGGTTGATGGGGTTGCGCACAACCAAAGAATAAGATTGTCGATTGGTTTGTATACAATCGGCACGGCTGTTGCAGTGTTTCAGCCTCTTATTCTTTGGGGGTGCTCCATGCAGTTCTGGCGTCGCAGTATTCAATGGCAGCTGATCCTCGGTATGGGCACCGCCCTGCTGGTCAGCATTCTGATCGTGGTTGGCATTTATACCCTGGTGGTCAACCGCCTCGCCCAGAGCTATCTGGTCGAACAGGCGCTGCCGTCGAGCATCGAAGCGACGCGCAACGACATCGAACGAATCCTCGTTCAACCTCTCACCGCCGCCAAGGACATCGCCAGCAACACCATGGTCCGCGACTGGCTGGCCAATGGTGAAGACTCCGGCAAAACGGCGGGCTTCGCGCAGTATCTGGAAGGCATCCGCGCCGAACACAAGGCGTTTACCGCGCTGATCATCGGCACCGAATCCAATCACTACATCACCGAAAAAGGCCTGGATCGCACCCTGAGTCGCGACAAACCGGCCGATGCATGGTTCTACTCCTTCCTCGACAGCAATCAGCCCCGAACCCTGAACATCGACAACGACGGAGCCACCGGAGAGCTGGCACTGTTCATTGATTTGAAGGTGGAGCAGGCCGGCAAAGTGGTCGGCGTGGCGGGTCTTGGATTGAGCATGAAAGAGCTGTCGGAGCTGATCCACAACTTCAGCTTCGGCGAGCGCGGGAAGGTCTATCTCGTGCGTTCCGACGGTTTGATCCAGGTCCATCCCGAAGCACAGTTCAGCGGCAAGCGCACCTTGAGCGAGCAGATCGGTGGCGCAGCAGCACAAGCGGTCATGGGCCATAAAGTCGCCGCCAACAGCAGCTTCCAGCGCGACGGCGAAGACTTCCTCGCCTTCAGCCTGCCTTTGCGCGATCTTGGCTGGACCCTGGTGGCCGAAGTGCCACAGTCGCAGATCTACGCCGAAGCCCGCCGGGCGATGTGGATGAGCAGCGGCATCGGTCTGGCGGTGGCGCTGGTTTGCCTGGCGCTGGTGATCTGGCTGGCTCAGGGATTGGTGCGACCGATTCGTCAGGTAACAGCTGCGCTGGTAGCAATCGGTAGCGGCGGTGGAGATTTGACCCATCGGTTAGATTCCAGCCGCGCCGACGAACTGGGCGACCTCGCCCGGGGCTTCAACCGTTTCCTCGACAGCCAGCGCGGGATGATCGGCGAAGTGCTGACCACCAGTGAACGTCTGCGCGTTGCCGTCGGTCAGGTGGCCAGGGTTGTGGATAACACCGCCGAACGCTCCGGTCGCCAGCAGGAAATGACCGATATGGTTGCCACCGCCGTCCACGAGATGGGCCTGACGGTGCAGGAAATCGCCCAGAACGCCGGTAATGCGGCGCTCGTCTCGCAAACCGCCCGTGATGAAGCGATGCAGGCGCGGGAAGTGGTCGGCGGGTCGATTCGCCATATAGAAAGTATGTCCGATGAAATTGGCGTCGCGGCCGGCGCGGTGGGTGAGTTGGCGCATCAGGTGGCGTCGATTGATCAGGTGCTGGCGGTGATTCGCGGGGTGTCGGAGCAGACCAATCTGTTGGCGTTGAACGCTGCCATCGAGGCAGCCCGAGCCGGCGATATGGGGCGTGGTTTTGCGGTGGTGGCCGATGAAGTGCGCACCTTGGCGCGTCGGACTCAGGCGTCTACCGACGAGATCCAGCAGATGATCGGCAGCCTTAAGCAGGGGGCGGAGAATGCTGTGTCTTCAATGCGTACCGGGCAGGCCGCGACGGGGACAGGAGTTGAGTCGAGCCAGCGTACGGGGGCTTCTTTGACTGCGATTACCGGGCAGGTCGAGCGCATCAGCGACATGAACCATCAGGTGGCGACGGCGACTGAGGAACAGTCGGTTGTGACTGAGGAGATCAACCGTAACGTGCAGGGGATTTCCGATCTGGCCCGGGCGACGGCGGGGGAGGTTCGGGCGTGTCGCGAGGATTGTCAGATGCTGCAGCGGCTGGCGGATGATCTGGCGCGGCAGATGGGTGGGTTCAAGTTGAGTTGAGTTAAGTGCCAAGATCCAAAGAGCCCCTCACCCTAGCCCTCTCCCAAAGGGAGAGGGGACCGATTGGGGGATGCTCTGGAGATGTGTCGACCTGAAAGTGCTTCGCCGAATCCATAATCAAATCGGTTTTTCAGGTCGATGTGCGGCGTAAGACACCTCGGTCGGCTCCCTCTCCCTCCGGGCGGTCCGACGTTTCGGGAGGGTTGGGGTGAGGGCCGGCTTTAGAACCACGCATCCTGCATTGCCAGACACGTATCATCCCGCGCCTCCAGCAACGCCAGCTCATGCTGGCACCCCGGCACTTCCCACGTCAGAAAATAACGCGCCGCCTGCAACTTGCCCTTATAGAAGTCGGCATCCGCCACATTCCCCTTGGCCAACCCTTCCTCGGCCCGAATCGCCTGCTCCAGCCAGCGCCAGCCTATCACTGCATGCCCGAATACCTTCAGGTACAGCGCCGAATTCGCCAGGCTGCTGTTGACCTTGCCTTGAGCCAGATCCGTCAGCAGGCCGATGGTCACGCTCTGCAGGCGCGCCACCAGTTTCTCCAACGGCTCACGCAGTGCGGTCAACGATTCGTACGCCACCGCGCGTTCGGCGGTGTCGGCGATCAGTCGAATCAGCTGCTTGAGCCCGGCACCACCGTTCTGCGCCAGTTTGCGCCCGAGCAAGTCCAGCGACTGAATGCCGTGAGTGCCTTCGTGGATCGGGTTCAGGCGGTTGTCGCGGTAGTACTGCTCCACCGGGTATTCACGGGTGTAGCCGTGGCCGCCGAGAATCTGGATCGCCAGTTCGTTGGCCTTGAGGCAGTACTCCGATGGCCAGGATTTGACGATCGGTGTCAGCAAATCCAGTAGCTCATGAGCCTGTTTGCGCTCGGCCTCGGTTTCCAGTGTGGTGGTGTCATCGAACAGTCGCGCCGCATACAGGCCGAGATCGAACGCACCTTCAACGTAGGATTTCTGCATCAGCAGCATGCGTCTGACATCGGCGTGCTGAATGATCGCCACCGGCGCCGTCGTCGGATCCTTGCTGTCCGGCACCCGGCCCTGCGGGCGTTCGCGGGCGTACTCCAGCGAGTACAGGTAACCGGCATAACCAAGCATCACCGCGCCCATGCCGACGCCGATCCGCGCTTCGTTCATCATCTGGAACATGTAGCTCAAGCCGTGATGAGGCTTGCCTACCAGATAACCGACACACTCGCCGTTATCGCCGAAGTTCAGCGCCGTGGACGTCGTGCCGCGCCAGCCCATCTTGTGGAACAGCCCGGCCAGCAACACGTCGTTGCGTTTGCCGAGACTGCCGTCATCGTTGACCAGGAATTTGGGCACGATGAACAGCGAAATACCCTTCACGCCGGCCGGCGCGTCCGGCAGTTTGGCCAGCACCATGTGCACGATGTTTTCCGAGAGTGGGTGATCGCCGCCGGAAATGAAGATCTTGTTGCCCTTGAGGCGATAAGTGCCGTCGGACGCAGGCTCGGCGCGGGTACGAATATCCGACAGCGACGAACCGGCATGGGGTTCGGTCAGGGCCATGGTGCCGAAGAAGCGGCCGTCGATCATCGGTTGCAGGAAACGTTGCTTCTGTTCTTCGGTGCCGAAGCTTTCGATCAGGTTGGCCGCGCCCATGGTCAGGAACGGATAGGAAGTAGAAGCCGCGTTCGCTGACTGAAAGTGAGCGAAGCAGGCCTGGGACAGCAGTGTAGGAAGTTGCATGCCGCCAGCGTCGAAACTGCGCGCCGCGTTGAGGAATCCAGCCTCGAGGAAGGCATCCACCGCCGGTTTCACCTCGGGAATCAGAATCGCCTGACCGTTCTCGTAGCGCGGCTCGTTTTCGTCGCCCTTGCGGTTGTGCGGTGCGAAGTACTTCTCGGCAATGTTGCGTGCCGTGCCGATGGCGGCGTCGAAGGTTTCGCGGTTGTGCTCGGCAAATCGCTCGCGCCGGGTCAGGCCCTCGGCATCGAGGACTTCGTACAGCTCGAAAGCCAGATTGCGGGAACTGAGCAGCGTCTCGGACATGGCGGCCTACCTTAAATAAAGTATGCCGCAGTCTAGGGAGGCTTATAAAAAGGGGAAAGGAAGATAGATAAGGGTGATGGGGCGGCACAAGTTACAAGCTTCAAGCCGCAAGTAAGAGCAGTTTGCTTTTACTTGCAGCTTGTCGCTCGAAGCTTGCAGCTGCTTTTATCCGATGGTCATCAGGCTGGCGTTACCGCCCGCTGCCGCAGTGTTGACGCTCAACGCGCGCTCGATCACCAGACGCTCCAGCGCAATGTTGGTCTCGCCCTGGGACAGACCCTGGACTCCAACAATGGCGCCAGCACGTTTGGCGATCTGCTGGCAGACCGCACGCAACTGGTCGGAGTGGCCGTGATGCAGAACCGCATCGAACACCACGTCGTCCTTGTTCCAGTCGGAAACCAGTTTGATCCGCGCCTGAATCTCCTTCGGCAGGCGTGCGAACAATGCCTTGCTGGTGTCGGATTCCGGCCAGACCGCCGAACCGCCCACCGCCAGTACCGCCGCGAGTTGGGTCAGCAGATCACCTTCGATGTCAGCCAGGCACAGCACGTGCTCGCGCGGCAGGATCGCGTAGCTGTTCTTCTCGCCGGTCGGGCCGGCCAGTACGCGGGTGATACCGCTTTGCGACTGCGCTGCGTACTGCACGCACAGGGTGCTCAGGTCGGCGAACTTGTTGCTGTCGGCCCAGGCTTTCAGGGCGGTCAGCGGTTTGCTCATGGCGTCGCGCAGACGAACGTCCGGTGCCACGGCAGCATCACCGCGAGCGAAGGATTGTTCGATGGCATCGGTAGGACGCGTCGACAGCAGACGGTACAGGTACAGCGGGCCACCGGCTTTCGGGCCAGTACCCGACAGGCCTTCACCACCGAACGGCTGGACGCCGACCACGGCACCGACGATGTTGCGGTTGACGTAGACGTTGCCGGCGTTGACGTTGTCGATCACCTTGGCGATGGTCTCGTCGATGCGGGTGTGCACGCCGAGGGTCAGGCCGTAACCGGAGGCGTTGATCTGGGCGATCAACTGGTCGATCTCTTTACGCTTGTAGCGCACCACGTGCAGCACCGGGCCGAAGATCTCGCGTTGCAGTTCGTCGAAGCTTTCCAGCTCGATCAGGGTCGGCATGACGAAGGTGCCGCGTTTGACTTCCTCGGTATCGGCGATGGCCACCTGGTACACGTTGCGACCTTTGTCGCGCATGCCCTGGATGTGCTTCTCGATACCGGCCTTGGCTTCGGCGTCGATCACCGGGCCGATGTCCACGGACAGGCGCTCCGGGTTGCCGAGACGGCTTTCAGCCATCGCGCCCTTGAGCATTTCGATGACGCGATCAGCGGAATCTTCCTGCAGGCAAAGGACGCGCAGGGCCGAGCAACGCTGGCCGGCGCTGTCGAAGGCCGACGACACCACGTCGATCACCACCTGTTCGGTCAGTGCTGAAGAGTCGACGATCATCGCGTTCTGGCCGCCGGTTTCGGCGATCAGCGGAATCGGACGGCCCTGGTTGTCGAGGCGACCAGCAATGTTGCGTTGCAGCAGACGCGCGACTTCGGTGGAACCGGTAAACATCACGCCTTTGACGCGCTCATCGCCCACCAGACCGGCGCCGACGGTTTCACCGCGACCCGGCAACAGTTGCAGCACGCCCTCCGGAATCCCGGCTTCAAGCAGCAGGCGTACGGCTTGTGCAGCCACCAGCGGAGTCTGTTCGGCCGGTTTGGCCAGCACCGGGTTACCGGCGGCCAATGCGGCTGCAACCTGACCGCTGAAGATCGCCAGCGGGAAGTTCCAAGGGCTGATACACACCACCGGGCCCAGTGGGCGGTGGGCGTCGTTGCTGAAATCGTTGCGTGCCTGCACCGCGTAGTAACGCAGGAAGTCGACGGCTTCGCGGACTTCGGCAATGGCGTTGGCGAAGGTCTTGCCGGCCTCGCGGGCCAGCAGGCCCATCAGCGGCTGGATCTCGCCTTCCATCAAGTCAGCGGCGCGTTCCAGAATCGCGGCACGTTCGGCCGGCGGGGTGGCCTGCCAGATCGGTGCGGCGTTCAGGGCGCATTGGATTGCGTTGTCGACGTCTTCGACCGTGGCTTCCTGCACGTGGCCGACCACGTCACGCAGATCGGACGGGTTCAGCACCGGTGCCGGCGCTTCGTTGCTGGAGGCGCAACCGAGCATCGGCGCAGCTTTCCAGTTGTTGTGCGCGGTCGCCAGCAGGGCACAGGACAGCGAAGCCAGACGATGTTCGTTGGCCATGTCGATGCCGGCAGAGTTGGCACGCTCGGAACCATACAGGTCACGCGGCAGCGGAATGCGCGGGTGCGGCAGGCCGAAACCACCTTCCACGGTCGCCATCTGCTCGATCTGCGCCACCGGATCGGCCACCAGTTCCTGGATCGAAATCGACTGGTCGGCGATGCGGTTGACGAACGAGGTGTTGGCGCCGTTTTCCAGCAGACGACGTACGAGGTACGCCAGCAGGGTTTCGTGGGTGCCGACCGGAGCGTACACACGGCACGGACGGTTCAGCTTGCCTTCGGAGACTTTGCCTACAACCTGTTCATACAACGGTTCGCCCATGCCGTGCAGGCACTGGAACTCGTACTGGCCCGGATAATAGTTCTGACCGGCAATGTGATAAATCGCCGACAGGGTGTGGGCGTTGTGCGTGGCGAATTGCGGGTAGATGACTTCCGGCACCGACAGCAGTTTGCGGGCGCAGGCGATGTAGGAAACGTCGGTGTACACCTTGCGGGTGTACACCGGATAGCCTTCCAGGCCTTCGACCTGAGCGCGCTTGATTTCGCTGTCCCAGTACGCGCCTTTCACCAGACGGATCATCAGGCGATGACGGCTGCGGCGAGCCAGGTCGATCACGTAGTCGATCACGTACGGGCAACGCTTCTGGTAAGCCTGGATCACGAAACCGATGCCGTTCCAGCCGGTCAGTTGCGGCTCGAAGCACAGGCGCTCGAGCAGATCCAGCGACAGCTCCAGGCGGTCGGCTTCTTCGGCGTCGATGTTCAGGCCGATGTCGTATTGCTTGGCCAGCAGGGTCAGCGACAGCAGGCGCGGGTACAGCTCGTCCATCACGCGCTCGTACTGGGCGCGGCTGTAACGCGGGTGCAGGGCCGACAGTTTGATCGAGATGCCCGGGCCTTCATAAATCCCACGGCCGTGGGACGCTTTGCCGATCGAGTGAATGGCTTGTTCGTACGAGGCCAGGTACTTCTGGGCGTCATGTTCGGTCAGCGCCGCTTCACCGAGCATGTCGTAGGAATAGCGGAAGCCTTTGGCTTCGAATCTGCTCGCATTGGCCAGGGCTTCGGCGATGGTTTCGCCGGTCACGAACTGCTCGCCCATCAGGCGCATGGCCATGTCGACGCCCTTGCGGATCATCGGCTCGCCGCTCTTGCCGATGATGCGGCTCAGGGACGAAGTCAGGCCGGCTTCGTTGTGAGTGGAAACCAGTTTGCCGGTCAGCAGCAGGCCCCAGGTCGCCGCGTTGACGAACAGCGACGGGCTGTTGCCCAGGTGCGGCTGCCAGTTGCCGGTGCTGATCTTGTCGCGGATCAGCGCATCGCGAGTGCCCTTGTCCGGGATACGCAGCAGCGCTTCGGCCAGGCACATCAGCGCCACGCCTTCCTGGGACGACAGGGAGAATTCCTGCAGCAGGCCCTGAACAATACCTGCACGACCGCCGGCACTCTTCTGGTTACGCAGTTTTTCCGCGATGGTTGCGGCGAGTTTGTTGGTGGCTTCGGCCATCGGCGCCGGCAGGCGAGCCTGCTCGATCAGCATCGGTACCACTTCCGGCTCAGGGCGACGGTAAGCGGCGGTGATCGAGGCGCGCAGCACCGACTGCGGCAGGATGCTTTCGGCGAATTCGAGGAAGCATTGGTGAGCGTGATCGGTGTGGACTTCGCCCGCGTCGTCGGCGTCCTTGGCGGTCAAACCGTTCAGCTCGGTCAGGGTTGCACCACCCTCGAGTTTTTCCAGGTAATTGAAAATTGCCTGCTTGATCAGCCAGTGCGGTGTGCGATCAATCGAGGTTGCGGCGGCCTTCAGGCGCTCGCGGGTCGGGTCGTCAAGTTTGACCCCAAGGGTGGTGGTAGCCATATTTTTATCCTCATAGGTGCCGCAGTTGCGCGACAACAGCTGGCGGCAAGATTAGCCGCGAGCCGAAACAGGTGCAACCGGGTGCAACCCTTTTTTGTCGGAATATTCTGCAGCTCGTCAGGAAATAATTTCTGGTACGAAAGTGCTGCTCTTGCTTGGCGCTTTTGCTTCTAGAAAAGCGTTGTCACTGCGTTAAAAGGGAGCAAAAAGCCACTTCCGTAAGATAAATCCGACTGGGTGCAACTAATTCTCAAGAAACTGGTTGCACCTGTTTTACTTTGTTGCATAGGATTCGCGCCCAAGGTGCAACCGGGGAAACCCGACGCACCGGCCAATGGCTTTCCTGGGGAAACATTGGTCATAAATGCGCGGCCGTGCGAATCGTCTGTCAGACGTCAGTCTGCAAACGGTGCAACCGCCGCCGCTACATAAAAACAAAGCCAGGGCACGTACGTAATGAGCGCAAGCAATCCAACCCTGATCACGTTCGTGATCTACATCGCAGCAATGGTGCTGATCGGCTTCATGGCCTATCGCTCCACCAATAACCTTTCTGACTATATTCTGGGCGGCCGCAGCCTGGGCAGCGTGGTGACGGCATTGTCCGCCGGCGCTTCCGACATGAGCGGCTGGTTGCTGATGGGCCTGCCGGGCGCCATCTACATGTCTGGCCTGTCCGAAAGCTGGATCGCCATCGGCCTGATCGTCGGTGCCTACCTGAACTGGCTGTTCGTCGCCGGTCGTCTGCGTGTTCAGACCGAGCACAACGGCGATGCACTGACCCTGCCGGACTACTTCTCCAGCCGTTTCGAAGACAAGAGCGGTCTGCTGCGCATCATTTCGGCAGTCGTGATTCTGGTGTTCTTCACCATCTACTGCGCTTCCGGCATCGTGGCCGGTGCCCGTCTGTTCGAAAGCACCTTCGGCATGTCCTACGAGACGGCGCTGTGGGCCGGTGCTGCGGCGACGATCGCCTACACCTTCGTCGGCGGTTTCCTCGCGGTGAGCTGGACCGACACCGTACAAGCCACCCTGATGATCTTCGCCCTGCTGCTGACGCCGATCATCGTGCTGCTGGCCACCGGCGGCGTCGACACCACGTTCCTGGCGATCGAAGCGCAGGACCCGAGCAACTTCGACATGCTCAAGGGCACCACTTTCATCGGCATCATCTCGCTGATGGGTTGGGGTCTGGGCTACTTCGGTCAGCCGCACATCCTGGCGCGTTTCATGGCCGCTGATTCGGTGAAATCCATCGCCAACGCCCGTCGCATCTCCATGACCTGGATGATCCTGTGCCTGGGCGGCACCGTGGCCGTGGGCTTCTTCGGTATCGCTTACTTCTCGGCGCACCCGGAAGTGGCCGGTCCTGTGACCGAAAACCACGAGCGCGTGTTCATTGAACTGGCGAAAATCCTCTTTAACCCGTGGATTGCAGGCGTGCTGTTGTCGGCGATTCTCGCGGCAGTAATGAGCACCCTGAGCTGCCAGTTGCTGGTGTGCTCGAGCGCCCTGACCGAAGACTTCTACAAGGCTTTCCTGCGTAAATCCGCTTCGCAAGTCGAGCTGGTATGGGTTGGTCGCGCCATGGTGCTGCTGGTTGCGCTGGTCGCTATCGCCCTGGCTGCCAACCCGGAAAACCGCGTGCTGGGTCTGGTGTCCTACGCCTGGGCTGGTTTCGGTGCGGCCTTCGGTCCTGTGGTGCTGATCTCGGTGATCTGGAAAAAGATGACCCGTGACGGCGCACTGGCGGGCATCCTGGTCGGCGCGATCACCGTGATCGTGTGGAAGCATTTCGAACTGCTGGGTCTGTACGAAATCATCCCTGGCTTCATCTTCGCCAGCCTGGCGATCTACTTCGTCAGCCTGATGGGCCAGCCGAGCGCCGGCATGGTTCAGCGCTTTGAAGCGGCCGAGAAGGATTTCCATCTGAACAAGTGATGGAAATGAGCTGAGGCTCACCAGAAAGCGGCCCGTTTCCTACCAGGAAGCGGGCCGTTTTTTTTGCCTGCGATTTTTCTGAAGGCAAAGTCTGTAGTCGAATGCGCCAATTCTTGAAGGGGAGATCGAAGTTTCAAGTAGGGGAAATCTGATTTTTCAGTCACCCAACCTGCACCCCTTGCCCCTCATGCAGAATCGCCCGCCCTCAATCTGCAGAGAGACATCGGATGTTCGCGCCTGCCAATCAACCGCGTTTCACGTTGACCGTCGAAGGCGCCCTGTTTGACCTCAAAGTCCTTGAGTTCACGGGCAAGGAAGCCATCAGCCAACCCTTTCGCTTTGACCTGGAGCTGGTCAGTGAACGGCCGGATCTGGATCTGGAAAGCCTGCTGCACTGTCAGGCGTTTCTGAGTTTTGATGAAGACGGTTCCGGTATCCACGGTCAGATCTATCGGGTCGGGCAGGGGGATTCCGGCAAGCGTCTGACCCGCTATCACGTCAGCCTCGTTCCGCGTCTGGCCTATCTGGGTCATCGGATCAATCAGCGGATCTTCCAGCATCAAAGCGTGCCGCAGATTGTGACGCAGATCCTCAAGGATCACGCGATCCTGCGCGACGCCTTCGAATTTCGCCTCGGCAGCGATTACCCGCCGCGTGAGTATTGCGTGCAGTACGCCGAGAGCGATCTGGCGTTCATCCAGCGCCTGTGTGCCGAAGTCGGCATTCACTTCCACTTTCAGCACAGCCCGGACGGGCATCTGTTGGTGTTCGGTGACGATCAAACGGTGTTCCCGCGTCTGGCCGAGCCGACGCTGTACCTGCCGGGCAGCGGCACGGCTGCATCGGCACCGGCAATCAAGCGCTTCACCGTTCGAGTGGAAACCCGCACCAGCGTGGTCACCCGGCGTGATTACGACTTCACCAAACCGCGGCTGGCGCTGCAGAGCTGGGTGGAAAGCGACCAGCGCCCGGTGCTGGAGGATTACCACTTTCCCGGCCAGTTCACCGATCGCGCCACTGGCAAGCAACTGGCCCAGCGCACGCTTGAGCGGCATGTCGCCGATTACCGTCAGGCCGAGGGGCGCAGCGATCAATCTGCCTTGGTCAGCGGACATTTCCTGCAACTGGCCGAGCATCCGCGCCAGGATCTGAATGACCTCTGGCTGCTGACCGCAATCGAGCACCATGGCCGACAGCCGCAAGTGCTGGAGGAATCGGTGACCAGCGAGGGTGACGAATTCCAGGGTTACCGTAATACCTTTCTCGCCACACCGTGGGGCGTGTTCTTCCGCCCGCCGATGGGCCCGGAAAAACCTCGGATGCTCGGTTATCAGCCAGCCGTGGTCACTGGTCCGCAAGACAGTGAAATCCATTGCGACGAGTACGGTCGGGTCAAGGTGCAACTGGCCTGGGATCGCGACGGCGAACTCAACGAGCATTCCAGTTGCTGGCTGCGGGTCGCCAGCGGCTGGGCTCATGACCGTTATGGCAGCGTGCTGATACCGCGAGTCGGCATGGAAGTGCTGGTGGGGTTCATCGATTCCGATGCCGACAAACCGCTGGTCATGGGTTGCCTGCCGAACGCCGCCACGCCGGTGCCGCTGGACCTGCCGGCCGACAAGACCCGCAGTATTTTCCGCAGCCAGAGCAGTCCCGGCGGTGGGGGCTACAACGAACTGCGCATCGAGGATCGCAAAGGCGCCGAGGAAATCTACCTGCGGGCCCAGCGAAACTGGACGCAGCATGTGCTGAACGATCAGCAGGTGCAGGTCGATAACCAGCGCAGCGTCGTTGTGACCGGTCTCGCCAAGCATGAACTGAAAGCCGATGAGCAGCGCATCACCCACGGCCAGCGCCAGACCGAAGTGAAGCAGGACGACCACCTCACGGTGACCGGCGACCGGCACATCCGCGTAAGCAATCAGGCGATCAACGCCAGTGCTCAATTCCACGTCAGCGCAGGCCAGCAAGTGGTGATCGACGGCGGGGCGAGCGCGACGATTCAGGCGGGCGGGCAGTGGATCAACATCGGCCCCGGCGGGATCTTCAGCAGCGTGCCGATTGTGGTGGGTGGCGCGCCAATGGCGGCGATGAGCGCGGCGCCGACAGTGCCGGGGTTGCCGGAAAAACTGGTGGCGGCACCGGCTGTGATTCTGACTGCGGCGCAAATCATGAGCCTTAAAGGTGATGCGCCGTTCTGCGAAGAATGCGAGCGCTGCAAGGGTGGTGTCTGTGCAGCCTGAACAATGGTTGAAGGATGTGCCGCTGAAGCCGTCGGAGCAGTTGTTCGCGATTTTCAGTAGCGCCAGTGCGGCAGAGCCACTGAAGGCCTGGCCGCTGAAAGCGCAGATGCCGAAACCGGTCTGGGCGGAAACGATCTATGCCGAGTGGGATGCGGTGATGCCCTACGTGGGAATCGTCGACGCGGGCAGTGAGTTTCTGGATTGGGTGGCGACCACGGAGTCTCGCGACTGGGGCTGGCTGGCGGTTTCTTCAGCGGGGCTTGAGGCGGTGGTCGAGCACTTCCGCAGTTTGACCCAGGTGCTGATGCCGGACGGGAAAGTGGTGTTCTTCCGGTTTTGGGATGGGCGGTATTTGTTGCCGATCCTTGAGTCGTCCGAGGTGGATGCCGGGCAACTACTACCGGTCCTCACGCGAGGATTGATCAACGGTCAGGCCGTCGAGATGGGGGGTAGAGCGCAGGTCTCGGGTCGAGAGTTTCCTTGGTGGTCGGTGCCGGAAAAACTGCTGGCGCAATTCGGCGAAGATGCCCGGATCAACAACGCCTTGCAGTGGTTGAGCGAGGAGCAACCGGCGTTGTTCGAAGCGTTCCCCGCCAATGTCTTGCGCTGCAAGGTTGTCAGGTTTTTTGCGGTTTCAGCGTCGGACGAATCGTCGGCTTCGGCACTGCTGGACTACTTGCGGGACGAATCAGAGTGAAATTTCCGGGCAAAGGCTTCGGACGTTTCCTGCGAGTTGCGGCGGTTTGCGTGAACTGGTGGGCGCGGTGGTGCGGGGATAGTCTTTGGTTGTCTCCGCAAGTGTGGAGAAAGGGCGTAGGAGCCTTGATTCCAGAGCAGTGCATAAGCGTCGTTGCCCGATTTGCGGCAGTCTTCGCACGACCGTAAGATCTTTTGCGGCGGTTATGCGCGGGCACGCTTCGGCGTGGCTGAGTGCTCTGGTCTCAGTCCTCCTACCCCGCGCATGGCTGCCACCCAATCCGTAGGAGGGGAACGGTGGAAGCTCACTTCACTACCAGAGGTTCAAAAATGAGCAAACTTCATCCCGATCCACCCTACGAACCATTCATCCCTCACCCCAACAACCGCCTCATGGCGCTGACCAGCAACTGCAACGACATGCCCACCCTGTTCATCGACACCCACGCCCCGCTCGACATCCTGATGGACGCCGCCAACTACCGAATCCGCGCGGTAATCCAGGTCCTGGAAAACATGTGCATGCGCGGCTCGGTCGAGTGCGACTCGGTCATCCTCAGCGACTTCGCCCAGCTCTGCGTGATTCCGTTGCGTGATGGCTGTGATGTGTTGGATGTGATTGGCCGCAGGTTGCGTGACCGGCCTTAGATCCCCAACCCCTCACCCTAGCCCTCTCCCAAGGGGTAGAGGGGACCGACCGAGTTGTTTGGGTCATGTACGCCGACCTGCGACTTCGGTGGTGAACTTCGCTTGGCCAAGCTGAGGTCGCGGTGATTTTTCAGGTCGATGCAAACCGAAAGATCACCTCGGTCAGTCCCCTCTCCCTCCGGGAGAGGGCTAGGGTGAGGGGGCTCTCACGGATGTACCCGACAGCTAGACTGCCCACTCACCCCTTTCCAACATCCGTTTTGGAAAGATCATTTAGTCAGGCGAGAAGATTTCAGTTTTGCAGATACTGATCCTGCGACTTGATGAAAGCGTCAAATTCCGGCGAGTTATAAATTTCCAGACAAGAATAGAACACTATGTTTTTACTAGTCTGTTTGCTGGTTGAGGATGTTTTGAGGTAGGCGCCAGCCATGTATTTCTCAGTCTCAGCATACGGATCATGCGTGACCTCCAGCGTGTCCTCATTCTGAACAATGGTGTGCAGGCCTTTGCCCATGAACGAGTAGGCTCCGGCGGACAGTCCGATGTCTTTTTCCAGTGCAGATTGTTCTTTGAATGGCGCCAGGATGCAGTAGCACAAACCGTAGTTCTTCAGATTCTGGCGTGCCTGTTCGGTGTGTTCTTCGCCAGCGAAGGCGTGTAATGAGCCCGGCAGGCAAAGGAGGGCAATGATCCGGCAATACATGATTTTCAGACTTCCTGTCAGGTGGTTGCGGCCAGTGTAGCGCCGGGAACGCCCACTCAGCCCCCAACCCCTGACTTGCCGCCCGGTAAAAGGTAAACTTCACGGCCCTCGCAGGAGCAGCCATGAATTATCGTCACGCCTTCCATGCCGGCAATCACGCCGATGTGTTCAAACACCTGACCTTGACCCGCCTCATCGCCCTGATGTCGCGCAAGGAGCAGCCGTTTGCCTATCTCGACAGCCACGCCGGCATCGGTCTGTATGACCTGCAGGGTGATCAGGCCAACCGTACCGGCGAGTACCTGGAAGGCATCGCGCGGTTGTGGGATCAGCCGGATCTGCCGGCGCTGACCGCCGACTATATGAAGGTGCTGCACGAGATGAACCCGGACGGTCAGTTGCGTTATTACCCGGGTTCGCCGGAGCTGGCACGGCGTCTGACCCGACCGCAGGACCGGGTGATGCTCAACGAGAAGCACCCTGAAGACGGCGTGCAGCTCAAGGAGAACATGGCCGGCGATCGTCGGGTGAAGGTGCATCTGGGCGAGGGCTGGCATGTCGCCCGCGCCATGTTGCCGGTGCAGGAGAAGCGCGCGGTGATGTTGATTGATCCGCCGTTCGAACAGCTCGATGAAATGCAGCGTTGTGCGGCGTCGATGAAAGAGGCCATTGGCCGGATGCGCCAGACCGTGGCTGCGATCTGGTATCCGGTGAAGGATCAGCGTGCGCTGCGTCGTTTCTATCAGGATCTGGCCGGCACCGGTGCGCCGAAACTGCTGCGGGTCGAGCTGCTCGTGCATCCACTGGACACGCCGAACAGCCTGAACGGCTCTGGCCTGGCGATTGCCAATCCGCCGTGGGGGCTGGAGGAAGAATTGCGTGAGCTACTGCCGTGGCTGTCCAAAAAGCTTGGGCAAACCCAGGGTGGGTGGCAGATGGATTGGTTGATCGCCGAGAGCTGATCACTGACCGATCGTTCCCACGCGGAGCGTGGGAACGATCAGTGGTCGCGGTCAGTTACCCGCCAGACTCGGTGGCATGCAAACGCCCGTACCGCCAATCCCGCAGTAGCCTTCCGGATTTTTCGCCAGATACTGCTGGTGATAGGTCTCGGCGAAGTAAACGGTCGGCGCTTGTTCAATCTCGGTGCTGATTTCGCCCAGACCCGCCTTCGACAGTTCGGCCTGATAAACAGCTTTGCTCTTCAACGCTGCCTCCAGTTGCTCCGGATGGGTCGCGTAGATCACCGAACGGTACTGGGTGCCGATGTCATTGCCCTGGCGCATGCCCTGCGTCGGGTTGTGCAATTCCCAGAACATCGCCAGCAGCTCTTCGTAGCTGACCTTGGCCTTGTCGAACACCACCAGCACCACTTCAGCGTGGCCGGTCAGGCCCGAGCAGACTTCTTCGTAGGTCGGGTTCGGCGTGTAACCGCCGGCGTAACCGACCACGGTGCTGACCACGCCTTCACGCTGCCAGAAGCGGCGCTCGGCACCCCAGAAGCAGCCCAGGCCGAAAATCGCGAAGTCGACGTCCTGAAAGAACGGGCCCAGCAACGGCGTTTCGGTGAAAACAAAGTGTTTTTCAGGCAGGGCCATCGGGGTTTCGCGGCCAGGCAGAGCTTGTTCTTTAGTCGGTAGCACGTTTTTGTTCACCAGAATTTCCGAGCGCAGAACCATGATCGTTCCTCTCAGTCAGGATGGGATGTAAAAAGTCTGACCGCCAGTGTGCCCAATGATGCCCCGTTAATCACTAGGCAAAATGTGCGGGTACTGTCTTGGGATTTACAGGCAGAGCGGGCCGCGCGGATAGCGCTTGAGCGCCTGGATCAGCTCGGCGCCCGGAATCGGCCGGTCGAACAGGTAGCCCTGGCCGACGTCGCAGCGGTGGCGACGCAGGAACGCCAGTTGCTCGGCAGTCTCGATGCCTTCGGCGACGACCTTGAGTTTCAGGTTGTGGGCCATGGCGATCACGGCGGAGGTGATTTCCATATCGTCCTGGTTGTCCGGGATTTCATGGATGAAGCTGCGATCGATCTTGATGATGTCGATCGGGAATTTTTTCAGGTAGCTGAGCGACGAGTAACCGGTGCCGAAGTCGTCCATCGCCAAGGTCAGGCCCAGGCGCTTGAGCTGGTCGAGTTGCAAGTGGGTGTCTTCGGTCGCTTCCAGCAGCAGGCCTTCGGTCAGTTCCAGCTCCAGCAGATTGGCCGGCAGCGCTTCTTCCTTGAGGATGTTGGCGATGGAGGCCACCAGATCCGGGTCGGAGAACTGCTTGGGCGAAAGGTTGATCGCCACTTGCAGATTGCCCATGCCGGCAGCAGTCAGAGCCTTGCTCATGCGACAGGCCTGACGGGCGATCCACTTGCCGATCGGAATGATCAGGCCGGTTTCCTCGGCGACGCTGATGAACTGGTCCGGGCGAATCATGCCGCGCTCCGGGTGGTTCCAGCGCAGCAATGCTTCCATGCCGAGCAGGCGACCGCTGCGCAGGCACAGCTTCGGCTGATAGAACACGTCCAGCTCGTTCTGGGTCAGGGCCCGGCGCAGGTTGTTCTCGACGAACAGTTTGTAGCTGGCCTCGGCGTTCAGCGCTTCGGTGAACACCTGGACCTGATGTTTGCCGTTGGCCTTGGCCTTGTGCAGAGCGAGGCCGGCGTTGCGCATCAGGGTCTGCGGGTCGCGGCCGTGCAGTGGCGCGCAGGCCAGGCCCACGGAGCCAGTGACGCTGATCAACTGGTTGTCGACGAACATCGGTTTATCCAGCGTCGCCAGCAATTGGTTGGCGATCTGCTGCCCGGTGGCAAGGTCTGTGTCGTCGAGCAACACTGCGAACTCGTTACTGGCGAACCGCGCCAGACTGCCGCTCGGGCTCAGGCTGTTACGCAGGCGCCGGGCCAGGCTGATCAACAGTTTGTCGCCGGTCTGGTGGCCGAGGCTGTCGTTGATCCGCTTGAAGTTGTCGATGTCCACCAGCAGCAGGCTGATCGGGGTATCGCTATCCCGGGCGAAGCGTTCATCCAGATTGCGGATAAATGCAGGCCGGTTGCCGAGGTTGGTCAGGTTGTCGGTATACGCTAGGCGCTCGATGCGCTGCTGCGCCAGCTTGGTCTGAGTGATGTCTTCGTAGATGCCGATGTAGTGCGTCAGCTCACGGTTGTCGCCGTAGACCTTGGAGATCGACAACTGGCCCCAGTAGGGTTCGAGGTTCTTGCGGCGGCTCTTGAATTCGCCCTGCCAGCTGTTGCTCTTGGCCAGCGCCGACGGCGCGTCGAACAGCAGCTCGCTTAAGTTTTCCAGGGCTGGCAATTCCGAGAGGCGCTGGCCGTGGACTTCCTCGGTGGTGTACTGGGTGATCGCGGTGAAGCTCGGGTTGACGTACTCGACCACGCCGTCGCAGTTGACCAGCAAAAAGGCGTTGGCGCTTTGCTCGACCGCACGCTGGAACAGGTGCAGCGCGCTGGTGGCGGTGCGGCGGTTGTGATTGTTGATGACCTGGGCGAACTGGTCGGCCAGTTCACCGGCAAAAGCGATTTCGTCGGACTGCCAGGCGCGGGTGACGCCGGTCTGCTCCAGGCACAGCACGCCGACCACTTGGCCGTCGACGCGGATGCTGGCGTCGAGCATGGCGTTGACGTCACGCGGGCGCAGGGCTTCGGCCATTTCCCGGGTACGCGGGTCGCGCATCGCGTTGTGCGCGTCGATGGCGCGGCTGCCGTGCAACGCGTCCATGTAATCGGGGAAGCCGCTGACGTCGATGACCTCCGGCAGGATGTATTCCTGGGTGGCGCGGTGGTACGCCGAGATCGGCACCAGCTTCTGGCCTTCAAGGTTCCACAGACTGGCGCAGTCGATTTCGTAGATATCGCAGGCGCAGCGGGTAATCAGTTCGGCGGCTTCTTGCAGGGAGTTCTGGCTGCTGTAACGCTGGCGGGCCAGCAGCAGGATCAGGTCCTGCTGGGCGCGCACCCGCTCCAGATGTTGCAGCTGTTCCTGCTGGGCACGCTGGTTGAGTTCAAGGGCGATTTGCAGGCGTGAATTCTGGGTTTCCAGATCGACGGAGGGCAACGTCGGCGCTTCGTCGAATACATCGTCGACCGCCAGCAGGTAACCGCGCAGCAAGTGGCGGTTGTGCTGTTTGTAGGCTTCACCGAGTTCAAGAATGCTCAACGCGCCGGCGGCGGTGTGCAGGGTATAGCGCACCAGGTAATGCGGGCTTTGGCCGAGTTGTTGCTGGATCGCATCGTGCAGTTGATAGCGCGCTTCGGGCTCCATCAGGCTGGCGTAGGGCGAGCCGACCAGGGCGCAGAGCTCGACGGCGGGCTGGCCGAACTGGCGTTCACAGTTGGGATCGAGAAACAGCATCGCCCAGCTGGCTTCATTCAGGCGCTCGAAACGCAGCATGCCGAGCCGCGAGGGCACAGGCAACTGCGTCACTACCTCGGCCACCATACGGCTGGCGGCATCGGGTTGGCTCTTCATGAAGGGAACTCGCTTGGAAATTTGCTGAACGCGCCGGGCTCTCGCCCTCTTTACTGTTGCCTGCGGCAAGGTTGCATCATTGCGGCACCGACTGACAAGAGACATGAAGGCCAAGTGCTATAAGAATATGTCGGCTGCAGTGAACATTTCTCCAGCACTTGCCGGAAACTAATGCTATTAAGCGCGGAGATGGCCGTTCCAGAGCCTTCGGCCATCCGGAACGGTCGTGCCGCTGGAATTCATCGCAGCGGAATATCGATGGATTGCAGGTGCCTGCCATCCCGGTCGTGATAGTTGACCTGGATCCGTCCGGCCTCGACCACCAGGTGCGCAAAGTTGTCCTGGCTGATGACTTGGCTGGTCAGTTCGTGCCGGTATTCGCCTGCCTCGGTCTGCGCCAGCGGCTGGTCGAGCATGAAGGTCGCGGCGGTGGCATAGGGCAGCAATTTGCTGTTGCTCAGCGGCGAAGATACGACGGTGTGTACCTCGAAGTCCGGGTCTTCGCTGTGGCTCAGGCGACTGGTCAGCGAGCCATGTACATCGCCGGAAATGAACACGACGTTCCTGAGCCGATGCCGGCGGATGGTTTCCAGCAGGCGCAGGCGCTGTTCGGGGAAGCCTGCCCAGGCATCATCGCCGTTCATTTTGCGGTCGGGGTAGAACATGACACTGGTGACCACGAACTTGACCCTCGCCGGGCTCTTCACCAGCCAATTGCACAAGGCTTGTTCCTGTTCTTCATCGAGGATGCGGCGGTTCTCGGCCGACAAGTTGCGGCGAGTTCGACTGTCCGTTACAAACCATTCGATATCGCCGTCGCTGAATTGATACCAGTAGTGTTTCAGTGAAGTACGGTCGATTGTGCCGTTAGTTGTTGCGGAGTAAGCCGGGCTATGACTGACTTGATAGAGTTCGTAAGCCTTCATCGCATTGCTGAACAGTATTTCATCGGACTCGTTGGCGTTCATTGGCCAGTTATCTTCTATTTCATGATCATCTAGAATCATGTAAGTCGAAGTCTCCGACATCAGTCGTCGAATATTGGGCAGGGAAAACGCCGTACGATACTTTGTGATGAACTCTTCATAGTCGCGATCCGGTGCGAACAGGTTCAAATCATCAGCGTAGATTTGATCGCCACACATCATGATGGCGCTGATCGCCGGTTGTGCGCCTTCGATCAATTGACTGATCGACGCGAAAATCCGGTCGCCCAGATGCGGGAGCACCGGGATGCCGGCGGTCATGCGCAGGTAGCGGCAGGAACCGAGGATATAAGCGCGCGGCTGCAAGGGCTGATGGCTGCGGGTGCGCAGGCGATACGTTTCCCGTGGCCATTGCAGCGGTAACTCCGCCACGCTATCCACACTGTGGACGGGACTCATCGGGCTGAACCAGCCGGTCTGGTATTCGTACTCGGTATCGGCTTGCAAATGATCGAGCACCAGCACTTCAGTCATGTCGCGAGTTGAGTCAAGTTTTACAAACTGGCCAGTCTGCCATTGTTTCGAATCCAATGTCCGGTAACGGATGCCGGCAAATACGGCAGCGTTATATTGCAGTCCACCGCGAATAAAGATCCGCGCCTGATTAGTTGTCGTGTGGCCAACGATCGGGCCGACGGTAGGTTTCAGCATGTTCGAGTCCATTCGAATAAATGTTGGTGAGAAATAAAGTTACCCGGTTGGTTGGCGCAACTCTGATGCGCCAAGGTTAGTTGCCTGTTGCTGAAAAATATCGACAGGAAGTGGACTCGAGTCGTGGCTTATATCAGCGCAAGTTGTGGGAAAAGTGCAGGCGACAGTTATTTCAGGCAAAAAAAAGCCCCGCCAAACTGACGGGGTTGAGGTACGAGCGTGTGGCGCTCGAAAACGTGGAACGCGGTCGGCCCTCCGTTGCCGGAGGGCCGAGCGCTTTACAGCAGGATGGTGCGGATGTCCGCCAGCAGGTCGCTCAGACGCTTGGTGAAGCGTGCAGCAGCGGCGCCGTTGATCACACGGTGATCGTAGGACAGCGACAGTGGCAGCATCAGTTTCGGCTGGAAGGCTTTGCCGTCCCAGACTGGCTGGATGGTTGCCTTGGAAACACCGAGGATCGCCACTTCCGGCGCGTTGACGATCGGCGTGAAGCCGGTGCCGCCAATGTGACCGAGGCTGGAAATGGTAAAGCAGGCGCCTTGCATCTCGTCCGACGAGAGCTTCTTGGTCCGGGCTTTTTCAGCCAGGGAAGCGGCCTCGGCGGCCAGTTGCAGCAGGCTCTTCTGGTCGACGTTCTTGATGACCGGTACGAGCAGGCCATCCGGGGTGTCGACGGCGAAGCCGATGTTCACGTATTTCTTGCGGATGATCGCCTTGCCGCTTGGTGCCAGCGAGCTGTTGAAGTCCGGCAGTTCCTTGAGCAGGTGCGCGCAGGACTTGAGCAGCAGCGGCAGGATGGTCAGCTTGACGCCGGCCTTCTCTGCGACAGCTTTCTGTGCGGTGCGGAACGCTTCCAGCTCGGTGATATCCGCCGAGTCGAATTGCGTTACGTGCGGCACGTTCAGCCAGCTGCGGTGCAGGTTGGCAGCGCCGACCTGCATCAGACGGGTCATCGGCACTTCTTCGATTTCGCCGAAACGGCTGAAGTCGACGACCGGAATCGGCGGGATGCCCGCGCCACCGGTTGCGCCAGCAGCAGCGGCCGGTGCTTCCTTGGCCTTCTGCATCATGGCTTTGACGTAAACCTGCACGTCTTCTTTCAGGATGCGACCGTGCGGACCGCTGGCGCCGACAGCGCTCAGCTCGACGCCGAATTCGCGAGCCAGTTGACGCACGGCAGGGCCGGCGTGAACTTTGGCGCCTGGCTTGGCTGGCGCAGCAACCGGAGCGGCAGCAGCAGGTGCAGCGGCAGCCGGAGCAGCAGCAGCGGCCGGCGCCGGAGCGCTCGGAGCAGCAGCGGCAGCTGGAGCCGGGGCAGGAGCAGGAGCAGGAGCAGGAGCAGCGCCTTTGACTTTCAGCTTGAGGATCAGGTCGCCGGTGCCGACTTCATCGTCCAGCTTGATGGAAACGCTTTCCACCACGCCAGCGGCAGGCGACGGGATTTCCATGCTCGCCTTGTCGGATTCCAGGGTGATCAGCGACTGGTCGGCTTCAACGCTGTCGCCAGCCTTGACCAGCACTTCGATGATCTTGGCCTTGCCGGCCGAACCGATGTCCGGAACGTGGATGTCCTGAACGCTGTCGGCAACCGGTGCAGCTGGCGCGGCGGCCGGTGCTGGTGCAGCCGCAGCGGCCGGAGCAGCAGCCTGGGCCGGAGCGGCAGCAGCAGGGGCCGCAGCACCCGCCACTTCCAGATCCAGGATCAGGTCGCCGGTGCCGACTTCGTCGTTCAACTTGACGCTGATGGCCTTGACCACGCCAGCGGCAGGCGACGGGATTTCCATGCTCGCCTTGTCGGATTCCAGGGTGATCAGCGACTGATCAGCCTCGACGGTGTCGCCGACCTTGACCTGGATCTCGATGATCTGGGCCTTGCCCGACGAACCGATGTCCGGCACGTGCACTTGCTGAACCGAAGCGGCAGCAGGGGCAGCAGCTGGAGCAGCCGGTGCAGGAGCGGCTGCCGGTGCAGCTTCAGCCTTGGCGGCAGGCGCAGCAGCCGGAGCAGGGGCCGCAGCTGCGGCACCCTCGACTTCCAGTTCCAGCAGTTCGTCGCCTTCTTTCAGGCGATCGCCCAGCTTCACTTTCAGGCTCTTGATGACGCCGGCTTTCGGGGCCGGCACTTCCATGCTGGCCTTGTCCGATTCCAGGGTCAGGATGCTCTGGTCGGCTTCGATACGGTCGCCGACCTTCACAAACAGTTCGATTACTTCACCTTCACCGCTGCCGATGTCAGGTACGCGAATGAGTTCGCTCACAGAGTTTCTCCTCAGCAGTCCAGTGGGTTGCGTTTTTCCGGGTCGATGCCGAACTTGGTAATGGCCTCGGCCACGACTTTAGGTTCGATATCACCACGGTCAGCCAGTGCTTCCAGGGCTGCCAACACCACGAAATGACGGTCGACTTCGAAGAAATGACGCAGTTTCTTGCGGCTGTCGCTGCGGCCGAAACCGTCGGTGCCCAGGACTTTGAATTCCTTGGACGGTACCCACTGACGGATCTGCTCGGCGAACAGTTTCATGTAGTCGGTAGACGCGATGACCGGACCCTTACGGCCGCTCAGGCATTCTTCGACGTAGCTGCGCTTAGGCTTCTGGCCAGGTTTCAGACGGTTGCTGCGCTCTACGGCCAGGCCGTCGCGACGCAGTTCGTTGAAGCTGGTGACGCTCCACACATCGGCGCCGATGTTGAACTCTTCACGCAGGATCTTCGCCGCTTCACGGACTTCACGCAGGATGGTGCCGGAGCCCATCAGCTGTACGTGGTGCGCCGCGTCGCGGGTGTCTTCTTCGAGCAGGTACATGCCTTTCTTGATGCCTTCTTCGGCACCGGCCGGCATGGCTGGCTGCTGGTAGGACTCGTTCATCACGGTGATGTAATAGAAGATGTCCTGTTGCTCTTCGGTCATCTTCTTCATGCCGTCCTGAATGATCACCGCCAGCTCGTAGCCGTAGGTCGGATCGTAGGTGCGGCAGTTCGGGATGGTGGCAGCCAGCAGGTGGCTGTGACCGTCTTCGTGCTGCAGGCCTTCACCGTTCAGGGTGGTACGGCCGGCGGTGCCGCCGATCAGGAAGCCACGGGTACGGCTGTCGCCAGCGGCCCATGCCAGATCGCCGATACGCTGGAAGCCGAACATCGAGTAGAAGATGTAGAACGGCAGCATTGGCTGGTTGTGGCTGGAGTACGAAGTACCGGCGGCGATGAAGGAGCTCATGGCGCCTGCTTCGTTGATGCCTTCTTCAAGGATCTGACCTTTCTGGTCTTCCTTGTAGAACATCACCTGGTCTTTATCGACTGGCTCGTAGAGCTGACCGACGGACGAGTAGATGCCCAGCTGACGGAACATGCCTTCCATACCGAAGGTACGGGCTTCGTCCGGGATGATCGGAACGATGCGCGGGCCGATTTCCTTGTCCTTGACCAGTTGCGCGAGGATCCGCACGAAGGCCATGGTGGTGGAAATTTCACGGTCGCCGGAACCGTCGAGGATCGCCTTGAGGGTGTCCAGGTCCGGGGTCGGTACGCTGAAGCTTTGTGCGCGACGCTGAGGAACGAAACCGCCCAGTGCGGCACGACGCTCGGCCAGGTAACGGGCTTCGGCGCTGTTTGGCTCCGGCTTGAAGAACGGCAGGTTTTCCAGCTCTTCGTCTTTCACCGGGATGTCGAAGCGGTCGCGGAACAGCTTCAGGCTGTCGACGTCGACTTTCTTGGTGTTGTGCGCGGTGTTCTTCGCTTCGCCCGCACCGGTACCGTAACCCTTGATGGTCTTGGCCAGGATGACGGTCGGTTGTTCTTTGTGGTTGACCGCTTCGTGGTACGCCGCGTAGACCTTGTACGGGTCGTGGCCGCCACGGTTGAGTTTCCAGATCTCGTCGTCGGACAGATCAGCAACCATCGCCTTGAGTTCTGGCGTGTTGAAGAAGTGTTCACGAACGAACGCGCCGTCTTTGGCTTTGTAGTTCTGGTACTCGCCGTCGATGACTTCGTCCATGCGACGTTGCAGGATGCCGTCGACGTCTTTTGCCAGCAGTGGATCCCAGAAACGGCCCCAGATAACTTTGGTCACGTTCCACTGAGCACCGCGGAATACGCCTTCGAGTTCCTGGATGATCTTGCCGTTGCCGCGAACCGGGCCGTCGAGGCGCTGCAGGTTGCAGTTGATGACGAAGATCAGGTTGTCCAGCTTCTCGCGGCCGGCCAGGGAAATGGCGCCCAGGGATTCCGGTTCGTCGCACTCGCCGTCGCCCAGGAAGCACCAGACTTTCTGTTTGCCCGGCTGGATGAAACCGCGGTGTTCCAGGTACTTCATGAAGCGAGCCTGGTAGATCGCCTGGATCGGGCCCAGACCCATCGAAACGGTCGGGAACTGCCAGAAGTCAGGCATCAGCCAAGGGTGCGGGTAGGACGACAGGCCCTGACCGTCGACTTCCTGGCGGAAGTTGTTCATCTGGTCTTCGGTGATGCGGCCTTCCATGAATGCACGGGCGTAAACGCCTGGCGAGGTGTGGCCCTGGAAGTAGATCAGGTCGCCGCCGTGTTCGTCGGTCGGGGCCTGGAAGAAGTAGTTGAAGCCGATGTCGTACAGGGTCGCACTGGAAGCGAAGCTGGAGATGTGACCACCCAGGTCAGAATCTTTCAGGTTCGTACGCATTACCATGGCCATCGCGTTCCAGCGTACCAGCGAGCGAATGCGGCGTTCCATGAACAGGTCGCCAGGCATGCGTGCTTCGTGGGTAACGGGGATCGTGTTGCGGTAAGGCGTGGTGATGGCGTAAGGGAGCTGCGAACCGCTGCGGGTCGCCAGTTCACCCATACGGGTCATCAGATAGTGAGCACGGTCTTCGCCTTCTTTGTCGAGAACCGATTCCAGGGCGTCCAGCCATTCCTGGGTTTCGACGGGATCGAGGTCTTGCATGGCTTGCTCCAGGGCGGAAAGGCTTCCAGAATCGGTTGCCTGAGTTTGCGACTGGCCTTGTGGGCAGACGATTTAAAATTCTTGGATTGCCGACAGGTTGTTCCGGCGGCGTGTAGTTTTACTACAAATCATCCGGCATTTCAGCCTTTCGAATGTATAGACGAGTAGTAAAACTACAGATGAAAGGCTTGTGGCCTCCGACTGCGTTGTGAGAATAATCGTTAAGGTTGGTCTTTAGCCATCCGAAAAAGGTGAAAGTTTGATGCTGGCTGCCAAAGAAAAAGAAATTTCAGCTATTTCTCACTTTTGTTCGACAGTCCTTCGCGTAGCGGTTTTTCAATCATCACTACAAGCGGCCATTTACACGCCGATCAAGGATAGACCATGACCCTGCCCGCGCTTGCCGAACTGCCCGCCATTCTCCTGCCGTTGGTCAGCCGATCGGAGCAGTCGTTCCGTGCGGCCGTCGCCGGACTTGAAGATGATCTTGGCTTCTCCACCTGGACGCCGGAACGCTGGGCGCAGTTCGCCCGCGTCAGCGCCGCCAGCGATTTCGTCATTGAACAGAGCGTTCGTGACCCTTTGATGTTGTTGTCGCTGGTGCAGTCCGGTGAGCTGGACCGGCCGTTCGCCAAAGGTGAGTTGTGCGCGCAGATCGCCGCCGCCGTCAGCCTCGCCCAGACCGAAGATGAACTGGGTCGAGCCCTGCGTCGCCAGCGCACCCGGCATCAGGTGCGGATCATCTGGCGCGACCTCAACCGCCAGGCCGATCTGGTGCAGACCTGCCGCGATCTCTCGGACATGGCCGACGCCAGCATCGATCAGGCCTATCAATGGTTGTACCGCCGCCATTGCGACCAGTTCGGCACACCGACCGGCCGGCGCAGCGGCGAACCGCAGCAGATGGTCATCCTCGGCATGGGCAAGCTCGGCGCGGTCGAGCTGAACCTGTCTTCGGACATCGACCTGATCTTCGCTTACCCCGAGGGCGGCGAAACCGTCGGCGTGAAGCGCCCGCTGGACAACCAGGAATTTTTCATCCGCCTCGGCCAGCGTCTGATCAAGGCACTCGACCCGATCACCGTCGACGGTTTTGTATTCCGCGTCGACATGCGCCTGCGCCCGTACGGCTCGTCCGGCGCGCTGGTGCTGAGCTTCAATGCGCTGGAGCAGTATTACCAGGATCAGGGCCGCGACTGGGAACGCTACGCGATGATCAAGTCGCGGGTGGTGGCCGGCGATCAGGTGGCGGGCGAGCAGTTGCAGGAAATGCTGCGACCGTTCGTTTACCGGCGCTATCTGGACTTCTCGGCGATCGAAGCGCTGCGCACCATGAAGCAACTGATCCAGCAGGAAGTGCGGCGCAAGGGCATGGCCGACAACATCAAGCTGGGCTCCGGCGGTATCCGCGAAGTCGAGTTCATCGCCCAGGCCTTTCAACTGATTCACGGCGGCCGCGACCTGAGTCTGCAGCAGCGCCCTCTATTAAAGGTGTTGAGCACGCTTGAAGGGCAGGGCTATCTGCCGCCAGCGGTGATCAGCGAACTGCGCGAAGGTTACGAATTCCTGCGTTACACCGAACACGCGATCCAGGCGATTGCTGACCGTCAGACCCAGATGCTGCCGGACAGCGCTCAGGATCAGGCGCGAATCGCGTTCATGCTCGGTTTCGCCGACTGGGAAGCGTTCCACGAGAAGCTGATGTTCTGGCGCGGCCGGGTGGCTTGGCACTTTGCGCAAGTGATCGCCGATCCGGATGAGGACGAAGGCGTCGAGAGCGAAGTGGTGGTCGGCGGTGAATGGCTGCCGCTGTGGGAGGAGGCTCAAGACGAAGAAGCGGCCTGTCGCCAGCTGGAGGAGGGCGGTTTCGCCGACGCGACCAAGGCCCTGAAGGCACTGGCGAGCCTGCGCGCCAGTCCGCAGTTGCGGGCGATGCAGCGTCTGGGGCGCGAGCGTCTCGATGCCTTTATTCCGCGCCTGCTCGCCCAGGCGGTGGAGCATGAAAATCCCGATCTGGTGCTCGAGCGGGTGTTGCCGCTGGTCGAAGCGGTAGCCCGGCGCTCGGCTTATTTGGTGCTGCTGACGGAAAACCCCGGCGCGCTGCGGCGTTTGCTGACGCTGTGCGCCGCGAGTCCGTGGATCGCCGAGCAGATCACCCGCTTCCCGTTGCTGCTTGATGAATTGCTCAACGAAGGCCGGCTGTTCAAGCCGCCGCTGGCACCGGAGCTGGCCGCCGAGTTGCGCGAGCGCCTGACGCGGATCCCGGAAGACGACCTCGAACAACAGATGGAAGCGCTGCGCCATTTCAAACTGGCGCACCGCTTGCGTGTTGCCGCTTCGGAAATCGCCGGCAGCCTGCCGTTGATGAAAGTCAGCGATTACCTGACCTGGCTGGCCGAAGCGATTCTTGAGCAAGTGCTGGCCCTGGCCTGGCGCCAGACCGTGGCCAAGTACGGCACGCCGCTGCGCACCGATGGCACGCTGTGCGATCCCGGCTTCATCATTGTCGGTTACGGGAAAGTCGGGGGGATCGAGTTGGGGCATGGTTCGGATCTGGACCTGGTGTTCATCCACGATGGCGATCAGCAGGCCGAAACCGATGGCCCGAAACCCATCGATGGCACGCAGTTCTTCACCCGGCTCGGCCAGCGGATCATTCACTTGCTGACGGCACAGACCAACTCCGGTCAGCTGTACGAAGTGGACATGCGCCTGCGTCCTTCCGGAGCATCCGGGCTGCTGGTCAGTTCGCTCGGCGCGTTTGCGCGCTATCAGGAAAATGAAGCCTGGACCTGGGAACATCAGGCGCTGGTGCGGGCGCGGGTGCTGGTGGGCAGCAAGGATGTCGGCCAGGCGTTCGAGAACGTCCGGGCCCAAGTGCTGGGCAAAGTGCGGGATCTGGCGAAACTGCAACAGGAAGTGAGCGAGATGCGCGCCAAGATGCGCGACAACCTCGGCAGCAAGAGCACTGCCGCCGGTACCGGGGCGAATGCCTTCGAGGCCACGGCGCCGTTCGACCTCAAGCAGGACGCCGGAGGTATCGTCGATATTGAATTTATGGTGCAATACGCGGCTCTGGCGTGGTCGCAAACCCACCCGCCGTTGCTGCGCTGGACGGACAATATCCGCATTCTGGAAGAGCTGGAGCACGAAGGGCTGATGCCGGCCGAAGACGCCAGCCTGTTGCGCGAGGCCTACAAGGCCTATCGTTCCGCCGCCCACCGGCAGGCCTTGCAGAAGGACGCCGGGGTGATACCGGGCGATCAGTTCGCAGACGAACGGCGGCAGGTGATGCGGATCTGGCGTGAGCTGGGGCTAAGCTGATTCTCGAGCGGGGAGGCGTAAAGCCTCCCCGGTTCGTTTATGGAAACCACATGAATATTCTGATCGTTGGGCCCAGTTGGGTCGGTGACATGGTGATGGCGCAGACACTGTTTCAGTGTCTCAAGCAGCGCCACCCGCAGTGCGAAATCGACGTGCTGGCCCCCGAGTGGAGCCGGCCGATCCTCGAACGCATGCCCGAAGTGCGCAAGGCCTTGAGCTTCCCGCTCGGCCACGGCGCGCTGGAGCTGGCGACCCGTCGGCGGATCGGCAAATCCCTGGCCGGCCAGTACGACCAGGCGATCCTGCTGCCGAATTCGTTGAAGTCGGCGCTGGTGCCGTTCTTCGCCGGCATCCCGAAACGCACCGGCTGGCGCGGCGAATTCCGCTACGGCCTGCTCAATGACGTGCGCACGCTGGATAAAGAACGTTATCCGCTGATGATCGAGCGTTTCATGGCGCTGGCCTACGAGCCGAACGCCGAGCTGCCGAAACCTTATCCGCGCCCGAGCCTGCAGATCGATCCGGTGACCCGCGAGGCCGCATTGGCCAAGTTCGGTCTGACCCTCGATCGCCCGGTGCTGGTGCTGTGCCCCGGCGCCGAATTCGGTGAGGCCAAACGCTGGCCGTCGGAGCATTACGCCAAGGTTGCCGAGGCGCGGATTCGCGAAGGCTGGCAGGTCTGGCTGTTCGGTTCGAAGAACGATCACGCGGTGGGTGAAGACATTCGCGCGCGGCTGATTCCGGGCCTGCGTGAAGAGTCCGTGAACCTCAGCGGCGGCACCTCGCTGGCCGAGGCCATCGACCTGATGTCCTGCGCCGATTCGGTGGTCTCCAACGATTCCGGCCTGATGCACGTGGCCGCTGCATTGAATCGCCCGTTGGTTGCGGTCTACGGGTCGACCTCGCCGGGTTTCACCCCGCCGCTGGCCGAGCACGTGGAAATCGTCCGTTTGGGCCTCGATTGCAGCCCTTGTTTCGACCGCACCTGCCGTTTCGGCCATTACAACTGCCTGCGCCAGCTGATGCCGGACGCAGTCAACGATGCCTTGCAGCGTTTGCAGGGCTCTGTGGTCGAGGTTCATTAACTTGCGGGTATTGCTGATCAAGACTTCATCGCTGGGCGACGTGATTCACGCGTTGCCGGCGCTGACCGACGCCGCCCGGGCGATTCCCGGGATCAAGTTCGACTGGGTGGTGGAAGAAGGCTTCGCCGAGATTCCGACCTGGCACCCGGCCGTAGGCAAAGTGATTCCGGTGGCGATCCGCCGCTGGCGCAAGAACATCTGGAAAACCATCACCAGCGGCGAGTGGAAACGCTTCAAGCAATCCGTTCGGGCGAACAAATATGACCTGGTGATCGACGCTCAAGGCCTGCTGAAAAGCGCCTGGCTGACCCGCTACGTCAAAGCGCCGGTGGCCGGTCTGGACAAGGGCTCGGCCCGCGAGCCGATCGCCGCGCGTTTTTATGATCGCAAACTGGCGGTGGCCCGTGGGCAGCACGCTGTCGAGCGTGTGCGCCAGTTGTTCGCTATCGCCTTGGGCTATGACTTGCCCAAAGGTCTGGGCGATTACGGCCTCAATGTCGAGCGTCTGGTCGAGTTGCCGCGCAAGAATGCCTACGTGGTGTTCCTCCACGGCACCACTTGGGACACCAAACACTGGCCGGAAGCCTACTGGCGCGAGCTGACCGAGCGGGTCGGCTACCTCGGCGTCGGGATCAAGCTGCCGTGGGGCAACCCGCTGGAGAAGGCCCGGGCCGAGCGCATCGCCGCCGGTTTCAAGCACGCCGAAGTGCTGCCGAAGCTGAACCTGGCCGGGGTCGGCAAGGTGCTCGCCGGCGCCCAGGCCTGCGTCGCGGTGGACACCGGTCTCGGCCATCTGGCTGCGGCACTGGATGTGCCGACGATTTCCCTGTTCGGCCCGACCAATCCGGGCCTGACCGGCGCCTACGGCAAGCTGCAGATTCACCTCGGCAGCGATTTCCCTTGCGCGCCGTGCCTGCAAAAGAAATGTACCTATCAACCGACCGCGCAGGATGCCCGTCAGTTTGACCTGAAACGCGAGTGGCCCCTGTGCTTCACGCGTCTGAATCCCGAGCGTGTTGCCAGCCGACTGAGCACGTTGTTGATGGCTGAGGAGCTGCGCTGATGCAATTGGCTTTTGTCCTGTACAAATATTTTCCGTTCGGCGGTTTGCAGCGCGACTTCATGCGCATCGCCCTCGAATGCCAGAAGCGCGGGCACCAGATCCGCGTCTACACCCTGATCTGGGAAGGCGACGTGCCGCCCGGTTTCGAAGTGCTGGTGGCGCCGGTCAAGGCGTTCTTCAATCACCGGCGCAACGAAAAGCTCAGCGCGTGGATGGAAGCGGACCTGGCCAGGCGCCCGGTGGATCGCCTGATCGGCTTCAACAAGATGCCGGGGCTGGACGTCTACTACGCCGCCGACGGTTGCTTCGAAGACAAGGCGCAGAACCTGCGCCATTCGCTGTATCGCCGCTGGGGCCGCTACCGCCACTTCGCCGAATACGAGCGTGCGGTGTTCGCCAAAGACGCGAAGACCGAAGTGCTGATGATTTCCGAAGTGCAGCAGCCGCTGTTCATCAAGTATTACGACACACCACTTGAGCGCTTCCACCTGCTGCCGCCTGGCATCGCCCAGGATCGCCGCCGTCCTGCGGATGCCGACCAGATTCGCGCCGGTTTCCGCGCCGAATTCAACCTCAAGGACGACGAACTGCTGCTGGTGCAGATCGGTTCCGGGTTCAAGACCAAGGGTGTCGATCGCAGCCTGAAAGCGCTGGCCGCATTGCCCGCCGAGCTGAAGAAACGCACCCGGCTGTTTGTAATCGGCCAGGATGACCCCAAATTGTTCCAGATGCAGAGTGCGACGCTGGGCCTGGGCGACAACGTGACGTTCCTCAAGGGGCGTAGCGATATCCCGCGTTTCCTGCTCGGCGCCGATCTGTTGATCCACCCGGCGTACAACGAAAACACCGGCACGGTGCTGCTTGAGGCGCTGGTCGCCGGGTTGCCGGTGCTGGTCAGCGCGGTCTGCGGTTACGCCCATTACATCGCCGAGGCGGACGCCGGGCGAGTGCTGGACGAACCGTTCGATCAGGCGCAACTGGCGCAATACCTGACTGACATGTTGAACGACGACGCTGCACGGGCGGCCTGGAGCCGCAACGGTCTGGCCTTCGCCGAGACGGCCGACCTCTACAGCATGCCGCAGCACGCGGCCGATGTGATTCTGGCGGAGCACGCTTAAATGAAGTTGATGCTGGCTGAACCGTTCAAGAGCCTGTGGGCCGGACGCGATCCGTTCGCCGAGGTCGAGGGCTTGCAGGGCGAGGTGTACCGCGAGCTGGAAGCCCGCCGGACGTTACGCACGGAAGTCGACGGCAATGGCTTTTTCGTCAAGATTCACCGGGGCATCGGTTGGGGCGAGATCTTCAAGAACCTGCTGACCGCCAAGCTGCCGGTGCTCGGTGCGGGTCAGGAATGGAAGGCAATCCAGCGTCTGCAGGAAGTCGGCGTGCCGACCATGACCGCCGTCGCGTTCGGCGAGAAGGGCAGCAACCCGGCGGATCAGCATTCGTTCATCGTCACCGAAGAGCTGGCGCCGACCATCAGTCTCGAAGACTTCAGCATCGACTGGGTCAAGCAACCGCCGCAGCCGAAACTCAAGCGGGCGCTGATCGCCGAGGTCGCGCGCATGACCGGCATGATGCACCGCGCCGGGGTCAACCACCGCGACTGCTACATCTGCCACTTCCTGCTGCATACCGACAAACCGGTGACCCCGGAGGATTTCAAACTCTCGGTGATCGATCTGCACCGCGCCCAGACCCGCCCGGCGATCACCCAGCGCTGGCGCAACAAGGATCTGGCGGCGCTGTACTTTTCCGCGCTGGATATCGGCCTGACCCGCCGCGACAAGCTGCGTTTCCTCAAAGGCTACTTCCAGCAACCGCTGCGCCAGATCCTGGCCGAAGAAGCGCCGTTGCTGAGCTGGCTCGAAGGCAAGGCCAACAAACTCTATGCGCGCAAACAGCGTTACGGGGATGCGCTCTGATGGCGGGTTGGAATCTGGAGCCTGAGTACAGTGAACTTGCGCAGCATTTCGGTAGCCTCGAAGCGGTATTTGCCCTTCAGGGCGAGCGCCTGACTCGCGATCCATTGTCCGAAGTCATTCGCGTGCAGCTCAATGGCGTCAACTATTACGTCAAGCGCTACAGCGGTGCCGGCAAGGGTCTGCGGCGTTATCTGGGCAAACCCCGGGTGAAGATGGAATGGCAGAACCTCAAGCGCTTCGCCAAGTGGGGCATTCCCACCGCTGAAGTGGTGGCGTGGGGTCTGGAGCGCAACGGCATGGCCTACGATCGCGGGGCGATGATTACCCGTGAGCTGCCGCGCACCGAAGACCTGTCGGCACTGGCCGAACGCAACGATCCCAAGCTCAAGGATCGCGCCTGGGTCGACGGCGTCAGCCGGCAACTGGCTGGTTACACCCGGGTCATGCACGACCATCGCTTTACCCATAACGATCTGAAGTGGCGCAACCTGCTGATCGACGATCAGGCGCAGCTGTTTCTGATCGATTGCCCGAACGGCGATTTCTGGCGCGGCTTCTGGCTCAAGTACCGGATCACCAAGGATCTGGCCTGTCTCGACAAGGTGGCCAAGTATCACCTGTCGAACACCCAGCGCCTGCGCTTTTACCTGCAATATCGCCGACGTGAACGGCTCAATGCCGCCGACAAGCAACGGATTCGCCACGTGGTGAGATTTTTCGAGGGACGCGAATGACTGATTTTCTGGCCGCTGAAGATCGTGCGCTGCTGGAGCGCCACGGTCTCGGCACGTTCGATGCGCTGTGGTCCAAGCAACTCGACGCCGTGGATGAGCCCAACACCGATGGCGGCGGCTGGAGCAGCGTGTTTCGTCTGGAGCTGGAAGGGCATGGCTATTACCTCAAGCGCCAGTGCAATTACCTGACTCGCACCTTGCATGCGCCATTCGGCGAGCCGACCTTCGCCCGGGAATTTCGCAATATCAGTCGTTACAACAAGCTGGGCATTCCGGCGTTGCAGGCGGCGTTCTTCGGTGAGCGCAAGGTCAACGGTGAAGTCCGTGCGATCCTGCTGACCCGCGCGCTGGAGGGCTGGGATGATCTCGATTCGCTGTTGCAGCGCTGGTCGGATCTCGATTCCGCGCAGCAGTCGGCGATTCTCAAGGCTTGCGGCCTGTTGGCGCGTCATCTGCACGGTATGCGTCAGGTGCACGGCTGCTTTTATCCAAAACACATTTTCCTGCGCGCCGAGAGCGATGGCTATCAGGCGCAGTTGATCGACCTGGAAAAGACCCGCCCGTTGCTGTTCGGCATGCGTGACCGGGTCAAGGATCTGGAACCGCTGCTGCGCCGTGCGCCGGAGTGGAGCGAGGCGCAATTGCGTGAGCTGCTGGCGGCGTATCTCGATCAATCGACGGACAGTTCGCTGGTCGACAGCTGGATCACGCGGCTGACCGCGCGGCGCAGTCGCAAGGAGACCCGCTGATGCAGTTGTCCGACTTGAAAAATGCCGGGCGCACGCCGAGTCTGCCGTTGACGGTTTCGCTCGCGGATGCGGTGGGCGTTGCCGATTTGCAGTTGCTCAGTCTGCTGCGGGTGTTGCCGGGGCAGCGTTACGTCGGTGCCGGTGTGTGGCGCGGGCGTCCGGTGCTGGCCAAATTGCTGGTCGGTAGCAAGGCAGCGCGGCATTTTCAGCGTGAGCTGGAGGGCGTGAAACTGCTCGCCGCCCAGGGCATGACCACGCCGTTGTTGCTGGCCGACGGCCTGAAGGACGGCGAGGGTGGCTGGCTGCTGTTCGAGCTCCTCGAAGGCGCCGAAAGCCTCGGCGATGCCTGGAACAAGGTCGAATCCTTGCCGGTGCTGGCCGACGAACAATCGGCGGTGCTGGCCGAAGCGCTTGGCGCCATCGGTCAATTGCACGGCAAAGGCCTGTGGCAGGAAGACCTGCACCTGGACAACCTGCTGCGCCACGGCGGTCAGCTGTATCTGATCGATGGCGCAGGTATCTGTGCGGAAAACGCCGGCCAGCCGTTGTCCCGGCAGAAAGTGTTGGAAAACCTCGGAGTGTTCTTCGCCCAGTTGCCCAAGTCGCTCGAGCCGTTCACCGAAGAATTGTTGGTGTATTACCTGCTGAGCAACAGCGAACACGCGCTGCCGCTGGAAGCCTTGCAAAAGCAGATCGACAAGGTGCGCGCCTGGCGCTTGAAGGATTACCTGATCAAGGTCGGTCGTGAGTGCACGCTGTTCAGCGTCAAGCGCGGCGCGTTCGGTCTGCGCTCGATTCGTCGTGAGGAAGAGCCCGCGATGTTGCCGGTGCTGGAGCAGGCCGATGCCTTGCTCGATCAGGGCCATCTGTACAAGACCGGCGGCGCGGCCAGTGTCGGCAAGGTCGAGGTTGCCGGGCGTCCTCTGGTGATCAAGCGTTACAACATCAAGAATTTTGCCCATTGGCTCAAGCGCTTCTGGCGTCCAAGCCGCGCCTGGCATTCCTGGCGCGAAGGCAATCGTCTGGCCTTCCTCGGCATCGCCACGCCAAAACCGTTGGCGGTGCTGGAAACCCGTTTTCTCTGGCTGCGCAGCAAGGCCTATCTGATCACCGAACATCTGGCCGGGCCGGACATCATCGAGCGCTTTGCGCCGTACGTTGAAAGCGGTGCGGCGCCGGAAAGCGAGTTGCAGGCGCTGGATCAGCTGTTTGCGCGGTTGATCGCCGAACGCATCAGCCATGGCGACTTCAAGGGGCATAACCTGTTCTGGCAGGAAGATCGCTGGGCGCTGATAGATCTGGATTCGATGTGTCAGCACGGCTCGTTGGGCAGCTTCGCTCCGGCCTATGCCCGGGATCGTGCGCGCTTCATGCGCAACTGGCCTGAGAGCAGCGCGCTGTATCAGGTGATTGATCAGCGGTTGCCCAAAGATGTAGCGGGCACCGCGTGATTGTTTTCGCCAGCGCGTAAGACATTTCTGCAGTTGGATCCGGGTGAGGCATGTGGCGACAAATCCTTGTGACTTGTCCTACGGCCTTCCCGGAACCCATGAACTGCCCCTCGCAAAACCCCGATGCTAGTTTGCCCCGACGTTCCCGGAGGGCAAATCTTGAGCATCAAAAACGCTATCACTATCGGCGCATTTTCCCTGGCACTGTCCGGCTGCGGCACCGCCGTTACGGTGCTGCAGGACGATGAAGACGCCACGCGCGGCCTGCGTAAACAGAAGACCTACTGTCAGTCGATTCCGCGTATCTACAGCGGACTCGCCCACGATTTCTGCCTGCTGCACGCGCCGCCCGATCCTACCGGCATTCTGGTGCCGGTCGTCCTGCTCGATCTGACCCTGTCCGGTGTGTTCGATACTGCTTTCCTGCCGTATACGATCTATCGCCAGACGGTGGACGGGAATATCAGTGTTTATTGGCGACCAGGCCGTGGATAGGCCGATGGACAAGGGTTCAGTAGGTTGAACGACATGGGGCAATTCGCACAGGGTCATTCCCGCCACGTTTACGCTATAATCCCGCCCTTTAGCTGTCTCTCGCCCGGTGCGAGGGCACATCATTTTTCAAGGCGCATCGCGCCTGAATGCAGACTAAAGAGGCTAGACCCCTGTGGCATTGACGATTCTTGGCCTGTCCGGCGCCCTTAGCCATGATCCTTCCGCAGCCTTGTACATCGACGGCAAGCTGGTCGCGGCGGCTGAGGAAGAGCGCTTCGTACGCGATAAACATGCAAAGAACCGCATGCCCTACGAATCGGCGAAGTTCTGCCTGGAGCAGGCAGGCATCAAGCCTTCCGACGTTGACGTGGTCGCGATTCCGTTCGCCCCGATCAGCATTTTCGGCAAGGCTCGCTGGCAGTACGCCAAGCGTTACTGGTACGCCCCGGACCGCGCACTCGACGCGATCCTGATGGGCAACCGTCGCTACAAGCGCTATCGCAACAAGATTGTCTGGTGCCTGGAGCAACTGGGCTTCGATCCGAAGAAAATCAAGATCGAACCGGTTGAACACCACCTGGCCCACGCTTCCAGCGCCTATCACTGCTCGGGTTTCAAAGAGAAAACCGCGATCCTCGGCATCGACGGCAAGGGCGAGTACGCCACGACCTTCTTCGGTTACGGCGAAAACGGCAAGATCCACAAGATCAAGGAATTCTTCGATCCGGACTCCCTCGGCGGCCTGTACGGTGCGATCACCGAGTTCCTCGGTTTCGACATGCTGGACGGCGAGTTCAAGGTCATGGGCATGGCGCCGTACGGCGACGCCAGCAAATACGATTTCTCGCGCCTGGCTTCGTTCGAGAACGGCGAGCTGGTGATCAACACCGACTACGCCAACGTGATCGGCTTGCGTCGCTATAAAGAGAAGGGCAAGGGTTACTACTTCTCGCCGAAGCTGATCGAGTGGCTGGGTCCGAAGCGCGAAGGCGACATCGCCGACGAGCCGTACATCCACTACGCCGCCAGCATTCAGGCACTGTTCGAAAAAATCGCGTTGCAGATGATCGACTACTACCTGGGCGACGTGCTCAAGGAAACCGGCAAGCTGGCCTACGCCGGCGGCTGTGCGTTGAACGTCAAGCTCAACCAGAAAATCATCGCCCGCGACGACGTCAAGGAACTGTTCGTACAGCCTGCCTCCGGCGATGCCGGCACTGCAGTCGGCGCAGCGGCCTATGTGTCCAACGCCCGTGGCGTGCCGGTCGAGAAGATGGAACACGTCTACCTCGGCCCGTCGTACAGCAATGAAGACGTGATCGCCGCGTGCGCCCGTCACGAGAACAAGCCGACCTGGCGCAAGCTCGACAACATGCCGGAGCAGATCGCCAAAATCATGGTCGATGGCAACCCGGTGGCCTGGTTCCAGGGCCGCATGGAGTTCGGTCCGCGCGCACTGGGTGGTCGTTCGATCATCGGTTGCCCGAGCGTGGCTGGCGTGGCTGACCGCATCAACCACCAGATCAAGTTCCGCGAGCGCTGGAGGCCTTTCTGCCCGTCGATGCTCGACACCGTTGCGCCACAGATGATCAAGATCGATCACCCGGCGCCGTTCATGACCTTCACCTTCGAAGTGGCTGAAGAGTGGAAGACACGCGTGCCGGAAGTCGTCCACGAAGACGGTACTTCCCGGGCCCAGGTGCTCAAGCGCGAATACAACCCGCGCTACTACGACATGATGAAGGCGCTGGAAGTGCTGACCGGCAACGGCGTGTCCCTGAACACTTCGCTCAACCGCCGTGGTGAACCGATGATCTGCTCGCCGACCGACGCCCTGAACATGTTCTTCGGCTCGGATCTGCAATACCTGATCATGGAAGACATCCTGGTGGTCAAAGAAGGCGCAAACGCTTATGACACGCTCGGCTGAACGCCATGTGCTGCAGTTCTGTCACGGCTATGACGGGCCGTTCCTCGACTGCGCACGGCAATACGCCAGCCTGTTTGCGGGCACCGGTTATCGGGTCACCACGGTCTTTCTGACCGGGGCCGCCGATAGCGAGGTGGCCGCAGCCTGCGCCTCCGATGAAGTGTTGTTCATGGAATACAGCTCCAAGGCCATTCGTGGCCTGAAGCTGGGCGCCATCGGCGATCTGCGCAAGATCGCCGCTTCACGCAATTTCAGTTTCTGCATCGCCCATCGCTTCAAGCCGATCTACATCGCCTTGCTCGGCACTTCGCTGCCGGTGATTGGCGTGCATCACGCGTTTGGCGATTACAAACGCGGCTCGCGCAAACTCTTTGCGCAGATTTTCCGCAAGCGTCTGAGCCTGCTCGGCGTGTCCGATGCAGTGCGCGACGACATGCGCCGTTGCCTGCCGAAATGGCCGGCGGCGCGCATCCAGACCCTCTACAACCGCATCGATGTCTCGGCGTTGCAGATGAGTCAGGTGTCGGCCCGTGAAGCCCGCGAGACCCTCGGTCTGTCAGCGGATGCGTTCATTGTCGGCAACGTCGGTCGTCTGCACCCGGACAAGGATCAGGCCACGCTGCTGCACGGTTTTGCTGCGGCATTGCCCGGTCTGCCGGCCAACAGCCAACTGGTGATTCTCGGCAAAGGGCGTCTGGAACAAGACCTCAAGGAACTGGCCCGTGAACTGGGCATCGGTGATCGCGTGTTGTTCCTCGGCCAGGTGCCGGACGCGCGCAATTATTTCCGCGCATTCGATGTGTTTGCCTTGAGCTCCGACCACGAACCGTTTGGCATGGTACTGCTGGAGGCCATGGCCGCCGGCGTGCCGTTGCTGGCCACGGCGTGTGGCGGGGCGAAGGAAGTGGTCGAAGGCGTGGGCATTCTGTTCCCGCTGGGTGACGCCGAGCATCTGGCCCAGGGTCTGAAACATCTGGCCGGCATGGACGAGCAGCAGCGTCGTCAATGCGCCGAAATGATGGTCGATCGTCTGCGCGAGCGCTTCTCCGACCGAGCTGTACGCGACACCTTCTGGCATTTGCCGCAAGTTACCGATCTGGCACCGAGGGGCTGATGCTCAACCGATTTCAAGGCTGGCGCGAACGTGGCTGGTCGCCCGTTGACGCCTCAACTTATGCACAGGCCTGGCAGCGTTTCGGCGGCAGCGTCGCGACTCATCCCATGGTGGTCGAGCGTCTGGCGGATCTGGCCGGCATCCCGGTGCGTTATCTGGCCTGGGAGCAGCAGGGCGACGTCAAAGCCGCGATCCCGACCTGGGGCCGCGACCTGGCCTTGTCCAAGGACGTGCTCAAGCGCAACGGCAAGAAAGGCTTGTTCGACCTCGGCAACGCCGAGCTGATCCTGCCGGCCGCCGTCGATGCCCAGGCCCCGCTGCGCCATCGCGGACGCTACCTGTCGGCGCTCAACGAAAACCGCTTCAGCGGCCTCAAGTTGCAGACCGAACAACTGGCCATGGCCCGTACCCCCGAAGAACTGTCGAAGAAGTTTCGCTACAACCAGCGCCGTGAACTGCGCCTGCTGGAAGAGGCGGGCGGTGTGGTGCGGCCGGTCAGCGACTTCTCGAGTGCGGAACTGGCAGCAATCTACTGCGACTTGTTTCAGCGTCGCTGGGGTTTTCCGGCCACTGGCGCGGCACGCATAGCCGAAGTCATCGAATTGCTGCGCGAATTGTTGATCGGCTCGGTGATCTTCCTCAACGACGCGCCGATTGCCATTCAGTTGGTGTATCGCGTTGAAGCCCCGGAATGGATCAGCGTCGAATACATCAACGGCGGCGTCGACCCTGAAACCCGCGAATTCAGCCCTGGCAGCGTCCTGAGTTTTCTCAATACGCAAAGTGCCTGGGAGCACGCGCGGGCACTGGACAAGCCGCTGCGCTTTTCCTTCGGTCGTGCCGACCGTGAATACAAGGATCGCTGGTGCAATCCTGTGCCGGTCTTCACCGTATGAGTCAGCCCATGAGCCGCAAACAGCAATTGCTCAAGCGCCACCGGCGCAATAAACGCATCGGCCTGTTGATCGCACTGGTCGTGTTGATCGCTCTCGGTGTGCTGGTGGCCTGGTGGTTGCCGCTGGTGCTGGCATTGGTTGGCTGGATCGCCCACGAAGCGTGGTTCGCCGATCACCTGTTCTATTCGCCGAAAGACGATTACCAATACAGCTTTCCGCCGTTTACCCCGCAGCCAAAAGTGCATTTGAACGGCGAGCACTTGCGCCTCGACGAAGGCGTGATGCTGATGGACGACGCTACGCTGATCCTCGCGGTGAAGGTCAAAAGCAGCTTTCTGGGACGCTTCTTCGATCCTCGGGTCGAGTTGGCCGGGGGCACCCATCCCGATGCGCAGACGTTCGAACGTGGCGTCAACGGTCTGCGTTATCTGAACCTCAGCGGGCAGGCGCAGGCCTTGTCGCAAGGCCAGTTGCGTCTGCGCGGGCGCTTTTGCCGGGTCTCCGGCGAGCCGGTGCTGTGGGCACTGGAGCAGCCGGACTACCGCCAGCAGCGGGTGATGGTCATCGCCCCTCACGCCGACGATGCCGAACTCGCCGCCTACGGTCTGTACAGCCAGGCCAGTGAAGCCTGGATCGTGACGCTGACCGCCGGCGAGATCGAAGCCGAACATTATCAACAGATGGGCCTGAACAAGGTCGAGGCGGCGCGGCTAAAGGGGCGCTTGCGTGCCTGGGACAGTCTAGCCGTACCGCGTTGGGCCGGCGTGCCGCAGGAGCACTGCGTGCAGCTCGGGTATTTCTGCCTGCAACTGGCGGCGATGCAGGCTGCGCCGAATCAGCCGGTGGGTTCGCGGGAAGCTGATTTGAGTGATACACGGATGTTTCGTCAGCTGAATCCGTTTGCCTTGCCCGGTGATGCCGATGGCGCGCCGACCTGGAACAATCTGCTGGCCGACCTGCGTGACGTGCTGTCCCGCGCGCGCCCGGATGTGATCGTGCTGCCGCATCCGACGCTCGATCCGCATCCCGATCACATCTGCGCCCAGGAAGCCGTGCTGGAAGTCTTGCGTGGTCTTGACTGGCAACCGGTCCTGCTCGGCTACGCCAACCACCTGCACGATAACGATCGCTGGCCGATGGGTGATAGCGGGCAAGGTATCGCCCTGCCGCCGACATTCGACTCGTCGCAACCGATGCAGCCATTGTGCGTGCCGTTGACGCTCTCGCAGCAACGTGACAAAGCCATGGCCTTGGGCATGATGCACGACCTGCAACCACCGGCTCCGTTCAAGCGTCGCCTGCGGCGCGGCCTGCAGCGCCTGCTTGCGGGGCGTGCGGGCTCGCCCTACGGTGAAAACGAATTTTTCCGCAAGGCTGTACGACGCCATGAACTGTTCTGGCGTTTATAGATGGTACGGGCCTGAAGTACGTCCGCTTTCGAGCGGAAAGACCTTCAGGCGTTGCTCTGTTTGCCTGTCGCGGCAAGGAAGACGATGAAAGTTTTATTTCTGGTGCAGAAAGATCAGCGGGCGATTCTGGATCGCTTGTACGAAGGTGTTGCGGCACATTGCGAGTGCGATTTGCGGTGGCTGAGCAGCGATGAACAGCGCAATCTGCGTCGCTATTTCCGGCGCGAAGTCGACGTTACGCAATATGACCGCATCGTGTTTTTCCTTCGTTTCAAGCAGGAAATCCGTCAGGTCGGATTTATCCGCACGATCCCCAATCTGGTGATTCTGGAACACGATGCCTACCAGAATTACATTCCGTGCAAATACACCGGCAAGTTCAGCGCGCATTACCGCCGCTTGCCGTGGGCACGAGTGATCAGCTCCGGCTTCGTGGTCACTGAGCGCCTTCGTCAGGAGGGCTTCGACGCCGTCTTCGTGCCCAAGGGCTACGACCAGTCACAACTTGAAGATCAGGGGCGCGAGCGGGATATCGAGCTGGCTTTCGTGGGTAGCACCAACAGTGTTGCCTACAGCGGTCGCAAAGCCTTGCTCGACGAGTTGGGGCGCGTCGAGCCTCTGGTGGTTACCCGCACGAAGTCCGGAGAGGAATACCGCGACACGCTCAACCGAATCCGCTTTTTTGTCAGCGCCGACGTTGGCATGGGCGAATTCATGATCAAGAATTTCGAAGCGATGGCCTGCGGTTGTGTATTGCTGGCGTTTGATCAGGGGGCAGAGGAAAGTCAGGCCCTGGGGTTGAAGAACATGCACAACGTGGTGTTCTACAAGGACATCGCACAGCTTCAGGAGAAGCTGGCCGTATTGCGCAGCGATCCGGAACTGGCGCCGCGAATTGCGCGCAACGGTCGCGAGCTCGCGGTCAGTCAGTTCAGCTTTGCACGAATCGGCCAACGTATCGTCGAGGAACTTAAGCCAGAACTGCGGGCTCGTGCGCCGCTGAGCCTACTGGAAAAGGTGCGTCTGAAGCTGGGCATTTGACAAGCACTACCCGGCAATCGATATTGCTGGCGACTTTTACCTAATTGAGATTCCGGTGCAATTTACTCAAGAAAGTGACATCACCCTGGTGGTCACCAGCTGTGGTCGAATGGATCTGCTCAAGATAACGCTTGAGAGCTTCGACCGGTTCAATACCGCTCCCATCCGTGAAGTGTTCATCACGGAGGATGCGGGGGATGAAGGTGTGCACGCTGTGATTCCTGCTCATTGGAAGGAGCATTGCACCGTATTCATCAATCGCCCGAAGCTGGGGCAGCTGGCATCAATCGACTTGGCTTACGCACATGTCACCACCCCCTATGTCTTCCATTGCGAAGACGACTGGGAATTCTATCGCCCGGGATTTGTGGAAGACTCCAGGACCATTCTCGACCTGCGCCCGGAAATTCTGCAGGTCTGGCTGCGTAGCTATAATCATGACTTGCGGGTGCACAGTCCTTACATTCGGCTGGAGACGCGGGAGATCGTCGGCGGGGTAGCTTGTTACCCGTTGGTGTCCGACAAGCCTGAGTGGCAGGGCTTTTCGCTGAATCCTGGCTTGCGCCGGATGAAGGAATACCGCTTGTGCGCACCTTTTGCCGGATTCAGTGGGGAGAAGGCGCTGTCCATTCGCTACGCAGACTTGAATCTGACGGCCATGACGCTGGAAGCGGACGCCGTCATGCACACGGGTTTCGGTCTGCATGTGCAAACGGCTGTCGAGCGTCAGCGCAAGGCGCGCCGCAGTCGTCGCGAACAGATAAAGTTCGTATTGTCTTTGCTGTTGGGAGTCTGTATTGGCTGGTTCATCAATTAAATGCACCGCAGCTTTTTTCCAGAAACCCAGGTATTGGCTTCGTTCCCTATGAGTATTCTCAACGTCATGTGGGCCGGGGGTGCTCCGTTTGCCTCAACTCATAAGGTGCATCAACAGATCCTGTCTCAGGCCGCTTCGTCGGAGCCGGTTCAAACCTGGTTGCTTCAAGGCCGCGCCTGCGAAGGTGGGCTGAGCGTTGGCGAAGTGACGGAGTGGGGGCTGTCCTCCGCCCGGTTGAAAGGGCGGCATTTCTGGCGGCTGACGAGGCCCTGGATGTGTTCCAGATTTCACAAAGCCCTCAAAAACAGCCGTGCACGCGTGGTGCTCCTCGATGGCCTTGGCGTAGCACGTACATTGCTGCCTGTCATCGAAGCCATGCCCGACGTTCGTGCGGTGGTGGTCTTTCATGGTTCGACGCGGCTTCATCCTGCGGATCGCGCGCTCTTCAAACGAATTCCCTCCTCGCAACTGACGCTGGTTGCAGTCTCGAACACCCTCGCGGCGTCGTTGTGTCAGGACTTGCAGATTCAGGTCATGACGTTGCGCAGCGCTTTCGATCCTCTGGCGTTTCGTGCCGACCTTCTCCCTCGGGAGCAGGCGCGAGCGCGATTGGGTCTTGCGCTGGACAAACCGGTATTGGGAGCTGTTGGGCGACTGGTCGCGGGCAAGGGGTTTGGTTGCCTGCTCGACGCTTTCGCCGAAGCCTTGCTTCAGCGACCTGATCTGCAGTTGGTGATTCTCGGTGAAGGCACGGGGCGCGCTGTGCTGGAGGCGCGAATCGACGAGCTGCAATTGCGTGGCAAGGTCTTGCTGCCGGGGCATCTGGATGATGCGGCTCAGCTTTACCGGGCATTCGATTGGGTTGCCATGCCGTCGCTGAATGAAGGCCTGGGGCTGATCATGCAGGAAGCCGTCATGGCGGGTGTTCCGGTTTTATCCAGTGAGCTGGAGGTGTTTCGCGAACAGTTGGCCGATACCGGCTGGTATGCCCCCGTTCAGGATGTGGCCGCCTGGCGTGACGCGATCCTGAGGGCGTTCAGCGCATCGGCCGAAACAGTCGCCGCCGAGCAATATCAGGCGCTGGCGCCTGACCAGGCCTGGCTCGATTTCAGCCAGGCTGCCCACGACCTGCTTTCATGAAGACATTACGGCCTGTTCCAGTGCTTGCATTGGAAAGGTTTCGTTCAGCTTCTCGCGTTCAATATAGCGAGCGAAATGCTGCAGGTTGCGCTTGACCAGATACCGGGGCAACGGCGCCCGCAAAAAACGCAAGTCTGCTACATCGATCAGGCCCATGCAGTTGTCGGGCGTCACCACAATGTTGCCCAGGTGCAGCGAACGAAAATAGATCCCCGATTCATGAAGATTGCGGATCAGACCGGCCAGGTCTGGCAATGCCTGCTGCCACGAAAAACCTTCCTTGCTGGCAATCTGGCGTAAGGTCTCTCCCGGCAATGGCTGGTAGAGCACAGCTGTCATGCCAGGGGCATGCAGTTTATAAAGCTGCAGGGCCTGGAGGGTCGGAACACCCAGCTTTTGCAGTCCGATGGCGTTATCGATGAAGCGTTTCGAGTAGGGACGCCACAGTGCGGATGAAAAAAAACGTTTGCGGCGGAACAGTTTCAGAATATTCCCATCCTGCAACAGGTAGACTTTCGGCCCGTGGCTATCGGCCTCCAGTATTCTGGCACCGTCAATCATTTGATTCAGAGCGGCCTCTGGCAGCCGGGAAAATTGCATCGTGAAAAGCCTTGTGGAAAGTACGGGGCGCTGTGGCGGGCAATGATGCCGAAAAGTTTCAGCTTTAACCATGCCGGGCTGGGTGGGTGAACTCTATCAGGAGCAGTTTGATGCAAGAAACACGTTGGGCGAAAGCTTGGATGTCGACAGGTCTGTTGTGGTTTCTGTTAGCCATTGCCATTGCGCCTACCAACAAAGCCTATCAGCAAGGCCTGGTCGTATTGCTCTGGATACCTGCGATTGTCTTTTGCTGGTCCGCGCGGGCCCGCCTCAGGGAAGTTTTTTATGAGCAGCGCTGGATCTGGCTGCCGATGCTCGCTCTTCTGGCCTGGTCATTGATCAGTCTTTCATGGACGAACGCCGAGGACGGGGCACGCGAGGCCAAGCGTTTGCTATACATCGTGTTTTTTCTCGTGTTCTTTCCGGTTTTTGCCAACGGCAGAACCGACCGCGTGATTCGCATCATGCAATGGGGGGGGATCGGGCTGGCGGCCACGGCAATCGCGGCAGTCGTCAAGTTCTACCTTCTCGAGAGCAATATCCTGACGGCACGCGTGGAAGGTCTGGGGGAGTTGTCTCACCCGATCCTCGGGGCTTACGTCATCGGCATGGCGGCGATATGGCTTGTTCTATGGCCACCACAAACAGGGTGGATGCAGATTGTCTGGGTCATCGCGCTGATATTACTGGGTATGTTTGTACTGCTCAGCCAGAGCCGCGGCGCCGCATTGGCATTGTTTCTCTCGTTGCTCGCCATGCCGATCTGGTGCCGTGACCGCCGCAGCCGTGCAATTGCGGCGTGCGCATTGATTGTCGCCGTGCTGGCTTTCGTGCTGTTCGAGCCTTTGGTCATGGCGCGCGGCGCCTCCTTCCGACCGCAGATACTGATGGCCTGCCTGCAAATGATCGCTGAGCACCCTCTGCGTGGTCTGGGTCTTGGTGGCGACTACAAAGTGTTCTGGTCGGGCATGTATTTTGACCATGCCCATAATCTGTTCACCCATGTGGCCATCGAACTGGGGCTGCCAGGTCTGCTGTTGTGGTGTGTAATCTGGATTGCTGTCTTGTGCCAGGCCTGGAAAGCGCGGGAAACGCTTTATGGCCGGGGCATCATTGGCATTTGGCTGTTCTCGAGCCTGGCCATGCAATTCGACGCTGCCAGCCTGACGGGAACTCCAAGAGCCGAGTGGTTCGTTAGCTGGTTGCCTATTGGTCTGGCCAGTGTTTTGGTATGGGCTCGGGCCAATCCCGGTGCCTGTGATAAAATTTCGCGTTCTTCCTAATCAGTGAGCCCTACGATGAGTGACGTACCGCCCAAAGCGGAACAGGATTCCAGCCTGAAGATCTACTTTCGGCTGTTGGGGTACGTAAAGCCCTATATCGGCCTTTTCCTTCTGAGTATCGTGGGCTTCGTGATTTTTGCCTCCACCCAGCCAATGCTGGCGGGAATACTCAAATATTTTGTCGATGGCCTGAGCAATCCCGAAGCGGTGCTCTTTCCCAATGTTCCTTATCTCAAGGACCTGCAGTTGTTGATGGCCGTGCCGCTGCTGATCATTCTGATCGCTGCCTGGCAGGGGCTGGGGTCGTTTCTCGGCAACTTTTATCTGGCGAAAGTATCGCTGGGACTGGTGCATGACCTGCGCATCGAGTTGTTCAACAAACTGCTGGTGCTGCCCAATCGTTATTTCGACACCCATAATTCAGGGCATCTGATTTCGCGCATCACGTTCAACGTGACCATGGTGACCGGTGCCGCCACCGATGCCATCAAGGTGGTTATCCGTGAAGGCCTGACGGTGGTGTTTCTGTTCGCCTATCTGCTCTGGATGAACTGGAAGCTGACCCTCGTCATGCTGGCGATCCTTCCGTTGATTGCCTTAATGGTGGGGAGTACCAGCAAGAAATTCCGCAAGCAGAGCAAGAAGATCCAGGTGGCCATGGGCGACGTGACTCACGTGGCTTCCGAAACCATCCAGGGCTATCGCGTGGTGCGCAGTTTTGGTGGCGAGAGCTATGAAGAGCGCCGCTTTGCCGCCGCCAGCCAGAGCAACACCGACAAGCAATTGCGCATGACCAAGACCGGAGCGGTCTACACGCCCATGCTGCAGCTGGTGATCTACAGCGCCATGGCCGTGCTGATGTTCCTGGTGCTGTTCCTGCGTGGCGATGCCACGGCCGGTGATCTGGTGGCGTACATCACGGCCGCGGGTCTGCTGCCCAAGCCGATCCGGCAGTTGTCGGAGGTCAGTTCGACCATCCAGAAAGGGGTTGCCGGTGCCGAAAGCATTTTCGAGCAACTGGACGTAGAACCTGAAGTGGATAACGGTACGGTGGAGCGTGACCGGGTCAGCGGCCATCTGCAGGTACGCAACCTCAGTTTCACTTACCCGGGCACCGAGCGCGAAGTGCTGAAGAACATCAACTTCAGTGCGGCGCCAGGCCAGATGATCGCACTGGTGGGTCGCTCCGGTAGCGGCAAGTCGACTCTCGCCAGCCTGATTCCGCGTTTCTATCATCACGATATCGGGGAGATTCTGCTCGATGACGTCGAGATCGAAGATTACCGATTGCGCAACCTGCGTCGCCACGTTGCACAGGTCACCCAGCATGTGACCCTGTTCAACGACACGATTGCCAACAACATCGCCTACGGCGACTTGGCCGGTGCTCCCCGGGCCGATATCGAAAAGGCCGCTACCGACGCCTACGCAATGGACTTCATCTCGCAAATGCCCGAAGGCCTGGACACCCAGGTCGGGGAAAATGGCGTGTTGCTGTCCGGCGGTCAGCGTCAGCGCCTGGCGATAGCACGGGCGTTGTTGAAGAATGCACCGCTGCTGATTCTCGATGAGGCGACATCGGCACTGGATACCGAATCCGAGCGGCACATTCAGGCAGCGCTGGATCACGTCATGAAGGGCCGCACCACGCTGGTCATCGCTCATCGCCTCTCGACGATCGAGAAGGCCGATCTGATTCTGGTGATGGATCAGGGCCAGATTGTCGAACGTGGCACCCACGCACAGTTGCTGGCGCAGAACGGCTACTACTCGCGTCTGCATGCGATGGGCCTGGATGCTCCGGCTGAAGACATCGCCTGATCCCGACGACAGGATGGGACTGCCCCATCCTGTCGCCCTTCGGGGCGTGCAATGCGCTTCCGAGATATGTATCCGTTTCTTTACGCTTCTTGACCAAACTTGAATAAATCCCGGTAACACGCTTGTTAAGGTTCTCGAACGAACTTTGACTTCAATCGAGAGGGCCATCCCTTTCGCGTGGGTACTGCGATGCTGCAACGTTATCTCTGGAAGCTGTTGCCCAAGGCACAGCGGCAATTTCTGCTGGATCGACTGTCAGTCGTGGACCGTCAGGTCGTGAACAAGTCGATGTCTGCGAATCGGCACTACCCCCCATCGTTCGCGCAGCGTTCCTGTCTGTTTATCCACGTGCCCAAATGCGCCGGCAGCAGTATCTGTACGGCGATGTTCAACGGCAGGACTCCGGGTCACCTGCCGCTGTACTGGTACGAGCAGCAGTTTCCCGAGCAGTATGCCGCTGCGTACAAGTTTGCTTTCGTACGAGATCCTCTGGAGCGGGCGTATTCGGCTTATGCGTTTCTCCACGGCAATACGTTGAGCGGGCGTGATCATGCCGCGCAGCAACTGGTTCGGCAGTACCGGGACTTCGACGATTTCATTGCCCGCTGGCTGCATACGGAGACGATCTCGCGACAACTGCATTTTGCCGCACAGAGCGATTTTTTGACCGACTCGCTGGGCCATCTGGCCATGGATTTCATCGGCTATCAGGAGCACCTGGAGCGGGATTTTCAGATTGTCTGCGAGCAGTTGGGGATGGTGTGTCAGCTGCCACACGTCAACGTTTCCGTGCTGCGCCAGCCGACCAAGGCGCGAGAGTTCTGCTCCTTGCGTACACGGCGTTTGGTACGTCGGGTTTATCAACGCGACTATGAGTTGCTCGGTTATGAATGAAGTGTTGCCCGGTCTGGCGACCGCATCGGCCATTCGCCCATACAGCTTCACGCTGTCTGCTCGGGACAGAGCCGCGCTCAAGGCCCAGCGTCCACGTTGCCTGTGGCTGACCGGATTGTCCGGTGCCGGCAAGTCGACCCTGGCCAACACCCTGGAAGTGCATTTGCATGAATTCGGCCTGCACACGTTTTTGCTCGACGGCGATAACGTGCGCAACGGTTTGTGCCGGGACCTGGGAATGGACGATGCGAGTCGTCGGGAAAATATCCGGCGCATGGCTGAAGTGGCCCGGTTGATGGTCGACGCCGGCCTGATCGTCATTGTGGCAGCCATCTCGCCGTTCCGGGCGGAACGGGAGGCAGCGCGAGATCTTTTTGCCGAGGGCGACTTTGTCGAGGTGCATGTGAGCACGTCGCTGAAGGTGTGTGAGCGCCGGGACCCGAAAGGTCTGTACCAGGCCGTGCGAGAGGGCCGGATCAAGCAGTTCACGGGTATCGACAGCCCTTACGAAGAACCCTCGGCGGCGGAATGCCGGATCGATACGGAAACGGTCGAGCCGAGAGAAGCCTGCGAGCTGCTGGCGGCTTTTCTGCTTAAAAAATGAGCAAAAAAGCCAGCTGTTTCATCCTGTTGCAGCCGCCGCACAAGCCTTCGCCAACCCTGTGTTAATATCGCGCCCCTGTTCATTTTGTATGTGGGTTGCTCCATGAAGTTGTCCATGCCGCGATTCGATCAAGCCCCTGTCTTGGTGGTCGGCGATGTCATGCTCGACCGTTACTGGCATGGTGGTACCTCACGGATTTCCCCTGAGGCGCCGGTTCCTGTCGTTAAAGTCGAGCAAATCGAAGACCGCCCGGGCGGTGCCGCTAACGTTGCCTTGAACATTGCCGCGCTGGGTGCGCCGGCGTCGCTGGTCGGTGTGACCGGTGACGACGAAGCCGCCGACAGCCTGAGCAACAGCCTCAAGGGTGCGGGCGTGCGAGCCTTGTTCCAGCGCATCGCGCATCAGCCGACCATCGTCAAGCTACGGGTCATGAGCCGGCACCAGCAATTGCTGCGTATCGACTTCGAAGAACCGTTCGCCACCGACGCACTGGCCCTCGGCGCGCAGGTCGACGATCTGCTCGAAGGCATCAAGGTGCTGGTGCTGTCCGACTACGGCAAGGGCGCCCTGAAAAACCATCAGGCGCTGATCCAGGCCGCCCGTGCCAAAGGCATTCCGGTGCTGGCCGACCCGAAGGGCAAAGATTTCTCGATTTACCGTGGCGCGAGCCTGATCACCCCGAACCTCAGCGAGTTCGAAGCCATCGTCGGCGGTTGCGCCGATGAGCACGAGCTGGTGACCAAAGGCGCAACGCTGATGCACGACCTGGATCTCGGCGCGCTGCTGGTGACCCGTGGCGAACACGGCATGACCCTGTTGCGTCCGGATCATCCGGCGCTGCACCTGCCGGCTCGGGCCCGTGAAGTGTTCGACGTGACCGGTGCCGGCGACACAGTGATTTCCACCCTGGCGGCCGCAATTGCCGCTGGCGAAGAACTGCCGCACGCGGTGGCGCTGGCCAATCTGGCGGCGGGCATCGTGGTCGGCAAGTTGGGTACCGCGGCGATCAGCGCCCCGGAACTGCGTCGCGCCATTCAGCGTGAAGAAGGTTCCGAGCGTGGCGTGCTGGGTCTGGAGCAACTGCTGCTGGCAGTCGCCGATGCCCGTGCGCACAACGAGAAAATCGTGTTCACCAACGGCTGCTTCGACATCCTGCACGCCGGCCACGTGACCTACCTCGAGCAGGCGCGGGCCCAGGGCGATCGCCTGATCGTCGCGATCAACGACGATGCTTCGGTCAGCCGCCTGAAAGGGCCGGGCCGTCCGATCAACAGCGTTGACCGGCGCATGGCGGTTCTCGCCGGTCTCGGCGCGGTGGACTGGGTGATCAGCTTCGCTGAGGGCACCCCGGAAAACCTGCTGCGCGAGGTCAAGCCGGACGTGCTGGTGAAGGGCGGCGATTACGGCATCGACCAGGTTGTCGGCGCGGATATCGTCAAAGCCTACGGCGGCACCGTTAAAGTGCTGGGGCTGGTGGAAAACAGCTCGACCACGGCGATTGTGGAAAAAATCCGCAAATCCGAGTGATGCAAACATAAAGACCGCGCCTGTGATGACTCTCCGGAGTCACTCGCAGGCGCGGTCTTTTGCCGTTCAGGAGTTCACTTTCTTGCGTGGCACGATCTTCTTCAGCAGTTGCTTGGCCTTGCCGCGCAAGCGCGCCAGCCCGGTGTCCTTGGGCGGTGGGGTCAGACCCTGCTGGCGCAGCCAGTCCTTCCAGCGAATACGCTCGTCGCGCACCAGCCAGCCGTCCTGCCGGGCGAAACTTTCCGCCAGGTACAGACCGCGAGTGCCCGCCGGGTACAACTGACCTTTCTTCAGCGTGTACAGCTCGGGCAGCGGTTCGCCGTCCTGCAACGGCATCAAGTACAGATCGGGGCGCTTGCGGTCGAGTCGGGCGACCAGTTGATCGCCTTCCAGCCGTTCATCGACATGGAACAGGCTGAGGTTCTTGGCTTCCTTGGGCACGTCCAGCCGCAGGTCGTAGATCAATTGCAGGGACGCGGTCGGCAAATGCACGTAGGCCCGCGGCCGTTCAAGCAATTGCAGATTGGCGCAGCGCACCGGCCGTGCCGAACCGGACAGCGGCGTCAGGCGAAAGGGCAGAGCCTCGCGATAATGCAGCGCCGAGGCATACGGCGCCGGCAGCCAGGTGTCATTGAAGCGCCCGCCGAGCCAGCCTTCCGGGGTTTCCAGCAGGCATTCTTCGGCGATCTCCTGGATCGCTGTGTGCAGCGGAATGTTCAGCTCATGGGCCGGCACGTAACCGGAAATCAGCTTGAGCACCACATCGCCGCGATCCTGCCGACGCTGGCGCACCAGCACCCAGTAATCGCGATTCTGCCAGTGCAGCGTCAGGCGCACCGAGACGCCGAGGTTGGCCAGCTCCAGCGCAAACCGCTCGGCGTCAGCCACGTTGACCGGTTTGCGTCGCTGCAGGGTCTGGGCGAAATTCAGCGGCATGCCGACGCTCTGGTAGGTCAGGCCTTCCGACGTGGCTTCGACGAACAGCGGCAGCGTCTTGAAGTTGCTCGGGTTCTTTCTGATGAGCGTACGCGGCATGTCGGCTCCTGCTTAAGGCCGCGAGGCGGCGTCAGTGACCACGAAGGACCTGGGCAACGGTCGCAACGTTATGGGCGAGGTGCAGCGGATTGATTGTCCCGACAATGGCACTGGCCACGCCGGGCTGGGCGAACAGCAACTCGAAGCTGGCGCGCACCGGATCCACGCCGGGACTCAGGCACACATGACCGCTGGCCAGTGCCTTTTTCACCAGAATGGCTTTGCCGTGGGCAGCAGCATAGTCAATGACCGCCTTCTCGTTTTGTTCGTTCAAATTGTAGGTGACCATCGCACAGTCGCCTTGCTCCAGTGCTTTGAGGCCGCCGTCGACGGTTTTGCCGGAAAAGCCGAAGCCGCGAATCTTGCCCTCGGCCTTGAGTGCCGCGAGGGTTGCGTAGACTTCGCTGTCGTTGAGGATCGCCAGATCGTTACCGTCGGAGTGCACCAGCACCAGGTCGATAAAATCGGTTTCAAGACGTTGCAGGGTGCGCTCCACCGACATCCGAGTGTGAGCGGCGCTGAAGTCGTGGGTCGACTGGCCGTCGACAAATTCTTCGCCGACCTTGCTGACGATCACCCAGTCCTGACGCTGACCGCGCAGCAACGGGCCGAGACGTTCCTCGCTGCGGCCATAGGCCGGTGCGGTGTCGATCAGGTTGATGCCCAGCTCCCGCGCCTGCTTGAGCAACATGCGCGCGGCGTCGTCGTCGGGAATCTGGAAGCCGTTGGGGTATTTCACGCCCTGGTCGCGGCCGAGTTTGACGGTGCCCAGGCCCAGTGGCGAAACCAGCAGGCCGGTGCTGCCCAGTGGGCGATGCAGATCGTGCAGGGTCGGCAGGCTCATGGCAGCAGTTGCTCCCAGGCGGGAACACCCATCGGTGGTTTTGGCAGCTCGGGCAGCGGAGCCGGGTGGCTTGGCTGGATGCCGTCGCGTTCGAGGGACGCGATCACGCGGTCAGCGAAGTCTGGCGCCAGGGCCAGTTTGGTTGGCCAGCCGACCAGCAGGCGACCTTCTTCAGCGAGGAAGGCGTTGTCTGGACGGGTAAGACCGGTTTGCAGCGGTTCGGCGCGATCGACGCGCAGGGTCGCCCATTGCACGGTGCTCAGGTCGATCCATGGCAACAACTGGCCAAGTTCTTTTTTAGCGGTGGCGATCTGTTCGGCCGGCTCACGGGCCACGCCTTCGGACTCGGCAATGTCGCCGCCCAGATACCAGACCCACTGGCCGTCAGCGGCCGGGTGGGTGGTCACGGTGATGCGCGGCTTGGTGCCGCCACCGAGGCAGTGCGCGTACAGCGGCTTCAGGCCCGGGCCTTTGGCGATGATCATGTGCAGCGGCCGGCGTTGCATGGCCGGATGAGTCAGGCCCAAAGCAGTGAGCAGGTCGGCGGTACCGGCACCGGCACTGAGGACGATGCGCTGGGCACGGATCTCGCGGCCGTCGACTTTCAGGCCAACCAGCACGCCGCTTTCCAGCAGCGGCTCGATGGTCTGGCCGGCGAGCAGACCGTCACCCGACAGGTCGGCCAGACGCTGGATCAGGCTCGGCACGTCGATCACCAGTTCGGCGAGGCGGTAGACCTTGCCCTTGAAACGCTTGTCTTGCAGGGCCGCCGGCAGTTGATCGCCCTTGACCTGATCGACCCGGCCACGCACCGCTTTGCTGGCGAAGAAACTGGTCAGATTGCCAGCGAGGGTGCCCGGCGACCACAGGTAATGGGCTTCGGACAGCAGGCGCACGCCGGTCAGGTCCAGTTCACCGTTACCGGCCAGGGCTTCACGCCAGCGGCGCGGCATGTCGGCGATGGCTTCCGAGGCGCCGGTCAGTGCACCGTGCAGCGCGTACTTGGCGCCGCCGTGGATGATGCCCTGGGACTTCACACTCTGCCCGCCGCCGAGGCTGGCGCTTTCCACCAGCACGGTCGAGAAACCCTGGCGACGCAGGCGCGCGTTCAGCCAGAGACCGGCGACACCCGCGCCGACAATCAGCACGTCGGTGGAAATTGGAGATGGCATGCAACGACCTCAGTGTTCAAGACGAGGGCGCAGTATACAGACTCGGGGAAAAGGGGATTTGTCGATGATCAATGGAGGGAGGGCAGCCCTTGCCGGCGCAATTGCCTGCAAGGGCTCAGGTCAGGATCAATGGCCGGCCGTTTTCGAGAACAGCTGAATCACCACCACGCCGAGCACGATCAGCGCCATCCCGAGCATCGCCGGGATATCCAGCTTCTGCCCATAGATGAACAGCGCCGCGACGCTGACCATCACGATGCCCATGCCGGCCCACACCGCGTAGGCCACGCCCACCGGCACGCTGCGCACCACCAGGGTCAGCATCCAGAACGCGATGGCGTAGCCGACGATGACCAGCACCAGTGGCAATGGCGTGCTGAAGCCTTTGACGGCTTTCATCGAAACGGTCGCGATCACTTCGGCACAGATGGCAATGGCCAGGTAGACGTAAGCGTTCATGTTCAAATCCTCGTGTGTAGCGTTGCTTTCTGAGGCGGCATTCTAGTGACTCCCCAGATGGGGTAAAGTCATTACCTATCTGTTTACAAGATGGGTTGGCCGATGAGCATGCAGTGGAATCTGGAGCAGTTGCGGGTGTTCGTCGCGGTGGCCGAACAGCGTTCGTTTTCCGCCGTGGCGCGTCAGCAACGCAAGGCGCAGTCGGCGATCAGCAGCGCGATTGCCATGCTCGAGGACGACCTCGGTGTCAGTCTGTTCGAGCGTAGCAGTGGCCGCCAGCCGAGTCTTACCGAAACGGGTGAAGCCTTGCTTGAAGAGGCGCGTGAAGTGTTGCGTCAGTGCGAGCGCCTGAACGGTCGGGCCGTGGCCATGATGCGCGGGCAGGAAGCGCAACTGCGGGTAGCCCAGGACGAAGCGATGCCTTATCAGGCGCTGGTGGAAAGCTTCGGCGCGCTGGCCGAGCAGTTTCCCAGTCTTGAAGTCCAGTTGACCAGCGCCGCCCAGGGCGAGGTTTCGCGCAAGCTGGTGGAGCGCCGTGCCGATCTCGGATTGCTGTTCTATCACGACGAAATCCCCGAAGCGCTGGAGCGCCGGGTGCTGGGCAGTGTGGAAATGGTCACCGTCTGCGGGGTCAATCATCCGCTGGCGGCGCAGTCCCGAGTCAACTGCCAGCAACTGGCTCAGCATCGGCAATTGCTGATGTCGACTCAGACCAGCGTCTATCCCGGCAGCGAACCGGCCAGTCCGCAGGTCTGGCGTGCCGACAGTTTCTACGTGATGGCCGAATGGCTGGTGCGCGATCTCGGTTGGGCCTGGCTGCCGCGTCACGTGGTGCAGTACTCGGCGTATCAGGGCCTGATGGTGGAACTCGACAGCGAATGGACGCCGCCGGCGCTGGTGGTGGAGCTGGTCTGGCGCCGCGACGAACCCCTCGGGCCAGCCGCCCGTTGGCTGGCGGAGCGATTTGCCATACACCTGCGGGCGATCGGCGGCAAAAGCCGATAAACTCCGCCGCCATGAATAGAACTCTCTACACCGCGCTGTTTTATCTGGGGCTGCCATTGGTGGCGATTCGGCTGTGGCTGCGCTCGCGCAAGGCGCCGGCGTATGCCAAGCGGATTGGCGAACGATTCTCCTATGGCATGCCGGCCCTGCAACCGGGCGGCATCTGGGTTCATGCCGTGTCGGTGGGCGAAAGCATCGCCGCCGCGCCGATGATTCGCGCGCTGCTGCAACGTTATCCACAGCTGCCGATTACCGTAACCTGTATGACCCCGACCGGCTCGGAGCGCATTCACGCGTTGTTCGCCAACGAGCCGCGCATCCAGCACTGCTATTTGCCGTATGACTTGCCCTGCGCGGCGGCGCGTTTTCTGGATCGCGTGCAGCCGAAACTGGCGGTGATCATGGAAACCGAACTGTGGCCCAACCACATTCACCAATGCGCCAAACGCAGGATTCCGGTGGCGCTGGCCAACGGGCGCCTGTCCGAACGTTCGGCCAAAGGCTATGGCCGATTCAGCAAACTGACCGCGCCGATGCTCGCCGAGATGAGCCTGTTCGCCGTGCAGACCGAGGCCGAAGCCCAGCGCTTCCGCGATCTCGGTGCGCGCCCGGAGACGGTCGAAGTCACCGGTTCGATCAAGTTCGACCTGACCATCGACCCGCAACTGCTGCAACGCGCTGCTGAACTGCGTGGCCAGTGGCAGGCGCTGGAGCGACCGGTATGGATCGCCGCCAGCACCCATGAAGGCGAAGATGAAGTGGTGCTGAATGCCCACCGTCGCTTGCTGGCCAACCATCCCGATGCGCTGCTGATTCTGGTGCCGCGCCATCCGGAGCGTTTCAACTCGGTGTTCGAGTTGTGCCAGCGTGAAGGCTTTGCCACGGTGCGTCGTTCGACCGGCGCGAGCGTCGATGCTGCAACGTCGGTGCTGCTCGGCGACACCATGGGCGAATTGCTGTTTCTCTATGCCCTGGCCGACAGCGCGTTCGTCGGCGGCAGCCTGGTGCCCAACGGCGGCCACAACCTGCTGGAACCGGCAGCGCTGGCGAAACCGGTGATCAGCGGCCCGCATCTGTTCAACTTCCTCGACATCGCCGCGCAACTGCGCAGCGCCGGAGCCTTGGCCGAAGTGGATGATGCCGAAGGTCTGGCGACAGAAGTGCAGCGCCTGTTCGAACTGCCCCGCGACGCACAGCGCATGGCCGACGCCGGGCTGAGCGTGATGCGCCGCAATCAGGGCGCGTTGCAACGTTTGCTCGATGGCCTGGGAAGGTTGATCGACCGCCCATAAAAAAACGCAGCCTCAGGGCTGCGTTTTTTGTTTAAGGCCGGGCCTTGAGCTGCGCTTCCGCAGCCTTGGCCAGATCCGGCGGCAGGAAGTCCTTGTCCGGGTTGTAGTCGGCTTTCAGATAACGCGTCAGATCCTGCAAATCACCCGGGTTCAACGTCCCCGCCGCCTGCTTCAGGCGCAGATTGTCGAGGATGTAGTCGTAGCGAGTGTTGTTGTAGTTGCGTACCGAGGTGTAGAGCTGACGCTGGGCGTCGAGCACGTCGACGATGTTGCGCGTACCTACCTGGTAACCGATTTCCGTGGCTTCCACTGCGCTCTGGTTGGAGATGATCGACTGCCGGCGCGCCTGCACCTGCTCGACGTCGGTGTTCACCGCGCGGTGCAGGTTGCGGGTGTTCTCCACCACTTGCCGGCGCAGGCCTTCACGCTGTTGTTCGGTCTGGTCCAGCCGCGAGTACGACTCGCGCACTTGCGAGCTGGTCAGTCCGCCGCTGTAGATCGGGATGTTCAGTTGTAAGCCCACGGTGCTCTGCTCGACGTTGCCACTGTACGGCGTACCGAACGCGTTCGGGTTGGAGAAGCCGAGGGCGTCGTTGTCGCCTTTCTCGTATTTGGCCACCGCGTCGAGGGTCGGCAGGTGGCCGGCCTTGCGCTGTTTCAGGGTCTGTTCGGCGGAGCTGACCGCGTAGTTGCTGGCCAGCAGATTGAGGTTCTGTTTCGCGGCGGTATCGACCCAGGCCTTGGCGTCGTTCGGCGCCGGCGGCAGGATCGGCAACGTGTGGACGATGCCCTGGATCGAGTTGTACTGGCGGTTGGTCAGGGTGATCAGCGCTTCGAACGCATCATCGACCTGACGCTGGGCGACAATCCGGTTGGCGCGCGCGGTGTCGTAACTGGCTTGCGATTGCAGCACGTCGGTCTTGTCCGACAGGCCCACATCGAAGCGCTCATTGGACTGATCGAGCTGGCGCTTGAACGCGGCTTCCTCGGCTTTGGTCGAGGCCAGGTTGTCCTGGCTGCGCAGCACGTTGAAGTAGCTTTCGGCGGTTTGCAGGATCAGGTTCTGCTCGGTGGCCGAGAGTTGCAGCGCGGCCTGCTCGTTGACGTCCTTGGCGGCCTGGTACTGGAACCAGCGGTCGGCGCGGAACAGCGGTTGCGCCAGCGTCGCCTGATAGGAGTGCGCGCTGCGATTGGCGATGGCCGAGGGCTGGTCGATCGAAGTGCGCACGTTGGCGACTTCAGCGCCGCCGGACAGGTTCGGCAGTAGCCCGGCGCGGGCCTGGGGCACCACTTCTTTCTGCGCACCGTACTGGGCGCGGGCAGCGGCCAGGTCGGCGTTGTTGTCGACGGCTTCCTGATAGACGCTGACCAGATCGGTCCTGGTCGATAAAGGCGCTTCTGCTGCCCAGACCGTGGCGGTGGACGCACAAGACACGGCAACAGCCAGTGAGAGTTTGCGCAGCATGAGGCGATCCCTAGCATGAATATTATGGAAATAATCCGGGCGCCAAAGGTAAGGCGCGGCCCATGCAGCGTCAAGGCGCAGCATGGCGTAGCGAGTGTAGTTGCGCAGGCGGCAGGCAACAATCTGCCAATTGCGCCATTCATCATGGTGTTTGCCGCGGTGTTGGCGTTCTTTGCCGGTTGTGTCTAGACTGGCCGGGTTCTTGTCGGGGTGCCTTGCTATGAGGCTGAGATCGAATAATTTCGGATCCCGTTGAACCTGATCAGGTTAGCGCCTGCGTAGGGAACAAGATTTCTCGTCACCCGGCGAGTCCTCTTGTGCTTCGTCCGGGATATTGTTCGACAATCGAACGCTCGACGACGATGCACAGCACCAGTCCTGGTGCGTCCGTGCCTTTCAGGTTCTGCTCCGACAATCCACTGCCTGGATGCTGTCTGGAGAGCCCGTGATGACTACAAAATCTAAAAACGCGATCAACCTGAGTGACTCGGCCAAGGTCGACGAGCAGTCGGTTCAACCGTTCACCCGTTCGCAAAAAGTCTACGTTCAGGGCTCCCGCCCGGACATCCGCGTGCCGATGCGCGAAATCACCCTCGATGTGACGCCGACCGACTTCGGCGGCGAAATCAATGCGCCGGTCACCGTCTACGACACCTCGGGCCCGTACACCGATCCGAACGTGGTGATCGACGTGCGCAAAGGTCTGGGCGACGTGCGTTCGGCGTGGATCGACGACCGTGGCGACACCGAGCGTCTGCCAGGCCTGAGCTCGAATTTCGGCCAGGAGCGTCTGGCCGATCCGGAGCTGACCAAACTGCGTTTCGCCCACGTCAACAACCCGCGCCGCGCCAAGGCCGGGGCCAATGTCAGCCAGATGCACTACGCCCGCAAAGGCATCATCACCGCCGAGATGGAATACGTCGCCATCCGCGAAAACATGAAGCTGCAAGAGGCCCGCGCCGCTGGCCTGTTGAACCAGCAACACGCCGGCCACAGCTTCGGCGCGAGCATTCCGAAAGAAATCACCCCGGAATTCGTCCGCGAAGAAATCGCCCGTGGCCGCGCGATCATCCCGGCCAACATCAACCACGTCGAACTGGAACCGATGATCATCGGCCGTAACTTCCTGGTGAAGATCAACGGCAACATCGGCAACAGCGCGCTGGGTTCGTCCATCGAAGAAGAAGTGGCGAAACTGACCTGGGGAATTCGCTGGGGCTCGGACACCGTGATGGACTTGTCCACCGGCAAACACATCCACGAAACCCGCGAGTGGATCATCCGCAACTCGCCAGTGCCGATCGGCACCGTGCCGATTTATCAGGCGCTGGAAAAAGTGAATGGCGTCGCCGAAGACCTGACTTGGGAGCTATTCCGCGACACGCTGATCGAACAGGCCGAGCAGGGCGTCGACTACTTCACCATCCACGCCGGCGTGTTGCTGCGCTACGTGCCGCTGACCGCCAAACGCGTGACCGGCATCGTGTCCCGTGGCGGTTCGATCATGGCCAAGTGGTGCCTGGCCCACCACAAAGAGAACTTCCTCTACACCCACTTCGACGAAATCTGCGAAATCATGAAGGCCTACGACGTCAGCTTCTCGCTGGGCGACGGCCTGCGTCCGGGCTCGATTGCCGACGCCAACGACGAAGCGCAATTCGGCGAACTGGAAACCCTCGGCGAGCTGACCAAGATCGCCTGGAAGCACGACGTGCAATGCATGATCGAAGGCCCGGGCCACGTGCCGATGCAGTTGATCAAAGAGAACATGGACAAGCAGCTGGAATGCTGCGACGAGGCGCCGTTCTACACCCTCGGCCCGCTGACCACCGACATCGCACCGGGTTACGACCACATCACCTCCGGCATCGGTGCGGCGATGATCGGCTGGTTCGGTTGCGCGATGCTCTGCTACGTGACGCCGAAGGAGCACCTGGGTCTGCCGAACAAGGATGACGTGAAGACCGGGATCATCACCTACAAGATCGCCGCTCACGCCGCGGACCTGGCCAAGGGACATCCGGGCGCGCAGATTCGCGACAACGCCTTGAGCAAGGCGCGTTTCGAATTCCGTTGGGAAGACCAGTTCAACCTCGGTCTGGACCCGGACACCGCCCGTTCGTATCACGATGAAACCCTGCCGAAGGATTCGGCGAAGGTCGCGCATTTCTGTTCGATGTGCGGGCCGAAATTCTGCTCGATGAAGATCACTCAGGAAGTCCGCGAATACGCGGCCAACCAGCGGATCGACGCGGTCGACATGGACGTCGCCCAAGGCCTGGCGGAACAGGCCGAGCGGTTCAAGAAGGAAGGCAGTCAGCTGTACAAGAAAGTCTAGCCACGAGCGGCAAGCTACAAGCTACAAGAGGAGAAGCAGTCCGCATATCGCTTCTGACTTGTAGCTTGCAGCTTGCAGCTTTTTTCTGCTTCTCTGTGAGAAACGTCCTTGAGCATTCAACCCGGTACTTATTCCCCCGACCTCGCCGTACCCGGCAACCAGCGTGTGTTTGGCGGTCGCGATCTGTTTTCCCTATGGTTTTCCCTCGGCATCGGCCTGATGGTCTTGCAGACCGGTGCGCTGCTGGCGCCGGGGCTGGGCCTGTCGGGATCGCTGCTGGCGATCTTCCTCGGCACCCTGGTCGGCGTCCTGTTGCTGGCCGCCGTCGGCGTGATCGGCAGCGACACCGGCCTGTCGTCGATGGCTGCGCTGAAACTCAGCCTCGGCAGCAAAGGCGCGAGCCTGCCGGCGTTGCTCAACCTGCTGCAATTGATCGGATGGGGCTCGTTCGAAATCATCGTCATGCGCGATGCGGCCAGCCTGCTCGGCACCCGTGCGTTCAGCGAAGGTTCGCTGTGGGCCAGTCCGATGCTGTGGACGTTGTGCTTCGGTGCGCTGGCGACCTTGCTCGCGATCAGCGGGCCGCTGACGTTCGTGCGCAAGATCCTGCGCAAGTGGGGCATCTGGCTGATTCTGGCCGCGTGCATCTGGCTGACCTGGAACCTGTTCGCCAAGGCCGATCTTGCCGCCTTGTGGGCACAGGCCGGGGATGGCTCGATGTCGCTCGCCGTGGGCTTCGACATTGCGATTGCGATGCCGCTGTCGTGGCTGCCACTGATTGCCGACTACTCGCGTTTCGGCAAGAAGGCGAAGAACGTGTTCGGCGGTACGGCGATCGGTTTCTTCATCGGCAACTTCTGGCTGATGAGCCTCGGCGTCGCCTACACCCTGGCCTTCGCGCCGAGCGGTGAAGTCAACGCGCTGCTGTTGGCGCTGGCCGGTGCAGGCCTCGGGATTCCGCTGCTGCTGATTCTGCTGGACGAGTCGGAAAACGCTTTCGCCGACATTCACTCGGCAGCGGTTTCCAGCGGGATTCTGTTGCGTCTGAAAGTCGAGCATCTGGCGTTGGCCATCGGTGTGATCTGCACCCTGATCGCCTTGCTCGCGCCATTGGCGCAGTACCAGAACTTCCTGCTGCTGATCGGTTCGGTGTTCGCGCCGCTGTTCGGCGTGGTGCTGGTGGATCACTTCATCCTGCGCAAGCGCAGTGCCCAGGTGGCGTCGGCCGCGTTGCGCTGGCCGGCACTATTGGCCTGGCTGGGTGGCATCAGCACCTATCACTTGCTGGCCAATCTGTATCCGGATGTCGGCGCGACCCTGCCGGCGCTGGTGCTGGCAGGGCTGCTGCAACTGGTGCTCGGTCGGGCTTTCAGTTACGGCCGGGAAACAGCTCGGGCTTGAGAATGCCGTTCAGGCGCGGGTAAGGGATCTTCAGTTCGACGTGGCCCAGCGCATAAGGCGCGATGGTGGTCACGTCGTACTTGAGGATCACGCCGCCGTAGGTCAGCGCCACGTTCGGGGTTTTAACGAATGGCCAGCTCTTCACGAACTCCGGTTCCTGATCGAGCTTGGTGCTGATCAGCCAGCTGTTGTGCGCCACTTGCGCGGCTTTCCAGAACGCTTCTTCCTGACCCGGCAGAAGCATGTCCGCCAGGGTCAGCACCTTGTGCTGCTGACGCGAATAGTTGATGAAACCTCGGCCCGGCGTACCGTGGGCGCCGCCGGTGTCCAGGTAGCTCGAGGTTTCGATGATCACCAGACCGTCATGCTGCTCGCGTACTTTCGCCTGCAAATAGCTGCTGTTGCGCGGGCCGGCGGTGGCCAGGAACTGCTCGCGATACGCTGCCAGCGTCGGCGCTACCGGGGCGTTCGGTGCGGTGCGGGTCATCTGCAGCAGGCGTTTTTCGATGATGCCGTCCAGCGCCGGTTCTGCCGGGAAGCGCAACGTATCGATGTTCACCAGTGGGCAGTCCGGGTTGGAGCAGCCCGGTTTCAGCGTTTCCGAGGCGTCGCGGGTGGTTTCCAGCGGCGTGCGGTAGTTGGGCTGGAACAGGCTGGCGCAGGCGCCCAGGGTCAGGGCGATGGCGGCCACGGAGGCGATTTTGAAAAGCGACATGGGCGTCCTTTCTGAAGCAGGGGAAGGCAAAAAGTTACCGCTTCGACTCTCAACGAAGCGGTCAGTTCGCCACTAAGCTAATTAGAGTGGGTTTCGCCTCCACCGTCCATCCCGCTGACAGTAAAGGGGCTGCATCAAACGTCACCGGCGCGTTAGGATGGCGCGAAGTCGAGGTCGCAGGTAAGGCGCCTCGTATTGGATTTGCAGTAAAGAGGATGCTCATGACCGATTTTGCCAAAGCCATTCCGACCGCCGTCGATATCGTGCGACGCGAGCAGTGCTACAAGGGCTTCTACAAGCTCGACCGTCTGCACTTGCGCCACGAACTGTTCGCCGGTGGCATGAGCCGCGAAATCAATCGTGAAGTGTTCGTGCGCCACGATGCGGTGTGCATGCTGCCCTACGATCCGCAGCGCGATGAAGTGGTGCTGATCGAGCAGTTTCGCGTCGGCGCGATGGGCAAGGCCGATAACCCGTGGCTGGTGGAGCTGGTCGCCGGTCTGATCGACAAGGACGAACAGCCGGAAGAAGTTGCTCACCGCGAGGCACAGGAGGAAGCTGGGCTGGACATCAAGGCCCTGTGGCCGATGACCAAATACTTTCCATCGCCGGGCGGCAGCAACGAATTCGTGCATTTGTATCTGGGGCGTTGCAGCACCGAAGGCGCGGGCGGCCTGCATGGGCTGGAGGAAGAAGCTGAAGATATTCGCGTCACGGTCTGGGCTTTTGAAGATGCCCTGCAGGCCGTACGTGACGGACGGATTGCCAATGCGGCGAGCATCATCGCCTTGCAGTGGCTGGCGCTCAATCGCGCCGAAGTGAGGGGGCTATGGTCGTAAACAAGCTGCGCGATCGCTACCGCGTCGACCTCGTGGGCCTGCAAGCCGCCTGCGAGGCGAACTACGCGCGCCTGATGCGACTGTTGCCGGACATGCGCAGCGACCCCGAGGCCCGGCGTATCGCCGTGACCCAGGGCGACCAGATGCTCGGCGTACTGACCCTGGAAGTGCTGCAGGCCTGTCCTTACACCACGACCCTGCAGGTGCGTCAGGAACACAGCCTGCCGTGGCTGCCGGTGCCGCAACTGGAAGTGCAGGTCTATCACGACGCGCGCATGGCCGAGGTGATCAGCGCCGAGCATGCGCGACGGTTTCGCGGCGTCTATCCTTACCCGAATGCGGCCATGCATCAGCCGGACGAGAAGGCCCAGCTCAATCTGTTCCTGGGCGAGTGGCTGAGTCATTGCCTGGCGTGCGGACACGAATACGCGGCGGTCCGATAACCACCGCAAGTTGTGAACTGCGTCCGGTTCGCCGGTTTCTCTTTGCGCTGTCCCCCCGCATAATTGCCGCACCTATCCAGTCCCGCGATCCCGGGGGAGAACGCCTTGCCGAGCGTATCGACTTTGACCACCGCCGACACGGCGTTGCTGGTGCAGCTCTCTGACAGTCATCTGTTCGCCGAGGCGGACGGAACGTTGCTGGGCATGAACACCCGCGAGAGCCTGCAAAAAGTCATCGAACTGGTGCTCGAACAGCAACCGCGGATCGACCTGATCGTTGCCAGCGGCGACCTGTCCCAGGACGGTACGCTGGAGTCCTACCAGCAATTCCGGCAGATGACGGCGCAGATCGACGCGCCGGCCCGCTGGATTCCCGGCAACCACGACGAGCCACAGATCATGGCTCAGGCGACTGTGAAGAGTGCGCTGCTGGAGTCCGTGGTGGACGTCGGCAACTGGCGCGTGACCCTGCTCGATTCGGCCGTGCCCGGATCGGTGCCGGGGTATTTGCAGGACGACCAGCTGCAACTGCTCGCCCGCTCCCTGAGCGAAGCGCCGGATCGCCATCATCTGGTGTGCTTTCACCATCACCCGGTGTCGATCGATTGCGCCTGGATGGAGCCGATCGGCTTGCGCAATCCGGAAGCGTTTTTCGACGTACTCGACCGTTTCCCGCAGGCCCGCGCCGTGCTGTGGGGGCATGTCCATCAGGAGATCGACCGCGAGCGCAACGGCGTACGGCTGATGGCATCGCCGTCGACCTGCATCCAGTTCGAGCCGGGCAGCGAAGACTTCAAGGTCGGCGAGCAGGCACCGGGGTATCGCTGGTTGCGATTGTTGCCGGATGGGCGAATCGAGACCGGTGTGGAGCGTGTCACGGGTTTCGATTTTCAGGTTGATTACGGCTCCGACGGTTACTGATTGACGGGCGCAGCGCTGATTTCCTCGGGTGCTGGCCCAACACCCCTCGACTCCCTGTAAACTCCGCTTTCTTCAGCCGACGCCCAGGGAGCTCAAATGTCCGGTTCGATTCTCTATATCCATGGTTTCAACAGTGCGCCGGCCTCGAAAAAGGCCTGTCAGCTGGTCGAGGTGATGGAGCGGCTGGGTTTGAGCGATCAACTGCGTGTGCCGGCGCTGCATCACCACCCGCGCGAAGCCATCGGTCAGCTGGAACAGGCAATCGCCGAACTCGGCCGGCCATTGCTGGTGGGAAGCTCGCTCGGCGGCTACTATGCGACTCACCTGGCCGAGCGCCATGGCTTGAAAGCCTTGCTGGTCAACCCGGCCGTCAGTCCGCACCGGATGTTCGACGGATACCTGGGCACCCAGAAAAACCTGTACACCGACGAAACCTGGGAGCTGACCCACGACCACGTGACGGCCCTGGCCGAGCTGGAAGTGCCGGCGCCGCAGGATCCGCAGCGTTATCAGGTATGGTTGCAGACCGGGGATGAAACGCTGGATTATCGCCTTGCCCAGCAGTATTACCGGGCCTGCGCCTTGCGCATTCAGGCCGGCGGCGACCACAGTTTCCAGGGATTTGTTACACAATTGCCGGCATTGCTCAGCTTTGCCGGGATTGGTGCCGATACCTATCAGGCAATCGATTTCACCGCACTGTGAAGTCTTGCCCCATTTTCATTGAATCACTGACGACGAGACCCTATGGCCACTCCCAGCGCTAGCTCCTATAACGCCGACGCCATCGAAGTCCTCTCGGGCCTCGACCCGGTGCGCAAGCGCCCCGGCATGTACACCGACACCAGTCGGCCGAACCACCTTGCCCAGGAAGTCATCGACAACAGCGTCGACGAAGCCTTGGCCGGCCACGCCAAATCGATCCAGGTCATCCTCCATGCCGATCATTCGCTGGAAGTCTGCGACGACGGCCGTGGCATGCCGGTCGACATCCATCCGGAAGAGGGTGTGTCGGGCGTCGAGCTGATCCTCACCAAGCTCCATGCGGGCGGCAAGTTTTCCAACAAGAACTATCAGTTCTCCGGTGGTCTGCACGGGGTGGGTATTTCGGTGGTCAACGCCTTGTCGACCCAGGTACGGGTGCGGGTCAAGCGTGACGGCAACGAATATGAAATGACCTTTGCCGACGGCTTCAAGGCCACCGATCTGCAAGTGATCGGCACCGTCGGCAAGCGCAATACCGGGACCAGCGTGTACTTCGCGCCGGATCCGAAATACTTCGATTCGCCGAAATTCTCCATCAGCCGCCTCAAGCACGTGCTCAAGGCCAAGGCCGTTCTGTGCCCGGGGCTGCTGATCAGTTTCGAAGACAAAGGCACTGGCGAGAAGGTCGAGTGGCATTACGAAGATGGCCTGCGTTCCTACCTGGTGGACGCGGTCAGCGAATTCGAGCGCCTGCCGGACGCGCCGTTCTGCGGCAACCTGGCCGGTACCAAGGAAGCGGTCGAGTGGGCCTTGCTGTGGCTGCCGGAAGGTGGCACCTCGGTCACTGAAAGCTACGTCAACCTGATCCCGACGGAGCAGGGCGGCACCCACGTCAACGGTCTGCGTCAGGGCCTGCTCGACGCGATGCGCGAGTTCTGCGAATTCCGCAGCCTGTTGCCGCGCGGCGTGAAGCTGGCGCCGGAAGACGTCTGGGAGCGCATCGCTTTTGTCCTGTCGATGAAGATGCAGGAGCCGCAATTCTCCGGCCAGACCAAGGAGCGTCTGTCGTCTCGTGAAGCAGCGGCTTTCGTCTCCGGTGTGGTCAAGGACGCGTTCAGCCTGTGGCTCAACGCCAACCCTGAAACCGGTCTGGCGCTGGCCGAACTGGCAATCAGCAACGCCGGCCGTCGCCTGAAAGCGAGCAAAAAGGTCGAGCGCAAACGCATCACCCAGGGGCCGGCGTTGCCGGGCAAACTGGCCGATTGCGCCGGGCAGGATCCGATGCGTTCCGAGCTGTTCCTGGTGGAAGGTGATTCCGCCGGCGGTTCTGCCAAGCAGGCGCGGGACAAGGAATTCCAGGCGATCCTGCCGTTGCGCGGCAAGATCCTCAACACTTGGGAAGTCGACGGCAGCGAAGTGCTGGCCAGTCAGGAGGTGCACAACATTGCCGTGGCCATCGGTGTCGATCCGGGCGCCGAGGACATGAGCCAGCTGCGCTACGGCAAGATCTGCATCCTCGCCGACGCCGACTCCGACGGTCTGCACATCGCGACCTTACTCTGCGCCCTGTTCGTCCAGCATTTCCGCCCGCTGGTGGATGCCGGTCACGTCTACGTGGCGATGCCGCCGCTGTACCGCATCGATCTGGGCAAAGAGATTTACTACGCCCTCGACGAAGCCGAGCGCGACGGGATCCTCGACCGTCTGGTGGCCGAGAAGAAACGCGGCAAGCCACAGGTCACCCGATTCAAAGGCCTGGGTGAAATGAACCCGCCGCAACTGCGCGAAACCACCATGGACCCGAACACCCGGCGTCTGGTGCAGTTGACCCTCGGGGACGACTTCGCCCAGACCTCGGAAATGATGGACATGCTGCTGGCGAAGAAACGCGCCGGCGACCGCAAGACCTGGCTCGAATCCAAGGGCAACCTTGCCGAGGTTCTGGCCTGATGCGGTTTGGCTGGACCTTGGCGGGTGCGTTGCTGCTGGGTTCGATGACGGTGTCGGCAGAGCCTGTGCAAGAATTGCGCGTGCTCGCCGAACACCCGGTCGAAGGCATGCGCGGCGGCAATCTGTCGGGGCTGGCCTTGTGCGGTAATGACCTGTGGACGGTTTCGGACCGCGACGATGATCAGATCTACCGTCTCGATATCCGCGACCGGGTCTGGCAGGCCACGGCCGTGCGCATCGATCCGCCGAAAGTGCCGGACAGCGGCTTGCCGTGGGGCATCAGTTCGCGCACCTGGGCGGCGTCGTTCATTCGTGGCGGCGATCTGGATTTCGAAGGCATCAGCTGTGATAGCGCCGGTAACCGCTACATCGTCAGCGAAGCCCACGCGGCCGTGCTGCAAGTACCGCCGCAGGGGCCGTCGTCGTGGCTGAAAATCTCGCCGATGATGGTGCGCGAGGCGCGGGCCAGTGGCATGTTGCTGCAGTTCAACGCGATATTTGAAGGTCTGGCGATCAGTCCGGCGGGCGATCAGATGTGGCTGGCTGCCGAGCGGCAAAGTCGCGGTTTGTTGCTGATCAAACGCCAGCAGACGGTGTGGGATTGTGACGGTCGCTGCGTGCTGCTCAGTGAAGGCGGCATGGAAATGCAACCGCCGCAGTTCCCGAAAGCGCGTCCGGTCAATCGGGATTTTTCCGATATCTCCCTGTTCAACGGGAAGCTGTTTACCCTTGAGCGCAACGCGTACCAGATCTGTCGTCGCGATGCGCAGACGGCCAAGGTCGAGCTCTGCTGGTCGTATGCGGCCGAGCTGTTGCAGGCCAATCGGCGTTATTCACAGAACTTCGGCCTGGAAGAGGCGCTGGTGGTCGATGCTCAAGGCGCCTGGATCGGCGTCGACAACAATTTCGGCCCGCGCGCCGATGGCGAGGTTCGCCCGATCATCTGGCGTTTCGCCGCGCCCGAGGGTGGCTGGAGCGCCAAGCCATGAGCCAGCAACCGCCGGGCAAACGCGCCGGTCGGGTGCTGATGATTCTGGCGTGGTGCGCGGCGCTGTTTCTGGCCACGCGGTTTTTCGGCCAGTGGGAAGAACGCCAGCGTAATCCCAATGTGGAAGTGGCTTCGCTGCAGGGCAACGGCTTTATCGAAGTGAAATTGATCGGCAACGCCCAGGGACATTTTGTCGCCAGCGGCCTGATCAACGGTCGGCCGGTGGAGTTCATGCTCGACACCGGCGCGACCGACGTGGCAATCCCGGCCGAGGTGGCGGAAAACCTTCGGCTGGAAGAAGGTTTCGGTGTGACCCTGAGCACGGCCAATGGCCTGAGCCAGGGCTATCGCACCCGTATCGACCGCCTGCAACTGGGCGACATCGTGCTGCGGGACGTCCGCGCACTGGTGGCGCCGGGGCTGCATGGCGATCAGGTGCTGCTCGGCATGAGCGCCCTGAACAAACTTGAATTTACTCAGCGCGGCGGCACCATGCTGCTGCGCCAGACAACGAACCGATGAGGCCCGCATGAGCGATAACCTTGCAGACAGCTTAGATGGCGTAGAACGCCGGTCGCTGGCTGACTTCACCGAAAATGCCTACCTCAACTACTCCATGTACGTGATCATGGACCGTGCCCTGCCGCATATCGGCGACGGTCTGAAACCAGTACAGCGGCGTATCGTCTATGCCATGAGCGAGCTGGGGCTGGATGCCGATTCCAAGCACAAGAAGTCGGCGCGTACCGTCGGCGACGTGCTCGGCAAGTTCCACCCGCACGGCGACTCGGCGTGCTATGAAGCGATGGTGCTGATGGCCCAGCCGTTCAGCTATCGCTACACGCTGGTGGACGGCCAGGGTAACTGGGGTGCGCCGGACGATCCGAAATCCTTCGCCGCCATGCGTTACACCGAAGCGCGGCTGTCGCGTTATTCCGAAGTGCTGCTCAGCGAACTGGGCCAGGGCACCGCAGACTGGGGCCCGAACTTCGACGGCACCCTGCAGGAACCGCTGGTGTTGCCGGCACGTTTGCCGAATATCCTGCTCAACGGCACCACCGGCATCGCCGTGGGTATGGCCACCGACGTACCGCCGCACAACCTGCGCGAAGTCGCGACCGCGTGCGTGCGCCTGCTCGATGAGCCGAAAGCCACGGTCGAACAGCTCTGCGAGCACATTCAGGGCCCGGACTACCCGACCGAAGCGGAAATCATCACCCCACGCGCCGACCTGTTGAAAATGTACGAAACCGGCAAGGGCTCGGTGCGCATGCGCGCCGTGTACCACGTCGAGGACGGTGACATCATCGTCACCGCGCTGCCGCATCAGGTCTCCGGGGCCAAGGTGCTGGAACAGATCGCTGCGCTGATGCAGGCCAAACCGTCGAAAGCGCCGCAGATCGCCGATCTTCGCGACGAATCCGACCACGAGAACCCGTGCCGCATCGTGATCATTCCGGTCAACAGCCGCGTCGATCACGAAGCGCTGATGCAGCACCTGTTCGCCAGCACCGAGCTGGAGTCGACCTATCGGGTCAACGTCAACATCATCGGTCTGGACGGCAAGCCGCAGCTGAAAAACCTCCGTGCGCTGCTGGTGGAGTGGCTGGAATTCCGCGTGCTGACCGTGCGTCGCCGCCTGCAATTCCGCCTCGACAAGGTCGAGCGTCGCCTGCACCTGTTGGACGGTTTGCTGATCGCCTACCTCAACCTGGATGAAGTGATCCACATCATCCGCACCGAGGAACACCCGAAAGCCAAGCTGATCGAGCGTTTTGCCCTCAGCGAGATCCAGGCCGACTACATCCTCGACACCCGCCTGCGTCAGTTGGCGCGACTGGAAGAGATGAAGCTGCGCGACGAGCAGGACGAACTGCTCAAGGAACAAGCCAAGCTGCAAGCCTTGCTGGGCAGCGAAGCCAAGCTGAAGAAGCTGGTTCGCACCGAGCTGTTGAAAGACGCTGAAACCTACGGCGATGACCGTCGGTCGCCAATCGTCGAGCGTGCCGAAGCCAAGGCGCTGACCGAACACGATCTGCTGCCGAACGAGAAAGTCACCGTCGTACTGTCGGAAAAAGGCTGGATCCGTTCGGCCAAAGGCCACGAGATCGACGCCACCGGCCTGTCGTACAAAGCCGGGGACGGCTTCAAGACCTCGGCGGCGGGGCGTTCGAACCAGTCGGCGGTGGTCATCGACTCCACGGGCCGCAGTTACTCGCTGGCCACCCACACCCTGCCATCGGCACGGGGCCAGGGCGAGCCGTTGACCGGCCGTCTGACGCCGCCGCCGGGCGCCACGTTCGAATGCGTGCTGATGCCTGAAGAGGACTCGCTGTACGTGATCGCCTCCGACGCCGGCTACGGTTTTGTGGTGAAAGGCGAAGACCTGCAAGCCAAGAACAAGGCCGGCAAGGCCCTGTTGAGCCTGCCGAACAACGCCAAGGTGATTGCGCCGCGTCCGGTCGCCGACCGCGAGCACAACTGGCTGGCCTCGGTGACGACCGAGGGTCGCCTGTTGATCTTCAAGATCAGCGATCTGCCACAATTAGGTAAGGGCAAAGGCAACAAGATCATCGGTATTTCCGGTGAGCGTGTGGCCAGTCGCGAAGAATATGTCACGGACATCGCCGTTCTTCCGGAAGGCGCCACCTTGGTGCTGCAGGCCGGAAAACGTACCTTGTCGCTGAAAGCCGACGACCTCGAACACTACAAAGGTGAACGTGGTCGTCGTGGTAACAAACTGCCACGTGGCTTCCAGCGGGTGGATGCGCTGCTCGTCGAAAACCTCAATTAAGCGTCCTAGAGCGCCGGATCTACGATTTAACCCGTAGATCGGCGCTTTGGCGCTGGAGTCGGAACGCATATTCACGGATGATATGGCCTTTCCAAGCGCCGGCGTGGCCGAGCGTTCTTCATATTTATTGAGTATTTTCACTGTGGTCAGCCTTGTGGCGGCCACCTGGACGGGATGATGACTTCTCTGCGCCCCCTTATTTTCCTGCTCGCCGGCGTTCTTGGCCTGGCGGGTTGCAGCGTTCACCAGCCGGTGTCGCTGTATCAGCTGGACAGCGGAAGTCCGGCCCAGCCTGCGCAAAGCGCGGGCATGGCAGTTTTGCTGGGCCCTGTGATCGTTGCCGATTATCTGCAACGGGAAACCCTGTTGCAGCGTCAACCGGATGGCAGCCTCCAAGCTTCGACCGATGGTCGCTGGGCCGGAAGCCTTTCGTCGGACATCGATCAGTTGCTGTTGCGTCAGGTTGCCGGGCATCTGGACAGTCAGCGCGTCGTGCTGGCGCCGGCCACTGTGGGCTTCACCCCGGATGTGCAGGTGCTGTTGACCATTACGCGTCTGGATTCTGGTCAATCGCAACCGGCGATCCTTGATGCGCAGTGGCGCCTGATCGACCGCCGTGGCCAGGTGCGCGATAACCGCATCGTCCATCTGCAAGAGCAGCATGCCGGCACCACCGCCGCGCAGGTGCAGGCGCAAGGCGTGTTGTTGCAGCGTCTGGCCGAGCAGTTGTCGGTAGCGCTCAAGCCGTTGGCCAATCAGCCACCGGTCGCCGAAGCGCCGCGCAAACCGGCACCGAAACCGGCAGCACCGGCGGCGGAACCCGAGAAGCAGCCGAAGATTCCGATGGCTTCGCCGATTCGTACGGATATGGAAGTGTTTCGCTTCTAAGGCTGGATCGAGTCAGGACAGAGCCCGCCTTGTGCGGGCTTTGTTTTGTCTGGGCGTTGGTGGGACATGCATTGGTGTCCGACTCGAAAAGCCCCTCACCCTAACCCTCTCCCAGAGGGAGAGGGGACTGACCGAGGTGTCTGGCGTCATACATCGACCTGAAAGATCTTGGCGATTATGGATTCAAAGCTGGGCGTTCAAGTCGCTGTAGGTCTTCAATATTCCCGGATCGGTCCCCTCTCCCTACGGGCGGTCCGACGTTTCGGGAGGGCTAGGGTGAGGGGGCTCTTCAGGGCCAGGCGCAATCACGAAAACCCCACGCACAAAAAAGCCCGCAGACAATCACTCATCTGCGGGCTTCTTCACATCCAGGGCAAGGCCTCAGGCCCGACGCTCATGCATCCGCGCCAGTTGCCGCTCAAGCATCGACGGATAAGGCTCCATCAATCGCTCCACACAGCAAGCCCCTTCAGGGCTGGCAATCGGGCGGATCCGCGCACGCTGACGGATCAGCGCGTCGTCACCGATCTTGCGCTCCACCAGCAGCAGGTTGCGGCTGTGTTGCGACAGGGCCAGGGCGTCCTGGGCAGAGTCGGTCAGCAACAGGTCGATCTGGCTCAGACCGAACAGCTCGTCGCCGAGGGTCAGGCCCAGCTGCAATTGCAGGGTGATGCCGCTGTCGGCGACTTCGATCTGCAACTGGTGGCCCAGCGCCCGCAGCAGCTCGCCGCAGCAGATGGCGTTGGTCAGGTAATCGTCGCCGCTGTCTTCGGTGTGGAACAGCATCAGGGTGCTGCCGTCGTTCAGTGTTTCGATTTCGCCCTGGTACAGCGAAGCAGCCTGCTCCAGGCAGTCGCGATAGCGATCCTGCAACTCTTCCAGACGTGCGCGCGGCAAACGGCGCAGTTGTTCCTGCGAGCCCAGTTGTACCGCCAGCACCGCCGTGTGTTGCGGCACGCTCGGGGTCGGTCGGCGCACTGCCGGTTGTGCTGCTTCGTCCAGCGACTCGTCACGCAGATCGGCGAACGGGTCTTCGTCATCGTCGTCTTCAACGGTGCTGACCGCATGGCGTGGCGCAGGCTTCTGCGCAGCCATCGGGCGGCTCTCGTCGAAACTCGGATCACGCAGGTTGCGCACTTCGAATTCCGGTTCGTCGTCCTCGAACTCGGGTTCCGGCTCAGGCTCCGGTTCGGCCGGCTCCGGCGCATAGTTGGCGTGTAACTGGCGGGCAAGATCGCCGATCTCGTCCTGACGTTCGATACCCGGCGTGTATTCGTCGATCCGGCGCAACCACACGCGCAGTTGCAGCAGCGGCGTGGAAATGTGCCGGCCCAGACGCAGGCTCAGGGCCAGTGACAGTGCCAGCAGGATCGCACTCAGGATACCCATGCTTTGCAGGCTGATGGTCATCGGCTGCTGGAACTGATCCATGTCCAGGCTGATGCGCAGTTGCCCGGCGGTCACGTCCTGGAAAGTGATCTTGCTCTCGTACATGCCCTCGGCTTCGCCCAGCAGGCCGTGCTTGGGCCGCTGACCGGACTCGGCGAGGATGCGGTTGTCCACGCTGTAGATGGCGGCGTGGGCCACCAGCTTGTTCTTGGTCAGGTTGTTGAGCAGCACGTTGAGGCTGAGGATGTCGTTGGACACCAGCAGCTCGGTGGCGGAGGTGGCGGTCTGCGTGGTCAGGCTTTCGCCCAGCGCATCGGCCTGCTCGTGCATGGCCTGCTTGAACTGCAGGCCCATCACGCAGGCATAGATCACCAGGGCCAGGGCGACCAGGATCACGTTATGGCTGGCAATGCGCAATGCAATCGGTACACGGCGGTGGCGCAGTGCACGGAAGATCAGCAGAAAGAAGTTATCGGTTTTAACTGGCGTGGGCCGGTTCACTGAGCTCGGCTCTTTTGTCCGTGAAGTTGACGCGCAGTATAGCGACAGGCCCTAGACCGGCAAAGCGCTGGCGGTGCCCGATGGTCACTGAAAGTGGGTAGAATGCGGTTTTTTTCCAGTTGCGGGGGTGCGCGTTGCGCGAAATCGTCCTGATTAACATCACGGGAGTCGACCGTCCGGGTCTGACGGCGGCCATTACCGGTGTTCTGGCCCAGGGTGGTGTGAATATCCTCGACATCGGTCAGGCGGTGATCCACGACATGCTGTCGTTCGGCATCCTCGTGGAAATCCCCGATTCCGAGCAAGGCAAGTCGGTGCTCAAGGACATCCTGTTCAAGGGCTATGAGCTCGACCAGCAGGTGCGTTTCACCCCGGTGTCCGAAGAGGATTACCAGCAATGGGTGGGCAATCAGGGCAAGAAGCGCCATATCGTTACTCTGTTGACCCGCAAGGTCACCGCCGGCCAGTTGCAGGCCGTGAGCTCGATCACCGCCAAATACGGCCTGAACATTGATCATATCGACCGTCTGTCGGGTCGTATGCCGCTGGACACCCCGGCTGACAAGGGCAAGGGTTGCATCGAGTTCTCCGTGCGCGGCGAAGCCGCCGATCCGCAAGCCCTGCGCGCCGAGTTCCTCAGCGTGGCACAGGAGCTGAACGTCGACATCGCTTTCCAGGAAGATTCGCTGTTCCGTCGCAACCGTCGTCTGGCGGTGTTCGACATGGACTCGACCCTGATCGAAGCTGAAGTCATCGACGAACTGGCCAAAGCCGCCGGCGTCGGCGATCAGGTTTCGCAAATCACCGAGCGGGCAATGGCCGGCGAGCTGGACTTCCGCGCCAGCTTCAAGGAGCGTCTGGCGCTGCTCAAGGGCCTGGATGTCAGCGTGCTCGATTCGATCGGCGCCTCGCTGCGCCTGACCGAGGGTGCCGAAACCCTGTTCGCCGAACTCAAGCGTCTGGGCTACAAGACCGCGATCCTGTCGGGCGGCTTCACCTATTTCGCCAAGCAATTGCAGGCCAAACTCGGCATCGATTACGTGTTCGCCAACGAACTGGAAGTGGTCGACGGCAAGTGCACTGGCGTGGCGATCGAGCCGATCGTCGATGCCCAGCGCAAGGCCGATCTGCTGAAGCAGCTGGCGGAAAAAGAAGGTTTGCGTCTGGAGCAGACCATCGCCGTGGGCGACGGCGCCAACGACCTGCCGATGCTGGCGATTGCCGGTCTGGGCGTGGCGTTCCGCGCCAAGCCGCTGGTCAAGCAGTCGGCGAAGCAGGCGATCTCGACCCTCGGTCTGGATGGCGTGCTGTACCTGCTGGGCTTCCGCGATCGCGACGGGCAGCTCTGACATCGGCGCAGGATCGCAGCCTTCGGCTGCGGTCCTGGCTCAAAGGGATTTCCACAACGAGTCGAAATCCTCTTCGCTCCCGCCATTCCTGGCGGTTTCCAGCGAGCGATAGGCAAACTGATTGAAACTGTGAGTGCTGGCCACCCGCCGATCCAGCCCGGCGCGGTGCTCCTCGCCCTGGGTGTTGATCAGCACTTTGTTGCCTTCCTGAAACGGCAGCCGTGGCGCCAACAGCGTCGCCGGCAAGTCGATCGCACTGATTTCCGGCAACAACAAACCGCGCAGATACTGGCTGTGATCATCCCGCGAACGCACCAGTTGCAAACCGCACGGCCGCGCATGGGGCGCCACCAGTTCGATGCCCATTTGCGTACCGGCGCCGCGCACCTGGCGGATCCAGCGCACCACGGCAATGCTCCAGCCCTGATTGAGGCTGTCCTGAATCCCGACCATTTCCCCGGCCTGCAATTCGGCGGGTACATCCTTCGGCCAGGCCAGACAATAACCGCCGGGGCTGTGGTTGATCACCGGCAAGGCGTAGGTCGGGTAATGCGGCGGACTGTCGGCGTCGTCTTCATCGTCGATCAGCGGTTCGTAACGAATTTCCTCGTAGGGCAACAATTCATCGGATGTGCTCTGCGGCGCGGCATCGAACGCCTGGCTCCAGCTGTCCTTTTCGCCCTGAACCACCGCGCGGCTGAAATTCGCCGCACGGGCGCCGGGGTGCTTGAGCAGTTCGCTGAAGGTGCGTTCGCCGCCGAGATAGAAGTGCAGGGCGCTCATGCCGACGCACACGGTCAGGTTGCCCTGGCCGACGGTGCGCTGGAAGCTGCGTTCGGCAGCTTCGCCCCAGGTGGCGTGCAAATGTTGCAGGGTGTCGAGCGTCAGGCCGGACGGCACGGGCAGCGGCGTGGTCGCATCCTGATGCAGCAGGTGGGCCTCGATGGCGTTCACCAGTGGTTGCGGATCGAAACCGAGCAGACTGGCTTGTTGCTCGCTACGGAATTGGGAGCGGTAACGCGGGCCGGCGTCGATCTCTGCCGAAACCGCGAACAACCCTTCGCCCGGATGGGCGGGATGCAGCTTCAACCAAGCGCTCCACGGTTCCACCACTTGCGCCAGACGCATGATCTGATTCTGCCGCAACTGATTGCAGCGGGCGCTGCCCAGCAGCAGGGCGGCGAGGTAGGTCTGTTCGACACTCAACTCGGCGGTCAGGCTGGCAAGGTCGTCGCGCACCCGGCGATGTTGCAGTTGCAGCTCGCAGGCGCAGCGAAACAATTGATGCAGTTCGAACCACAGCTGTTCCGGTGCGGCGCTGTACAGCTGCGTGGCGCGAACCAGTTGCCCTTTCAGCGCATGGGCCGCCCGTTGCAGCGCTTCGCTCACCAGGGCTGCGCGATCCCGGGAGTACTTGGGCGCGATCCGCAGAATGATCTGTTTGTAACCGATGGCCAGCTGACTTTGCAGGGCCTGGCACAGGTTGCTGATCTTGCGTGAGCGCTCATCGAGCATGATCGCCTGATGCAGAAAATGCCGTTCCAGATGCTGGCAGACGAAGTAAACCTCGGGTCGCAACAGTTCCAGCAGATGCAGGCGATTATCGCTGGGCGTCAGCAATTGATTGAGCTCACCTAAGCCTTGATACAACAGGCGCGCGGTTTCGCCGATGTTTGCTTTCGGCAGGTCGGCGATCCAGCGCTTGAGGTCGCGCGGGGTGGCTTCACAGAAGGACAGGCGCAACTGCGTGGGGGTCGGGGTGCTCAGTTTTGGTTGGGAACGAGGCTCACTCATGCCGTGACAAGCTCCGGCGGCGAATAGGGCAATGCCAAAAACTCTAGCAGTTGTGGTCTGTTTCGCAGGCGATTGTCAGGGTTTTTTACCGTTGGTCTGCTGGCCTGGTGCCATTCCCGCAGGCGCTACTAGGCTCTCAGACGTGCGATCGGAAACGCACGGTTGCACGGCCTGCCGTCAACGTCGGGGCAGGTCTCCCGAAACTTCAAGGAGATGAGGTTCATGTCTAAATACGCAGTGGCAAATCAATGGGGCGGTAGTTCGGCACCCTGGCATCCGGGTGGGACCTGGGTGCTGGGCGCGCGGGACAACCAAAACGTCGTCGCGATCGAGATCAAGTCCGGCGACGGCGGCAAAACCTTTAACGGCACTATGACTTACGCCGGCGAAGGCCCTATTGGCTTCAAGGCTCAGCGTACTGGCCAGAACCAGTACAACGTTGAAAACCAGTGGGGTGGCAACGATGCCCCGTGGCACCCAGGTGGCAAGTGGGTGATCGGCGGGCGGGATAACCAGAACGTTATCGCGTTGAGCGTCACGTCCAGTGACGGAGGGAAAAACCTCAGCGGCACCAATACCTACGCCAACGAAGGGCCGATCGGCTTCCGTGGGCAGATAGAGTAACGGCGCCACCCAGGTCGTATCCGCCCCTTCGCAGAGGTGCGAAAGGGCGGATCAACCGGTTCAGGCGTTCGACAGTGCCAAGGCCTGGCCCATCTGCACCGGCGAGCCGGCTCTCAGTTCTTCAACCCATTTCACCTGATCCGGCCCGAACAGCACGATCGCGGTCGAACCCAGCTTGAAGCGCCCCAGTTCCGCACCTTTTTCCAGATGAATCGGCGCACGGGCGGCTTCGTCGTAACGGAAGGTTTTCAGCTCGCGCTTCGGCGGCGTGACCAAACCGGCCCATACGGTTTCGATCGATGCCACGATCATCGCGCCCACCAGCACCACGGCCATCGGCCCGCGCTCGGTGTCGAAGATGCACGCCACGCGCTCGTTGCGGGCGAACAGTTCAGGAACGTTTTCCGCGGTGGTCTGGTTGACCGAGAAGATCCGGCCCGGAATGTAGACCATTTCGCGCAGGGTGCCGGCCAGCGGCATGTGCACGCGGTGGTAGTCCTTCGGCGACAGGTAAACAGTCGCGAATTCACCGCCCATGAACGGCGCCGCATTGGCCGCGTCGCCGCCCAGCAGTTCCAGCACGCTGAAGCTGTGGCCCTTGGCCTGGAAGATACGACCGTGTTCGATCGGACCGAGCTGGCTGATCGCACCGTCGGCCGGGCTGAGGATTGCGCCCGGGGTCTGGTCCAGTGGACGTGCGCCGTCTTTCAGCGCGCGGGTGAAGAAGGCGTTGAAGTGCTCGTAAGCGGTCACGTCTTCAACCAGCGCCTGCGACATGTCCACTTGATAACGCTTGGCGAACCAGGTGGTGAAGGCATTCTTGAACCAGCGCACGCGGCACTCGGCGACGCAGCCGGCCAGGCGCGACAGCAGGTGATGAGGCAGCAGGTACTGGCTGATGATAAACAAACGCTCTTTCATGACTGTCCTTAAAAATCCTTAAAGCTCGACGGGGGTGTCGGGGTGGTTGCCCCATTCGCCCCAGGAACCGGCGTAGCCCTTGACCCGCGGATAACCGAGAGCCTTGGCCACCAGATAAGTGAAACCGGACCGGTGATGGGTCTGGCAGTGGGTAATGATCTCTTTGTCCTTGGTGATCCCGAGGTTTTCGAGGATCTGCGGCATGTCGGTACGGATGCGCAGCTGGCGCGCCTGATCCATGCCCGCCGTCCATTCGAAATTGACCGCGCCGGGGATGTGCCCGCCCTTGGCCGCCAGGACCTTTTCGCCGGAATACTCCAGCGGACCTCGAGCGTCCCAGATCGCCAGGTCAGCGGCGCCGAGACGGCTCTGCAGGTATTCGCGGGTGGCGGTCGGTTCCTCGTGCAGGGTCAGGGCAACCGGGCCGCCCGCCGCTGGAGGAATCTGGATCGACATCGGCGAGCCTTCCGCCAGCCACGCCGGCAGACCGCCGTCGAGGTAGTGGTATTTGTCATGGCCGATCACGTCGAGCAGCCAGATGAAGCGCCCGGCCCAGCCGCCGCCTTCGTCGTCATAGACCACGTAGACCGCGTCTTTGCGATGGCCGAGTTCACCGAACAGTTCTTCGAGTTTCTCTTTGCTCGGCAACAGGCCCGGAGCCGGCGCCTGACCCAGCTGGGTGCGTTTCGGATCGACAAAACGTGCGCCGGGAATGTGTCCCTCGGCGTAGCGGGCGGCACTGGTCAGATCCACCAGAATCAGATCGCGGGATTCGAGGCGCGGCAGCAGGTCGCTCGGCTCGATCACCAGGGCCAGGCCAGAGAAATCAGACATGTGAGGTCTCCAGAGCACAAAGGGGAAGGATTGTAGCTGTCATTGGCCGCGCTGGCTAAAACTGTGCAGGGCTTTCTCGATGCACTGCGCGGTTTTGCCGAAGGCTTGCACGGTGATGTCGGCGAACGGCCCGCCACCCTGGTCGGCGACCACGATCATGATCACCCGGCCGTTGTTCACCAGTGAACGCAGGAACAGGTGCTCGCCCCGGAACAGCGTGCGCAGCGAGGGCGGCAGCAGGGCGGAAAACTGGGCATTGTTGTCCGGGGTGATCCGCACTTGCGCCTGCTGCGCGAGCAAGCGTTGCAGCACCGAACTCTGGCTGACAACGAAATTGAGCGCAGCGGCTTCCTTCGGCAACCCCGAGGTTTGATGGACGCGCAGATTGGCGTGGCTGCGGTCGGCCATCACGATCATCACCCGGCGCATGCCGCTGGCGACCAGCGCGTCACGAGCGGCGACAGTCAGGCTCATGGCATTGGTGAAGCGGCTTGGCACGGCCAGCAGCTCGGCGCATTGCCGGCGCCACTGGGTCAGATCTTCAGCGGATGGCGCCGCAGCCGGCAGCATTCCGGCAGGCAGACGACGGGTGCCCCACGGCCAGAGCAGCGAAACCGCCGGGTGCCACAGATCCGGCATGGAATGATGGCGAGCGCTGACGGCGGCCTGTTGGTGCAACTGTTGTTGCACCTCGTCCATCGAGATTTGCAGATAGAGGCTGGTCATGAATTGCCAGCGCTCGCTGTGCGGACTGTCCCAGGCCTGTTGCGCGGAGAGTGCCAGACCGTTGGCCAGCAACACGGTGTTGGCCGGCTGATTGAGCCAGCGACGCAGGGTCGGATCGTCGTCGAGGCGGTTTTGCTGGCGCAACGGATGATCGACGTCGCGGGCAATACGCAGGACCTTGACCAGTTCGCGCTGCTCGGTCAGCAGCAGCCGATAACCTTGTTGCACCCAGATCGGCAGACGCCAGGCTTCCACCAGCGCTTCGCCGATTTTCAGCAGGCGCACGCCGAACAACTGCTTTTCCACGACGCGCGCTGATTCGCCCTTGTGGATAACCCGCACTTCCCACTCTTCAAGCAATTGGGGAAAGGTCAGTGCCAACGGCCACAGCGGCGACAGAAACAGCAGGCTGCCCCAATGGATGTCCTGCCACAAACGTGCGAGGCGGCTGGCGAAAAAACCGTTGGCCTGTTGCGTGGCGTGCTGGCTGATCATCTGCAACTGGCGCAGGGCCTGGGGGATCTGTGCGGAAGGTTCGGCGGGCAGGCGCGCGAGCAGTTCTTCGGTGCGGCCAAGGCCGAGGCGATTGATCGCCACTTCGAGGTTTTCCGCCGGCGCAGTCATGTTGCCGTGGGTGTGGCGGTTGGCTTCGCGGATGATGCTCAGAGCCAGTGCCGGGCTGTCCTGCATCAGGTCGGCGATGTCGCGCAGCGAGCTGCGGTCATCGCGAATCGCCCGGCAGACCCGGTCATGGGCATCTTGCGGCACCGGCAGGCGAACGCTGTCGAGCAGCTTCACCCAGCCATCGAGTGTGGTCGGTTTTACGTGTGGGACGTTCGTTTCATTAGCCATGTCTGGACGAGATCTTCACTGACTGTAGACGCGCCCGGCATGGGCTAAATTGGCTTTTCGCCTGAACTGGCTATAGTCTGGCGCAGTTTTGCCGATAAGTAGAAGAAGAGATTTTTTAACTTCCGAATATGACCTTGAACCCGACTTAAACAAGTACCTTTCTACCTATGGCTAAAATTATCGGCATCATCGTCGTATTCGCGAGCGTGCTCGGCGGATACGTGCTCTCCCACGGCAAGATTGCCGCCCTGATCCAGCCTTTCGAGGTAATGATCATCGGTGGTGCTGCACTCGGTGCATTCCTGCAGGCCAACCCCGGCTACATGACGATGCACGTGCTCAAGAAATCCCTGAGCATGTTCAGTTCGCGTTTCAGTCACACGTTCTATCTGGAAGTGCTGGGCCTGATCTACGAGATCCTCAACAAGAGCCGCCGCGAAGGCATGATGGCCATCGAAGGCGACATCGAAGACGCCGCCGCGAGCCCGATCTTCGCCAAGTACCCGGCGGTGCTGAAAGACGAACGCATGACCGCGTTCATCTGCGATTACCTGCGCATCATGTCCTCCGGCAACATGGCTCCCCACGAGCTGGAAGGCCTGTTCGACATGGAACTGTACAGCCTGAAAGAAGACCTCGAGCATCCGTCCCACGCGGTGAACGGCATTGCCGACGCCATGCCAGGTTTCGGTATCGTCGCGGCGGTACTGGGTATCGTGGTGACCATGGCCTCGCTGGGTGAGGGCGATCAGAAGTCCATCGGTCTGCACGTGGGTGCGGCACTCGTGGGTACCTTCTTCGGTATTCTCGCGGCGTACGGTTTCTTCGGCCCGCTGGCGCACTCCCTGGCGCACGATGCCAAGGAAGAGCTGAACGTCTACGAAGCCATCAAGGCCTCGCTGGTGGCTTCGGCTTCCGGCATGCCGCCGTCGCTGGCTGTCGAGTTCGGTCGCAAGGTTCTGTACCCGGCTCACCGTCCAAGCTTTGCCGAGCTGGAACAAGCCGTTCGCGGTCGCTAAGTCATGGAAAATAACCAGCCGATAATCATCAAGCGCGTCAAGCGCATCGCCGGCGGGCATCACGGCGGGGCGTGGAAGATCGCCTTCGCCGACTTCGCGACGGCGATGATGGCGTTCTTCCTGGTGTTGTGGCTGCTGTCCACCGCGACCCCGGAACAGAAGATCGCCATCGCCGGTTACTTCAAGGATCCGGTCGGTTTCTCCGAGAGCGGCACGCCGTACATCATCGATCTGGGCGGTACGCCGACCCTGGCGCCGGAAAACACTCTCAACCCTGAAGTGAAGTCGCAGCCGCAACCGGACAAGGTCACGGTCGACACCGAACAGGTTGAAGGCATGGCCGAGCAGGTCGAGAAGGAACGCCTGGAACTGTTGCTGCAGGAACTGCAGAACAAGGTCGACGAGAACCCGCAACTGCAGAAGTTCAAGGACCAGATCCTGTTCGAGATCACGCCGAACGGCTTGCGCATCCAGATCATGGACGCCGAGAACCGGCCGATGTTCGACTCCGGTTCTGCACGCCTGAAGCCGTACTTCGAAGACATCCTGCTGGCCATGGCCGACACCATCAAAGCGGTGCCGAACAAGATCAGCATCAGCGGTCACACCGATGCCAAGCCTTATGTAGGCAATGGCGACTTCGGCAACTGGGAGCTTTCGGCCAACCGTGCCAACGCCGCACGGCGTGCGCTGGTGGCAGGCAGTTATCCGGACTCGCAAGTGGCGCGTGTGGTGGGTTACGCCTCGTCTGCGCTGTTCGACAAGGAGAACCCGTTCAACCCGGTCAACCGCCGCATCGACATCGTGGTGCTGACCAAAAAGGCCCAGGCGGCCATCGAAGGTTCGCAAGGTGCCGACCCGTCGAAACCGGCAGATCAAGGCCAGAACGGCGCGGCGCCGGCCACCCCGGTCGACCCGAACGCCTTGCCGGCGGATCAGCAGCCGGTGCCTGCACACGAGTTGCGCGAACGGCTGAACCTGTTCGACGACCCGCTGCCGAAACCGACCGAGCCGGGCGCAGCGGCACCAGCCCCGGCGCCTGCTGCACCGGCTCCCGCGCCGAAGCAGTGACCCACAAAAAAGCCGACAGCGATGTCGGCTTTTTTGTGTCCGGTGGGAAGGCTGGTCACAGACGTATTCCCTGCGGCGCTCGGGCTGACTAAAACCCGCGTCGAATACGGTTTTTCAGCGCGTCATGAAACACTTCGGCGTTGTGTCGATTGGCGGTTCGGGTTGACTGATTTGCCGTGACCGAATCCAGGGTCATGGAACGCTTGACGCTTCCTTCGGTGCGGTAAGCATCGATGAAGAAATCCAGATCCCGATCGGTGCTCAGCTTCGGCCATTTGTCCAGGTAGTGCGGAAGCTCCGCCGGCCCGGTTCTGAACGAGCAGATTCGTCGGTGGCTGATGGTCGCCTCGCCGATTTCGAACGGCACCCACCACGACAGTGCGGTCTTTTCCGACACCACGGCCAGCAGGTGGCTGCACTCGGTGATGTTACGGGTGATGACACCCGTGATGTCGTCGGTGGTCTGGGATTCAGGATCCAGCACATCAAGGTAGGTCTTGATATTGGCCTGAACCAGGCGGCTGTTGATGGCAATCGCCTGAGCGCGATCGCCGTGGCGGTAGCTGATGAATACGGGCATCAGAAATGTCCTTTGAGCGCGAGCTCTCGGTAATAGGCGCCGAGTGCAGTGAGGCGGCAGCCGGTGGAGTGGAGGGCGGCGTAGTACATGTGCTCGGCGTCGACCGGTTCGATCAGGCTGTGGCGGTTGCACATCTGCAACTGTTTGAAGACATCGCCGTGATCGGGATCGAATGCCGCTTCGGTGGGTTCGTAGCTGGGATCGAGCCGGAAGACGAAGCTCGGCTCGGGAAACCAGTCCTTGAGCTTGCGCAGTGTTTCTTCGGCAATCAGCGGCGCGACTTCGCGCAGCGGTACGAATTGCGACACGTTGGTCTTGAACACCGGCCGCTGTTCCCATGCCCCCAGCGCATTGTCGACAAACGAATACACACTGCCCGGCGTGACCTTGCCCAATACATTGGCTGCGCCGCCGTGCAGGGCTTGCAACAGCAGATCGGTGAACACCCCGTGGCCACGGCTTTCCAGCGCCGATTGTTCTTTCTTGCAGGCCGTCAGGATGGTCATGCCTTCGCCGATCACGCTGCTGCCACCGCGCAGACTGCGCATGGCACCTGCTGCGCCGGCCTGGCAGCAATCCAGGATGATGATCTTGTTCTTGATGTGCGGTGCCTGATCGGCCCACCTCAGAATGTCGCTGATGCGAATGCCTTCGCCGCCGTGCCGGAAGTCCTGTGGAATCAGCAGTCCTTCGTCGATGCTGGTGTCGAACTGGCCATGGCCTGCGAAGTACAACAGCGCCACATCGCAATCGCCGGAAAACAGCTCCCGGATCTGTTGCTTCATCGTGTCGAGTGTCAGGTTCTCCTCGGCTGAAGTCAGTACCTTGCTGCTGAAGTTCGGCCGCCCGTTGGCGTGGCGCTCCAGTACCGAGGCCATGGCCATGGCATCGTTGTTACAGCCGCTCAGAGGGGCGACATGGTGGTAGTGGTTGATGCCGATAAACAGTCCCTTGCGCATGGTTACACCGCCGTGTGCAGGCGGATGGCCTTGATGATGCTCTGGGTGTTCCACGCACACTCGGCATGTGCGGCATTGCGTACAACGGTGGAAATCCGTTCGGCACCGAACGGTTTGATCGCGATGATCACCTTGCCCATGCGTCTGGCGATCTCGATTTCCTTGTTGATCCACTTGCTGTAGGTCGAATACATGCCGGCCATGATCAACACCGCCGAGCACGGCCGGATCTTGTTTTCGATCGCCTCTTCAAGCTGCTTGTCGGTGCGTGCACCCATGATCGGATTGTGCGGTGGCACGGAAAAGTTCTTGAAGCAGAAGTCGGGTTGAGCGCCGAGCAGGCGCACCAGATTGTCGTGGGCGTGGGGGTGGTTCCACGAGTGACTGATGAACAAATGATAGGTCTGCATGGGGTTCCTCGGAGATCGCATAGGTGCGAAGGAAGAACCCAATTTAGGCCTCTGGAAGGGCGCTACAAGGTCTGGGCGGGAAAAGAGAAATGTCCTGCAAACTGAAGTAATCAGGCTTACAGAAAGGGCTTGTGTTTAAGGTGAGGGTGGGAACGCCGGCAGGTTCCGACAACCGGCAGCCCTTGGGGAAGGGCCGCCGACAGGGCTGTTTAGTAGCCGTTTTCCGGCAAACTGGCGATGATCGAGCGGTAGCTGTTCATTCGCTGCTGCTGCACGCGGCCGTCTTCCAGGGCCTTGAGCAGTGCGCATCCCGGTTCGCGATCGTGCTTGCAGTCGCGGAAACGGCAGGTGCCGAGCAGGTCGTTGAACTCGATGAAGCCGGCTTCGACGTCGGCGCGGCTGACGTGGCCGAGGCCGAATTCACGGATGCCCGGGGAGTCGATCAGTTCACCGCCGCCAGGGAAGTGGAACAGGCGCGCGGTGGTCGTGGTGTGCGTGCCCTGGCCGGACAACTCGGACAGCGGGCCGACACGGGTTTCGACTTCCGGCAGCAGGCTGTTGACCAGGGACGACTTGCCGACACCGGACTGGCCGACGAACACGCTGATGCGCCCGTCGAGCTGCTTCTGCAATTGCTCCATGCCGTTGCCGTGGTGCGCCGAGACTTCCAGCACCGGATAACCCAGCGTGCGATAGACCGCCAACAGGGCATTCAGCGCCGGGGCGTTCTGTTCGTCGATCAGGTCGAATTTGTTCAGCAGCAGCAACGGGCGGATGCCAGCGTGCTCGGCGGCGACCAGATAACGGTCGATCAGGTTCGCATGGGGCTCGGGCAGCGGGGCGAACACGATGACGATCATGTCGACGTTGGCGGCCACCGGTTTGAGCTGGCCACGGCTGTCCGGACGGCAGAGTTCGGTGGTGCGCGGCAGTTGCGCCACGATCACGCCGATGCCCTGGTTGCCGGCGCGCCATACTACCCGGTCGCCGGTGACCAGTGCCGGCAGGTTGGCCCGCAGGTGGCAGCGGAAGACCTGGCCGGCCAGCTCACCGTCAACGGCCTCGACCTCGACCTGCACCCCGAAGTGGGCGATCACCAGGCCGTGCTGTTCCGGGCCGAGGTCGCCGCCTTCGAGCGCCTCGACAGCCGAGGACTCGCGTTTGGCGGCGCGGGCGGCGCGCTCGCCCTGAATCTTTTCGATGCGCCAGTTTTGACGACGATTGAGTTGGCGTTTGGCCATGGGTGTTCCGTCTGAAGAATGCAGCGATTAGGTAAAACGGCCGCGAGTTTAGCACGCCCGGCAGGCTGCCTAGGCTAAACTGCGCAGCATTGCTCAGGAGCCGAAATATGCAAAACCCGCAGAATCTGATCTGGATCGACCTGGAAATGACCGGTCTCGATCCGGAAAACGACGTGATCATCGAAATGGCCACCATCGTCACCGACAGTGACCTGAACACCTTGGCCGAAGGCCCGGTGATCGCCATCCACCACAGCGACGAAGTCCTCGCCCGCATGGATGAGTGGAACACCCGCACTCACGGCAACTCCGGCCTGACCCAGCGCGTGCGTGAAAGCCGCGTGAGCATGGCCGAGGCTGAAGCCGAAACCATCGCCTTCCTGGAGAAGTGGGTGCCGAAGGGCAAGTCGCCGATCTGTGGCAACAGCATCTGCCAGGATCGTCGCTTCCTTTATACCCACATGAAGTCGCTGGAAAGCTACTTCCACTACCGCAACCTCGACGTCTCCACACTCAAGGAACTGGCCGCGCGCTGGGCGCCGGAGGTGCGCGACAGCTTCAAGAAAGGCAGCACCCACCTGGCGCTGGATGACATCCGCGAGTCCATCGCCGAGCTGCAGCACTACCGCAAGCATTTCATCAAGTTCTGAGATCGGCACCCACGCCGGGGCGCCCTCTTTTGGTGCCTCGGTGAAGTGAGTAGACTGCGCGCCTTCCTGCCAGGATCGCCACCATGTTGCTGATGCTCTATCTCGTCGCCATTACTGCCGAAGCCATGACCGGCGCCCTGTCTGCGGGCCGTCGCGGCATGGACTGGTTCGGCGTGGTGCTGATCGCCTGCGTCACGGCATTGGGTGGTGGTTCGGTGCGCGACGTGCTGCTCGGGCATTACCCGCTGACCTGGGTCAAACACCCGGAATATCTGATACTGACCACAGTCGCGGCGATGATCACCGTGTTCACGGCTCGCTGGATGCGCCATCTGCGCTCGCTGTTTCTCGTGCTCGACGCGGTCGGTCTGGTGGCGTTCACCCTGATCGGCTGCATGACCGCCCTGGAAATGGGCCACGGCATGCTGGTGGCCTCGGTCAGCGGTGTGATCACCGGCGTGTTCGGCGGCATCCTGCGCGATATCTTCTGCAACGACATCCCGCTGATCTTCCGCCGTGAGCTGTACGCCAGCGTCTCGTTCGCTGCGGCCTGGTGCTACATGCTGTGTCTGTTCCTGAACGTGCCGGGCGAGCAGGCGATTCTGATCACGCTGTTTGGTGGCTTCCTGTTGCGCCTGCTGGCGATTCGTTTTCATTGGGAAATGCCGAAGTTCGTTTATAACGACGAACATTGAGACCTTGCGCAAATGAATTCGTAGCTGTTCTGCCAGCGAATGATTTTTTCGCTATCTGTGTTGTCGAGTGCGGCTGCTTTACGTTCTTCGTGGTTTTTTTCTTTCGAGCTTACATTTCATGATGAATGTATCTCGGAGGTAATGTGGCCGGGTTTTTCAAATTGCTGATTCTGCTTTCATTTTAGCTACAGGTTCTTACATTTAAATTTTTGCCGGTTTGTGGTTGCATGTTATTCATGTCTCACTTCGCGTTTGCTTTGCGAGGTATGGAATGACGTCAAACACAAGGAGTAAAAATATGAGTGAGCTTAACGAAGTGTCAGGAAATCAGTTGGTCCATCCTGAAAGGCTGGACAATATCGACTTGAAGGTGAAGTTCGACTCTTCGTCATTAACGCGAAGTAAAGTGCTGTACGGCAACGGCCGTATGCAAGTAAAGGTTCAGGTGCTGGTATCGGGTTATGATGGAAACGGGGATCGAATTCTGGTTCCAGCAGAAGTCATGAATACGGTTGAACTTATTCACTACAACACCGGGAGAACCTTGCGCGATGGCTGGAGTGCCAGTACCGAACAAGGTCGATTTACGCTGGAAGCGCCGGTGATACAGGATGCAGCACAACCCTCTGACGATGAGCCGGATGATGGTATCCACCCGCAAGTGCGCACATTCTGGGTATCGTCCGCGGGTAGCGGCACGACGCAAATCGCGGCAAGTGTTTCTTTGAACGGGGCAACTATCCGAAGCAATGGAACCGGTCTTTCCGGTTTTCAGGACAGCAGTGTCACTCTGGACGCTCAGGTGCCGGTTACCTACTCGGTAGAACAGTTTCGCTGGACTTCGAACAGACGAGGCAATGAGGAGCCGGGAAACCGGATCTGGAACTACTATCTCGGACTTGTTTATCAGGGACAGCAGATCAAACTGGTGGACTGGGTTTCTTCGAAAGGTACGGATGATGTCAAGTTTGCCTATGGCAACTGGATATATGCGTCGAAAACCAACTATTTGAAGGGGATTCTGGTAAGGCCGAATAAAACTGATGTCACTGTTGCGCTACCTGTTAATGACAATACCTTTGTAAATTATATATTTCGAGATCACGCTCTGGATTCTTCGGCAAAGACCAAAGAGTATGTCGTCAGAGTCAATGATCGTCACGGCGAGTTGACCGTCGTGCAAGCGCTTTCCGAGTTCGCATACACGGCGGCCGAATCCAGTGCGGATGGCGTGTTTCCCTTTGTCGCAATCGACCAATATGGCACGGAGCACAAGTTGGCCATTCGGACCAACTCTGAAAAGCGTGAGTTCTTTCTGGAACGGGGATGAGTCTGCGGCGAGGTGCATTCACTACTTGAGTTCTTTTCGTCGAAAAGGATCCGACCTTGCCAATTAAATATACAGCGGTGCCGACACCTTTATAGATTGGAGGTGCGCGTGGCAGCGCGCGCTTGGTTTTCTGATATCGCCCGATTTGTTGCTACGGTTAATTTAGCCGTTTTCTCGCAGTTTTAAATGATTGCGGGAAAACGGTTTTTTATTGTGCGTAATTAAATGTCCGTTTGTTGAAGAGGGTATTGAGCAGTTCAGAGTCGGAAGTGAGTTTATCGTTGTTTCATTGTGTGTGATTACATGTTGTCACTGGTTGTCTGTTTTATTTGTTTTTGGAGCGTGTATCAATGAGTTGGCGTGAATGCTATTAAGCTTCGCGATAACTTTTTTGTTTAAGGGGTTTGATATGTCTGAAGAAGGTTTGATTATCCAGCGTATTGAAGTGAAGTTCGATTCTTCGGCGGCCATTCGCCATAAAGCACTTTATGCCAACGGTCGCATGCAGATTCGGGTGTTGGTGCTGATTTCTGGTGAAGATGCGCAAGGCAACGCTGTTTCGCTCCATGGCCACTCTGCTCTGGAGACACTTCGGTTGATTGACTATAACTCCGCCGCACCGCTGACAGGTGACTGGACAGCGAGCTCCCGGGAGAATCATTTTGCCCACGACATTAAGGGGGGGCACGCACGGGTCTCGCCATTGGTGCCTGCCGCCGGCAATCGATTGTCCGACCCTTCGGAGGTCGTCCAGGTTTTTGAGTACTGGGTTTCCAGCAGTCGCTCGGGGTCGATGCAGATTGCTGCCGAGGTCATCCTGGATGGCGAAAGGTATCGAAGCAACGGCCAGGACGGACGCGACAGCAGTATCACCTTGGAGGCCATCTCACCCAGGCAATATCCGATCGCCAATTTCATGCTGGCCAGGACAAGGGTGCTGGATCGGCCAGGTCTGTTTGAAAGGATGGAGCAGCACAGTCTGACCTTAAACGCAGAAGGTCGTCTGATTCATTTGCTCGAATGGTCCAGCGGGACGGTACAGCAGGAAACCGAATATGCAAGCGAGTTTTTCTATTCCGGCGATGCAACAAAAGTGTCGGCCGGTTTGAGAAGTTATATCGGTTACATTGGTCCTGCTTTCAGCGATCAGGTGACCGCGCGCACGCCGAGTGGCTTTCGGACGTTGCGTCAGGATCCCGGTACGATCTCGATAATCACCCATATAACAGCAGAACTCCAAAGTAAGGTGATACGCCGGGAGTTTCTGGATCTAAATGTCTACGACGAGTATGGCACCGAACATCGGATACGTATAAACCCGGATATTGCAAATCGGTCATTCACATTAAGTTGAAATGCATTTTTCAGTTTGACGCTCTCTTGGCGTTGCTCTGCAATCTTCTTGCGCAAACAGTTTGTCGCAAATAAATGACAGGATGTTAGTTATGAGTAACCACTCTCCGGAGTCCGTGCATTCGAATGCATTCAATTTTGGTGATTTTGTAGCCGGCGGGGTCGATCCCAGAACCGGCGTTTATACCTGTTCGTTATCCCTTGGGTCTATTCAGTCCGTCGACCTTAACGGCCCTTCATTCAATCTTGCGCTGAATTTCAATCCGTTGAATTCGCGCAATGCCGGTTATGGCGCTGGCTGGTCCTTGTCGATCACCCATTATGACTTGCGCAGTAAGGTTATGACGTTCTCCAGCGGCGAGCGCTACAAAGCTGTCGAGTCGCGGGGAGCCTTGCATTTCAAGGAAATGAAGCTGGAAAGCGCCAAGGTTCTGAAAACTGCTGATGGACGATACGAGATCCGATACAAGGATGGTCGACGTGAAGTGCTCAGGGTCCATGGGGCGACCAACATCGCGGTTCCCGAGACGATATTCGCAGCCAATGGCGTGAGTATTTCCCTGAAGTACAGGACGTTCAATGAGCAGCCGATGCTGATCGAGATCAGCGACTTCCAAAGAACGTTGCTCAAGATCGCCCGCAAAGACACAAGGGTGATTCTGACCCGGCATCCGGAGACGCCCTCCAGCGCTGAGTTTGCTCTGACGCTCAGAAACGATCAGGTCAACGCCATCGATTTGCCGGAAGGTGGGGGCTGGAAGCTGCAGTACGCAGACGGTTATCTGACCCGAGTTGAATCGCCCCTGGGTGCCGTGGAAAACATTCGCTACAAGGAAGTCGGCCATCTATTTCCGACCGTCGAGGGTGATCAAAGCCTGCCTTGCGTCATTGCCCACGATATTTACGCCAGATACGGGCAACCGAAGGTCAGCAAGATCTACACCTATTCGGACCATAATTACCTTGGGCACGGCGTTGCAGCGGATCCCCAGGACGATGGCGATCCTCTTTTCCGCGCCGTGGGGGGTTATCAGTACTCCAGCGAAGAGCGGCTGATTGTCGGGAACAAAGTCCACACCCGTATCAAGCGAACCTACAACAAGTTCCATTTGTTGATCTCCGAGGTGACCACTTGCGGTAATGCGCAAACATCAGTTGCAACGCGGTACTACTGTGACGTGAGACTGCCTTTCACCCAGCAGCCCGCGCAGTTCCGGATGCCTGAAGTCCAGACCCTGACTTACGAGGACCTGACGACAAAAGAGAAGCGTTCCGAGGCCTCTGTCACTGAATACGATGCCATCGGCAACCTGCTCAAACAGGTCGGGGCGGACGGGGTGACAACGCGATTTGAATACTATCCGGCGACCCAGACACCGGATTGTCCAGCGGATCCGCTGGAGTTTGTCCGCTTCCTGAAGCAAAAAACCGTGGCTCCCGCGACGGGTGGCGGTGCGTCCATCGTCACGCGTTATCGCTATGCCTTGCTCTCCGTGCTCAAGGGCGGGACGCTGGCCAGTGTGGTGCCTGTCGAGGAAAAATCTTTCGAGTGGGTCGCAGATCGCGAAGTTCTTCGTTCGACCCTTGCGCTGACTTATCTGGAAACACCGGACAACCCTCTTACACATGGCCTCCTGGAGCAGCAGAAGGTCACTCGTAACGGCACGACGACTTGTATCGAGCATGCCTACACGACCGACGATTTCTCCCTGCGGCTGAAGACAACCTTGCAGGGGTTCGACGGTACAGCGAGTTCGACCGAGCAAACGCTTTCCACCCTGAGTGGTTTGACGCTGTCCGAGCGCGATGCTGACGACAGTGTGGTTACATTCGAATACGACAAGCTTGGACGTCGTGTACGCAAGACGCTTGTCTCTGGCACGACGAATGTTGCTTCGTATCAATGGCGTCACGAAACGGCCAAGGTAGACGTGCCGGCCACGGTGGTTCTGACCGATCCGTCGGGAGGCATGCAAAAAGTTACCTATGACGCGTTGGGGAGGGTCATAGGCGTTGAAGAAAAGGATTGCGACAACCCGGATCCGGCAGGCTCATTTCCGATGCGAGCGGTCTATGCCGCGCTCCATGATCGGGTCGGACGACTGACTGAGCAGACCCGCACCGACTGGTGGGACGGTGTTGCACGTCCTGTGAAATCGCAGGTGTTTTACGACAACTGGGGTCAGATCAAGGAGACTCGCCATGCCGACGGGCGAGTCGAGTATAACGAGTTCGACCCGGTGGCTCGCCAGCAGAAGCGCTGGCAGCGAGGCCTGGGTAAAACTGTCACTGTCTTCAATGCCTTCGGCAAGCCGGACAGCCTTGAAGTCTTCGACCTCAAGGCGCAAAGCCTCGGCAAAACCGTCTTTGAGTACGACGGATTGGGTCGAACGATCAGTCAAACCGACCCCGCCGGGAACAGGACCGGTTATGAGTACGATACGTACGATCGACTGTTTCGCAGTGTTTTGCCGGACGGGCATGCGGTGCAGACCGACTTTGCTTTCCACAGCACCGAGGTTTTGCCGGTCGCCATCAGAGTCGCCGGGAAACTGTTGGGGCAGCAAGTCTTCGATGGTTTGAATCGGCTGACCGAGCTTTCGGTGGGCGGGCGCAAGTCAGTTGCAGTTTATCCGGCCGGCAAGACTCAGCCCACATCGCACACGAGTGCGGCAGGGGAAACGACCGAGTTTGTTTATTCATCGGGTCCGGGTGGCGCCTTGACTGAGCGCAAAGCGCTAACAGGAGGCGGAGGGCTTACCCGTTTCACCTACGATGAACGAAACGGCAGAATGGAAAGTTGCGTCGAGCAAGGACGTGAGAATCTGTTCGAGTACTTTCCGTCCGGGCGTCTGAAGTCGGAAACAACCCGCTTTGACGGGCAGCGCCGGACGACCTCCCATACCTACTCCCTGGCGGGGCGCCCTCTGGAACACGTGGACGTATCGGGCACGCGGCACAAAACCGAGTACGACATCTGGGGGCGCGAAACCTTGCACAGGCAAGGCCCGATAGAAACTCGATACTTCTATGGCAAGGCTGGTTTGCTTGAGCGGATCGAAACCCGGGATACCCTGTCCGGGCATCATATCCTCACGCATCTGACCTACGATGATATCGGTCGTGAGCTGACCCGCCGTTTTGAAGTCAACGGGTTACCCTCTCAAACGCTGAGCTCCAGTTACACCGTGACGGGCAAGCTGGCGCAGAAGGTTCTCAAACGCGGCTTCATGGTGTTGCGCGATGAGCGGTTTTCTTACGATGCACGCGGTCGACTCATCCAGTACGACTGTGAAGGGATCCAGCGACCGCGGGACCCTTATGGCAAGGAAATTATCCAGCAAACATTCACGTTCGATGCGCTGGATAACATTCTCTCCTTGCAAACCACGTTCCCTCTGGGTGTCAACGTGACGACGTTCAGTTTCAGCGAACAGGATCCGGCCCAGTTGGTCGGGGTTCAACATTCTCATGCCGACTATCCGGCACCGGTCACCCTGGAATACGACGCCAACGGCCGGATGATCAAGGACGATAAGGGCCGTACTCTGGCCTACGACACGTTTGGCCGCCTGACTCAGGTTATCGATTCACGTGGGGAGGTCCTGCGTGGTTACCGATACGACGGCTTCGATCGGCTGGTCGAGCTGTCGCAATCCGGAAAGTCGGCGGTGCAGCGCTTCTATCACCACAACAAAATGAGCAACGAAGTCAGTGGTCCTGAATCACGCAGTGTCGTGCGACACGGCCGTCTGATATTGGGACAGCAGCAACTGGGAGCGGATGCGGGTATCCGGCTTTTCGGGGCTGACCAGCAGCAGAGCGTGCTGAGTCGCTCGCATGGCGAACAATCGCTCGACAGCGCCTACAGTCCCTACGGGCATCGGCCTGTCGAGGGAGGCCTGTTCAGTCAGGCGGGTTTCAATGGCGAGCAACTGGATGAGGTCACCGGTCTGTATCTGCTGGGCAATGGTTACCGGGCCTACAGCCCGACACTGATGCGCTTCATCAGCCCGGACAGCCTGAGTCCGTTCGATGCAGGCGGCTTGAATGCTTACGCGTATTGCCTTGGCGATCCGGTTAACCGAGTGGATCCTACGGGGCATGTTTCCTGGCAGTCGATTGCCGGGGTTGCGCTAGCAGCACTGGGGACTGCGGTGAGTTTTCTGACGCTGGGAGCGGCCTCGCCACTCGGTGTGCTGGCCATCGGGCTGGGAGTCGCCTCGGGTGTTACCGCTATCGCCAGCGAGCTGGCTCATGAACTGGCCCCGGATTCTTCGGCGGGTGACGTCCTTGGCTACATCAGTCTGGGACTTGGGTTGGCATCCCTTGGCGCCGGCCTGGCGGGTCAGGCTATCAAAGGTGCCAGCAGGTTGGCGGGGGCTTTCAAGTCAGGGTTGAGCACTAATCCTCGCGAGGCCGCCAGAGCCATGGCGAGTGGAATGGGGGGGCGAAGCACTTCGGGAACGAGCGCAGGTCCACGAAAATGGACATACAAGACACAGGGCTTCAGAGGGACGGTAGATGGTCAAAAAACAGGAAGAGGCGCCATTCCCGGCTTCGAAGACCTTGATGACATTTCAAGGGATAAATTCTTCCGTTTCAAGGATGCAATCAAGGACGGAGGAAAGTCTCCAAGCGAAGCTGCAAATGGTCTTGGGGGCAAGACTTATTACAATGAGATGGTCCCTTTCAAGTCTCCCAACCCGCGTCAGCTCCGCGACCCAGGTTACTTCAATGACACGGGTTACACGGAAATCAGGCTTAACCAGGCCACACGTCTGTTTTTCTTTGCGAACCATGACACCCGGACGGTAACCATGCATGCGTTTGGTCATACCGTTCGAGGCGCTTGATGGGCCTGGCGTGCCATGGCCGGGAGGGCAGCGCCCACTCGTGCTTTTGCCGGATACACTCTGAGGAATGATCCGGTCGCGCCTTCGGTGGTTCCAAGAGGAATCGCTGAAGGCGCCTTTTCTCTTTAATTTACTGATCAGGCAATCAACGCGCCTCCAGGCTGCAGTGTGAGCATGCAGGCTCATGCGGTAGACATATGTACGACAGTGCGCAGCAAGCACGGCGGTATGATGGTTTTTCGAGGGCCAGACAATTCAGGTTTGGCTGACTGACCTGCGCGTTCGATACGGTTCGCGTAGCACTCCGTTATCAGTGCAACCCAATCTCAAGGATGAGAGTTTCATGGCTGACAAATCACCCAGGATCAAACCTGGCTCCAGCAAAATAAATGACTCTGCTGCCGATGGTTCTCATCGTGTGCCCAGGGGGGATTCTCCCCTCTCAGCCCTGCCGCATCGCCCGGATCCGCGACCGTCTCTTTTCCTGCCGGATCCTGTCACGACGGCGCAGATAACCAATCCCAGGCCGAGCGTAGAGCTTTTCGCGATCAATGAAGTAGCGGGAGTTGCCTCGCCCACTTCTTTCGCGGACTACCGGGTGCCCGCCCGAAAAAATCTCGGCGAGGTCGATGCGCAGGGCGTTCGGGAGTTCAAGCAGCGCCAGTATGTGGCTGTTTCCGACGATCATTTCGTACAAGTGGTTCGGGATACCGAAAGCGGCCTTTTTCGCGCGACGGTCGCCAGAGAACTCAAGGCTTCCGGTCCGCTGATGGAGCCGGACGCCGAGGGCAGGTACTGGCACCCTATATCATCAGGGAACCCGTTGGATCGAGGCGATGCTTCGTCGGGGCTGGCGCGCAATGTAGATGAGCGTCTGGCAGCGTTGTTTCCGACCATGGCCCAGGATGCTCGGACTTCCATGCACCGCGAGCGATTGACGGGTGATCCGCTGCTGGCAGTGGCCCGGCTGGAAGCGGAATACTTCACTCTGTTGAAGGATCTTGGCGCGTGGGCCGGGCAGGTGCCGTCCCGGCACCCGGTCACGGGGTTGCCCCTGACAAGTACCGAGATTGGCGTGCAGAGAACAAGCCGAGAGCGTTTTGCACAGGAACTTCAGGACAATTGGTCCCGGAAGGCAACCAGCGCCAATCCGTATACGCCATCGACGCTGGATTACGATCTCGATGTACTTGGCAGCCTGCCTCGTTTGTCGGCGGATTTCAGCCATGTTCGCGAGTTGAGTCTGACCAGCACTGCCCCGTTGGAAGACAGCGCCTTTCTCGCGAGTTTTCCGGGTGTGCGGTATCTCACCCTGTCGGGCTTTGCCCTGAAATCGTTTCCCGCTGAGGTGTACCAGATGAGGGAACTGGTGACGCTGACCTTGGACAACTGTGACATACGGCTCAGCGAAGCCAGCGTTGAAGGCCTTGCCCACATTGAACAACTGACGCTGCTGGACTTGAGCAACAACCCGCTCGGGCTGTCGCCCGACCTCAGATTCATGAGGCGCCTGGACAGTCTTTATCTCTCGGATACAGGGCTGAACGAGGTGCCTGTCGGGCTATTTGAAAGCGAAAGCCTGGCATTTGCCGATCTGCGCAATAACGAAATTGAACACTTGCCAGACGAACTTTTTGAGGTGCCGGATATTCAACAGGTCAATTTTAACTTTCGAAACAATCCGCTGGATGAGGCCACTCTGCAGCGAGTCAGTGCCTATATCGAGGCCGCTGGCCTGGATAGGAGAGTCCTGATTCAAGTTGATGGAGAAAACCAGTTACAACCGCAGATTTTTGCCTTCGAAGGTGAGGACAGTGGTGTGGAGAGTTCGTGAGTGAGGGCATCACGTACTTTCATCGAGATGCTGGCGCAACGCCCACTCCACATGTTCTCTAACCAACTCTGACGGATGATCCCGTCGCGCCTTCAATGCTTCCAGCACCGGAATCGTTGAAGGCGCATTGCCCAATCCCACCGCCAGATTGCGCAGCCAACGCTCGTAACCCGCGCGGCGCAACGGCGAACCCTCGGTGCTGCTGAGGAATTTGTCTTCATCCCACAAGAACAGCTCGGCCAGTTCGGCATTGTCCAGATTGTGCCGTGGCTTGAAATCGCTTTCGCCGGACGGGCGGGCGAAGCGGTTCCACGGGCAGCAGATCTGGCAATCGTCGCAGCCGAACACCCGGTTGCCGATCAGCGGTCGCAGGTCTTCGGGGATGGCGTTCTTCAGCTCGATGGTCAGGTAGGAAATGCAGCGTCGCGCGTCCAGCACATACGGGCCGACGAAGGCGTTGGTCGGGCAGATGTCGAGGCACGCGGTGCAGCGTCCGCAGTGTTCGGTGCTGTGGGGTTCATCCACCGGCAGGGGCAGGTCGACGAACAGCTCGCTGAGAAAGAAGTAACTGCCGGCCTTGCGGTTCAGGACCAGGGTGTTTTTGCCGATCCAGCCCAGCCCGGCCTGTTCGGCGATGGCCTTTTCCAGCACCGGCGCACTGTCGACGAAGGCGCGGAAGCCGAACGGGCCGATCTCGGATTGAATCCTGTCCGCCAGTTGTTGAACGCGTTTACGGATCAACTTGTGATAATCGCGGCCCAAGGCATAACGCGAGATGTAGGCCTTTTCCGGTTTTGCCAGCAATTGCGCCATTTGCGTGTCGCCCGGCAGGTAGTCCATGCGCAGTGAGACTACGCGCAAGGTGCCCGGCACCAGCTCTTCGGGGTGCGAGCGTTTGCTGCCGTGGGCGCCCATGTAATCCATTTCGCCGTGGTAGCCGGCCTCGAGCCAGCGTTGCAGGTGCTGCTCATGCTCGGCCAGATCCAGACCGCTGATGCCGACTTGCTGGAAGCCCAGCTCGCGGCCCCAGTCCTTGATGGATTGGGCGAGGGCAGGCAGATCTGTGGTGATGGCGGACATGAGGCGAGAGAAACCGGAGCTGAGGTGCGTATAATTCTGCCAGACATCGGAGCCCGAAGACGCATGCCGCACACTAAAGATCAATTACCCGACGCGCTGTACCGTGCCGCGCAGGTGCGCGAACTCGACGCACGGCTGATCGCCGCCGGCACGCCGGGCTTCGAATTGATGCAGCGTGCCGCCCATGCCACCTGGCGCGCACTGGTACGCCAATGGCCGGCCGCGAATGAATTGACGGTGCTGGCCGGGCACGGCAACAACGCCGGCGATGGTTATCTGGTGGCGGCGCTGGCCCACCGTGCGGGTTGGCAGGTTCAGGTACTGGCTGTCGGCGACCCGCAACGTTTGAAGGGCGATGCCGCCGTGGCGCACGCCGAAGCCGTGGCCGACAGCGTCTCGATTGCCCCGTGGGATGTGTCCTGCGAGTTGCGCGGCATCGTTGTTGACGCGTTGCTGGGCACCGGCCTGAGCGGCGAAGTGCGTGAGCCTTATGCCGCTGCGATTGCGGCGATCAATGCCAGCGGACTGCCGGTGGTGGCGGTCGATATCCCTTCCGGATTGTGCGCCGATACCGGTCATGCGCTGGGTGATGCGGTGCGCGCTGACCTCACCGTGACTTTCATCGGCCTGAAGCTCGGGCTGTTCACGGGCGCGGCGGCGGATCACGTCGGCGAACTGCTGTTTAACGATCTGCAGGCCTTGGCCGAAAACTTCAGTGACATCCCTGCCGCCGCTCAACGGCTCAACGCGGTTAACCTGCCGCGTCTGGCGGCCCGTGCGCCGGCTGCGCACAAGGGGCGTTTCGGCCATGTGCTGCTGATCGGCGGCGATCACGGCTTTGGCGGGGCAATTCTGTTGAGCACCGAAAGTGCTTTGCGCAGTGGCGCCGGTATGGTGTCACTTGCGACCCGTCCGGAACATGTGCCGGCGGCGTTGAGCCGGGTGCCGGAAGCCATGGCGCTGGGCACCTCTTCAGCCAATCAGTTGATGGGGCTACTGGAAAAAGTGTCCGTGCTGGTGGTCGGGCCGGGGCTTGGGCAGGCGAGTTGGGGGCGGGCGCTGCTGTCGGCTGCTGCCAATGCCTCGCTGCCGCAGGTGTGGGATGCCGATGCACTGAACCTGCTGGCCTCCGGTTTTGTCAGTCTGCCCAAGGATTGCGTGATCACGCCGCATCCGGGAGAGGCGGCGCGGCTGCTGGGGATCAGCACTGCCGAGGTGCAGGCCGATCGTCCGGCGGCGGCGCTGGCGTTGAGCGAAAAATATACAGCGGTGGTGGTGCTCAAAGGCGCAGGCAGTCTGATTGCTCATCCCGATGGTCGTCTGGCGCTGTGTCATCAAGGCCATCCGGCCATGGCTACTGCCGGTCTTGGCGATGTATTGGCCGGTCTGGTCGGCGCGCTGCTTGCCCAAGGTATGAATGCGTTCGACGCGGCTTGTCTGGCGGTCTGGCTGCACGCCAACGCTGGGGCGCAACAAGGTAAATTCGGCCGTGGGCTGGCGGCCAGTGATCTGATTCCAGCCATTCGTCAGTTGTTGGAGGAGCATGCACCGTGTCTGAAGTAACCCTGTACCTGGCCGATGAACAGGCCATGAGCGACTTTGGCGCACGCATCGCCCGTATCACCCAGGGCCATGGTCTGATCTTTCTCGAAGGCAACCTCGGGATGGGCAAAACCACTCTGTCGCGGGGCATCATTCGCGGTCTGGGGCACGTGGGGGCTGTGAAAAGTCCGACCTTCACGTTGGTCGAGCCCTACGAGATCGGTGACGTCCGGGCGTTTCACTTCGACCTGTATCGCCTGGTCGATCCGGAAGAGCTGGAGTTTCTCGGGATTCGCGACTATTTCGAAGACGACGCCCTGTGCCTGATCGAATGGCCCGATAAAGGTGCAGGCTTTTTGCCAAAGCCTGACCTGACCATTACCATTAGCCCGCAAGACAGCGGACGTTCGCTGACCATTTTATCCCAGGGCTCGCGCGGCGAGGCCTGGTGTGCCGCTTTGGCATTGGAAACCAATTGAATGATGGGGTTAGGTATGCGCTTTCGCGCGTTGGTGGCTGCCGCTGGACTGATGTTGATGGCAGTAACCGTCAACGCTGTGGCCGAGACGAAGGTCAACAGCGTGCGCCTGTGGCGGGCGCCGGACAACACGCGACTGGTGTTCGACCTGACAGGCCCGGTACAACACAGCGTCTTCACGCTGACCGCGCCGGATCGTCTGGTGATCGACATCAACGGCGCCACCCTCGGCGCGCCGCTGAATGTGCAGACCGCCAATACGCCGATCACCGCCATGCGCTCGGCCCAACGTACGCCGACCGACCTGCGGGTGGTCATCGACCTGAAAAAAGCCGTCACCCCGAAAAGCTTCTCGCTGGCGCCGAATGCGCAATATGGCAACCGTCTGGTGGTCGATCTGTTCGACAACCCGGCTGACGCCGCACCACCGCCGACACCTGCGCCGACCCCAACGGTTGCGACCGTGCCTGCGGTGCCGGTCACCCCGGCCGAGCCTGCGATCAAACTGCCACCGGCCCCGGCCGGCAAGCGCGACATCATTGTGGTGATCGACGCCGGTCACGGCGGCGAAGACCCGGGTGCGTCCGGTTCTCGCGGTCAGCGCGAGAAAGACGTGGTACTGCAGATCGCCCGCGAGTTGCAGCGTCAGGTCAACGGCATGAAAGGCTTCCGCGCCGAACTGACCCGTACCGGCGACTACTTCATCCCGCTGCGCGGCCGTACTGAGATTGCTCGCAAGAAGGGCGCAGACCTGTTCGTCTCGATCCACGCCGACGCCGCGCCGTCTGCGGCCGCGTTCGGTGCGTCGGTGTTCGCCCTGTCCGACCGTGGCGCCACTTCGGAAACCGCCCGTTGGCTGGCCGACAGCGAAAACCGATCCGACCTGATCGGCGGTGCCGGCAACGTCAGCCTCGACGACAAGGACCGGATGCTGGCCGGCGTTCTGCTCGACCTGTCGATGACCGCCTCGCTGACCTCCAGCCTCAACGTCGGCCAGAAAGTCCTGACCAACATTGGCCGGGTCACCCCGCTGCACAAACAGCGCGTGGAACAGGCCGGGTTCATGGTGCTGAAATCGCCGGACATCCCGTCGATCCTGGTGGAAACCGGCTTCATCTCCAACGCCAACGAAGCAAACAAACTCTCGGCAGCGAGCCACCAGCAGGCGCTGGCGCGTTCGATCAGCAGCGGCGTGCGTCAGTTCTTCCAGCAGAATCCGCCACCGGGCACTTACATCGCCTGGCTGCGTGATTCGGGCAAGATTGCTCAGGGGCCGCGTGATCACCGGGTAGGTCCGGGTGAAACCGTGGCGATGATTGCCGTGCGTTACCAGATTTCGCCGGCCACGTTGCGCAGCGCCAACAATCTGAAAAGCGATGATCTGAAAGTCGGTCAGCACCTGACCATTCCCGGCACCGAACTGGCGTCCAAAGAATGAATCAGGTCCTGAACGCTGCCCGCATCGAACTGCTCAGCCCGCGGCTGGCGAACCAGATTGCCGCCGGTGAGGTGGTCGAACGCCCGGCATCGGTGATCAAGGAGCTGCTGGAAAACAGCCTCGACTCCGGCGCCAAACGTATCGACGTCGATGTTGAGCAGGGCGGCGTCAAACTGCTGCGTGTGCGTGACGACGGCAGCGGTATTTCCGCCGATGACCTGCCGCTGGCCCTGGCGCGTCACGCCACCAGCAAGATCCGCAACCTGGAAGACCTTGAGCAAGTAATGAGCCTGGGTTTCCGGGGCGAGGCTTTGGCATCGATCAGCTCCGTGGCACGTCTGACCCTGACCTCGCGCACCCGAGATGCCGATCAGGCCTGGCAGGTCGAGACCGAAGGCCGCGACATGGCGCCCCGCGTGCAGCCGGCGGCGCACCCGGTCGGCACGTCGGTGGAAGTCCGTGACCTGTTCTTCAACACCCCGGCGCGACGCAAATTCCTCAAGACTGAAAAAACCGAATTCGATCACCTGCAAGAAGTGATCAAGCGTTTGGCGCTGGCGCGTTTCGACGTGGCGTTCCATCTGCGTCACAACGGCAAGACCATCCTCAGCCTGCACGAAGCCCACGATGACGCGGCGCGCGCACGGCGTGTGGCGGCGATCTGCGGTTCGGGCTTCCTTGAGCAGGCGTTGCCGATCGAGATCGAGCGCAATGGCCTGCATTTGTGGGGTTGGGTCGGTCTGCCGACCTTCAACCGCAGTCAGGCGGACTTGCAGTATTTCTTCGTCAACGGCCGTGCGGTGCGCGACAAACTGGTGGCCCACGCGGTGCGTCAGGCTTATCGCGATGTGCTGTTCAATGGCCGGCATCCGACGTTCGCACTGTTTTTCGAGGTCGATCCGGCAGCGGTCGACGTCAACGTGCACCCGACCAAACACGAAGTGCGCTTCCGCGATGGGCGCATGGTGCATGACTTCCTGTATGGCACCTTGCACCGTGCCCTCGGCGATGTGCGGCCGGAAGATCAGCTTGCCGGTTCGGTCACCACCGCGATCATCCGGCCAACCGGCCTTGAAGCCGGTGAGTTCGGGCCGCAGGGCGAAATGCGTCTGGCGGCCAATGCGTTGCTGGAGCAACCACAGGCGCAACCGGCGTTCAATACCTCGTCGGGTGCCAGCGCTGGCGGGGCTTATCAGTATCAATACACGCCGCGTCCGCAATCGAGCGTGCCGGTAGCCGAGGCCCAGGCCGCGTACCGCGAGTTTTTTGCGCCGCTGCCCGAGGCCAACGCCAATGCATTGCCAGCCGGTCAGGAAGACATTCCGCCGCTGGGCTATGCGCTGGCGCAGCTCAAGGGCATCTACATTCTGTCCGAGAACGCCCAAGGCCTGGTTTTGGTGGACATGCACGCCGCTCACGAGCGCATCATGTACGAGCGTCTGAAGATCGCCATGGCCAGCGAAGGCCTGAGCGGTCAGCCTTTGCTGGTGCCGGAATCGCTGGCGGTCAGTCAGCGCGAGGCCGATTGCGCCGAAGAACATGCGGCATGGTTTCAGCGCCTCGGTTTTGAATTGCAGCGCCTTGGCCCGGAAACCCTGGCCATCCGGCAGATTCCGGCCCTCCTCAAGCAGGCCGAAGCCAACCGTCTGGTGGGCGATGTACTGTCGGACTTGATGGAATACGGCACCAGCGACCGGATCCAGGCGCATCTGAATGAATTGCTCGGCACCATGGCCTGTCACGGCGCGATCCGCGCCAACCGGCGCCTGGCCCTGCCGGAAATGAACGGCCTGCTGCGCGACATGGAAAATACCGAGCGCAGCGGTCAATGCAACCATGGCCGACCGACCTGGACCCAACTGGGCCTGGACGATCTGGACAAACTGTTCCTGCGCGGTCGTTGATGAGCCAGCTTCCTCCAGCGATTTTCCTGATGGGCCCGACCGCTGCGGGCAAGACCGATCTGGCCATCGAGCTGACCAAGGTACTGCCGTGCGAGCTGATCAGCGTCGATTCGGCGCTGGTCTATCGCGGCATGGACATCGGCACCGCCAAACCGTCCAAAGAACTGCTGGCCGAGTTTCCGCACCGGTTGATCGACATTCTCGACCCGGCCGAAGCCTATTCGGCAGCGGATTTCCGCCGCGATGCGCTCCAGGCCATGGCCGAGATCACCGCCCGCGGAAAAATTCCGCTGCTGGTGGGCGGTACGATGCTCTATTACAAGGCTTTGATCGAAGGTCTGGCGGACATGCCGACGGCCGATCCCGAGGTTCGCGCGCAAATCGAAGAAGAGGCTGCGCGCCTTGGCTGGCAGGCCCTGCACGATCAACTGGCGGTCATCGATCCGGAGTCTGCGGCACGCATTCATCCGAACGATCCACAACGACTGAGTCGTGCGCTGGAAGTTTACCGGGTCAGCGGTCAGAGCATGACTGAACTGCGGCTGAAACAATCTGTACAAAGTACCGAAGCGGCCGCATCGGGACTGCAACAATTGCCCTATACTGTCGCGAACCTGGCGATTGCTCCAACTAATCGGCAGGTACTGCACGAGCGCATTAAACAAAGATTCACAAATATGCTGGAACAGGGATTCATCGACGAGGTCGTAGCCCTGCGTAATAGAAGTGACCTGCATGCCGGGTTGCCGTCTATACGTGCGGTAGGCTACCGCCAGGTCTGGGACTTCCTGGATGGCAAGCTGACGTCGGCCGAGATGCAGGAGCGGGGCATCATCGCCACGCGCCAATTGGCCAAACGCCAGTTCACCTGGCTGCGCAGCTGGAAAGATTTACACTGGCTCGACAGTCTGGATTGCGACAATCTGCCACGCGCCTTGAAATACCTTGGGACGATCTCCATATTGAGCTGAGTCCTTGCAATTGCCGTCTATCCTTGGGGGTGTGGCGGCAAAAGCCATCTGTTTACCTATTTTTTATATTGAATCCTTAAAGGAGTGCGGCACATGTCAAAAGGGCATTCGCTACAAGACCCTTACTTGAATACTTTACGTAAAGAGAAAGTGGGGGTTTCCATCTACCTGGTGAACGGGATCAAACTGCAAGGCACGATCGAGTCGTTCGACCAGTTCGTTATCCTGCTGAAGAACACCGTCAGCCAGATGGTTTACAAACACGCTATCTCTACAGTCGTGCCGGTTCGTCCAATTCGTCTGCCAAGCGCAACCGAATCCGAAGCAGGTGACGCTGAGCCAGGTAACGCCTGATAGGAGTCTCCTTTGTTCTTTGAGCGCCACGGTGGTGGTGAACGAGTCATCCTCGTTCACTTGGATGGACAGGACCCTGAGGCGCGCGAAGATCCGCAGGAGTTTCAGGAACTGGCAAATTCGGCTGGCGCCGAGACCGTTGCGTTTTTTAACGTGCCGCGTCATCGGCCAACCGCCAAATACCTGATTGGCAGCGGCAAGGTCGAGGAACTGCGCGACCTGGTCCACGCCGAAGAAGCCGATCTGGTGATCTTCAATCACGTCCTCACGCCCAGTCAGGAACGTAACCTCGAACGTGTTTTCGAGTGTCGCGTGATCGACCGTACCGGTCTGATTCTCGATATTTTCGCCCAACGCGCCCGTACCCATGAGGGCAAGCTCCAGGTAGAACTGGCCCAGCTTGACCACATGAGCACCCGGCTGGTTCGCGGCTGGACTCACCTTGAGCGTCAAGGTGGTGGTATCGGCATGCGCGGCCCGGGTGAAACCCAGCTCGAAACCGACCGGCGACTGCTGCGGGTTCGCCTGCGCCAGATCAAGGGCCGTCTGGAAAAAGTGCGCAGCCAGCGCGAACAGTCGCGTCGTGGCCGCTCGCGTGCGGATATCCCTACCGTGTCTCTGGTGGGATACACCAACGCCGGCAAGTCCACGCTGTTCAATAACGTGACCAAGTCCGACGTGTACGCGGCTGACCAGCTGTTCGCCACGCTCGACCCGACCCTGCGCCGTCTGGATCTGGACGACCTGGGGCCGATTGTCCTGGCCGACACGGTAGGGTTCATCCGCCACTTGCCACACAAACTGGTCGAGGCATTTCGGTCTACGCTCGAAGAGTCGAGCAACTCCGATCTGCTGCTGCACGTGATCGATGCGGCCGAACCGGATCGCATGTTGCAGATCGAGCAGGTGATGGTAGTGCTGGGCGAGATCGGTGCCCAGGACTTGCCGATCCTCGAGGTCTATAACAAACTCGATTTGCTTGAAGGCGTTGAGCCACAAATCCAGCGCGATGAAAACGGCAAGCCCCAGCGGGTCTGGCTGTCTGCGCGTGATGGCACCGGTCTGGAATTGCTCGAGCAGGCGATTGCCGAGTTGTTGGGCAGCGACCTGTTCGTGGGAACCTTGCGCCTGCCTCAGCGGTTCGCGCGTCTGCGTGCGCAGTTCTTCGAACTGGGCGCGGTACAGAAAGAAGAACACGACGAAGAAGGGGTCAGCTTGCTGGCCGTTCGATTGCCACGCTCGGAGCTCAATCGACTGGTGAGTCGTGAAGGCGTTGTGCCGACGGAGTTCATCGAGCAACACACTTTGCAATAAAAGCCTGGCAAAGCGGTTGTGCCGCAACGGCAGGCATTCTGTAGCATTGGTCGGCGCGCCGTGGGTGCGTCTTTGCTTTATCAGATGGAGAGCGCTATGGCTTGGAATGAGCCGGGTGGCAACTCGAACAATCAGGATCCTTGGGGTGGCAAGCGTCGCAACAACGGCGACCGCAAGGGGCCGCCGGATCTCGACGAGGCCTTCCGAAAGCTGCAGGAAAGCCTGAACGGGTTGTTCGGTGGTGGAAAAAAACGCGGTGATGACGGTGGTGGCTCGGGCAAGAGCGGCGGCTTCGGCGGCCTGCTCGGCATCGGCCTTGTCGTGCTGGCGGCCGTCTGGCTGTATAGCGCGGTATATGTCGTGGACGAGCAGGAGCAAGCCGTGGTGCTGCGCTTCGGCAAGTACTACGAGACTGTCGGTCCCGGCCTGAACATCTACTTCCCGCCGATCGACAAGAAGTACATGGAGAACGTCACGCGTGAGCGTGCCTACACCAAGCAGGGCCAGATGCTGACCGAAGACGAGAACATCGTCGAAGTGCCGCTGACCGTGCAGTACAAGATCAGCAACCTGCAGGACTTCGTGCTGAACGTCGACCAGCCGGAAATCAGCCTGCAACATGCGACCGACAGTGCGCTGCGCCACGTGGTGGGTTCCACCGCGATGGACCAGGTGCTGACCGAAGGTCGTGAGCTGATGGCCAGCGAGATCAAGGAGCGTCTGCAACGCTTCCTCGATACCTATCGCACCGGTATCACCGTCACCCAGGTCAACGTACAGAGCGCAGCGGCACCGCGTGAAGTGCAGGAAGCCTTCGATGACGTGATCCGCGCCCGTGAAGACGAGCAGCGTTCGCGCAACCAGGCTGAAACCTACGCCAACGGCGTGGTGCCGGAAGCCCGTGGTCAGGCCCAGCGCATCCTCGAAGATGCCAACGGTTACCGTGACGAAACGGTCTCGCGGGCCAAGGGTGAGGCGGATCGCTTCACCAAGCTGGTTGCCGAGTATCGCAAGGCGCCCGAGGTCACTCGTCAGCGTCTATATCTGGACACCATGCAGGAAGTCTTCAGCAGCACCAGCAAGGTTCTCGTGACCGGCAACAAGAACGGCCAGAGCAACCTGCTTTACCTGCCGCTGGACAAGATGATTCAGAACAGTTCGGGCAGCAATGCACCGGTCACCGGTTCGGCTGCCGCCAGCAACAACACGGACGTCACGCCGCATGTCACTGACGTGCCGCAGTCGCGCACAAGGGAGACCCGCTGATGAGCAATAAATCGCTGATCGCCCTGATCGTTGGCGTTGTCGTGGTACTGGTTGGCTGGAACTGCTTCTACATCGTTGCTCAGACCGAGCGCGCGGTGTTGCTGCAATTCGGTCGCGTGGTTCAGGCTGACGTTCAGCCGGGTCTGCATGTGAAGGTTCCTTACGTTAACCAGGTGCGTAAATTCGACGCGCGTCTGATGACGCTGGATGCACCGACACAACGCTTCCTGACGCTGGAAAAGAAAGCCGTGATGGTCGATGCCTACGCCAAGTGGCGCGTGAAAGATGCCGAGCGCTTCTACACCGCAACGTCCGGCCTCAAGCAGATCGCCGACGAGCGTCTGTCCCGTCGTCTGGAATCGGGCCTGCGTGACCAGTTTGGTAAACGCACCCTGCACGAAGTGGTATCCGGTGAGCGCGATGCGCTGATGGCCGATATCACCGCGTCGCTGAACAAGATGGCGGAGAAAGAGCTGGGTATCGAAGTGGTCGATGTCCGGGTCAAGGCCATCGATCTGCCGAAAGAAGTGAACCGCAGCGTGTTCGAACGTATGAGCACCGAGCGTGAGCGTGAAGCTCGCGAGCACCGCGCCAAGGGTAACGAGCTGGCCGAAGGCATCCGTGCCGACGCCGATCGTCAACGCCGCGTGCTGCTGGCTGAAGCCTATCGTGAATCCGAAGAGATTCGCGGTGACGGTGATGCCCAGGCTGCTGCGATCTACTCCAAGGCCTACGGTCAGGATCAGGAGTTCTACGGTTTCTACCGTAGCCTGCGTGCCTACCGTGAAAGCTTCGCGAACAAATCCGACGTCCTGGTCCTCGACCCAAGCAGCGACTTCTTCCGTTACCTGGAAAAGTCCAAGCCTTGATACGACGTTGACCTGAATCATTCCGCCCGGCGGCTAAAACCTCGGGCGGGGTGATCCTTTGGGAAAACGTGTGTATGATGCGGCAGCCGGGAAATTCCCGGCTTTTTTGCGTCTGCACGTTTGATTGCTGTTTTTGTTGCAGAAGATCGGGTTGAATGGCCCGACAGTTTTTCGAGGAAAGTGATGGGCGAAGCCGGTAACAGGCCTTTCGCCGCGTCGTTCATGCGCGTGCGTTTTGAACGGGCCGGTCATTTTCTGCTTCACTCAAGGCTCGCCCTCGGGCTGGCCGCCCGGATCTAAGGGGAATGGCGTAATGGCAACGGTAGACCGCTGGCTGCTGCCAGATGGCATCGAAGAAGTACTGCCACCGGAAGCGGCGCGCATTGAAGTCGCGCGTCGTCAGGTGTTGGATCTGTTCCAGAGCTGGGGTTACGAGTTTGTCGTGACTCCCCATATCGAGTACCTGGAATCCCTGCTGACCGGCGCGGGCCAGGACCTGGATCTGCGTACCTTCAAGGTCATCGACCCGCAATCGGGCCGGCAGATGGGATTCCGTGCCGACATCACGCCGCAAGTGGCGCGCATCGATGCGCACACCCTGCGTCGCGAAGGCCCGAGCCGTCTGTGCTACGCCGGCAGCGTGCTGCATGCCCAGCCGCGTGCCTTGTCGTCCTCGCGCAGCCCGATCCAGCTGGGTGCCGAGTTGTACGGCGATGCCAGCCCGAGCAGCGATGTCGAAGTCATCAGCCTGATGCTGGCCATGCTGCAGCTGGCCGACGTGCCGGACGTGCACATGGACCTCGGGCATGTCGGCATCTACCGCGGTCTGGCCCAGGCGGCCGGTCTGTCGGGTGAGGTCGAGCAGCAGTTGTTCGACGCGTTGCAACGCAAGGCCATCGACGAGGTCATAACCCTGACCGAAGGCCTGCCGGCCGATCTGTCCGGCATGTTACGCGCGCTGGTCGACCTGTGCGGCGGCCGTGAAGTACTGAGCGCTGCCCGCGAGCGTCTGGCCAATGCGCCGGCGCCGGTACTGGCGGCACTGGAAGACTTGCTGGCGATCGCCGAGCGTCTGTCGGCGCGCTTCCCTGAGCTGCCGCTGTACTTCGATCTGGGCGAGTTGCGCGGTTACCACTACCACACCGGTGTGGTGTTCGCGGTGTTCGTGCCGGGCGTTGGCCAGTCCATCGCTCAGGGCGGTCGTTACGACGACATCGGCGCCGACTTCGGTCGCGCCCGTCCGGCCACCGGCTTCTCCACCGATTTGAAAACCCTGGTGACCCTGGGGCGTGCTGAGATCGAGCTACCGTCTGGCGGTATCTGGATGCCTGACAGTACGGATGCGGCACTCTGGCAGCAGGTTTGCCAGTTGCGCAGTGAGGGTCAGCGTGTCGTTCAGGCATTGCCTGGACAACCTTTGGCCGCCGCCCGTGATGCGGACTGCGACCGGCAATTGATCCAGCAGAACGGGCTTTGGCAAGTATCGCCACTGGCTTCTTGAGTTTTCCTGCCGGCTGAAGCCGGCACCAAGTTTGCGCGAATGAGGACAAGTGTTATGGGTAAGAATGTCGTAGTCCTGGGCACCCAATGGGGTGATGAGGGCAAAGGCAAGATCGTTGATCTGCTGACCGAACATGCTGCCGCCGTAGTGCGCTACCAGGGTGGCCACAACGCCGGTCACACTCTGGTGATCGATGGTGAAAAAACCGTCTTGCACCTGATCCCGTCGGGCGTGCTGCGCGAAGGCGTGCAGTGCCTGATCGGCAACGGCGTGGTGGTTGCACCCGACGCCCTGCTGCGCGAGATCACCAAGCTGGAAGAGAAAGGCGTACCGGTGCGCGAGCGCCTGCGCATCAGCCCTTCCTGCCCGTTGATCCTGTCCTTCCACGTGGCACTGGACCAGGCCCGTGAAAAGGCCCGCGGCGAGCTGAAGATCGGTACGACCGGTCGCGGCATCGGCCCGGCTTACGAAGACAAGGTTGCACGTCGCGGCCTGCGTGTTGGCGATCTGCTCAACATGCCGCGCTTTGAAGACAAGCTGCGTGAACTGGTGGACTACCACAACTTCATGCTGGTCGGTTACTACAAAGAGCCTGCCATCGAGTTCGAAAAGACGCTGGCCGAGTGCAAGGAATACGCCGAGCTGCTCAAGCCGCTGATGCTGGACGTGACTGCCGAGCTGCACGACCTGCGTCGCGCCGGCAAAGACATCATGTTCGAAGGCGCCCAGGGTTCGTTGCTCGACATCGACCACGGTACCTATCCGTACGTGACCAGCTCCAACACCACCGCCGGTGGCGTGGCGACCGGTTCGGGTGTTGGCCCGATGTTCCTGGACTACATCCTGGGCATCACCAAGGCTTACACCACTCGCGTAGGTTCGGGTCCATTCCCGACTGAGCTGTTCGACGAAGTGGGCGCGCACCTGGCCAAGCAAGGTCACGAGTTCGGTGCTACCACCGGCCGTGCCCGTCGTTGCGGCTGGTTCGACGCCGTTATCCTGCGTCGCGCTATCGATGTGAACAGCATCTCCGGCATCTGCCTGACCAAGCTGGACGTACTCGACGGCCTGGAAACCATCAACATCTGCACCGGCTACAAAGATGCACAAGGCAACGCCGTTGCTCCAACTGACGCTGACAGCTACGTAGGCCTGCAGCCTGTGTACGAAGAAGTGCCGGGCTGGACCGAATCGACCGTGGGTGCCAAAACCCTGGAAGAGCTGCCGGCCAACGCTCGTGCCTACATCAAACGCGTTGAAGAGTTGATCGGCGCGCCGATCGACATTATTTCGACGGGTCCGGATCGCAACGAAACCATCGTTCTGCGTCATCCGTTCGCTTGATAAGTCGTTGATGTAAAAACACAAAGGCCCCTTCATCGGGGCCTTTGTCGTTTATGCCTGTTGGACGGCATGACCTTTGCTGTGATTCTGTCTACAAGAGTGCCATCAAATTAATGGCGTCAGAAGTAGAGGGATTCAAAGTGTCAGCCGTTCTCTCACTGTTACAAAGCCGTCTGTTGCGGCCTGTGTTCGTTACCCTTGGTATCGCCCTTTTGGTGCAAGTGCTGGTGGCCGTCGCCCTGACGCGGAGCACCGTCACCGCGCTGGAAGCCGATCTCGGCTCTCGTCTGGGCGCCGACAGCCAGAAGTTGTCCGGTGAACTGGAGCAGGCCGGGCGCGAAGTCACGTCGAGCCTCGACAACCTCTCCTCGAGTACCCGTCAGCGTCTTACCGCCGGTCTTTCCTCGCGTCTGAAGGAAGAGCAGGCGCAACTGCGTGCGACTCTGGAAAAAGACCTGAAGGATTCGGCCAATGACATGGCCCAGTTGCTGGCCTCGGTGGCGCCTCGCGCCATGTGGGACAGCGACGTGCCGACCTTGTCCGAGTTCGCCCGCCGGGCCCAGCGCAATCCCAACGTGCTGTTCGTGGTGTATGACGACGCCACCGGCCAGCATCTGACCCGCTACCTCAACCGCGAAAACCCGATCAACAAGGCCCTTTTGGAAAAAGGCCAGGGTGAGCGGGCGCTGGATAAAGTGCTGGATGCGGCGAAGAATGATCCGTCGGTCTACTACCTCGAAGCCTCGATCAACCCCAATGGCGTGGAAATCGGCAAGGTGCTGATGGGTGTCTCGACTGCTTCGGTCGAAACCGATCTGGCGGCGCTCGATCAGCGCTTCACGGCGTTGATTGCCAGCAGCGATCAACTGGTCGGTGACAGCCTCAAAGGCGCTGCTGCCGACAGCGCCACCGCCATGCGCGCGCGCCTGCAATCGGCGCAATCCACGGCTGCCGAAATGAAGGCCAACACCACCAGTACAGTGCAGGACGCAGCAGCAACTCTGCGCTGGCGTATCGGCATGGGTCTGGCGCTGGTCGGTGCCGGGGTGCTGTTGCTGCTGGCGGTGGTGCTCGGTCATCGAGTGGTCAATCGCCTGAAGATGCTCAACGCCGCCATGGATGATCTGGCAGCAGGTGAGGGCGATCTGACCAAACGCGTGCAGATCAACAGCAAGGACGAAATCGGCGACATGGCGTCGGCGGTCAACCGCTTTGTGGACAAGTTGCAGCCGATCGTGCGCGAGGCCGGGGATGTGGCTCAGCGTACCGGTGTGGAAATCGGTGCGATGACCTTGCGCAATGCCGGTGCCGATGCGGCGGCCGGAATGCAGCGTGATGAAGTGGCCGAAAGTTTGCGGGCTCTGTCGCAAATGGCCGATGAAGCGCAATCGGAAAGCCATGCGATGCAGGCTGCGTTGAAGCAGGTGGTGGATATTCGCCAGGCCACCGACGAGAACACTCGCACTTCGGCCAAGGTCGGCAGCCTGATCGAGGCGCTGGCGGGGCAGGTCGATACCGGGGCGAAAGTCATCGAGCGGCTGGCGCAGCAGAGCGAGCAGATCGAAGTGGTGCTGACCGTGATTCACGGCATCGCCGAGCAGACCAACCTGCTGGCGCTCAACGCGGCCATCGAAGCCGCCCGGGCCGGCGAGACCGGACGCGGGTTTGCAGTGGTGGCGGATGAAGTCCGCGCGTTGGCGAGCAAGACCCAAAGCTCCACGGGCGACATTCAGGCGCATATCGTGGCGCTGCAGCAGGGTGCCCGTGAGGCGGTCGAGGCGATCGGTCAGGCCGGGCGTCAGGCCAGCGAAGGTTTGCTGGTGCTGCGTGACAGCGCACGGTTGCAGCAATCGGTGCAGGCGTCGGTCGAGCAGGTGCATGCGGCGATTGGCCTGGCGACTCAGGCCGCGGCGCATCAGGCGCAGGGCGCGCAGGCCGTGCGTGGGCGGGTCGAGACGATCCATGCCCAGGCCGAGAAAGCCGCCCAGGCGGTGGTCGAGACCACGGCCAGCGGCAAGGTGCTGGATGGTTTGGCGGCGCAGCTCAAGGCCAGTCTGGGGCAGTTCCGGGCCTGATAGTCCGGGCAAAAAAAATCGCAGCCTCGGCTGCGATTTTTTTATCGGCTCAAATACATCCGGGTCGTCAGCAGGTACACCGGCAATCCCGACACCACAATCAACAACGCCGCATAAGGCGCCGCTGCTGCGAACTCGACATTCGCGGTGTGCGCCCAGACTTCGGTCGCTAATGTGTTGAGCCCCGTCGGACTCAACAGCAGTGTCGCCGTCAGTTCTTTCATGGCATCCAGAAACACCAGAGCGAACGCCGCACCCAGTGCCGGGAAGATGATCGGCAGGGTCACTCGACAGAACGCCGTGAATGAAGAAGCGCCCAGCGTGCGGGCGGCTTCTTCGAGTTGCGGAGCCGCCTTGTTCAACGCCGTGCGGATCGGCGCCTGAGCGAGCGGCAGAAACAGCAGCGCATAAGCGATCAGCAACAGCGCGGAGGTCTGGTACAGCGCCGGCACGTAATGCAGGGCGAAATACACCAGCGTCAGGGCGATCACCAATCCCGGCAGGGCGTGCAGCAGATAGGGCAGGCGCTCGGCCCAGATCGCCAGCTGACCTTTATAGCGCACCACCAGCAGTCCGACCGGTACCGCCAGCACCAGACACAATCCCGCGCCACCCAGCGATAGTGCCAGTGACGACAGCAATGCTTCGGTGATTGCTGCCACCGGGAAGGCTGCTGACGACCCCACGGCGAGCCAGTAAGCCAGCATGCCCAGCGGAATCCCGCTGCCGACAATCGCCAGCATCAGGCAATACAGCTGACCGGCAATCGCCCAAGGCCCGAGTCGCACTTGTTCAGCCCGACGCGCCGCGCCCTGGCCAGTGCGCACATGACGGCCCTTGCCGCGCACGCGCAACTCCAGCCACAACAGCATCAGGCACAGCGCCAGCAACACTGCCGATAGCATTGCCGCGTTGGCATTGCTGAATTCCAGTTCGAATTGCTGATAGATCGCGGTGGTGAAGGTTTGCAGACCAATGATCGACAGTGCGCCGAACTCCACGAGCATGTGCAATGCGATCAGCAACGAGCCGGCCAGCAGCGAAGGCCAGAGCAGCGGCAGGGTGACGCGGAAAAACACGCCCCAGCGATTCTGTCCCAGTGTGCGAGCCGACTCTTCAAGGGATGGATCAAGATTGCGCAGCGTGGCGGCCACTGGCAGAAAGATCAGCGGGTACTTCGACAGGCTCATCACCAGGATTGCCCCGCCGAGTCCTTCGAACTGCGCGCTGAGCGAAACCCAGGTGAAGCTGCTGACAAATGCCGGCACCGCGAACGGCAGGCAAAGAATCACGCCCCACAGCCGTCGGCCCGGCAGATTGCTGCGCTCCAGCAACCACGCCAGTGACAGGCCGATCACGCCACAGGTCACGGTTACGCCAACCATCAGCGCCAGCGTGTTGCGCAGCAGGCTGAACACATACGGGCGCCACAGCAAGTGCAGCGCCTCGGACCAGCCTGCTTGCCAGGCTTTGAGCCCGACATAGGCCAGCGGCAACAGGCTCATGACCACCAGCAACAACACCGGCAGCACCAGCCAGATCGACGGCCGCTTGCGCCGTGGCACGTAACCCCCGCGTGTAGCGGGGGCGGATAACGATGCGGTCATCAGTTCAGGCCAACTTCGCGTTCCAGCTCCAAAGCTTCTTCGGCATTACCGAGATCGGCCGGCGTGACGTCCGGCGCTTCCAGTTCACTGAAAGGTTTGAGGCCGCGATCCGATTCCATGCCTTTATGCAGCGGGTATTCGGCGGTGGTCTGGGTGATCACGCGCTGGCCTTCTTCGCTGGCCATGTAGGCGAGGAATTGCTGGGCTTCTTTTGGATGTTTGCTGGATTTCAGCACGGCTGCGCTGGACACAGTGATCAGGCCGCCAACGTCACCGCCGGTGAAGTAATGCAGTTTCGAATCAAGCTGGCCTTTTTCCCGTTGCAGGGCGAACCAGTAATAGTTGTTCACCAGCACGGTGGCGACTTCGCCGTTTTCCACAGCCTTGAGGGCGACCATGTTGTTGCTGTAGGTCTTGCCGAAGGCGCGCAGACCGGTCAGCCATTCTTCGGCGGCTTCGCGGCCGTGTTTCTTGATGATGGCGACAGCCTGTTCCTGGAACGCGCCGCTGGTCGGTACGAAACCGACCTTGCCTTGCCACTGCGGGTCGGCGAAATCCAGTACCGATTTCGGCAGGTCCTTTTCATCGACCAGTTTCGGGTTGAAGGCCACTACACGAACCCTGGCGGTGACGCCGATCCAGGTGCCGTTACCGGCGACGTATTCTTTCGGCAGAACGGCGAGGGTCGCGTCGTCGGCCTTGGCCAGCAGGCCTTGCTCGCCGAGGTTGTTCAGCGGCGGGGATTCTTCGGTGTAGATGACGTCGGCGGGGGAGCGGTCGCCTTCTTCGATGATCTGGCTGGCCAGCTGATTGCTGCTGCCCTTGCGGACATTGACGTGAATGCCGGTCTTGGCTTCGAAGGCTTTGGCGATCGCGTCGCCGACTTCCTTGTGTTGACCGTTGTAGAGAGTCAGGGAAACCGCGTCGGCAGCCTGGGTGAGGGGAGTGGCGAGTGCCAGGCCGAGCAGGGTGAAGGTCAAGCCGCGGCGCAGGGTATTTCGAAACATCATTCGCAGGGTTCCTCACTGTCGCATTGCAAAAACTTGCAACAATGATAAACGATATTGTTTCTCAAGTGCGCCTTGCGGGGAGGGAGTTGGTCTGGTAGGCGTTGGGGCTCAGACTTTCCAGCCCCCGGAAACGCAAAAACCCGCTTTCGCGGGTTTTTGTGAGATTCAAGATCGTGACCTTGAATTTGAATTGGTGCCCAGAAGAAGACTCGAACTTCCACGACCGTAAGGTCACCAGCACCTGAAGCTGGCGTGTCTACCAATTTCACCATCTGGGCTTCATCTTCAGCGTTGCCGCTGTTGATGTGGCGCACTATACGGAGCGCCTTTTGATCTGTAAACCCCTGATTTGATTTTAATAAATCATTTTCAGAAAAAAGGCGGGGCGCAGAATGCAAAAAACCCGCTTTCGCGGGTTTTTGTGTGAGTCTTGAAACTGATCTAGTCTCAAACTCGAAATTGGTGCCCAGGAGAAGACTCGAACTTCCACGACCGTAAGGTCACCAGCACCTGAAGCTGGCGTGTCTACCAATTTCACCACCTGGGCATCTCGTCAACGTGTGTACGTCGTCGATGGCGCGCACTATACGGAGCGCCTTTTTAACTGTAAACCCCTGCCAGCAAAAAAAATGATTTTTTTTACCAGCGGTGTTCAAAACGCCCTCCAGGCGTCGATACAAGGCTCCAGACGCGTCTTATATAGTCGGAAATTTCCCGTTTGATGGCGCCTATGCCAAACTAACCCGCATATAGACAAGGTGAAAACTCTCTAATGGCCGATTGGCAGTCCCTCGATCCCGAGGCCGCTCGTGAAGCGGAAAAATATGAAAACCCTATTCCCAGCCGCGAACTGATCCTTCAGCACCTTGCTGATCGGGGTTCGCCTGCTGCCCGCGAGCAACTGGTCGAAGAGTTTGGTCTGACCACAGAAGACCAGATCGAAGCCCTGCGCCGCCGCCTGCGCGCCATGGAGCGCGACGCTCAACTGATCTACACCCGCCGTGGCACGTATGCGCCGGTGGACAAGCTCGACCTGATCCTCGGCCGCATCAGCGGTCACCGCGACGGTTTCGGCTTCCTGGTGCCGGATGACGGCTCCGACGACCTGTTCATGAGTCCGGCGCAAATGCGTCTGGTGTTCGATGGCGACCGTGCCCTGGCCCGTGTGTCCGGCCTGGACCGTCGCGGTCGTCGCGAAGGCGTGATCGTCGAAGTGGTGTCCCGTGCCCACGAGAGCATCGTCGGCCGTTACTTCGAAGAAGGCGGTATCGGCTTCGTCGTTGCGGACAACCCGAAGATCCAGCAGGAAGTGCTGGTCACCCCGGGCCGCAACGCCAACGCCCAGATCGGTCAGTTCGTCGAGGTGAAAATCACCCACTGGCCGACCCCGCGCTTCCAGCCGCAAGGTGACGTGATCGAAGTCGTCGGCAACTACATGGCGCCGGGCATGGAAATCGATGTCGCCCTGCGTACCTACGACATTCCCCACGTCTGGCCTGAAGCCGTGCTGAAGGAAGCCGGCAAGCTCAAGCCGGAAGTCGAAGAGAAAGACAAAGAGAAGCGCGTCGACCTGCGCCATCTGCCGTTCGTCACCATCGACGGCGAAGATGCCCGCGACTTCGACGACGCGGTTTACTGCGAAGCCAAGCCCGGCAAGCTGCGCCTGTTCTCCGGCGGCTGGAAGTTGTACGTGGCGATTGCCGACGTTTCCAGCTACGTGAAGATCGGTTCGGCTCTGGACAATGAAGCCCAGGTGCGCGGCAACTCGGTGTACTTCCCCGAGCGCGTGGTGCCGATGCTGCCGGAGCAGCTCTCCAACGGCCTGTGCTCGCTGAACCCGCACGTCGACCGTCTGGCCATGGTTTGCGAGATGACCATCTCCAAGTCCGGCGAAATGACCGACTACTGCTTCTATGAAGCGGTGATCCATTCCCACGCTCGTCTGACCTACAACAAGGTCAGTGCGATGCTGGAAACGCCGAAAGCCACCGAAGGTCGCAAGTTGCGCGGTGAATACACCGACGTCTTGCCGCATCTGAAGCAGCTCTACGCGCTGTACAAGGTATTGCTGGCTGCCCGTCACGTGCGTGGCGCGATCGATTTCGAAACTCAGGAAACCCGGATCATCTTCGGTTCCGAGCGCAAGATTGCCGAAATCCGTCCGACCACCCGTAACGATGCACACAAGCTGATCGAGGAATGCATGCTGGCGGCCAACGTGGCCACCGCCGAATTCCTGAAGAAGCACGAAATCCCTGCGCTGTACCGCGTCCACGACGGCCCGCCACCGGAGCGTCTGGAAAAACTGCGCGCGTTCCTCGGTGAGCTCGGTCTGTCCCTGCACAAAGGCAAGGATGGTCCATCGCCGAAGGACTATCAGGCCCTGTTGGCCAGCATCAAGGACCGCCCGGATTTCCACCTGATCCAGACCGTGATGCTGCGCTCCCTGAGCCAGGCGGTGTACAGCGCCCAGAACGAAGGCCACTTCGGCCTGAATTACGAAGCCTATACCCACTTCACCTCGCCGATCCGTCGTTACCCGGACCTGCTCACGCACCGGGCGATCCGCAGCGTGATCCATTCGAAACAGGATACTCCGCACGTTCGTCGTGCCGGGGCGATGACCATTCCGAAGGCGCGCATCTATCCGTACGACGAAGCAGCGCTGGAGCAACTCGGCGAGCAGTGCTCGATGAGCGAGCGCCGTGCCGATGAAGCGACCCGCGACGTAGTGAACTGGCTCAAGTGCGAGTTCATGAAAGACCGCGTGGGCGAATCGTTCCCGGGCGTGATCACCGCCGTGACCGGTTTCGGCCTGTTCGTCGAGCTGACCGATATCTACGTCGAAGGTCTGGTGCACGTTACGGCGCTGCCGGGCGACTACTACCACTTCGACCCTGTGCATCACCGCCTGGCGGGCGAGCGCACCGGTCGCAGCTTCCGTCTTGGCGATACCGTTGAAGTGCGCGTGATGCGCGTCGATCTCGACGAGCGCAAGATAGACTTCGAGATGGCTGAAAAAACCATCAGCGCGCCGATCGGCCGCAAGAAGCGTGGCGCCGAAACGACTGCTCCTGCAGCCAAGGTTGTGGAAGAAAAAGCTCCGGCAAAATCCACCAGCCGTCGTCCGGCCAAGGAAAAGGTTGCCGAGGCTTATCGCCCGAGCGACGCCGTGGCGAAAAACGCCGAGCTGCGCAAAAGCCGTGAAATGAAGAAGGCCTTGCTGGCCGACGCCAAAAACGGTGGTAAAGCGGCGTCCGGGGGAAAGACCGGACGGTCGGCGCCTGAAAAGGCCTCCGGCGGCAAGCCAGCCAAACCGAGCAAACACCGTAAAGGCCCGCCGAAAGCGGGTTCCGCTCCAGCCAAAAGTGGCGGGGCGCGTAAACCGAAGGCGAAGTCATGAGTCAGTTGGAAAAAATCTACGGCGTTCACGCGGTAGAAGCGTTGCTGCGTCACCACCCTAAACGCGTCAAGCAGATCTGGCTGGCTGAAAGCCGCAACGATCCGCGCGTGCAGACGCTGATCGAGCTGGCCAACGAAAACCGGGTTCAGATCGGTCAGGCCGAGCGCCGTGAAATGGATGCCTGGGTCGAAGGCGTGCACCAGGGCGTGGTGGCGGACGTCAGTCCGAGCCAGGTCTGGGGCGAAGCGATGCTCGACGAGCTGCTCGATCGCACCGAAGGCGCACCGCTGTTGCTGGTGCTCGACGGCGTGACCGACCCGCACAACCTTGGCGCCTGCCTGCGTTCGGCGGATGCTGCCGGTGCGCTGGCGGTCATCGTGCCAAAAGACAAGTCGGCCACCCTGACCCCTGTGGTGCGTAAAGTGGCTTGCGGCGCGGCGGAAGTGATTCCGCTGGTGGCCGTCACCAACCTTGCGCGCACCCTGGAAAAGCTTCAGCAGCGTGGGTTGTGGATTGTCGGCACGGCGGGTGAGGCCGAGGTCAGCATCTATGACCAGGACCTGACCGGCCCGACCATCCTGATCATGGGCGCAGAAGGCAAAGGCATGCGTCGCCTGACCCGCGAGCATTGCGATTACCTGGTACACCTGCCGATGGCTGGTAGCGTCAGCAGTCTCAACGTCTCGGTTGCGACCGGCGTGTGCCTGTTCGAAGCCCAGCGCCAACGCGGTGCGAAGGCCAAGGCAGCTGCCAAAAAAGCTTAAGCATCACGCCTTTCAAAATGTGGGAGCGAGCCTGCTCGCGAAGCGGAGTTACATTCAGCATCATTGTTGGATGTTAAGCCGCCATCGCGAGCTGGCTCGCTCCCACAGTGCTTTGTGGGGTGACCCGGATTGGTGACTGTTCAAATAATCACCAATTGCCTTGCACCTCTTCAGTCCCTTCTCTACAATTGCGCCCCTTGCTGTGGCGGCAGGCATGCATGTGCCCCGCGCCAGCAAGTCCATAAGTGTCATTCACTCCTTGTCTGACCGTTTTTGAGCGGCAGGCTACAACCCGTAAGGAGCATTCATGCGTCATTACGAAATCATCTTTCTGGTCCACCCTGACCAGAGCGAGCAAGTCGGCGGCATGGTTGAGCGTTACACCAAGCTGATCGAAGAAGACGGCGGCAAAATCCACCGTCTGGAAGACTGGGGCCGTCGTCAACTGGCCTACGCAATCAACAATGTTCACAAGGCTCACTACGTGATGCTGAACGTTGAGTGCACCGGCAAGGCCCTGGCCGAGCTGGAAGACAACTTCCGCTACAACGATGCTGTGATCCGTAACCTGGTCATCCGTCGCGACGAAGCCGTTACCGGCCAGTCCGAGATGCTCAAGGCTGAAGAAAACCGCAGTGAGCGCCGTGAGCGTCGCGAACGTCCTGAGCACGATGGCAGCGCCGATGGCGATGACAGCGATAGCGACAGCGACAACAGCGATAACGCTGACGAGTAATCCACGGACCTTTTAAGGAGCCTATCAAATGGCACGTTTCTTCCGTCGTCGTAAATTCTGCCGCTTCACCGCTGAAGACGTGAAGGAGATCGATTACAAAGATCTCAACACTCTGAAAGCCTACGTATCCGAGACCGGCAAAATCGTTCCAAGCCGCATCACCGGTACCAAAGCTCGTTATCAGCGTCAGCTGGCCACCGCTATCAAGCGCGCCCGCTTCCTGGCCCTGCTGGCCTACACCGACAGCCACGGCCGCTGAGACCGGGCAGTCGACAAGTAGCAAAGGATTGAATGCATGCGTGCCTTAGCTGAGTTCATCATGCGCGGCCGCATGCAGGCCACTCTCGTAGTGGCCGGGTGTGCAACATTGCCGTTGTTGTATTGGTTGGGTGCTGCCGCCGGGAGCCTGGTGCTTCTGCGGCGCGGATTGACCGACGCCCTGGGCGTCGTGTCGCTGGGACTGCTGCCGGCATTGATATGGTGGTTGTATGCCGATGACCCACGGGCACTTCTGGTGCTGCTGGGGTCTTCGGGGCTTGCGCTGGTGTTGCGCGCAAGCGAGTCCTGGGTCCGCACGCTGCTGGTCAGCGTAGCCATGGGGCTGGTGTTTTCAGTGGTGCTCGGGGCGGCGTTTGCGCCCCAGATCGAGATGCTGGCGCAGGCCTTGGTAAAGGTCATGCCCGCGCTTCTCGGTGATGCCTACCAACAATTGTCGGTAGACGAGCAGGCGCGTTTCGCGTCGCTGATCGCACCGGTCCTGACCGGCCTGATTGCGGCCTTGTTGCAGATCGTCAGCGTGCTGAGCCTGATTGTCGGGCGTTACTGGCAGGCGTTGTTGTACAACCCGGGTGGTTTTGGTCGCGAGTTTCGCGCCATCCGGATCCCGCTGGGACCGGCGATGTTACTGCTGGCGTTGATGCTTCTGGGCCCGAATCTCGGTGCACAGATGGCCATCTTGACGCCGTTGTGCAGTGTACCGCTGGTGTTCGCCGGGCTGGCCCTGATTCACGGGCTGGTGGCGCAAAGGCGACTGGCCGGTTTCTGGCTGGTGGGGTTGTACGTGACGCTGTTGCTGTTCATGCAGCTGATCTATCCGTTGCTCGTGGTTCTGGCCATTGTCGACAGCCTGATTGATTTTCGCGGTCGGGTGTCGAAAGACACCGATAACGCGAACGGTGAAGGTTAAAAGTTAAGAGGATTTCCACATGCAACTGATCCTTCTGGAAAAAATCGCCAACCTGGGCAACCTGGGCGACAAAGTAAACGTTAAGGCCGGTTACGGCCGTAACTACCTGCTGCCTTTCGGCAAAGCCACCGCTGCGACCGCTGCCAACCTGGCTGCGTTCGAAGAGCGTCGCGCTGAGCTGGAAAAAGCCGCCGCAGACCGTAAAGCATCGGCTGAAAGCCGTGCTGCCCAACTGGCCGAGCTGGAAGTGACCATCACTGCCACCGCTGGCGACGAAGGCAAGCTGTTCGGTTCGATCGGTACTCACGACATCGCTGACGCACTGACCGCCTCCGGCGTTGAAGTTGCGAAAAGCGAAGTTCGTCTGCCGAACGGCACCATCCGCAACGTGGGTGAATTCGACGTGGCTGTGCACCTGCACGCCGAAGTTGAAGCCACCGTACGCGTTGTCGTGGTAGCAGCTTAAGCAACACCCTGATCGACTGGCGGCTTGTCCGTCAGACGGTTAACATCGGGCACGATCCTGTTTACAGGTCGTGCCCTTTGTCTTTTTGCACTCCCTGCTTTTCCTGATTAAAAAGTGGCCATGAACGAAATCTCCGCTCCCGAGCAATACGATCTGCAAACCGCCGCGCTGAAGGTGCCGCCGCATTCCATCGAGGCCGAACAGGCCGTGCTCGGTGGTCTGATGCTGGACAACAACGCCTGGGAACGTGTGCTCGATCAAGTCTCCGACGGCGATTTCTACCGACATGACCACCGTCTGATTTTCCGGGCGATCGCCAAACTGGCCGATCAGAACCTGCCGATCGACGTCGTGACCCTTGCCGAGCAACTGGACAAGGAAGGTCAGACCTCGCAGGTCGGCGGCCTCGGTTACCTTGGCGAGCTGGCGAAAAACACGCCGTCCGTCGCCAACATCAAGGCCTATGCGCAGATCGTCCGCCAGCGTGCGACGTTGCGTCAGCTGATCGGTATCAGCACCGAAATTGCCGACAGCGCCTTCAATCCCGAAGGCCGCACCGCCGAGGAAATCCTCGACGAAGCCGAGCGGCAGATCTTCGCGATTGCCGAGGCCCGGCCAAAAACCGGCGGTCCGGTGGGCGTGAATGACCTGTTGACCAAGGCCATCGACCGCATCGACACCCTGTTCAACACCGCCGACTCGATCACCGGCCTGTCCACCGGCTACACCGACCTCGACGAGAAGACCAGCGGCCTGCAACCGGCCGACTTGATCATCGTCGCCGGCCGTCCGTCGATGGGTAAGACCACCTTCGCGATGAACCTGGTGGAAAACGCCGTACTGCGCAGCGACAAGGTGGTGCTGGTGTACTCCCTCGAGATGCCAGGTGAATCGCTGATCATGCGTATGCTGTCGTCCCTCGGTCGTATCGACCAGACCAAGGTGCGTTCCGGCCAGCTGGAAGACGACGACTGGCCGCGCCTGACCTCGGCGGTCAACCTGCTCAACGACCGCAAGCTGTTCATCGATGACACCGCCGGCATCAGCCCGTCGGAGATGCGTGCCCGGACCCGGCGTCTGGTGCGCGAGCACGGCGACATCGGCCTGATCATGATCGACTACCTGCAGCTGATGCAGATCCCCGGCTCCAGCGGTGACAACCGGACCAACGAGATTTCCGAGATCTCCCGATCCCTGAAAGCCCTGGCCAAGGAATTCAACTGCCCGGTAGTCGCCCTGTCGCAGCTCAACCGTTCCCTGGAACAACGTCCCAACAAGCGTCCGGTGAACTCCGACTTGCGGGAATCCGGAGCGATCGAGCAGGACGCCGACGTGATCATGTTCGTGTACCGGGACGAGGTGTATCACCCGGAGACCGAGCACAAGGGCATCGCCGAAATCATCATCGGCAAGCAGCGGAACGGCCCGATCGGCTTCATCCGCCTGGCCTTCATTGGCAAGTACACCCGCTTCGAAAACCTCGCGCCGGGCAGCTATAACTTCGACGACGACGAGTAAATCTGTCGTCGTCTGAAAGCCCCTGATATTTCCGACCACAGCCGTCGGAATTGGTCATTTTTTGTGCTATATTCCGCGCCCGCGATTTTGCACCTCAACACCGGTCATCGACATGCAAGCAGCCAAGCCGTTATTTGACTATCCAAAATACTGGGCCGAATGTTTCGGGCCGGCGCCATTCCTGCCGATGAGCAGGGAGGAGATGGATCAGCTTGGCTGGGATTCCTGCGACATCATCATTGTTACGGGAGATGCCTACGTCGATCACCCGTCGTTCGGCATGGCGATCATCGGCCGGCTGCTGGAGTCGCAAGGCTTCCGCGTCGGGATCATCGCGCAGCCTAACTGGCAGTCCAAAGACGACTTCATGAAGCTCGGCGAGCCGAACCTGTTCTTCGGCGTCGCGGCCGGCAACATGGACTCGATGATCAACCGCTACACCGCGGACAAGAAAATCCGTTCCGACGACGCCTACACCCCGGGTGGCATGGCCGGCAAACGTCCGGACCGCGCGAGTCTGGTTTACAGCCAGCGCTGCAAGGAAGCCTACAAGCACGTGCCGATCGTGCTCGGCGGCATCGAAGCCTCCCTGCGCCGCATCGCCCACTACGACTACTGGCAGGATCGTGTGCGCAATTCGATTCTGATCGATGCCAGCGCCGACATCCTGCTGTACGGCAACGCCGAGCGCGCGATTGTCGAAGTTGCCCAGCGTCTGTCCTACGGTCACAAGATTGAAGACATCACCGATGTGCGCGGCACCGCGTTCATCCGTCGCGACACGCCGGCGGGCTGGTACGAAGTCGACTCCACGCGCATCGACCGTCCGGGCAAGATCGACAAGATCATCAACCCGTACGTCAATACCCAGGATACTCAGGCCTGCGCGATCGAGCAGGAGAAGGGTCCGGTTGAAGATCCGGAAGAAGCCAAGGTCGTACAGATCCTGGCAAGTCCCAAGATGACCCGCGACAAGACCGTGATCCGCCTGCCGTCGATGGAAAAGGTGCGTAACGATCCGGTCCTGTACGCCCACGCCAACCGCGTGCTGCACCTGGAAACCAACCCGGGCAACGCCCGTGCGCTGGTGCAGAAGCATGGCGAGATCGACGTCTGGTTCAACCCGCCGCCGATTCCGATGACCACCGAAGAAATGGACTACGTGTTCGGCATGCCTTACGCACGTGTTCCGCACCCTGCGTACGGCAAGGAAAAGATCCCGGCCTACGACATGATCCGTTTCTCGGTAAACATCATGCGTGGCTGCTTCGGTGGCTGCACTTTCTGCTCGATCACCGAGCACGAAGGCCGGATCATCCAGAACCGCTCCGAAGAGTCGATCATTCGCGAAATCGAAGAGATCCGCGACAAGGTGCCGGGATTCACCGGCGTCATTTCCGACCTCGGCGGCCCGACCGCGAACATGTACCGCATCGCCTGCAAGAGCCCGGAAATCGAATCCGCGTGCCGCAAGCCGTCCTGCGTGTTCCCGGGCATCTGCCCGAACCTGAACACCGACCACTCGTCGCTGATTCAGCTGTACCGCAGCGCCCGTGCCTTGCCGGGTGTGAAGAAGATTTTGATCGCCTCCGGCCTGCGTTACGACCTCGCGGTCGAGTCGCCGGAGTACGTCAAGGAGCTGGTGACCCACCACGTCGGCGGTTACCTGAAGATCGCCCCGGAACACACCGAGGAAGGTCCGCTCAACCAGATGATGAAACCGGGGATCGGCACGTACGATCGCTTCAAGCGCATGTTCGAGAAGTACACCAAGGAAGCCGGGAAAGAGCAGTACCTGATTCCGTACTTCATTGCCGCGCACCCGGGCACCACCGACGAAGACATGATGAACCTGGCCCTGTGGCTCAAGGGCAACGGTTTCCGTGCCGACCAGGTGCAGGCGTTCTACCCGTCGCCGATGGCCACCGCCACCGCGATGTACCACTCGGGCAAGAACCCGCTGCGCAAGGTCACCTACAAGAGCGACGGCGTGACCATCGTCAAGAGCGAGGAGCAGCGTCGTCTGCACAAAGCGTTCCTGCGTTATCACGACCCGAAAGGCTGGCCGATGCTGCGTGAAGCGCTGACCCGCATGGGCCGCGCCGACCTGATCGGGCCGGGCAAGCACCAGTTGATCCCGCTGCATCAGCCGGCCACCGACAGCTACCAGAGTGCCCGTCGCAAGAACTCGACGCCGGCCGGCAGCCACAAGGTCGCGAAAGAGAAGACCACCAAGATCCTCACCCAGCACACCGGTCTGCCTCCACGCGCCAGCGACGGCGGCAATCCTTGGGACAAGCGTGAACAGGCCAAGGCCGCGGCATTCGCCCGCAACCAGCAGGCCGCCAAGGAGCGCAAGGAAGCCGCTAAAGGCAAAGGGCCGAAACCGGCACGCAAGCCGGTCGTACCGCGCTAACGAGAACGCCAACCTTTGGGTTGGCGTTTTGCATTTAGGAGCTCAATGATCGTTCCCACGTCGAACCGTCTGCGTGGGAATGCCTCCAGGGACGCTCCGCGTCCAGTGACGCAGAGCGTCACGGGCTGCATTCCCACGCAGGAGCGTGGGAACGATCACGGGAGAGGGTCAGGGGAAGGGGCTCCTCGCAACATTTGCGTGCAACTGTGCCAAACCATTTCACCGCATCGCCCGATTTTGGTGCTGTACTGCCCTAAGCATTCCGGGAAAGCGCCCAAGCCTCTGCATGGCATAAGTCTTGCGCGCTTTCGAATACGCTTGGGCTCGCAGGAGGCACGCCGTGTCGATTCATGTCGCATTGCATCACGTCACGCATTACCGCTACGACCGCGCTGTCGAACTCGGCCCGCAGATCGTGCGGCTGCGCCCGGCTGCCCACAGCCGCACGCGGATTCTGTCCTATTCACTGAAAGTCTCGCCCGAGCAGCACTTCATCAACTGGCAGCAGGACCCCCAGGGCAACTACCTCGCACGGCTGGTGTTCCCCGAAAAAACCGCCGAACTGCGGATCGAGGTCGACCTGCTGGCCGAGATGGCGGTGTTCAATCCGTTCGACTTTTTCCTCGAACCCTACGCCGAGAAAATCCCCTTCGCCTACGCCGCCGATGAACGCAAGGAGCTGGCGCCGTACCTCGAAACCCTGCCGCTGACGCCGAAATTCAAGGCCTATCTGGACGCCATCGACCGCACGCCGCTGCCGGCCGTGGATTTTCTGGTGGCGCTCAACCAGCGCTTGAGCGAAGACATCAATTACCTGATCCGTATGGAGCCGGGCGTACAGACCCCTGAACACACCCTCGAACACGCCTCCGGTTCCTGCCGCGATTCGGCGTGGCTGCTGGTGCAACTGCTGCGCAACCTCGGGCTGGCGGCGCGTTTCGTCTCCGGTTATCTGATTCAACTGACCGCCGATGTGAAAAGCCTCGACGGCCCGTCCGGCACCGAAGTGGACTTCACCGACCTGCACGCGTGGTGCGAGGTGTATCTGCCCGGCGCCGGCTGGATCGGCCTTGATGCGACGTCGGGGCTGTTCGCCGGTGAAGGGCATATCCCGCTGGCCTGCAGCCCAGATCCGTCCTCGGCGGCGCCGATCAGTGGTCTGGTGGAGCCTTGCGAGTGTGAATTCAGCCATGAAATGTCCGTGGAGCGAATCTGGGAAGCACCGCGGGTCACCAAGCCCTACACCGATGAGCAATGGCTGGCGATCCAGGCGCTGGGCCGGCAGATCGATGCCGACCTGCTGGAAGGCGATGTGCGCCTGACCATGGGCGGCGAGCCGACCTTCGTGTCCATCGACGACCCCGACGGCGCCGAATGGAATACCGCCGCGCTGGGCCCGGACAAGCGCCGGCTCTCCGCCGAACTGTTCCAGCGCATGCGCAAACATTACGCGCCCAAGGGGCTGGTGCATTTCGGCCAGGGCAAGTGGTATCCGGGTGAGCAACTGCCGCGCTGGTCGCTGAACTGCTACTGGCGCCGCGACGGTGTGCCGATCTGGCACAACGACGCGTTTATCGCCGATGAGCAGCAGGATTACGGCGCCACGGGTGAACTGGCCGGGCGCTTTCTGGCGAGCGTCGCCGAACGCCTGAAACTGCCGACACGCTTTGTGTTCCCGGCCTACGAAGACAACTTCTACTACCTCTGGCGCGAGGGCGCCTTGCCGAGCAACGTCAGCGCCGAAGACTCGCGCCTGGAGGAGCCACTGGAACGTGCGCGGCTGCGCAAGGTGTTCAGTCAGGGGCTGGACAAGGTCATCGGCCAGGTGCTGCCGCTGGCGCGCACCGCCAAGGGCGATCAATGGCAGAGTGGGCGCTGGTATCTGCGCGATGAGCATTGCCGGTTGGTGCCGGGAGATTCGCCGCTCGGCTATCGCCTGCCATTGGGTTCGCAACCCTGGGTGAAGGCGGCAGAGTATCCGTTCATTCATCCGAACGATCCGAATCAGGACTTCCCCGGGCTGCCCGAAACATCGCAGCTCAACGATCACCGTGAGCCCGCTCCGGCGGACGAGCGTGTGCCGAAGATCGACGAGTCCGCCGACTGGCTGACCCGCACCGCGTTCTGCGCGGAGGCCCGGGAAGGCCGGTTGTACCTGTTCATGCCGCCTCTGGAGCGGGTCGAGGATTATCTGGAGCTGGTGGCCGCCATCGAAGCCACCGCCGAGGAGCTGCATTGCCCGGTATTGCTGGAGGGCTACGAGCCGCCGAGCGATCCGCGCCTGAGCAATTTCCGCATCACCCCGGATCCCGGCGTGATCGAGGTCAACGTGCAGCCGTCGGCGACCTGGGACGAACTGGTCGAGCGCACCGAATTTCTGTACGAAGAGGCGCGCCAGACCCGACTGTCCACCGAGAAATTCATGGTCGACGGGCGACATACCGGAACCGGCGGCGGCAACCATTTCGTGCTCGGCGGCGCGACACCGGGCGATTCACCGTTTCTGCGCCGTCCGGATCTGCTGCGCAGCCTGATCAGCTACTGGCACAACCATCCTTCGCTGTCCTACCTGTTTTCCGGCCTGTTCATTGGCCCGACCTCTCAGGCACCGCGAGTCGATGAAGCGCGCAACGATGCGCTGTATGAGCTGGAAATCGCTTTCGCGCAAATGCCGGCGCCGGGAGAGGAATGCCCGCCGTGGCTGGTCGATCGCTTGTTGCGCAATCTGCTGATCGACGTCACTGGCAATACCCATCGCGCCGAGTTCTGCATCGACAAACTGTATTCACCGGACGGCGCCACCGGACGCCTCGGTCTGCTGGAGTTGCGTGCGTTCGAGATGCCGCCCCATGCGCGCATGAGTTTGGCTCAGCAACTGTTGTTGCGGGCGCTGGTGGCGCGGTTCTGGCGCGAGCCTTATGCGCCGCCGAAACTGGTGCGCTGGGGTACGGAGCTGCACGACCGTTTCCTGCTGCCGCATTTCATCGAGCAGGACTTCGCCGACGTCATCGTCGAGCTCAACAATGCCGGTTATCCCCTGCGCGCCGAATGGTTCGCGGCGCACCTTGAGTTCCGTTTTCCCAAGGTCGGCGATTACGCCGTCAACGGTATCGAGCTGGAATTGCGTCAGGCCCTTGAACCCTGGCATGTGCTGGGCGAGGAGGGCGCGGCGGGCGGTACGGTGCGCTACGTCGACTCATCGCTGGAGCGCTTGCAGGTCAAACTCACGGGGCTGCCGCCGCAGCGTTATCTGCTGACCTGCAATGGAATACCGGTGCCGCTGCAATCGACCGGCCGGGTGGGCGAGTTTGTCGCCGGTGTGCGTTTCCGCGCGTGGCAACCGGCCAACTGCCTGCAACCGACGATCCCGGTGCATGCGCCGCTGGTGTTCGACCTGCTCGATACCTGGATGCAACGCTCGCTGGGCGGCTGCCAGTACCACGTTGCGCATCCGGGTGGGCGCAATTACGAGACGCTGCCGGTCAACGCCAACGAGGCGGAGAGCCGGCGCATGGCGCGTTTCTTCCGCATCGGACATACGCCGGGGAAACTTCCTATACCGAACCTGACAACCTCCGACGAACTACCGATGACACTCGATTTACGACGCTTCTAAATCGGCTGTTTTATTTAGGAGCGTGACGCCCGGATTTTTCGTATATCCGGGCGTCATGTGCCTGCGTTAGTCTGACCGTTCCTTGCCGGCTGCCGAGCTTTCCATGCCTGACCTGCTTGACCGCTACCCGCTGACGGCGGGCACCTATCACGAACTGCTCGACGACAGCGGGGCGGTGCGCCCGCACTGGCGGCGACTGGTCGACCAATTGCAGCGCAGCACCCCGGCGCAACTGGTGCAGCGTCAGGCGTTGCTGACCCGGCAGATTCAGGAAAACGGCGTCACCTACAACGTCTATGCCGACCCCAAGGGCGCGGATCGTCCGTGGGAACTGGATCTGCTGCCCCACGTGATCGCCGCTGACGAGTGGCAGCAGTTGTCGGCCGGGATAGCCCAGCGCGCTCGGCTGCTCAATGCGGTGCTGGCGGATCTGTATGGCCCGCAGCAGTTGATCCGCGAGGGCTTGTTGCCGGCGGAGCTGGTGTTCGGCCATAACAACTTCCTCTGGCCCTGTCAGGGCATTGCGCCACCGGACGGGGCCTTTCTGCATCTGTATGCCGTGGATCTTGCGCGCACGCCCGACGGGCGCTGGTGGGTGACGGCGGATCGTACCCAGGCGCCATCCGGCGCCGGTTACGCGCTGGAAAATCGCACCATCGTGTCCCGCGCCTTTCCCGAGTTGTACCGGGATCTGAAAGTGCAGCATCTGGCCGGCTTCTTCCGCACCTTGCAGGAAACCCTGGCCCGTCAGGCCCCCTGCGACGATGACGCGCCGCTGGTGGTGTTGCTGACCCCGGGGCGTTTCAACGAAAGCTATTTCGAGCATCTCTATCTCGCCCGCCAGCTCGGTTATCCGCTGGTGGAGGGTGGAGACCTGACGGTGCGTGATGCCACGGTCTACCTGAAAACCCTCAGCGGCCTGCGCCGGGTGCACGCGATCATGCGCCGGCTCGACGATGACTTCTGCGATCCGCTGGAATTGCGCACGGATTCGGCGCTCGGCGTTCCGGGATTGCTGGAGGCGGTGCGTCAGGGCCGGGTGCTGGTGGCGAACGCGCTGGGCAGTGGCGTGCTGGAGTCGCCGGGGTTGCTGGGTTTCCTGCCGAAGATCAATCAGTACCTGTTCGGCGAAGAGCTGATTCTGCCGTCCATTGCCACGTGGTGGTGCGGCGAAGCGCCGGTGTTGGCCCAGGCCCTGGAAAAACTGCCGGAGCTGTTGATCAAACCGGCGTTTCCGTCGCAAAGTTTTGCGCCGGTATTTGGTCGGGATCTGAGCGAAAAACAGCGTGAAAGTCTCGCCGCGCGCATGCAGGCCCGGCCTTATGCTTATGTCGCGCAAGAACTCGCCCAGTTGTCCCAGGCGCCGATCTGGCAGCCCGAGGACGGGCAACTGCAACCCCGGGCAATCGGCATGCGCATGTACGCGGTGGCGAGTCACGACGGTTATCGGGTGCTGCCCGGTGGCCTGACCCGGGTCGCGGCAGAAGCCGATGCCGAAGTGGTGTCGATGCAGCGCGGTGGCGCGAGCAAGGACACTTGGGTGCTGGGGGATCGACCGCCCAGCGGTGAACAGTGGAAAGCCCAGCGCAACATCGGTGTGCCCGATCTGGTGCGACGCGATCCGTATCTGCCGTCGCGGGTGGTGGAAAACCTGTTCTGGTTCGGCCGTTACTGCGAGCGTTGCGACGACAGCGCGCGGCTGCTGCGGATCATGCTCGCGCGTTACGTCGACGGCGATGACCCGCAAGCCCTGCAGGCTGCGGTGGATCTGGGCGAGCGACTGATGCTGCTGCCGGACGAAGGTGAACTGCCGGAGCGCTTGCTCGCGGCGCTGCTCGGCGAGGACTGGTCGTTCAGTTTGCGTTCCAACCTGCAACGCTTGCAGTGGGCGGCATCGCAAGTGCGTGGCAAGCTCTCGCGGGAAAACTGGCAGGCGCTGGTGGAGCTGCAGCGTGAGGCTTCAGAGCTGGACACTGACGAGCCGGATTTCGGCGAACTGCTGGATTTTCTCAACCGGTTGGTGATGTCGCTGGCGGCGCTGTCCGGGTTTGCCCTTGACGACATGACTCGCGACGAAGGCTGGCGCTTCCTGATGATCGGCCGGCGGATCGAGCGCCTGCAATTTCTCAGCAGCAGCCTCGCGGGTTTCTTGCGCGGCGCTGGCGCGTTCGATCAGGCCGGGCTTGAGTGGTTGCTTGAGCTGGGCAACAGCAGCATCACCTATCGCTCGCGTTATCTGGCGGTGGCGCAGTTGATTCCGGTGCTCGACCTGTTGCTGCTGGATGAGCAGAACCCCCATGCGGTGCTGTTCCAGTTGAAGCTGGTGACTCGCACCTTGAAGCGGCTGAATGATGACTTCGGTGTGCCGAGGGAGGCAGGATTGCCGCCGCTGGTCGAGCGTCTGGCGCGCTTCGATCTGAGCTGTCTGGAGAATCCGCTGTTCGGCGAATCCAGCGTGCGCGCGGCCCTCGACGGTCTGGCGGACCTGCTGCAGGAAATCGCCGACGCCAGCAGTCAGGTGTCGGATCGACTGGCCCTGCGCCATTTCGCCCATGTCGATGATGTCAGCCAGCGCACGGTGTCCGTCTGATGAGTGCCCATTACCAGATCCTTCACGACACCTGCTATCGCTACGACAGCCCGGTGTCCCTGGCCCAGCAACTGGCGCATCTGTGGCCGCGCGAATGCGAGTGGCAGCGCTGCAGCGAGCAGCAATTGCTGATCAGTCCGGAGCCGACCGCCCGCCGTGACGAGCAGGATGTGTTCGGCAATCCGCTGACTCGCCTCGCCTTCGAACGACCCCACGATGAATTGCAGGTCAACGCACGGCTGACGGTGGAAGTGCTGGCGCGACCCGTGGTGGATTTCCAGCAGTCACCGGCCTGGGAACTGACGCGCAACGCGCTGACCTACAGCAGTCAACCGCTGTCCGCCTCGTTGCTGGAAGCCTGTCGCTATCGATTCCAGTCGCCCTACGTGCATCTGAAGCGCAGTTTCGTCGAGTTCTCGGAGAGCTGTTTCCCGACCGGCAGACCGTTGATGCTGGGCGTGCAGGCCCTGATGCAGAAGATCTTCAGCGAATTCACCTTCGATGCCGAAGCGACACAGGTCGCGACGCCGCTGGTGGAAGTGCTGGAGCGCCGGCGCGGGGTCTGTCAGGACTTCGCGCACCTGATGCTCGCCTGTGTGCGCTCACGCGGGTTGGCGGCGCGTTACGTCAGCGGCTACCTGCTGACCCAGCCGCCACCGGGGCAGCCACGGTTGATCGGCGCCGATGCGTCCCATGCCTGGGTTTCGGTGTTTTGCCCGGTGCTGGGCTGGGTGGACTTCGATCCGACAAACAATGTGCAGCCGGCACTGGAGCACATCACCCTGGCCTGGGGCCGGGATTTCTCCGATGTCTCGCCGTTGCGTGGGGTGATTCTGGGGGGAGGGAGCCATGATCCGGAGGTGCGGGTCACGGTGATGCCACTGGAGTAAGTGCGATCCATCGTGGGAGCCAGTCAGCTCCCACAATGGAGGGTGTTCAATTTCGCGATTCAGCTCAGGCGTCGGGTGCCTGGTCTTTCGGTGCCTCAACATCATCATCGGTCGCCACTTCACCGTCAGGGTTCAGTGCCGCTTCTTCAGCCATCTGTTTCTTGCGCTGAAGCTTTTCCTCTTTCTTCTGTTCCTTGGCCAGGTCACGTTGACGTTTGGCGAAGGAGTAATTGGGTTTGGCCATGGGCGATCCTCTGGGGTCGAAGGTGAGGTTGAGCGGCGCGTATTCTGCCCTGTATCGGTGCCCGGCGGTTAACCGGGTTTCTGGTCGACCCATTTTGGCGTGACGGTGGGCTTCCAGTTGTCGAGGGCTTCGAGCAGTGTTTGCGGCGATTCACTCACTTGCAGCATGTCACGGTGCGGCGCACGAACGAAGCCTTCGCCGACGATGTGATCGAGAAATGCAGTGAGTTTGCTGTAGAAACCGTTCACTTCCAGCAGGCCCAGCGGCTTGCCGTGGTAGCCGAGCTGGCCCCAGGTCCAGACTTCGAACAACTCCTCCAGGGTGCCAAGGCCACCGGGCAGGGCGATGAATGCATCGCTGAGTTCGGCCATCCGCGCCTTGCGCGCGTGCATGCCGTCGACTACTTCCAGACGGGTCAGGCTCTTGTGACCGATTTCCTTGTCCATCAGGCTCTGCGGGATGATGCCGATCACTTCGCCACCGGCCGCCAGCGCGGCGTCCGCGACAATCCCCATCAGGCCGACGGCGCCACCGCCGTAGACCAGCGTCAGCTTACGCTCGGCGATAGCCGTGCCGAGGGCGATCGCGGCTTCGGTGTACGCCGGGGTGGTGCCAGCGTTGGCACCGCAAAATACACAAACGGATGTGAGAGACATGCCTTCCTCCTGGGTCAATCGGTCACAGGGTAATGGCTGGCACGCCTTGATCCAAGGGCTAGACTTCGCGTTTCGGGGTTTCATAGGTGCCGCTGGCACCACAGGCGTAGGCGGCGAGCAGGCTGCACAACAGGCTGTTGAAGGACATGACGGATGCTCCAGATGAACGTTGAGCCCTGAAGATACGGCCCGGCCAATCGTCTGGCTGTTAGATTGTTTCGATGAGTGTCATAGCCTGAAAGTTGTATACAATTTTTGACTCAAGTCATAGGAACTTGCGAAGATTTCAGGCAGTCTTCCAACCATTCGTGTTTTTGTTAACCCTGCCTTGGAGATTCACCATGTTTTCCAAAGTTGTTGCGGTATCCCTGCTGGCGCTGGCCAGCAGCCAATTGATGGCTGCCGAGTGCAAAACCACCGTTGATTCCACCGACCAGATGTCCTTCAACACCAAGGCCATCGAAATCGACAAGAGCTGCAAGACCTTCACCGTCGAGCTGACCCACTCCGGCAGCCTGCCGAAGAACGTCATGGGCCATAACCTGGTGATCAGCAAAGAAGCCGACATGCAGCCGATCGCCACCGACGGACTGGCCGCCGGCATCGACAAGAACTACCTGAAGGACGGTGACGAGCGCGTTATCGCTCACACCAAGATCATCGGCGCCAAGGAAACCGACTCGCTGACCATCGACGTGTCCAAGCTCAAGGCTGACGAGAAATACGGCTTCTTCTGCTCGTTCCCAGGCCACATCTCGATGATGAAAGGCACCGTGACCCTGAAGTAAGCAACACAAGGTCAAAAAAAAGCGTCCCGAAGGACGCTTTTTTTATGCCTCGGATTCAAGGCGCAAACGGCATGACCCGCTTGTGATGAGTCTTTTTGTAGGTGTTGACGATGATGTCGAACGCTTCCTGACGCACCGGCTCGCCGTGCAGGAAGGCGTCGATCTCGGCGTAGGTCACACCGTGGGACGCCTCGTCCGGCTTGCCCGGCGACAGGTCCTCCAGATCCGCCGTCGGCACTTTTTCCACCAGCGATTCCGGTGCGCCGAAGCTGCGGGCGATGGCCCGGACCTGATTTTTCACCAGACCGCTGAGCGGGGCCAGGTCGCAGGCGCCGTCGCCGAACTTGGTGAAGAAACCCATCACCGCTTCCGCCGCGTGGTCGGTGCCGATCACCAGGCCATGGGCCGCGCCGGCGATGGTGTACTGGGCGACCATGCGCATCCGCGCCTTGGTGTTGCCGAGCACGAAATCCACCGACACCGCGTGCTTGCCTTCGAAGGCTGCGACTTCGCTGGCCAGGGATTTGACTGCCGGGCCGATGTTGACGGTGTGGCGCTCGTCCGGGGCGATGAAGTCCACCGAGGCCTGGGCATCGTGTTCATCGAACTGCACGTCGTACGGCAGGCGCACGGCGATGAACTTGTAGGCCTCGTCACCGGTGCGCTCGCGCAGTTCACGCATGGCGCGCTGGGCCAAAAGGCCTGCGGTCAGCGAATCGACGCCGCCACTGATGCCCAGCACCAGGGTCTTGAGTCCGGAACTGGTCAGGCAATCCTGGATGAAGGTGATGCGTCGGGCGACTTCCGCTTCGAGGGCCTGGTAATCGGCGAACGGCGGCTGAACGTTGAGCTGTTCAGCAATCTCACGCTGTACGGCTTGCATGAATTCACTCCTTGCTAGAAAGGCTGGAAACGGCAGGAACCTGGAAAACGTGTCGCAAATAGGCGACGAAATTCGGGTCTTTGCAGTGGGTCTTGCCCGGCTCGTCGGAGATCTTCGCCACCGGTTGGCCATTGCAGGCGGTCATTTTAAGCACGATGCTCATCGGTTCGACACCCGGAATGTCACAGGTCAGGTTGGTGCCGATGCCGAAGCTGACATTGATCCGGCCGCGCAGCGCCCGGAAGATCTCCAGCGACTTGGGCAGCGTCAGGCTGTCGGAGAACACCAGGGTCTTGCTCATCGGGTCGATGCCGAGCTTGTGATAGTGGGCGATGCATTTTTCGCCCCACTGCACCGGATCTCCGGAATCGTGACGCAAACCGTCGAACAGCTTGGCGAAGAACAGATCGAAGTCGCCGAGGAACGCGTCGGTGGTGATGCAGTCGGTCAGGGCGATCCCCAGCAGCCCGCGATACTCGCGAACCCAGCAATCGAGGGCGGCGATCTGGCTGTCGATCAGCCGTGGACCGAGTTGCTGGTGGGCCATGATCCACTCATGAGCCATGGTGCCCAGCGGTTTCATGTCCAGTTCGCGGGACAGGTGGACGTTGCTGGTGCCGACGAAACGCCCGGGGAAATCGTGCTTGAGCACGTTCACCACTTCCTCTTGCACGCGGTAGGAAAACCGCCGGCGTGTGCCGAAATCGGCGACCTGCAACTGCGACAATTCTTCCGCCGAGGCGTTGGCGGTCAGCCAGTCGAATTTGCGATACAGCTGTTCGCGGGCCTGTTCCAGCACCGTTTCACGGTAGCGATAGCGGTTGCGCACTTCGCTGACGATCGCCAGCAGCGGCACTTCAAACAGGATCACATGCAGCCACGGCCCGCGCAGGCGGATGAACAACTCGCCGTTCTCGATGCCGGTGTGCAGGTAGCGCAGGTTGAAACGGAACAGACCGAGGAACCGCAGGAAATCCGGCTTGAGGAACGAGATGCGCTCGAGAAAACTCAACTGATCGGCGCTCAGACTCAACTCGGCCAGACGCTCGACCTGGAAGCGGATCTCCGCCAGATACGGGCGCAGATCTTCACTGTTACGGCAACGAAACTCCCATTCGACTTCGACGTTGGGGTAGTTGTGCAGCACCGCCTGCATCATCGTCAGTTTGTAGAAGTCGGTGTCGAGCAGGTTCTGCACGATGCGATCGGCAAACACACTCTCGCTCATAACGGGGTCTCCAGACGGGCCGCGCGTTGGCGCGGTATCAATCAATGGCGCTAGTGGCGCATATCCGGGGTGGAGATTGCCAGCGATTTTTATCCCGGCACAGCGCCTCAGACCGCATCGGGACTGTCGATCTGCTCCAGCATCCACTTCACGAAATCCCGCACCTTGGGCACTTCTGCCGCGTGTTCCGGGTAGGCCAGGTAATAGGCATCGGTGCTGGGCATTGCATGCTGCCAGGGAATGACCAGTTTGCCGTCGGCCAATTCCTCTTCCACCAGAAACCTCGGCAGCAGGGCGACGCCGCAACCGACCTGCGCCGCGCGGATGCACATATAAAAGGTTTCGAAACGCGGGCCGTGGTAGCTGTGTTCGGTCTGGTAACCCTGGCTGTCGAACCAGTCGTGCCACGCTTGCGGGCGCGAAGCATTCTGCAGCAGGACCAGATCGGTGAGTTGCGTTGGATCAGTCAACGGAGTGTCCGGCAGGCTGCTCGGCGCGCAGACCGGCACCAGTTCTTCGCCGAACAGCTTCAGGCATTCGGTGCCGGGACGTGAACCCTGGCCGAAATAGAATGCCAGGTCGCTGCGCCCTTGCAGCAGGTCATCGGCTTCCTGCTCGTTGCACAGGTCCAGATGAATCGATGGATGGCGCAGACGCCAGCCCTTGAGGCGCGGCACCAGCCAGCGGGCGCCGAAGGTCGAGGGTGTGGAAACGCGCAGGACTTCGGTTTCGCCGCCGTAGGAACGCAGGTAATGGGTCGACATCTCGACCTGGGTCAGGATTTTTCTGACTTCCACCAGGTACAGATCGCCGGCCGGGGTCATCTGCAAACGCCGGCGCACCCGGCGGAACAACAAGTGCTGCAGCAATTCTTCGAGCTGCGCCACCTGCTTGCTGACAGCGCTCTGGGTCAGGTTCAATTCCTCGGCGGCCCGGGTGAAACTCAGGTGCCGGGTCACGGCCTCGAAGCACTGCAACGCGGTGATCGACGGCAAGTGGCGTTTGTTCAGCATGGGCGATCCTTTTCTTGTCTTTCTGCGCAGCATGAATAAACGGAATGATATCTCGCGTAAAGGTCGTTTGTTGCACAGCCTTCCTGACGCTACAACTAAAGGTCTGCCCGGTCGTGAAAACGCGCCCGCACACATTCAGTTTTTTGCTCGAGGAGTGACCCATGGTTGCCGCATTGCTTGATCGTCTAGGTGTGAACCCGGCCCTGTACCAGAACGGCAAAGTGCCGGTGCATTCGCCCATCGACGGCAGCCGCATCGGCGCCGTGAACTGGGAAGGCCCGGCCGAAGTCGAGCAGCACATCAGTCGCGCAGATCATGCGTTCGAACAATGGCGCAAGGTACCGGCCCCGCGTCGCGGCGAGCTGGTGCGTCAGTTCGGCGAAGTGCTGCGTGAATACAAGACCGAACTCGGTGAACTGGTGTCCTGGGAAGCGGGCAAGATCACCCAGGAAGGCCTCGGTGAAGTGCAGGAGATGATCGACATCTGCGATTTCGCCGTCGGGCTGTCCCGCCAGTTGTACGGTTTGACCATCGCCTCCGAGCGCCCGGGCCACCACATGCGTGAAACCTGGCACCCGCTGGGCGTGGTCGGCGTGATCAGTGCGTTCAACTTCCCGGTCGCGGTGTGGGCGTGGAACACCACGCTGGCGCTGGTCTGCGGCAACCCGGTGGTATGGAAGCCGTCGGAGAAAACCCCGCTGACCGCGCTGGCCTGTCAGGCGCTGTTCGAACGCGTACTGAAGAATTTCAGCGATGCCCCGGCGCACCTGAGCCAGGTGATCATCGGTGGTCGCGATGCCGGCGAAGCGCTGGTGGATGACCCGCGTGTCGCGCTGATCAGTGCCACCGGCAGCACCCGGATGGGCCGCGAAGTGGCGCCGAAAGTCGCCGCACGCTTCGCCCGCAGCATTCTCGAACTGGGCGGCAACAACGCAATGATCCTCGGCCCGAGCGCCGATCTGGACATGGCCGTGCGCGCCATTCTGTTCAGCGCCGTCGGCACCGCCGGTCAGCGTTGCACCACGTTGCGTCGCCTGATCGCCCATGAATCGGTGAAAGAAGAAATCGTCACCCGCCTGAAAGCCGCGTACTCCAAGGTCCGTATTGGCCATCCGCTGGAAGGTAACCTGATCGGCCCGCTGATCGACAAGCACAGCTTCGAAAACATGCAGGACGCGCTGGAACAAGCGCTGAGCGAGGGCGGCCGGGTGTTCGGCGGCAAGCGTCAACTGGAAGATCAATTCCCTAACGCCTACTACGTATCGCCGGCCATCGTTGAAATGCCGGAGCAGAGCGACGTGGTGTGCAGCGAGACCTTCGCGCCGATCCTGTACGTGGTCGGTTACAGCGATTTCGAAGAGGCGCTGCGCCTGAACAACGCCGTGCCGCAAGGGTTGTCGTCGTGCATCTTCACCACCGATGTGCGCGAGGCCGAGAAATTCATGTCGGCGGTCGGCAGCGACTGCGGCATCGCCAACGTCAACATCGGCCCGAGCGGCGCGGAGATCGGCGGCGCGTTCGGTGGCGAGAAAGAAACCGGTGGCGGTCGTGAGTCGGGCTCGGATGCATGGCGTGCGTATATGCGTCGGCAGACCAATACCGTGAACTACTCGCTGGAGTTGCCGCTGGCGCAAGGCATTACTTTCGACTGACAGTTTTCTCAAAAGCTATTGATCGTTCCCACGCTCTGCGTGGGAATGCTGCACCGAACGCTCCGCGTTCGCTTTCGGGACGCAGAGCGTCCCTGACTGCGTTCCCACGCAGAGCATGGGAACGATCATTTTGGTGTGTTTGGCAGGTTTCTGTTGGAGTCTGGCAATGCCGTTACGCGAAGAATGTCTGTGGGAAAAACTCACGCCGCAACGACCGGATAACACGGCGCTCAGGGGCGAGGTCAAAGTCGATGTCTGCGTGATCGGCGCCGGGTTTACCGGGTTGTCGGCGGCGCTGCATCTGCTGGAGAAAGGCAAAAGTGTCTGCGTGCTCGAAGCCCATCGCGCCGGGCATGGTGGCTCCGGGCGCAACGTCGGGCTGGTCAACGCCGGGATGTGGATTCCACCGGACGAGATCGAGGCGGGATTCGGCGAGGCGGTCGGCAGTCAGCTCAACCGCATGCTTGGTGCGGCGCCGGCGCTGGTGTTCAGCCTTGTGGATAAATACAACATCGATTGCCAGTTGCGCCGCGAAGGCACCCTGCACATGGCGCACAACGCCAAGGGTGAGGCTGATCTGCGCAGTCGCGAAGAACAGTGGAAACGCCGCGGTGCACCGGTCGAACTGCTGACCGGCAAGGCCTGTGAACAGGCGACCGGTACGCAGAAGATTGCCGCCGCACTGCTCGACCGGCGCGCCGGTACGCTCAATCCGATGGCCTACGTCACCGGGCTGGCCAACGCTGTAATGAGCCTTGGCGGGCAGATGTTCGATCACTCCCCGGTCGCGCGTCTTGAGCGCCAGGGGCAGAAATGGTCGGTGCAGACCGAGCAGGGTTCGGTGCTCGCCGAACAAGTGGTGATCGCTTCCAACGCCTACACCGAAGGCGACTGGACCGAACTCAAGCGCAACTTCTTCCCCGGTTACTACTATCAGGTCGCTTCGGCGCCGCTCACCGAAGACGCGGCTCAGGAAATCCTCCCGGGGGGCCAGGGCTCGTGGGATACCCGTCAGGTGCTGAGCAGCATCCGCCGCGACAAGGACGGCCGTCTGCTGCTGGGCAGTCTCGGCAACGGCAATCAGAAACCGACCTGGTTCCTCAAGGCCTGGGCCGACCGGGTGCAGCAGCATTACTTCCCCAACCTCAAACCCGTGGAGTGGGAATGCACCTGGACCGGGCGCATCGCTTTCACTCCCGATCACCTGATGCGCCTGTTCGAGCCGGCGCCCGGACTGGTGGCCGTCACCGGTTATAACGGCCGTGGCGTGACCACCGGCACCGTGGTCGGCAAGGCCTTCGCCGATTACCTGTGTAACGGAAATCCTCAGGCATTGCCGATTCCCTTCGCACCGATGCAGCCCCTGGCGGGTGTGGGCTTGCGCAGTTGTCTGTACGAGGCGGGGTTCTCGCTGTATCACGCGGGCCAGTGCCTGCGGATCGTCATTTGAGTGTTGAAATATGTTGTCGGAAGCGGCGCTTTTCGATGTAGCGACTAGCCTGTAATGGTGCGGGTTGTAGCAGTCCCGCACCAGCAGTGTGCAGTTCGGTGACGCGGGCTGTTACAGGCTGGTTGCACGTCGTTTGGCGCCGCGGTTGCAATGATGGCGCGTGCGGGTTGCGCCTGAAAAAATAATTGGTTTCACCTTCCGCGGTTTAGACGGTTGCACGCCCAATGAAAATGGGAACGAAACAGTCGAAATAACAAGAAAGCAGCGACTTTTTGAAGATTAAAAAACCGATGGCACGGCCCTTGCTCTGAGCATTCAAGTGAAGTCGCAGTGCCAACTAAAAAAAACCTTGGAGCACCACCTCATGTCCCAGACGTTTTACAAGAAAGGCTTTCTGGCCCTCGCAGTGGCTACTGCGCTGGGTGTTTCTGCGTTTGCACAAGCTGATGTGAAAATCGGTGTGGCGGGTCCGATGACGGGCGCCAACGCGGCATTTGGCGAACAGTACATGAAAGGGGCACAAGCGGCGGCCGACGCGGTCAACGCGGCGGGCGGCGTCAACGGGGAGAAGATCGTCCTGGTCAAGGGCGATGACGCTTGCGAGCCGAAACAGGCGGTGACGGTCGCCAAGGACCTCACCAACCAGAAGGTCGCCGGTGTGGTCGGCCACTTCTGCTCGTCCTCCACCATTCCTGCGTCCGAGATCTACGACGAAGCCGGCATCATCGCGATCACCCCGGGTTCCACCAACCCGCAAGTGACCGAGCGCGGCCTGAGCGCCATGTTCCGTATGTGCGGCCGTGACGACCAGCAAGGCATCGTCGCCGGCGATTACATCGTCGACGTGCTCAAGGGCAAGAAAGTCGTCGTGCTGCACGACAAGGACACCTACGGTCAGGGCCTGGCCGATGCCACCAAGGCTCAGCTGGAAAAACGCGGCGTGAAACCGGTGCTGTACGAAGGCCTGACCCGTGGCGAAAAAGACTTCAGCACCATCGTCACCAAGATCCGTGGCGCCGGCGCCGATGTCGTCTACTTCGGTGGCCTGCACCCGGAAGCCGGCCCGCTGGTTCGCCAACTGCGTGAACAAGGCCTGAAAGACGTCAAGTTCATGTCCGATGACGGCATCGTGACCGACGAACTGGTGACCACCGCCGGTGGCCCGCAATTCGTCGACGGCGTGCTGATGACCTTCGGTGCCGACCCACGCCTGCTGCCAGACAGCAAGACCGTGGTAGATGCATTCCGCAAGGCTGGCACCGAGCCTGAAGGCTACACCCTGTACGCCTATGCATCGGTTCAGACCCTGGCCGCCGCCTTCAACGGCGCCAAGTCGAACAAGGGCGAGGAGGCCGCTGCCTGGTTGAAGAAAAACCCGGTCAAGACCGTCATGGGCGAGAAGACCTGGGATTCCAAAGGCGACCTGAAGGTCTCCGACTACGTGGTCTACCAGTGGGACAAGGACGGCAAATATCACCAGCTGGAAAAACAGAAATAACGGCACCTGATCAACCGGACGCCACATTCCCTGTGGGAGCGGGCTTGCCCGCGATGACGGCCTGACAGTCGACAACTTTGTTGAATGTTCTATCGCTATCGCTGGCAAGCCAGCTCCCACAAGGGGGCTGCGGTTTCCTGTCTGACATTGCTCCGACGTAAATCTGTATTTTTCCTAGAAGAACCGCGCGCCCCAGGGTGTGCAGGTTCTCACTGCGTGAGATTGCGTTATGGATGGTATTTTCCTGCAGCAACTGGTCAACGGCCTGACCCTCGGGTCGGTCTATGGCCTGATCGCCATCGGCTACACAATGGTCTACGGCATCATCGGCATGATCAACTTCGCCCACGGCGAGGTTTACATGATTTCCGCTTACCTGGCGGCAATCAGTCTGGCTCTGCTGGCTTACTTCGGTATTGAATCCTTCCCGCTGCTGATGCTCGGCACACTGGTCTTCACCATCGTGATCACGGCGGTGTATGGCTGGGTCATCGAGCGAGTCGCTTACAAACCCCTGCGCAACTCCACCCGACTGGCACCGTTGATCAGCGCCATCGGCATCTCCCTGATTCTGCAAAACTACGCACAGATCGCCCAGGGCGCCAAACAACAGGGCGTACCCACGCTGCTGACCGGTGCATGGCGTGTCGAAGTCGGTACCGGCTTCGTGCAACTGACCTACACCAAAGTCTTCATCCTGGTGGCCGCATTCGTCGGCATGGGCCTGCTGACCTACGTCATCAAGTACACCAAACTCGGGCGCATGTGCCGTGCGACCCAGCAAGACCGCAAAATGGCTTCGATCCTCGGCATCAACACCGACCGGGTCATTTCCTACGTGTTCATCATCGGTGCGGCCATGGCGGCGTTGGCCGGCGTGCTGATCACCATGAACTACGGCACCTTCGACTTCTATGCCGGCTTCATCATCGGCATCAAGGCATTTACTGCGGCGGTACTGGGCGGGATCGGTTCGCTGCCTGGCGCCATGCTCGGCGGGATCATCCTCGGGATCTCCGAGTCGCTGTTCTCGGGCCTGGTCAACTCCGACTACAAAGACGTGTTCAGCTTCTCGCTGCTCGTACTTGTTCTGGTCTTCCGGCCTCAGGGCCTGCTGGGTCGTCCTCTTGTGTCGAAGGTGTAAGCGATGTCTTCAACCACTACAAAATCCATCGATGTCAAAAAAAGCCTGGTTGAGGCGATTCTCGCCGGTCTGATCGCCCTGATCGTGTTCGGGCCGATTGTCGGCGTGGTACTCGACGGCTACAGCTTCAACCTCGAACCGACCCGCGTGGCGTGGATCATTGCCATCGTCATGGCCGGCCGTTTTGCCCTCAGTCTGTTCCTGCAAACCCCGAAGGGCCTGCGCATTCTCGACGGATTCGAGAGTACCGGTTCCGGCGTGCACGTGCTGGCCCCGGACTACAAATCGCGCCTGCGCTGGATCATCCCGCTGATGATCGCCATCGCCGTGGCGTTGCCGTTCTTCTCCAACTCCTACCTGCTGGGCGTGGTCATCCTCGGACTGATCTACGTGCTGCTGGGTCTGGGCCTGAACATCGTGGTCGGTCTGGCCGGCCTGCTCGACCTGGGTTACGTGGCGTTCTACGCCATCGGTGCCTACGGTCTGGCGCTCGGTTATCAGTACCTCGGCCTGGGCTTCTGGACCGTGCTGCCGCTGGCGGCGATCACTGCCGGGCTGGCCGGTTGCATCCTCGGTTTCCCGGTGCTGCGCCTTCACGGCGACTATCTGGCGATCGTGACCCTGGGCTTCGGTGAAATCATTCGTCTGGTGCTCAACAACTGGCTGTCCCTGACCGGCGGCCCGAACGGCATGCCGGCGCCACTGCCGACCTTCTTCGGTCTGGAGTTCGGCAAGCGGGCGAAGGATGGCGGGGTACCGTTTCACGAGTTCTTTGGCATCGCCTACAACCCGGACGTGAAGTATTACTTCATCTATGCGGTGCTGTTCCTGGTGGTGCTGGCCGTGCTGTACATCAAGCATCGTCTGGTGAAGATGCCGGTCGGCCGCGCCTGGGAAGCCCTGCGTGAAGACGAAATCGCCTGCCGCTCGATGGGCCTCAACCACGTGCTGGTCAAGCTCTCGGCGTTCACCATCGGTGCGTCCACGGCAGGTCTGGCGGGTGTGTTCTTCGCCACCTATCAAGGTTTCGTCAATCCGACCTCGTTCACCTTCTTCGAATCGGCATTGATCCTCGCCATCGTGGTACTCGGCGGTATGGGCTCGACCATCGGTGTGGTGATCGCAGCGTTCGTGCTGACCGTCGCTCCGGAACTGCTGCGCGGCTTCGCCGAATACCGCGTGCTGCTGTTCGGGATCCTGATGGTGTTGATGATGATCTGGCGACCTCGCGGGCTGATCCGCATCAGCCGCACCGGGGTCACTCCACGCAAAGGTGCCATTCACTATGAGAGGACTGCGCCATGAGTGAAGTCGTACTCTCTGTTGAAAAACTGATGATGCACTTCGGTGGCATCAAGGCCTTGAGCGATGTCAGCCTGAAGGTCAAGCGCAACTCGATCTTCGCCCTGATCGGCCCCAACGGCGCCGGCAAGACCACGGTGTTCAACTGCCTGACCGGTTTCTATAAAGCCTCCGGCGGCAAGATCGAACTCAACGTGCGCGGCCAGCAGACCAACGTCATCCAGCTGCTGGGCGAGTCGTTCAAACCGACCGACTTCGTCTCGCCGAAAAACTTTGCCAGCCGTCTGTATTACAAGATGTTCGGCGGCACCCATCTGGTGAACCGCGCGGGCCTCGCCCGGACGTTCCAGAACATTCGCCTTTTCAAGGAAATGTCGGTGCTGGAAAACCTGCTGGTGGCCCAGCACATGTGGGTCAACCGCAACATGCTGGCCGGCATCCTCAACACCAAGGGCTATCGCAAGGCCGAAAGTGATGCGCTGGACTGCGCGTTCTACTGGCTGGAAGTGGTGGATCTGGTGGACTGCGCCAACCGTCTGGCCGGTGAGCTTTCCTACGGCCAGCAACGCCGTCTGGAGATCGCCCGGGCCATGTGCACGCGGCCGCAGATCATCTGCCTCGACGAACCGGCCGCCGGCCTCAACCCTCAGGAAACCGAAGCGCTGAGCGCGATGATCCGGCTGCTGCGCGACGAGCACGATCTGACCGTGGTGCTGATCGAACACGACATGGGCATGGTAATGAGCATTTCCGATCACATTGTGGTGCTGGACCACGGCATCGTCATCGCCGAGGGCGGGCCGGACGCCATTCGTAACGATCCGAAAGTGATCGCGGCCTACCTGGGCGCCGACGAAGAGGAAGTCGTATGACGCAACCCATCCTCGAACTCAAGGATCTGGACGTGTTCTACGGTCCGATCCAGGCCCTCAAAGGCGTTTCGCTGCAGATCAACGAAGGGGAAACCGTCAGCCTGATCGGCTCCAACGGTGCCGGTAAATCCACCCTGCTGATGTCGATCTTCGGCCAGCCACGGGCGACGGGCGGGCAGATCCTCTATCAAGGCGTGGACATTACCCACAAGTCATCTCACTACATCGCTTCCAACGGCATTGCGCAATCGCCGGAAGGGCGGCGGGTGTTCCCCGACATGACCGTCGAGGAAAACCTGCTGATGGGCACCATTCCGATCGGTGACAAGTACGCCAAGGAAGACATGCAGCGCATGTTCGAGCTGTTCCCGCGGCTCGAAGAGCGCCGCACGCAGCGGGCGATGACCATGTCCGGAGGCGAGCAGCAAATGCTCGCCATCGCCCGGGCGCTGATGAGCCGGCCCAAGCTGTTGCTGCTGGATGAACCAAGCCTGGGGCTGGCGCCGATCGTGGTGAAACAGATCTTCGCCACCCTGCGGGAACTGGCGAAAACCGGCATGACCATTTTCCTCGTCGAGCAGAACGCCAACCATGCGTTGAAACTGTCCGACCGGGCGTACGTGATGGTCAACGGCGAGATCCGCCTGACGGGCACCGGCCAGGAATTGCTGGTGAACGAGGAAGTGCGCAACGCTTACCTCGGCGGTCACTGATCGTTTGAAGTTGTCCACAAGCCCCGATGCGTGAGTGTCGGGGCTTTTTTGCGTCTGCTCGTTCACTGGAAACCACGACTTTCGGGAAATTGTGGAAAACAAAATCGCCAACCTGCCAAAGCGCGACATAAAGCCGCTGCAAATGGCTGTTTTTCCACAGTTTTGACTTGTCCCCGTTTGCTGTGGAGCTGGCTGTGAATAACGTGGGTGTAGCTGGCTGGAAGCCTTTGAATACGTGGCTTTCAGCGCTGTGGTTGTTTTTTGAACAGTGTGTTTTTGCTGAGGGGAAGGCCTGTTTGTCAACCTTTTTATGGGGGCGCAAAACAGCGCTGATGGCTGTGGTCAATCCTGTGGATAAGTCTGTGACTAAACTCTGGAAAGACTCGGCTAAGGGCCGTAATTGCTGGCCTCGCGCAATCATGGCCATGACCGGTCGGTCGTGCAAAATGCCCTGCCCGGCACAACTGGTTGTTCAGGGTCAAGCAAAAAACTTTCTGAATCGCTCGCAAAGCCTTGTGTGGCGCGGCTTTGCGCTTTTCCACTTGCCCCCGGAAACTGTGGAAGGGCTTGTGGATAACGTGCGTGCACATGGCTACAGGCCGCGGCGCATATGGCGTAGCGGCCGCTGATCAATTAATGAGCAGGATTCGGTGGTTGCCGGTTAAAGCGGGGCCGGGCATGCTGCCCGCTGATTTTCTATTCCAATGGCTGCCCCGGCGGCCGAAGCAAGGAGAACACGATGTCCAACACCCTGTTTATCACCGGCGCGACCTCCGGTTTTGGTGAAGCCTGTGCCCGTCGTTTTGCCGAGGCCGGCTGGAAACTGGTGCTGACCGGTCGTCGTGAAGAACGCCTCAATGCGCTGTGCGCCGAGCTGTCGAAGCAGACCGAAGTGCATGGCCTGGTGCTGGACGTGCGTGATCGCAAGGCGATGGAGGAGGCGATTGCCAAACTGCCGCCATCGTTCGCCAAGCTGCGCGGCCTGATCAACAACGCCGGGCTGGCGCTGGGCGTGGACCCTGCACCGAAGTGCGACCTCGACGATTGGGACACCATGGTCGACACCAACGTCAAAGGCCTGATGTACAGCACCCGTCTGCTGCTGCCACGCCTGATCGCCCACGGTCGCGGCGCCGGCATCGTCAACCTCGGCTCCATCGCCGGTAACTACCCGTACCCGGGCAGCCATGTCTATGGCGCTACCAAGGCGTTCGTCAAACAGTTCTCGCTGAACCTGCGCTGCGACCTGCAGGGCACCGGCGTGCGGGTCAGCAACATCGAGCCGGGCCTGTGCGAGAGCGAGTTCTCGCTGGTGCGTTTCGCCGGCGATCAGGCGCGTTACGACGCGACCTACGCCGGTGCCGATCCGATCCAGCCGCAGGACATCGCCGAGACGATCTTCTGGGTACTGAATGCGCCGGCGCACATCAACATCAACAGCCTTGAGCTGATGCCGGTGAGCCAGACCTGGGCCGGTTTTGCCATCGAGCGTAACAAGGCTTGATACGGTTTTGCCCTCTTTGCCAGTCTGCTGGCGAAGAGGGCAAATCGGCCAAATTCTGGCAGTAAGGTAGACTCACTCCTCAACGACCCCACCGCACCCTGCGGTTTTCATGGTTTTCGAGGAGTCAAAGTGAGTAACCGAGGTGAGCAGTCGCTGCTCAAACAATCGACCATCCTGATGTTGGCCGTGTCGATCGCCGGGATCGCCACCGGTTTTGTTTCGGGTTCCCAATCCATCCTGTTCGATGGCTTTTTTTCGCTGATCGCAACCTTCATCAAAGTCCTGATGCTGATCACCGCGAAGCTGATCGCCAAGCAAAGCAACCAGCGTTTCCAGTTCGGCTTCTGGCATCTGGAACCGATGGTGCTGCTGATTGAGGGCAGTTTCCTGCTGCTGATCGCCATCTACGCGTTTCTCAACGGTGTGTTCGGCATCATCAATGGCGGTCGTGAGATCGAGCTGGGGCTGGTGATCATCTACGCGGCGGTATTCACCGTTGTCGAGTTCGCCTACTTCTTCTATGTGCGCCACCGCAATCGCAAGCTCAAGTCGAGCCTGATCCAGTTCGACAATATCAGCTGGCTTGTAGACGCGATGCTGTCGGTGGGCCTGTTGATCAGTTTCCTCGCGGCGCTGCTGCTCAAGTCCCAGGGTTATGGCGAGGGGGCGAAGTTCGTCGACCCGCTGATTCTCATCGTGCTGGCCCTGACCATGCTGCCGCCGGCCTTCAAGATCCTCGGCCCGGCGCTGCGGGACGTGCTCGGCATTGCGCCGAACACGCTGGACGATCAGGTGCGCCAGGTGATGGACGCGGCCAAGATTGAGCATGGTTTCGACGATTACGTGTCCTACGTGCAGAAACACGGGCGGGCGCGGTTCATCGAAATTCATGTGGTGTTGCCGGCGGATTACCGGCTGCAGAGCGTCGGCCAGCTGGATGAGATGCGCGAGGAGATTTCCGCGAAGCTGGGCAAGCCGGACGCGGCACGGTGGCTGACCATCAGCTTCACTGGGGACCGGAAGTGGATTGCCTGATGTTTGCGGCGAGGGAGCCTGCTCCCTCGCCACAGCTGTCAGCTCAGATAGTCGGCGATGCCGCGATAGCAGGTCGCCAGGTGATACGGCGTGGTCGACGGCATGTCCTTGCGGCTGACCTCGCCCTGATCGTCACGGCATTCGTGCCAGCCGCCGGCATGCAGGAAGCGCTGTTGCAGCGCCTGCAACTGGCGCAGCACCGCGCTTTCACTGCCCGGACGCAAGGTCAGGGCGCGCAGGTATTCGGCCTGGGCCCAGATGCGCTGGGTCGAATCCTTTCCGTGTCCTTGCGGATCGAGCATGGCCAGCACCGCACCGGTGTCGGCTTCTACGCCCTGTTGTTCGGTGAAGGCAAACGCGCGATCCAGTGCCGCGTGCAGTTTCGATCCGCGCAACAGCGGTGAAGACTCCAGCAGGAAATACCATTCGAACTGATGCCCCGGTTCAAACCAGTTATCCACAGCCCCCAGCGGCTTTTCCATCAACACGCCCTGTTGCGGTTCGATGAAGCGCTTGTGCATGGCTGTGCATAACTCGCTCAGCGCCTGCCGGGTCTGGGGATCTTCGCGCACGGCCAGCGTGGCCAGGAAGGCTTCAGCCAGGTGCATCAGCGGGTTTTGCAGCGGGCCCGTTTGCAGCGTGATCCAGTCGCGGTCGAGGCAGGCTTCGTAGAGGCCGTCGCCCGTTGCGAATCGTCGGCCGATCACTTCCAGTGCGGCGTTGAGGGTCGATTCGACCAAGGGCTCGCGGGACTTTTCCCAGTAGTGAGCGCAGGCGAACAGGATGAAGGCGTGGGTGTAGAGATCCTTGCGCTGATCCAGCGGTTTGCCCTGCGGATCGATGCTGTAGAACCAGCCGCCGTGCTCGGCATCGTGGAAGTGCCGTTGCAGGGAACGGAACAGCGCGGCCGCCCTTGCTTCGGCGTTATCCACAACCCCGATCAGGCTGGAAAACAGGTACAGCTGCCGTGCGCAGGCCATGGCTCGGTAACGCTGCGGTGGCAGCGGTTGATGTGCGGCGTCCAGCGCCTCATAAGGCAACGCCATGTCGGCGTTCCAGCCCGGCCCTTGCCAGAGGGGCACGATCACGTCGAGAAAGTGCTGTTGCACTTCACCGAACAGGGCGGTCAGTTCAGGCAGGGAGGTGGAGCGGGAGGCGTGGGGCATGGGCGGACGTCGTCACGGCAGGGGCGATTGCGCGACATGGTAGCAGAGAGTGGCGATCGATCGTTCCCGCGCCATACGCGGGAACGATCAGAGGTGCAGTTCAACCGGCCAGCAACCACGCGCCGGTCACCGCCGAAGCCGCTCCGGCCAGTCGTACCAGCGACGCAGCCGCCTGAGGCAGAAAACGAACCACCGCATAACCCGCCGCATGCAGCGCAGCCGTTGCAACCACGAAACCTGCGGCATACGCCCAAGGGCTCGACATTTCCGGCAACTCGAGGCCGTGGGCCACGCCGTGGAACAGCGCAAACAGCGCCGTCGCCGCCACTGCCATTACCAGCGGCGGACGCACCGCCAGCGCCACCGCCAGACCCAGCGCCAGCACCGAGGCGGCAATCCCGCTTTCCAGCGCCGGCAGCTCCAGCCCTTCAAAACCGAGCAAACCGCCGATCAGCATGGTGCCGACAAAGGTGCACGGCAGCGCCCAGCGCGCGGCGCCTTGCTGCTGCGCAGCCCACAGACCGACGGCCACCATCGCCAGCAAATGGTCGAGACCGCCGATCGGGTGGCTGATGCCGGCCACCAGGCCAGAGTCGCCGTGGCCAGGGTGAGCGAAGGCCAGGGCCGGGGTCAGCAGCAGCGCGACGGCGCCGAGAATGCGTTTGAGTGTCATGGATAAGCTTCCTTGTTGAGCAGTGAATCAGGCTGCGGTCAGCAGGCCCTGGCGTTCGATGAAGGCGATGATTTCTTCCAGGCCCTGACCGGTTTTCTGGTTGCTGAACACGAACGGCTTGCCGTTGCGCATGCGTTGGGTGTCGCTGTTCATCATCTCCAGCGAGGCGCCGACCAGCGGCGCAAGGTCGATCTTGTTGATCACCAGCAGGTCGGATTTGCAAATGCCGGGCCCGCCCTTGCGCGGCAGCTTGTCGCCGGCCGACACGTCGATCACGTAGATGGTCAGGTCAGACAGTTCCGGGCTAAAGGTCGCGGACAGGTTGTCACCACCGGACTCCACCAGAATCAGGTCCAGCCCCGGAAAACGCCGGTTCAGTTGATCCACCGCTTCGAGGTTGATCGAAGCGTCTTCGCGGATCGCGGTGTGCGGGCAGCCGCCGGTTTCCACGCCGATGATGCGTTCCGGTGCCAGCGCTTCGTTGCGCACGAGAAAGTCGGCGTCTTCGCGGGTGTAGATGTCGTTGGTGACTACGGCCAGGTTGTAGCGTTCGCGCAGCGCCAGGCACAGGGCCAGGGTCAACGCGGTTTTCCCGGAACCGACTGGGCCGCCGATGCCGACGCGCAGGGGTTGTGTGTTCATGTGATTCTCCAGATAAAAGGCCCTAGGAACGGAACAGGCGGCTGTACTGGCGCTCATGGGCCATGCACGCCAGGGACAGACCGAACGCGGCGCTGCCGAGGTGTTCGGGATTGATTCGGGTGGCGTCCTGCTGGGCCTGTTGCAGCAGCGGCAGCAGTTCGCTGGTCAGGCGCTGGGCGGCTTGCTGGCCCAGCGGCAGGGTTTTCATCAGCACCGCGAGCTGGTTTTCCAGCCAGCTCCACAGCCACGCGGCGAGGGCGTCCTGCGGGCTGATCTGCCAGGCGCGCGCGGCCAGTGCCCAGCACAGGGCCAGGTGCGGTTCGGCGCAGTGTTCGAGAAAGCCCCGCGCGGCCTGATCGAGCTCGGGCAAACCGTTGAGCAATTGCTGCAACGAGTAGCCCATCTGCCGGCTCTCCAGATGCAGTTCGCGGGTTTCGCGGCTGGCGCGATGGCTTTCGCAGAGCTTGCGCAATTCATCCCAGTTTTCATCCGCTGCGGCCTGGCAATGGGCAAGCAACATGGGCGCCTCGAACCGCGCGAGGTTGAGCAGCAATTGATCGCTGATCCAGCGGCGGGCGCTGTCCGGGCTGTCGACGCGGCCGTTATCCACCGCCATTTCCAGGCCCTGGGAATAGCTGTAGCCGCCAATCGGCAATTGCGGACTGGCCAGGCGCAGCAGCGCCCAGGCCGGGTTCACAAACGGACGCCGAACTGATGGAGTTTCGGCGCGTAGTTGAAGTCTTCGTCACCGTGCCGCGAATGATGATGGCCGCCCCCGTAGGCGCCGTGTTCCGGCTGGAACGGCGCTTCGATCGATTCCACGGCGGCGCCGAGCTGTTCGAGCATCGCCTTGAGCACGTAATCGTCGAGCAGTCGCAACCAGCCGTCACCGACTTGTAGCGCGACGTGGCGATTGCCCAAGTGATAGGCCGAGCGGGTCAGTTCAAAGGCGTTGGCGCAGGTGACGTGCAGCAATTGTTCGGGGCGGGCGCAGACTCGGACGATCCGGCCATCTTCGGCTTGCAGGCATTCGCCGTCATATAGCGGCGGTTGACCGCGCTCCAGAAACAGTCCGACGTCCTCGCCTTCGGCACTGAAACAGCGCAAGCGGCTTTTGCTCCTGGCTTCAAAGGTCAGGTGCAACTCGGCGGCCCAGACGGGGTGGGGCTCGATTCTGCGATGAATCACCAGCATCGGAAAGCTTCCAGCAATGGACAATGCTCAGGCTAGAGCAAGGGGCTTGCCAATCGGACGAAGCGTAGGAAAACCCTGTCGGAGCCTAGTGGATGTTTCAAGATGTTGCAGGATTGTGGGGTGTTTTGGTGCATGAAGTTTTTTTCATGCACCAATTTGCAGCGCAAAAAAATCGCAGCTCCAGGCTGCGATTTTTTGCTTTCTCACTCGGTACTGCCGAGCCCTTGCCAGTGCTTCAACCCGATAAAGATGAAGCGCAACTGCTGGGTGATCTTCGCCTGGGGCGTCAGATGCTCGGGCAGGGCTTCGGCGGGCGGGTCGATGATGTCCGGCAGGGTGGCGAACACCGATTTGACAATCAGGTCGGCCATTACGCTCAGGCCTTCGCGATTGAGGTGCTGGAGCTTGGGCATCAAGGCCAGATCCGCCGCCAAGTCGGAGCTGATGTCCTCCCGCAAACGGCCAATGGCCTGACGCACCGGCAATGATCCGCCGTACTGCTCGCGGGCCAGAAACAGGAATTGCGAACGGTTGGCGCTGACCACGTCGAGGAAAATCCGCACCGACGCATCGATGATGCCGCCCATGACGAATTCGTTGTGGCGTACCAGGCGGATGGTTTCGCGGAATGTCTGGCCGACTTCGCTGACCAGTACCAGGCCGAGTTCGTCCATGTCGGCGAAATGCCGGTAGAAACCGGTGGGCACGATGCCGGCGGTTTTCGTCACTTCACGCAGGCTCAGGCTGCCGAATCCTCGGCCGCTTTCCATCAAGTGGCGGGCAGCGTCCATCAGGGCGTTGCGGGTCTGTTGTTTCTGTTCGGCGCGGGGCAGCATCGCAAGGGTGTGTTCTTAGGCAAGACAAGCGCCGCACTCTAGCAAATCGGCTTTGTCGGCGTCGAACGGCAGCGGGGAGATGGAGCAGGGAAATCGCGACTTCTTTATACAGGCTGCTGAAAAGTCAAAAGCCCAATCCGGGGATTGGGCTTTTTTTCCAGGCCGCCATGGGCTTAGCTCAAAGCGCTGTTGCGTTCGATCACACGGTCACCACCGCCTTCGGCCAGAGTTTGACCTTGTGGGGTGCGATCACCACCGCCTTCGGCCAGAGTCTGACCTTGTGGGGTACGGTCGCCACCGTCAGATGCCAGGGTTTGACCTTGTGGAGTGCGATCCGAACCGTCTTGAACCAGACCTTTTTCTTCCAGACGATCGCGGCCGCCTTCGGCTACGGTTTGACCTTGTGGGGTTTTGTCATAGCCATCTTGAACCAGACCTTTTTCTTCCAGACGGTTACGACCGTTTTCAGCCAGGGTCTGGCCTTGTGGAGTGCGGTCCGAGCCATCAGCGGCAACAGTCTGGCTGAACACCGAGTGGCTGGTTTTGACTTGCGGAGTCGCTTGATCGGCAGCTGGCAGGGCGAAAGCGGTGCTGGCCAGCATCGAGAGGGTAAGACTGAACAGAAGTTGGCGTTTCATGATGGGTTGCTCCTTGGGAGGGCGATAAAGTGGGTACGAGGGCAATGCTACTCTCGATAAGTCGATATAAAAGTTCATAAACACAATGGTAATAATCAACAGAATTGATTGTTCGCTTGAGAGGCTCTAGCTCGGGCGTTTCAGGCGGGCGGTTTTGCACTGCGGTGGGTATTTTCCACCCACTCGCGCCCCGCAAAAGTGCGGGTCCGGTAACGCCAATTCGACCGATCGGTCAGAATGGCGACCGTTTTTTCCCCTCGATGGGGCTTTGGATTAAACCTGCGGGCTGTTTGTCAGTCACAGATTTCATGAGGGCCATCACGGCCCGTAGTTTCAGCTGCGTCGTGCCAATGGATGCAGTCGTCTTCAGGAGCTTTGTGCATGACGCGCACCCGTAAAATCTTCGCCTGGACCTTCGCCACCCTTGTGCTGCTTCTGGCGGTGCTGGTGTTGGTCATCGTGTTTTTCGACTGGAACCGGATCAAGCCGCCGCTCAATGCCAAAGTCTCGGAAGAATTGCACCGACCGTTCGCCATCAACGGCAACCTGTCGGTGGTCTGGCGGCGTGAGCTCGACGAGGGCGGCTGGCGCGCGTGGGTGCCGTGGCCGCACGTGGTGGCCGAAGACCTGACGCTGGGCAACCCGGACTGGTCGAAGCAGCCGCAGATGGTCACCCTGAAAAGGGTCGAGCTGCGCATCTCGCCGCTGGCCTTGCTGGCGCAACGGGTGACGATCCCGCGCATAGACCTGACCGAACCCAACGCGCAATTGCAGCGCCTGGCCGACGGCCGCGCCAACTGGACCTTCAAGTTCGATCCCAAGGACCCGAATACCGAGCCCTCGAACTGGGTGGTCGACATCGGCGCCATCGGCTTCGACAAGGGCCACGTCACCCTGGATGACCAGACCCTCAAGACCAACCTCGACCTGCTGATCGATCCGCTGGGCAAGCCGATTCCGTTCAGCGACATCGTCGCTGACAAAGCCGCGAAAACCGCACAGGACAAAGGTAGCGCACCGCAGGATTACGCCTTCGGCCTGAAAGTCAGCGGCCAGTATCACGGCCAGAAACTCGCCGGCCAGGGCAAGATCGGTGGCTTGCTGGCTCTGCAGGACGCGAGCAAACCGTTCCCGTTGCAGGCCCAGGCGAAGATCGGCGATACCAGCGTCGAACTCGCCGGCACCCTGACCGATCCGCTGAATCTCGGCGCCCTCGATCTGCGCCTGAAACTGGCCGGCGCCAGCCTCGGCAACCTGTATCCGCTGACCGGCGTAACCCTGCCGGACACCCCGCCTTATGCCACCGACGGCCATTTGATCGCCAAGCTGCATGAGCCGGGCGGGGCGCAGTTCCGCTATGAACAGTTCAACGGCAAGATCGGCAGCAGCGACATCCATGGCGATCTGGCCTACGTCGCCAGTCAGCCACGGCCCAAGCTGAGTGGCGCGCTGCTGTCCAATCAATTGTTGTTTGCCGACCTCGCGCCGCTGATCGGTGCCGATTCCAATGCCAAGCAGAAGGCCCGTGGCGGCGAGAGCAAGCAGCCGGCGGACAAGGTGTTGCCGGTGGAAGAGTTCAAGACCGAGCGCTGGCGCGACATGGACGCCGACGTCGAATTCACCGGCAAACGCATCGTCCACAGCGAAGAACTGCCGTTCACCGACCTCTATACCCACCTCAAACTCAACGACGGCGAGCTGAGTCTGGAGCCGCTGCGCTTCGGCGTGGCCGGTGGCAACCTCGATGCGCAGATTCGCCTCAACGGTCGCACCGAACCGCTGGAGGGCCGGGCCAGACTGACCGCGCGCAAGTTCAAGCTCAAACAGCTGTTCCCGACCTTCGAACCGATGAAGACCAGTTTCGGCGAGCTCAACGGTGATGCCGATATCGCCGGTCGCGGCAACTCGGTGGCCAAACTGTTGGGCGGTGCCAACGGCAACCTGAAGATGCTGATCAACGACGGTGCGATCAGTCGCGAGTTGATGGAGCTGGCCGGGCTCAACGTCGGCAACTACGTGGTCGGCAAGATCTTTGGCGACAAGGAAGTGAAGATCAATTGCGCGGCGGCGGACTTCCATATCAAGACCGGTCTGGCGACGACAAGACTGTTTGTGTTCGATACCGAGAACGCAATTATCTACATCGACGGCACAGCGAACATGGCCACCGAGCAACTGGATCTGACGGTGACGCCGGAATCCAAGGGCTGGCGCCTGATTTCCCTGCGCTCGCCGTTGTATGTACGGGGCAAGTTCATCAAGCCGGATGCCGGGGTGAAAGCGGTGCCGCTGATGTTGCGCGGGGCGGGGATGGTGGCCTTGGGCGTGATCGCTGCGCCGGCGGCAGGGTTGCTGGCGCTGGTGGCGCCGAGTGGTGGCGAGCCTAACCAGTGCGCGCCGCTGCTGGAGCAGATGAAGGCGGGCAAGGCGCCGGTGACTGTCAAGCCTACCAAGTAATTGCAGCAACCCGATCGTTCCCACGTCGAACCGTCTGCGTGGGAACGTCGCCATGGACGCTCTGCGTCCGCTCTTGGGACGCTGAGCGTCCCGGGATGCATTCCCACGCGGAGCGTGGGAACGATCGGTCAGCGGGGGGAGCGGGGATTAGAGGTCCTTCAGAATATCCGCCATGTCATCCGCATGCTCTTCCTCCTGAGCCAGGATGTCTTCGAAGATCCGGCGCGTGGTCGGATCCTTTTCACCGATGTACTGGATGATCTCGCGGTAGCTGTCGATGGCGATCCGCTCGGCCACCAGGTCTTCGTAAACCATTTCCTTCAAGGTGTTGCCGGCCACGTATTGCGCGTGGGACATCTTCGACAGCAGGTCAGGGTTGAACTCGGGCTCGCCGCCCAGTTGCACGATGCGCTCGGCGAGACGGTCGGCGTGTTCGGCTTCCTGAGTGGCGTGCTCGAGGAACTCGTCGGCGGCGACGTTGGCTTTCAGGCCGTTGGCCATGAAGTAGTGGCGCTTGTAGCGCAAGACGCAGACCAGTTCGGTGGCCAGCGATTCGTTGAGCAGGCGCAGCACTTCTTCACGGTTGGCGCTGTAGCTTTCGGTCACTGCGCCGTTTTCCACGTGCTGGCGTGCGCGCTCGCGCAGGGTTTGAACATCAGACAATTGCAGATCACTCATTTCAGTCTCCTGGAGGCTAATCCGATTGGCGTCACGTTCTGCTGACGTGATCGTTACCTGGTTGTGAGTGATGAACGCGGCAAAAAGTTTTGTCGGATTCAGCGCGGGGCATGCCCGGAGAGCTGCGCCTCTTCGCGCAGCCAGGCAAAAAACGCCTTTACCGGCGGATGCCGCTCGCGGCCCGGTACACAAAGCGCGCTGTAACCGGCGCCGTCGACCTGCACTTCGTCCTTGTACGGCACCAGCAGACCGCTGGCGACGCTCTCCGACACCAGAATATTGCTCGCCAGCACCAGCCCCTGTCCGGCAATGGCTGCTTGCAGCGCGTAGTGCTCTTCGTCGTATTCGCGGACGGCCGGTTGCTGATTGAGCCAGTTCTCGCCTGACTGCGCGCACCAGGCTTCCCAGCCGTGGGCGTAGAGCTTTGAGTTGTGCCAGCGCACGCTGATCAGCGCCGGGGTACGGCGGGCGGCCAGCGCCACCTGCTCCGGCGAGCCATACACGCCGAACGACTCATCGAACAGGCACAACCCGTAGAGGTTCGGGTAATCGTCGAGGCTGTAGCGCAGCACCAGATCGACGCTGGCGTCCTGATGCAGGTCGATGACTTCGCAATGGGTGTCCAGCCGCACATTGATGTTCGGATGCTTCGCATAAAACCGCCCCAGTCGCGGCACCAGCCACAGCGCGGCGAACGCGGCGGTGGTCGACAGCGTCAGGCTGCTGCCGCTGCGTTGCGGGCGCAGGGTGTCGACGCTTTGCGCCACCTCCAGAAATGCGCCGTGCAGGCTGCGGAACAGCCGCTCGCCACCCTCGGTCAGGCGCACCTGACGCGGTAGGCGTTCGAACAGCGCCACGCCGAGCCAGTCCTCCAGCGAACGGATCTGATGGGAAATCGCCGTGGGCGTCACCGCCAGTTCTTCGGCGGCCGCCTTGAAACTCAACAGGCGTGAGGCGGATTCGAACGCACGCAGGGCGGTCAGGGGCAAGGCAGCGAACATGAAAGCTCCAGGGATGAAATAAATTCATCCTGACTGATTTTTGCTCATTTGAGGTGATGAAGTGATGCCCGCAATCTGGCGCCACACAGTCACTCAAGTCTAGTCCCAAGGAGATTCAGATGAGCAAGATTCTCGTGATCCATGCCAGTCCTCGCGGTGAGCGTTCCCATTCGCGGCGTCTGGCGGAAAGTTTTCTCAGCGCCTGGCAAGTCCGTCATCCACAGGCTCAGGTCACTCGCCGTGAAGTCGGCCGGGCATTGATTCCGGCGGTGAACGAGGCGTTTGTCGCGGCGGCGTTTTACCCGGAGCCCGAGGCAAGGCCGCTGACGATGCAGGCCGATCTGGCGCTCAGCGATCAACTGGTGGGCGAGTTGTTCGATCACGACCTGCTGCTGATTTCCACGCCGATGTACAACTTCAACGTGCCCAGCGGCCTCAAGGCCTGGGTCGATCAGATCGTGCGGTTGGGTCTGACGTTCGACCATACGCTGGACAACGGCATCGCCCAATACACGCCGCTGCTGCACGGCAAAAAGGCGCTGATCGTCACCAGTCGCGGCGGTTTCGGTTTCGGCCCAGGCGGTGAGCTGGAGGCGCTTAACCACGCCGACCCTTGGTTGCGCACCGCGCTTGGCTTCATCGGCATCAACGATGTCACGGTGGTCGCCGCCGAGGGCGAGGAATCCGCCGAGCGCACCTTCGCGGTGTCGGTGGCCGAGGCCGAGCAGCGCTTGCTCGACCTCGCCCGGGAGCTCTAGGTGGCCTGGCTGTTTCTGCTGATCGCAGCGGGGTTCGAGGTCACCTTCGCCATGGGCATGAAGTACGCCGAGGGTTTCACCCGGCTCTGGCCGTCGCTGATCACCGTGGTCGCGGCGGTGGGCGGGGTGTACTTCCTGACCTTGGCGATGCGCGAGTTGCCGGTGAGCATCGCCTATCCGATCTGGACCGCCATCGGCTCGCTTGGCACGGTGTTTCTCGGTTTCGCCCTGCTGGGCGAGAGCCTGACGCTGGTGAAGTTGCTGTCCGTGGGGCTGATTGTGGCGGGGGTGGTGGGGCTGAAGTAGGCTGGTCGTGGAGTTGTCATCATCGAGGCGGATGCTTGGCGGGCGTTTTGCACGTCCTGCATCCACTCACCGACCACAAGGATGTTTGCCCATGTCGCAAGATTCGGCCACACGTTATCCACTGGTGCTGGTGCCGGGAATGCTCGGTTTCATCCGTCTGGTGCTGTACCCGTACTGGTACGGAATCATCAAGGCGTTGCGCCGGGGTGGTGCGACGGTGATTGCAGTGCAGGTGTCGCCACTCAATTCCACCGAAGTGCGCGGCGAGCAGTTGCTGACGCGCATCGATGAAATCCTTCGTGAGACCGGCGCGGCCAAGGTCAATCTGTTCGGCCATAGCCAGGGTTCGCTGACGGCACGTTACGCGGCGGCCAAGCGACCGGATCTGGTGGCGTCGGTGACGTCGGTTGCCGGGCCCAATCACGGTTCGGAACTGGCCGACTATCTGGCGAAACACTATCCGGCGGACAGCGCCAAGGGCCGAATCCTCGAGGCGCTGTTGCGTTTTGTCGGCTGGCTGATGGCGCTGCTGGAGACCGGCTACCACGGGCCGAAACTGCCGGTGGATATCCACGCCTCGCACCATTCCCTGACCACCGAAGGCGTGGCGCTGTTCAACCAGCGTTATCCACAGGGCCTGCCGCAAACCTGGGGTGGGCACGGGCCGGAAGAGGTCAACGGCGTGCGGTATTACTCGTGGTCCGGCACCTTGCAGCCGGGCAAGACCGATCGCGGTGGCAACCTGTTCGATGGCACCAACCGCAGCTGTCGGTTGTTCGCCAAAACCTTCGTGCGCGAGCCGGGGCAGTGCGATGGCATGGTCGGACGCTACAGCTCGCACCTGGGCACGGTCATCGGCGATGACTACCCGATGGATCACTTCGACATCGTCAACCAGTCGCTGGGTCTGGTTGGCAAAGGCGCGGATCCGGTGCGGCTGTTCGTCGAGCATGCGGCGCGGTTGAAAGCCGCCGGGGTCTAGGCGGCGCTCGGGGTGCGGGAGCGACCGAGGGCGGTGGTCCAGCGCTCGGAAAGAATCACCCCGCCCAGCGTCAGCAAGCCACCGACCAGGTGATACATCGCCAGTTGTTCCTTCAGCACCACTGCGGCAATCAGCGCGGTGATCAGCGGCAGCAGGTTGAAGAACAGCGTGGTCCGGCTCGGGCCCAGACGCTGCACGGCCTGCATCCACGCCAGCGGCGCAAGCATCGAGGCCAGCAGGCACGCGTACAGCACCAGCGGAATGTTCTGCAGGGTCAGGCCGGTTTTCGGTGAAGTTGCGTACAGCGGAAACAACACCACCACCGCCACCAGCACCTGCAAGTACAGCAACACCAATGGCGGCAGGCGCAGCTGCCATTTTTTCAGCAGGGTGCTGTAGATCGCGTAGGCGAGGGTGGCAATCAACATCATCGCGTCACCCAGGTTCACCCCGTGTTGCAGCAGTGCGCCGAGGCTGCCGGAGGACACCACCACCAATACACCCGCGAATGAAAGTACGGCTCCGACCAGTGCGCCGGCGGTCAGGCGCTGGCCGAGGCTGATGATCGCCATGGCCAGCGACATCAGCGGCATCAACGACAGGATGATGCCCATGTTGGTGGCGCTGGTCATGGTTGCGGCGAAGTAGGCCAGGCTCTGATAGACCGCCATGCCGAGCACGCCGAGGATGAAAATCTTGCCCAGATTCGGGCGGATCTGCGGCCAGTGCGCGATCACCTTTTTGAGCATGAACGGCGTGAACAGCAGGCCGGCGAGCAGCCAGCGGTAGAAGCCGATCTCGGCGGGAAAGATCGCACCGACCGCAAGCTTGTTGATCACGGTGTTGCCGGCCCAGATGAAAATCGCCAGCAGGGGAAACGCGTATTGCATGGGAGGAGAAACCAGTACGTTGATGAACGGTGATTATCCCCTGTCTGGATGCAGGCCTATACTGCGAACCGGACAACCCGCCCCTGATTCCGGACAGCATGAACAGTAAACACATCGATCTGCTGGATTTCAGCGAACTGCCGTCGGCGGTGTATTTCCGCTATGCCGACTTCAACGCCCACGAATACGCCGCGCCGCACCGCCATCCGTGGGGCACGCTGGAGTACGCGGCCCACGGCGTGCTGCACATGGATGTCGACGGCAGCCGCTTCATGTCGCCGCCGCAATACGCGGTGTGGGTGCCGCCGCAGGTCGAGCACAGTTTCTACAGTCATCAGCCGGTCAACTATCGGGCTGTGTGTCTGGCGCCGGATGTCTGTTCCGATTTGCCGACGCAGGCCTGCACTCTGGCGATCAGCGACATTCTCAAGGCGATCCTCAAGGACTTTGCCGCCCGTGATGTGAAGATCCCGGCGTTCGAAGCCGACCAGCGCCTGGCCCAGGTGCTGGTGGATCAATTGCGCCAGGCGCCGGTTCACCAATGCTATTTGCCTTACGCCAGCAGCCCCGGTTTGCTGACCATTCTCGAAACCCTGCAGGCCGAGCCCGGCAACAATCAGCCGCTGGCGCACTGGGCGGCGCAGGTGCATGTCAGCGAGCGCACTCTGGCCCGGCAATTCGTGCGGGAATTGGGGATGAGTTTTGGCGAATGGCGCCAGCGGCTGCGCTATCTCGCGGCCATTGAGGCGCTGGAGTCGGCGCGCAGCGTGCAGGAAATCGCTTTTGATCTCGGCTACAGCAGCGGCTCGGCCTTCATCGCCATGTTTGCCCGGCAGGCCGGATGTACCCCCGAACAATACCGGCGCAGCCATCTTGAGGGCAGGAAGGTGTAACAAGCTTTGACTACACTCAGCCGGAGGCCGCCTCCATCGAGGCGGCGCCAAGGAGAAAACTCCATGAAGATGCTGCGTGTCCCTTTGTTGATGATCGGTCTGCTGCTGTGCTCCCAGGGTTTCGCCGCCACGGCGCAACAGAACAAAATGACCACCTGCAACGCCGACGCCACGGCCAAGAGCCTCAAGGGCGACGAGCGCAAAGCCTTCATGAGCACCTGCCTCAAGGCAACCCCGGCAGCAAACGACGCCAAGGCCCTGACCCCGCAGCAACAGAAAATGAAAACCTGCAACGCCGATGCGGCCACCAAGGCGCTGACGGGTGATGCGCGCAAGACCTTCATGAGTGATTGCCTGAAGAAAAAATAAAGCGGGTTTGAGTGGTGACTGGCAGATGTGTCCGGCTTGGGATCCAGGCCCTCACCCTAACCCTCTCCCAGAGGGAGAGGGGACCGATTCGGGGATGGCTGGTTTTTGCGCCGACCTGAACGTGCGGCGCTGAATCCGGAATCGACCAGGTATTTCAGGTTACGGGAGTTCTCTAAATCTACTCGGTCAGTTCCCTCTCCCTCCGGGAGAGGGCTAGGGTGAGGGGGGGGGCTCAAGCCGAGCCCCAAACCTACAAACACCGCATATCCCTAGTGCTCCCCAAGGATCGCTGGCAGACTGCCAATCCTTTTACGCCGTTCGTTTTGAGGCTGTATGCCAACGTTTTCTGAGCGTCATGTAGTGTTCTGGGTCAGTTGCATCATCATTTTCGGCGGTCTGTTGCTGGTGTTGCCATTGCGTCTGCTGCCCAGCCTGCTGGCCGGGTTGCTGGTGTTCGAACTGGTCAACATGCTCACCCCGCAACTGCAACGGCTGATCGAAGGTCGCCGTGCGCGGTGGCTGGCGGTGGCGCTGCTGGGCACGTTGGTAGTGAGTGTGCTGGCGTTGATCTTTGCCGGGGCCATCAGTTTCCTGTTGCACGAGGCGGAAAACCCCGGCGCTTCCCTCGATAAATTCATGGGCGTGGTCGACCGCGCGCGCGGGCAGCTGCCGCCGTTTCTCGACAGCTACCTGCCGGCCAGTGCCGCCGAATTCCGGGTGGCCATCGGTGAATGGGCGAGCAAGCATTTGTCCGACCTGCAACTGGTGGGCAAGGACGCGGCGCACATGTTCGTGACGCTGCTGATCGGCATGGTGCTGGGCGCGATCATCGCCTTGCAGCGGGTGCCGGACGTCACCAAGCGTAAACCGCTGGCGGCTGCACTGTTCGACCGTCTGCACTTGCTGGTTCAGGCGTTTCGCAACATCGTCTTCGCGCAGATCAAGATTTCCCTGCTCAACACCTTCTTCACCGGGATCTTCCTGGCGGTGATCCTGCCGATGTTCGGGATCAAGCTGCCGCTGACCAAGACCCTGATCGTGCTGACCTTCCTGCTCGGTCTGCTGCCGGTGATCGGCAACCTGATGTCGAACACGCTGATCACCATCGTCGGCCTGTCGCTGTCGATCTGGGTGGCGATTGCGGCGCTGGGCTATCTGATCTTTATCCACAAGCTCGAATACTTTCTCAACGCGCGCATCGTCGGCGGGCAGATCAGTGCCAAGTCCTGGGAGTTGCTGCTGGCAATGCTGGTGTTCGAGGCCGCGTTCGGCCTGCCGGGGGTGGTGGCGGGGCCGATCTATTACGCGTATCTGAAGAGTGAGCTGAAGCTGGGCGGGATGGTTTAAAAGCAGCTGCGAGTTTTGAGCTGCAAGCCGCAAGAAAAAGGCAAGAGCGGTGGTCGCTCTTGCCTTTGCTTTTACTTGTAGCTTGAAGCTTGCAACTTGAGGCTGGCGTTAAACGCCGTAGCGTTTCATGGCTTCAATCGCCAGACCGCTACCGATACTGCCAAAGATATTCCCTTCCACATGCCGCGCGTTCGGCAGCATCGCCGAGACGCTGTTGCGCAGAGCCGGAATACCGCTCGAACCGCCAGTGAAGAACACCGTATCAACCTGACCCACCGCCACGTTGGCGTCTGCCAGCAACTGGGTGACGCTGCCGCGCACGCGCTCCAGCTGCGACTCGATCGCCGACTCGAACAACGCCCGGGTCAGTTCCACGCTCAGGCCCGGCTCGATGCGATCCAGCGGCACATGGCGGCTGTCGTTGTGGGTCAGGTGGATCTTGGTTTCTTCCACTTCCATCGCCAGCCAGTGCCCGGCGCGCTGTTCGATCAGCTTGAACAGACGGTCGATGCCGCCGGTGTCCTCGATGTCGTAACGCATGCTGCCCAGGGCCAGGGTCGATTTCTGCGAGTACACCGAGTTGATGGTATGCCAGGTCGCCAGGTTCATGTGGTGACTGGTCGGCATGAACGCGCCGCTTTTCATGCGGCTGCCGTAGCCGAACAGCGGCATCAGGCCTTGCAGGCTCAATTGTTTGTCGAAGTCGGTCCCGCCGATGTGCACGCCGCCGGTGGCGAGGATGTCGTCGTGACGGTTATCCACACCACGACGCTCGGGCGACAGGCGCACCAGCGAGAAGTCTGACGTACCGCCGCCGATGTCGACGATCAGCACCAGTTCTTCCTTTTCGATGGTCGACTCGTAGTCGAAGGCTGCGGCAATCGGCTCGTACTGGAACGACACGTCCTTGAAACCGAGTTTGCGCGCCACTTCCACCAGGGTGTCTTCGGCTTCCTGGTCGGCCAGCGGATCGTCGTCGACGAAGAACACCGGGCGGCCCAGTACAACCTGCTCGAACTCCCGACCGGCGGCAGTTTCCGCGCGGCTCTTGAGCTGGCCGATGAACAGCCCGAGCAAGTCCTTGAACGGCATCGCGGTGCCGAGAACGCTGGTGTCGTGCTTGATCAGCTTGGAACCGAGCAGACTTTTGAGCGAGCGCATCAGCCGGCCTTCGTAGCCTTCCAGGTACTCGTGCAGCGCCAGACGGCCGTAAACCGGACGGCGCTCTTCGATATTGAAAAAGACCACCGACGGCAGGGTGATCTTGTCGTCTTCCAGCGCGATCATCGTTTCCATGCCGGGGCGCAGCCAGCCGACGGTGGAGTTGGACGTGCCGAAGTCGATGCCGCAGGCACGGGCTGGAGAGGCGTCTTTCATGGTCTTTCGGTTCCGGTCAAAAAAACGGCCGCGCAGTGTATGTCAGTGCGCGACAGATTCGAAGGCCGGTCATCTGCTATTTCACGACTAAGCTTGCTTGAAACTCGGCGCTTTGCCCCAAACTTGCTGGCATGGGCCGGCAGAAATACCGGCGGTCGCAAGAACCGCCGTCCACTGCCGATAAACTTCTGCTGCGCCACCCGGTCACAAACTTGAGATCGGTCAACCCGGCACGCGCGAATAGGCGCATGCTGGGATCGGCGCGAAATCGATAACGGATGGTGATTCCTTCGATGGACTTCAAAGACTATTACAAGATACTCGGCGTGGAGCCGACGGCTGACGACAAGGCAATCAAGGCGGCCTATCGCAAGCTGGCGCGCAAATACCACCCCGATGTCAGCAAGGAAAAGGACGCCGAGGCCAAGTTCAAGGACGCCTCGGAAGCCTATGAAGCGCTGAAAAGCGCCGACAAACGCGCCGAATACGACGACCTGCGCCGTTACGGCCAGCACGGTCAGCCGTTCCAGGGCCCACCGGGCTGGCAGAGCCGTGGCGGCTTTGGCGGCGGTGGTGGCGACACAGGTGACTTCTCGGACTTCTTCAGTTCGATCTTCGGCAATCGCGGCCCCGGTTTCGGTGGTGGCGCTGGCCGGCAATCCCGCAGCGCCGGACGGCGAGGGCAAGACGTGGAACTGGAACTGCCGATCTTTCTGGAAGAGACGCTTTCGAACGAATCGAAAAAGATCAGCTTTCAGGTGCCGCAATACAACGGTTCGGGCCAGCACGTCAGCAACACCAGCAAGAGCCTGAACGTGAAGATCCCGGCCGGCGTGGCCGACGGCGAGCGCATCCGCCTCAAGGGTCAGGGCGCACCGGGCATTGGTGGCGGCGCCAATGGCGATCTGTATCTGACCATCCGTTTCGCGCCGCACCCGAAATTCGACGTCGAAGGCGAAAACCTGATCATCACCTTGCCGCTGGCGCCGTGGGAGCTGGCGCTGGGCGCCGAAGTGGCCGTGCCGACCCTGACCGGCAAGATCAACCTCAAGGTCCCGGCCGGCAGCCAGAATGGCCAGCGCATGCGCGCCAAGGGCCACGGCCTGCAGAACAAGGCCGGCGAGCGCGGTTACCTGTTCGTCCAGCTCAAGGCCGTGATGCCGAAAGCCAACGGCGATGACGTCAAGGCGCTGTGGCAGGAACTGGCGAAGAAGGCCGCCTTCAATCCGCGAGAGAACTTCTGATACTGACGACGGAGTAGCCCATCATGAGCAGCCCCCTGATCGTTCAACTGGACATGGCAGAATTCTGTGAGGCGGCCGACCTGTCGGACGTCTACGTGATCGAAATCGTCGAGCACGGCATCCTCGAACCTCAGGGCACGCAGCCCCGGGAATGGCGCTTCACCGACTACGAACTGGCCCTGGCCAAACGCGCCGCCAAGCTGCGGCGCGACCTTGACCTGGAATGGGAAGGCGTCGCCCTGGCGCTGGACCTGCTGGAAGAAGTGCAGGAGTTGCGATCCGAGAACCGCATGCTCCGTCAGCGTCTGGCGCGGCTGGTGGTCGAGTAGCGCTTCAAACCTGTCTGGGCAGCGTCACGCTGAACAGCGTTCCGTCGGCTTCGCTTGAACTGACTTCGATCGTCCCGCCGTGGGCGGTCACCACTTCCTTGATGATGAACAGGCCCAGACCGAGGCTGGTCGACGGCTGGCCGAGTTCTTCGTCGGCACTGCGCACCAATGGATCGAAAATCGTACCGATGGCTTCTGCGGGAATGGGGTTGCCGCAGTTGTGCACGGTCAGAAGCACGTGCCCGGCTTCTCCCTTCAACGTCACGATCACTTCGCGCGGATCAGACCCATGCTGCAAGGCATTGCCGATCAGATTCTGCAGCAGTTGATCGATCCGTCCGGCATCCCAGTTGCCACGGGTGTCACCCTCGGTTTTCAGTGTCGGATCACTTTCCGGATTGCCGGCGCAGGCTTCGGCGATGGCCGCGCGCGCCGCGTCGGCCAGGTCCATCGGTGCCGGTTCGATCGGCAGGCTCTTGCCCAGGCGGCTGCGCACCAGTTCCAGCAGGTCGCTGACCATCGCCGCCATATGCCGCGCACCCTGTCTGATGTTCAGCGCGCAGGTCAGCGCATCGCCTTCCAGCGCCGTTTTGCGCATCAGCAACTCGGTGGACATGCTGACCGCTTGCAACGGTGCGCGCAGGTCATGGCCGAGGATGGCGAGAAAGATATCCCGTGAATGAGCAACCTGTTCGGCGTAGGCGGCCGTCGATTCGGCCAGGGCTTCATCAACGGCTTCGTTGAAACGGATCATGTCCTGAAAGTACGCGATGTCCGGTGATTCCAGACTGTTGACCCAGAGGCGGATCACACAGGCACGCAAATGACGGAACTCGGACGTCATCTGCACCAGGTCGAAGCCCACTGTATGGCGCAACTCACCGTGGCTGGCGCCGGCCTCGTCCAGGCTCGGGGTTTTCTCCGGGCCTTCGCCTTTGGCTTTGGCAATCTGCTCGCTGGCGGTCTGTGCGGTGTCCATGTCGCGGGCGGCGGCCAGCAGAATCTCTCTGGCATGATCGCGCAGCGCCGTTCTGTCCATGGTCTCGGCCGCCGGGGTGATGGTCCTGGCGAACTGTTCCCACTCCTCGACGATGTGATCCGCGTGTTGCCGGATAAATTCGGATAAACGCATGTCCGGGTTCCTGGAAATTCAAGTCGGGGCGTTCGAATATTAGCCCCTTTGGGCGGGAATGAAAGTGCCGCTCGGGCCTGAAATCTCCGCTGACAAGACGCCGTGCCGCGATACCTATGTACCGCCGCCGTTGAGGCTCGCCATGGTCTGCTTTCGCTCCATTTCAAGGAGTGAAACCATGCCCGAAATCCCTGTCTCCCTCTCTTCAACCGATAACGTCACCTCCTCGCCGGGGCCGCTCGCGACGCAAAGTCTGCACGCCGATTTCCTGCACAAGGCCAGCCCGGACTGGTTGGTCAACGCACCGGTTCGGCAGCAGGACGCGCTGAAAAATGCCAATGCCGCCACGCCGGACTGGTACAGGCGCGCATCGCGCGATCAACGCAAAGCCGTGGGCGATGCCGTGACCGCCAGCGTCGCCGCCCAGACCCGCCTGGATAACGCCATGTCAACCTTTCAGGACATCGACAGCTTCGCCGCGCCGTTGTTGACCAGGGCCCTCAAGGACCGCTTCAACGTGACGCTGGACGTCAGCAAGACCTGGCTGGTGCTGAACAAACCGGTGGAGATGGGCATCTTCGCCATCGACATCGATTACTTTGAGGTATTGAAACTGCCTCTGCTACAGGCGGCGCTGCACAACTTCGAAGCCCGCGAATGCAAAAGCGGGGCTTTTCATGAAACATCGGGATTTCGCAGTGAAAGCCTGGAACCCGGCACCCTTGCGCCGTTGAGCACTTCCCTGACGGTCGAGCAGTTCACCGGCCTGTGCCGCTCGCTGGATATCGGGGCGAAATACCAGGCTTACCTCAAGGATTTCCTGCACCCCAGGGACGCGGTGGCCGAGCACGCGCTGCGCGATAAATTCATCGACGCCCATAAAACCGCATTGCGTGCGGCTGCCGAACTGGCATTGGTCAAAGGTGATATCGGGCGTGAAGACTACGCCTCGATTCGTTCAATCCTCGACGGTGAGCTGGCACCGGTTCAGGGCGATCGGCAGATATGGTTTCGCGATCTGAGCCTGATGGGCCGGCGCATGACTGGCTGCGTCATGTTCACGATCTGTGAGAAGTACCGTTACAGCGACGATTCGATTCTGTATATCCCGGGCGATCCCTGTCACCCGCTCAAGCGCTACAGGGGCGGGGAGATGGCCGCGATGTTCAAGCGGCGGTTCACCGCACCCGATGCTACTCAGGCTCATCCAGCGGAACCCAACGGCTACCAACGGTTTTTCAGCCAGTTCGTCGCGTATGGCGACCGCTCGCGTTACTTCGGCCAGTTCACTGACGACCCGCCGAACCGTACGCTCGCCCAAAGGCTGGCTCCCTATGAAGCGCTGCTCAATGAGTTTTACAAAGCGGTCAATCCATTCAACGCCGCCCTGACCGGTATTCACGAACTGCCGCCTGCGCCGTCGATCGAGCAGGTGCCGAACACCGATCCCTATCTGAACCCGGTCGGCCTGCCGCGCAAAGGCCATGGCATCTGGGCGCAAAACGTTGACTTGTGGGATTACCTTTATCACCGGCATCGCGACCGGATGATGGACGATGCCCGCAGCCATGCAGTGCCGACGGCGGATGTCGATGCCAAAGTGCGTTCGGAAAAATTCGCCGGATTGTTGAACATCGGCATGCTGGTACTGATGGGCGTCTCGATGTTCGTGCCGGTTTTGGGTGAAGTGATGATGGTGGTGATGGCCGGGCAACTGCTCGAAGAAACCCTTGAAGGCGCCATCGAGTGGAGCGAGGGTGATCGCAAGGCCGCCAAGGCGCATCTGATCGATGTCGCGCAGAACCTGGCGTTGATTGCCTTGATGGCGGGTGCCGGCAAAGGGCTCGCCCGGCTGACCGCCGCCCGATCGACACCGGTCATCGAGAACCTGCATCAGGTGGAAATGCCCGACGGCACGGCCCGCTTGTGGAAGCCTGATCTGAGTGGCTACGAGAGTCCGGTCACACTGGACGCGAACGTTGTACCGAATGCGCTGGGGCAGTACGAGTCGGGAGGAAAAACCTGCATCCGCCTCGACGGCAAGACTTACCAGCAGACTTACGACGAGTCGCTCAAAGCCTGGCGCATCCAGCATCCGAGCGATTCGCAGGCCTATCAGCCGCCCCTGACGCATAACGGCGCCGGTGCATGGCGGCATACCCTGGAACGCCCGCAGGACTGGGACCGGTTGATGTTGTTGCGGCGTATCGGCCACAGCACTGACCCGTTTGCTGACGAGCAATTATTGACGATGGCCGATGTGGCCGGCGTCAGCGACAACGCCTTGCGCAAGATGCACCTGGACAACGCCTTGCCGCCGCCGGAACTGGCCGATGCCATGCAACTGTTCAACGCCGAGCGCGATGCCGGATTGATCGTCGAACAGGCAGCCGGCACTCAGGCAGTCGACAGTCGCTTCATGCATCTGTTGCCGCTGCTTCCCGACATGCCACGCTGGCCGTTCGGGCGCAGGCTGCAGATCTTCGACAATCCTGACTTCTCGGGTCGGGCAATCGGTTACGGGACGAAGCGCGGCGGCAAGGCGCCGATCCGGATCAGCCGGGCCGAGGTGCTGAACGGTGAGCTACCGAGCCGGATACTCGCGGCACTGGATGAGGCGGAGACGGTGCGTCTGTTGGGTGGCGAGCCCGCGCGCGTTCGCGCATCAAGGGCCCAGGAGTTCTCCAGGCAGATTGCCGACTACGCCGGCGCGCACCAGCCTGCGTTGTTCGACAGTCTTCTCAAGGCAACCGAGCCAGTCGATCCCCGGGCGGCAAAGCTGCAACGAGTCGTCCCCGGGCTGACCGGGCGGGCCGCAACAGCTGCGTTGGGCGAGTCCAACGCCGAGGAACTGGCCCGATTGGACAGCACTGCGAAGGTCCCTTCGCATTTGCAGGAGCTCGGTCGCTGGTATGGCCAGCAAGGACGCCTGACCCGGGCGCTGGCCGGGTTGCGCAGTGAGACCATGGCCTCGCCGGACAGCCGCCATCTCGCGTTGCAGACGCTGGGCCGGCTGCCGGGCTGGTCGGATGACGTGCGTCTGGAACTCCGCGAAGGCAGTATCAGCGGCCCGCTGCTGGATGCCATCGGCAGCGAAACGGCCTCTGCGCACAAGTATCTGGTCAAGTACGCCGATGCCTTTCAAGCCGCCAACGAGCGTGGCGAGCCGCTCAATGGCATTCCCCACAGGGGGGATAACTTTTTCAGCTCGTTGATGCATGCCTTGCCCGATCCGGCACGGCAGGCGCTGGGGCTGCCGCATGTCGGACAGAGCGTCGAGCTGCAAGGTGCGATCGCTGAACGAGCGCTTGCCGAGCGCAGTCAGTCGGCCTGGCTTCTGCGTGCAGGCGCCGCAGAAAAACCATGGTTCAAGCCGCCGCAGCGTATTGCCTCCCGACTGCTTGGCTATCGCGCGAGTGGCGATGGGCCGGGGCCGGATCCGTCGTTGACCGGTCACGTCCAGAATGTCTACCCGGATCTTACCGATGTTCAGGCACGCGGTTTCATCCTTGAACAATGGCGTCTGGGCAAGAATGACCAGCAGATCTTTCATTTGCTCAATAATCGATTGAGCGAGTGGCGGAGTCTGGAAACAACGCTCGATCAATGGTTGATGTCGCAGAATTTGCGTTTGCGCGCTTCTCGGGACGAGTTCGTCAGTGTGGTGCAAAACATCAAGGACTGTTGGCGCAATGCACCGTTGGCCGGACACGATCCGCAAGCGGCCCGCCTGACGCTGATCAGTGACGCGTCGCTGCCTTCGTTGGCGGCGGACTTTTCCCATGTGCGCGAACTGATGTTGCGCGTTCCGGTCGTGGGCGACACGCTTGCGGCATTTCCCAATGTCGAGAAACTGACATTGACCGCCAGTGTTGCGGAGTTCGACAAAGTGCTCGCGACGTTGAGGACGCTGCGGCACATGACCCGCCTGAAACTCTCCACACCGATTACCGGGCAAGTGGCGACACGGCTTCGGGAACTGAACCGGCTTGAAGAGCTGGAGTTGCACTGTTCCTCTGGAGGCATGAACCCGGTGGTGCCCATGACGCTCGACGTCGGCGGCATGCGCCAATTGCGCAGGCTCGAAATCGGCAGCCCGCAAATGCACCAATGGCCGCGCGGTGTTCTGGACTTGCCACGACTGGAACGCCTGAATTTGCGATCAACCGCGATCAATAGCCTGCCGATGGAAATCTATGAAGGCCATCAGCGGCTGTTGTCCGGCCTGTCGCTGGACTGGTCGAAATTCCCGCGTCGGGTGTTCAAGCCGATCTACGAATTTATCCGCAGCCAGCCCCGGCATTTGATCGATCTGGACGAAATGGTCGCGGATTACTGCCGCGGTGAGCTCAAGCGTTTTGTCGGCATGGAGCCAAGCCTTTTCGATGTCCTGAGTACGGGGTTCAAGGCGCAATGGCCAGACATCGGCAGCCGCTTCGCCGCGATCGAAACCCTGAGCGAGCAGTTCAGCGAACTCAACCGGCTTCAGGAGTGGGTCGGTTCCGAGCCGACGGTCCTCAACGGCGGTGCAGTACGTTCGGCAGTGGCCGAGGCGCTGAAGACCAGCTGGCGCAGCGGGTTGTTCCAGCGTTATGGCGCGCGCACCGAGAGCCTGTTTTACAACCTGTATGTCAGCCTGCCCAATGATGCCTCGGTGCTGGATATTCTCGGCTCGCCGGTGGACAGTCTGCCGGCCCTGTCGCCTGAGGGGTTCGCTCATGTCAGAAGTCTGAATCTGGCCGGGTTGCAGGCCCCGGTCGAACAGTTGCGCGGTTTTATCCGCACGTTTCGCGGGGTCGATAACCTCGACCTGAGCCATTGTGGCTTGACCGAACTGCCGCTGGACTCAAGCGATCTGCCGGCACTCGAAACCCTGAACCTGCATGACAACCCGCTGAACAGCATCGATGTGCGCGGGATGAATCGCCTGATGGCACTGGACCTTAGCGCGACGACCCTGCGCGAATGGCCGGTCGGTGCGGAGTCTCTGCCGGAGCTGACCTGGCTGGATCTCAGCGACAGTCAGTTGACCGCGCTGCCGGAGGCGTTGCTGGCGCGTGATGCGTTGTTGCTTGATACCAGCCTGGTTGGCACACCGCTTACCGAGCAGGCCAAAGTGTCGCTGGGCAGTGCGCGCCAGCGCATCGAAGAGGCCAGAGGTCTGATGCCTGGATCGCTTCAGCGCTTTGCCCTGGAAGAACCGCGCCATCGCACGCCGCCTGCGGAAAGCGGCTCGGTGATCGCCCGGCGGTTGCTGCCGCTGCCTCCGCTCACGGCAACGGGCGAGGGGGCGGCCGGGTGGGCTGCTCGCGTCCGGCGTTTGCGTCCGCAGTACGACAGCGCGCAGGCGCAGCAGGCGATAGTACGGATGCAGGGCGCCGGGTTGACCGAGGTGCAGATCGGTGCGCGAATCGACGCATGGGAGCAGACATTCGAGTCGCTGACCCGGCGTCTGAACGATTGGCTGTTCACCCATGAAACCCGCGGCATGGATTGGGTCGTGTCATCGCGCACCCGCCAACTTGCGGCGCAGCGGATCATCGAATGCTGGCGTGAAGGTACGATTGACTGGAATGGCGTGACTGATCGAGAGCTGAACCTCGACGGTCTGCAAGTCGGCAATCTGCCCGAACTGTCAGAGGCGTTTCCTGCGGTGAGCACCCTGAATCTGGCGGGGGTCAAGCTTTCCACCGATGGCTCCAGTGCTTTCCTCAGGGCATTCACGCAGGTGCGAAAGCTCAACCTCAGCGGCAACCACTTGCCGGCAATCCCTGAGCCTGTCGGGCAAATGCGTCAGCTGGAACGACTGGAACTGTCACTTACCGGCCTCGCGGATTCCGCAGCGCTGGATCAAGCGCTCGAGGGGCTGTCGCAGTTGCAGTGGCTGGACCTGAGCCATAACGGCCTGCGCACATTCAGCGTCACTCGTCTCGAGCGACTGGAGCGGCTGGACCTGCGTGACAACCTGCTCACGGCATGGCCGGAAGGCGTGCTGCAAGCGCCCCGTCTGCGAGTGATCGACCTGAGCAACAACGAGATCTCGTCGATTCCTGTCGAGTTGTACGACCGCGACCATGCCATGTTGCTCGCCGGCAGCAATCTGTCGGAGAACTACGAGATATCGCAGCAAAGCCTGATGCGCCTGCGTGAGTACGCCGATGCCCATGGGCGTCGCGATGTGTTGGGTATGACGTATGCCGATATCGACCGGATGATCGATGACATGGAAAGTACGACCGAAAGCGACGACGAAGGCGCGGGTACAGAGAGTGATGCAGAACCGGATGAAGTGGTCCCGACACTCGCTGAAAGCATCCTCGAACAACAAGCCGCGCCCTGGATTGAAAACATCCCGCAAGAGGACGCCGCACGATATCGGGCCATGTGGCAGCGGTTGGCTGCCGAGCCTGACAACGGGGCGTTCTTCCATCTGTTGTCGCGGATGCCGGATACCGAAGAGTTTCGGGTATTTCGCGCCGACCTGACCCGGCGCGTGTGGGAAGTTGTCGAGGCGGCGGATGGCAGTCAGGAGCTGCGCGACACGCTGTTTTCGATGGCGACCACCCACACCACCTGTGTTGATGGCCGCACCCTGGCGCTCAGTGAAATCGAGGTCAAGGTCTTCGAGTACAACGCCTTGCGACACTTGCAGCCCGGCCTCGCGGCGAAGGGGCGCGCCTTGCTCGACTTGTCGCGGCAGCTGTTCCGCCTGGGCGAGGTGGAAAAACTGGCCGCACGCAGCATGGGCCGTCACGCCGATCCGGCGGAAGTGCGACTGCAATACCGGATCGGTCTGACTTCAGGCTGGGAGGACGGTCTGCAACTGCCGGGGCAACCCAGCCACATGCGATTTGCCCGGCCGATCAGGGGCGAGGAGCTGGCGACCGCGCGTGACGCCGTCGTGAAGGCGGAAAAAGGCGAGCGGTTCTATGAAGAACTGATCAGCCGCGATTACTGGGTGCAGTACCTGACCGAGAAGTACCCGGATGAACTCGGTGCGCTCAAGCGCAGCGCGGATGAAAAGCTGCAACGACTTGAGGACGAATATGAGGGCGTGACCAGCACGGCATACCAAGAGGCGGTTCAGGCGCTCGAGATCGAGCGTGGTATCGAGCGCAACCAGCAACTGATTGCCCTGTCGCACCTCGAAACCGGCGAACCGGTGACGGTCGGGCTCGACGATGAGCAGCCTGGCACTTCAGGTTATCTGATGGACACCTCAACCCGCTGAGGCGCCGCCAGCCCCGATCGTCGAAAGCTCGACGACCGGGGCTTTGGCTCAGAACAGAAAGTAACGCTGGGCCATTGGCAGGGTTTCGGCCGGTTCACACCAGAGCAACACCCCGTCGGCCTTGACCTGATAGGTCTGCGGGTCGACGTCGATGTTGGGCAGGTAGTCGTTGTGGATCAGGTCGGTTTTCTGCACGTCGCGGCAACCTTTGACCACCGCGATTTTCTTCTTCAGGCCCAATGCTTCGGGCAATCCCGACGCCTGCGCCGCCTGACTGATGAAGGTCAGGCTGGTGGCGTGCAGCGAGCCGCCGTAACTGGCGAACATCGGGCGGTAGTGCACCGGTTGCGGGGTCGGGATCGACGCGTTGGCGTCGCCCATCAGGCTGGCGGCGATGGCGCCGCCCTTGAGGATCAGCGTCGGTTTCACGCCGAAGAATGCCGGGCGCCACAGCACCAGATCGGCCCATTTGCCGACTTCCACCGAACCCACTTCATGACTGATGCCATGGGTGATCGCCGGGTTGATCGTGTACTTGGCGATGTAGCGTTTGGCGCGGAAGTTATCGTTGCCTTCGCCGTCCTGCGCGAGCGGCCCGCGCTGTTTCTTCATCTTGTCGGCGGTCTGCCAGGTGCGCGTGATGACTTCGCCGACGCGGCCCATGGCCTGGCTGTCGGAGCTGATCATCGAGAACGCGCCGAGGTCGTGGAGGATGTCTTCGGCGGCAATCGTTTCGCGGCGGATGCGGCTTTCGGCGAACGCCACGTCCTCGGCGATGCTCGGGTCGAGGTGGTGGCAGACCATCAGCATGTCGAGGTGTTCGTCGATGGTGTTGCGGGTGAACGGCCGGGTCGGGTTGGTCGAGCTCGGCAGCACGTTGGCGAAACCGCAGGCCTTGATGATGTCCGGCGCGTGGCCGCCACCGGCACCTTCGGTGTGATAGGTGTGGATGGTCCGGCCCTTGAACGCGCCGAGGGTGGTTTCGACGAAACCGGACTCGTTGAGGGTGTCGGTATGGATTGCCACTTGCACGTCGTACTGGTCGGCGACGCTCAGGCAGTTGTCGATGCTCGCCGGGGTGGTGCCCCAGTCTTCGTGCAGCTTGAGGCCGATGGCGCCGGCCTTGACCTGTTCGATCAACGGCTCCGGCAGGCTGGCGTTGCCCTTGCCGGTGAGGCCGATGTTCATCGGGAATGCGTCCGCCGCCTGGAGCATCCGCGCCAGGTGCCACGGCCCTGAAGTGCAGGTGGTGGCGTTGGTGCCGGTGGCTGGTCCCGTGCCGCCGCCGATCATGGTGGTGACACCGCTCATCAGCGCTTCTTCGATCTGCTGCGGGCAGATGAAGTGGATGTGGGTGTCGATGCCGCCGGCCGTGAGGATCATGCCTTCGCCGGCAATCACTTCGCTGCTGGCGCCGATGGCAATGGTCACGCCGGGCTGCACGTCCGGGTTGCCGGCCTTGCCGATCGCGGCGATGCGCCCGTCCTTGAGGCCCACGTCAGCCTTGACGATGCCCCAGTGGTCGATGATCAGCGCGTTGGTGATGACGGTGTCGACCACTTCGGCCGCCAGCAACTGGCTCTGGCCCTGGCCGTCGCGGATCACTTTGCCGCCGCCGAATTTCACTTCTTCGCCGTAGGTGGTGAAGTCCTGTTCGACCTCGATCCACAGCTCGGTGTCGGCCAGGCGCACCTTGTCGCCGACGGTGGGGCCGAACATGTCGGCGTAGGCTTGTCTGGAAATCTTCATCTGGCGTCCTTCAGGAAAATAGCGGTGAGCCATTGACCCTCACCCTAACCCTCTCCCGGAGGGAGAGGGGACTGATCGCGGTGAGGCAGTTATCGGTGGTTGGCTCCCTCTCCCCTGGGAGAGGGCTGGGGTGAGGGGCTGCGGTACACGCGGACTCAGAGGTCACCCATGACCCGCCCGGCAAACCCGAACACCCGCCGGTGCCCGGCATAGTCCACCAGTTCCACCTCGCGGCTCTGCCCAGGCTCGAAGCGCACGGCGGTGCCCGCCGGAATGTTCAGGCGCATGCCACGGCTGGCCGCGCGGTCGAAGGTCAGGGCATCGTTGGTTTCGAAAAAGTGATAGTGCGAGCCGACCTGGATCGGCCGGTCGCCGCTGTTCGCCACTTTCAGGCTGACAGTGCGGCGACCGACGTTGAGTTCGATGTCGCCGGGCTGGATTTTGTATTCGCCGGGAATCATCAGTTCGCTCCTTGCAGGACTTTGTAATAGAGGGCCGTCGGGCGATAGGTGCCGTTCGGGTCGCAAGCGTAATCGGGGATTTCCCCGGCCCGGGTGTAACCCAGGGCCTTGTAGAAATCTTCGGCGGGGGAGCCGGCCTCGGTGTCGAGGTAAAGCATGCCGCGCTTGTACTGACGCGCGGTCTGTTCCAGTGCTTGCATCAACTGCTGGCCGAGGCCGCGTCGCCGGGCGTGTTCGCGCACCAGCAGTTTCTGCACCTCGGCGCGGTTCAGGCCGTTGGCCTTCTGGCACAGGCTCAACTGGACGCTGGCCTGCACCTGTTCGTCCTTGACCACCACCCACAGCAAGACGTTGCCCTTGTTCAGGTTGTCCTGCACGTCGTCGAAATAGGCGCGGGCCTGCGTGGCATCGAGGTCGGCCATGAAGCCGACGCTGGCGCCATAACCCACGGCGTCGAGCAACAGGTCAATCAGGCCCTGACGATAGTGCGCAAAACTTTCAGCATTGACGCGTCGCAGTTGGGCGGGGTTCATCGGTGTCACTCCTTGTAGGCGGGCGGCGGCTCCGCGCCAGGATTGAGGGTCAGTTGCATGAAGGTCAGGTCGAGCCAGCGGCCGAACTTGGTGCCGACTTGCGGCATCTGCCCGGTGGTGATGAAACCGGCGCGCTCGTGCAGGCGGATAGACGCAGCGTTGCCGCTCTCGATAGCGGCGACCATGACGTGCTTGTCGCAGGTTTTCGCGCGTTCGATCAGCGCGGTCATCAGTTGCGGGCCGAGGCCGTTGCCGCGCTGGTCGCTGCGCACGTAGACCGAGTGCTCGACGGTGTGGCGGAAACCGTCGAACGGCCGCCAGTCACCGAACGAAGCGTAGCCAAGGGTGGTGTTGTCGGCGTCGACGATCACCAGGATCGGATAACCCTGAGCCTGACGGGCGCTGAACCACGCCTGACGGTTGCCGAGGTCGACGGCGGATTCATTCCAGATCGCCGTGGTGTTGAGCACGGCGTCGTTGTAGATGTCACGGATCGCCGGCAGGTCGGCGTGCAGTGCATCGCGGATGGTGTAAGTCATGGCGCGGCCTCAGACGATCGGTTGGTGGACGGTGACCAGTTTGGTGCCGTCGGGGAACGTCGCTTCGACCTGGATCTCCGGGATCATTTCCGGGATGCCTTCCATCACCTGATCGCGGGTCAGCAGGGTGGTGCCGTAGTGCATCAGTTCGGCCACGGTCTGGCCGTCACGGGCGCCTTCGAGCAGCGCCGCCGAGATGTAGGCCATGGCTTCCGGGTAGTTGAGCTTCACGCCACGGGCCAGTCGCCGCTCGGCAACGAGGCCGGCGGTGAAGATCAGCAGCTTGTCTTTTTCGCGTGGGGTCAGGTCCATCGTTTTAAATCCATTTGGGCAGATTTGTGTGGTTCTTGTGGTGAGTGGGGTGCCAGTCAGACCCAGCCCTCACCCTAACCCTCTCCCGGAGGGAGAGGGGACTGATCTCGGTCGTTTTCAGTGGCCAGTTCAGTCAGTTGAATTCTCGTGTCTGAAACATTTCCAGCGGTCACCTCGGTCAGGCCCCCTCTCCCTCCGGGAGAGGGCGGGGGGTGAGGGCTGGTTTTCAGGTGTTCCATATTCTTGGCGGTACAGCCTCGCGTCCCATCAATTTCGGCCGCAACAAGCGCCACAATTCAATAAGCCACGCCCGCGCCAGCAACGCTTCACTGGCCAGGCAACGGGCGACCAAAAGTCCTGGAAGTTGCGTCAGATCCCCACTCACGTGGTGGTTTAGTGAGCGGCAGCTCTCCAGCAATTCAGCATCGATCTCGCCAGTCACCAGCAACGTCGCAAACACCGGATTACCATCCAGCCCGATCGGCGAATCGAGCAAGCCGTCATCGCCAACGATGCGCTGGCGCTCATGCCAGAGCAGCCGGCCATCACGGCGAATATCCAGATGCGCCTGGAAATGCCCGAGGTCGAAACGCTCGCCACTGGCCGGACGCCCGAGGGCCACCACGTCCCAGTAAAACAGTCGCGCATCGCCTTCAAGCTCGATCGAGGTCGTGAGTTCAGCCTGGGCGGCGCTGTAGACGATGGTCTCCTGGGGCAGCCATTCCAGTGTCGCGCCATCGGCGACATGCAGGTTCAGCGACTGATAAGCGGGCCCCGCCGCGCGATACCACTTGGCCGCGCCGGGGCTGGTGATCTGCGCCCAGGCGCCTTGTTCGACGCGGGCGCTGATGTCCAGCCGGTCACCCCCGGCAATCCCGCCCGGCGGGTGGACGATGATGTGCTGACAGACCTCGGGCCCTTCGGCGTACAGATGCTTTTGCACCCGCAACGGGCCGAGGTGCCGGCGTCGGGTCGGCCGCGTGCAATCGCCGAAGCGGGCGTAGGCCAGCTCCAGCTCGGCATGCCAGCTCGGGGTAAACAGGGCAGTCGCAACAGGTAAGTTCATGTTTTCTGATTATCGTTAGGACGCTACAGATTAGACCGTAACCTCAAATAGTCACCAGCCCGCGTACACCTTCGGCTTCCATATTTTCGCCACGGCCCTGCTGCACGATCTCGCCCCGGGACATCACCAGGTACTGATCGGCCAGTTCGGCGGCGAAATCGTAGAACTGCTCCACCAGCAGAATCGCCATGTCGCCCCGGGCCGCGAGCTTCTTGATCACCGCGCCGATTTCCTTGATCACCGACGGCTGGATGCCTTCGGTGGGTTCGTCGAGAATCAGCAAACGCGGACGGCTGGCCAGTGCGCGGCCGATGGCGAGCTGCTGTTGCTGACCACCGGACAAGTCGCCGCCGCGCCGCTGTTTCATTTGCAACAGCACCGGGAACAGCTCGTAGATGAACGCCGGCACTTCTTTGGCTTCGCTGCCGGGGAATCGCGACAGACCCATCAGCAGGTTCTCTTCCACGGTCAGCCGGCCGAAAATTTCCCGGCCCTGCGGCACGTAGGCGATCCCGGCGTGCACCCGCTGATGCGGCTTGAACGTGGTGATCGGTTTGCCTTCCCAGTTCACCGCGCCTTCCTTGGCCGGCAACAGGCCCATCAGGCACTTGAGCAACGTGGTCTTGCCCACGCCGTTGCGCCCGAGCAGGCAGGTCACTTCGCCGACCTTCACGTCAAAGCTCAGGCCGCGCAGGATGTGGCTACCGCCGTAGTACTGGTGCAGCTTGTCGACTTGCAGCATGTTCAAACTCTCCCCGGTGATCGTTCCCACGCTCTGCGTGGGAATGAATCCCGTGACGCTCCGCGTCACATAACGGCGGACGCGGAGCGTCCATGGCGGCATTCCCACGCGGACGGTTCGACGCCTCGACGTGGGAACGATCTGAATCGCAGGGCTAACGACCGAGGTAAACCTCGATCACTCGCTCGTTGTCCTGCACCTGTTCCAGCGAACCTTCGGCCAGCACGCTGCCCTGGTGCAACACGGTGACGTGGTCGGCAATCGAGCCGACGAAGCCCATGTCGTGTTCCACCACCATCAGCGAATGCTTGCCCGCGAGCGACTTGAACAGCTCGGCGGTGAACTCGGTTTCGGCGTCGGTCATGCCGGCCACCGGTTCATCGAGCAGCAGCAGTTGCGGGTCCTGCATCAGCAACATGCCGATTTCCAGAAACTGTTTCTGTCCGTGGGACAGCAGCCCCGCCGGGCGATTGACCGAGGTGGTCAGGCGAATGGTGTCGAGCACTTCGCTGATCCGGTCTTTCTGCTCGCCGCTCAACCTCGCCCGCAGGCTGGCCCACACCGACTTGTCGGTTTTCTGCGCCAGCTCCAGGTTCTCGAACACGCTCAGCGCTTCGAACACCGTCGGTTTCTGGAACTTGCGCCCGATGCCGGCCTGGGCGATCTGCACTTCGCTCATCTGCGTCAGGTCGAGGGTTTCACCGAACCACGCCTTGCCGTGGCTCGGCCGGGTCTTGCCGGTGATCACGTCCATCAGCGTGGTTTTGCCCGCTCCGTTGGGGCCGATGATGCAGCGCAGTTCGCCGACGCCGATGTACAGGTTCAGATTGTTCAGCGCCCGGAAGCCGTCGAAGCTGACGCTGATGTCTTCCAGGGTCAGGATTGTGCCGTGGCGGGTGTCGAGGCCCGGACCGACGCGTTGCCCGAGGCCGATCGAGTCGCGGCTGGTGCCTTCGTCCTTGTTCGGCTCCACCGGGAAAAAGGCCGGTTCCAGCATGAATTCAGCGCTCGCCGTGACTCTCATGATTCACCTCGTTTCTTCAGCAGACCGATCACACCCTTGGGCAGGTACAACGTCACGACGATGAACAGCGCGCCGAGGAAGAACAGCCAGTATTCGGGGAACGCCACGGTGAACCAGCTCTTCATGCCGTTGACCACGCCGGCGCCGAGCAGCGGGCCGATCAGGGTACCGCGCCCGCCAAGGGCTACCCACACGGCAGCTTCGATCGAGTTGGTCGGCGACATTTCGCTCGGGTTGATGATCCCCACCTGCGGCACGTACAACGCGCCAGCCAGACCACACAACACCGCGCTCAACACCCAGACGAACAGCTTGAAACCACGCGGGTCGTAGCCACAGAACATCAGGCGGTTTTCCGCATCACGCAGCGCGGTCAGCACCCGGCCGAACTTGCTGCGGGCCAGGCGCCAGCCGATGAACAGGCTTGCCACCAGCAGCAACACCGTCGCCAGAAACAGCACCGCGCGAGTGCCGGGTTCGGTGATGCCGAAACCGAGGATCGTGCGGAAATTGGTGAAACCGTTGTTGCCGCCGAAGCCGGTCTCGTTGCGGAAAAACAGCAGCATCCCGGCGAAGGTCAGGGCCTGGGTCATGATCGAGAAATACACGCCCTTGATCCGCGAACGGAAGGCGAAGAAACCGAACACCAGCGCCAGCAACCCCGGCGCCAACACCACCAGGCACATCGCCCAGAGGAAGTTGCCGGTGCCGCTCCAGTACCACGGCAACTCGGTCCACGACAGGAAGGTCATGAACGCCGGCAGACCATCACCGGCGGCCTGACGCATCAGGTACATGCCCATCGCATAACCGCCGAGGGCGAAGAACAGACCGTGGCCCAGCGACAGCAGGCCGGCATAACCCCAGACCAGATCCAGTGCCAGGGCGACGATGGCGTAGCAGAGAATCTTGCCGACCAGCGTCAGGGTGTAGGCCGAAACATGCAGCGCACTGTCCGCCGGCAACAGCGACAGCAGCGGCAGGGCGATCAGCAAGGCGAGGACCACCGCGCCGATGGCGAGCGTGACTTTCGGGCCGGCCTTTTGCGTGGCCGTGACTAGTAGAGGCTGGTTCATCAGTCGATCACCCGTCCTTTCAGTGCGAAGAGGCCTTGCGGACGTTTCTGGATGAACAGAATGATCAGCGCGAGGATCAGGATCTTGCCGAGCACCGCACCGATCTGCGGTTCGAGAATCTTGTTGGCGATGCCCAGGCCGAATGCGGCGAACACGCTGCCGGCCAGTTGGCCGACGCCGCCGAGCACCACCACCAGGAACGAGTCGATGATGTAGCTCTGGCCGAGGTCAGGGCCGACGTTGCCAATCTGGCTCAGCGCCACGCCACCGAGCCCGGCGATGCCCGAACCGAGGCCGAAGGCGAGCATGTCGACGCGCCCTGTCGGCACGCCGCAGCAGGCGGCCATGTTGCGATTCTGGGTGACGGCGCGCACGTTCAGGCCGAGGCGGGTCTTGTTCAGCAGCAGCCAGGTCAGCACCACCACGAACAACGCAAAAGCGATGATCACGATGCGGTTGTACGGCAGCACCAGATTCGGCAGCACCTGAATCCCGCCGGACAGCCACGCCGGGTTCGCCACTTCAACGTTCTGCGCACCGAACACCAGTCGCACCAGCTGAATCAGCATCAGGCTGATGCCCCAGGTGGCGAGCAGGGTTTCCAGTGGTCGACCGTAGAGGTGACGGATCACCGTGCGCTCCAGCGCCATGCCGATGGCGGCCGTGACGAAGAACGCCACCGGCAGCGCGATCAGCGGATAGAACTCGATGGCATTCGGCGCGTAGCGCTGGAACATCAGCTGCACGACGTAGGTCGAGTAGGCGCCGAGCATCAGCATCTCGCCGTGGGCCATGTTGATCACACCCAGCAGGCCGAAAGTGATCGCCAGACCCAGCGCCGCGAGCAACAGAATCGAACCGAGAGACATGCCACTGAAGGCCTGGCCGAGCAGTTCGCCGACCAGCAGTTTGCGCTTGACCTGGGCGAGGCTGGTTTCGGCGGCGGTGCGCACGTTGGCATCGGTTTCGACGCCGGGTTCGAGCAGGCCTTCGAGGCGGGTGCGGGCCAGTGGATCGCCGGTTTCACCGAGCAGACGCACGGCCGCGAGGCGCACCGCCGGGTCGGTGTCGACCAGTTGCAGGTTGGCCAGCGCAAGGCTCAGGGCGGCGTGGACGCTTTCGTCTTGTTCGCCAGCCAGTTGCTGGTCGAGGAATTTCAGCTGCGCCGGTTTGGCGCTTTTCTGCAATTGCTGCGCGGCGGTCAGACGGGTTTTGGCGTCGGCGGCGAGCAATTGGTGGCTGGCCAGAGCGGTGTCGATCAGACCCCGCAGGCGGTTGTTCAGGCGCAGGGTTTTGGGTTGGCCGTCGACGGTCAGTTCGCCTTGTTGCAGGGCGTTGATCAGTTCGATACGCGCCGGATCGGGCTGCGCGGCCCAGGCTTCCAGCAGTTTGGCCTGTTGCATCGGGTTGGCGGCGACGAAGTCTTCGGCGTCGCTGGCGTGGGTCATCATGGGCAACAGGAGCAAGATGGCCAGGATAATGCGGTAAAAGGCAGTGGGCATGGGTGGTGCTTCCTGTGTTGCGGTGGCCGATGGAGCGGTGTCCGACTGCGAAATCCAGCCCTCACCCTAGCCCTCTCCCGGAGGGAGAGGGGACTGACCGAGTTGTCTGTTCATCAAGCATCGACCTGAAAAAACAGAGTCGAACTCAGGCTTTGAAAACGATGGAGATCTGCTCCCTTTCCCCCTCTCCCTGAGGGAGAGGGCTGGGGTGAGGGGGAAGGTCTCAAGTCCGCCTCAAGGTCTGAATCCGCCTCAGTTGCTCTTCACCGCATACTCCGGCTTCTTGTCATTACCCGGAATGAACGGGCTCCAAGGCTGCGCACGAATCGGCCCCTCGGTCTGCCACACCACGTTGAACTGACCATCGCTCTGGATTTCGCCGATCATCACCGGTTTGTGCAGGTGGTGATTGGTCTTGTCCATGGTCAGGGTGTAGCCGGACGGCGCGGCAAAGGTCTGGCCGCCGAGGGCTTCGCGGACCTTGTCGACGTCGGTCGATTTGGCTTTCTCCGCCGCCTGCGCCCACATGTGGATGCCGACGTAAGTGGCTTCCATCGGGTCGTTGGTCACCGCTTTGTCGGCGCCCGGCAGGTTGTGTTTCTTCGCGTAGGCTTTCCAGTCGGCGACGAATTTCTTGTTAGCCGGGTTATCCACCGACTCGAAGTAGTTCCACGCCGCGAGGTTGCCCACCAGCGGCTTGGTGTCGATGCCGCGCAGTTCTTCTTCACCCACCGAGAACGCCACCACCGGTACGTCGGTGGCCTTCAGGCCCTGGTTGGCCAGCTCTTTGTAGAACGGCACGTTGGAGTCGCCGTTGACGGTGGAGATCACAGCGGTCTTGCCGCCGGCCGAGAATTTTTTGATGTTGGCGACGATGGTTTGATAGTCGCTATGACCGAACGGGGTGTAGACCTCTTCGATGTCTTTGTCCGCTACGCCTTTGGAATGCAGGAACGAACGCAGGATCTTGTTGGTGGTGCGCGGGTATACATAGTCGGTGCCGAGCAGGAAGTAGCGCTTGGCGCTGCCGCCTTCTTCGCTCATCAGGTATTCAACCGCCGGGATCGCTTGCTGGTTTGGCGCGGCGCCGGTGTAGAACACGTTCGGCGACATCTCTTCACCTTCGTATTGCACCGGGTAGAACAGCAGGCCGTTGAGTTCTTCGAACACCGGCAGCACCGATTTGCGCGACACCGAGGTCCAGCAGCCGAACACCACCGCGACCTTGTCCTGGGTCAGCAACTGCCGGCCCTTTTCCGCGAACAGCGGCCAGTTCGACGCCGGGTCGACCACCACCGGCTCAAGCATCTTGCCGTTCACCCCGCCCTTGGCGTTGATCTCGTCGATGGTCATCAACGCCATGTCCTTGAGCGACGTTTCGGAGATCGCCATGGTGCCGGACAACGAATGCAGAATCCCGACCTTGATGGTCTCGGCGGCCTGTACGGTCCAGGTCATGCCCATCGCGGCAATGGATGCCGTGAGTGTGAAAGCCTTGATCAAACTGCGACGCTTCATTGTGCGATCTCCATGAACGTTAAAGTTTTTTATGGTTGGCAGATGCGAACGACTGAAGGCTGTTTTGCAAGGGCTGTGCCCGGTCGGGTTTGGGCAGGGAAATGTCGGTTTAGAGCGGTTGTGCACGGAGTTGGCGCACCATGAGGGGACGTGTTGCATGCAAAGGTGCAGCGGGGTGCGCCAGATTGGGGCGCACCCGGAGGATTCAGCGGCGGCGCATCAAGCCGATGAAGAACAGCCCGCCGAGGGCGGCGGTGGCGACGCCGATGGGCAGGTCTTCGGGGGCGATCAGCGTCCGCGCCGCGACGTCGACCCACACCAGAAACACACTGCCGAGCAACACGCACACTGGCAGCAGACGTCGGTGCTCGGCACCGATCAGGCGCCGGGCAATGTGCGGCACCATCAGCCCGACAAAGCCGATGGAGCCGCTGATCGACACCAGCACCCCGGTCATCAATGAAGCAATCACGAACACCCGCAGACGCACCGCCCGGGCGTTCAGGCCGAGGGTGACGGCGGTCTGTTCGCCGGCCATCAAGGCGTTCAGCGGACGGGCCATGCCGATCAGCAGAATCAGTCCGAGCAACACACTGAGCGCCGGCACCGCCAACAACTCCCAGCGCGCCAGACCCAGGCCGCCGAGCATCCAGAACATCACCGCCGAACTGGCGCGGTGATCGCCCATGAACAACAGCAGGTTGGCGATCGCCATCATCACGAACGAAACGGCCACGCCACACAGCAGCAGACGATCACTGTCCAGCCGACCCTGCCGATTGGCGATGCCCAGCACCAGAAACATGCTCAACAACGCGCCGATGAACGCGGCGATCGGCAAGGTCAGCAGGCCGACGATTTCGCCGATGTGCAGTACCACGATCACTGCGCCGAGGGTGGCACCGGAGGTGACGCCAAGCAGGTGCGGATCGGCCAGCGGATTTCGCGTGACCGCTTGCAGCACCGCGCCGATCAACGCCAGCCCGGCGCCCACCAATGCACCGAGCAGCATGCGCGGCACGCGGATCAGCCAGACGATGTGTTCCTGGCCGGCGCTCCAGTCCGGCACACCGAGGCCGAACAGTTTGTGCAGCAGAATCCGCCACACCACGTCCACCGGCACCCGCGCCGGGCCGAAACCCAGCGATACCACGCAGGACACCAGCAATACGGCACCGAGGGCGATCAGCAGCAGCGCATAGCGACGGTCGATCATTCGCCGTGGAAACCTTTGGCCAGGGTTTCCACCGCCAGCACGTTGTCGATCCCCGGCGTGGCCTGCACGTAAGGGATGACGATGAAGCGCTGGTTCTTGATCGCGTCCACCGATTGCAGCGCCTTGTTCTTCAGCAGGAATTCAATCTTTTGCTCGGCGGTGATTTCGCTGTAGTCGACGATCACGATCACCTGCGGATTGCGCTCGACCACGGTCTCCCAGTTGACCCGGGTCCAGCTCGCTTCGACGTCATCGAGAACGTTGCGCCCACCGGCCGCGTCGATCAGCGCTTGCGGCATGCCGAGGCGGCCGGAGGTCATGGCGCGGTCTTCGCCGCTGTCGTACAGGAACACCCGTGGTTTTTCAGCGGGCAGGTCTTTGCGGATTTCGGCGACCTGACTTTGCATGTCAGCGATCAGCGCGTTGGCGCGATCCTGCACGTCGAAAATCTTTCCGAGGTTGCGCAGGTCGTTGTAGGTGTCGTCCAGCGTCGCGGCCGGGCGCTTCATCACGAAGGCGCAGGACTCGGTCAGTTCATACACATTGATGCCCAGCGGTTGCAGGGTCTGCGGCGTGAGATCGCCACCGACGCGCATGCCGTAATCCCAGCCGGCGAAGAAGAAATCGACGTTGGCGTTGAGCAGGGTTTCCACCGACGGGTACTTGGCTGCCAGCTCCGGCAGACCGTCGAGAAGACTCTGCATTTCAGGCGTTACCGACTTCCAGCCACTGACGCCGCTGTAGCCGGCCATTTTCGGCTTGAGGCCGAGGGCGAGCATCATCTGGGTCATGTTGATGTCGTGACTGACCGCGTGTTTCGGTGCTTGCTTGAAGGTCACTTCGCGGTTGCAGCTCTGGATCGTCAGCGGGTACTTCGTGGCCTCGGCAAAGGCTTGGGTGGTGCCCAGCAGCAGAGCGAGGCAAAGCAGGGAGCGCACAGTCATGGTCGGGTTATCCAGGTGATTCGCGGGTAGCCGTGAAGGGGGTGAGGATCGATCAATGCTTCGACGCCGAACACGTCGCGCAGCAATTCAACAGTGAGGACTTGTTGCGGGGTGCCGCTGGCGACGATGCGACCGTGGTTGATCACGTACAAGCGGTCGCAGAACGCGGCAGCCAGGTTCAGGTCGTGGATGCTCGCCAGCGTGCCGATCTGCAAACGCTTGACCAGTTGCAGCAGTTCCAGCTGATAGCGCGGGTCGAGGTGGTTGGTCGGCTCGTCGAGGATCAGCAGTTGTGGTTGCTGGGTCAGGGCCCGGGCGAGGATCACGCGTTGTTTTTCACCACCGGACAACGTGGCGAACGCGTGGTCTTCGAAGCCGTCGAGGCCCACGGATTTGAGGGCCTGGGTGGCGAGCTGACGGTCTTCCAGCGTGTCGCCGTCGAACAGGCCTTTGTGCGGCGTGCGGCCCATGGCGACCACTTCTTTGACGGTCAGGCCGAAGGCGTCGGGGAACTCCTGCAGCACCACGGCGATGCGTTGCGCGCACCAGCGTGAGGATTGTTTCCAGACATTGTGGTGATCGAGTCTGACCTCACCGTGCTCCGGCTGGCTGAAGCGATAGGCGCAGCGCAACAGGCTGGTCTTGCCGCTGCCATTGGGCCCGATCAGCCCGACGAACTCACCGGCGGCCACTTGCAACGAGGCGTCACGCAGCTGGAACTGGTGATGGCAGTGGCCGTGGCCCAAAGGTGTCCAGGCGAGATCGGTGAGGGACAGTGAGGTCATTTCGTTCCTGTTCTAGAAGGTGTAGTCAGCCGTGACAAAGAACGAACGAGGCTCACCCAGAATCCACTGCTGGCCCTCATTGTATTGGCTTTGCGCGTACGTCCGGTCAAACAGATTGTTCACCTGCAATCCCAGCGTGGTGTTGCGCAGGGCTTTCCACGACAGCGTCGCATCGATCACGGTGTAGCTCGGCAGCTCGTTACGGTTGGCCATGTCGGCGTAGCGCGCATCGACGTAACGCACACCGGCACCGGCTTTCAGGTCATCGGTCAGCGCCTTGCTCAGCCAAAGATTGGCGGTGCGCCGTGGTACGTCCACCGGGCGATTGCCGTTGCGCGACACGGGGACGCCACCGACCACTTCTTCGAAATCGTCGTACTTGGCTTTGACGATGGCGGCGTTGGCCTGCAGCTGCCAGGCGTTCGGCAATTGCAGATCGAGGCTGGCTTCCAGGCCGTTCGACGATTGCTGGCCGACCTGCTGCTTGAGCGTCGGGTTACCGGGATCGTCGGTCAGCAGCTTCTTCTTCACGATGCGATACGCCGCCAGCGTGAACTCACCGCGCTGATCCCAGAACAGTTGCTTCAGGCCGATCTCGGTCTGCCGCGCGGTCGACAGGTCATATTGCTGCTGGCTCGGGCTCAGGGAAATCAGACCGCCGATGCCATCGGTGCTGGTGGCGACCTGGCCATAGAACGAAGTGTCCTGCGTCAGTGCGAACACCAGACCGGCCTTCCAGTTGTTGCCGGTCAGGGTCTTGTCGCTCTGGCTGCCGTCGACCAGGCTGTTGCGATCCACGTGCACGTAGTCGCGGCGCACACCGGTCACCAGCGACCAGCGCTCGCTCAGTTGCGTGCGGTTTTCGGCGAACACCGACATCTGTCTGGTGGTGCTGTCGAACTGATCGCGATAGGGGTCGGCGCTCTTGAAATAGCCAATCTGCGGGTGATACCGATCCAGCGGCTCGCCGCTCGGCAATACATCGTTGAACGGCGAATTGCTGTCGAGCTGAAAGCGGATGCGGTTGTAGTCGACGCCGGTCACGGTCTGGCTGTCGAGGCCGAACAGCGAATGCTTGAAGGTGAAGGTCTGGCGGTCGCCGACCTGTTCCTGCTTATGGCCGATGCCAAAATAGCCGCTGCGGCTGAGCTGTTGGCTAGCGATATCGAAGTTGTAGTTCTCGGCGTTCTGCCAGCGGCGTTGGGCCTTCAGGTAGTACAGCTCGTTGCTGGCGCTGGCCGTATCGTTGATCTGCCAGTCGGTGGTCAGGCGCGTCCATTGATCGTTGTAGTGCTGCTTGTCGTCGCGCACGTTATAGTTTTTGTTGCGCAGGCTGTCTTTCAACTGGCCGTTGATCAGCGGCGTGCCGAAGTAGTTCTGCGGGCGCTGATCGCCGTAATCGTGGGCGAGGGTGAAGGTCAGGTCGTCAGTGGCCTGCCAGCGCAGGGCGGCGCTGATGAAGTCGCTGAATGAATCACCGCGATCGACCCAGCCATTGCTGCGCAGGCGGTTGAGGTTGAGGCGATAGCTCAGGGTGTCGGTCAGCGAACCGCCGCTGTCGAACGCCTGTTGCTGGCGGTCGAACGAGCCGTAGCCGACGCGCACGTGGTTTTCGATTTCGCCTTCGAACGGTTTCTTCGGGATCACGTTGACCACCGCACCGGTCGCGCCTTCGCCGTACAGCACCGAGGCCGGGCCGCGCAGGACATCGACGCGCTCCACCGACCAGGTGTCGACCGGGAACGTCACGGTGCCCATGCCGGTGTACATGCGGTTACCGTCATACAACTGCATCACCGAACTCTGCCCAGTAAAACCCCGAGCCTGCAACGAGGTGCCGCCATCGCCCGGCGTGCCGGTGCGGCTGATGCCGGTGCTGCGCGACACCGCGTCCTGCACGCTGCGATCGCCACGGGCGCGGACTTGCTCGCCGCTGAGGCTTTCGACGCTGGCCGGGGTTTCCATCGCGCTGAGGTTGAGACGCGAGCCGGCACTGGTCGGCGTGGTCAGGCTGACGGTCTGGTCGTCATTGGCCGGGGCGGTGATGGTGCCGGTGGGCAGCGTCAGCGGGGCGTTGTCGGCGTGGGCGCTGTGGTTCAAGGCGAACAGACAGAGGCTGGACAAGAGGTACTTGTTCATCGGGGCGGTGAATCACTTCTTCAAAAGAAAAGCCCGCAGGCTCATGACGGTGCATGGCTGCGGGCGGAGCAGCAAATTTGCGTTATACAGTAACACTAAAAAATGCCGGAGTTTAAGCCCCGGCAGTTTAAAGATCTGTCTAAATCGCGCATCTCGCCTGTTTCATGATGAAGTTGAGGCAGATTCAGCTTGTCGGCCCAGACGCGACACCAGCAGCCGATCCAGCAACCACACCACCACCAGCGAAGCCCCCACCAGCGGAAACACCACCGCCAGAACCAGCATGATCGCCACCCCGGTTTTCCACTTCGGCAGATCGTGGCGCAGCGGCGGCACGCCGAATTTTCCTTGCGGGCGGCGCTTCCACCAGATCACCACGCCGCTGACGGCGCTGAGCAGAATCATCAGGCAGATCAGCAGCACGATGATTTGATTGAAGGTGCCGAACATCTTGCCTTCGTGGAGCATCACGCCGATCTCGGTAGCGCGGGCAACAGCGCCGTACTGCTCGAAGCGCACGTCGGCCAACACCTTGCCGGTGTACTGATCGATGTGCAGGGTCGCGTCGTTACGCGGGTCGTCGGCGAATACCGCGATGGTGAACACGCCGGTGGCAGTGGTCGGCAGGGTGATGCTGTAGCCCGGCTCGACCTTGCGCTCGATGGCGATGTTTTGCACATCCTGCAGGCGGATGGTCGGTGCAGCGGGGCCGTGTTGCATGCCGCCGTGGGCCATGTGTTCGGCGTGGTCGCCGGACATCGGCATCGGCGTGTTTTCCATCGCCCACGGTACGGTCTGGCGGGCGGCGTTGTTGAGGCTGCCGGCCTCGACGTCGGAGGTCGGCACGTTGTCCCACATCGCCGCCGGGAACACGTTCCACACCTGCGCGTATTGCTTGCCCCAGAAGCCGGTCCAGGTCATGCCGCTGAGCAGCATCACCAGCAGCAATGCGGCGCCCCAGAATCCGGTCACGGCATGCAGGTCACGCCACAGCACGCGGCCGCGACTGCTCAGGCGTGGCCACAGAATCCCCGCGGCCTGACCTCGCGGCCACCACAGGAAAACCCCGGACACCACCAGCACCACGCCCCAGCCGGCGGCCATTTCGATCAGTCGGTCACCGACGGTGCCGATCATCAGTTCGCCATGGATCGCCCGGGCGATGGCTTGCAGGTTCTGCTTGGCATCCTGCTCGCCGAGGATGTCGCCGTGGTACGGATCGACGAATACGTTCAGCTCATGGCCGGCATTGGCCACGACAAATTGCGCGCTGCGCTCGGCATTCACCGGCGGCAGGTACTGAGTGACCTGGCCCTGTGGATAAGCGCTTTTGACCTTTTGCAGCAAGTCGTCGGCCGGCACCGTGTGATGCCCGGCGGGGACGTTCAGCAGGCTGCTGTACATCAGCGAATCGAGCTGCGGTTTGAACAGGTAAATGATGCCGGTCAGGGCCAGCATCACCATGAATGGCGCGACGAACAATCCGGCATAGAAATGCCAACGCCAGGCCAGGTTGTAGAAATTCGGTTTGGGCTGTTTCATCACGTGTGCTCCGCTTGGCTTGGATCTTCTCGTTGTCTGTTGCCGCCCGCTCCCCGAAGGGAGCGAGCGCCCTTGAGGGTTAGAAACTCATGTCCACCTTGGTCCAGAGCGTGCGCCCCGGTTCATTGATCGCTTGCGGGTCGTTCGCCGGGTAGCCGAACCCGGCGTTGCCCGCCAGGTTCAGGTGTTCGGCGTAAGCCTTGCCGAACAGGTTGTCGACGCCGGTACTGACCTTCCAGTGTTTGTTGATCCGGTAGGCGCCGTTGAGCGAGAACACGCCGAAGCCCGAGCTCTTGTCGTAATCCTTGCCGACCACGTTGCCCTTGTTCTGGTCGATACGGTTTTGCGCGGCAACCACCCTCCACAGTGCGCCGGCGCTCCAGTTGTCTTCGGTATAGGTCAGACCGAAGCGCGCATCCAGCGGCGGCATCTGCGGCAGAGCCTTGCCGTCGCTGCTGTTCTTGCCCCAGGCGTAGGCCAGGGTCGCATCGGCTTTCCAGTTGTCGGTGAGTTTGTAGGCGGCACCGAGTTCGCCGCCCATGATCCGCGCGTCGATGTTCTCGGCGCGGGACGTGCTCATGCCCATCATCCCGGGGGTGTAATCGAAGAGGATGTAATCGCGCACCTGGCCGATGTAACCGGAGGCCCAGGCTTCGAGGTCGGCGTCCTTGTAGTTCACGCCGAAGTCGAGCTGAGTGGTCTTTTCCGGTTTGATCGAATCGAACGCATTGACCGAACCCGCCGGGCCGGACTTGGGCGAAAACAGCTCCCAGTAATCCGGAAACCGTTGGGCGTGACCGAGGCCGGCGTAGAGCGTGGTCGGGCTGTCGGCCAGGTCATGCTCGTAACGCACGAAGCCGCTCGGCAGGGTGTCGGCGCGGGTATCGCCGGCAGTCGGGTTCGGGCGCGACATCATTCCCGAACCGGTGGTCTGCCGGAAATCCCTGGCCGAGGCACGGTCGACCCGGGCGCCGGTGATCAGCCGGTCGCGGTCGGCGGCGTACCAGGTCATTTCGCTGAACACCCCGTAGTTATGGAAGTCGGCGTCCTTGGTGAACGGCTGATCCTTGTAGGTATCGATGCCCATGCCGCTGCGCTGCCGGTGTTCGTTGGTCTGCGCGTCGAGGCCGGTGATCAGCTGGATATCGGCCCAGCGCCAGGTGGCCTTGATCCGTGCGCCGAGGGTGCGGCGGTCGACGTTGGACGCCATGGGACCGGCCATCATCCCCGTGCCGGACGGCGTGCGCAGGGTGTAGTTGTCCATCACGTGGTCGGCGTAGTTGTAGTAGACCTGGGCTTCGAGCTTCTCCAGCACATCGGTGATGTTGGATTTCTCGAAGCGCAGACCGAGGCTTTCGCGCAGGAATTGCGAGCCGTCCATGCCGCGCCCGGCGTAGCGTGCTTCGCCGTCGCCCTTGCCGGCGGTGAGTTCGATCAGGGTGTCGGCATCCGGGGTCCAGCCCAGCGCCACATCGCCGTTCCATTTGTCATAACGCGAGGCAACGATGTCGTTGTTGCCGTCGCGGTAGTCGTCGGAATGCGCGGTGTTGCCGATCACCCGCACGTAACCCAGCGAGCCGCCGGCCGCTGCATCGACGACTTTGTCGAAGCGTCCGTGGGAGCCTGCCAGCACGCTGGCATTCACGCGGGTGCCGAGCTCGCCGAAGCTTTCCGGCTCGCGGTCGAACAGGATCGTGCCGGCCGACGCGCCCGGTCCGTAGAGCACGGTTTGCGGGCCTTTGATCACGGTGAGTTTGTCGTAGGTCTCGGGTGAGATGTACGAGGTCGGCGCGTCCATCCGGCCGGGGCAGGCGCCGAGCATCATGCTGCCGTTGGTGAGGATGTTCAGGCGCGAACCGAACATCCCGCGCAGCACCGGATCACCGTTGGTGCCGCCGTTGCGCACCAGGGCGAAGCCTGGAATGGTCTTCAGGTAGTCGCCGCCGTCGCTGGCCGGCACCGGTTGGCGCGGGTCTTTCGGGTTGGTGACGATGGTCAGCGGCGAGCTCGGGGCGATGGCGGTGATCACCGTCGGGCTCAGCTCATCAGTGTGGCCGGCGTGTTCGTCGGCGTGGACCAGCGGGGACAGCAGGACGCCGCAAAGGACGGCGGTAGCGTGCCTGAAACGAACGCGGGATTCGTTCAGGGCAAAGGACGCCGGGGCAGAACCCGGGCGTGGGACAGCAGAAAACCTGGACATGACAATTTCCATCAAACAGTCGTAAACGACACGGCCGGCAGCCTGAAGCTGTCTTCTCAACCGTGTGCAATCAGAGGTGGGTGTTTACGCTGCGACGGGCGGGGCGCGGGTGCGGGCGCCGGGGAAGAAGGTCTGCCGGGCATGGCCCAGACGCGGGGAGGGCGGGGTGAAGGTGTTGACGAGTGGAATGCTGAAAGTGGCGAAGCTGCCGCCACCGGTCAGCGCTGGGCAATTGAACAGCAGGCTGCAATAGCCGCACTTTTCCCACAGCACATGGTGCGAGGATTGCGGTGGGCAGTGTTCGGTGGAGGGCTGTGCACTGTGCCCGGAATGATCCATGCCCGGCATGTCCATCGACATGTCCATGCTCATCGGCATGGAGGTCGAGGCGTGCTGATCCATCGGCATCGACTGGGAAATCAGCGGGCCGATGAAGATCATCAACATGGCGAACAGGGCGATCCAGCTGCCGCGGGTCAGGTGTTCAGTCTGACGGCGTTGCAGGGAGGGCCTGGCGCTCAGGGGGCGCATGGGCGGAGTCTGCCGGAACGGTTACTGGGCGTGCGCGTGGGCTTGCGTGGCTTCCGGCGGCTTCTTCTGCACGGCGACTTCGACGGTCACGTCACCGGCCTTTTCGAAGTGCAGGGTCAGCGGGAAGCGCTTGCCGTCGGTCAGCAGACTGCGGTCGGTCGGATTCATCAGCATCACGTGATAGGCCATCGGCGCGAAGGTCACGTTTCCACCGGCCGGGATGGCCACGTTCGACACCTGTTGCATCTTCATCAGATCACCCTGCATCACATGCTCGTGCAGTTCCGCTGTCGGGGCGATCGGCGAGTCGACGCTGAGCAGGCGGTCAGCCGTCTTGCCACCGTTGTGAATGATGAAATACGCGGCAACCGTCGGCGCGTTCGGCGGCAGTTCCTGCGACCACGGGTGGGCGATTTCCAGCTCGCCGGCCTTGTATTCGTGGGCATGGGCGAAGCACGCAGGCAGCAACAGCGCAGCGATGACGATGAGTTTGTTCAACATGGCAGTTCTCCAGAACGATTTGAAACGCAGGTCAAATGCGGGAACAAATCAAACCAGAGGGGAAGCGCGGGGATTGAGGCTCGGCCATTGCTGGCGCGGTGTCGGAGTTTGCAGCACGGCGGGCGCCACGCTGCGATTGCTTTCGTATCGGGCGAAATACAGCTGCGGCGAATGCCCCGGCAACGCCACAACCGGCACCGATCCGGAACAGCACCAGCAATGCTGCATGGTCGAATGATGGTCACCACTCTGCGGCGCTTTCTGATCGAGGCTGCCGATGTCGATCGCCACCATCTTCGTCCCGCTGCCGGTGCAGAAACTGCTCCACAGCAACTGCTCGGCCGGCGTCTGCGCCGCCTGCGCCATCGCTCCCGTCAACGGCATGGCGAGCATGTTGAACAGCACTGCAAAGCAGGCGATCCAGGCAAATGCGAGCCGGTGTCGGTTCATGGGACAGATCCGTAGGGTGGGCGATCAGGCGCGGCTATTTAGCCTGATCAGGGCCGATAAGTAAAAAAGCGTCGTGCGGTTTGGTGTCGCAGCGATCTTTCAAGAGAGTGTAGCGGCTCGAATTTGCATTGCATGGGACTTGCATCAACAACTGAAGCTATCGCGAGAGGAAAAGCTCCGTCCTGATCAAGGTTTTTCAAGAGCCGAGATGACGTCATCAACCGTCGCAAACTCCCGATCAACCCTCGCCAACACCGGCCGCTTCAACACCATCACCGGCACCCCAAGCTCGCGCGCCACTTCCAGTTTCGGCTCGGTTGCGGTGCTGCCGCTGTTCTTGCTGATCAGCACGTCGATCTGCCGGCGTTCGAACAGCGCCCGCTCATCTTCCAGCAGAAACGGCCCACGGGCGCCGATGACTTCGCAGCGTTCGTTGCCGGGGTAGACGTCGAGGGCGCGCAGGGTCCAGAACTGGTGCGCGGGGATTTCGTCGAGGTGTTGCAGCGGTTCGCGGCCAAGGGTGAACAGGGGGCGGCGGAAGGGTTCGAGGGCGTTGATCAGTTCGGCCCAGTCGGCGACTTCGCGCCAGTCATCGCCGGGTTGCGGTTGCCACGCGGGGCGGCGCAGGGCCCAGCAGGGGATGCCGGTGAGTTGCGCAGCGGTGGCGGCGTTCTGGCTGATCTGTGCGGCGTAGGGGTGGGTCGCGTCGAGCAAAAGTGTGATGCCTTCGTCGCGAATGAACTGCGCCAGACCTTCGGCGCCACCGTAGCCGCCGACGCGCACCTGACACGTCAGATCGGTCGGCACCCGGCCGACCCCGGCCAGGCTGTAAATGTGTTTCGGCCCCAACGTGCGCGCGATGGCCAGCGCTTCAGTCACGCCGCCGAGCAACAAGATTCGCTTCATACAAAGGCTCCCGCATGGCCAACGATGCCGCCCTGACGATCAATCGCAAACACCTCGACCTGCACCTGCGCCGGCACCACGCTACGGGCGAATTCCAAAGCATGGCGACAGACCTCATCACCGAGGGCAACGCCCGCCGCACTGGCCATCGCCAATGCCTGCTGACTGGTGTTCGCCCCGCAAATGGCTTGCTGCAAATCGTCGTCGGCACCAATCGCCGCCGCCCATTCGGCCAGTTGCGGCAAGTCGATGCTCGAATGGCGCGAGTGCAGATCCATGTGCCCGGCCGCCAGTTTGCTGATCTTGCCGAAGCCGCCGCACAGGCTGAGTTTATCCACAGGCACTTTGCGCAGGTGCTTGAGTACCGCGCCGACAAAGTCGCCCATTTCGATCAGGGCGATTTCCGGCAAGTTGTAGACCCTGCGCATGGTGTCCTCGCTGGCGTTGCCGGTGCAGGCGGCGATGTGCAGGTAGCCGTTGGTTTTCGCCACATCGATGCCTTGATGGATCGAGGCGATGTACGCCGCGCAGGAAAACGGCCTGACGATGCCGCTGGTGCCGAGGATCGACAGGCCGCCGAGAATGCCCAGACGCGGGTTCATGGTTTTCAGCGCCAGGGCTTCGCCACCCTCGACATTGACCGTCACCTCGAAGCCGCCGCGATAGCCGGTTTCTTCGGCGAGCAGCGTCAGGTGATCGCTGATCATCTTGCGCGGCACTGGATTGATCGCCGGTTCGCCGACGCCCAGCACCAGCCCCGGCCGAGTGACGGTGCCGACGCCTTTGCCGGCAATGAAGCGGATTCCCGGCTCGGCCATCAGTTGCACCCGTGAATAGAGTAGAGCGCCGTGAGTCACGTCCGGGTCGTCGCCGGCATCCTTGATGGTTCCAGCTTCGGCGCCGTTCTCAGTCAGCCGACAGAACTCCAGACGCATCTGCACCTGCTTGCCCTTGGGCAATACGATCTGCACGGCGTCCGCCACCGCTCCGCCGAGCAGCAGGCGCGCCGCGGCGAGGCTGGTGGCCGTGGCGCAGCTGCCGGTGGTCAGGCCGCTGCGCAGGGGCGCGGGTTGTTCGGCGGTTTCGTCACGCATCGAGGGGTTTGACCAGATCGAGCAGGGTGATCGGCAAGGCCTGGCGCCAGGTGTCGAACTCGCCCAGCGGTTGCGCCTGGGCGATGTGGATGCGGGTCAGTTCGCCGCCGTGGCGTTCGCGCCAGCTCATCAAGGTCATTTCGCTTTGCAGGGTCACGGCGTTGGCGACCAGTCGGCCGCCGGGTTTGAGTTGTTCCCAGCAGGTGTCGAGCACGCCTTCGCGGGTCACGCCGCCGCCGATGAAAATCGCGTCCGGGCGCTCCAGCCCGGCGAGAGCCTGCGGGGCACTGCCGCGAATCAGTTGCAGACCGGGAACGCCCAAAGCGTCGCGGTTGTGTTCGATCAACTGTTGTCGGCCATCATCGGCCTCGATGGCCAGAGCGCGGCAGCTCGGGTGAGCGCGCATCCACTCGATGCCGATCGAACCGCTGCCGGCGCCGACGTCCCACAGCAGTTCGCCCGGTGTCGGGGCGAGGCGGGCGAGGGTGATCGCGCGCACGTCGCGTTTGGTCAGTTGGCCGTCGTGTTGGAAGGCCGAGTCCGGCAGGCCGGCGAGACGCGACAGGCGCGGTGTCTGCGGATCGCCCAGGCATTCGATGGCGATCACGTTGAGGTCGGCAATGAGCGGATCATTCCAGTCGTTGGCGGTGCCATCGATCCGGCGCTCGTCGCTGCCGCCCAGATGTTCCAGGATGCTCAGGCGACTGGCGCCGAATCCGCGCTCACGCAGTAACGCGGCAACAGCCGCCGGACTTTGTCCGTCATTGCTCAGCAACAACAGGCGCACGCCGCTGAACAGTTGTGCGTTGAGGGCCGCCAGCGGGCGAGCCACCAGCGACAGCACACTGACATCCTGCAACGGCCAGCCCAGTCGGGCCGCCGCCAGCGAGCAGGACGACGGCGCCGGCAGAACCAGCATCTCGGCCCCCGGCACCTGCCGCGCCAGGCTTGCGCCAACGCCGTAGAACATCGGATCACCGCTGGCCAGCACGCACACCGCTTCACCGCGATGCTCGAGCACCGGGGCCAGGGAAAACGGGCTCGGCCACAACTGGCGCTCGCCACGGATGCACACCGGCAACAGATCCAGCTGACGCTGACCGCCGATGATCCGCGAAGCACCCATCAAGGCACGCCGGGCATTCTTGCCCAGGCCCTTGAAGCCGTCTTCACCGATTCCTACTACTGTCAGCCAGGGTGACATCTGTAGCCCCTCAAAAAAGTGTCCGCAAACGCGCCGTTCCGACGGGCAGACTTTTCATGCCGTCGGACAAAGCAGGCATAATACCGCGCCTTCGCCCGCGAAGCGCCTTTCCCACAGAGCTGCCAGCCCTTGAACGAACGCCCGATGTCCAACGCCATACGCCCCTCGGCCTGTCCGGGGTTGCTGCGTATCGTCCAGGCGCTGGACGGCGGGATCTGCCGGATCAAGCTCGATGGCGGGTCGATCACGGCCGATCAGGCCGATGCGGTGGCCAATGCCGCCGAGCGGTTTGCCGGCGGGGCGATCGAGGCGACCAATCGCGGCAATCTGCAGATTCGCGGGATCGGCGAGCAGTCTGCCACGCTGATCGAGAGCCTGTTGGCCGCCGGTCTCGGGCCGCGAACCGCAGCGGGCGACGATGTGCGCAACCTGATGCTCAGCCCCGCCGCCGGCATCGACCCGCAGATGCGCTTCGATACTCGTCCACTGGCCGGGCAGATCCTCGAGACCCTGCAAAGCCATCCGCGCTTCCACGAGCTCAGCGCCAAGTTCGCCGTGCAACTGGACGGCGGTGAAGCGCTGGCGATGCTCGAACATCCCCATGACCTGTGGTTGTCGGCATTCGAAGATCGCGGCGACACGCTGCTGGCGTTCGGCCTGGCGGGTTGTCCGACGGACCGACCGCTGGCCGCTGTGGCGCTTGCGGACGGACATGCGCTGGTGGTCGCGGTGCTGGAGTTGTTCCTCGATCTGGCCCGGCCGGAGCAGACGCGAATGCGCCATCTGCTGGATGAATGCCCGGCGCCGGTGTTCCTGGAAAAAATCGCTCAGCGGATCAGCCTGAAAGCCGCTGCTGATTGGCAGCGCGAAGCCGGACCGGAGGGTTTGCACCTCGGCATCCACCCTCAGCAATCGGCCGGTCAGGTCTATGTCGGTGCCGCACCGACGCTCGGTCGCCTCGATCCGGACATGCTGCGTGGCGCCGCACACCTGGCCAGAACCTTTGGTGACGGCAGCCTGCGTTTCACCCCTTGGCAGAGTCTGTTGCTGCCCAATGTGCGGGAAACCGATGCGGTTCAAGTGCTCGACAAATTGAGCAAGCTGAACCTGCTGACCCGCATCGAAGACCCCCTGTCACACCTGATCGCCTGCACCGGCGCCAACGGCTGCGGCAAAGGCCTGGCCGACACCAAACACGATGCCCGCCTGCTGGCTACGCTGTTGCCACACGTCGTTGATGTGCACCTGTCCGGCTGCCCGCGTTCCTGCGCCGCCGCGCATCGGGCTGCGGTGACTTTGCTGGCGGTCGGTCCCGGTCACTACGATCTCTATTTTCGCGATGCAGCGCTGCCGGGTTTCGGCGCGCTGCACGCTCACAACCTTACTATCGAAGCGGCCGCGACCCTGCTCGCCGCCCGCTCACGGAGCCCCCTTGATGCTTGATTACATCCGCGACGGTCAGGAGATCTATCGCAACTCCTTCGCGATCATTCGCAGCGAGGCCAACCTGGCTCGCATCCCGGCCGACCTGGAAAAACTCGCGGTGCGGGTGATCCACGCCTGCGGCATGGTCGAGGCCATCGACGGGTTGCAATTCTCCGAAGGCGCCGGCAAGGCCGGGCGCGATGCGCTGGCCGCTGGCGCGCCGATCCTGTGCGATGCGCGGATGGTTTCCGAGGGCGTGACCCGTGCGCGCCTGCCGGCCAACAACGAGGTGATTTGCACCTTGCGCGATGACAGCGTGCCGGAGCTGGCGCGCGAGCTGGGCAACACCCGCTCCGCTGCCGCGCTGGAACTGTGGCGTCCGCATCTGGAAGGCAGCGTGGTGGTGATCGGCAACGCGCCGACCGCGCTGTTCTATCTGCTGGAAATGCTCGACGCCGGCGCTCCGAAACCGGCGCTGATCCTCGGCTTCCCGGTGGGCTTCGTCGGCGCCGCCGAATCCAAGGCCGAACTGGCCGCCAACAGCCGTGGCGTGCCGTTCGTGATCATGCAGGGCCGCCTCGGCGGCAGCGCCATGGCCGCCGCTGCGGTCAATGCTCTCGCCACGGAGATCGAATGATGCAGGCTCAAGGACGTTTGATTGGCCTGGGCGTCGGCCCCGGTGATCCGGAACTGATTACCGTCAAGGCCTTGCGCCTGCTGCGCGAATCGCCGGTGGTGGCGTACTTCGTGGCCAAGGGCAAGAAGGGCAACGCGTTCGGCATCATCGAAGCGCACCTGCAGGACGCCCAGAATCTACTGCCGCTGGTGTACCCGGTGACCACCGAAGTGCTGCCGGCGCCGCTGTCCTACGAACAGGTGATCAGCGATTTCTACGATGACGCGGCAGAAGAAGTGGCCGCGCATCTGGACGCCGGTCGCGACGTGGCGGTGATCTGCGAAGGTGACCCGTTCTTCTACGGCTCCTACATGTACCTGCACGATCGCCTCGCCAGCCGTTACGAAGCCGAAGTGGTGCCGGGCGTCTGCTCGATGCTCGGCGGCGCTTCGGTACTGGGCGCGCCGCTGGTGTATCGCAATCAGAGCCTGTCGGTGCTGTCCGGCGTGCTGCCTCACGATGAACTCAAGCGTCGCCTGGCGGATGCCGATGCGGCGGTGATCATGAAACTGGGGCGCAACTTCCCGAAGGTGCGCGACGTGTTGGCAGAGCTGGGTCTGGCCGAGCGTGCGCTGTACGTCGAGCGCGCGACCATGGCCAACCAGAAGATCGTACCGCTGGATGAGGTCGAGCCGATGTCGTCGCCGTACTTCTCGCTGATCATTGTGCCCGGCGAACGGTGGCAAGGCTGATGACCCATTCCACACCGGCCATCGTCATTCTCGGTCAGGGCGCACTGGGCACGGCCCGTCGCCTGCAGCAGGTCTATCCGGCTGCAAAGATTCACGGGCTCAATGGACGCGTCGAAGGCGCGGACCTGACTTACAGCGACTTCGGCGCGACCCTGCGCGAGCTGTATCAACAGGACACGCCGATCATTGCCCTGTGCGCGGCGGGCATTGTCATTCGCACCCTGGCGCCGCTGTTGCTGGAAAAAGGCGTCGAGCCAGCGGTGCTCGCCGTGGCTGAAGACGGCAGCGCCGTGGTGCCGCTGCTCGGTGGCCTCGGCGGGGTGAACGTCATGGCCCGCGAGATTGCGTCTGCGCTTGAAGTGGCAGCGGCGATTACCACCAGCGGCGAGTTGCGTTTCGGCACCTGCCTGCTCAACCCGCCCGGCGGTTATGCCCTCGGCGATCTGGAGCAGGGCAAGCGTTTTGTCTCCGACTTGCTCGCCGGCCACAGCGTACGCATCGACGGTGCTGCGCCGTGGCTTGAGCAGGCGCAACTGCCGGAAGATCCACAGGCGCAGCGCTCGATTCATGTGGGCAGCGATGCCCGCGCGGCGAACGCCAGTGAGTTGCTGATTTATCCGCGTAGCGTGGCGGTGGCGGTCGATACAGATGTGGCCGATCTACCGGATGTAATTCGCGATGCGTTACTTCAGGCCGGTGTGGCAATTCAATCGCTGGCCTGTCTGGTGGCGGCTGATACTCAGATGGCCAGTCCGGCGTTGCGTGACGCCGCGCTTGAACTGGCTGTGCCGTTGCGCTTTGTCGCGCCGGCGAGTGACATCGTTGAGCTGGTTCGCGATGCAGTCCCCGACGCTCGAATCATCACAACATCCCGCGACCTTGCCATCGCCGTGGCCGAACAGCCGCTGGATGTTTCGCAGATCGGTCGTCCGCGTGGTCGCCTTGCTGTCATTGGCCTTGGCCCGGGTGCGGCAGAGTTGATGGTGCCGGCGGTGAAAGCCGAACTGGCCCGCGCCACTGACGTGCTGGGTTACGAAACCTATGTGCGCATGGCCGGCCCGTTCCGCGACGATCAGGTGCAGCATTGCACCGACAACCGCGAAGAAATGCAGCGTGCCCGTCACGCCTTCCGGTTGGCCGCTGAGGGTCGTTCGGTGATCGTGGTTTCGTCCGGCGATCCGGGCGTGTTCGCCATGGCGGCGGCGGTGCTTGAAGCATTGCACGAGTCGACGGATCCGGCGTGGCACAGCGTCGATCTGGAAATCCTGCCGGGTGTTTCGGCGTCGCTCGCCACCGCCGCTCAGGCCGGTGCGCCGCTGGGCCATGACTTCTGCGTGATGTCGCTGTCGGACAACCTCAAACCGTGGTCGATCATCGAGAAGCGTCTGGATCTGGCCGCCGAGGCGGATCTGGCATTGGCCTTCTATAACCCGATCTCCCGTGCCCGTCCGTGGCAACTGGGGCGAGCGCTGGAAATCGTCGCGCAACACCGCACGCCGCAAACACCGGTGGTGCTGGGCCGCGATATCGGTCGGCCGGGGCAGACGCTGCGCGTCACGACACTGGGCGCGCTGACTCCGGAGCAAGTGGACATGCGCACCATGGTGCTGATCGGTTCTTCCACTACCTGCACTTTCCCTCGAGCCGAGGGCGGGGAGTGGGTTTATACGCCGCGCTGGTACGGGGAAAAACCGGCCGGCTGATATCCCCGCACTGTCGAGTGGCAATGATCGATAAAACAAACAAGGCCGCGAATTCGCCATTCGCGGCCTTGTTTTTTTATGTGCTTTTTAATGGCTTGTTTATTTCGATAGTTGGCTCGATGTTATTGAATATTTCCCTGGACATTGTTTGAAGTGTTTTGTGTGTGTTTTTGGTTTTTGTTTTGTACTAGTTTCAATTTTGTGAAGCTTGCTCAAGTTTTTATATTGATGATTTTTAAGTGTTGCAAGTCTTGTTACTTGCAGTGCAGACGTGTGCCAGCCGATTGGCAGTGCACATGATTCACCACTCAGGGAAGTATTAAAATGCAGGATGCTAATGTTGATGTTGTCGATGGCGGCTATGTGAAGTTCGTCAATCTGTTCAAGTTATCTGATCTTGAACAGGCGCTGTTGCCCTACAAGAATACTGTTCGTCATGACGAAGTGATCCGTTACTACTTTGCTTGTGTCGGTTTGCTTGATTCGCCAAGGCTTCTGCAACCGCTCGCGCTATTCAAGCGGGCGCTTGCAGAGTTCGATGGCCTGCGGGTACGACGTGAAGTGGAACAGGCGCCTGCTCCGGGCCTGGACAGCAAGAAGACACCTGATCTTTCAGAAATCGGCGCCAGGGTCGCCGATTTTGAGTCGCGTCTGAGTTACAGCGTCGAACTGATGAAAACGCCCGCTACGCAAGTGCCGAAGATCCTGCACTTCATCTGGCTGGGTGGAGGCATCGGCGAGATTCAGCGCGACTACATCAATGTCTGGAAGCAGGTATTGGCTGGTCAGGGTTATCAGATCAACGTCTGGTATGACAGTGATGCGCTGCTGGCCTGGCAGGCCAATCGCTTGATGGTCGAGGTGGCGAAGGCGGACGCCATGGAGCACGGGGGCGTCGATAGCACTTCCGATAAGGTATTGGGCGAAATGTATGTGGCCCGCGCTATTGCGTTGAAGCAACAAATGAGCGAACACATTGATGCGGCAGTTGCGAAGGGCGAATCAGCCGATGAAGCAAGGGTGCAGTTGTTGAGCCGTGCTTATGGTCAGAGTTCTCAGGATTTACGGGTGTTGAAGGCAAAGAACCGTGAAAGTATTGATGCGCTGGTCGGAGGTGACGTTCGCGTGCGCGATCTGGCGGGTTCGGAAATACCTTTGAAGTTGCGGGATATTTACCAGCGGGAAATGCGCATGCGGGGCAACCTGGCGGCGGCATCGGATATCGTGAGAGCAGAGGTCTTGTACTTTGAGGGCGGCAGTTACACCGATGTCGATAACTTGCCGCCGTTGCTGAAGGAAATTGCAGGTGTCGATATAAGCGACTTTGGTGAGGATGCTCGACTCGGTGTTTTGCAGTTGATGCTGGATCAGAACCCTGACTGGATGCCAGGTCGACAAGCGTTGCGGGGGCAATACAGAGACAAGCTGTTGCAAATACCCGAAGAGCATCGCACGGTACTGCAAGCGTTTGCCAAAAGCCGGCCGATTTTGACCCAGGTGTTTCAGCCTCCACAGGATCTGCTTGTCCGTCCCTACGCATTGCGCGCGGTGGCAAAGGGAAACACGATCAGCAATGCCTACATGATGGCGCATGCCGGCTCGGCGGTACTTGAGTCCGTGCTCCAGCGCTTCAGGTTCAACTATGAATTGATCGATGACACCGCACGGTTGGCCACTGACAGAGGTATCAGTCTTCAAGAGCATGAAGCCATGGATACACTGGCTGGTGAAGTGCTGGAAAAGTCTTACGGGCCTTTGTTTGATTTGCCCGGAATGGAAGCCATCTTTGCGTCTTATCTGGCAAATGCCGCAGCCGGATACCACAACGAAGGTATCCGACCAAAAAATGAGGGGACCATTTATTTGACCGGACCGGTCGCGATCAAGGATGGTACCGGCGATTTCGAAAAGGCATTTTTAACGCCCGAGGGCGCGCAGGCGTCACGGCGGGAAATGGCCATCGCACCTCTGCAGACGGTCAATCAACTCACTGAAGAGGAACTGGATCACTCCTGGAAGGAAAACGAAACCGATACTCAGAAGTGGCTCGAGACTGAGCAGCAACGCTGGCGCGATGGCCAATTCAAGACTCGCTACGCCGGGAACATCGCTGAGTTGTTGAAACAGACGACCGTCGAATTCGAACTCGGCTGGCCGCTCATCGAAGGACGTCATGTCCTGAATACCGAGCTGTTGCAGCGGATGGCTGATCACCTCGGCGAGCCGTTCACCAAGGCGATGACGAACGGTCACGACGGCACCCTTGTGTTCGCTGAAAGGTTGCCGCTGAGCTTCGATGATCGTCAGGCCATCCGCAATCAGGACACTCGCCTGCGGCCACCGGCATTCCCGAAAAATCCGGTTGCCCAGAGCCTCGCACTGGATGAGCTGTTGATCGGGTTGGGCGCCGGTTCCTGGCAACTCGAACAGCTCACCCCGTTGCAGCGTTTGACCATCGGAGCATTGCTGGGCGCTGATTCACTGGACGCTCAAAGCTTTTCCGCCTTGCGCAGTACGCTGGACAATCTGATCAACAGCCTCAGTGAGCGCGGTACGGCAGGGCGCTATGCGGCGATTGAACAGCATCTCTATCAGCACCGCGCACCTGCGTTCATGGCAGGCATGTCCAGTGTGGGTGATGAATTGCCCGCGCATCCGGTCACCGCACTTGGCCTGAAAAAGAATGCCTTGGCCAACACTGCGACACTGTTTGACTGGGGGCGTCAGGTGGCGCAGATCCAGCGGCTCGCCACTCAGGAACACCGCGAACAGGTTCTGGAGCGGCTGGAACAGGTGCTCAGTCAGTTCGAGGCCGGCACTGTCAAAATGGTGCCTCAGGATTTGTTGATGCACGGGCCGGGTGACACTGCGGCCGGCCGCTGTTTTCCGCTGGCGCTGGCGATGGGGGCCGCCCTCACACAGGGCGAGGGAGCGACCCGGCAATTGCGCGAGCGATTCTTTCTGGCGGTGCTTGAGCCGGAGCACCCGGACTCGAAGGCGTTTCTGGCCGCGCTGGAGGAAATGCGTGGCGTGAACGCAGCCGATGTGGGCACGGCGCTGGGGCGGGGCGATCTGGACAAGATGGTCGCGACACTCGAGGCGTCCGTGGGGCCGCGAACCCTGATGCTCAACTCGGATAACCACTCGATGCTGGTGGCTCGGACTGTACACGGGAGTACGGTCATTTATCACTTCTACGATCCGAACTTCGGCCTGTTCCAGTTCGACAGCTCCGTAACCTTCAGAATGGCCCTTGGGCAATTTTTCAAGCAGGCACAGATCGCCCGTCATTACGCCGTGTACGGCAAACCTGGCCGGCCACAGTTCGATCTGATCGATGTGCATGGGGAAAAAGTCGCCGATCTGAACCTGTCGAACGGCAGCAAGGTAAGTCAATTGCTCAGGGACGAGCCGCTGCCGGACAAACCGTTCAGGTCGGTTCGCCAGAGGATGAACAGTGCTCACGGACGAACGCTGATGGAGAACTCGCGGCTGGGCAAGGCACTGTTGTCTTCAGACAATGACTGGTGGGGCGGGGAGATTGCCGACATGACGGCGCGGTTGCAGGAGGGCCATGACTCGGTGACGCCTCTTGTGCCGTTGTTCGACTCGCTGGAAGTGACGCCCGAGGGCAGTTATCGGGTGGGCATGATCGATCCACAGACCGGCGAGTTGGTCGCCACGGTCGTCAGCCGGGATGATCGCCTGCTGCGAATCAAAAATTACCTGACTGACCTGTTTTCGAGCCTCGGGCGCAAGCGTCCGGTCGGTGATGCTGTGGATCCGACCGAGGCAGCGGCAGTGCATACGCTCAATGCCGGTTTCGCGGTGCAGGCCTTGATGAATGCTTTGCGTGGTCGCGAAGGCGAAGACCGCACACTGACAACGGCGGTGCAGTGGCATGCCTACGTCAATTACGCACAACTGGTGCATGGCAATGTGGTCGATGTGGCGGGACTGATCGGTCTGGTGCAGGCCGCGCTGCGCGATGAAAAACTGATCGCCCGCACCACTGCGAAGGTGGTCGGCGAAGCGCTCGAGCCGTTGACCGGCAGATCCCTCGGCACTGTGGCCGGGCATTTGGGCAACGAAGGCGTCGGCGCGGTGTTGGGTCTGGCCAATGTCGGTTTTGATATCTATCAGTTGGCGACGGCACGTAATGATGTGGAGACAGCCACCTACGCCACCCAGCTGACCTTCGATGCCAGCAGTCTGGCCCTCACCGGCGCGGGGCTTGGCGCAGCGTTTGCCGGTGCGGGTACGGCAGCAGCGGTGCTGGGAGGCGCCGGGGTGATTCTGGGTGGCCTTGCGGTTGGCGTGACTGCGCTGGCGCAGAGCTTTGCCACCATCGCTGAAGAAGCGAAGGCGGTCGGGCTGTTTTTTGCGGAACTGGAGCAGGCGCATCACGGGGACGGATTTCACTACAGCGGCGAGCAAGGTGCCTGGTTGCCACGACCGTCGCTGATCATCAATGGTCTGGACCTGAGCACCGGCAAACTGCTGCTCGACAGCACCCGTCTTTACCCGCTGCGCGATCATTTCGGCGTGCCGGAGTTCGAGGTCGATTACCCGCGAGCTATTCACCTCAGCAAAGAACTGGGCTATCCAGCCGAGATGAAGTTCTCACCGTCCGCCGAGCAGGCCATTGTCTTGCCGTGCACGCCGCTTACCTGCTATCGCTACGAGTACCAGATCCTGCCGTTCGCATCACAGCGCCACGACAAGGGTTTCGACATCGCCCGGCGTCTGGAGAAGAAAAAAGCGGACGGTCAGTGGCTGTTCCTGTTTTCGTTCTACTCGTTCCCCAGCCATTACATTGTCCATCGGATGTACCCCGATTATCGCCCGACCGAGATCCGGGTCACGCTGGATGCGCAGGCGCGCAAACTGGTTGTGCCGGTGATCCCCGAGCCTTGGCGCGAGCAGGTCAGCTATCGGATTCAGGGTGGTGGAGGCACATGCACACTCGTGCTCAACCCCGGCGTCAATGTCGGACTGACGTCAGTGGGCAAACAAAAGGACCGCTGGATCATTGTCGCGCCGTGGGCCGTCGAGAAGGACATCGTGCTGGGCAGCAACGGGCAGTTCGGTATCAAAGGTTGCGAGTTCAAGGTGACGGCGGACATTGCCCCGGAGATTTCCCTGCTGATCGAAAATGGCCGGCTCTTTCGGATTGCCGGCAATAAACGGACTGAACTGGATCTTCTGGAAGAACAGGCGCCCAGAGGCCTGGACGGCCAGGTCCTGCAGGATCATCTGCAAGACCTGGCGCGAGCCCATCGATTGGCGCTGCGCTATACGCCGATCCACGACTATCTGATTCCGTTCGAGAACATCAAGGCGCCGCGTTACACCAATGGCTGGTATGACGCTGTGCAGGACCGGATCCTCTATATCCGCAACGACGAGGTGTTCGACGATGAAGGGCTGTTGTCGGTGGTGGCCGGCGATTCGGCATTTTTCCATGATCCGATTGGCTACGATATCTGTCAGGTCGATGCCGGCACCGGCCTGCTCAGTCATCGCTTTCGTTTGATGTTTCGACGCACCGGCGTCAGCACGATTCGTAGCGTCGAAGCCGATGGGCAGGGTGTCGTCCATGTGGTGCAGGAATACGCGTATGAGGACGGTACGCTTGAGCGCCTCAACTACCTGATTCATGAAGGTGAACTGTGGCTGAGCTCGGTTACCCGTGGACTTGAGCCGGGTTTCCAGACGTTGCTCGATGACGGCACGCCGTTGCCTGCCTGGACATCGGTACTGGGTGATTGGGTATCGCTCAAACCGGTCGATGCAGACAAAGGCTACGCCACGGTCGACTGGCAGTTCGCTGCTTACGTTTCGGTCTGCTGGAAGATCGAAGACAACGCTCGGGACATGGCCTGGGTCCGTACTCGTGACAACCTGATCGTGCGCCCGGTACCGCGCCGCCACCATGCCCGCGCCTGGCCCGACTCGATCCAGAACCTGAACGAGCTGATGCTGCTGACGCCCAGTGATGACGGCGACGTGTTTGTCATCTACGACCGGCAGTTCCAGAGCCTGTGCCGGGTGCAGCGCACCGTGACGCTGGAACAGATTCAGTGGTCGCACCGCTGGGTGCAGCCCGAGCGCCTGAAGCAGGTGACGGCTGAACACAATGGCTATCAGGCCCGCACCGAGGACGGATTGTCATTCGAAATCGGCGCTGACGGTGAAGTGCGTTTTGCGGGCCTGACCGAGTCCTGGCTCAAGGGGCGCAAACAATGGTGGCTGGCGCTCGACGCCATCGCCCGACAATACGCAGTGGAGCAGTTCCCGATTGTCGGCATTGCCAATACTGCCGGGGATGCGCGCTTGCACGCCTGGTACGTGGACAACCGCTTGTTGTTGTGTGACGCGCAACCAACACAGCTCCGGTTGCTGGGCATGACACCGGACAATCAATCGGCGTGGCTGTTCGAGCCCGAAAGTGGCGAGGTCTGGCGCCAGACGTTTATCGATCCGCATCAACTGCAGGCGGCATTCGGAGACGGCTCGCAGTTGTTGCAAAGCTGGATGCTGCCAAAACCAGAGCAGCAGTGGACGGCGTGGCGCTTTGCCGATGTACGGGTCGACGGTGCCGGTCTCTTGGGCACGACGCGCGAAGGCGTGGTGCTGCAACTGGAGCATCAGGAACCACCGCAGATCATTGGCGTGCAACACGATTGGCTGGCGGCCCATGGCGAGCATCTGATCAGAGACTTGCAAGCCTTGCTGGCGAACGCAGCGCATCGTCCATTCATCTCTATCGCTTCTCAGGAGGCCAGTGTGCAGTGGTATATCGCTGACAGTGCACGGCTGATCCAGATTCCCGCTGTCGACCTGCCGGAGGATTACGAGCTACTTGGAACCCGAAAGTACGCTGAAGTCTTGTTGCATGAATCGCGCGAGCGGGTCGTTCAGGGTTATCCGAGCATGCGCCAGATCAAGCCGCTGGATTACGTCCAGCGCACGGGTGACGTGCTGGTGCTCGAGGGACGGGTGGATGCCTACGATCTTCTGCCGGTGATCCCGGACGATGTGCGCACGCTGGTTCTGCGGGTAGGGCGCGGTTGGATGAAGTGGCATCTGTCCGAGGCGCTGATGCGCAAGCTCGATTCGTTGGTGGTTGATTGCCGTTATCCGCTGGTGGGTTTTCCCGCGGTCATGAGTCGCTTGATCCTGACCATGGCCGATCCACACAAGCTCGAAGTGGGGATGGTCGACGATCACCTGGTGGTGATCGATCCCGACAGTGAGCACTGTGTGCTGATACGCAATGCGGATGCATCAGATCCCTCGCTGCGGGGCGATGCCATGCTTGAGGTCAAGGGCCTGCGTCCGTGCCAGGTGTCGACGCTGGTGCGCTGGCTGAAGGTGCGCAAGGAGGGCGCCGAGGGCGTGACGCTGAAAGCATTGATCGATCAGGCGGATGCGAAGAAGACCGTCGAGTCTGCGGGTTGACGGTACGCGGGCGCTGACGAAAAAAGACCGCCGACGTTGCCGTCGGCGGTCTTTTCGTTTGAGGGTTCAAGGCACCAGATAGCCTTTGACCCCGGTGAAGATGATCTGCGCCGCCAGTGCGCACACGAACAGCCCCATCAGGCGGCTGACTATCTGCAAACCCTGATCGCCGAGAATGCGTTCGATGCGGTTCGACAGGTACAACACCACGCCAACCGTGAAACTGGCGAGGGCGATGCTCATGATCGCGAACAGCTTGTCGTCCCAGTGCGGCTGGCTGACGCCCATCACCAGCAAAGCACCGATGGTGCCGGGGCCGACGGTCAGCGGAATGGTCAGCGGAACGATCGTCACGTCCTGCTGCACGTTGTCGGTCTGCACGGCCGACTTGCCCTGCGCCATGCCCAGAGCGGAAATGAACAGCACGCTGCCGGCGCCGATGCGGAAGGCGTCCACCGTGATGCCGAACACATCGAAAATCACCCGCCCGAACAGGTACAGCAACACGCTCGAAACCAGGGTGGCGACCGCCACTTTCCAGGCCAGGCGGCGTTGTTCCTTGCGCGAGTAACCGCGGGTCAGACTGATGAAGCAGGACAACACGAAGAACGGGCTGTAGAGCACCAGCATCTTCAGGTAAACACTGAATAACACGTGGAGCATGGCGCGGGCTCGCTGGCGGGGAAAGTCGGGGGGAGTCTAACAGGCGCTATCGTGTCTGTCGGCTCACGACGGTTGCGTCGTCGCACGGTTCTGCTGATCACGCTGGGCCACCCAGTGCTCGATCAGCTCACGCAGTTGCGACAGCTCCACCGGTTTGGCCATGTGCCCGTCCATCCCGGCCTGACGCGCGCGTTCCTTGTGCTCGGCGAGGATATGCGCGGTCAGCGCCACGATCGGCGTGCGGATGCGCTGATTGCCGACCTCCCAGGCCCGCAGTTGCTGGGTGGCGGAGAAGCCGTCGAGGATCGGCATTTCGCAGTCCATCAGCACCAGGTCGTAGCGCTGGGCTTTCATCGCCTGCAAGGCTTCTTCGCCATTGCTGGCGGTGTCCGGTTGCAGGTTGAGTTTGCCGAGCATGCCCCGGATCACCTTGGTCGAAATGGTGTTGTCTTCGGCCACCAGAATGCGGAAATCGCTCGGCACCTTGACCGGCGCCGCAGTGCTCGCAACCTGTGGCTGGAACACCACCTGGCCACGATTGCGCTGGTTCAGTTCGTCAGCCAGCGTGGTCTTGAGGGTGTAGCCGGCCACCGGTTTGGCCAGGATGCGCTTGATCCCCGAGTTGCGCGCGATGATCTTGCTCGGCGCATTGCTGATGCCGGTGAGCATGATCAGCAGGATGTCGTGGTTCAGGCTCGGGTCTTCCTTGATCTTGGCCGCCAGTTGCATGCCGGTCATGCCGGGCATGTTCTGGTCGAGCAGGACCACGTCGAAGTAATCACGCAAATGCGCCTTGGTGCGCAGCAGGGCCAGCGCTTCCTTGCCCGACGGCACGGCGCTGACGTTCAGGCCCCAGGCGCTGCATTGCTGCACCAGCACTTTGCGGCAGGTGTCGTTGTCGTCGACCACCAGCACGCGTGCGCCTTGCAGCGGGCTGTCGAGGTCCGAGGTCGGGTGCTCCAGGCGATCAGGGTCCAGCGGCAGGGTCAGCCACAGCGTGCTGCCCTGGCTGGCGCCGCTCTTGATGCCGAACTCGCCCTGCATCAGACGGATCAATTGGCGGGCGATCACCAGACCGAGGTTGCCGCCCAGGCGGTTGGCCGACAGGAAGTGCTTGCTGTGCAACTCGGCGTGCATCAGCGCGTCGCGTTCTTCCTGATCCATCGGCTGGCCGCTGTCCTGCACGGCAATGCGCAGGCGTGGCCCGGCGCTGCGTTCGTCGAGGGCGACGACTACCAGCACTTCGCCTTCTTCGGTTTTCTTCAGGGCGTTTTCCAGCAGGCTCAGCAGTGTCTGGCGAAGGCGCGTCGGATCACCACTGATGACCCGTGGCACTTGCGGCTGGATAAAGCTGATCAGCTCGACGTTCTGCTGTTCGGCCTTGGCGCGGTAGATGCTCAGGCAATCGTCGATCAGCGCGTTGAGGTCGAACTGTACATCGTCCAGTTCGATCTGCCCGGACTCGAGCCGCGAGATGTCGAGGATCTCGTTGATCAGCGTCAGCAGTTCGTTGCCGGCGCTGTGGATGGTTTGCACGTAATCGCGCTGTTTCACCGACAGCGGCGTGCCAAGCAGCAGTTCGGTCATGCCCAGTACGCCGTTCATCGGCGTGCGGATCTCGTGGCTGATCTTGGCCAGGAACTCGGCCTTGGCATTGATCTCGGCGTTGCTCGCCGCGAGGTCGCGGCTGATGCTGAAACGGCTTTCGGTGATGCTGCGCTGACGCTCGCCGAGGGCGATGCTCATCAGCAGGCCACTGATGCAGATGAAACCCATCAGGGTCATGATCAGGCCTTGCGGCGCGACCAGGGTCAGCCCCAGCAAGGCCGGGAGGATGATCAGCGTGCCGATGTTGAACACCACCATCGCGGCGACGAACAAGCGGGCAGGGCGGTAGCCTTTCTGCCAGTGATAGAACGCCACCAGCAACATGCTCAGCCCGGCCAGGGCCACCAGCGCGTAGGTAATGATGTTCAGCGGCAGGGTGTTGACGAACAACAGCAGCAGGCTGCAGATCACGATGAACAGGATGTCGCCGATCAGCAGCTTGTTCAGCGGATGCGGGCCGAGCGGCGCGAAGAAGCGGTAGGCGAACATCAGGCCCGCCGGAGCGGTCAGCAGCAGGGCCAGATAGGCGCCGGGGGTCTGGATCGCATGCCAGTTCGGCAGCCACGGACCGGCGAGGTTGAGCAACAGCAACAGGCTCAGGCTCAACAGGCCTTCACACACTGCGAGCCACAGGCTGCTGCGCGAGCGGGTGTAGGCGTAGCGGATCAGGTTATGCAGGATCAGCATCGCCAGACAGCCGAACAGCAGGCCGTAGATCAGCGTCTGGTTGTGATTGGCCGCGGCCATCACCGCCGATTGCAAGGTGATGTAAGGGCGCAACTGGTGATCGGAAACCAGTCGCAGGTAGACGTCGAGGGGTTTGTCGCTCTGCGGCAACGGCAGCATGAAGTCGCTGCTGGGCAGCGGCCGCTCCACCTGGGGCTGGGTGGTGCCGGTGTCGCGTTGCTCGATCAGGCGATCGCCGTCGAGGACATACAGATTGAGGTGCGACAGGTCGGGGGCGAAGATCCGCAGCACTTGTTCGTGCTTGCCGGGCGCCAGCCTGAAGCGCAGCCACAGGGCGCCATCGGGTTCGGCCGCGGTCAGGCGGTCAAGTTCGATAGGGCTGAATTGATTGGTGTAGCGGGCGGAGCGGATGTCGCTCAGCTGGAGGTTGCCCTGATCGTCAAGCAATACCGACCAGCCACTGCCTTGCGCGGCCTGGGCCGGGAGCATGCAGAGCAAGGTCAACAGCGTGACGGTGAAGCCTATGGCAATCCTGAGCCAGCGCACGGCGAAATCCCTTCGTAGGTTGATGCCAGAATATAACGATGCGCAGCGTCGGAACAGTCCGGCAAGGGCGATGAGCCCCTGCCGGAAACACAGCGTAGCTTATTACTGAGACTCACCGCGTTCACGGGCAATGGCACGGTAGCCAATGTCGGTGCGGTAGAAGCAGCCTTCCCAGTCGATGGCCTTGGCCAGTTTGTAGGCCTGCTCCTGGGCGGCGCTGACGCTGGCGCCCATGGCGGTGGCGCAAAGCACCCGACCACCGGCCGTCACGACGTTGCCGTCCTTGAGCGCAGTACCGGCGTGGAAGACCTTGCCTTCCAGTGCGGCGGCTGCGTCCAGACCGTTGATCGGCGCGCCCTTGGCGTAGTCGCCCGGGTAGCCGCCAGCGGCCAGCACGATGCCGACGCTCGGACGTGGATCCCACTGTGCTTCAACCTTGTCCAGCGCTTGAGCCAGAGCCGCTTCGACCAGCAGCACCAGGCTCGATTGCAGACGCAGCATCACCGGTTGGGTTTCCGGGTCGCCGAAACGGCAGTTGAACTCGATGACCTTCGGATTGCCGGCCTTGTCGATCATCAGACCGGCGTACAGGAAACCGGTGTAGACGTTGCCTTCGTCGGCCATGCCGCGCACGGTCGGCCAGATCACCTGGTCCATCACGCGCTGGTGCACGTCGGCGGTGACCACCGGAGCAGGGGAGTAAGCACCCATGCCGCCGGTGTTCGGGCCGCTGTCGCCGTCGCCGACGCGTTTGTGGTCCTGGCTGGTGGCCATCGGCAGAACGTTCTTGCCATCGACCATGACGATGAAGCTGGCTTCTTCGCCGTCGAGGAATTCTTCGATGACAACGCGCGAACCGGCGTCGCCGAAGGAATTGCCGGCGAGCATGTCGCGCACGGCATCTTCGGCTTCGGCCAGGGTCATGGCGACGATCACGCCTTTACCGGCGGCCAGGCCGTCGGCCTTGATCACGATCGGTGCGCCTTTTTCACGCAGATAAGCCAGGGCCGGCTCGATCTCGGTGAAGTTCTGGTAATCGGCCGTCGGGATCTTGTGGCGCGCCAGGAAATCCTTGGTGAAGGCTTTCGAGCCTTCCAGCTGCGCGGCGCCGGCGGTCGGACCGAAGCAGTCCAGGCCACGGGAGCGGAACAGGTCGACGACGCCGGCCACCAATGGCACTTCCGGACCGACGATGGTCAGGGAAACGTTTTTCTCGGCGAAGTCAGCGAGCTGCTCAAGGGCCAGCACGTCGATGGCGACGTTCTCGCACTTGGCTTCAGTCGCGGTGCCGGCGTTGCCCGGTGCGACGAAAACCTTCTGCACACGTGGATCCTGAGCCACTTTCCAGGCCAGGGCGTGTTCGCGGCCACCGCTGCCAATGATCAAAACGTTCAAAGAGAGACTCCTTCGGAGAAAGCTGCAAGCTACAAGCTGCAAGCAAGAGCGAGTGTGTGACTCTCGATTACAGCTTATGGCTCTGAATTAATGAGGCTGCAACTGCAAGAAGGAGCGATACCTGACTGCTCTTTCTTGCAGCTTGCAGCTTGAGGCTTGTAGCTGCCGTGTATCAGTGACGGAAATGACGCATTCCCGTGAACACCATCGCGATGCCGGCTTCATCAGCAGCAGCAATCACTTCAGCATCACGCATCGAGCCACCTGGCTGGATCACGGCAGTGATACCGACCTTGGCCGCATTGTCCAGACCGTCGCGGAACGGGAAGAACGCGTCCGACGCCATTACCGAACCCGCCACTTGCAGACCGGCGTGCTCAGCCTTGATCGCCGCGATACGCGCGGAGTTCACGCGGCTCATCTGGCCGGCGCCGACACCGATGGTCTGGCGGTTTTTGGCGTAGACGATGGCGTTGGATTTGACGAACTTGGCCACTTTCCAGGCGAAGATCAGGTCGTGGACTTCCTGTTCGGTCGGCGCGCGCTTGGTCACCACTTTCAGGTCGTCGGCGCCGATCATGCCGATGTCGCGGCTCTGTACCAGCAGGCCGCCGTTGACGCGCTTGTAGTCCCAGGCCGGAACGCGATCCGCCGACCACTCGCCGCAGGCCAGCAGGCGCACGTTGGCCTTGGCTGCAACAATGGCGCGGGCTTCTTCGCTGACGCTTGGGGCGATGATCACTTCAACGAACTGACGCTCGACGATCGCCTTGGCGGTCTCGGCATCCAGTTCACGGTTGAAGGCGATGATGCCGCCGAACGCCGATTCGGTGTCAGTGGCGTAGGCCAGTTCGTAGGCCTGACGGATGCCGCCTTCGGCGTCCGGGCTCACGGCCACGCCGCACGGGTTGGCGTGCTTGACGATCACGCAGGCCGGTTTGACGAAGCTCTTCACGCATTCCAGCGCGGCGTCGGTGTCGGCCACGTTGTTGTACGACAGTTCCTTGCCTTGCAGCTGGGTGGCGGTGGCGATGCCGACTTCGGCAGGCTTGGCTTCAACATAGAACGCCGCGCTCTGGTGCGGGTTCTCGCCGTAGCGCATTTCCTGGGCCTTGATGAACTGGCTGTTGAAGGTGCGCGGGAATTCGCTGCGACCTTCGGTGCTCAGGGTGTCAGCAGCCTGGTTCACGGTGCCCATGTAGTTGGCGATCATGCCGTCGTAGGCGGCGGTGTGTTCGAACGCCTTGAGCATCAGGTCGAAACGCTGAGCGTAGGTCAGGCCGCCGGCCTTGAGGTTTTCCAGGACGTTGGCGTAATCGCTGGCATTCACCACGATGGCCACGTCTTTGTGGTTTTTCGCCGCCGAACGGACCATGGTCGGGCCGCCGATGTCGATGTTCTCGATGGCGGTCGGCAGGTCGCAGCCTGGCTTGCTGATGGTGGCTTCGAACGGGTACAGGTTGACGGCTACCAGATCGATCGGCTTGATGCCGTGCTCGTTCATGATCGCGTCGTCGATACCGCGACGACCGAGGATCCCGCCGTGGATTTTCGGGTGCAGGGTTTTCACCCGACCGTCCATCATCTCTGCGAAACCGGTGTAATCCGCGACTTCCACTGCGGCCACGCCGTTGTCCTGCAGCAGTTTGAAGGTCCCGCCGGTGGAAAGGATTTCCACGCCCAGGGCTTCCAGCTCCCTGGCGAATTCGAGGATCCCGGTCTTGTCGGAAACACTGATCAAGGCGCGGCGGATCGGCAGGCGGGTAGTCTGGTCGGTCATCTCAATTTCCATCAAAAGCAAGGGAAGTCAGCAAAAAAGGCGACCGGTTTTACGCGGGCGCCTTTCTGGTTTGATTGAATGCTTACAGCAGATCGTACTGTTTGAGTTTCTTGCGCAGCGTGCCGCGGTTCAGTCCGAGCAGCTCGCTGGCCTTGGTCTGGTTGCCCTTGACGTAGTTCATCACGCTTTCGAGCAGGGGAGCCTCGACTTCGGAGAGCACCAGGTTGTACACGTCCGTGACGGACGCGCCCTCAAGGTGGGCGAAATAATTGTGCAGCGCCTTCTCGACACTCCCGCGAAGGGTCTGGCCTTCTTCGCTCGGGGTATTGAGGTGCTGTTTCAAATTCACGTTGTCGCTCACGGGTGTTGTTCCACTCACTAAAGTCTCGGTCATCATCGTCATGCGGCCACCCCTTCTCCGTCCCCTGTCAGGCTCTTGTAACGTTCGGCGAAGAACTCCCGAACGTTGGCGCATTGTGTTTCCGTACCATCCAAACGATTGAAGTGGGCGCGAAATTCCCTGGCGCCCGGCAAGGTTGCGAGATACCAGCCCACATGCTTGCGGGCAATTCGCACGCCCATCACGTCCCCATAGAAGGCGTGGAGGGCGGCCAGATGCTCAAGCAGAATGCGTTCCACCTCGATCAGCTCCGGCGCCGGCAGTTTTTCGCCGGTACGCAGGAAGTGTTCGATCTCGCGAAAAATCCATGGCCGCCCCTGGGCGGCCCGGCCGATCAACAGGCCATCGGCACCGGTCGCGTCGAGCACGTAGCGGGCCTTTTCCGGCGATACGATGTCGCCGTTGGCAAAGACCGGAATCGACACCGCCTGCTTGATCGCGGCAATGGTGTCGTACTCGGCTTCGCCGGTGTACAAGTCGGCGCGGGTGCGGCCATGCACCGCCAGCGCCGTGATCCCGGCCTGCTCGGCGATCTTCGCCACGGTCAGGCCGTTCTTGTTGTCGCGATCCCATCCGGTGCGGATCTTCAGGGTCACCGGCACATCAACTGCCGCCACGACGGCATGCAGGATCTCGGTAACCAGTGCTTCATGCTTCAACAACGCGGAGCCGGCGGCCTTGTTGCAGACCTTCTTCGCCGGGCAACCCATGTTGATATCAATAATCTGTGCGCCCAGTTCGACGTTGGCCCGGGCCGCATCCGCCAGCATCTGCGCATCGCCACCGGCGATCTGCACCGAGCGTGGCTCGGGATCGCCTTCGTGGATCATGCGCATGCGCGACTTGCGGGTGTTCCACAGGCTCATGTCACTGGTGACCATTTCCGAGACTACAAGCCCTGCGCCCAAACGCTTGCACAGCTGACGAAAGGGCTGGTCGGTGACTCCCGCCATCGGGGCGAGGATCAAGCCGTTCTGCAATGTATATGGGCCGATGCGTACCGCCGACATAGGACTTCCCTGAAGTGGGGCCGGATCATGAGAGTTCGAAAAAGGGTTGGCATGATACCCGCTCTCGATGACTGGATAAAGGCTGAATTGAACAAAATCTGAACAGTTATTCTGTTATTACCGGCGGTTTGGTCGCGCGCTGCGCAGTCAGAAAACTGCCGTCAATCCGGGAGCGGTGAAGCGTTTCACTCGGGCGAGTGGAAACTCAGGCTGTAGTTCACGGCTTTCGGGCCTGGATCGAGGATGTCCAGGGCGATGTGGATCGGCGTCTGCGGCGGCATTTCCGCCATGCCTTCGAGGTCGCCGTTGAGGTATTCGCCGGGCTTGAAGCGACGACTGGCGATCAGGTGACCGTTGAGGTCGGCGAAGCGCAGCTCCAGCAGCGGAAACGGCTGCGAGAACGGCGCGCGGTTGTAAATGATCGCGTCCACCACCAGCGCACCGCTGAATTCCGGGTGGCTGCGCACTACCAGGTTGCTGCTCTTGATCTTGGCGATATCCACCTTGGACGGCACCGTGCAGCCGACTTGCGGGCAGAGTTGCTGGAACCACGGCCGGTATTGATCCTGGCGCGCCAGTTCGTCGAAGTGATAGGCGATGTATTGTCCGCCCAGGCCGGCGGCGGCCAGCACGATGAGCAACAGCCAGAGCAGGCGACGGCCCCAGGGCGAGCGGCGTTTCTGCCAGTCCAGTTGCAGCGGGTCGTCGGTCAGGTCCTGCAAGGCTTCGGCGCGAACACTGGATTCGACGCGTTCGCGCTTTTTGCGCGGGGCTTCGATCAGTGGCAGTTCGTCATCGACGTCGTCGCTGGCCGACAGGCGTTCGCGGCGGGCATTCGGGTCGATCGGATCGTGCAGGCGCAGTTGCGGAATCGGCGGTTCGTCGTCGAGATCCACCGGCTCCAGCGACAGCGAAGGTTCGGTGCGCTCCGGTCGGACCGGTTCGGGCTCGATGGCTTCGGGTTCATCTTCGACTTCGGGGGCGCGCTCATCTGCCGGTTCGCTGAACAGGCTGTCCGGCCACGTCGTGTCTTCCGGTTCGTGGCTATCGCGGCGAGCGCTCAGGGAGTCTTCGCGCGGGCGACCGAACTCGGTGGTCGGCTGGATTTCCCGTTGTTCGAGGCGGGCCAGTTCTTCGTCCAGATCCAGGCTGTCCAGATCCAGCTCGGCGGCGCTCCATTGCTTCTGGCTGATGGCGCGCGGCTCGGGCGCTTCGACGATGGCCGGTGGCTCGACGGGCTCAGGCTCGCTGATCGGCGGCTCGCTGATTAGCGGCGCCACCGGTGTGACCGCTTCCTTGCTTGCGTGTTGCTCCAGCAATTGCTTGGCGGCATTGAACACTTGCAGGCAGGAGCCGCAACGAACCACCCCGCGGGCCACGCTCAACTGAGCGTGGCTGACACGGAAACTGGTTTGGCAATGCGGGCACTGGGTGACGAAGCTGTCGGTCATGCGGCGATCCGGATTGAGCAGGCGGTCATTCTAGCGCCGACGGCCGGTGATGCGCACCCAGCCATCACGATTGGCGATCGGGTCGAGATCGAAGTCCTGCGCGTAGGCGGCAGCGACTTCGTCACCTTGTTCGGCAAGAATCCCTGACAGCGCCAGACGCCCGCCGGACTTGACCAGGCCGGACAGTTGCGGCGCCAGGGAAACCAGCGGGCCGGCCAGAATGTTGGCCACCAGCACGTCGGCTTTGACCTGCGGCAGGTCTTCCGGCAGGTACAGCGGGAACAATTCGTCAGCGATGTTGTTGCGCCCGGCGTTGTCGCGGGAGGCTTCAAGTGCCTGCACGTCGATGTCGGTGCCCACGGCTTCTTTCGCGCCGAGCAGCAGGGCGGCAATCGCCAGAATCCCCGAGCCGCAGCCGAAGTCCAGCACGTTGCAGTCTTTCAGATCCTGGCCGTCCAGCCATTCCAGGCACAGGGCGGTGGTCGGGTGAGTGCCGGTGCCGAACGCCAGGCCCGGATCCAGCAGCAGGTTGACCGCGTCCGGCTCCGGTGCGGCGTGCCAGCTCGGCACGATCCACAGGCGCTGACCGAAACGCATTGGCTGGAAACCGTCCATCCAGCTGCGTTCCCAGTCCTGGTCTTCGATCACTTCGCTGTGGTGCTCGGGCAGCGGGCTGCCAGTCAGCAGTTCCAGATGGGCCAGTACCGGAGCGGCTTCGGTGCCGCCCTCGAACAGGGCCAGCAGGTGGGTGTGCGCCCACAGCGGGGTGGTATTGAGTTCCGGTTCGAAGATCGGCTGATCTTCGGCGTCCATGAAGGTCACCGAAACGGCGCCCACTTCAAGGAAAGCGTCTTCGTAGGTTTCGGCTTGTTCTGGGCTGATGGCGAGACGGACTTGCAGCCAAGGCATGGCGGGCACCTGTGAAAAAGATTGATTGCAGCCTAGCGGCCTGCGAGAAGCGCGCAAGTTTACGCGAGCTCAAAGCTTTTGTGGGAGCGAGCTTGCTCGCGAAAGCGGATTGCCAGTCACTTTGATGCTGACTGATGCGCCGCCTTCGCGAGCAAGCTCGCTCCCACAGGTTTTTTGCAATCTGCAGAAACAACAAAGCCGCCCGAAGGCGGCCTTGTCTGGTGCGGGCTGAAGCTTAGTGCTTCTCGCCAGCCAGCTTGTGCTCGAGGTAGTGAATGTTCACGCCCCCTTTGCAGAAGCCTTCGTCACGGGTCAGATCACGGTGCAGCGGGATGTTGGTCTTGATCCCGTCGACCACGATTTCGTCCAGGGCATTGCGCATGCGGGCCATGGCTTCGTCGCGGGTCGCGCCGTAAGTGATCAGCTTGCCGATCAGCGAGTCGTAGTTCGGCGGAACGGCATAACCGCTGTACAGGTGCGAATCGACGCGAACGCCGTTGCCGCCTGGAGCGTGGAAATGCTTGACCGTACCCGGGCTCGGCATGAAGGTCTTTGGATCTTCAGCGTTGATCCGGCATTCCAGCGAGTGACCGCGGATGACCACATCATCCTGGGTATACGACAGCTTGTTGCCAGCGGCGATGCTGAGCATCTCCTTGACGATGTCGATACCGGTGACCATCTCCGAAACCGGGTGCTCCACCTGAACACGGGTGTTCATTTCGATGAAGTAGAAACGACCGTTCTCGTACAGGAACTCGAAGGTGCCGGCGCCACGGTAGCCGATGTCGATGCACGCCTTGACGCAGCGAGCCAGGACTTCCTTGCGCGCGTTCTCGTCGATGCCCGGTGCCGGCGCTTCTTCGAGAACCTTCTGGTGACGGCGTTGCAGCGAGCAATCGCGGTCACCCAGATGGATGGCGTTGCCCTGGCCGTCGGACAGAACCTGCACTTCGACGTGACGCGGGTTGGTCAGGAATTTTTCCAGATAGACCATCGGGTTGCCGAACGCCGCGCCTGCTTCGGAGCGGGTCAGTTTCGCCGAGGCGATCAGGTCTTCTTCCTTGTGCACCACGCGCATGCCGCGACCACCACCGCCGCCGGCGGCCTTGATGATCACCGGGTAGCCGACTTCACGACCGATGCGCAGTGCCGTTTCCTCGTCTTCCGGCAGCGGGCCGTCGGAACCTGGAACGGTTGGCACGCCCGCTTCGATCATCGCGTGCTTGGCCGATACCTTGTCGCCCATCAGGCGAATGGTTTCGGCTTTCGGGCCGATGAAGGCGAAGCCGGAGTTCTCGACCTGCTCGGCGAAATCAGCGTTTTCCGCGAGGAAACCGTAGCCTGGGTGAATGGCGGTAGCGCCAGTCACTTCAGCGGCCGCAATGATTGCCGGGATGTGCAGGTAGGACTGAGCGGCAGAAGCCGGGCCGATGCAGACGGATTCGTCTGCCAGACCCAGGTGCATCAGCTCTTTGTCGGCCTTGGAGTAAACGGCGACGGTCTTGATGCCCATCTCTTTGCAGGCACGCAGAATCCGCAGGGCGATCTCACCGCGGTTAGCGATCAGAACTTTTTCCAACTTCGCAGTCATCAAAGGCTCTCCGCAGTTCAAACGATGGTGAACAGCGGTTGGTCGTACTCAACCGGCTGGCCGTCTTCGACGAGGATGGACTCGATCACACCGCTGGTTTCAGCTTCGATGTGGTTCATCATCTTCATGGCTTCGACGATGCACAGGGTGTCGCCTTTCTTCACGGTCTGGCCGACTTCAACGAAGGACGGCGAGGTTGGCGAAGATTTGCGATAGAAGGTGCCGACCATCGGCGAACGGGCAACGGTGCCGTTCAGCGCTGGAGCAGCAGCGGCAGCTGGAGCTGCGGCAGCAGCAACCGGAGCGGCAGCGGCGGCAGGTGCAGCGGCCGGAGCCTGCATCGGAGCCGGAGCGTAGTACTGCTGCGCCGGGGTCTTGCTGTGACGGCTGATGCGTACGGACTCTTCGCCTTCCTTGATCTCGAGCTCGTCGATGCCGGACTCTTCCAGCAATTCGATCAGTTTCTTAACTTTACGGATATCCATGAATCATCAACTCCCAAGGGTCGGTCAGGGGCGTATAGCTTGTTGTTCAAGCTGCTCTAGTGCAGCCTCCAGGGCCAGTCGATAACCGCTGGCGCCAAGGCCGCAGATCACTCCTACCGCTACATCGGAGAAGTAAGAGTGATGGCGGAAAGGTTCGCGTTTGTGCACGTTGGACAAATGCACTTCGATGAATGGGATGCTCACTCCCAGCAGCGCGTCACGTAATGCGACACTTGTGTGTGTAAATGCTGCCGGGTTGATCAGAATGAAGTCCACGCCCTCGCCGCGTGCGGCGTGGATGCGGTCGATCAATTCGTACTCGGCGTTGCTTTGCAGATACAGCAGATGATGGCCGGCTTCACGGGCGCGGCGTTCCAGATCCTGATTGATCTGCGCCAGGGTGGTCGACCCGTAGGTCCCGGGTTCCCGGGTGCCGAGCAGGTTCAGGTTGGGGCCGTGCAGCACCAGTAGCGTTGCCATCTGCGTGTTCCTTGTTATGGGTGAGCCTTCGTCAGAACCCGGCGACTATGCCGCAAAGACTTTGTGACTGTCCAGTTCTCTGCAATAGCCAGCACGATGTCCGATGTTTGCGCAAAATATGTGACTGACTGATTAAATCCGGTCATTCGCTTTGGCGACACGTTCGGCGAAGTCGCTGGCGTTGATCTCGCCGATCACCCGCACATCGCGACGTTCCGCCCCGTCCTTGCCGAAGAACATCAGCGCCGGTGGGCCGAACAGGCTGTAGCGGTCGAGCAGGGTGCGCTGTTCGGCATTGCTTGCGGTGATGTCGAAGCGGATCAGTCGATAGCCCTTGAGCCGATCGACGACTGTCGCGTCATTGAGCACTTCGTGTTCGATGACTTTGCAACTGATGCACCAGTCGGCGTACCAGTCGAGCAGCAGCGGGGTGCCGACGGTTTTCGCTTCGAGCAGCACTCGATCCAGTTCCGCCGGGGTGCTGACGGTCTGCCACGAACCGCTGTTTTGCGCAGTCGAGCCGCTGTCGGCAAGGCGTGCCGGGGCTATCGGATTCAACGGGTCGGTCTGCCCGCTGAACGCGCCGTACCAGCAGGCCAGCGCATAAAACAGCAGGAACAGGCCGAGCAGCTGGCCGAGGCGTTTGCGCGGCGGTTTGTAGACAAATTCCAGAGCACCGAGGAACAGGCCAACGCCACCAGCCAGCAAGCCGATCAGCAGCAAGGTGATCTGCCCCGGCAACACGCGGCTGAGCAGGCCGATGGCCAGCCCGAGCAGCAACACGCCGATGCCATTCTTCACGTACATCATCCACGGCCCGCTTTTCGGCAGCCACGCCGCGCCGCCGGTAGCCACCAGCAACAGCGGTGCGCCCATGCCCAGCCCGAGCATGAACAGCTTCAGGCCGCCGCCCAGCGCATCGCCGCTGGCGCTTATATAAAGCAGCGCGCCGGCCAGCGGGGCGGAAACGCATGGCGATACCAGCAGACTCGACACCACACCCAATACCGCGGCACCCCACAGCGAGCCGCCTTCAGTGCGGCCGGCGATCCGGTCGAGACGGCTGCTGATGAAGTGCGGCAGTTTCAGCTCGAATACGCCGAACATCGCCAGCGCGAACACCGCAAAGAACATCGCGAACGGCACAAGCACCCACGCTGACTGCAGCCGCGCCTGCAAATTCAGTTGCGCGCCGAACAGCCCCATCAGCGCCCCAAGCAGCGCGAAGCACGCAGCCATCGGCAGCACATAAGCGAGGGACAGATTGAAGCCACGCAAACCACCGACCTGACCGCGTAACACCACGCCGGACAGGATCGGCAGCATCGGCAATACACAAGGCGTGAAGGTCAAGCCCAGGCCTGCCAGGAAAAACAGCGCCAGATCACGCCAGTCCCAACCCGTCACCGGAGCGGGCGCGTCATTCGCCGCTGCGTTGCCCTCGATGCTCAGGCGTTCGGTTTCCGGTGGGTAGCACAAACCCTTGTCGGCGCAGCCCTGATAGGTGACGGCCAGCGTGAAAGCCCGGGGATCATTGCGCGGCAGTTCTACATCGAGGATGCCGTGATAGACCTCGACGTCGCCGAAGTACTCGTCGTGTTTCTGTTCGCCTTGCGGCAATTGTGCGGCGCCAAGTTTTACCTCGGCAGGCTCGGCACGAAACTGGAAACGATGGCGGTAGAGGTAATAGCCTTCGGTGGCGACGAAGCGCAGTTTGACCGATTGCGGCGTGCTCTCGACCAGGCTCAGTTGAAAGGCTTCACGCACCGGCAGGAAATCGGCGCTGTTGTTGACCGAGCCCAGTGTGGCGCTGGGTTTGCTGTCGAACAGACCGGCGGCTCCGGCCGGCAGGGCGAAGACGAAAAACAGCAGGCAGAGCAGACGGCGCATGACAATCTCGCGAATCAAAGGTGCGGGAATGATAGCGGACTTGGCCCTGCGCTGTGTGTCACACGCGGAACGCTTGCACGGCGGTGTGCAGCTGACCGCCCAGCAACAGCAGGTTCTCGCCTTGCTCGCGGCCCTGGCCGATGCGCAGCAGATTGTCCCCGCCCAACTGGTGAATCCGTTCGCTGTGATCGCGGATCTCGCTGACCGCACCGCTCTGTTGCGCGGTGATGTCGGCGATGCGGATCGCGGTGTCGGAGATGGTCTGGATCGCGCCGACAATCTTGTCCAGCGCACCGTCCGCCGATTGCGCCTGATTGGCCGTGGCCTCGGCGTGTTCGACCTGCGCGCGCATGCCCTCGACCGATTGCCGGGCGGCGGTTTGCAGGCCGGCGATCAGGGTCTGGATTTCGGCGGTGGCGCCGGCGGTACGTTGCGCCAGCGAGCGCACTTCCTCGGCCACCACGGCAAACCCACGGCCCATTTCCCCGGCCCGAGCGGCTTCGATCGCCGCGTTGAGCGCCAGCAGGTTGGTCTGGTCGGCAATCGAGCGGATCACCGTCAGCACGCCGCCGATGGTTGCCGATTCTTCGGCCAGGTGTTCGATCATCTGCGCGTTGCCTTGCACTTCGCCGACCAGCGCGTGCAAGCCGGTGAGGCTCTGGCCGATCACTTGTTGCCCGTGTTCGACGGCCAGCCCGGCATGGCGACTGGCGTCGGCGGCCTGGCGCGCATCGCCGGCCACTTGCTGGATGGTCGCTTCCAGTTCGCCGAGGGAGTCACGGATCAGCGCGGTATCGCCGGCCTGATGTTCGGCGCCGCTGTGCAAGTCATTGCTCAGCTCGGCGAGGGTGCGGCTGCTGCCGGCCACTTGCTCGGCATTGCCGCGAATCGTCCCGACCAGATCCACCAGATAGGCGCGCAGGCGATTGAGCGAGGCTTCGATGTCGTGCAGTTCGCGGTTGGTCTTGCCCAGATGAATGTCGCGGCTGAAATCGCCTTCGGCCCAGGTCGACAGCGCCGGCGCGAGGTTGGTCAGGGTGCGGGCCAGGCGTCGCTGCAGGGTGTCGATCAGCAGCGCGATCAGCAGAATCAGGCCGATCATCACGCCTTGCATCAGCCGCACTTCGCCCTGGATCTGCCCGTGCTGGGCGCGTACCACCGGTTCGAGACCGGCGATGGCTTGTTGCACGGCGGCGATTTTCTGGTGGGTCGCGGTGCTGAGGTCGGTGCGTTTCTGGATCTGATCGCGAGTACGCGCCAGCTCCGCCGGGTAACGGCCGAGCAAACTGTTGAGTTCGCGTTTGAGGCCGACACCGGCATCTTCGGTGGCGGCTTTTTCCGTGCTTTCGATACCCATCATGGCGGCGAAATCGTCGCTGCCGGATTCACTGCTGGCGACCACGCCGAGCAAGGGCAGGGCATCGATCGTCTGGGCCTGGGCGCGGATGTTGCTGACTTCGCGCTCGACATCGGCGGCCAGTTCACTGCGCCCGCTGCTGACCAGTTTGTCTCGGGCCAGCGACAGTTTGCCCAGATGTTGAGAGGCAACCAGCAGAGGCGTGAGATAGGTCGCGTTGCCGCCTGCATAAGTGCTGAGCTGATCGAGGCTGGCGCTCAATTCGCGCTCGGCCTGCAACAGCAGGGCCTGCGGATCGCCGGCCAGTTTGCCGGCGGCCAGCAGGTCGGTCTTGCTGAATTCATCGAGGCCGGTGAGGCTCGGGCGCAAGGTGTCGGCCAGCGCCGGCGGCAGCTCGTCGAGCTCCTTCTGCAACTGATCGATGGCCTGGCTGGCTCTGCTCAGGCGCAGGGCGTCGCCGCTGGCGAGGTAATCCTCGACGTTGCGTGCCACGTCATTCTGAAATTGCTGCGACAGCCCCAGGTATCGCTCCATCAACAGATACGGGCGCTCCAGGGCTTTCTGCGACCACCACAGCGTGGCGCCGAGGGCCACGCAGACGGCGACCAGCAACAGAGTATTGAGATTGGTGAGCAACTTCAGGCGCATGACGGCTACCAACGGCAGAATGGTAAGCGCCTGAATTTATTGCGGTTCTGTTACAGGGTTATGACCGATTGGGTCGAATCCGATGAAAAAGTGGCACTTTGCTTTGAGTCGCGCGCGGTCTGCACCCGATTGCGTCCTTCGCCCTTGGCGCGATACAGCGCCTCGTCGGCCTGGCTGGCCATCATCAGGCTGTCGGAGTCGTCGTGCATTTCCACCACGCCGGCGCTGAAGGTGCACCACAGATCCTGCGGCTGGGCCGGATAGTGAATCTCGGCAAAGCGCTGGCGGATCTCGTCGAGCACTTTGTGCGCCGCTTCTATATCGGTGTCCGGCATGACGATGGCGAATTCTTCGCCGCCGTAACGACCGATGAAATCGGTCTTGCGCAGACGCTGCTTGAGAAACAGCGCCAGGCTCTTGATCACCCGGTCGCCCATGGGATGGCCGTGGCTGTCATTGACCCGCTTGAAGTGGTCGATGTCGAGCATCGCAAAGCTCAACGGCTTGTTCTCGCGGCGGGCGCGGAACGAGCAGTCTTCGAGCAATTGCAGAATGTGCGTGTGGTTGTACAGGCCGGTGAGGCTGTCGCGGACCATCCGTGCTTTCAGGTTACGCGCACGGGCGGCGCGGTTGCGCACGGTGGTGATCAGGTGGCGCGGCTTGATCGGCTTGGTCAGGAAGTCATCGCCGCCTTCGCTCATGGCGTCGAGCTGTTTGTCCAGATCGTCCTCGGCCGACAGATAAATGATCGGCACGCTGACATAGCGGTCGTTGTGACGGATGACCTTGGCCAGCTCGGTGCCGGTGCAGGCCGGCATGTACATGTCGAGGATGATCAGGTCCGGCTGGAAGTCCGCCAGCTCGGCCATGGCCTGGATCGGTTCGATCAGGGTGCGGGTGACGATCCCGGCGCTGTTGAGCAGGCGTTCGGTGTGCAGGGCCTGGGCGCGGGAGTCGTCGATGATCAGCACTTTATAGGGTTCGTACTGGGCGACGCAGGTCAGGACCTCGATCTTCTCCAGCAGGCTCGAGGCTTCGAGGGTGCCGGTGAGGAATTCCTGGCCACCGGCGCGCACTGCCGCGAGGCGGGTCGGGGTGTCGGTTTCGTGCAGGCTGAAGAACAGCAGGGGCAGCGGTTCTTCCAGACCTTGCTGGGCTTCGGCGGCGAGTTTCAGGCCGACGCCGACGCCGCTGAAATCCACGTCCATGACGATCGCGGCCGGCAGGCGCTCGACCATCGACGAGCGAAACGCCGACACGCTGTCCAGTGCCTGGGCGCTCAGACCGAAAAACTCCAGCTGTTTGGCCAGCCGCTCGGCACGGTCGTGGTCCTGCAGCATCACGTAGATCGGTTTGCGCAGGGGCGGCAGGAAGGTCTGATCGAGCTGATCGCCATGGCGCAGGCCGGTGCGCGACAGACGCTGCATCAAACGGTTGAGATCGGTGATCAGGCCGCTGCTCAGGCGTCCGCGATTGGCGTCCACCGCTTCCAGCGACTGGCTGATGTGGCGGGCCAGCTGCGTGTGTTCGGGCTGTTCGAAACGCTCGGCAAAACGCAGCAGGCGCAGATTGGCCTCGCTCAGTTCGGCGAGATCGGCAGTGGACCACTCACTGCGTTGCAGGCGCTGCCATATCTCAAGAATCTGACGTGCCTGATGAATTACCCGCTGGGCAAAGTGGTGCTTGAGGCGCTCACGGCTGGGGTCTTCTGGCTCGGTCATATCCTGACTACTAGTTAGGGTGCATGCTGAGATCGACTGGTGGCTCTATGCTAGCACCTCTTTTCCCTTACATGAGTGTCGTACGTCAATAATCTGCGGTACGACATCATTCAGTTTCTGACTCCCGGGTTTCAATTTGACCCTGATCGTCGGGGAAGTCCCCATCTACTGGGCATTTTCCGATCTGCACGCGGGTGAATTTATCGGAAGCCGAGAAAGATGGGGCGGGGTATTTGTTCTGCCCCGTTGCGGGTATCGGCAGCGAATTGGTGATGAATCCGCTATCGGGGAATCCCTTAGGGCGGTCTGTACAGGCCTCGTGTCGGGTAGCGAGATAACGCCTGTCAATATTGACGGGTGCCGGGTCGAGGTACGTTGTTGTATGGTTGTGGTCGAACCGTTGAACCCAAGATTGAAAGGATATCGCCATGCTGGACTGGAAGAACCGCGCGGGCAGCGCGCCTGAACGTGCCGCCGAGCCCAAGTCGGCCACCCGCAGCTATGTCGGCGGGCTGTTGTTCAGCCGGGCGCTGGCCACGCTGGTCGCCATTTACCTGTTGGTGACTATTGCCCTTGGCTGGTACTGGAGCCAGGAGCCGGCGCTGTTTCCCGTGGCGCAGAACGCTCAGGTTGCCGCCGAGAAAGAGGGCAAGCAGATGGTGGTCGGCTACACCACCGTCGAAACCCTGAAAACCGTTGCCGGCACGTTGCTCGACAAGCCGGGCGGCTACATTTCCAACGACCGTTTCCTGCCGGGCCTGTGGATGGACAACATGCCGAGCTGGGAATACGGCGTGCTGGTGCAGGTTCGCGATTTGACCCGCGCCCTGCGCAAGGACTTCGCCCGCTCGCAGTCGCAATCGGCTGAAGACGCCGACCTGGCCAAGGCCGAGCCGCGCTTCAACTTCGACAACAAGAGTTGGATCCTGCCGTCCAGCGAGTCGGAATATCAGGAAGGCATCAATTCCCTGAGCCGTTATCAGGCGCGCCTGTCCGACCCGACCCAGAAAAACGCGCTGTTCTACGCCCGCGCCGACAACCTGAACAACTGGCTGGGCGATGTTGGCACCCGTCTCGGTTCGCTGTCGCAACGGCTGTCGGCCAGCGTTGGCCGGGTCAAGCTCAACACCGCGCTGAAAACCGAAGTGCCGGCGGTGGGTGAAGTGCCGCAGGTCGACGAGGAAGTCGTCGAGACTCCGTGGATGCAGATCGACAACGTGTTCTACGAAGCCCGCGGCCAGGCCTGGGCGCTGTCGCACCTGCTGCGCGCAATCGAGGTCGATTTCGCCGACGTGCTGGCGAAGAAGAACGCGACCGTCAGCGTGCGTCAGATCATTCGTGAGCTGGAAGCCTCCCAGGAGCCGGTCTGGAGCCCGATGATCCTCAATGGCAGCGGCTTCGGTGTGCTGGCCAACCACTCGCTGGTGATGGCCAACTACATTTCCCGGGCCAACGCCGCCGTGATCGATTTGCGTCAACTGCTCAATCAGGGCTGAGTCATGGACGAGAGCGCCAGAGAGGCGGCCCACCGCGCCGCCTCGGATGCCGAGCAGATTGCGTGGGTCGACGAGCAGGACAACCTGCTCGGTTCCCTGGTGCGCGCCGACCTGCGCGAGCGCGGGCTGATCGGCCGTGGCACCTACATCATGCTGTTCAACTCCGCCGGTGAACTTTGCGTGCATCGGCGCACGTTGAGCAAAGCCATTTATCCCGGTTACTGGGACGTGGCGGCAGGCGGCATGGTGCAGGCGAACGAGACGTACGCCGAGTCGGCGGCCCGTGAACTGGAGGAAGAGTTGGGGGTGAGCGGCGTCGAGCTGACGGCCCACGACCATTTCTACTTCGAAGACACCGGCAATCGCCTGTGGTGTTCGGCGTTTTCGGCGGTGTGGGACGGGCCGCTGATCCTGCAGCCGGAAGAAGTGCTCGAAGCGCGCTTCATTCCGGTCGCGCAGGTCATGCTGGAAATCCAGCAAAAGCCTTATTGCCCGGACTCTCTGGCCGCGTTGAAACGCTATCTGAAGGCTCAGCAAAGCGACGTCGCAAAGAACACATAAATTGGCGCCGATTGGCACTTAGCAATCGGCGTTTTTGCCGTTACACTGCGCGACCTTTTCAAGCTGTGCCGGCCCGCTTTCACGAGCCGATGGCACAGTAGCGCTGCCCCTGCCTGAGTGGGGCTTCGCGGTCGATAGCCTTGCCCAAGGCTGCGATCAGTCTTTGTCCTCCCGAGAGGATTGCCGGTGGCCAAAAAAGCCGCATCCTTCGCCGCCCTGGGCGGCCTGGTATTTTCCACCGACGCAGGTCGTCATTGCCCGGAATGCAGCAAGCCGGTGGACGCCTGTATCTGCAAACAAACCGTGATCCCGGCCGGCGACGGCATTGCCCGCGTGCGCCGCGAGAGCAAGGGCCGTGGCGGCAAGACGGTGACCACCATCACCGGCGTGCCCCTGGCCGAAGACGCACTCAAGGAGCTGGCGACAACGTTGAAGAAACGTTGCGGCACCGGCGGTGCGTTGAAAGACGGGATCATCGAGATTCAGGGCGACCATGTCGAGCTGCTCCTGGCCGAGTTGGTCAAGCACGGTTTCAAGGCGAAGAAGTCCGGCGGCTAGCAGCCTCTGTGAAACCCACCGGCGGCTTGATTCAGCTCCAGCGTTTCTGGGCCTGACGTCGTTTCCATGGTTTTCACAGAGCCTGTTCATGACCGGTTTCTAAACTCAACGCTGTCAGCGCGGTCTACCGCCCCGCTGACGAACCGTCATTTTCATTCTTTAGACTGCGCCGGCCTGAGATCAGGCGACGCACTATGACTTCTTTATAGGGGACTTCGATGTCCGTACGACGCACACGCAAAGACGATGGCAGCCAATGGACAGTTGCGGACAGCCGCAGTGTTTACGGGATTCGCCATTGGGGGGCCGGGTATTTCGCGATCAATGACGCCGGTCGCGTCGAAGTTCGTCCGAACGGCCCGAGCAGCTCGCCTATCGATCTGTTCGAACAAGTCGACCAGTTGCGCAAGAGTGGCTTGTCCCTGCCGCTGCTGGTGCGTTTCCCCGACATCCTGCAAGACCGCGTCCGTCAGCTGACCGGCGCTTTCGATGCGAACATCGAGCGTCTGGAATACCAGAGCAAATACACCGCGCTGTACCCGATCAAGGTCAACCAGCAGGAAGCGGTGATCGAGAACATCATCGCCACCCAGAACGTTTCCATCGGTCTGGAAGCCGGCTCCAAGCCTGAGCTGCTGGCGGTGCTGGCGCTGGCGCCGAAGGGCGGCACCATCGTCTGCAACGGTTACAAGGACCGCGAGTTCATCCGCCTGGCGCTGATGGGCCAGAAGCTCGGCCACAACGTGTTCATCGTGATCGAGAAAGAATCCGAAGTCGGTCTGGTGATCGAAGAAGCCGCCTCGCTCAAGGTCAAGCCGCAGGTCGGCCTGCGCGTGCGTCTGTCGTCGCTGGCGTCGTCGAAGTGGGCGGACACCGGTGGCGAGAAATCCAAGTTCGGCCTGTCGGCGGCGCAACTGCTGTCGGTGGTCGAGCGCTTCCGCGCGGCGGGCCTGGATCAGGGCATTCGTCTGCTGCACTTCCACATGGGTTCGCAGATCGCCAACCTCGCTGACTACCAGCACGGCTTCAAGGAAGCGATCCGTTACTACGGCGAACTGCGCAACCTCGGTCTGCCGGTCGATCACATCGACGTCGGCGGTGGTCTGGGTGTGGACTACGACGGTACGCACTCGCGCAACGCCAGTTCGATCAACTACGACATGGACGACTACGCCGGTGTCGTGGTCGGCATGCTCAAAGAGTTCTGCGACGCGCAGGCTCTGCCGCATCCGCACATTTTCTCCGAAAGCGGCCGCTCGCTGACCGCCCACCACGCGATGTTGGTGGTGCAGGTGACCGACGTCGAGAAGCACAACGACGACGTGCCACAGATCGAGAACAAGGAAGCGCTGCCGGAAACCGTGCAGTGGCTGGTTGACCTGCTCGGCCCGACCGACATCGAAATGGTCACCGAAACCTACTGGCGCGCCACCCACTACATGAGCGACGTGGCCGCCCAGTACGCCGACGGCAAACTGACCCTGGCCGAGAAAGCACTGGCCGAGCAGTGCTACTTCGCCGTGTGCCGTCGCCTGCACAACTCGCTGAAAGCGCGTCAGCGTTCGCACCGTCAGGTGCTGGACGAACTCAACGACAAGCTGGCCGACAAGTACATCTGCAATTTCTCGGTGTTCCAGAGCCTGCCGGACACCTGGGCGATCGATCAGGTCCTGCCGATCATCCCGCTGCACCGTCTCGACGAAGAGCCGCTGCGTCGTGCCGTTCTGCAAGACCTGACCTGCGACTCCGACGGCAAGATCAACCAGTACGTCGACGAGCAGAGCATCGAGACCAGCCTGCCGGTGCACGCGCTGAACGAAGGTGAAGATTACTTGCTGGGCGTATTCCTGGTCGGCGCCTATCAGGAAATCCTCGGCGACATGCACAACCTGTTCGGTGACACCGACTCGGTGAACATCTACCAGAACGCCGACGGCAGCGTGTACCACGCCGGTATTGAAACCCACGACACCATCGAAGACATGCTGCGCTACGTGCACCTGTCGCCGGAAGAGCTGATGACCCACTACCGCGACAAGTGCGCCAGTGCCCGCATCAGCGCCAGCGAGCGCACTCAGTTTCTCGATGCATTGCGTCTGGGTCTGACCCGCTCCTCTTACCTGTCTTCCTGAGGCCAGGTTCCGCTTTCATCTGGTTGTCTGAAATTGTTCCGCTTACTGCGGACGTTTCAGACAACCAGGTGAGACGCTTCTTTTTCTCTTCGCGAAAATGCTTTCGTCCAGACGAGCAAAGTGATGTCGTCTGCTTTTCGCGTAGGTCATTTCCGAATTTGTACTTCGGCTCTCTACTCGGCCATGGCTCTCGGCGAGAATCCCCGCCCGCCCCCCCTGTAGAGAATTCCCCATGTTCGATCCAGCCGACGAGCCGTTGTTTCGTCTCGATGTAGCGGGCCTGTCCGACTCGCTTGAAGTCCTGGCATTCACGGGTTGCGAAGCCATCAGCGAGCCTTTTGCGTTTGAGATCGACTTGCTGGTCGATGATCCGCATCTGGACCTTGCCGGGCTGATGTATCGTTCGGCGCGCCTGTGTTTCGGGCCTTGCGGCAATGGTGTTCACGGGCAGTTGCACAGTCTTGTCCAGCATGAACAGGGGCGCGACGCCCGGTTGTGCCGGGCGCGGCTGGGGCCTCGGTTGAGTTGTCTGGGCCTGCGCTACAGCCAGCGCATTTTCAGCGACCGCTCCGTGCCGCAGATTCTGGATCAGGTGCTCAGGGAGCACGGTATCAGTGGCACCCGGCGCCGATTTGACCTGCAAGGCGCGTATCCGCCCCGGACGTTCTGCACCCAGTACGGCGAGTCGGATCTGCAACTGGTACAGCGGTTGTGCGGGCAGGCACGCATTCACTATCACTTCGAACATGGGAACCGTGGACATTGCCTGGTGTTCGGGGACGATCCCGCCAGGCTGCCACACGCCGCGAACCTGCGATTCGATTGCGGGGATGGGGAACCGTCGCCAACAGTGCGCCGCTGGCAACTGGGCGAGCATGCCGGCCTGTACGCAGAAGGCTCGCGGCGGACACGTACGGCGCGGGGGCATTCCGATTCGCCAACCCTGCGCAGTGGTCACTGGTTGACGATTACCGGCCAGCCCCTTGCAGAAGCCAATGGGCACTGGCTGGTGAGCCGAATCGAGCATCGAGCCGATCAGTTGCTCGAACCGCCTTACAGCAACCGGATTTTTGCCGCTGACCGGTTGCCGGTGTTCCGATCACCCATTGAACACCTGGGGGCGCGCATGCGCAGCCCGCAACGTGCCTGGGTGGTATCGGTCGAGGAGGCGCAACCGGATGCGGTGCGGCCGGTGGCCGTTCAGTTCGACTGGCTCTATCAGGGGGAAGGGGCCCGCCCCAGCCACTGCTGGCTGCCGCTGGCTCCGGCGTTGGCCGATACGCCGATGGCATCATTGCAGGACGGAGCAGAGGTGGTGGTGAGCTTTCTGGAAGGCAACCCTGAACAGCCGGTGATCAGCGGTGTCTTGCAGATCCCGGCACTCACCAAAGCCATCGAGGATGACGCATCGCCGCCACTGCCCGAGCGTCTGGCGAGCGCGGGCCTGCCTCAATGGCTGAAAGCGGCCGAGCCGTTATTGTTGTTGTGCCTGATACCGGGTGGCGGCAGTTATCGCCATTGCGCGGCGTCATTGTGCAGCTGTCGATTGGTCGGCGGGCTCAAGACGAGCGACGCAAGATGAGTGTTTCGACCCCCGGACAGCGTGCGCAGTGGTTGTTGCTGGACATCGCACAGGCGCCGCAGGCAGTGCAGACGCTGCGCCAGGGTTTCGCCGGTGTGCACAGCCTGAAGCTGTTCGACGGGACGGAGTTTCAACCGGTCAGTGACCAGGGCCCGTGGCTGATCGACCTGCGTGACAGCCCGGCGCTGTCGGCGCTCTGCCACGCCGATCCGCTGACCTGGCAAGGGCTGCTGCTTGGCAGCGAGGCCTCGGCGTCGTTGTTGCGCGAACACTTGCAGCGGATGCTGACCGTGTCCGTCGGTCTGAATCACCGGGCACTGCTCAATTTCTACAATCGCCAGACCGCCAGCTACTTTTTCGATGCCTGCAATGCCCGGCAATTGAGCTGCTGGCTTGGGCCGATCGCATGGCTGCGCTGGTTCGGCGGGACCTGGGCCGATCTGGCCGGCGGCAGTCAGGGCTGGCAGCAACTGCGCAATCCGGGGCTGGCCGTGGAGCCGCTGCGTATCGAGCAAAGCCTGACCCGCCAGCAGCGTGAACGCCTGCACCGTTGCCTGCTGGATCAGCATGTCTGGCGCTGGAGTCAGGCGACAGGGAACGACTATCGGCTGATGTCTTCCTTTCAGGAGCAAGGCCTGGAACTGGGGTTCAGCGAGCAGGCGTTGCTGGACGACTGGTTGTGGCTGCGTTTGCAGCATCCACGTGCCGAACTGACGCCGCTGCCGCAAGGATTGCCCCCACGGGAACGGCTCGAACTGTTGCGTCGGCGTTGGCTCAACGACCCGTCGTGAAGCGCCGCTTCAGTGAGCGGCCCCGTTGAACCAGCCATCGGTGCGCCGCAGCCACCACGCCAGCCCGCCGAGCGTCAGGCTGCGCAGCACCATGAACAGCAGGAATGAAATCCACAGGCCGTGATTGCCCAGACCTTGCAGTGCCCAGGCGACCGGCAGCAGGAGGATCACGGTCGCCAGCATGCCGTTGCGCATTTCCCGGGCGCGGGTGGCACCGATGAACAGGCCGTCGAGCAAATAGCTCCAGACCGCGATCAACGGCAGGACGGCCAGGTAGGGCAGGTAAATGAACGCGGTCTCGCGCACGCTCTGGATGTCGGTCTGCATTTCGATGAATAAGTGGCCGGCCAACAGAAACAGTGCTGCAAAGCCCAGGCTGGCCAGCAACGACCAGCCACCGGCAACCACCAGCGACCGGCGCAGGGCCAGACGATCACGGGCGCCGATGGCGTGGCCGCACAGGGCTTCGACGGCGTGGGCCAGACCGTCCAGCGCGTGGGCGGTCAGCAGCAGGCCGTTGAGCAGCAGCGCGTTGGCCGCGACCGTGGCATCGCCGAGTCGCGCGCCCTGCACGGTGATCAGGAAAAACACCGATTGCAGGGCCAGGCTGCGGATGAAAATGTCGCGGTTGACGGCCAGCAGCGGGCGCCAGCTCTGCCAGACTTTCAGTGCGGCCCAGGCGATGTGACCGGGATAGGCGCGCAATGCCTTGCGAGTCATCCACAGGCCGAGCAGGGCGCCGCTCCATTCGGCGATCACCGATGCGCGGGCCGAACCGACCACGCCCCAGTCCAGGCCTATAACGAACCACAGGTTGAGCACGATGTTGATCAGGTTGGTGCTCAACAGAATCGCCAGCGGCGCCCGGGCGTTCTGGGTGCCGAGGAACCAGCCGACCAGCGCATAACTGGCCAGCGCCGCCGGCAGCCCGAACAGCCGGGTGTGGAAGAAGTCGCGGGTCAGTTGATCCAGCTCCGCCGACGGTTGCATGAAGTGCAGCGCGACGCCGCTCAGCGGTACGCCCAGCGCGCCGAGCAGCAGCGCCAGCCCCATCGCCAGCAGCAGGCCCTGAAGCAGAATCTGCCGCAAGGCCGCACCGTCGCTGCGTCCGGCGGCCTGGGCGGCGAAACCGGTGGTGCCCATGCGCAGAAAACCCATGGCCCAGGCCAGAAAGGTGTACAGGCTGGCACCTACCGCCACCGCGCCCAGTTGATGGGCGTGGGGCAGATGCCCGATGACGGTGCTGTCGACCAACGCCACCAGCGGCACGGAAATGTTGGAGAGGATCATGGGGGCGGCGAGGGCCCAGACCCGGCGATGGGTCGGGCGGTCGCGCCAGTCGGCGATCAGGTTGGACATGCGGGCTCCTTGGGGAGCGGCATTGTAGCGGGAGGTGTCAGTGAATGATCCAGCTCAGCAGCCACAATCCCAGCAGCAACCAGATAATCCCGGCAATGATTGAGGCATTCATGAACGCGCGGATCGCCGACCACAGCAGCATCAGGCCGACGATCAGCGCGATGATGCTGATGATCGACGTGTCCATGCCCAGCGCCTTCGACAGCCCGTCGACAAAGTTGCCGCCGGCGTTGCCCAGCAGATTGAACAGGCCGCTGAGGCCATCGACGATGAAGCGGATGATCGAGCCGAGCGCCTGGCCCAGCCATTCGAAAAAGCTTTCTACCTGCATGTCTGTTTCCTGATGAAAGAGCTGAGCCTTGGGCCGCAGCGGGTGCGGTCGAGTTCCCTGCAAGCATAGAGGGTTTTAACGGGCGACTGGCGCTTGCCTTCGCGCAGCTTCCCCCCGAAGCTATACGCCTTCAGGAGAGCCCGATGAACCTTGTTGAACTGACCGAACGCCTGCACGCCATTCGCGACCGCAATGACTGGCGGCAATTTCACAGCCCGAAAAATCTGGCCATGGCCGCCAGCGTGGAAATGTCCGAACTGGTGGAAATCTTCCAGTGGCTGACCGAAGACCAGTCCCGCCAGTTGCCGGCGGACAAACTCGCCCACGCCGGGCAGGAAGTCGGCGACATCGTTCTCTATCTGTTGCTGCTGTGCAGCGAACTGGGGCTGGACATGAATGAAGTGGTGCGCAGCAAACTCGCCGACAGCGAACGGCGGTTCAGCTGATGAGCGACCGTCATTTCGATCAGTTGGCGACCCGTTTCGCCGAAAAAATCTACGGCGGTGCCAAAGGCGCGATCCGCCTGGCGGTGCTGCAAGCCGACCTCGCCGAAACCCTGCCGAATCGTCCGTTGCGGGTGCTGGACATCGGTGGCGGCCTGGGCCACATGTCGCTGTGGCTGGCTGAACGCGGGCACCAGGTGACGTTCACCGAGCCGGCCGAACCGATGCTCGAAGGCGCACGCCAGCGCTTTGCCGACGCCGGGCAAACCGCGACGTTCATTCAGGCGCCCTGGCAGGAACTGCTCGGCCAGCTCACTGAGCCTTACGATCTGGTGCTGTGCCATGCGGTGCTGGAATGGCTGGCCGAACCGCACGCGATCCTGCCGGTGCTGCATCAGTTGACCAAGCCCGGCGGCTGGTTGTCGCTGGCGTTCTACAACCGCGATGCGCTGATTTACCGGAACCTGCTCAAAGGCCATTTCAAGAAAATGCGCAAGAACGACATGGCCGGTGAAAAGCAGAGCCTGACCCCGCAGCAGCCACTCGATCCACGGGAACTGGCGACGCAACTCGCCGGGTTGTGGCAGGTCGAAACCCAGAGCGGGGTGCGGGTTTTCCACGATTACATGCCGGTGGAATTCCAGGCCCGCGCCGAGTTGATTGATTTGCTCGAGATGGAACTCGCCCACCGTCGTCACCCAAGCTTCGCCGGGCTTGGGCGCTACTTGCACTGGATCTGCCGGCCGATCTGATCGGAGCGAGAAATGAAAGGTCATTCAGGGTTACTGCTGATCTGTCTGGGGTTGGCCGCCTGCCAGGGCAGCAACCCTTACGTGGCGCAGTCGCGGCCGTTGCCGCCGGCGCCACCGCAAGCGGCAACCACCTTCGACCGCAGCGCTTATCCCGCGCCCCCTCGTGATTACGGGCGCTATCGCAGCTGGGCGTGGCTCAACGGTCAGCTGCCGCCGGGCACGGCCTGGGCGGACTCGGCGCAAGTGGCCGAAGCCGTCAGTAGTGCGCTGGACCAGCGCGGTTTGCGCCCGTTGCATGACAATCGCCCGGCCGACCTGCTGGTCAGTGCCAACCTGAGCCTGGAAACCCGCCTGCGTCAGGTGCAGGACGATTACGGTTACTACGGCGGCGGATACGGTGGTTATGACCGTTACGGCCGCGGTTACGGGATGTACAACACGGTGCCGATCGTTCGTACCTATCAGGAACAGGTCGTGGTGGTGCGGGTCGATCTGTTCGACGCCGGCAGTGGTCAGCCGGTCTGGAGCGCCAGCGCCGAAACCGGCACTCAAGGCAAGCAAAGTGATCGCACCGACGCGATTCGCGAGGCTGTCGAAAAGGCCATGTCGGCGTATCCTCCCAGTTAGCTTCCTGCAATTGAGAAGCTCCCTCAGGTTCATGTCTTCCACCGGAGAAAAACCATGTTCCGCCGTCTCGCTTTACTGGCCGTGGCCGCACTGCTCAGTGCCTGCGCCGCCAACCAGGTCAATCATGACTTCGACGCCAGCCGCGACTTTGCCGCGTACCGCAGCTGGAGCTGGAAAGACCCCGCCCTGCAATACCGCCCAGACGATCCACGGATCAAGAGCGACCTGACCGAACAACGCATTCGGCAAGCCGTCGCCGATCAACTGGATCAGCGTGGTCTGCGCCCGGCCGCCTCGGGCGCCCGAGGCGATCTGTTTGTGCAGACTTACCTGATCGTCGAGGACCGGCAGCAACAGGTGACCACCAACTACGGCGGCGGTTGGGGTGGCCCGTGGAACGGTTATTGGGGCGCACCGATCTACAACGAAACCCGCAACATCACCTACAAGGTGGCGACCATCCAGGTCGATCTGCTCGACGGCAAGGACGGCAAACTGGTGTGGCGCGGCAGCGACGAGCAAATGCTCAGCCGCAGGCCGAACCCGGCGGATCGCAGCAATGCCATCCGCGAGACGGTGGCGCGGATCCTGTCGAATTACCCTCCGCGCTGAGCCTGCGCAAACAAAACGGGAGTCCATGGCTCCCGTTTTTTATGGGCGGGTGAAACTGGCGCGTTGCCAGCAGTGTCGGTGCAGCGCGTCTACACTCAAATCCACCAATGGAGGTTGCGCCCGGCAGTGCGCCGGCAAAGGAGTGCGCCATGTCGCGTCATCCGCAATGCGGCGGGCCAGCCCGGCAGCGGGGGGCGATCGGCCTGATGGCGGCCGCCACCCTCAGCCTGGCGCTGGTGTTGATGCTGCTGGTGGTGGATACCGGCCGTCTGTATATGGAACAACGCAAACTGCAGCGCCTGGTGGACACCGCCGCCCTGGAAGCCGTCAGCCGTGGCGGCAATTGCCTGCCAGGCCTCACCGCTGCCAGTTACGCGGGGCAAAGCGCGACGCGCAACGGGTTTGTCGCCGATGCCACCAACGTCCTTGTGATCGATTGCGGAAAGTTGGCGACAGCCGCTACCGGCCTGCGCACATTTACGGTGGACGCGACACAATCGGAGGCGGTCAAGGTTGCGGCCAACCGTACCGTCACCACCAGTTTTGCCGGCGGCGTGCAGGCGTTGTTCAGTGGCACACCGGTCAGTCTCAACACCGTGCTTTATGCTTCGGCGGTGGCGGCAAAACCCAAGCCGACCGTCGCTCAGTTGAACATCCGCAGTAACCTGGCCAGCATCAACACCGCGCAATCGAACATCCTCAACCCGCTGTTTTCCGGACTGCTTGGCGGTAACGTCAACCTGACGGCCGTGGGGTGGAATGGCTTGCTCAACACCGATATCAACCTGCTCAGTTATCTGAACCAACTGGCGATCAACCTCAACGTCGCCGCCGGCAATTACACCCAGTTGCTCAATACCCAGGCCACAGTGACCCAACTGATCCAGGCCGCGATTACGGCTGTGCAGCTCAATGGCGCCACCGCTGAAGTGATTACTGCGCTGGGCCAACTGCAAGTGGCGGCGATCAATGCCGCGCCGGTAAAACTCGGTGACATCCTGCAATTGCAGACCGGCACCACGGCCGCCGGGCTGGATGCCAATCTGCAGTTGCTGCAACTGGTTCAGGGTGTGATTCAACTGGCCAACAGCAAAAGTGCGGTGGCCGCGACCCTGCCGATCAACGTGCTGGGGCTGGCGAATGTCACAGTGCGGGTCAAGGTCATCGAGCCGCCACAGTTTTCCGCCATCGGAGATCCGGCGCTGGCCAAGGCCAACCCCACCGGGCCGAACCGGATTTATGTGCGCACCGCGCAGATTCGCACGCTGCTTTCGGTAAATCTGCCGGTACTGTCCGGGGTAACCGGGTTGGCCAATGCGGTACTCGGACTGGTTGGCACGCTGACACCGACGCTCAATGCGCTGTTGAGCCTCAATCTGGTCGCTACACTGAATTCGGTCGGCTGCCTGCTCGGCGCCGGTTGTGAACAACTGGACCCGAAGCTGCTGCCCTCGCCGCAGATCGACATCAGCCTGGATGCCGGTGGTGCCGTCAGTTATGTCACCGATTACAGTTGCCCGACTGACAACACCGGCACCAAAAGCCTGACGGCCCGCACCATCACCTCGGTTGCCGATCTCAAGCTGGGCAAGATCGATCCGACCAACGCCTTTTCATCTGCCGCCCAACCCACCGTCACACCGTTGCCGCTGGTGGATCTGGGCACGGTGACCTGCCACAAGATTCTGGGGATCGGCAGCTGTGACCCGAGCACTCACGTGCCATACGGCGCCGGCGGCATCGCGATCATGGTCAACACCAGCGTGGCGCAGAACACCCAGAACCTGGTGTTTTCCAGCACCACACCATTCGCCACACCGCCCAACCTGAAACTGCCGCCGAGCGTGATTGCCGCCGCGCCCTCAAGCAACATCGTCAACAGCCTGGCAAGCACCCTCGCCGGGATCAATCTGATCGTCTACAAACCCCAGGGCAGCAACCCGCTGGGGGCGATTGTTACAGGCGTCGCCAGCCTGATCAGCGATGTTACGACGATCCTGCAACCGGTGATCACCGACCTGGTGAGTCCGTTGCTGGATCCGTTGCTGAACAATTTGCTCAAGGGGCTGGGGATCAATCTGATGGATGTCGACGTCGGCGCCAACATGACCTGCGGCCAGACCGGCAAGGCGTATCTGGTGATCTAGTCGTCGGGGGCGATCGGCAGTTCGATGCAGAACCGTGCACCGTCCGCCGAGTTGCGCACGCTCAAGTGGCCGCCCATGTTCTCGATGATCCCGTAACTCACCGACAACCCAAGGCCGGTACCGACGCCTATCGGTTTGGTGGTGAAGAACGGTTCGAAAATCCGCTCCAGCAGACGCGGGTCGATACCGCCGCCGTTGTCCTCGACCCAGAGTCGCACCTTCTGCTCGTCGCGCTCGGCGTAGATCGCAATCCACGGCTTGAACGTTGAGTCGCACTCGCGTTTGCCCAGCAGCGCATCCCGGGCATTGACCATCAGGTTGATCAGCACCTGTTCAAGCTGATCGACGTACCCGCGTACCTGAACCTCGAACGCGGTCTCGCTGATGCGCAAATCCACGCCTTTGCCGCGCATGCCCTCGGCCAGTAGCGACAGCGTGCCTTCGATGGCGCTGGCCGGGTTGAACAGCTGCTGCTCGATCTCGGAGCGGCGACCGAACACCCGCATGTGATCCACCACTTTGGCGGCGCGCTGCACCTGAGCGTCGATGCGATTGAGTTTGTCGGTCAGGTAATCGATCTGCACATCGCCGTTGCTCAGGCGCTTCTGCACGTTGACGATGGCCATGCGCATGACGTTCAGCGGCTGATTGATTTCGTGGGCCAGACCGGTGGCCATTTCGCCAAGGGTGGCCATTTTTGCGCTTTGCGTGAGTTGCTGCTGGGAGCGGCGCACTTCGGTGTTGTCGCGGCCAACGGCTTGGACTTCGATCAGTTTGCCGTGCTCATCGAACACGCCGCGATCCGACCACACCCACCACGCATGTTCGCGCCCCGGCAATTGCAGATTGATTTCGGCGGTGCTGACGGGAGATTGCGGAGTCAACTGCGCCAGGCGCTCAACGAAGGCCGCGCGCTGAACGTCGGACATCCAGCTGCCCAGATCGACCCCGGCCAAGTCTTCGGGAGCGCATTCCAGATAGGTTGCCAGCGGCCGGTTGCCGAACGTCAGGATCAGGTCCGGACGATAGCGGCAGATCATCGCCGGCGAGTCCTCGACCAGAATCCGGTAGCGTTCCTCACTCTGTCTGACTTGCTCGGCAGCCAGCGTCGCTTCGGTAACGTCCAGCCACAGACCGACGGCCTCCACCGGCAGACCGAGGTCATTGCGCAGCAGCCGGGCTTCGTCGAGCAGCCAGTGATAGTCGCCTCGACTGTCACGCATGCGATAGCGGGCGCGCACCGAGCCTTCGCGCAGCAGTTGCCGGGTGCGTTCGAAATACAGGGTTCGATCATCCGGGTGAATCCGCTCTGCCAGTGCACTGGCGTCACAGTCCTCCAGGCTCCAGCCCAGCAGCGGTTGAAGGCTGGCGCTGAAAAACGCCGGCAGCAAGGCGCCTTCGACGTAGTGCTGGACGTAAATCACCGCCGGCGAACTGGCGATCAGGTTGTCCAGCCGCGCATGGGCGGCGGCGGCCAGTTGCTGCTGGTTCTTGATGTCGCTGATGTCGAGCATGAAACCCACCAGACGCCGATGCTCGCCGGTGCCGGTGACTTGCCCCTGAAGGCGATACCACGCCGGCGTCTGGCTCGCGTCGCGAGCATGCAGGCGCACGCACAGGTCGAGGATTTCCCCGTGCATTTGCAATGCTTGCAGGCGGCTGCGGACCTCTTCGCGATCGGCGGGATGGATCAGTGTCAGCCAGGTGTCGAGCGTCAGCGTCGAGCTGTCCTGTTGCAGAGTGGCGGCCAGCGTCGGGGCCAGTTGAATCTGCTCGCTCGTGCTGATTTCCCACCATCCGGTGCCGAGCAGCGACTGCAATGACTCCAGCCGTTCCAGCTGCAGTTGATGCTGTTGTTCGCGCAAGCGACCGAGCAGGGGGCCGGCCAGTGCGCCCGCCAGCATCAGCCAGTCGCGGTCGGTCAGGTACGGCGCGGTCTTGTCCACCGCGTAAAAACCGCAGAGCAGCCACGCCATCACGCCTCGATCATCGCTGTAAGGTACGGCGAAGCCTTCGGCATTGCCGAACAGGCCCTGGACCCGCGAGTGTTCGTACTGGCCGTAATGTTCACCCAGGCGTTGCGGGCCGGTGCCATTGAGGCTGTCGAGCGGCGTGCCCAGACGCTGGCCGTCATGCCACAGCGCCGGGGCGTCATGGGCGTGGAATTGCTGATGGATCTGCCAGCCCTGTTCCTGTTCATCGAGCAGGGCAAGTGCCAGGCACGGGATCTGCCAGCGCTGGGCGATCACTTGCAATTGTTCGCTGACGAGCATCGGCAATCGTCCCAGGCTGCAGCTTCGCAACTGCTTGCTGATCTGCTCGGCGATCATGTGGCACGCCTCGCGCTGATGCGCTTGCTGGCGTTCGGACAACAGGTCGGCGATGTCGATCAGTTGCAGCAGCCAGCCATTGCCCAGCGGCTGAACCCAGCCGCGCAGTTGCAAGGTCTGCTCGCCGAGGCCGGGGAAGTCCAGATCCAGCAGGTGGCCTTGCCAGTCCTGCGGCCGACCCTCGATGGCCAGCGTGCTGTGCGCCAGCAGGTAGTCGCGCAACGGCAACGGTTTGTCACGGGGCGTCTGTTGCGTCAGCAGCAGGCGTAACGGGCCAGCCATTTGCAATACGCCGCCTTCGCTGTCGAGGTGGATGTGCAGGCCCGTCAGCGGGGTGCCGAGTGCGTCTGGCAAATCGCTGGCGACCATGCCCCGCTTGAGCAGGCGGCCGAGCAGGTTGTCACCCGGGGTCAAAATTTCAGGCTCGAAATGGCGGTCAGGTTGGTGGGCAGGCTGGGGACCGCGCCGATGCCCGGCAACACCAGAAACGGAATGACCTGATTGAGTTTGCTCACCGGGTAATTGACGCTGACGGTGAGCGTGCCCGCCGTCGGGTCATAGACCGTTGACGTATCAGTGCCGACCACCACATTCAGAGAAGGCAGCGTTGACGACAATTGTTGGCTCAGCGCGGCATTGGCGGTGCTGACCACCACGGTTGAATAGTTGGGAATTGTCGGGTCAACCGCCACGGCGCGGCGTATGGCTTCGGCTGTGGCCTGGTTGAACGTCTGCATCAGCACGAACGGCAGGGCATAGCTGACCAGACCGTAAAACACCGCGAAAAAGATCACGAACACCAGGGCGAACTCGATCGCCACCGCACCTTTTTGCGCCTTCCGAGAGCCGGTTTTCATCCGTGCGTCTACCCTGACAGTCACTGCGTAGTATCAGCATAGAATCATTCAGCAAAAACGGACGGTTTTTACCGGATGCAAAGCCTTGTCCTTCTGATCTGGTTGACCGCGTGCGCGGCTCAGGATGCCCGGCAACGACGAATTGCCAACGTCCTGACGCTGGGTGTCGGGACCCTTGCGCTGGTCTATCTGTTGTCTTTCGGTACGACCTGGATGGGCGCCGAAGCCGGGCAGGGAGGCTGGGCTTGTGTCGTGGCCCTGGCATTCACGTTGCCCGGGTATTTTCTGGGCCGAATGGGCGCCGGTGATGTGAAACTAATGACAGCTCTTGGTCTTGCGACGGACGGCGTCTCGCTGCTCGGGATTTTTATCGGCGCGGGTGCGGCGAGCCTGATCTGGATTCTGCTTGCGCCAAGAGTCTGGCTGCATATGAGTCAAGGGCTTAGGCATCGACTTCGATATATGGCGCCATCCATGTCAAAAAAGCTGCCATTTGCGCCGTTCGTGCTGATCGGATTTGTGCTTGCACTACCTTGGATCCATTAGTCGCCAAGCGCCACTAGTCTTATGTACATAGTCGGAAAGTGGGTCTACCTTCAAAGTAACCAGTTATACAGCCAGTGGCTGACAGTACAGGAATGGTCAGCTTTGGCCCGGGCATGGAGCAGCACGTGAACAAGCTTACATCTGCGGTAAAAGTCATCGTTGTCGATGATCAGCCTCTGATCGTCGAAGAACTCTGTGAATTTCTCGAGAGCAGCGGCTACCGTTGTGTTCCGTGCGAGTCCAGCAAGGAGGCGATCGAGCGTTTTACGGCTGACACCGCGATCGGACTGGTGCTGTGCGATCTGCACATGCCGGACATGGATGGCATTCAACTGGTGCAGGAACTGCAACGGCTGGCCGGCAAACACCGGGCGTTCGAAGCCATCATGCTCACCGGTCGGGCGGACAAGCAGGACGTGATCAAGGCCCTGCGCGCCGGGATTGCCGACTATTACCAGAAACCGGTCAATCTGGATGAACTGCTCGAAGGCCTGCAACGCCAGGAAGCGGTGTTGCAGGAACGGCAGAAAACCCTGCAGTTGGGGCATCTGAATCAAAAACTTCAGGACTTGTCATCGTCCATCGATGACCTTTATCAGGATCTGGACAAGGTGCGTCGCGGCCCGGCTCCTGTCAGTGAGGAAGCCACCCGTGGGGCCGGTGAACTGGAGATTCCCGAGATCTTCAATCAGCTGTCGCCACGGCAACTGGACGTGGCGCGCCTTGTGGGCAAGGGTCAAACCAATTATCAGATTGCCTGTGAGCTGGGCATTACCGAAAACACTGTGAAGCTCTACGTTTCGCAAGTGTTGCGTCTGACTCACATGCACAACCGCACGCAACTGGCGTTGGCCTTGTCGCCGAGTGCGGCGGCTCTGCGGCAGCGAGTTACGGCGCACTGATTGATGTCCCCGGCGGCCCTTGGGTCGACCGGGACAGTCGCCAAGGCGTCTTCCTCAAATCAGTTTTTTGTCTCGATTTTGCCCCCGGCATCCGGGTCATAGAAGTCGGGGATTTCGTACTGGTACTTCTTCAGCCAGCGCTGCATCGCCAGCTCACGCTCGGTGGCCGTGGCCGCCTGCGGATCGGGGGACGCGGCCTTGTTGCGGCTTTGCAGCAGCAGCCAGCCTTCGGTTTCCTGCTGCTGGGCCGAGGCCGGGCCGGCGTCGATGGCCAGCGCGCCGAGCGGCAGACTCAGCAGGCTCAGGCAGCACAGCGTTTTTAACGTGTTCATGGCACCTCCTTGAGGCTCACTTGATCGTCGCCGGTTGCGCGTCAGCCGCCACCGCGACCTGATTGCCGGCGACGGGTCTGGCCTTGACCGGCGACTTGAGTTTCTCCGCGCGTTCCTGGGCATCGGTGAACTGCTCCGGGGTCAGGTGCGCGCGGCTGACCACTTCCGCGGCCTGCTGCCAGTTGTTCTGATAGAGCAACAGGGTGACCAGATTCAGCGTCGCCAATTGATTGTTCTGCTTCAACTCGATGGCCGTCAGAAACTCGAAACGAGCGTCTTCGAGCCGCAGCTGATTGAGGTACACCACGCCCAGATCGTTGCGGATGTTTTCATTGGTCGGCGCCAGCCGCGCCGCCCGTTGCAGGTGGGCCTGTGCCTGTCCGTTGTCGCCACGGGCGGCATACAGCTGGCCCAGGCCATGTTCGGCGTCGGCGTTCAGGCACGTGCCGAGCAGGCTGCGATACAGCGGCTCGGCTTCGCTGCGCCCCAGCAGGCGATAGACCTTGGCCTTGCGCAGTCGCACTTCGACGAGGTTGTCGGGCAGGCCCTGCAGGTTGGCCAGGCTGGCGTGCAGCTTGCCGTCGTTGACCAGGTCATCGGCCAGGTTCAGCGACAGCTCCTGTTCGGAACTCAACTTGCTGCAACTGGCCGGCGCCAGCATCGTCGTCCACGGCGCCTGACCGTCCGTTGCGCAGCCGCCGAGCAGCAACAGACTTGCCACGACCATCAGTGCTTTCATCCATCGCTCTCCATCGCCATTGTCATTCTCAGGACGCAAACGCCCGGGTGATTGCGGTAAAACCGGGGCCCGCCAAAACGATCAGCAAGGCCGGAAACAGCAGCAGCATCATGACCACCGACATCTTCGCCGACATCTTCGAGATGTATTCCTGCAAGCGTGTCAGGCGTCGGTCATCCAGGAGTTGCTTGAGCGCCAGCAGCGATTTCATCGCACCGCCGCCCTGTTGAATCAGTTGTTGCAGGATCACGCAGGTGTCGGTGAACTCATCCACCGCCAGCATCACGGCTGCTTTGTTCAGCTCTTGCCCGAGTTCCAGGCCCGAGTCGACACGGGCCAGAATCAGGCGTAGTTCGCTGGTCAGCTCCGGCAGTAGTTTTTGCCCTTCGGTGCTGAGCACGCGCAGGGCCTGCTCGACGGCCATGCCGGACTCGAACAGGATCCGCAGCAGCGGAATGAACGTCGAGACTTCCACCGAAATGATTTTCTGCCGACGGGCAGCGGCATACGCCAACAGACGTTTGGGCAGCAGATAGCCGACGCCGGTGGCGATCATCGGCACCAGCCAGCCGTTGGGTGCGAGGGGGAAAAATACTTCCTTCAGAAACAGCCCCAGCCCCAGTGTCAGCAGCGGCGTGCCGATCTGGCAGGCGGCAAACAACGAGCGCTCACTGGCGCGGCGCCAGCCGAGACGGCTGAGCAGGGTCTGGGTTTCGCTGTCGATGCTCACCGAGCGCTGGCCGAACCGGCTGCTGCCGAGCGCCCGTAACCAGTTGCCGAAACGGTTCTCGCGCACCAGGTGCCCCTGCAGACGCTGGTTGACCTGGCGCACCCGACGCCGCTCGGTCAGCAGGTGATTGCCGACCAGCAACAGTGCCCCGAGCAACAACATGAGACTGGCCAGCATCAGCATGTCAGACACTCCTCAACATGCGCCACAGCGCCAGGCAACCGGAGACCTGCAACACCACCGCAACGATCAACATGGTCCGACCGCCCGAGTCGTTCCACATGCCGAGCATGTAGCCGGGATTGGTCAGCATGAAGTAGCTGACCAGAATCACCGGCAGCGATCCGAGTACCCACGCGGTCATCCGGGTTTCGCCGGTCAGGGCGCGCAGTTGGCGGGCACCTTGGTCGCGCTCGCGAATCAGTTTGATCAGGTTCTCCAGCAACTCGCTGGCGTTGCCGCCGTAGCGATGGTTGACCTTCAGGCCCAGGGCGAACATGCGCAGTTCGTCCTGCTCGTAGAGCTCGGCAAAATCACTGACCGCATCCGGCAGGTTCACCCCCAACTGCACGTTGCGCTGCACCCGGCCCATTGCGGTTTTCAACGGATCCTCACTGGTTTCGATGCCGCCCATCACTGCATCGGTCAGGGTCCGGCCGGACTTGAGACTGCGCACGGTGTGGTCGAGCAACTGCGGCAACTGTTCGATCATCCGATTGAGCCGGCGACGATATCGCCACGCGATGTACAACCGCAAAATCAGCGGCGGCGCCAGTATCAGCACCAGCAGGCCGATCCAGTCGGCCAGCAGGTAACCAAGCATCATGGTCACGACCCACAACGACAGCCAAAGCCCAAAGTGCTCGTTCGGCCGGCCGAGGCCGGCGCGCAGGAACATCCGCTCCAGCCCGGTCCACGAGGATTTTTCGGCGGCTGCTTGCGGCTGCCCGGCGGCGAGGCGAGAGAGCACCCGCTCGTTGGCAGTCTTGCGCACGCCCTGCAGGAACAGTCGAATCGACAGCCCCAGCAACAGCAGGCAGAGGACGATCAGGATCACCGGTCCGATCATGACGAAGGCTCCATGCGCTCAGCCCAGACTCGACTCGTGCCGCAACTTGTCGCCGGCCGGGTTGACCGCTTCGCGCAGGAAGCCGAAACCGGTGCGTCGATCCAGACGGAACAAGGTGTTGGTGACGTACACGTCTTCACGCACGCCGACTACTTCCACCACTTCACTGACACAGCGGCGGCCGTCGGGCATGCGGGTCAACTGAATGATTACGTCGAGTGCCGCGCAGATCATCTGCCGCAGGGTGCGTTCGGCCACCGTGCGCCCGGTCAGGCCGACCAGGGTTTCCAGGCGCAGCAGTGCATCCTGGGCGTTGTTGGCGTGTACCGTGCTCATTGAACCGTCGTGACCGGTGTTCATCGCCGTGAGCACATCGAGCACTTCGACGCCACGGATCTCGCCGAGAATGATCCGGTCCGGACGCATCCGCAGGGCGTTGCGGATCAGGTCGCTGGCCTTGACCTCGCCATGGCCCTCGGCATTGGGCGGGCGGGTTTCCAGACGCACCACGTGGGGATGGCCGAGTTGCAGCTCGGCGACGTCTTCGATGGTCACCAATCGTTCGTGGGGGTTGATCAATTGGCTGAGGATATTCAGCAGCGTGGTCTTGCCGGTGCCCGTGCCGCCGCTGATAAGGATGTTGCAGCGCTTGCCCACGGCCTCCTGGAAGCACTCGAAAATCGGCAGGTCGATGGTCTGCATCGCGATCAGGTCGCTGCTCTTGAGCATGTCCTTGCGGAATTTCCGAATCGACAGGCACGGGCCGTCGAGGGCGATCGGGGGGATGATCGCGTTGACCCGGCTGCCGTCCGGCAGACGTGCATCGACCATCGGCGAAGACTCGTCCAGCCGCCGACCGAGTGGCGCGAGAATGCGCTGCATGACCCGTTCGACGTGGTGCGCATCGATGAAGCGCAGGTCACTCTGATGCAGTACACCGTCGCGCTCGACGAACACCCGGTGCGGGCCATTGACCAGAATTTCGGTTACGGCGGTGTCGCGCAGCAGCACCTCCAGCGGGCCGAATCCGGTCAGTTCATCGACGATTTCTTCCGCCAGCCGCTCCATCTCGTAGCGCGAAATCGCCAGATGCAGACGGGCGATGTATTCGGCGACCTTGTCGGTGACGAATTGCGCCAGCAACTGCCGCGAACCTTCCAGCAGGTTTTTTCCGGACTCCTCGATGGCATCGATGATGTAGCGATGCAGGACCAGTTTCAGGCCTTCGTGATCGGTGTTGCCCGACTGGCCCCGCGCCGGTGCACCGAAGAGTTTTTCCGGGCTCATGAGGTGCCTCGCAACCGGTCGAACCAGGTGACCTTGGGTTTGGCCAGGCCTTCGGAGCGTTTGGCCAGCCGTTCGCCGAGCACCCGCAGGCTCTGGGTGAGTTTCTCCCGGGGCGCCAGTTCAAACAGGCTGACGCCCTGGTTCTTGGCATTCATGCGCAGCTCCGGACTCAAGGCCAGCACCGCGATCACTTCCAGGTTGAAGGTCTTGCCGAGGGTGTCCGCATCCGGCGCGACGTTGTTCAGATAGCGATCGACCAGCAGCCGCCCGTGGTCGAGCTTCATGCCTTTTTCCCGCCACAGATTGAACACCGCCAGGTTGCGCCGGCAATCGAGAACATTCTGGTCGGTGTACCAGATCAGCTTGTCGCAATGGCTGACAAAGGTGCGCAGGGCTTCGCTGTCGGGCTGGCCGGTGAGGTTCACGACAATGTGCTGGAAGTGCTGGCGCAACGCGCTGAGCAACATGAACAGCTCGGCGGCACTGGTGCTCTCCAGCGGTTCGTCATTGTCGGCGTACGCCAGAATCCGCAGCCCCGCTTCGGTGCTGGTGAATGCACTGTCGATCAGTGTGGCGTCGAGCCTGCGCAGGTGGCGCAAGGCATCGCCGAAGTGGAACGAACTCTCCAGCCCCAGCAACGCCAGGCTGTCGCCACGGGGAAGACCGAGATCCAGCAGCAGCGTCTGCTGCCCGCTCTTTTGCACCACCAGCGCCATATGGTTAGCCAGTAACGCGCCGTCGGAACTGCTCTGCACCCCGTACAGAACCGTCAGGCCACCCAGTTGCGTGTTGTGGGGCGCTGGCGGCAGACGCTTGCTCAAGCGGCGCACCAGCCCGGCCACTTCGCTGGAGCGCGAACCATAGGCGACGAAATCCCTTGCCCCGGCGCGCATCGCGTTGAGTACCAACTGGTTGTCCATGCCGTCGCCGAGGGCAACGATCGCCAGCATCGGCTTGGCCTCCAGCGCGCCCTCGATCAGCGCGCTCTGGGCCACCACGTGTTCGCGGTCGAGGCCGACGAACACCAGACTGGCGAAGGTGACGTCCACCAGAGCGAGCAATTCGTCGAGACTGCCGCCACCGGCACTGACCACCTGGCCCAGCGGTGCAAGCGCGCTTTGCAGCCATTCCAGATCGGTGCTGTTGCGGGTGATGGCGAGGAAGGTCTGACTCAGGCTCTGGCTCATTGGGACAACCCGCTGCGCTTGTCGAAGTTACCGTTTTCCAGGAAGAACATGCGGTAGAAATTCGGGTCGTAGTTGCGCAGTTTTTCACCCGGCAACGACGGCAGTTGCGCCTCCGCCGAGAGCGGGCGCACCAGATGCGGGGTGACGATCATCAGCAGCTCGCGCTCTTCGCGCTTGATCTGCGAGCTTTTGAAAAAGGCCCCGAGCACCGGGATATCGCCCAGCCCCGGAAACTTGTCGACCTGGGAACTGTTACTGGTACTGATCAAACCGCTGATGACAAAACTCTCACCATCGGCGAGGGAAATGCTGGTGTCGGTGCGGCGAATGGTCAGGGCGGGCACCGTGGTGCCGGCGATGTTCACCGCGTTGCTGAAATCCAGTTCGCTGACTTCCGGCGCCACCTTCAGGGCGATGCGATCGTGGCTGATGATGGTGGGAGTCAGGGTCAGGCGGATGCCGAATTCCTTGTATTCGATCGATACGTTGTCACTGCCGGAACTGGGCACCGGTATCGGAATCTGCCCGCCTGCGAGGAAGCTTGCGCTTTGCCCATTGAGAGCCACCAGGCTTGGCCGCGCCAGGGTGTAGGCGAAGCCACTGCCTTCCAGGGCATTGATGATCGCCATGGTCTTGCCGCCGATCCACGAGAAGTTGAACAGCGAGTTGTCCACCGGCAATCGCGGTTGCGGAACGCCGTCGATGGGCGGCAGGGTGCCGGGGGAACCGAACAGGAAATTACCGCGGGTGCCGATCAGCGAAGCCGAGGCCTGCTTGAGCTTGGTGCGGCTGACTTCGACGAAACGAATGTCGGTCTGCACCTGCGAGGGCAACAGCGCATCATCCGACGGCAGCGCACTGGTGTTGGTGAGGGCCGAGGTGGCGGCGCCCTTGACGAACACCATGCTCTGGCGCGGCTCGCTGGAGCAGCCGGTCCAGACCATGAGACTGGTCGCGCCCGGCGCCACGGCGGTCAGAAGGAACGAGGAATTGCCATTGGCATGCACGTCGGCGATTTTCGGATCGCCGATGGCCAGGCGTGTGATCGCCACCGGTGACTGCATGTCCTGTTGCCAGCCTTCGTTGATTTCGATCACCGGCGGCAAGCGTCCGAGGGCCGCGCAGTTGCCGGTGGCCGCGTGCGCAGCATTGATTGACAGTCCCATCAGCAGCAAGGCCCGGAGCACGGGATTGAAGGTCGGCCAGGAACGACTCTGCATGCACTTGGATCCTTGCTCAGTCATGGGTTTTGTTGGTTGGTCTGATTGCCGCGAATCACTTCCACTGCGGGTCGTGCCGCCACAGCTTGGTCGCCGCTCGACGACGCTTTCGGCGTTGTCCCCAGCGCCAGCTGCGTGAACTGGAAGAGTTGACTGTTGGCGGCGACCAGCTTTTCCGGTGCCTGGCTTTCGCCGGCCCAATACTTGGCCAGGCGCTGTTCCTCACTGCTGCGTACGGCCAGGCGCAACGTCCCGACCTGGGTGGCGAGCATCATTCGACTCAACAATTGTTCAGGCACCGCCAGCACCACGGTGCGCGCGGTAAGCCGGCGCTGGTCCTGTTTGATCTTGTCGTCGGCACTCAACGCAGGGGCGGACGGTTGGCCGTCATTGGTCAGGCCGTATTGCTCGCCGACACCGAGCACGCGCATGGCTGGCACAACGATCTGCGCCGACTGCTGCGGATTGGCGGCGTCCTGGCGCAGGAACAACAACACGTCGACGTAATCCCCGGGGATCAACTGCCCGGCTGCGCCGATCACTTCATCGACCGACACGGCCAGCGCGCGCTCGTCTTTATGGATCATGCGCGCCAGTGTGCCGCCGGCCTCGAAGCTTTCTTCGTTGAGCCAGGTGCCGGCGCTCAGGTGGCGCCACGGAGTGCGGCCCACGGCCTGTTCGATTGTGCCGAGGCTGCCGGCAGGGGCGCTGAGCAGTTTTTCAACGGCCAGGTCGGCGGCAGCAAGAGGGGTGAATGGCGGGACGTCACGCACCAGCACCACGACAGGTTGACGGGTCTGGTCTTCGGCGGCAGCGACGGTTGTTTCGACGGTGACCACCGTCGGCGCGGGAGCCTCGGCCACCGGAGCGGGTTGGCGGCTGAGCACCAGGCCCCAATATCCGACAACGATGGCGCCCAGTAAAAGCAACGCTGCAAGGCCCATGGTCACACGACTGTTCATGACGGCTCTCCCTTTCCTGCTGCACTACCAGCCCGCACTTCCTACCAAGGGAACATCGCAATCAGGCAGCTATGAACATCCAACTATTTCGCTATTTCCACGCTAGCTGAAACAAGCCAAAACGCCATTTCTGACAGGCAAATAACCCACGAAAGTATGGGTGTTGGCCAATTAGCAGTCGAAAAGCAGGGGATGACGAAGCGATTAATCCTTTGTGATTAATCCGTTCTTACAGTTGTTGGGAGGGGGTTTGTTGACAATGCTCAAATGGCACGGTGGAACCTTGCCGCTGTAGCGTGACATCGGCGCCAAAGGCGCGAAGGAGTTGACGTATGTTTCGTATGAGTCTCGACTATCTGGCGGCCAAAGTGCGGCTGTTCCTCAACAGTGAAGAAGGTGCTTCGGCGATCGAGTACGCGATTGTGGTGGCGATGGTGGCGGTGGTGGTCGTAGTGTTCGTGACCCCGATCGGCGCCAAGGTTCTGAACATCTTCAACTCCGTTCTGGTTTCACTCGGTGGTACTGCGGTCACTCGCCCCGTACCTTGATCGCGTTCATCCCGTTGACCTTCGAATCCTGCCTGCAGGTTTTCCGTTCCGCGTCCCGGACCGGAGAATCGCAGGCGACTCTGGATGCGGCAGTCTGAGTGCCCCGGCACGAAGGAGAACCTCCATGCTATTTGAATACTTGCTGTTGCGCGCCCGCCGGTTTCTGCACAGCAGCGAAGGGGCGTCAGCCATCGAATATGCAATTGTGGTGGCGATGGTAGCAGTGGTGGTCGTGGTGTTCGTGACGCCGGTCGGCGCCAAGGTACTGGCCATCTTCAACAACATTCTAGTAGCGCTGGGCGGTACGGCCCAGACTGCACCGGTACAGACACCCTGACTCGATGGCTCGCCAATCTCGCACTACACTCGGTTCCATCATCAGTTTCTCAGGGATTGTCCAATGACTGCTTCTTCACAGCCCCGCCAACAGTTGCTTCTTGTTGACGACGAAGAGGACGCGTTGCTGGAGCTGGCGGAGTTGCTGGAGGGCGAGGACTTTATCTGTCACACCGCGACGTCGGTCAAACTCGCCCTGCATCACCTGACCCGCCATCCTGATATCGCCCTGGTGATCACCGATCTTCGCATGCCGGAGGAAAGCGGCATGTCGCTGATCAAGCGCCTGCGCGAACACACCTCGCGCCAGCATCTGCCGGTGATCGTAACGTCGGGGCATGCGGACATGGAGGATGTCAGCGACATGCTGCGGTTGCAGGTGCTGGACCTGTTCCGCAAGCCGATCTATCACGTGCGGCTGCTGGAGACCCTGGACAATCTGTTTCCCAAGCCAAAGATCAATATCTCCTGAGTGCTCACGCAGCTTCTACTTCGAATACGCCGATCTTGAAATTGACGCCATCCCTTTGACATTTTGATGGTGTCGAAATGATGGCTCGTGTACATTCCCCGCGCCCAAACCGGACGACCTGGTGGGTTCGGTAGGGATGCCTGAGTGAAATTGATACCCCCTGCTGAAACTGTTTTTCATGTTTTGGAAGGGAATCTCGATTGAACACTGATCGCTTGTGCCGCTCGTTACTGGCGCTGTCTGTTGCTGCAACTTCGCTGCACGCGGGCGTTGTTGCCGCTGCCGGCGCCAATTTGAGCTACGACCTGAGCGGCGGGCCATTGAACAGCAACCTGCAGAACTATGGTCTGATCGACCTGCGTGGCAACGGGACGATTGCTCCCGGCGCGCCTTCGACGCTGACCTATGGCGCTCAGTTTTTGGGGCTGACGGCAGACCAGTTGCGTAACAACGACAGTATCCGCATTGACGGGGCCAAGTTTGGCGTGGGCATTGCGCTGGGGGCTTCCGGTGTGACGCCCAGCAAAATAGCCGGGAACCTGATCAACAAGGGTTCGATCTCGGTCAATGGACTGGCTGGATCGGGCACCTCCACCGGGATTTCGGATATGGGCAGTGAGCTGAACGGCTCGCTCAGCAACGATGGGCTGATCGAGGCCAGCGGGGCGAGTTCCAGCGGTGTGATGCTGGTGCAAACCAAACTGAATGGCATCGGCAACAACGGCACGATCAGCGCCAGCGGGTCGGACGCGCTGGGGTTGTTTCTTGACGGTGCCACGCTCAAGGGGAGCGTCAATAACTTCGGGACTATTCGCGCCACCGGGGCGAACGCTGAGGCGGTGACGTTTGAAGGCGTGAACTTCAATACCTCTGCCAGTACAGCGATCTTGAACCTGTCCAACTACGGCACGATTTCCGGCGAGTCCATTGGCGTGCACGTCAGCGGTCAGGCAGTGGGTGCGAGTCCTTTCACCATTTATCAACTGTTCGGTTCGATCGAGGGTGGCACGGCGGCAATCCAGGTCGATGACGGCGAAAGCTATTTCGACTTTTTCGGCGGTACGGTCAAAGGGGATCTGATCGGTCTGTCCGGCGTGATCATCGACGGCGATGCGGTTTTCGACGGTTCGACCATCAAGTCCGGTTACGTGACTATCGAGGACGGCACGCTGACGCTGGTGAAGCCGCACACCACGATCATCGGTGACTTCGACATGGAAGAGTCCGACTCGGTGCTGGAAATGTACCTGGGCAATGACACCAATCCGGCGCTGCCGGTGTTGAAGGTCACGGGCACTACCGATATCGCGCCGGGTGCGACGTTGCGTCTGTTGGCGCGTTCCAGTGATTTCCGGGTGACGCCGGGTGGTACGAAGTACACCCTGATCAGCTCGGGCAGTCTTGTCGGCGGCAATAACCTCACCGTGACGTCTTCCTCTGCTTTGCTGGATGTGAAGAGTTTCGGGGTCGTGGGCAATGACATCACGTCGGTGGTGACCAACAAGTCCGAAGAGGTGCTGGCGCAAAACACCCTTGTGGCGGGTGGCAGTCGCAATGCGGCAACGGCAGTGGGCCGCGTGTCGAGTCTGTTGTCGCGGCTCGATGAGCAGGATCCGGTGTTCCAGGCGTTCGCCAACGCCAGCACCGATGCGCAACTGGCGCGGTTGTCCGAAACCCTCAGCCCGGATGTCAGCCGTGGGGTGCTTCACGCGGCTACCAACAGTCAGACGCTGGTGTCGGGTGTCATCAATGAGCGTTCCAGTCGCGCCCGTAACGCCGGCGTGCCGACAGACAAAGGTGTCTGGCTGCAAGCCTTGAGCAGTGATGCCAACCAGGATGAGCGTCGTGGTGTCAGTGGTTACGATGCCGACAGCCATGGCATCGCCGTGGGTGCCGATGGTCAGTTGAATGCCGATCTGGCGGTCGGTCTGGCGTACAGCTACCTCGACACCGATGTGAAATCCGATCGCGGCAACAAGACCCAGGTCACCGGCCATGCGTTGACCCTGTACGGCAACTGGACCCACGACAACTGGTTCGTCGATTCGTCGCTGATGTACGGCTGGAACGACAACGAGTCGCGCCGTTACATCGCCGGCACCCGCGCCAAGGGTGATTACGACAGCAATGTGTTCGGCGTCAGCGCGCTGGCCGGTTACAGCGTGCACCTGATGCCGGATTTGGTGCTTGAGCCGCAGGTCGGGGCGCGTTACGCCAACGTGGGCATGGACAGCTATCGCGAGAAGGGCAGTTCGGCCTCGCTGAATGTCGGCAGTCAGCGTTATGAAGTGGGCGAAATGGGTGTCGGTGCACGTCTGGCCGCTGCGTTCGATGTGGGCACCGGCAGCCTTGAGCCCGAAGCGAAGCTGATGGCCTGGCAAGACGTCATTGGCGACAAGACCGGCACCACGTCGTCGTTCGTGTTGGGTGGCGATTCGTTCACCAGCCGTGGCACCACTCCGGTGCGTGACAGTTATGAACTGGGTCTGGGCGCCAACTACCGGATGGGCGCGTGGAGTGTCGGCGGGTCGTACAACTACATGACCGCCAGCGGTTTTGACGCTGACGGTTTCACGGCAAAAGTACGCTACGCCTTCTGATTCAGCGGTCGCTCGTGCTACAGCTGATAGCTGAAACTGATGCTGTAGCGCGGCCGGCGATTGAAGGTGTCCAGCGCTTCATCCGACATCGCCTTGGCCGCTTCCAGGGCGATGTTGTAGTACTTCGCATCGCCAAATCTCAGGCCGACTGCCGCCGATGACAGGTTGTTGGCCTGCACCGGCAACTCATTGAACCAGCTTCGCGAGCGGTCGAGCACGAAGTACGGTTGCAGGATGCGCACCCAGTTGCCGTCGCGGTTGAAGCTGTAATTGATCTCGTAAGCCACGCCCCAACCCTTGTCGCCGGACGCCTGATCGTCGGGATAACCGCGGCCGAAATTCTGCCCGCCGAACACAGCGCGCTCACTGTCCGGCAGGGTGTCACGGCTCCAGTACAACGCAGCCGACAGCACCCCTTGCCAGTTGTCGAGGAACTTGTCGCTCTGCACCCCGGAAAGTCGTACCCGAAAGAAGTCGAGGTCGATGGCGCTGTTGTTGGTATGCGCACCCAGGCTGTCGAACCCTTGATACACGCCGCCACTGAGGATGCGCAGTTGTCGGGCATCGACCTTGCGCCAGTCGCTTTCGAAGGCGAGGGCACGGATGTCGGTGCGTTCTTCGACGCTCAGCGGGTAGCCGATCACGTTGTAGCGGGTCTTGTCGTTGACCGCGTACAGGCGCGATCCGGCGGTCAGCAGTTCATCCGAGGCGGCAATCAGCGGCAGGGTGAAACCGAGCGAATAACGGTCGTTTTCGCGGTGCGGCTTGAGTTCCAGTCCGTTGCTCAACTGCACGTTGGTGCCGGGATCGGCGCGGTAGCGTGAGGCCGACAGACTCAGCTGCGCACCTTCGTCGTTGATGAACTGGTTGTAGTCCAGCCGGTAGTAATGCTCGTGATCATCCCCCGGTGGAAAAAGGCCGCTGAGGCTCAACTGTTCGCCCATCGACGTTTGTGAATTGCTGCTGACGCCGAGCAACGCCTGGGTGCCATTGCGGTTGTCTTCGGTGGTGCTCAGGGTGCTGGTGAACGGCTTGCGACTGGCCTGGGCCACCAGCGTCGTTGCACCGTCGGTGGTGCCGGGCGGCGGCACCTGGGCCTGGATCGTCACGCCGGGAATACGGGTCATCAGCGTGGTGTAGCGCTCGAACGTCTTGCGCGTCAGCGGGCGTTCGGCCTGGAGCTTGGCGGCCAGTCGGTCGAGCAGGGCTTTGACCCGTCCGACGTCGCCGGCGATCTGCACGTCGCGCACGTAACCTTCCACCAGCACGACGCGCGCCACGCCGTCATCGAAGGTCTGCTGTGGCAGAAAGGCGTAGGACAGCAGATAACCGTCCTGCTGATAGCGACGGGTGATCGTGCGGGTGGCTTCGATCAGATCGGCGAGGCTGCTCTCGCGGCCGATCAGCGGTTTGTAGATTTCGGCCAGTTCGTTCAACGGGTAGAGCGTGCCGCCTTCGATCTGCACGGTCCTGAGGTTGATCTTCGTGCCCATCAGCAACGGCTGCGTGGCCGTGGCACCGGGCTCCGGCACTTGCAGCGGCGCGGCGTTCGGCCGGTAGGCGTCGGCGGGCAGGTTCGGTACCGGCAGGTTGCGAATGGTTTCGTTGCTGTTGAGAAAGCTGGGCAGGGTGTCGGCGAGGGCGGTGGAACTGAGACTGAGCAACATCAGGGATGCCATGACGCGCATAGGATACTCCATGTTCAAACCCGCAGCACGGGGCAGGGTTTCTCCTAAGAAAAAAGCGGAAGACTCGTGGGAATCTTCCGCCCTCAACCAAGCGTAGGCGCTGTAGGTAAGGCCGTCGAATCGGCCAGGTGCAAATCAGCGATTGTTGCCTCCCAGGGCGCCGGTCAGGCCACCGAGAACTCCACCCAGTCCGCCGCCAGTCCCGGTGGCAGTGCCACCGTTGACCAGCCCGCCGACCGCAGTGACCGTGTTGCCCACCGTGGTGACAGTGTTACCGACCGCCGCCACGACCGGGTTGCTGTTGGTGCCGGCGATGGTGTTGCCCAGATTGCCGACGGCACCGCCGACCTGACTGGTGAGACCCGCGACCGGAGAGCCGAGCCCGGTGGCGGCACCGACATTCTGGGTCAGGCTGGTGACCGCAGTGGTAACCGGCGCAAGTCCGGCGCCCACGTTGTTGCCCAGGGTTGCCAGGGGAGTGGTCGGGCTGGTGATCGGCGATCCCGAGCCGCCGAGCACGGTGTTGAGTGAAGCCACGGTATTACCCGCCGCAGCCAGCACACCACCCGGTGCGGCGAGACTGCCATTGCCGCTGCTCAAACCGGCACCGACGTTCACGACTGCGCCGCCGACGGTTTGCAGCAAGCCATTGTTGCCCAGACCGCCACCGACGCCCGTTCCCGAACCGGTCCCGTTGTTCACCAGCCCGCCAGCCTTGCCGACAGCGGTGCCGACATTGCTCAGGGCTCCGCCGACGGTGTTGGTCAGGGCGTTGCCATTGCCGGCGTCGGTGACTTTGTCGCCTACTCCATCGACGGTGCTGCCGACTTTCTGCAGCAGGCCGTTCACCGGAGCGCCCAGGCCCGTGGCACTGCCGAGTTTGTCCGTGGTGCTTTCGACCATGGCAATCACCGGCACCAGTTTGCTGCCCACTTCTTTGGTGACCGAGCCGAGCGGGCCAGTGGTGGTAGCGGTGCTGAGCGTGTCGCCGAGCATGGTGACCCGTTCACCGACGCCATTGAGCACCGGTGCAACACGGGTGACCACGCCGCCGACTACCGGAACGCTGCCCGTGGCGGTCGCCAGTTTGCCGCTCAGGTCGGACACGCCGTTGCCCACATCCTGCACCACGCCGCCGACTGCCGAAGCGGTGACGCCCAGGCCATTGTCGGTGGTTGCCAGTTTGCCGATGCCGTTGGCCACGCCGTCGCCCAGCGTGGTCACTACATTGCCGGCGGTTTTGGCGGCACTTTGCACCACGCCACCGACAATCGGCACGCCGCTCAGGGAGTCGCCGACCTGGCCGACACCATCGCCGACGCCGCTGACGGTATTCCCGACGTCCTGCACCAGTGTGGTGGTAACCAGAGGGGTCGGAGTGCTCGGATTGGTTGGGTTGGTCGGATCCGTCGGGTTGGTCGGATTAGTTGGATTGGTCGGATTGGTCGGATCTGTCGTCCCTCCAGTGCCACCAGTGCCACCAGTACCGCCAGTGCCTGCGGTATCTCCGGTACCACCCGTGCCACCGGTGCCGCCAGTACCCGCAGTCGAACTGTCGGGGGAAGAACTGTCGGAGCTGCTGTGATGACCGCCGCCGCCACTGCTGCAACCGGCCAGACCGAGAGAGAGAATAAGGGCCAGTGCTGTTGCCGACTTGCACCACGCCTGAGCTTTCATGTGGGTTTTCATGAGGGTTGTTCCTTGCACCTGTGACAACGTTCGTTGACTTCGACGGCTCGCCGGTTCTGTTGCCGGCAATGCCTTCGTCCGTTGTGCTCATATCAGTCGCAAGGCTGGATCCACGCCATTCTCAAGTTGGTATTAACGCCTTTATGCAGGGGGCGGCGAGTGCCCCCTAACGACTAATACCGAGGATATAGGCGCGCAAAAAAAAGCCTTGAAAATCAAGGCTGGCTGTTGGCGAAGAAGTTGTTCGCGGCGCGGGAAAACTTAAGTGATATATACACAATTGATCAGGTTTTCCCGGCCTCGATGTCAGGCTACCGGCTGCCAGTTGCCCACCATGTGCTCCAGATCCCCGGCGCCGATCAGGCGTAACTCACCGCTGGAACCGGCCGCGCTGGCGAACAGGCTCACCTCGCTCGGCAGGCGCACCGGTTTGCGAAAGTGCACGGTGACCTCAAGGTTGGCCTTGGGCAGATGATCCGCCAGTGCCGCCAGCGTCCGGGCCTTGTTCCACAGACCATGAGCGATGGCGGTTGGGAAACCGAACAGCTTGGCGCTGGCGGCACTCAAGTGGATCGGGTTGTAGTCGCCGGAGACTTTCGCGTACTGCCGGCCGATGTCCGCCGGCGCCTTCCATTGCGCCACTTGCGCGAGGGGCAGCGTCGGCTCCCAGGTCTGCTCGACCGCTTCGCCTTCGAGCTTCACGCCACGACAGAGCATCCGGCTTTCGGCTTCCCACAACGGGCCGAGTTGATCGTCGAGGGTGGTCAGCAGATCGAAGGTCGCGCCCTTCGGATGCGGTTGCAGGTTATGCACCCGGACGCTGACTTGTGCGCGACTGATCCCGCCCATTGGCCGCAATACGCGGATGCGGTTGCTCAGATGAATCAGCCCCAGCAGCGGGAACGGAAACTCCTTGGCCGTCAGCAATTGCATCTGCAGGGCGAACGCCAGGATATGCGGATAGGTCGGCGGCAGCAGGCCGTCATCGGCGAAACCGCAGACCTTGCGATACGCCGCCAGACGTTTGCCATCCACCTCGACGGCGCAGCGCAAGCCGCTGTCGGGCAGGGTGGTGCCGGTGATTTTGCGTCGGGTCGCCGCCCGGGTATACAGCCCCGGCAGGCTCGGCTCGTGGTGCAGGGTTTGCCATTCGATGGTCATGTTCAGGCCCCCAGCACGCTTTGGCCGCACACCCGCAGCGCTTGCCCGGTGAACGCGCCGGTGCCCGGCTGGGCCAGCCACGCCACGGCTTCGGCGACGTCTTGCGGCAGGCCACCCTGACCCAACGAACTCATGCGGCGCCCGGCTTCACGCAGGCCGAACGGAATGTGCGCGGTCATCTGGGTCTCGATGAAACCCGGCGCCACGGCGTTGATGCTGATGCCGCGTTCCAGCAGCGTCGGCGCCCAGGCCTGGGCCAGTCCTATCAGCCCGGCCTTGCTCGCCGCGTAATTGGTCTGCCCGCGATTGCCGGCGATGCCGCTGATCGAGGCGAGCAGAATCACCCGGGCGTTATCGCGCAAGGTGCCGCTGTCGAGCAGGGCCTTGGTCAACACTTGCGGTGCGTTGAGATTGACCGCGAGCACCGCGTCCCAGAACTCGGGCGTCATGTTGGCCAGGGTCTTGTCGCGGGTGATGCCGGCGTTGTGCACCAGAATGTCGAGGCCGTCCGGCAGCTGTTCGATCAGTTGCGTGGCGGCGTCTTCGGCGCAGATGTCGAGGGTGATGGCGCGCCCGCCGAGGCGAGCGGCCAGGGCGTCGAGATCGGTTTTCGCGGGCGGCACGTCGAGCAGGATCACCTCGGCACCGTCACGGGCCAGGGTTTCTGCAATCGATGCGCCGATACCGCGCGCCGCGCCGGTGACCAGCGCCTTGCGCCCGGCCAGTGGGCGCGTCCAGTCGGTCACAGGCGTGGCGCAAGGGTTCAGGCGAATCACTTGCCCGGAGACGAACGCACTTTTCGGCGAGAGGAAAAACCGCAGCGGTCCTTCCAGTTGATCCTCGGCACCTTCGCCGACGTAGATCAGTTGCAGCGTGCCGCCGCTGCGCAGCTCCTTGGCCAGTGAACGGGAGAAGCCTTCGAGCGCTCGCTGTGCACTGGCAGCAAACGGTTCGCGCAGGGTTTCCGGGGCGCGGCCGAGGATCACCAGATGTGCGCTGCTGTCGAGGTTCTTCATCAACGGCTGGAAAAATTCACGCAGTTGCTTGAGCTGGTCGGTGTGCTGCAAATCGCTGGCGTCGAACACCACGGCCTTGAGTTTCGGGCCGTGGCCGGGAATCCATTGGGTGGCGGTCGCCGGCTGGTCGCCGTAGCGGTAGATCGCGTCGGTCAGGCGATTGGCGAAGGTGCTGACCCGCTCGGCCAGCGGCCCGCCGCCGATCAGCAGCGCACCTTCCACCGGCCGCAGGCGCCCGGCCTGCCAGCGTTCCAGCCGCACCGGCGACGGCAGGCCCAGGGCCCCGACCAGACGGTGGCCGATGGACGAGTTGGCGAAGTCGATATAGCGGTCAGACATGGAACGCTCTCCAGAAGATGGGGTTCAAAGTGTGGACTGCGAAGGGCAATCAATCGTTCGATCCACGCAATAAGGCCTACGCTAGAACAGCAGAGTAGTTTGCCCTCGGCGCTTTTGTGGCCCGACCGGGTTTTCAGCGCTCGATTTTCAGACCGGATATTTCACAAGGAGCATTTCATGAGTCAGCTGCGCCGCGTCGCGATCATTGGTGGCAACCGCATTCCGTTCGCCCGTTCCAACGGGCCGTATGCCACCGCGAGCAATCAGGTGATGCTCACCGCCGCCCTCGAAGGCCTGATCGAACGCTACAACCTGCACGGCCAGCGCATCGGCGAAGTGGTCGCAGGGGCGGTGCTGAAATTGTCACGGGATATGAATCTGACTCGCGAATGCGTGCTCGGCTCGCGCCTGTCGCCGGCGACGCCGGCCTACGACATTCAGCAGGCCTGCGGCACCGGCCTGGAAGCGGCGTTGCTGGTGGCGAACAAGATCGCCCTCGGCCAGATCGATTGCGGCATTGCCGGCGGCGTCGACACCACGTCGGATGCGCCGATCAGCGTCAGCGAAGGCCTGCGCAAGATCCTCCTGCAAGCCAACCGCGCCAAGACCACCGGCGACAAGCTCAAGACCTTCCTGCAATTGCGTCCGAAACACCTGATCCCCGAATTCCCGCGCAACGGCGAACCACGCACCGGCCTGTCGATGGGCGAGCACTGTGAATTGATGGCGCAGACCTGGAACATCCCCCGCGAAGAACAGGATCAACTGGCCTTCGAAAGCCACCACAAACTGGCGGCGTCCTACAGCGAAGGCTGGCACAACGACCTGATGACCCCGTTCCTCGGCCTGACCCGCGACAACAACCTGCGCCCGGACCTGACCCTGGAAAAACTCGCCACCCTGAAACCGGCCTTCGAAAAAAGTGCCAAGGGCACGCTGACCGCCGGCAACTCCACACCACTGACTGATGGCGCCTCGGTGGTGCTGTTGGGCAGTGAGGAGTGGGCGAAGGAACGTGGCCTGCCGATCCTTGCGTACCTGCGGGACGGCGAAGCGGCGGCGGTGGATTTCGTCAACGGCGCCGAAGGGCTTTTGATGGCTCCGGTGTACGCGGTGCCACGCTTGCTGGCGCGCAATGGCCTGACCTTGCAGGACTTCGACTACTACGAAATTCACGAAGCATTTGCCGCGCAAGTGTTGTGCACGTTGAAGGCCTGGGAAGATCCGGAGTACTGCAAGACCCGGCTCGGGCTGGACGCGCCGCTGGGCTCGATTGATCGCAGTCGCTTGAACGTCAAGGGCAGCTCGCTGGCGGCGGGGCATCCGTTTGCCGCGACGGGCGGGCGGATCGTGGCGAACCTGGCGAAGTTGCTGGATGCGGCGGGGCAGGGGCGGGGGTTGATTTCGATTTGTGCAGCTGGCGGACAAGGTGTCACCGCCATTATCGAGCGTTAGAAGAGCAAAAGCTTTCCCTCACCCCAGCCCTCTCCCGGAGGGAGAGGGAGCCGACCGAGGTGTCTGGCGTTATACATCGACCTGAAAAAAACGAGTCGATTATGGATTCGGTAAAGCAGGATCAAGTCGATGCATCTTTGAAGCATCCCCCAATCAGTCCCCTCTCCCTCCGGGAGAGGGCTAGGGTGAGGGGGCTTTTCAGGGCTCCCCCCAATCTCAAGTCCGGAACCGCCGCACCAACCCATCCAGCTCATTCGACAACCCCGCCAGACTCTGCGAATCCAGCCGCGCCGAATTCGCCAGCTCCGCCACCAACTGCGCATCCCCATGAATCTGACTGATATGCCGATTGATGTCTTCGGCCACCTGATGCTGCTCTTCCGCCGCCGTCGCAATCTGCGTGTTCATGTCACGAATCACATCCACCGACTCACGGATCTGCCCAAAGCTCTCCCGCGCCTCGCCAATCCGCGCTACCGATTGCTGCGACACATCGAGGCTGGCGCGCATCTGCTGGGTCACCGCGCTGGTGCGTTTGGCGAGGTTGCCCAGCAACCCGTCGATTTCCGCCGTCGAGTCAGCCGTGCGTTTGGCCAGTGCGCGAACCTCATCGGCTACCACCGCAAATCCACGGCCTTGCTCACCGGCCCGCGCCGCCTCGATAGCCGCGTTGAGTGCCAGCAGGTTGGTCTGTTCGGCGATGGAGCGGATGGTGCCGAGGATCGACTGGATGTCGTTGCTGTCGCGTTCCAGTTGTTGCATCGACTGCGCCGATTGCTCCAGTTCCTGGCTCAGTTGATCGACGCTGTGCACCGCCGCATCGATCTGTTGCTGACCTTCGCGGGCCTGACGCTGGCCGCTGTCGGCCGACTCCGCTGCCTGGCTGCACGAGCGGGCGACTTCGTTGGCGGTGGCGACCATTTCGTGGAACGCGGTCGAAACCATGTCCACCGCTTCGCGCTGGCGCCCGGCGGCTTCGGCCATGTCGCCGGAAACCCGGGTCGAACTCTGCGAGGTGGCGAGGATTTTCCCGGCCGCGCCGCCGATGTGCTGGATCAGGCTGCGGATCGCGGTGAGGAACTGGTTGAACCAGTTGGCCAGTTGCGCAGTTTCGTCGCTGCCACGGATGTCGAGGTTCTTGGTCAGGTCGCCTTCGCCCTGGGCGATGCCTTCCAGACCGCTGGCCACGCTGCGGATCGGCCGCACGATCAGGCTGGCGAAACTGGCGCCGACCACCGCGAAGATCACCGCCAGCACGGCAGCGATGATTGCGATCAGCCAAGTGAGTTTAGTGGCCGAGCTCATCACGTCGTTCTGTTTGATCAGGCCGATGAAGGTCCAGCCCAGTTGTTCCGAAGGCCAGACGTTGGCCATGTAACGTTCGCCGTTGAGCTCGACTTCCACCAGCCCTTTGCCGGCCTTGGCCAGTTGCGCGTAGCCCTCGCCGAGGCTGTCGAGCGGCTTGAAGTTGTGCTCCGGCTGCTTGGGATCGACCAGCACCGTGCCGCTGTTCTCCAGCAGCATCAAGTAACCGCTTTCGCCGAGTTTGATCTGTTTGACGATCTCGGTGAGCTGCTTGAGCGTCACGTCGATACTGACCACGCCGCCGTTGCTGCCGAGCTTGTTGTCGATGGTGCGCACGGTGCTGACGTAGGTCGCATCGTCCTGCGCCCAGTAATAGGCGGCGGTGCGGAACGGTTTGCCGGGCTTGGCCTGGGCGGCCTTGTACCACGGGCGCTGACGCGGGTCGTAGTTGCTCAACTTGGGATCGTCGGGCCAGGATACGTAGCCGCCGGCAGCGGTGCCGACGATTGCGTAGGCGTAGGCCGGGTGACTGTTGCCCAGATCCTGCAGAAAGGCGAAGACCTTCTTGTCCATCTCGCCCTGCGGAATGCTTTCGGCGTTGGCGCTCATGTAGGTCTTGAGGCTGTCGTCGGTGTTCTTGATCAGCGGTTGCGTCGCCAGGTAATCGACGTTCTGGCTGATGCCGTCAAAGAAAAGCTGCATGGCGTTGCTGACCTGACGGATCTCGCGCCCGCTGCTGTCGACAAAATCGTCCCGTGCATCGCTGCGCAGGTTCAGTACCACCAGCGTGGCGACCAGCACCACGGGCAAGCAGGCGATGATTGCAAACGCCCAGGTCAACTTCTGTTTGATGTTCATCCGCGCTCCAGATTTTCTTGTAGGCCCACGCAGTGCAGATGACTCGCGGTTATTGGCAGCCGAAAAACGTTGTTTTCCACCCGTTTCCATGAGTGCGACATCGAAGTTTTTTTTGGAACGATTGTCGGACAAATTCCTCTGTCTCTGAGGAATTCGGCTGCCGGAGGGGGAAATTGAGGCCGGAAGAGAAAATTCTTACGAGCTGCGTGCAGCGGGATGTCAGATTCTGTCGCAAATGCCCTCAAGTGCTGTCGCCAACAACTTCGGCAGCCTCGGCTATGATTCGCAGCGGTCGATAAAGAGGCGGATCGGCCCGGTTTATCCGGCACAGTGTGTGCATCCACAGGTTCACAGGTCGGCAACCCCTCCCCGTGATGCGAGGATTGCCGTATAACGAATGACATTCGCGTGTTTGGTAATAAAGGACCCACAATAAAAGCTGATGAAGACTCCAAAACGCATTGAACCCCTGATCGAGGACGGTCTGGTCGACGAAGTGCTGCGTCCACTCATGAGTGGCAAAGAAGCAGCTGTTTATGTGGTGCGCTGCGGCAATCAGTTACGTTGCGCAAAGGTCTACAAGGAGGCGAACAAACGCAGTTTCCGCCAGGCGGCCGAGTATCAGGAAGGCCGCAAGGTTCGCAACAGCCGACAGGCCCGGGCGATGGCCAAGGGTTCCAAGTTCGGGCGCAAGGAAGCCGAAGACGCCTGGCAGAACGCCGAGGTCGCGGCGCTGTTCCGCCTGGCCAGCGCCGGTGTGCGTGTGCCCAAGCCGTACGACTTCCTCGAAGGCGTGCTGCTGATGGAGCTGGTGGCCGATGAATACGGCGATGCCGCGCCGCGTCTGAACGATGTGGTGCTGGAGCCGGATCAGGCCCGCGAATATCACGCGTTCCTGATTTCGCAGATCGTGCTGATGTTGTGTACCGGTCTGGTGCACGGTGACCTCTCGGAGTTCAACGTGCTGCTGACGCCGACGGGGCCGGTCATCATCGACCTGCCGCAAGCGGTGGACGCCGCCGGCAACAACCACGCGTTCAGCATGCTCGAGCGTGACGTCGGCAACATGGCTTCGTACTTCGGTCGCTTTGCCCCGGAGTTGAAGAAGACCAAATACGCCAAGGAAATGTGGGCGTTGTACGAAGCGGGTACGTTGCACCCGGCCAGCGTGCTGACCGGCGAGTTCGACGATCCCGAGGACCTGGCCGATGTCGGCGGGGTGCTGCGCGAGATCGAAGCGGCGCGTCTGGATGAGGAGCGCAAGCAAGCCATCCGCGCGGCGGACGACGAGCCCAAGGGCAAGTCCGACGAACCGCCTCCGCCACCGTGGATGCAGTGAGCATCTGAAAAAGAAAACCCGGCTTCGGCCGGGTTTTACACATTCAAGGATTGATTGTGACCACCACTTCCCGCAATGCCCGGCTGATCATCACGGCCCGGTTGATTTCCGATTTCGGCGCTTTCCTGAACATGGTTGCGCTGGCCACGTATGTCTACCTGCTGAGCAACAGCGCGATGAGCGTCGGGATCTTTCTGGCCAGTCGCGTGGGCGGCGGGATTTTCGCCAGCCTGATCGGCACTGCGTTTTATCGCCGATGCAGTGGCCGTCTGCCGTTGATTGCCTTCGATCTGCTGCGCGCCGCTGTGCTCGGGCTGTTGCTGATCGTGCCGGTCAGTCAGCAGGCGCTGTTGCTGCCGCTGATTGCGTTCGGCCTTGGCTTTGGTAATTCGATGTTCGCCATCGGTCTCAACAGCCAGTTGCCGCGCTTGATCGAGCCGGCGCAGCTGCTCAAGACCAATGCCTGGATCACGTCCGCCTCGTCCATGGCGATGGTCGGCGGCAGTCTGGTGTCCGGGCTGCTGGTCGCGGGATTTGGTTTTGAAACGGTGTTTGCGCTGAATGCGCTGACCTATCTGCTGGCGGCAGTGTTGATTGCGCCGCTGCGGTTCAGCGCACCGGAGCCGGTGGTCGAATCCAGCGCTAAACAGGGTGAATGGTCGGCTTTGCTGCAAGGCCTGCGCAGCGCTCCGGTGGTGGCCGCGATGCTGGCGGTGACCATGGCTGACACCCTTGGCAGCGCTGCGCACAACGTCGGCTTCCCGATCATTTCCAGACTGCTCACGCCGGACTCAGCCAGCACCACGCTGGGCCTGATGCTCGCGGTGTGGGCCGCCGGCAAACTGCTCGGCGCGCGAATCGCCAGTCGCCTGAACGGCTCGGAAAACATCCATCTGGAGCGCCGCTATTTCGGCGGCGTGCTGCTGATGTCCTGCGGCTTCATCCTGATGTTCCAGCAGCACAGCGTCGTTGGTCTGTTGCTGTTTTCTCTGCCGGCCGGATTGGGTGACGGGTTTTCGGAAGTCGGCCTGATGTCACGGCTGCAACGGGAGCCGGAGCCCCTGCGCCTGCCGATCTTCAGTTTTCTGACGCTGTTGCAGATGACCGGGTTCGGCGTCGGCATGCTGATTGCCGCACCGTTCTATGAGTGGTGGGCGCCGGGTGCCGTGGTGCTGTTGTTCCACGGCATTCCCCTCGCCACAGTGCTGTCGATGAAAATCCTGTTGCTCAGACGCGCGCGGGTTGCGGGCAGCAGCCCGACGCCAGTTCCTTGAGGATCGGGCAGTCCGGGCGATGGTCGCCGTGGCAGTGCTCGACCAGATCCTGCAGGGTGTCGCGCAGTTCGCCGAGTTCGCGGATCTTCTGATTCAGCTCGTCGATGTGCTGGCGGGCCAGGGCCTTCACATCGGCGCTGGCGCGCTGGCGATCCTGCCAGAGCGTCAGCAGCTTGCCGACTTCCTCCAGCGAAAAGCCCAGGTCCCGCGAGCGCTTGATGAAAGCCAGCGTATGCAGGTCATCGTCACCGTAGACGCGATAGCCGCTGTCGGTGCGATGGGCAGCCTTGAGCAGGCCGATCGACTCGTAATAACGGATCATCTTCGCGCTCAGGCCACTGTGGCGGGCCGCTTGGCCGATGTTCATCGGTTGTCCTCCAGATCCTCGGGTTTCCAGGTTTTCAACAGTAGCGCATTGCTCACCACGCTGACGCTCGACAGGGCCATTGCCGCGCCGGCCAGCACCGGATTGAGAAAGCCGAACGCCGCCAGCGGAATGCCGATCAGGTTGTAGACGAAGGCCCAGAACAGGTTCTGGCGGATCTTCGCGTAGGTCTTGCGGCTGATCTCCAGCGCCGCCGGCACCAGCCGAGGATCGCCGCGCATCAGGGTGATGCCGGCGGCGTGCATGGCCACGTCGGTGCCGCCGCCCATGGCGATGCCGATGTCTGCGGCGGCCAGCGCCGGTGCGTCGTTGATGCCGTCGCCGACCATGGCCACGACCCCGGTTTTCTTCAGCTCGGCGACAGTGGCGGCTTTCTCCGCCGGCAGCACTTCGGCGTGGACGTTTTCGATGCCCAGCGCATCGGCGACCACCCGGGCGCTGCCGCGGTTGTCGCCGGTCAGCAGGTGGCTGTGGATGTGCTGGGCGGCCAGTTGTTGCACCGCGTGCAGCGCGCCGGGCTTGAGGGTGTCGCCGAAGGCGAACAGGCCGAGTACGCGGGGCGTCGGACTTTGCTCGATCAGCCACGACAGCGTGCGACCCTCGGTTTCCCAGGCCTTGGCAGATTCGCTCAGGTTTCCGGCGTTCAGACCGCTTTCTTCCAGCAAGCGCCGGTTGCCCAGCGCCAGGCGCCGGCCGTCGAGGCTGCCGGCGATGCCGCGCCCGGTCAGGGACTGGCTGTCGCTGACATCCGGTACGTTCAGGCTACGTTCGGCACAGGCATCCAGCACCGCTTTGGCCAGCGGATGCTCGCTGCCGCGTTGCAGCGCGCCGGCCGCTGTCAGCAGGGCGTTTTCGTCACCGTCGATCGCACTGAAATGCGCAATGCGCGGCGTGCCGGAGGTCAGGGTGCCGGTCTTGTCGAACACCACGGCGCTGACTTCATGGGCACGTTCCAGTGCTTCGGCATCCTTGATCAGAATCCCGTGCCGCGCGGCCACGCCGGTGCCAGCCATGATCGCGGTCGGTGTCGCCAGGCCGAGGGCGCAGGGGCAGGCGATCACCAGCACTGCGACGGCATTGATCAACGCGGTTTCCAGCGGCGCGCCGTACAGCCACCAGCCGATCAGCGTGGCCAGGGCCAGCAGCAACACGGTCGGCACGAATACCTGACTGACTTTATCTACCAGTTTCTGGATCGGTGCTTTCGCGGCCTGGGCGTCCTCCACCAGGCGGATGATCCGCGCCAGCACGCTTTCCGCGCCGAGCGCCGTGGTGCTCACCAGCAAGCGGCCTTCGCCATTGATTGCCCCGCCGGTAACCTTGTCGCCCGGTTGTTTGGGCACTGGCAGGCTTTCGCCACTGATCAACGCTTCGTCAGCGTGGCTCTGGCCTTCCAGCACTTCGCCGTCCACCGGGAAACGCTCGCCGGGTTTGACCAATACCCGATCGCCAAGGCGCAGGGCGCTGATGGCGACGTCCTGTTCGCGGCCATCGATGACTTGAATCGCCCGCTCCGGGCGCAACGCTTCCAGTGCGCGAATGGCGCTGGCGGTCTGGCGTTTGGCGCGGCTTTCCAGGTATTTGCCGAGCAGCACCAGCGCGATGACCACCGCCGAGGCCTCGAAATACAGGTGCGGCATGCGTCCGTCAGCAGTCGCCCATTCATAGAGACTCAGGCCATAACCGGCGCTGGTGCCCAGCGCGACCAGCAAGTCCATGTTGCCGGCGCCGGCGCGCACGGCTTTCCAGGCGGCCACATAAAACCGCGCGCCGAAGATGAATTGCACCGGGGTCGCGAGGGCGAACTGCGCCCAGGCCGGCAGCATCCAGTGAATGCCGAACGGTTGCAGCAGCATCGGCAGCACCAGCGGCAAGGCGAGGGCGATGGCGCAGATCAGCGCCCAGCGCTCGTGGTTCAGGCGTTGCTGGCGATTGTCGGATTGTGGATGTTCGAGTTCGAAGAGGCTGGCGGAATAACCGGCCTTGCTCACGGCGGCGATCAGGGTTTGCGGGTCGACCGCGCCGAGCAATTCGAGGTGGGCGCGTTCATTGGCGAGGTTGACGCTGACGCTTTTCACCCCCGGCACTTTATTCAGGGCACGTTCGACACGACCGACGCAGGACGCGCAGGTCATGCCGTCGATGTTCAATTCCACGGTTTGCTGCGGCACGCTGTAACCGGCGCGTTCGACCGCCTCCATCAGCGCCGGCAGGCTGTCGCCGGGGGCCTGCACCCGGGCCTGTTCGGTGGCGAGGTTGACGCTGACGGCGCTGGCGCCGCTGACTTTGCTCAACGCCCGCTCGACACGACCGGCGCAACTGGCGCAGGTCATGCCGCTGATGGGCAGATCGAACGTGATGGAATCGGACATCGGTCGTACTCCCTGTAGAAGATGCCTACAGGATCAACCTTGCCATGCTGGCAAGGTCAAGCGCCAGTTTCCGCTACCGGCTGCTCGCTTGTTCGCCTGATCGTTCCCACGCAGAGCGTGGGAACGAGTGGCAGGCCTTAGTAACCGAGGCCGGTCGGCTTGAGGTACATGCCTTCCTGGTTCATCGCGATGCGGAATTTCAGGATGTCGCCGGCATGCAGTCTGATCTCCTGCGAGCCCGGCGCGAGCATGCCCGGGTTGCAGCCCGGCATTTGTCCCGGCAGCAGTTTAAGGCGCAGCGAGACATTGCCCGGCGGCAGGTTGAACGACGTGCTTTGCTCCTGGAACAGGCGCGCCGACAGTTGATCCTGGATGTACACGCCGATTTCGCACGAGGTCGCGACTTCCAGGCGCTCGCGGGAAATGATCAGCACCCCGTAATCTTCCCCGGCGGCATGCACCGAAGGGATCGCGGCAAAGAGGCTGAGAAAGCCAAACAGGCTGAAAGCTGACCAGCGCATGGCTGAATCTCCTGAATTCATGTCATTGATGCATGCAGCTTGGCCGAGCGCGGCGACGATTGCCAGCCCGGCAGTTTTTTGCAGAACTTGACCTTGCCATCGTGGCAAGCCCGAAACTGCCGGCAACCTCACTCAAAGGAGTCATTCCATGCAAGTGTTCACTGTTGAAGGCATGTCCTGCGGTCACTGTGTCAAAGCCGTCACCCAAGCAGTGCAGAGCAAGGATCCGGCCGCCAGCGTGCGGGTCGATCTGGCGGCGAAGGAAGTCGGCGTCGAAAGTGCGCTGAGTGCCGAGCAGGTGATCGAGGCGATCAGCGAAGAAGGCTACGCCATCAAACTCGCCTGATCTTTTTAATAGTTAGCGAGCTACCGGAATGTTCAAGGCGTCCTCGCGCGGCTAGACTGTTGGGCTGCACTCTCTACTAAAGTGCCCTCCCAAAGCCTGCCGAACGTGGACGCCTGATGAACTTCCGTACCCTTCTGATTCTCGGTGCCCTGACCGCTTTCGGTCCGTTGGCGATCGACTTCTATCTGCCCGCATTTCCAACCATGGCGCTGGCGTTCAGCACCGACGAGAAACACGTCCAGCTGACGCTGTCGGCCTATTTCTTCGGCTTGTCCATCGGCCAACTGGCTTACGGGCCGGTGGCGGATCGCTTCGGTCGGCGGATTCCGCTGCTTATTGGTCTGACGCTGTTCACGCTGGCGTCGGTGGCCTGCGCCTATGCGCCGAATCTGGAATGGCTGATCGGCGCGCGGCTCGTGCAGGCGCTGGGCGGCTGTGCGGGGATGGTGATTGCCCGGGCGGTGGTCAGCGACAAATGCGACGCGGTGGGGTCGGCGAAAGTCTTCTCGCAGTTGATGCTGGTGATGGGGCTGGCACCGATCCTGGCGCCGATGCTCGGCGGACTGCTGGTGAATACGTCGGGATGGCAGTCGATCTTCCTGGTGCTGACCGGTTTCAGTGCTTTGGCGGGACTGGCGGTCGCCCTGGGTCTGCCGGAAAGTCTGCCGGCGCATGTCCCGCGTCAGCCGTTGTCCGGCGCTTTACGCCAGTACGGTCGGCTGCTGGCTGATCCGGTCTACATGGGCCATGCCCTGACCGGCGGCATCGCCATCGCCGGGATGTTTGCCTACATCGCCGGCTCGCCGTTCATTTTCATCAAGTTGTATGGCGTACCGGCCGAGCATTTCGGCTGGCTGTTCGGTACCAACGCCGCAGGGTTCATTCTTGTTGCACAGGTCAACGCGCGACTGTTGGCCAAGCGTGGCCCAGCGTTTCTGCTATCGCGAGCGGTCTGGGTTTACTTCGGTGCCGGGCTGACGCTTCTTGCGGTCAGCTCTTTGCACACCGAGGCGCTGTGGCCATTGCTGATTCCGTTGTTCATCTGCGTGGCCAGCCTGGGCTGCATCAGCCCCAATGCGGCGGCGTGTGCGATGAACGGGCAGGGTGGTCGCGCCGGCAGTGCTTCAGCGTTGCTCGGCAGCATGCAGTTCAGCGTCGCCGCCGGGGCTTCGGCGCTGGTGGGGATCCTGCACGATGGCACCGCCGTGCCGATGGCCATCGTCATCAGCTTGTGTGGTTTGCTGGTGGTGTGCGCAGCGACGCTCACCCGGCGCATACAGAATGCCCGGGCGCTGGCAAAGGCGCAGGCTGAAATCTAAGACGAATTGCCTCAGCCGACAGCGCGCTGCTGGCCGGGGTCGGGAATCTGATGGGGCGCGCAGATACGCGCTTCGAGGGTGCGAGTGAAGGCGCGAGCTTCGGCCTCACTGCGGAAGGTCACGGCGTGCTGGTCGAGACGAACTTGCCACTGGGACTTTGCCACTTCTTTTATCAGGATCTTCATTGCTGACCTCCCGTACGTAAAAGATTGCATCGCAGAGGACTCGATTGTAGTCCTGAATACGATCGCAATTGTGACAAGGGTCAAGCATCTGACTGACGGCAAAAAAACACCGCAGCCCCCGAGCCAGCCACATCGGAGGCTGGAGAAGGCTGCGGTCTTGCGAGTTTTAGAAACCTTCTAAAACAATTTTCCCCTTGGCCTTGCCGCTTTCCAGCAGTTCATGGGCGCGGCGCAGGTTGCTCGCGTTGATCGTGCCGAAGTGCTCGCCGACCGTGGTTTTCAACGTCCCGCTGTCGATCAGCCCGGCCACCCGGTTGAGCAGTTTGTGCTGCTCGATCATGTCCGGCGTTTCGAACAGCGAGCGGGTGTACATGAACTCCCAGTGCAGCGACAGGCTCTTGCGCTTGAGCTTGGTCACGTCCAGCGCCTTCGGATCGTCGATCAGCGCCAGTTTGCCTTGCGGCGCCAGGGCTTCGACCAGTTGGTCCAGGTGCTGGTCGGTCTGGGTCAGGCTGGCAACGTGGGTCACGTGGGTGACATCGGCGCGTTTCAGTTCTTCGCTCAACGGCTGGCTGTGATCAATCACCAGGTCAGCACCCAGCTCGGTCACCCAGTTGCGGGTCTCCGGGCGGGAGGCGGTGCCGATCACTTTGAGCCCGGTCAACTGGCTGGCGAGTTGGGTGAGGATCGAACCGACGCCGCCCGCCGCACCGACGATCAGCAGGCTCTGGTCTTCATCGGTATTGCCTTCGCGAATCTGCAGGCGTTCGAACAGCAATTCCCAAGCGGTAATCGCGGTCAGCGGCAGAGCAGCGGCTTCGGCGAAACCGAGGGTTTTTGGCATATGGCCGACGATCCGCTCATCCACCACGTGCAGTTCGCTGTTGCCACCGGCCCGGGCGATGGAGCCGGCGTAGAACACCTTGTCGCCGGCCTTGAACAATGTCACTTCACTGCCGACCGACTTGACCACACCGGCCACGTCCCAGCCCAGCACCTTGGCGGCGCCGCCTTCCGGCGCGACGTTCTGGCGAACCTTGGTGTCGACCGGGTTGACCGAAATCGCTTTGACTTCCACCAGCAAGTCGCGCGGGCCGGCTACCGGCTCTGGCAGTTCGATGTCTTGCAGGGATTTTTCGTCGCTGATCGGGAGCGAGGCGTAATAGGCGATGGCTTTCATGGCGAACTCCGAAAGTGAATAAAGGAAGGTTTCAGGCGATGACGCGCAGGCGCTTGAGTTCGAAGTGTTCGAGGAACGCCTCGGCCTGGCTGCGGAAATGCTGGATATGGGCGCTGGCATCATGGGCTTGCAGGGCTTCGTCGCTGGCCCACTGCTCGATCATGTAGAAGGCCAGCGGGTTGGCCAGATCCTGGTGCAGTTCGTATTGACCGCAACCGGCTTCGGCGCGGGTCGGTTCGATCAGGGCACGCAGGTGCTGTTCGAGGGCGTCCTGCTGGCCAGGTCGGGCAATCAGGGTGGCGATGGCGGTGAAAGGCTGGGACATGTTCGACTCCGGGACGGGATGAATTCGATGGATGGCATGATTGGCTATTTCTGCCGGAGATAAAACCGGCTAAAAGAGCAGTCTCTTTCAATATTTTTTTGATAATCGGGGCTGACGATGCTGCGTTTCGATGACTTGCAGTTGTTTGTCCGGGCGGCGGATCTGGGCAGCCTGTCGGCGGCGGCGCGGGTGATGGACCTGTCCGCCGCCGTGGCCAGTGCCGCACTCAAACGTATAGAACAGCAACTGGGCGCGCGGCTGTTGGCACGCTCCACTCGCAGTTTGCGGCTGACGGCTGAAGGTGAAGGGTTTCTCGAATACGCCCGGGCGGCGCTGAGCAACCTTGATGAGGGTCGCCGCCTGCTGGCCAGCGGGCAGGATCAGGTCAGCGGAATTCTGCAGCTGTCGGCGCCCTCGGATTTCGGGCGCAACTTGCTGTTGCCGTGGCTCGATGATTTTCAGCGCGAACACCCGAAACTGACGGTGCGCCTGCTGCTGGGTGACCGCATCGCCGACCTGTTTCGCCAGCCGGTGGACATCGCCTTGCGCTACGGCGAGCCGGAGGATTCCAGTCTGGTGGCGTTGCCGATTGCCCCGCACAACCGACGGGTGCTGTGTGCATCACCGGCCTACCTGGCCCGGCACGGCGAACCGCTGCATCTGGAACAGCTCGCACAGCACAACTGCCTGCTTTATATGCTCGGAGGCCGGGTGCACGACCATTGGAGTTTCCACGACGGCAAGCGCGAGGTCGGCCTGACCGTCAGTGGCGACCGCTTCAGTGACGACGCCGATGTGGTGCGCCTTTGGGCTGTGGCGGGAGCCGGCATCGCTTACAAGTCGTGGCTCGATGTGGCCGGTGATGTGCTGGCGGGACGGCTGAAAGTGCTGTTGCCGGAGCTGCTCTGCGAACGCGCTCCGCTGAATCTGCTGTGCGCCCATCGCGCACAATTGAGTAAGCCGGTGAACCTTCTGAGGGAGATGCTCGCCAGCCGTTGCGCCGAATTGAGTAGCCGTTTTCCCGTTTTCCAGAAGTCTGACCATTAGTCGCAGGTAAATAGCGAAATTTCTCTCAGGAACAATCACCAACCACGGCCGCTCCGGCGCAGGACGCCGCGAGCAACCCGCTTATACTAGCGACCGCCTGATGCCCGCACCAAAAGGCCGATGCGAGAACGATCAGACCGCAACCGGCCGGGTAGGGACGAGGGTCGCGACAGTGCTGCGGTTTCCTTGCTGCGGCGCGCTGCCTCGCTTGGGCTCAAGGTATTTTGCGCGCCTTGGCCGACGACTGATTACTGGTCAAGATGTCTATGAGCTGTAGACGATACGATTCAACAGGGAGTGAATAGATGGAACATGCACCTTGCATCAGCCAGATCGCCACGTTGCTGGCCGATCCCAAACGCAGCGCAATGATGTGGGCGCTCATGGATGGCTCGGCGCGGCAGACCGAGGAGCTGGCGTTGCTGGCGGGGCTATCGCCGTCATCGGCCAGTGCGCATCTGGGGCGCTTGTCCGCTGGCGGTCTGTTGAAGGTCGAGGCGCGCGGTCGCAAACGCTTCTTCCGCCTGGCGGCTCCCGAAATCGGCGCGGCCATCGAAGCGCTGGCCAGCGCCACGTTGGCCAGCGCTCCACGAGAAATCCCCGACGTATTCAAGCGTGCCTCGCCGGTCGTCAGACCCCAGGCGGCGCCTTCGTCACTGCTGCGCGCGCGGTTTTGCGACGACCATCTGGGTGGAACGCTGGCCGCCGACCTGTACCAGCGCCTGCTCGACGCCGGCTGGATCGAGCAGCTTGAACATAGAGTGGTGGTCACGCACAAAGGCTCGACACAACTGGCCGGGCGCGGGGTGTACATCCAGGCGCTGGCCCACCGCAACGCTCAGGTGGCGTGCGCCTGTCCGGACTGGAGCGAGCGTCGCCCGCACATGGGGGGCTCGCTGGGCGCGGCGTTGCTGCAGCTGTTCATGCAGTCGGGCTGGCTGGTGCTGCCCAACGATTCCAGAGCCCTGCAACTGACGGCGGCGGGCCAGCGGGAAATTCATCGTTTCGCCTGTGAAACCGAGCTGGAAATGGCGTTGTAGAGCGCTTTCTTCCACTGGCTTGCTACTGAACGTCGTCAACGGCTGCGAACACGTCGCATCTGGCACAGGCGCGCAACCGCTATCGCGCACACTCGATCCGGGGACTTTTCGGATTGAGGAGGTGGCATGGACACGGGAAACTTCAGCGCGGCAGATCGACTGGAGCGCCTGCCAGTCAGCGGTTATCACCGGATCATCTTCATCATCATCGCCCTGGCGTTTTTTTTCGACTCCATGGATCTGGCGATGATGACCTTCCTGCTCGGCTCGATCAAAGCCGAGTTCGGCCTGAGCAGTGCGCAGGCTGGCCTGCTGGCCAGTTCGAGTTTTTTCGGCATGGTGCTGGGGGCGTCGCTGTCCGGATTGCTGGCGGATCGGTTCGGTCGCAAACCGGTGTTCCAGTGGAGCATCGTCTTGTGGGGACTGGCCAGTTACCTGTGCTCCACGGCGCAGACGGTCGAGAGCCTGACGCTGTTTCGCATCCTGCTGGGAATCGGCATGGGTATGGAGTTTCCGATTGCCCAGTCGATGTTGTCGGAGTTGATTCCTGCCCAGCGTCGGGGTCGTTACATCGCCTTGATGGACGGTTTCTGGCCGCTGGGTTTCGTCGCGGCGGGCGTGCTGTCGTATTTCCTGCTGCCGTTGATTGGCTGGCGCGACATCTTTCTGGTGCTGGCGGTGCCGGCAGTGTTCGTGCTGGCGATCCGCTTTTTCATTCCCGAGTCGCCGCGCTGGCTGGAACAGGCCGGCAAGCATGACGCGGCGGACAAAGTGTTGCGCGGGATCGAGGCGCGGGTACAGGCCTCACTCGGTGGTGCTGCATTGCCGGAGCCGGTTCGTCTGCCACGCAGCGTGTCCCCGCCGGGCCATTTCCTTTCGGCACTCAAACAGATCTGGTCACCGCTGTATCGCCAGCGCACGACGATGATCTGGAGCCTGTGGTTCTTTGCGTTACTCGGCTTTTACGGTCTGACGTCCTGGCTCAGTGCGTTGTTGCAACAGTCGGGTTTTGCCGTGACTCAGTCGGTGTATTACACGGTGCTGATTTCCCTCGGCGGGATTCCCGGCTTCCTGATGGCGGCCTGGCTGGTGGAACGTTGGGGACGCAAGCCGGTGTGCATCGTCACGTTGCTCGGCGGCGGAGTGATGGCGTTTCTGTACGGACAAAGCGCGGTGTTTGGCGGCAACGTGGCGCTGCTGATCGGCACGGGGCTGTTGATGCAGTTTTTCCTGTTCGGCATGTGGGCGGTGCTCTACACCTACACGCCGGAACTGTATCCGACCTCGGCGCGGGCGACGGGCTCGGGGTTCGCCTCGGCCATCGGGCGCGTGGGGTCGTTGCTCGGTCCGTTGGTCACCGGGCTGGTGTTCCCGATCACCGGGCAGGGCGGGGTGTTTGCGTTGGGGGCGCTGTGCTTTGCGATTGCGGCGGGGGTGGTGTGGCTGTTCGGGATGGAGACCCGGGGCAAGACGCTGGAAGAGCTGACGGAAGCGGTCGTGCGCTGAGAACTGAAAAGCCGTTCGAACACGGGCGTGTTCGAACGGCTTTGTGCTGTTACGGTTTTACCAACCGCGCATCCAGGCTGTTCTGCGCCAGGCGCTTGGCCTGATCCTGGGTCATGCCCAGGTGAGTGTGCAGCGCGTGGAAGTTCTCGGTCACGTAACCGCCGAAGTACGCCGGGTCATCGGAGTTCACCGTGACCTTCACGCCACGCTCGAGCATGTTGAGGATGTTGTGCTGCGACATGTGATCGAACACGCAGAGCTTGGTGTTCGACAGCGGGCATACGGTCAGCGGGATCTGCTCGTCGATGATCCGCTGCATCAGGCGCTCGTCTTCGATGGCGCGCACGCCATGGTCGATACGCTGGATTTTCAGCAGGTCGATGGCTTCCCAAATGTACTCCGGCGGACCTTCTTCGCCAGCGTGGGCGACGGTCAGGAAACCTTCGTGACGGGCACGATCGAACACGCGCTGGAACTTGCTCGGCGGGTGACCCATTTCGGAACTGTCCAGACCTACGGCGACAAACGCGTCACGGAACGGCAGCGCCTGATCGAGGGTTTTCTGTGCTTCGTCTTCGCTCAGGTGGCGCAGGAAGCTCAGGATCAGACCGCTGGTGATGCCCAGTTGCTGCTCGCCGTCCTTCAGCGCGGCGGCGATGCCGTTGAGCACCACTTCGAACGGGATGCCACGGTCGGTGTGGGTCTGCGGATCGAAGAACGGTTCGGTGTGGATCACGTTCTGTTCTTTGCAGCGCAGCAGGTAGGCCCAGGTCAGGTCGTAGAAATCCTGGGAGGTGCGCAGCACGTCGGCGCCCTGGTAATACAGGTCGAGGAATTCCTGCAGGTTGTTGAAGGCGTAAGCCTTGCGCAGGGTTTCGACGTCGCTCCACGGCAGGGCGATCTTGTTGCGTTCGGCCAGGGCGAACAGCAGTTCGGGCTCCAGCGAGCCTTCGAGGTGCAGGTGCAGTTCGGCCTTGGGCAGGGCGTTGAGCCAGTCGTACATATTCTTTTCTCATCAGGTGCAATGACGGCATTCTACAGATGCCCGCCGAAACAATTGGCAAAACCTGACCAACCGATCCATCACACCGCTTCTTGCTCCCGGCGATAGGCGTAGGTATCGGCGAAGCGCGACAGCAGGAATTCGGCGCAGGTGGTGGTCGGATATTTCGCCGGATGGTGTGCGTCCTGGCAACCGGGCAGGCACTCGATACGGGTGTCCGGGTGTGGTTCGGCGAAGAACGGCATCGAGTAGCGATCCACCCCGAGCGGGCTGATGACCCGGTGCGGGGTCGAGCGATAACGGTCGTTGCTCCAGCGCGCCATCATGTCGCCAAGGTTGACCACGAACGTGCCGTCGATGGGCGGTGCGTCGATCCACTGGCCTTTGACGTTTTTCACCTGCAAGCCGCCGGCCGTGTCCTGATAGAGCAGCGTGATGCAGCCGTAATCGGTGTGCGCGCCGGCCCCTTGCTGCTCGGCGGAACTGGCGGTGTGGCGCGGCGGGTAATGGATCATCCGCAGCACGCTGACCGGTTCGTTAAAGCGTGTGTCGAAGAAGTCGCGCTCGATGCCCAGCGCTAACGTCATGGCCCGCAGCAGGGTTTGCGCGAGGGCCTGCATGTCGAGGTAGTGCTGCTCCATCAGTGTTTCCCAACCGGGAATCGCCGGATGACGGTTGGGGCCTCGCAACGGTTTTTCCGCCAGCACCTCGGGATGATCGGCCGGCAGGTGCAGGCCCATGTCGAAGGTTTCCTTGAGGTCGCTGGGTTTGTCCGGGTCGAGTTGTTCGGTAGCGATGGCGCCGTAGCCGCGATGATGGACGGTCCGGGTGATGTCGATCTTGAGCTTTTCCGCGGTCGGCAATGCAAAGAAGCGCCGGGCGTGAGCGAGCAGGGATGCAATGCGCTGCGCAGAAATCGGGTGACCCTTGATGTAGAAAAAGCCCCATTCGCGGCAGGCGTGGTCGATCTGTTCGGCGACGGCGGGCCAGGCGTTCTGGTCGTCGGAGTAAAGTGGCGAGATGTCGATGATCGGAAGTTGGTTCATTTCGAATGCTCTTTAATGATCGTTCCCACGTCGAGGCGTCGAACCGTCTGCGTGGGAATGCCTCAATGGACGCTCCGCGTCCGCTTTCGGCAGGGACGCGGAGCGTCCCGGGCTGCATTCCCACGCGGAGCGTGGGAACGATCACAGGGTAGATGTTGGAATTTACTTCGGCATCTCGGCCTTCATGCCTTCGACGTAGTAGTTCATCGACGCCAGTTCGGCGTTGGTGGCGCTGACCCCCGCCGGGATTTTCTCGACGCCGGCCTGATCCTTGATCGGCCCGGTGAACGGTTGCAGGGCGCCGCTCTTGATGTCGGCGATGATCTGCTCGGCTTCGGCCTTCACCGGTGCCGGCACCAGATCGCTGATCGGCAGTTCGACCGTGCCCTCCTTCAAACCGCCCCAGTAGTCCTGGGATTTCCAGTTGTGGTCGATCACGCTCTGGGTCGCCTGAATGTAGTGCGGCGCCCAGTCGTTGACGATCGAGGTCAGCACCGCTTTCGGCCCGAAGTGCGCCATGTCTGAAGCGTAGCCCACGGCATACACACCACGTCGCTCGGCGGCCTGGATCGGCGCCGGGCTGTCGGTGTGCTGGAACACCACGTCCACGCCCTGATCGATCAGCGCGTTGGCGGCATCGGCCTCTTTGCCGGGATCGAACCACGAGTTGACCCATACCACTTTGATCTCGGTGCCGGGGTTGTACTTGTTCAAGGCCAGCTGGATGGCGTTGATGTCGCGGATCACTTCGGGGATCGGGAACGAGGCGACGTAACCGATCTTTTTGGTCTTGGTCATCTTCGCCGCGAGGAAGCCACCGACGTAACGGCCCTCGTAGGTGCGCGCGAGATAGGTGCCGAGGTTCTTGTCCTGCTTGTAGCCGGTGGCGTGTTCGAAGGTCACCTTGGGAAACTGTTTGGCGACTTTCACCGTTGGGTTCATGTAGCCGAAAGAGGTGGTGAAGATCAGGTCGTAATTGTCCTTGGCCATGTTGCGGATCACCCGCTCGGCATCGGCGCCTTCGGCGACGTTTTCCACGTAGTTGGTGGTGATCTGCGTGCCGAGTTTTTCCGCCAGCGCCTTGCGCCCCTGTTCATGCTGATACGTCCAGCCGTGGTCGCCGATGGGGCCGATGTAGACGAAACCGACTTTCAGTGGATCGGCGGCACTGGCGCTCAGGCTGAGGCCAAGGCCCATGGCGATGCACAGCAGTGTTTGCAGTGGACGTTTTTGCATGAACGCGAACTCCCTTTTGTTGTGTGTGGGGAGGGCAATGCAAAAGACTGACCAAGCGGACAACAAATCGAGTCGAAATCGCGGCGGGGCCTTCGCGAGCAAGCTCGCTCCCATGTGGCAACACGTTGATCAGTGGGAGCGAGCCTGCTCGCGATGAGGCCGGCCGGGCCGAAAAAAGTGCATGTCCGTACAAGGACGCCATCCACTGGTGCGCTAAGGTGTAACGAAACGTTAGCGCCGCCCCGCAGTCAGTAGCTCATTCGCACTCTTCGGCAAAAAGGCCCGTCATGTTCACCATCCTCAAGCAAGAAAGCTTTCTGCTGTTGGCCGTCATTGCCACCTGTGTTGCGTATCCGCTGGAGCACTGGCTGCTGCACAGCGGCCAGATCGTCGCGCTGACGGCCGGGCTGGTGCTGATCGCGTTCATCGTCGCCGCCTCGATGCGCGTCGCCCATCAAGCCGAATTGCTCGCGGAAAAAGTCGGCGACCCGTACGGCACGATGATCCTGACCCTCGCCGCCGTGCTGGTGGAAGTGGTGATCCTGGCGATCATGATGAGCAACGAAGCCTCGCCGACGCTGGTGCGCGACACGATCTATTCGGCGGTGATGCTCGACATCAACGGCATCCTCGGCCTCGCCGCGCTGATGGGCGGGATCAAGCATGGCGAGCAGTCCTACAACGATGATTCGGCCCGCAGTTACAGCGTGATGATCCTCACTGCCATGGGCGTGTCGATGGTGGTGCCGGAGTTCATCCCCGAGGCCAACTGGAAAATCTATTCGGCGTTCACCATCGGCGCGATGGTGGTGCTTTATGCGTTGTTTTTGCGCATGCAGGTCGGGCCGCACAGCTACTTTTTCAGCTACAGCTACCCGGACAAACGCCGCAAGAAAGAGCCCGTGGAAGAAGAGCCGAAACCGGTCAGCCTGGCGCTGTCGATCGGCATTCTGGTGTTCGGTGTGGTGGTGATCGGCGCACTGGCCGAGGTGATGTCCAAGACCCTCGATCTGGGCCTGGAAGGGACGGGCGCACCGCCGGTGATCACGGCGATTCTGGTGGCGGCGATTTCGGCGGCGCCGGAGATTCTGACCGCGTTGCGCGCGGCGTTGGCCAACCGCATGCAGTCGGTGGTCAACATTGCGATGGGTGCTTCGTTATCGACGGTGATCCTGACGGTGCCGGTGATGGAAGCGATGGCGCTCTACACGGGGCAGCCGTTTCAGATGGCGATGACGCCGGTGCAGACGGTGATGATCTTTATCACGCTGATCGTCAGTGCGATCAACCTCAATGACGGCGAGACCAATGCCATTGAGGGCATGACGCACTTTGTGCTGTTTGCGACGTTCATCATGTTGTCGCTGCTGGGCCTCTGAGAGCGACCAGCACCGACAGATCGTTCCCACGCTCTGCGTGGGAATGCCGCAAGGGACGCTCCGCGTCCAACGCTGGAACGCAGAGCGTCCCGTTATGCATTCCCACGCGGAGCGTGGGAACGATCAGAGGGGGGAGATCAGGTGCCGGCAATCAACTGCCGAGCCGCCTGGCTGTGATCGGCAATCAGGCCTTTGAGATCCAGCCCTTCAACCTGCCCGTCAACCACGCGCCACTTGCCGCCGACCATCACTCGATCCGCGCGGTCTGCGCCGCACAACAGCAGCGCCGAGATCGGGTCATGGCTGCCGGAGAAACGCAGCTCATCGAGCTTGAACAACGCCAGATCCGCCTGCTTGCCCACCGCCAGTTCACCGATATCGGTACGGCCCAACAGGCTCGCCGAACCCTTGGTCGCCCAGCCCAGCACACGTTCCGGAGTGATCTTTTCGGCGCCATAGCGCAGGCGCTGGATGTACAGAGCCTGACGCGCTTCGAGGATCATGTTCGACGCATCGTTGGACGCCGAACCATCCACACCGATACCGAACAACGCGCCGGCATCGGTCAGTTCGATGCTCGGGCAGATGCCGGACGCCAGACGCATGTTCGAGCTCGGGCAATGGCAGATACCGGTGCCCGCCGCGCCGAGACGGGCGATTTCGTCGGGGTTGAAGTGTATGCCGTGGGCCAGCCACGTGCGCGGGCCGAGCCAGCCGACGCTGTCCAGATAATCCACGGTGCGCAGGCCGAAGCGTTGCAGGCAGAAGTCTTCTTCGTCGAGGGTTTCGGCGAGGTGGGTGTGCAGACGCACATCAAGTTTGTTCGCCAGTTCGGCGCTGGCGGACATGATTTCCGGGGTCACCGAGAACGGCGAGCACGGTGCCAGGGCGATCTGGATTTGCGCGCCGTCGCCACGTTCGTGGTACTCGTGAATCAGCCGCTGGCTGTCGTCGAGAATCACCTGGCCTTCCTGCACGGTCTGCTGCGGAGGCAGGCCGCCGTCCTTCTCGCCGAGGCTCATCGAACCGCGGGTGAGCATCGCGCGCATGCCCAGTTCGCGCACGGTTTCGACTTGCACGTCGATGGCGTTTTCCAGACCATCCGGGAACAGGTAATGGTGGTCGGCGGCGGTGGTGCAACCCGACAACAGCAACTCGGCCAGCGCGACTTTGGTGGCGAGGGCGAGTTTTTCAGGCGTCAGGCGCGCCCACACCGGGTAGAGGGTTTTCAGCCACGGGAACAACGGCTGATTGACCACCGGCGCCCAGGCGCGGGTCAGGGTCTGATAGAAGTGGTGATGGGTGTTGATCAGGCCCGGCAGGATCACGTGTTCACGGGCGTCGAACACTTCATTGCATGGGGCGGAAGGTTGCTGGCCGGCGCCGAGCACTTCGGTGATCACACCGTCTTGCAGCACCAGACCGCCACGGGCATCGAGACCGTTGGCCGTGAAAATGGCGAGGGGATTTTTTAACCAGGTACGGGTCGCAGGCATTGTGGCCGGCTCCTCTGAAAGTGGGGTTCAGGGTTGCCAGCTCAGTGTTGCCCTGTCTGCTGATCCAGGGTCGCCGCGAGGGGCGAGGTGCGGAGTTTCGAACAAAATGTTGCGACGGGCAAGCCCGACCCGACCAGACACCGGGATAACCCTGCGGGGGCAAGCCCCCCACAGGGTTCAGTGATTACCAGGGAATGGTTTCACCCTTGTAGTTCACGAAGTGGTGGCCGCCCTTGCCGGCAAACGCGTCCACCTGATCCACCAGGCCACGGGTGCTGGTCTCCACGTCGATGTCGGCACCTTCGCCGCCCATGTCGGTTTTCACCCAGCCCGGATGCAGCGACAGCACAGTGAGTTTCTGCTCGCCCAACTGCGTGACGAAGCTGTTGGTCATCGAGTTCAGCGCCGCCTTGCTGGCCTTGTACAGCGCCAGTTCCGGCGCGTCGGGCATGGTCACACTGCCGAGCACCGAACTCATGAACGCCAGCACGCCGCTGCCGTCGCGGATCTGCCCGACAAAGCGCTGGGCCAGATTGATCGGTGCCACCGCGTTGGTGAAGAACAACTGACCGACTTCCGCCAGCGTCGCGCCGCCCGGAGTTTGCACGTCAGGGCCTTTGACTCCGGCGTTGACGAACAGCAGGTCAAAGGTCTCGCCCTTGAGCTTCTGGCTCAGGGCGATTACCGCTTGCTGGTCGTCCATGTCGAGTTTTTCGATCTGTACGTTACCCAGTGCTTTGAGAGCCTCGGCGTTGGAAGGGTTGCGAACCGTGGCGGTGACTTGCCAGCCGTCGGCCAGCAGGGTTTTCACCAGACCCAGGCCCAGGCCCCGGGAGGCGCCGATGATCAGTGCGTGCTTGGCAGGATTCAGTGCGGACATGATTGGCTTTCCTAGAAGGTTGAAAGATCATGGGTTCAATGGACAACGTTGACCGAGCCGATGTTGCAATTCCTGGCGCAACTCACCGAGCTCGGCCATGCGGGTTTCGACCAGCTTGAGTTTGTCTTGCAGCAGTTGCGTGACGGTGGTGTCGGGGTTTGGCGAGTGCCACAACGCGCCAACGCTGTTGCCAATCTCGCCAAGGGTAAAGCCCAGACGTTGCGCCGTTTTGATATAGAGCACCAATTGCACCATCTCCGGCGGATAGTCGCGATAACCGTTGGCGCTGCGTTGCGCCGCGATCAATCCGCGCTCCTCGTAAAAACGCAGCGTGTCACGGCTGACATCGCAGGCCTGGGCCAACTCACCGATGCGCATCTTGCAGGTCTCGAAAGTGTTTGACCCTGGAGCATACTCCAGGCTTTACCGTAGTTGCTCCCTGAATTTTCGGAGCAAGGATGATGTGGACTTCAACGCAGTATCGGCAGGTGGTGCGCGGCAGCGCCTGGTATGACTTGATCGTGACGGCAGCGTTTGTCACGCCGTGGAGTTTTGCTGTGTTGCATGGGTTGCTGACGGCGCTCAGTCAGGCGCTGGAGCTGCCCGGCGAGCTGCCGCCGTTCGAACCTGCGCACCTGTTGATAGCCAATTTGTTCGGTTCGGTGGTGTGCATGTGGGCGGTGCTGCGGATTCGTGATCCGCAGCCGGTTTATGGACGCTATGACGCGGTGACGCGATTTCTCTTCGCCGGGTGGATGACGTATGCCGTGGCCCACGGCGCCAGCTCGTTGGTGGTGGGTTTCCTGGTTCTCGAAGTGGCGTGGGGCATTGCTCAGGCGTTGCCGGTTCGGCCGCTGTCGCGAGCCGTAACGGCTTAGCGCCCGGCCTGCCACGGCTGCCCCAGTGACACCGGCGCATACAACCGCGTACGCAGCGCATCCCGCGACAACAACACCAGCACCAGAATCGTCGCGACGTACGGCAACATCGCCAGCAGACTCGAAGGAATCGCCAGCCCCAACCCCTGCGCCACCAGGTGCAGGATGCTGGCGAGTCCGAACAGATACGCCCCGAGCAATAGTCGCCACACCCGCCAACTGGCGAACACCACCAGCGCCAGGGCGATCCAGCCGCGTCCGGCGGTCATGTTCTCGGCCCACATCGGCGTGTACGCCAGCGACAGATAAGCGCCGGCCAGTCCGGCCATCGCCCCGCCGAACAATACCGCCAGTGTGCGCACGGTCAGCACCGGCAAGCCCATGGCACTGGCCGCATCAGGATTCTCGCCGACCGCTTGAACGATCAGCCCGACACGGCTTTTCACGATCACCCACGCCACCAGCGCAAACAGCGCGAACGACAGGTACACCAGCAGATCCTGGGCAAACAGCATGCGGCCGATCAGCGGGATTTCGCTCAGGTAGGGAATCGCCAGCGGCTCGAATCCCGCCAGCGGTTTGCCGACCCACGCGGCGCCGACAAAGGTCGACAGGCCCACGCCAAAAATCGTCAGCGCCAGCCCGGTCGCCACCTGATTGGCGTTGAACACCAGCGCCACCAGCGCAAACAGCGACGACAACAGCATCCCGGCGAGCATCGCCAACACAACGCCCAACCAAAGGTTGCCGCTGTTGAACGCGACGATGAAACCGATCACCGCGCCAAACAGCATCATGCCTTCCTGGCCAAGGTTGAGTACGCCGCTCTTCTCGCAAATCAATTCACCCAGCGCCACCAACAGCAGTGGCGTACCGCAGCGCACCATGGCGTAGAAAATATTGCTCAGCAGATCGATATCCATCACAGCGCTCCGGCGGTTACGGCGGTGGTTGAAGTGCGCCGTGCCCAGCGCAGGTTCAGGCGTGGCCGATAGAGGATCAGCACGTCACAGGCCAGCAGAAAAAACAGCATCATTCCCTGGAACAGCTGAGTGATCGCCTGCGGTAGATTCAGCGTCATCTGTGCGCTCTCGCCACCGATGTACAGCAGCGCCATCAACAGGCTGGAAAACAGAATCCCGATCGGATTGAGCCGCCCGAGAAACGCCACAGTGATCGCCGCATAGCCGTAGCCCGGTGAGACCTGCGGCACCAGTTGGCCGATCGGCCCGGTGACTTCGCAGACACCGGCAAGCCCCGCCAATCCTCCGCTGATCAGCAGTGCGAGCCAGATCAGACGCTTCTCGCGAAACCCGACAAACCCTGCCGCACGCTTGTCCAGGCCCAGCACCTTGATCTGGAAACCGACAAAGCTTTTCTGCAGCAACACCCACACCGCGACCAGCGCGAGCAAGGCGAAATACACGCCGATGTGTGCCCGACCGTCCTCCATCAACAGCGGCAGGCGGCTGGCATCGCTGAACATTGCCGACTCGGGAAAGTTGAACCCGGCCGGATCCTTCAGCGGCCCGTGTACGCAGAACAGCAGCAGGTTCAGCGCGATGTAATTGAGCATGATGCTGGTGAGGATTTCGTTGGCGTTGAAGCGCGTGCGCAACCAGGCGGTGAACCCGGCCCAAGCGGCGCCGGCGAGGGTGCCGGTGAGCAGGATCAGCACCAGCGCCCAGCGGCTTTGCACATCGATGATGTTCACCGCCAGCGCACTGCCGGCCAGGGCGCCGAGCAGCAATTGGCCTTCGGCGCCGATGTTCCAGATCCGCGCCTGATAGGCCACTGCGAGGCCCAACGCACACAACAGAATCGGCAGGGTTTTGACCAGCAGCTCGGAGACGCCATACAGGTCGCTGATCGGGGCGATCAACAACGTGTGCAGGGTTTTCAGCGGATCATGGCCAAGGGCGACGAACAGCAAAGATCCGCAGACCAGCGTCAGCGCCGCCGCCAGCACCGGCGAGCACCACAGCATCAGGCGCGACTGCCGGCCACGGGGTTCGAGGGAAAGCAACATGGGAAAACTCCGTTAAACCGTGGCCGGTTGTGATTGAGGGGTGTCGAACTGGCCGGCCATCCAGCCGCCGACGTCGCTGAGGCGGGTCAGCGCCGTGTCCTGCAACGCTGACAGGCGCCCGCCGCACAGCGCGCCGAGGCGGTCGCTGATCTGGAACAGTTCGTCGAGGTCTTCGGAGATCACCAGAATCGCCGCCCCGGCATCGCGCAGGGCAATCAGCGCGCGGTGGATGGTGGCCGCCGCGCCGACATCCACGCCCCAGGTCGGGTGCGCGGCGATCAGCAGTTTCGGTTGCTGGAGGATTTCCCGGCCGAGGATGAATTTCTGCAGGTTGCCGCCGGACAGGCTGCGGGCGGCGGTCTGGGTGTCCGGGGTTTTCACGCCGAAGCGCTGGATGATCGTTCGGGCGAGGGTTTCGACCTTGCCGCGCTCTATCAAGCCGTGGCTGACCAGGCCTTGTTGAAAAGCGGTGAGCAGGGCGTTGTCCGCCAGGCTCATGTCCGGCACCGCGCCATGCCCGAGGCGTTCGGCGGGGACGAACGCCAGGCCGAGTTTGCGTCGCGCATCCGGGCGCCGATCGGCGACGGGGTGTTCTCGGAAACGGATGGTTGCCGCTGATTCGCGGGGCAACGTTTGTTCGCCGCTGAGCAAGGCGAGTAACTCGTCCTGACCGTTGCCCGCCACGCCGGCGATGCCGACGATTTCACCGCTGCGCACCTGCAGATCGATGTCGCTCAGGGAGCAGCCGAACGGATCCGGGTTGTGCCAGTTCAATCCACTGACCTGCAAGAACGCCACGCCACCGGTGACCTTCGTGAACTCGCCGATCAATGTCGCGGCTTCTCCCACCATCAATTGCGCCAGTTGCCGATCAGTGCAGTCGGCCGGTACGCAATGCCCGGCCACTCGGCCACCACGCAATACCGTGGCGCTGTGGCACAAGGCGCGCACCTCGCCGAGTTTGTGGCTGATGAACAGAATGCTGCAGCCCTCGGCCGCGAGCCGGCGCAGGGTGATGAACAACTCGTCGGCTTCCTGCGGCGTGAGCACCGAGGTCGGCTCATCGAGAATCAGCAGGCGAATGTCCTGCATCAGGCAACGAACGATCTCGACTCGTTGCCGCTCGCCGATCGACAGGCTGTGGACAAGTCGCTGGGGTTCCAGCGCCATGCCATATCGGCGCGACACTTCACGGATTTTCGCCTCAAGCTGTTTCGGCGAACCGGCCGCTGCACCCATCGCCAATGCAATGTTTTGCGCCACGCTCAAAGTCTCGAACAGCGAGAAGTGCTGGAACACCATGCCGATGCCCAACTGCCGCGCCTGGGCCGGATTGCGCATGCTCACCGGTTGACCCTGCCACAGCATCTCGCCCGAATCGGCCTGGGTGACGCCGTAGATGATCTTCATCAACGTGCTTTTGCCTGCACCGTTTTCACCGAGCAGCGCGTGGATTTCACCGGGGGCGATGCTCAGGTCGATGGCGTCATTGGCGAGGCAACCGGGATAACGTTTGCTGATGTGGCGCAGTTGCAGGCGCGGTGTGGACGTGGGGTTTGGCATGACAGGCTCGGGTCGCTTGGAGTTGTGCCTGTGGATAAAGCAATTTCCTGGCCATTGAGTCAGGAACGCAGGCGACTGCTGTTTGCCAGCCTGTGGCGTAGAGCCTGTGAAATGAATTCGACGTCTTGCGCGGCACCACTTGAGGGCAAAGCCTTTGATCAGGCTCCAGTTTTGCCCGCACCGGGCTGATCAAAAAACGAACAACCTCGCCAAAGCCATGCAGAACCTGCGACTGCGCCAGCCATGAACGGCTTATCCACAGGTTGCTCCACAGTATTTGTGCGCAAGACAAAATCCCGGGCATAAGCACTGCCGGCCTTTCTTCCAAAGGCGATAAACGACGCTAAGCGATTGTTTTTACGTGAAATTGTTTGTTGTGATGGGCGATTGGACGAAAAGTGAGCAAATCCCGCAAAGCCACGTGACAGAAGGGTTACAGCCTCCTGTGCTCAGGTTATCCACAGCCGGGTGCACAGCGGATGTGGGCAAGTCTCGGGTATAAGCAAATCGGCTTGTGCCCTAAAACATGGCGGGGCTTCAACGCTGCAGCAGGATTCGCCCACGGCTCAGATCGGCCAACTGATTCTGCAACGGCTCGATGTGCGCTTCACCCACGGCCAGTTGCAACTCGACACCATTGGCGGTGAAGTTTTCCTCGACCACCAATCCGCCCAGATCCGCGACCCGCAGCTTCACCAGCGCCAGTTCGCCAAAGGCGCAGGCGCAGTGCACGGGCACGCGGCTGATCAACTCGATCTTCGGCGCGGCTTGCAGGCACTTGTTGGCGCCGCCGCCGTAGGCGCGGGCCAGGCCGCCGGTGCCCAGCTGAATGCCGCCGTACCAGCGGATTACCAGCACCGCGACCTGATCGCAGTCCTGCGCCTCGATGGCCGCGAGAATCGGCCGACCGGCAGTGCCGCCGGGTTCGCCGTCGTCGTTGCTGCGGTACTGATCGCCGAGTTTCCACGCCCAGCAATTGTGCGAAGCGTTCAAGTCGCTGTGCTGCTCGATGAAGGCTTGCGCCTCAGCGGGGCTGCCGATCGGCGCAGCGAAGGTGATGAAACGGCTTTTGCGGATTTCTTCGCGGAACTCGCAAAAGCCGCTGAGGGTGAATGGCATAAAACGACTTATATAGAAGCAGTGAGGCCGCAGCCTTTGAGAATGATGCGGATCAGATTGTTGCCGGCGTCTTCCATATCCTGTTTGGTCAACTTGCTGCGACCGGTCACCCGGCAGATCTGGGTGGCGAAGTCGGCGTAATGCTGGGTGCTGCCCCACAACAGGAAGATCAGGTGCACCGGGTCGACCGGATCCATTTTGCCCGCGTCGATCCAGGCCTGGAAAACGCCGGCGCGGCCCTGGAACCAGGCGCGGTAATCCTGGTTGAAATATTCGGTCAGGCATTCGCCGCCGCTGATCACTTCCATCGCGAAGATCCGCGACGCTTGCGGCTGGCGACGGGAGAATTCCATTTTCGCGCGGATGTAGCGGGTCAACGCTTCGGCCGGATCGTCCTCGGCCGTCAGGGTGTTGAAGGTGCTGTCCCACAATTGAAGGATGTTGCTCAGCACCGCCACGTACAGTCCCAGTTTGTTGGTGAAGTAGTAATGCAGATTCGCCTTGGGCAGTCCGGCCTTGGTGGCGATGGTGTTCATGCTCGTGCCTTTGTACCCGTGACGGGCGAACTCGTCTTCGGCGGCTTTGATGATGGTCTCTTCGTTCTTCTGACGAATGCGGCTGGCAGGTTTGCCGCCGTGAGCGGGGACTTCAAAGGTCATAGGCACTTCCGGGTTGGTCTGTGGGGTGCAACCAGTTGCGTTGATAGCGCAACCAACGGCGCGGGACAAGCCCCGGGCGAATAAAACCCGGTCGTCAGCGGGTGGCTGCGAGGCTTTCGAGAAAGCTTTCCAGTACCAGATGAGGGCGGCGGCCCTTGCGGGTGACCGAAGCCAGGCTCAAATCATAGAAGCGGGTGCTGGCCTTGAGTGCGCGCAAGCGACCTTGTTGTACCCAGAGACTGGCGTAGTGATCCGGCAGGTAACCGATGTAACGCCCGGTCAGAATCAGGAACGCCATGCCTTCGCGGTCGGAAGCGCTGGCGGTGCAATTGAGGGCCTGATAGTGCGCCTGGATCTCTGCCGGCAAACGGAAGGTCGGGGCGATGGCGTCCTGACTGTTGAGGCGCTCGTCATCCAACTGTTTATCGTCAACGTAAAACAGCGGATGGCCGACCGCGCAATAAAGCAGCGAGCGTTCGCTGTACAGCGGCTGATATTCCAGTCCCGACAACGCACTGGCCTGCGGCACCACGCCGACATGCAGGCGCCCATCGAGCACGCCTTGCTCGACTTCATTGGGAGCGATCATGCGGATCTGGATCTGCACGTCCGGCCCGCGCTCCTTCAACTGCGCGAGCGCGTGGGTGATGCGCATGTGGGGCAGGGTGACGAGGTTGTCGGTCAGGCCGATGATCAACTCGCCGCGCAGGTGCTGATGCAGGCCGTTGACCTCGGTGCGAAAGCTCTCCAGTGCACTCAACAGCTGCAGCGCCGACTGGTAAACCTCACGACCCTCTTCGGTCAGGGAGAAACCGGCGCGCCCGCGTTGGCACAGACGCAGGCCGAGACGTTGTTCCAGATCACTCATCTGCTGACTGATCGCCGAGCGACCGATGCCGAGTACGGTTTCCGCCGCCGAGAAGCCACCGCACTCCACCACGCTACGAAAAATCCGCAGCAGGCGAATATCAAAGTCACTGACCTGGGCCAGTGGATCGGGGCGGCGGCTGCTCATGCTGATGTTCTCATTGTTTAGCAGAGTTCTAACTGAAGGTTAGAAGAGTTGAATTTCACCGACTTTATCCGCGTGGCAATTTAGCTGCAACAACGCTTTCTATCTCTCTGAAGCTTATTGCCCTGCGAGGTTTTGCCCGATGAACATGCCTGAAAACGCGCCGTCGCCACTGGCCAGTCAACTGAAGCTGGACGCGCACTGGATGCCGTACACCGCCAACCGCAACTTCCAGCGCGACCCGCGTCTGATCGTTGGTGCGGAAGGCAGCTGGCTGATCGACGACAAGGGTCGCAAGGTGTACGACTCGCTGTCCGGTCTGTGGACCTGCGGCGCCGGGCATACCCGCAAGGAAATCCAGGAAGCGGTGGCCAAGCAGTTGGGCACCCTCGATTACTCGCCGGGCTTCCAGTACGGCCACCCGCTGTCGTTCCAGCTGGCGGAGAAAATCACCGATCTGACCCCGGGTAACCTGAACCACGTGTTCTTCACTGACTCCGGTTCCGAATGCGCCGATACCGCGGTGAAAATGGTCCGCGCTTACTGGCGCCTCAAAGGCCAGTCGACCAAGACCAAGATGATCGGCCGCGCCCGTGGCTACCACGGTGTGAACATCGCCGGCACCAGCCTCGGCGGCGTCAACGGCAACCGCAAGCTGTTCGGTCAGGCGATGATGGATGTCGATCACCTGCCGCACACTTTGCTGGCGAGCAATGCGTTCTCCCGTGGCATGCCGGAGCAGGGCGGTATCGCCCTGGCCGATGAGCTGCTGAAGCTGATCGAACTGCACGATGCGTCGAACATCGCAGCGGTGTTCGTTGAGCCGATGGCCGGTTCCGCTGGCGTGCTGGTTCCGCCACAGGGCTACCTCAAGCGTCTGCGTGAAATCTGCGACCAGCACAACATCCTGCTGGTATTCGACGAAGTGATTACCGGGTTCGGCCGTACCGGCACCATGTTCGGCGCCACCACGTTCGGCGTGACCCCGGACCTGATGTGCATCGCCAAGCAAGTCACCAACGGCGCGATCCCGATGGGCGCGGTGATTGCCAGCTCCGAGATCTACCAGACCTTCATGAACCAGCCGACCCCGGAATACGCCGTGGAATTCCCGCACGGCTACACCTACTCGGCGCACCCGGTGGCTTGCGCCGCAGGTCTCGCGGCACTCGACCTGCTGCAAAAGGAAAACCTGGTACAGAGCGTGGCCGAAGTCGCACCGCATTTCGAAAATGCTCTGCATGGTCTGAAAGGCGCGAAGAACGTCATCGACATTCGCAACTTCGGCCTGGCCGGTGCGATCCAGATTGCGGGCCGTGACGGCGACGCCATCGTGCGTCCATTCGAAGCCGGTATGGCGTTGTGGAAAGCCGGGTTCTACGTGCGCTTCGGCGGCGACACCCTGCAGTTCGGCCCAACCTTCAACAGCAAGCCGCAGGACCTTGATCGTCTGTTCGACGCGGTCGGCGAAGTGCTGAACAAGCTCGACTGATTTTTCCTTCTATATAGATACGCCAATAGCAGGCGCCCTTGCGGGCGTCTGCGCACAAGAATTCAGGAGTTCCCCGATGAGCGTTATCCCGCATTTGATCAATGGCGAACTGGTGACCGAGAACGGTCGCGCGGTCGATGTGTTCAACCCGTCTACCGGTCAGGCTATCCACAAACTGCCGCTGGCGACTCGCGAAACCATCCAGCACGCCATCGATGCCGCCAAGGCTGCGTTCCCGGCCTGGCGTAACACGCCACCGGCCAAACGTGCTCAGGTGATGTTCCGCTTCAAGCAATTGCTGGAGCAAAACGAAGCACGTATCTCGCAATTGATCAGCGAAGAACACGGCAAGACCCTGGAAGACGCTGCCGGTGAACTGAAGCGTGGTATCGAGAACGTCGAGTTCGCCTGCGCAGCGCCGGAAATCCTCAAGGGCGAGTACAGCCGCAACGTCGGCCCGAACATCGATGCGTGGTCGGACTTCCAGCCGCTGGGCGTGGTGGCCGGTATCACCCCGTTCAACTTCCCGGCGATGGTGCCGCTGTGGATGTATCCGCTGGCGATCGTCTGCGGCAACTGCTTTATCCTCAAGCCGTCCGAGCGTGATCCGAGCTCGACCCTGCTGATCGCACAACTGCTGCTGGAAGCAGGCCTGCCGAAAGGTGTGCTGAGCGTGGTGCACGGTGACAAGACTGCGGTGGACGCGCTGATCGAAGCGCCGGAAGTCAAAGCGCTGAGCTTCGTGGGCTCGACCCCGATTGCCGAGTACATCTATTCCGAAGGCACCAAGCGCGGTAAGCGCGTTCAGGCACTGGGCGGCGCGAAGAACCACGCGGTGCTGATGCCGGATGCGGATCTGGACAACGCGGTCAGCGCACTGATGGGCGCGGCTTACGGTTCCTGCGGCGAACGCTGCATGGCGATCTCGGTGGCCGTGTGTGTGGGCGATCAGGTGGCGGACGCACTGGTGGCCAAACTGGTTCCACAGATCAAGGCGCTGAAAATCGGTGCCGGCACTTCTTGCGGTCTGGACATGGGGCCGCTGGTCACCGGTCAGGCGCGCGACAAGGTCAGCGGTTATGTGGAAGACGGCGTGGCAGCGGGCGCGACCCTGGTGGTCGACGGTCGTGGTCTGAGCGTTGCCGGTCATGAAGAAGGCTTCTTCCTGGGTGGCTGCCTGTTCGACAACGTCACGCCTGAGATGCGCATCTATAAAGAAGAGATCTTCGGGCCGGTGCTGTGCGTCGTCCGGGTGAACAGCCTGGAAGAGGCGATGCAACTGATCAACGATCACGAATACGGCAACGGCACTTGCATCTTCACCCGTGACGGTGAAGCGGCGCGTCTGTTCTGCGACGAGATCGAAGTCGGCATGGTCGGCGTCAACGTTCCATTGCCGGTGCCAGTGGCTTACCACAGCTTCGGTGGTTGGAAGCGTTCGCTGTTCGGCGATCTGCATGCCTATGGTCCGGATGGTGTGCGCTTCTATACCCGTCGCAAGGCGATCACCCAGCGCTGGCCGCAGCGTGCGAGCCATGAGGCTTCGCAATTCGCTTTCCCTAGCTTGTAAGTAGAAGGGCAGTGCAACGAAGGCCGACCTTTTAAGGTCGGCCTTCGCGTTTCGGGGCTTTTTTGACCGATATGACAGATTTATGAAAATAAGGGTTGACGGCAAATTCTGAGTCTCTATAATTCGCCCCACTTCCGGCGCAGTCGAAACGGAAAACTCCTTGAGATTCAATGAGTTAAGTAGGTTTCGAAGGCAGATCGCTTCAGTTCATCGAGGCCTGGGAGGAGTTGGAAATGCCGGTTTGTCTGGCGCTTTCAACGGTTCGATCTTCTCGGTCGAAAGCGGAGAAAAAGAGGTGTTGACAGCAGCGTGTAACGCTGTAGAATTCGCCTCCCGCTAACG